>Ga0268259_10000004_pt1 | contig 482627 bp, 439 predicted proteins | sample AgamicAsMarz_FD_200246 | JGI IMG/M metagenome (GOLD analysis project Ga0268259, IMG submission 200246) | Agave microbial communities from Guanajuato, Mexico - As.Ma.rz (v2) (version 3) | ecosystem: Host-associated > Plants > Phyllosphere > Phylloplane/Leaf | place: Guanajuato, Mexico... | reverse complement strand
ACCTCATTCATCGCTGAATTACCAGACGCCATCTGAATTTGCAGCAGGCTGGCGAAACGGGAAGCATGAAGAAAAATCAACCGACATTACTAACTGAAGGTTGTATCTAATACTGGGGGCAGGTCAGAAAACCTTAGAGAAGGAAGTACAAACTACTAATGCCGAAGGGCAGATTGAAGTAAACAAGGAAGAGATTGAAAAAGTATCATTTCATTGGCGTAATGCCCTTGGTTTCGTGATTACCTTAATCATCCTCTACAACTGGATTATCGTACCAGTATTAGACGCGTTCGGAATCGTCGTGATCCAAGTGCCACTAGACCAACTTATGCAAGTATTGCTTATCATGGTTGGTGGTAGTTAACAGAAGCCCCATTACGGGGCTTTTTTAGAGATTAAATTTACTAAAAAGCCAATGTTGTTTGCTTAATGGTATTACAAAATTTGTCCCTTTGGGATCTCGACTACGATTAGGTGTAACAATTCTATCAAATGTATCGTGATATATAGTATCCATTTTAATACTTTTATACATTAACCCATGTACATACCTATTCAAAAATCCAGCGATTATATCTGCTATTTGTATACCCGTACTATCTTTAGAGTCTTTAAAATTCAAGGCTGGAGTTTCAATAACATTAAAATCACATGTTGGGATGTTAGGCATAATATCAATATTAACTGTTTTTATTTCTGACATGCAAAACTTTAAGGTATCGGCAAACTCGCTAGATGTATCATGTGTTAAAATTACATTAGATAATTTTCTTTTATGAATTTTATTGATTCGAGCGATCTGATTATAAAAACTATGTACGTTAGGTAATAGCTTTATGATATTGCCGTTGCTATCTAAGTCAGGAATGGGTACAAACCACTTAATAGCTACTTTTTCTGTGAACACACTTTTTCTGTAGTAATATTCTTTTAATGTTTCATCAAACATCCTACAAGTGTTTCCTTCATCATCTAGTGGGTTGCCATCACTAGAAAAGAATTCTTTTAAGGTATAAATGCAAATGAGTAACTTTTCTTCACAAGGGTCTTTACATAACTCTGAGAAAGTACTGAAACAATTTTCTGGAGCATACAAACTAATTACATCAACCAGTATGGATCTTATTAACTGTACTTGGTCTTGGTCTTCATTCTCCATTGCAGGTACTATAAGTTGATTTACTATAGAAACAGCTACGTTACACTTTTTATCCATTACTTCACATACTAAAGTGTATTTTTCTTCAATTACGAAATCCACCAATTCGTATACTAATTCAGGATTTTTTATATAATAATCTTGTGATTTTAGTTCAATTGATTCATCGATACCGTGTCTTATCTTCAGATCACGTACAAAACTTTCCATTCTACTAATTTTCCCTTCTGGCACTCCCACGCATGAATGAGTGAAAAGGGGTTGATTAGCAAATCCCATGTCATTTTTTTTGTTAATCAAGTCACCTGTGTTACCACTTTCATCTAAGAAATATTCCATCATTACCAATCCCAATTGACCGTAGTGTCCAATCCATTCAAATTGGTATGTTCCGTACGGGTAGCCTGTAAAACAGTATCACCAGTGGCTTTAGAAACGATATCAAACGACTCTATTTCAGTTTGCCCAAGAGAGCCTCTTTTCCTGAAACTGGTTCTCACGTAGTTGTACTGATCTCTTGGGTAATCACGTTCAAATTGTTCTTCTGTCATTGATATATCCTCTTGTGCTAAGTTTCTAAATTATCTCTTCCTCTATGCTTTCGAAGTATTGGTTTACTACATCAGCTATACCAGTTTCAGTATTGTTACCTATTACTAAATCAGCACAGGCTTTTACTTCATCAACCGCGTTACCCATAGCAACACCCAAGCCAGCATTTTTCAACATGCTTAGATCGTTGAAATTATCACCAAAGGCTATTACCTGGCTCATAGATAAACCTTGTGATTCTACCCATTGTGCCAGGCGTTTACCCTTACTGTTTCCGGCTTGTGCTATGTCTACTTGATCGTGCCAAGACCATTCACAGGCAAGGCCAAGCTCACGCTCTACGATCTGACCAAAGTTATGTAGTTTTTCAGTATCAGAATCAGTAAGGGCGAATTTCCAGATAGCACCAACATTTTGCGAGGCTTCACTCAGAGAGGGTACTTGTTTGAAGATTGGACGTTGTGATTCAGGAAGAGATTTAGCCCAATTTTCTGTACGGATAATATGCCCCGTTGGTTCTTGGTAGAACATGGCATTATCGGCATACATCAGGCTATGAACATTGTAACTATCAAGTAACTTTACTAATTGTGTAGCTTGTTCTGGTTGTAATGGGTCTGAGGCAATAACTCTTTTTTCGGCGTAATCGTACAATAAAGCACCGTTACAACATATAGCTGGTGTATTCAGTGCTAATGCCTGATAAAAAGGATGGATGGCTACAAAGTGCCGTCCGGTAACTATGACAACCTTTGCCCCTGATTTATGGGCATTCTGTAGGGCAGTTAATGAGGCTGGTAAAATAGTTTTTTCTGGCGTCAATAAAGTGCCGTCCAGATCAAGGGCGATTACCTGATAGTTCATGTAGTGATTCACCTAGTTTGGTATGTAGTTTCCTCGATAGTACACCGCTTTGCGGCTACGACGAAACAAGGTGAAGAGTCTTGTTGAGCACTGGAACAACGTTGGATACTGGCGTATTGCCCTGGATGGGTGAAAATGTTGTAATAAGCGTCACACACTCAAATAGGTGCCATAACAACAAATTGCAGGTGTATCTAACGCCAGTGCCTGATAAAAAGGATGAATGGCAACGTGATGTCGACCCGTTACGATGAGGAGTTGATACCCCGCTTCTTGTGCGCGCTTAAGCGCTTCAAGCGAAGAGGGGAGCAGGGTTTTTTGAGGGGTAAGCAGTGTTCCGTCTAAATCCAGTGCAATCACACGCGAGGTCATTTGTTCTTCCGGGTTAATGTTGAATTTAAGGTCTCCGGGGATGGTACACCGAGAGCAATTCGCTGCAAAATTCCTGGCTACAATTCAGCATTCGCCGTTAAAAATAATCACTTTCACGCGCAGTGAGGAAAGGAGTGTTCATGAAACAGACCGTTTATACCGCCAGTCCTGAAAGTCAGCAGATCCACGTCTGGCGTTTGAATGCAGAAGGCTCGCTCACGCTGGTTCAGGTTGTTGATGTTCCGGGGCAGGTTCAGCCAATGGTCGTCAGCCCGGATAAACGTTTTCTCTATGTTGGCGTGCGTCCTGAATTTCGCGTGCTGGCTTACCGCATCTCCCCGGACGATGGTGCGCTGACGTACACCGCAGAAGCGCCGCTGCCGGGCAGCCCAACCCATACCTCTACCGACCGCAAAGGTCGCTTCATCTTCAGCGGCTCTTACAATGCGGGCTGCGTCAGCGTGACCCGCCTTGATGACGGCATTCCGGTGGAAACCGTCGACGTGGTTGAAGGGCTGGAAGGCTGCCACTCGGCGAATATCTCCCCGGACAACCGCACCCTGTGGGTGCCCGCGCTGAAGCAGGATCGCATTTGCCTGTTTACCCTGAGCGATGACGGACACCTGGTCGCGCAGGATCCTGCAGAAGTGACCACCGTCGAGGGCGCAGGCCCGCGTCATATGGTGTTCCACCCGAACCAGCAGTATGCGTACGTGGTGAACGAGCTGAACAGCTCCGTTGACGTATGGGAACTGAAAGATCCGCACGGCCAGATTGAGTGTGTACAAACGCTGGATATGATGCCGTCTGATTTCTCCGACACCCGCTGGGCTGCGGATATCCACATCACGCCGGATGGCCGCCATCTCTATACCTGCGACCGTACCTCCAGCCTGATCACCGTGTTCAGCGTCTCCGAAGACGGCAGCGTGCTGGCGATTGAAGGATTCCAGCCGACGGAAACCCAGCCGCGCGGCTTTAATGTCGATCACAGCGGTAAATACCTGATTGCGGCCGGGCAGAAGTCCCACCATATCTCTCTGTACGAAATCAAAGGCGTGCAGGGCCTGCTGGAAGAGAAAGGGCGTTATGCCGTAGGGCAGGGGCCGATGTGGGTGGTGGTGAACGCGCACTAAGCGGCTGAAAATAAAAAACCTCGCGAATGCGAGGTTTTTTTTATGCCCGGTGGCTCGGCGATTACCGGGCTTACGGGTTGTGTAGGCCGGGTAAGGCGAAGCCGCCACCCGGCAAAACAGCTTACTGCTTCGGCTCTGCAACCACTTTGCTACCCAGACCGCGGTTGTTGAATTCCCACATGCGGTTGAAGTTAGCGTCGTTCAGGTTGCGCTGCACGTTGCCTTTATCGTCCACCGCACCGGTATTGCCGGAGAACGGACGTTTGGAGATAGCCGCATCTGCCCACGGCTTCGCCATATTGAAACCTTCGTTGATCACGCTGTCGCGGATAACAACCTGGCCGTTGGTGGCAGAGTCCACATCCAGAGAACGACCCAGCTGCGCCACGCCATCACCGGCCGCGGTGAAGCGGCTGTTCACGGCCAGGAAGCCGTAGAACAGGTTCGACTGGGTTGCCGGTGCAAACACATAGCCTTCCTGCTGAGTGCGGGAGTTCACCACGCGGAACTCGGTGTTATCAAACACCACGGCACCGCGACCGGACACCAGGTCCACGTCACCTTCAACGTAGCTGTTGGTCACCAGCGTGCGCGTCAGGCGGTTATTTTGCAGGGTGTTCTGCACGCCGCTGTTAGTCACGAAGAACGTGTTCTGACGACCCAGAATATTCACGTTGTTAATCTGCACCTTGTCGCCGTCGCTACGCAGCGCAACGGCCTGATGGTTGCCCGCGTCAACGCTGTCACCCAGGGTGTTCTGAATGGTCAGGTTCTGCAGCTGCAGACCGTTGTTCTGTGACCAGACCACCGCAGAGCACATCACGCCAATGGTGGCGGTACGCTTGCTCTGGCAGTTATCAAACATATACCACGCGGGTTTGCCCGGCATATATTTACCGGCCGGGTTTACAAGGTGACGCCAGGTAGTGGTGTCGATTTCGGAATCGATCGCCAGTCCAATTTTCACGTCTATCGCTTTTTCGCCCAGACCGTACAGGGTAATGCTGCCCGGTGCCGCAGGAACGTAAACCGTGCCTTCATATTCACCCGGCAGGATTGCGATGTACTGACGCGATGCGCTGTGTTTGGTGATCGCAGCATCTACCGCGGCCTGAATGGAGGTGTGCGTAACGCCCTCCGCCCCTGCCGGGCCAACCACAAAGTTAGGCTGCTTAGGCAAGGTGATAGAAGAAGGGGCCCACGCTGCAGCGTTCGGATCCATCGCCGTGAAGTAACGCGCCTGGGTGAAGTTCTTCGCTTCATCAGCAGACAGGACAGGGCGAGAAGAGGTCCCCGGCGCAACCTGCTCAGAAGGTTGCTGATCCGGTGGGGTTGAGCTGCAAGCGGATAAAGTCACGCCAAAGGCAAGTGCCAACGCCAGACGGGAAATCCTGGAAATGTTCAAGGTGAAGCTCCTGGGTATGCAAGTCTTTACGGGATAGACGAAATAGCCTGCTTTTTTATACTAAGTTGAGCGAAACGGGAAGATAAAAAGGGTAAAAGATGCTTTTTTCACCTCGCACGCGCAGGAAAGTCATCACAAATAAGTAACATTTTTCCTGAAGACGGTTGACACCCGGCCGCAGATGAAAATAAATGTCTATACAACCCATGACAAGTGGAAGGCTCCATGCAGCAGCTTCATCCCGACGATGTGATATGGCGAAACGCGCGACTGGCAACGATGGCGGCAGGTGAGCCGGAACCTTATGGCCTGAAATCGGGCTACGCCCTCGTCGTTCGTGGCCAACTTATTCTGGCCGTCATTCCTGAATCAGAGATCCCTTCCGGGCATCAGCGCTGTGTCGATCTCGACGGGCTTCTGGTTACTCCCGGCCTCATCGACTGCCACACGCATCTGGTGTTCGGCGGCGATCGCGCAGCGGAATGGGAGGAGCGGCTGAACGGCGTGTCGTATCAGGCTATCAGCGCGCGGGGCGGTGGGATTAACGCCACCGTCACGGCGACGCGTAACAGCTCCTCTGAATCCCTGCTGCAGCTGGCGCAACGTCGGCTTGAACGTCTGATGAGTGAAGGTGTGACCACGGTTGAAATCAAGTCCGGATACGGGCTTAACGCCGAAGCCGAAGAGAAAATGCTGCAGGTGGTGCGTCAGCTCGGCCTGAACAACAGTGTCGACATCAGCCCAACGCTTTTGGCCGCCCACGCCGTGCCGGTGGAATACCGTCAGGATCCCGACGGCTGGCTCACGCTGGTCTGCGAGCAGATCATGCCCTCGCTGTGGCAAAAGGAATTATTCGAAGCCGTGGACGTGTTTTGTGAAAACGTGGGCTTTACCCCGTCGCAAACCGAGCGCTTGTTCGAGGCCGCCACTGAAATGGGTATTCCGGTTAAGGGGCACGTAGAACAGCTTTCAAATCTGGGCGGCGCGGCGCTGGTGAGCCGCTACAAAGGGCTGTCTGCCGATCACATTGAATACCTCGACGAAACGGGCGTGCAGGCGATGGCGCAAAGCGGCACGGTTGGCGTGCTGCTGCCCGGCGCCTTCTATTTCCTTCAGGAACGCCAGCGTCCGCCGGTTGAACAGCTCAGAAAGCTGGGCGTGCCGATGGCTGTTGCCACCGACTACAACCCCGGCACCAGTCCGTTTGCCAGCCTGCATATGGCGATGAACATGGCCTGCGTCCAGTTTGGCCTGACGCCGGAAGAAGCCTGGGCGGGCGTGACGCGACATGCGGCGCAGGCGTTAGGGCGAGGCGCGAGCCACGGGCAGCTGAAGGCGGGATACGTGGCCGATTTTGTTGTCTGGGACGCGCAGCATCCGGTAGAGATGGTCTACGAGCCGGGGCGTAATCCCTTGTATCAACGGGTTTTCCGCGGGAGCTTAGTATGAAACAGTGGCGCCCCACCTTACAGCAGACCTGGCAGGGGCGTGATGACAGCGCCGAAGCCGGTAATGCCAAACGGATTTTCCAGACGATAAGCCAGCATACGCACTTTACCCCGGCATCAGCCGGCATTGCGCTGATCGGCTTTGAATGTGATGAAGGGGTGAAGCGCAACCACGGCAGGCCCGGTGCCGCCCAGGCGCCGGACGTCCTGCGACAGGCGCTGGCAAATATGGCCAGCCATCAGGGGCATGAACGGCTAGCGGATATGGGCTCGATTTACGTCGAGGGCGAGGAGCTTGAAGCCGCACAGCAGGCATTAAGCGATGCGGTGATCGCGTGCCAGCAGGCCGGTATGCGCACGCTGGTGTTCGGCGGGGGACATGAAACCGCCTGGGCGCACGGTCGCGGCGTGCTGGACGCCTTCCCGAACGCGCGCGTCGCCGTGATCAACCTGGATGCGCACCTCGATCTGCGCAAGGCGGACCGAGCCACCTCCGGCACGCCGTTTCGCCAGCTGGCGCACTACTGCGCTGAGCATGTGCGAGAATTTCACTACGCCTGTTTGGGCGTAAGCCGCGCGGCGAACACGCAGGCGCTGTGGGATGAGGCTGAACGCCTGAACGTCACGCTGGTGGAAGATCTGGATTTCAGCCGTGATGCGCTATCCTCGCTGGATAAGGTGCTGACGCAGGCCGATCGCGTCTATCTCACCCTCGATCTGGACGTGCTTCCTGCGGGAGAAATGCCCGCCGTTTCTGCGCCTGCGGCGTTAGGCATTCCGGCTCGCGATCTCATGCCGGTCATCGAAAAAATCTGCCGCAGCGGGAAACTGCAGGCTGCCGATCTGGTCGAGTTTAACCCGCATTACGACCGGGACGGACAGGGCGCAAAGCTTGCCGCCCGTCTGGCCTGGCAAATTGCTCACTGGTGGGCATAACACTATTCAAGGAGTCACGATGTTTTCACGCTCACCCCTGCCGCAACCGAGCCCTCCCGCGCCTTTCTACGAAAAGGTGAAGCGGGCAATAAGCGAAAAAATCGCGGCCGGCGTCTGGCGTCCGCACGATCGCATTCCGTCCGAGGCCGAGCTGGTCGCGCAGTTTGGCTTTAGCCGCATGACCGTCAACCGGGCGCTGCGTGAACTCACGGACGAGGGGCTGCTGGTCCGTCTGCAGGGCGTCGGAACCTTTGTGGCGGAACCGAAAGGACAGTCAGCCCTGTTTGAGATCCGCAGCATTGCCGATGAGATAGCCGCGCGCAGCCATCAGCATCGCTGTGAGGTTCTGGTCCTGGAAGAAACGCAGGCCAGCGCCGAGCAGGCGGTGGAGCTGAACGTAAAAGAAGGAACCCGGATATTCCATTCGGTGATGGTGCACTTTGAGAACGATATCCCGGTGCAGATTGAAGATCGCTGCGTTAACGCCGGGCGCGTGCCGGAGTACCTGAACCAGGATTACACCCACACTACGCCGCACGCGTATCTCTCGCTGGTCGCGCCGCTGACGGAAGGGGAGCATATCGTTGAAGCGGTTCGCGCCTCGCTGCAGGAGTGCGAGCTGCTGCGCATCAAGGAGCACGATCCGTGCCTGCTCATTCGCCGCCGCACCTGGTCCGCCTCGCAGATCGTATCCCATGCGAGGCTGCTTTTCCCCGGTAACCGCTACCGGCTGCAGGGCCACTTTATGTCATAAGTTTTATAAGCGTGATCGCTAACGCAATATAACAAAATTGTATCTTTTTTGTTAAATCCGGCCTTGTGTGTGCTTGTCTATACAAGTATATCTAAATACATCATCTGTCCCGTATGAGGAACACACAATGTCGTCAGGTAAATACCGCCAGCAGGACGTCCGCGCCCCGCGCGGCACCGCGCTCACTGCAAAAAGCTGGCTCACCGAAGCACCGCTGCGCATGCTGATGAACAACCTCGACCCGGAGGTTGCGGAGAATCCCCACGAGCTGGTGGTCTACGGCGGCATTGGCCGCGCCGCGCGCAACTGGGAGTCCTATGACGCCATTGTCGAATCCCTCACTCACCTCGAATCCGATGAAACCCTGCTCGTGCAGTCCGGCAAGCCGGTGGGGGTGTTCAAAACCCACACGAACGCGCCGCGCGTGCTGATCGCCAACTCTAACCTGGTCCCGCACTGGGCGACCTGGGAGCACTTCAACGAGCTGGACGCCAAAGGGCTGGCAATGTACGGCCAGATGACGGCGGGAAGTTGGATCTACATCGGCAGCCAGGGGATTGTGCAGGGCACCTATGAAACCTTCGTCGAAGCGGGTCGTCAGCACTACAACGGTTCGCTGAAGGGCCGCTGGGTACTCACCGCGGGCCTCGGTGGAATGGGCGGCGCGCAGCCGCTGGCCGCGACGCTTGCCGGTGCCTGCTCGCTAAACATTGAGTGTCAGCAGAGCCGTATCGATTTCCGCCTGCGCACCCGCTACGTCGACGAACAGGCAGCCGACCTGGATGACGCGCTGGCGCGCATCAAAAAATACGCCTCCGAAGGAAAAGCCGTGTCGATTGCCCTGTGCGGCAACGCGGCGGATATTCTTCCTGAGCTTGTGGCCCGCGGGGTGCGTCCGGATCTGGTCACCGACCAGACCAGCGCCCATGACCCGCTCCACGGCTATCTGCCGAAAGGCTGGACGTGGGAAACCTACCAGCAAAAAGCGGAAACCGATCCGGAAGGGACGGTGCTTGCCGCCAAAGAATCCATGGCGGAACACGTCTCCGCCATGCTGGCCTTCAGCAGGACGGGGGTTCCGACCTTCGACTACGGGAACAATATTCGTCAGATGGCGAAAGAGATGGGCGTGAGTGACGCCTTCGACTTTCCGGGGTTTGTTCCTGCCTACATTCGTCCGCTGTTCTGCCGCGGCATCGGCCCGTTCCGCTGGGTTGCCCTGTCCGGCGACCCGGAGGATATCTATAAAACCGACGCCAAAGTGAAAGAAATTGTCGCTGACGACGAACATTTGCACCGCTGGCTGGACATGGCGCGCGAGCGCATTAACTTCCAGGGCCTGCCGGCGCGCATCTGCTGGGTAGGGCTGGAGTGGCGGCAAAAACTCGGCCTGGCCTTCAACGAAATGGTGCGCAGCGGGGAAGTTTCCGCGCCGATCGTCATTGGCCGTGACCATCTGGACTCCGGCTCCGTTGCCAGCCCGAACCGCGAAACCGAAGCCATGCGCGACGGCTCCGATGCCGTCTCCGACTGGCCATTACTCAACGCCCTGCTGAATACCGCCAGCGGCGCGACCTGGGTGTCGCTGCACCACGGCGGCGGCGTAGGGATGGGCTTCTCTCAGCATTCGGGGATGGTTATCGTCTGCGACGGAACCGATGAAGCGGCAGCGCGTATCGCTCGCGTGCTGCATAACGACCCGGCAACCGGCGTGATGCGTCACGCGGATGCGGGTTACGAGATTGCGATTGACTGTGCCACAGAGCAGGGGCTGAACCTGCCGATGATCCCTGCCACACAAGGAAAGCAATAATGAATTCACTAATACTCACTCCCGGCTCGCTGACGCTCAAACAGCTGCGCAGCGTCTGGCGTCAGCCGGTCGCGCTTACGCTTGATGAAAGCGCCCACCGCGGCATAAACGACAGCGTTGCCTGCGTGGAGGCCATCGTTGCCGAAGGACGCACCGCCTACGGGATCAACACCGGATTTGGCCTGCTGGCGCAGACGCGCATCGCGACGCACGACCTGGAAAACTTACAGCGGTCGCTGGTGCTGTCGCACGCGGCGGGCGTCGGCCAGCCGCTGGATGATGAGATTGTGCGTCTGATGATGGTGCTCAAAATCAACAGCCTGGCGCGTGGATTCTCGGGTATTCGCCTGAGCGTGATCCAGGCGCTGATGGCGCTGGTCAATGCGGAAGTTTATCCGTGGATCCCGGCGAAAGGCTCGGTTGGCGCCTCCGGCGACCTGGCACCGCTGGCGCATATGTCCTTACTGCTTTTGGGCGAAGGTCAGGCTCGCTGGCAGGGCGAGTGGCTTCCGGCACGGGAGGCGCTGAAAAAAGCGGGCCTGGCGCCGGTCACGCTGGCGGCGAAAGAGGGGCTGGCGCTGCTGAACGGCACGCAGGCGTCGACCGCCTTCGCGCTGCGCGGCCTGTTTGAAGCGGAAGATCTCTTTGCCTCGGCGGTGGTCTGCGGTGCGTTGACCACCGAAGCCGTGCTGGGCTCCCGTCGCCCTTTCGATACCCGTATTCACGAGGTGCGCGGCCAGCGCGGGCAGATTGATGCCGCCGCGCTGTACCGTCACGTGCTTACCGACACCAGCGAAATTGCCGATTCACACCATAACTGCGAGAAGGTTCAGGACCCGTATTCCCTGCGCTGCCAGCCGCAGGTGATGGGCGCGTGCCTGACGCAGCTGCGCCAGGCAGCCGAGGTGCTGCTGATGGAAGCCAACGCGGTGTCCGATAACCCGCTGGTCTTTGCTCAGGAAAACGAGGTGGTCTCCGGGGGCAACTTCCACGCCGAGCCGGTGGCGATGGCGGCGGATAATCTCGCCCTGGCGATTGCCGAAGTGGGAGCCTTATCCGAACGTCGCATCGCGCTGATGATGGATAAACACATGTCCCAGCTTCCGCCGTTCCTGGTGCGCAACGGCGGGGTCAACTCGGGCTTTATGATTGCCCAGGTGACGGCCGCAGCGCTGGCGAGCGAGAACAAAGCGCTGTCGCACCCGCACAGCGTGGACAGCCTGCCAACGTCTGCGAACCAGGAAGATCATGTCTCAATGGCACCGGCTGCCGGGCGTCGTCTCTGGGATATGGCCGCCAACACCCGTGGCGTGCTGGCCGTTGAGTGGCTGGCGGCAAGTCAGGGTATCGATCTGCGTGAAGGGTTGAAATCCAGCCCGCTGCTGGAGCAGGCGCGTCAGGCACTGCGTGAACACGTCACGCATTACGATGACGACCGGTTCTTTGCGCCGGATATTGATAAGGCGATGCAGCTGCTGGAAGAGGGGCGGCTGGTGGGGTTGTTGCCTTCGGTGCTGTGATATTTACCCTCACCCCAGCCCTCTCCCCACAGGGGAGAGGGTGTTCACGTTCCCTCTCCCCTGTGGGGAGAGGGTTAGGGTGAGGGGCCATCATCCCGCACTATCACGAATACATCGCCGTAATCGACGCGCTCCCCAGCGAATGGAAATGCACGTTAAACCCGACCATCGCGCCGCTCGCCCCTTCATCGACCTCAATCTTCTCTACGCCCAGCGCGTGCACCGTGAAGATATAGCGGTGGGTCTCGCCTTTTGGCGGCGCCGCGCCGCCGTAGCCCGCTTTACCAAAGTCAGTGCGCGTCTGTATGGCGCCCTCAGGCAGGGCAACCAGGTCGGAGCCGGAGCCCTGCGGCAGCACGCGCGTGTCGGCAGGCAGGTTCGCCACAATCCAGTGCCACCAGCCGGAGCCGGTAGGCGCATCCGGGTCGTAGCAGGTTACGACAAAGCTTTTGGTTCCGGCCGGAACCTCGTCCCACGCCAGGTGCGGAGAGATATTGTCTCCCTGATAGCCCATGCCGTTGAATACGTGGCGTTCCGGGAGCTTTTCGCCGTCGCGCAGATCTTTACTGATGATTTTCATACGTTTTACCCTCGTTAATCACGCGTACAGGAAGTGTAACGCATGGGGTCAAATCGTGAAATGCGCGGGAATGTTAACGGCTGTAACGACCGCGGCCGTTAATTTACCCAGCTGTTCCTGCGTGATGCTGTACGGCGGCATCAGGTAGATAAGCTTGCCGAACGGACGTACCCAGACGCCCTGGCCAACGAAGAAGCGCTGGAGCGCCGCCATGTTTACCGGGTGCGTTGTTTCAATCACCCCGATGGCGCCCAGCACGCGCACGTCCGCCACGAAACTCGCCCCGGAGGCGGCGCTCAGCTCCTCTTTCAGCTGCGCTTCAATCGCCGCCACCTGCATTTGCCATTCACCGCTTTCCAGAATGGCCAGGCTTTCGCTCGCGACGGCGCAGGCGAGAGGATTACCCATAAACGTCGGCCCGTGCATAAAGCAGCCCGCTTCGCCGTCGCTGATGGTGTTGGCTACGTGGCGGGTAGTGAGGGTGGCGGAGAGCGTCATGGTGCCGCCGGTCAGGGCTTTGCCCAGACACAGAATATCCGGGGCAATGCCCGCGTGCTCGCAGGCAAACAGCTTGCCGGTGCGGCCAAAGCCGGTGGCGATCTCATCGGCAATCAGCAGAATGCCCTCGCGGTCGCACATCCTGCGAATACGCCTCAGCCATTCCGGATGGTACATCCGCATCCCGCCTGCGCCCTGCACAATCGGCTCCAGGATCACGGCCGCGATTTCATGACGATGTGCCGCCATCAGCCGCGCAAAGCTCACCATGCCCATCTCGTCCCACTCGCCGTCGAAGCGGCTCTGCGGGGCCGGGGCAAACAGGTTTTCCGGCAGATAGCCCTTCCACAGGCTGTGCATGGAGTTGTCCGGATCGCACACCGACATCGCCCCGAAGGTATCGCCGTGGTAGCCGTTGCGGAAGGTGAGGAACCGCTGGCGCGTTTCGCCCTTCGCATGCCAGTACTGCAGCGCCATTTTCATCGCCACTTCCACCGCCACGGAGCCGGAGTCGGCCAGGAACACGCACTCCAGCGAGTCGGGCGTCATCGCCACCAGACGGCGGCATAAATCCACCGCAGGCTGATGGGTGATTCCGCCAAACATCACGTGCGACATCTGGTCAATCTGCGCTTTCATCGCCGCATTCAGGCGCGGGTGATTGTACCCGTGAATGGCCGCCCACCAGGAGGACATGCCGTCAACAAGCTGCTCGCCGCTGGCGAGGTGCAGCTCGCAGCCGTGGGCCGAGGCCACCGGATAGACGGGAAGAGGGCGGGTCGTAGAGGTGTAAGGATGCCAGATATGCTGCTTGTCGAAGGCGAGATCGTCCTGGGTCATAATCGACTTGTAAACCATTTTGAAAAGTTTTAGGTTTACGAGTATAAACCGAACCGACAATTAACAAAACCCTTTGGAGAAGCCCAATGGCTCACCACGCACGCTGGACGATGTCGCAAGTCACTGAATTATTCAATAAACCTTTCCTGGAGCTGATGTTTGAAGCCCAACAGGTGCACCGGCAGCACTTCGATCCGCGCCACGTTCAGGTCAGCACGCTGCTGTCGATCAAGACCGGCGCCTGTCCGGAAGACTGCAAATACTGCCCACAAAGCGCGCGCTATAAAACCGGGCTGGAGTCTGAACGCCTGATGGAAGTGGAGCAGGTTCTCGACTCCGCGCGCAAGGCGAAGAACGCAGGCTCGACCCGCTTCTGCATGGGCGCCGCGTGGAAAAATCCGCACGATCGCGACATGCCCTATCTGGAGCAGATGGTCAAAGGCGTGAAGGAGATGGGGCTTGAGGCCTGCATGACCCTGGGCACGCTGAACGACGATCAGGCGCAGCGCCTGTCAGCGGCAGGGCTGGATTACTACAACCACAACCTCGACACCTCCCCGGAGTTCTACGGCAACGTTATCACCACGCGCACCTACCAGGAGCGTCTGGACACGCTGGATAAAGTGCGCGATGCGGGGATCAAGGTCTGTTCCGGCGGCATCGTGGGCTTAGGCGAAACCGTGAAGGATCGTGCGGGTCTGCTGTTACAGCTGGCGAACCTGCCCACGCCGCCGGAAAGCGTGCCGATCAACATGCTGGTCAAGGTCAAAGGCACGCCGATGGCGGACAACGAGGACGTGGATGCGTTTGATTTTATCCGCACCATCGCGGTGGCGCGCATCATGATGCCGACCTCCTTCGTGCGCCTGTCTGCCGGCCGCGAGCAGATGAGCGAACAGACGCAGGCGATGTGCTTTATGGCCGGCGCCAACTCAATCTTCTACGGCTGCAAGCTGCTGACCACGCCGAACCCGGAAGAGGACAAAGACGTACAGCTATTCCGCAAGCTGGGGCTGAACCCGCACCAGACCGAGGTGCTGACGGGCGACAACGAGCAGCAGCAAAAGCTGGAGCAGCAGATTTTTAACGCCGATACCGAACAGTTCTACAACGCGGCCGCCGTATGACCTGGCAGGCGCGTATCAATACCGCGCTGGAAGAACGTCGGGCGGCGGACGCTTTGCGCGTTCGCCGCGTCGTGGAGAACGGCGCAGGCCGTTTTCTCACTCGCGAGGGGCAGCGCTTCTGTAATTTTTCCAGCAACGATTACCTCGGCCTGAGCCAGCATCCGCAGGTCGTTCGCGCATGGCAGCAGGGCGCGGAGCGGTTTGGCGTAGGCAGCGGCGGTTCGGGCCACGTCAGCGGCTACACCACGGCGCATCAGGCGCTGGAAGAAGAGCTGGCCGACTGGCTGGGCTACCCGCGCGCGCTGCTGTTTATCTCCGGCTTTGCCGCCAATCAGGCGGTGATTGCCGCGCTGATGAACAAAAATGACCGCATCGTCGCCGATCGGCTTAGCCACGCCTCGCTGCTGGAAGCGGCAAGCCTCAGCCCGGCACAGCTGCGGCGGTTTGCCCATAACGATGCGGGGCAGCTTGCTGCGCTGCTCGATAAACCCTGCGACGGACAGCAGCTCGTGGTGACGGAGGGGGTCTTTAGCATGGACGGCGACAGCGCGCCGCTTGCCGCGCTGCACGAAGCCGCAAAACGGCAAAACGCCTGGCTGCTGGTCGACGACGCCCACGGGATTGGCGTGATGGGCGACGAAGGTCGCGGCAGCGCGCATCAGCAAAACGTGAAGCCGGAGCTGCTGATTGTCACCTTCGGCAAGGGCTTTGGCGTGAGCGGTGCGGCGGTGTTATGCAGCGAGTCCGTCGCGGACTACCTGCTGCAGTTCGCGCGTCATCTGATTTACAGCACCAGCATGCCCCCCGCGCAGGCCGTGGCGCTGAGCGCGTCGATGGCGATCGTTCGCAGCGCGGAAGGCGACGAACGCCGCCAGCGGCTGGCGGATCACATCCGCCAATTCCGCCGGGGGCTGCGGTCATTACCCTTCCACAGCCCCGATTCGCAGAGCGCCATCCAGCCGGTGATTGTCGGTGATAACAGCCGTGCACTAGCGCTGGCGCACCGGCTGCGCGAGCGCGGGATGTGGGTCACCGCCATTCGTCCGCCAACCGTCCCGTCGGGCACCGCGCGCCTGCGACTGACGCTCACGGCGGCGCATCGCGCGCAGGACGTTGATGCACTTCTGGAGGCGTTACGTGTCGCCAGTCAATAAACAGGCTATTGCCGCGGCGTTCGGCCGGGCAGCGCAAAGCTATTCGCAGCACGATGAGCTCCAGCGCCTGAGCGCGCAGGGATTACTTCGTTCGCTCGGCGAGAATACCTTCCCACGGGTGCTGGACGCCGGCTGTGGTCCCGGCAGCAACAGCCGCTACTGGCGCGACGCGGGAAGCCACGTCACGGCCATCGATTTGTCTGCGCAGATGCTTGATGAAGCGCGGCAGAACCGGTCGGCTGACCGGTATCTGGTGGCCGATATCGAAGCGATCCCGCTGCCGGACGCGCAGTTTGACCTCGTCTGGAGCCATCTGGCCGTGCAGTGGTGCGGCAGCCTGCCGCAGGCGTTAGGTGAGCTTTACCGCGCGGCGCGGCCGGGCGGGAAGGTGGCGTTTACCACCCTGCTGGAAAGCTCGCTGCCGGAGCTGAATCAGGCGTGGAAGGCGGTAGATCGGCAGCCGCACGCTAACCGATTTTTATCGCAGGAGGCGGTCGAGCAGGCGCTCGGCGGCTGGCGCTACCGCAGCGAGGTGCAGACGGTTACCCTCACGTTCAGCGATGCCTTAAGCGCCATGCGCTCCCTGAAGGGGATCGGCGCCACGCATCTGCATGCCGGACGGGAGAGCAAGCCGCTGACCCGCGGGCAGTTACGGCGTCTGGAGCTGGCCTGGCCACAGGTGCAGGGCAGCTTCCCGCTTTCTTATCAACTTTTTCATGGGATTATCGAACGTGACTGAACGCTATTTTGTCACCGGAACGGATACCGAAGTGGGCAAAACGGTTGCCAGCGCTGCCCTGCTGCAGGCTGCCCGTTTACAGGGAAAAACCACCGCCGGGTATAAGCCCGTCGCCTCTGGCAGCGAGATGACGCCGGAAGGATTACGCAATACCGACGCATTAGCGCTGCAGCGCAACAGCACGCTTGAGCTTGCCTACGCGGCGGTGAATCCGTACACCTTTGCAGAGCCGACATCGCCACATATCATCAGCGCCGACGAAGGGCGCCCGATTGATTTTGCCGTTATGTCTGCCGGACTACGCGCTCTGGAAAGCCGGGCGGACTGGGTGCTGGTGGAGGGGGCCGGCGGCTGGTTTACGCCCCTGTCCGAAGAACAGACCTTTGCTGACTGGGCGCAGGCCGAGCGGTTTCCCGTCATTCTGGTGGTCGGCGTGAAGCTGGGCTGTATCAACCACGCTATGCTGACCGCGCAGGCCGTGCAGCAGGCAGGATTGCCGCTGGCGGGCTGGATAGCCAACGACGTGGTTGCGCCGGGTAAACGCCATCAGGAGTATCTGGTGACGCTCAGGCGGGTGCTGCCCGCTCCGTTTCTTGGGGAGATCCCGTGGCTTGCAGAAGGCGCGGAAAATGCCGATACCGGGCGCTATCTCGACCTCAGCGCCTTGCGTCCAGCGACATCCAGTGGGCGATAAGCTCGTCATCCAGTTCGTTAACGTGGCCCTGCGCCACGTTACGCCCGCGGTAGAGCATGCAGAACCGGTCCGCAACGCGGCGGACAAACGACAGCTGCTGCTCGGCTAACAGTACCGTCATACCCAGTTCCCTACTCAGGCGCGTCAGCAGCTGCCCCAGCCGCTGGGCAAAGCTGTGCCCGGCACCCAGCATTGGCTCATCAAGGATCAGGACGCGGGGACGGCTCACCAGCGCGTTGGCGAGGGCGAGCTGGTAGCGATCGTCAGGCGATAGCCCGCTTGCACGGCTTTGTCGCAGCGGATAGAGCTGCGGAAAGAGTTCGAAAATATCGCATTTCGCACCTGAGGCGGTCTGGCCCGTCGCCCGCATGGCGACGTGCAGATTCTCTTCAATGGTCAGCTGAGAAAATATCCGCCTGTCCTGTGAAACATAGCCGATTCCCGGCTCTGCCTGCTGCGCCGGCGCCTGGCTGAGTAAATCCCTTGGCGGGGCGCCAGCTTCATGCCAGATGATGGTGCCGCTCTCCACGGGAATATTGCCGGTGATGCAATTGATCAGGGTGGTTTTACCCATTCCCGGCAGGCCCACCACGCCCGTGCACAAGCCCGGGGGTAAATCCAAATCGACATTCCATAGCGTATGTTGGCTTCCGTAAAACTGATTGACCGCGCGCAGACTCAACATCTTTCTCTCCTTAAAAATGCGTAGGGGGAAGGCCCACGTAGTCATGTGCAAAACGCCTGCCAGAACCGATAAGCTGATTAAAAAAGAGACTTTTTTAAGAATGCGCCCTAGGAAGGTAGGCAGAAGATTACACTGTTGCACAGCGGTAGTGCCGGGTAGGGTGGGTTATGGTGCAGGGCAGCAGAATGGCAAAAATGTGAGTAAGATCTCATCGATTGGTTATGTATGACGCAACTGTTTATCATCAAAAAAGAGATATAAAAATTTTTTGTCACCGCTTCGTGGGAAAAACCGGGAATTTGCCGAGTGGCGGTCCGTACGGGCTGGAAGCAGTTATCCACTATTCCTGTGGATAACCATGTGCATTAGAGTTAGAAAACACACGGTAAGCGAGAGAATACGCGGGTTACGCGCAAATTGGTGCGAAACGCGGCTTTAGAAAATATCATTTACTATTTAGCAGGTTAGATAAAATCAATTGCCGTAATGAAAGTGTCACCCGTTGCCATAAAACTATCATTACCCCGCTTGACAAATGTTAAAAAAGGAAATGTTCTGGGGATAACCCCGGTTCGTTGGTGTTTTATCTTGTCGCTGTTTAAATTTCCATCAGCAACGTGCGCCCAAACGATGCGCTACGCTAAATATCCTTACACGCCACTGGTTTTTCATCCAGTGTTTTTTACTGGCATTCCTGGCCACAACGAGTAAAATTACTCACCTGCCGCTTATTACGTCATCAGGTCGTCGCCCATGAGTAAACCGTTCAAACTGAATTCTGCGTTTCGTCCTTCGGGGGATCAGCCCGAGGCCATCCGTCGCCTGGAAGAGGGGCTGGAAGATGGGCTGGCGCACCAGACGCTGCTGGGTGTGACCGGCTCGGGTAAAACCTTTACCGTCGCCAACGTCATTGCGGATTTACAACGCCCCACGATGGTGCTTGCGCCGAATAAAACCCTGGCAGCGCAGCTTTACGGTGAGATGAAAGAGTTCTTCCCGGATAACGCGGTCGAGTATTTCGTCTCCTACTACGATTACTACCAGCCTGAGGCCTATGTCCCAAGTTCAGACACCTTCATCGAGAAGGATGCCTCGGTGAACGAACATATCGAGCAGATGCGTCTGTCGGCGACCAAGGCGCTTCTGGAGCGTCGCGATGTTGTCGTGGTGGCGTCGGTCTCTGCCATCTACGGTCTGGGCGATCCGGATCTCTATCTCAAGATGATGCTGCACCTGACGCAGGGGATGATCATCGACCAGCGCGCCATCGTCCGCCGTCTGGCGGAGCTGCAGTATGCCCGTAACGATCAGGCGTTCCAGCGCGGAACCTTCCGCGTGCGCGGTGAGGTGATCGACATCTTCCCGGCAGAATCGGACGATATGGCGCTGCGCGTTGAGCTGTTTGACGAAGAGGTTGAACGGCTGTCGCTGTTCGACCCGCTGACCGGACACGTTGAGTCGGTGATCCAGCGTTTCACCGTCTACCCTAAAACGCACTACGTTACGCCACGCGAGCGTATCGTGCAGGCGATGGAAGATATCAAAGTCGAGCTGGCCGATCGTCGTAAGGTGCTCCTGGCGAACAACAAGCTGCTTGAAGAGCAGCGCTTAAGTCAGCGTACCCAGTTCGATCTCGAGATGATGAACGAGCTGGGCTACTGCTCCGGCATTGAAAACTACTCGCGCTATCTCTCCGGGCGCGGGCCGGGTGAAGCACCGCCAACCCTGTTTGACTACCTGCCGGCGGATGGGCTGCTGGTGATTGACGAATCCCACGTCACGATCCCGCAAATTGGCGGGATGTACCGCGGTGACCGCGCGCGTAAAGAGACGCTGGTGGAGTACGGCTTCCGTCTGCCGTCTGCGCTGGATAACCGTCCAATGAAGTTTGAAGAGTTTGAGGCGCTCGCGCCGCAGACCATCTACGTATCGGCAACGCCGGGCAACTACGAGCTGGAGAAATCCGGTGAGGACGTGGTTGATCAGGTGGTGCGTCCGACCGGGCTGCTGGATCCGATTATTGAGGTGCGCCCGGTGGCCACGCAGGTGGACGATCTGCTCTCTGAAATCCGTACCCGCGCGGCCATCAACGAGCGCGTGCTGGTCACCACGTTAACCAAGCGCATGGCGGAAGACTTGACGGAGTATCTGGAAGAGCACGGTGAGAAGGTGCGTTATCTGCACTCGGATATCGATACCGTTGAGCGTATGGAGATCATCCGCGACCTGCGTCTTGGGGAGTTCGACGTGCTGGTGGGGATCAACCTTCTGCGAGAAGGTCTGGATATGCCTGAAGTCTCTCTGGTGGCCATCCTGGACGCTGACAAAGAGGGCTTCCTGCGCTCAGAGCGTTCGTTAATTCAGACCATTGGCCGCGCCGCGCGTAACGTCAACGGGAAAGCGATTCTGTATGGCGACAAGATCACCCCGTCGATGGCGAAAGCGATTGGCGAAACGGAGCGTCGTCGCGAGAAACAGCATCGCTACAACGAAGAGCACGGTATTACGCCGCAGGGTCTGAACAAGAAGGTGGTGGATATTCTGGCGCTGGGTCAGAACATTGCCAAGACCAAAGCGAAGGGCCGTGGCAAAGCGCGTTCAGTGGTGGAAGAGGATACCGTTGTGCTGACGCCAAAAGCGCTGCAGCAGAAAATCCACGAGCTGGAAGGGCAGATGATGCAGCATGCGCAGAACCTGGAGTTCGAAGAGGCGGCGCAGATCCGCGACCAGCTGCATCAGCTGCGGGATCTTTTCATCGCGGCATCGTGAGTAAGATCTTTTTCCCCCCTCTCCCCGTGGGAGAGGGCCGGGGTGAGGGCATCAGGCCGCACAAAGCGACCCTAACCCAGCGCCTGAATCGCCTTTTCCAGCGCCTCACGCAGAAGGTGACGGTCGTGGCGATATTTGATATCGCTGGCCTCCAGCGGCTCCTGTACCACCACCCGGTCGCCGATGCCGGACACATCCACATTCGGCCCGACGACCACGCCGTCGATAATTTTCTTACCGACGTACTGCTCCATCAAATTCAGCTTATCCGCCAGCGACAGGCTTGCCGCCGCCGGGCTCAGCTCGCGCCCCAGATTGCCGATGTAGACCATTGGTGCCGGCGTCCTGCGCAGCGCCTGCGCCAGCTCTTTCACCAGAATAATCGGCATCAGGCTGGTGTAAAAACTGCCCGGACCGATCAGGATCAAATCCGCTTCGCTGATGGCTTCAATCGCCTCGCGCGTGGCGGCTACGCTGGGGTAGGTCATGAGCTCTTTCGGCGCGACGGTGAGCTGGTCAATATTCACCTCACCATAAACTTCATGGCCTTCTGCGTCTATCGCCATCAAATCCACCGGATGTTCGGACATCGGAATCAAAAACGCGTCCACTTTTAGCAGGTTACGGATTAAATTGATCGCCTCAAGAGGCCGCACGCTCAGGTGATCCAGTGCCTTAAGCATCAGATTTCCGAGGTTATGACCGGAAAGCTCGCCATTCCCGCCGAAACGATACTCAAACATCGCGGAAGCCACGCTCGGCTCCGTAATTAACTGATTAAGACAGTTGCGCATATCACCCCAGGCAATCCCGCCTTCGGCGCGGCGGATCCGCCCCGTTGAGCCTCCGTTATCCGTTGTGGTGACGATCCCTGTTAACCGGGATCCAAGGGAGGATAATGAGGACATTACCCGTCCCAGACCGTGGCCTCCGCCAAGGGCGACGACGCGGTCAAGATCCGCAAAAGTGCGATTGCGCATACACATTCCTTATCTCATTCGATCTGCGTAACAGTAACCTAACTACCCCTAAAAGACGATGGCTCACCCTACGCAAAATGACGTATATCAATGCGAAAGTGCGACTTTTAGGTATTCTGTAACGAAAATGCACGATCATGTCGTTATGTATATAATTATATAGCGAAAAGCGAGAATGGCGAAGTGTTGAGTTACGCGCTACTATCGCCATAACCACGTTTTCGTTTTTGAAAACATACACTCTAGCCCTGGCGCCTGTGTCGAACGATATGGCGCCCTGGCCGTGGCGGTTTTGCCACCAGGGTACAGAAAGAAATGACTGTGCCTCCCGTATCTGGAAAGGTGTACATGGCTTCACAACTTACTGATGCTTTCGCGCGTAAGTTTTTCTACTTACGTCTGTCGATTACCGATGTGTGTAACTTCCGTTGCACCTACTGCCTGCCCGATGGCTACAAGCCGGGTAAGGTCACCAATAACGGCTTTCTCTCCGTCGATGAAGTGCGCCGCGTGACGCGCGCCTTCTCAGCGCTCGGCACGGAAAAAGTCCGCCTGACCGGTGGGGAGCCCTCACTGCGTCGTGATTTCCCCGACATCATTGCCGCCGTGCGTGAAAATGAGCGTATCCGCCAGATTGCGGTCACCACTAACGGGTACCGCATGGCCCGTGACGTGGCGAGCTGGCGCGATGCGGGCCTGACGGCGATAAACGTCAGCGTCGATAGCCTCGATGCACGTCAGTTCCACGCCATTACCGGGCAGGATAAATTCCAGCAGGTGATGGACGGTATCGACGCGGCGTTCACGGCCGGTTTCGACAAAGTCAAAGTCAACACGGTTCTGATGCGTGATGTGAATCATCATCAGCTGGACACCTTCCTGGCGTGGATCAAACCGCGCCGCATTCAGCTGCGCTTTATAGAGCTGATGGAAACCGGCGAGGGCAGCGAGCTGTTCCGCCGCCATCATATCTCCGGCATGGTGCTGCGGGACGCGCTGCTGAAGCGCGGCTGGATCCACCAGATCCGCCAGCGCAGCGACGGCCCGGCACAGGTCTTTTGTCACCCGGATTACGAAGGGGAAATTGGGCTGATCATGCCCTATGAGAAAGACTTCTGCGCCAGCTGCAACCGTCTGAGGGTCTCCTCCGTCGGCAAGCTGCACCTCTGCCTGTTTGGGGACGGCGGCGTAGATCTCCGCGATCTGCTGGAAGAGGACGCTCAGCAGGACGCGCTTGAAGCGCGTATTTCTGAAGCGCTGACGCATAAAAAACAGACCCACTTCCTGCATCAGGGCAACACCGGAATTACTCAAAACCTGTCATACATTGGCGGGTAAACCGTCTTAAGAAGGAATCCGAAGATGAGTCAGGTAAGCGCAGAATTTATCCCGACACGTATTGCTATTCTTACCGTTTCTGACCGCCGTGGTGAAGAGGATGATACCTCCGGCCACTGGCTGCGCGATGCGGCCCACGAGGCGGGGCACCACGTTGTTGATAAATCCATTGTCAAAGAGAACCGCTATGCTATTCGCGCGCAGGTATCACAGTGGATCGCCAGCGATCAGGTGCAGGTGGTCTTGATCACCGGCGGCACCGGTTTTACCGCAGGCGACCAGGCGCCGGAAGCGCTGCTCCCGCTGTTTGATCGCGAAGTGGAAGGCTTCGGTGAGGTCTTCCGCATGCTCTCGTTTGAAGAGATTGGCACCTCCACGCTGCAGTCGCGCGCCGTGGCGGGCGTGGCGAACAAGACGCTAATCTTCGCCATGCCGGGTTCGACCAAAGCGTGCCGCACCGCTTGGGAAAACATTATTGCCCCGCAGCTGGATGCCCGCACCCGCCCGTGTAATTTCCACCCTCATTTAAAGAAATAAGCTATGTCGCAACTGACCCACATTAACGCCGCCGGTGAAGCGCATATGGTGGATGTTTCCGCCAAGGCTGAAACGGTGCGCGAGGCGCGCGCCGAAGCGTTCGTCACCATGCTGCCAGAAACGCTGGCGATGATTATCGACGGCAGCCACCACAAGGGCGACGTCTTTGCCACCGCGCGCATCGCCGGGATCCAGGCCGCGAAGCGCACCTGGGATTTAATTCCCCTCTGCCATCCGCTGATGCTCAGCAAAGTGGAGGTGAATCTGCAGGCGCAGCGTGAGCACAGCCGCGTGCGCATTGAATCACTCTGCCGCCTGACCGGTAAAACCGGCGTTGAGATGGAAGCCCTGACGGCGGCGTCCGTGGCGGCGCTGACTATCTACGATATGTGCAAGGCCGTGCAGAAAGATATGGTGATTGGCCCGGTGCGTCTGCTGGCGAAAAGCGGCGGCAAATCCGGCGATTTTAAGGTGGACAGCCATGATTAAGGTGCTCTTTTTTGCGCAGGTCCGCGAGCTGGTCAATACTGACAGCCTGACGCTGGACTCGCCGTTTGAAAACGTTGCCGCGCTGCGCGCGCATCTGGCCGCGCAAAGCGACCGCTGGGCGCTGGCCCTGGACGAAGGCAAGCTGCTGGCTGCCGTTAATCAGACGCTGGTGGAGTTCACTCATCCGCTGGCGGCAGGGGATGAAGTGGCCTTCTTCCCACCGGTTACAGGGGGCTGATATGGCGGAAACCCGAATTGTAGTCGGCCAGGATCGCTTTAACGTCGGTACGGAATATGACTGGCTGGCGGAGCGCGACGAAGACGGCGCGGTGGTGACCTTCACCGGAAAAGTGCGTAATCACAACCTGGGCGACAGCGTGAAGGCGCTGACGCTGGAGCACTATCCGGGCATGACGGAAAAATCGCTGGTGGAGATTGTGGAACAGGCGCGAGGCCGCTGGCCGCTGGGGCGGGTGACGGTTATCCACCGCATCGGTGAGATGTGGCCAGGCGAGGAGATTGTCTTCGTCGGGGTGACCAGCGCGCACCGCAGCAGCGCCTTTGCGGCAGGGGAGTTCATTATGGACTTCCTCAAAACCAAAGCGCCATTCTGGAAGCGTGAAGCGACGCCGGAAGGCGACCGGTGGGTGGAATCCCGCGACAGCGACAAGCAGGCGGCCAGCCGTTGGTAACAGGTTTAGTTTGATGTGTTAGTCTTAACGTGTGTGTCAACTTAATCAGGAGTGAATCATGGACCGATTTCCGCGTTCCGATTCAATAGTACAGCAGACCCGTAGCGGCCTGCAGACGTATATGGCTCAGGTGTACGGCTGGATGACGGTCGGCCTGCTGCTCACCGCGTTTATCGCGTGGTATGCGGCAAATACGCCAGAGATCATGATGTTTATCTTCTCGAGCAAAATAACCTTCTTTGGCCTGATCATTGCGCAGCTGGCGGTCGTTTTTGTCCTTTCCGGTATGGTGCATAAGCTCAGCGCCGGCATGGCAACCACGCTGTTTATGCTCTATTCGGTGCTGACCGGGCTAACGCTCTCCAGTATTTTCATCGCCTATACCTACGCCTCGATCGCCAGCACGTTTGTGGTGACCGGCGGGATGTTCGGCGCGATGAGCCTCTACGGCTACACCACCAAGCGTGACCTGAGCGGTTTTGGCAGCATGCTGTTTATGGGGCTGATTGGGATTGTGCTGGCGTCGCTGGTGAACCTGTGGCTGAAGAGCGAAGCGCTGATGTGGGCCGTGACCTATATCGGGGTGGTGGTCTTCGTCGGGCTGACGGCCTACGACACCCAGAAGCTGAAGAACATTGGCGAGCAGATTGACGTGCGCGACAGTTCAACGCTGCGCAAATACTCGATTGTAGGAGCGCTGACCCTCTATCTGGACTTTATCAACCTGTTCCTGATGCTGCTGCGTATTATGGGCAACCGTCGTTAAGGTTGCTTTGCCGGGTGGCGGCTTCGCCTTACCCGGCCTACGAAACGCGAACCGTAGGTCGGGTAAGGCGAAGCCGCCACCCGACTTATTCACTTCGCTAACATCCTCTCGTTCTTCGCCCGTAACTTCTTCGCCCGACTCTCCAGCACCAGATAACAGACCGTCGCCAGCGCCAGCGGCAGGAAGTAATAGATCATGCGGTATGCCAGCAGGGCGGCGATGATTGTGCCATGAGAAACATGCTCCCCCGCAAGCAGCGCGATAAACACCGCCTCCAGCACGCCAATACCCGCCGGAATATGCACAATCACCCCGGCAATGCTGCTCACCAGCAGCACGCCGAGCACGAAGAAGTAGTTCACGTCTTCACCAATCAGCAGCCAGATAATCGCCCCCATCGCCATCCAGTTGGCGCTGGAGACCACCATCTGCAGCACCGCGAATTTCCACGAGGGCAGCACCAGCTTTTGCCCTTTGATGGTCATATGCCGACGCTTGGCAAAGGCGCAGGCCCACAGGTACACGGCGATGATCAGCAGCAGCACGAAGCCTAAAATCCGCAGCGTGGTTTCATCGATATACCAGTGCGCGGGCAGCTGCACCACGCCAATGGTAAAGATTACCCCACCGAGCAGAATATACCCCAGCCAGTTGGTGGTGATGCTTAACGAGAAAATGCGCGTGATGGTCCCACCCGGCAGGCCGAGGCGCGAATATAAGCGATAGCGCATGCCAATCCCGCCGACCCAGGTGCTCAGCGTCAGGTTGAAGGCGTAACAGATAAACGACACCAGCATCACCTGACGCTTGGCCAGCTTGTGTCCGCAGTAGGCGCGGCCCAGCAGGTCATAACAGCCGTACATCAGGTAGCTCACGATGACCAGCCCAACGGCGCCAAGCAGCACCGTTCGGTTGTAGTTGCGGATAACCTTCCACACCTCTTCCCAGTCAACTTTTTGGGCGTATACCACCAGCAGCACCGCGACGGCAATAAAGAACAGCCACGTGAGGATTTTCTTCGCCACACGCCAGCGTGGATGGGATTTTGACATCAGGTTTTCCCTCCGTCTTCCGCTTCTACGCGGTCCTGGGTTTCCATTTCGGGTTGAACCGGTGGGTCCACCTGCGCAAGCTTCGGCGTATGCGCGGGGAGCCAGCCGACCATGGCCGGGAAGTGGCGCAGGAAGTGGAACACCACCACGCCGACGCCGACGTTCCACCAGCTGCGCCTGGGCACCATGGATTGATCCACCCGCACGCAGTCCTTGTCGATAAGCCCCTGAAGGTTTTCGCGCAGGGTATGATTAAACTGGCGATCGTGGATGATCAGGTTCGCCTCCAGATTGAGCGACAGGCTCAGCGGGTCGAGGTTGCTCGAACCAACGGTTGCCCAGTGGTCATCCATCAGGGCCACTTTGCCGTGCAGCGGGCGGCGGCGGTATTCATAAATCTGCACGCCGCTTTTCACCAGATAGCGATAAAGCAGACGCGCGCCCACCTTCACGATCGGCATATCAGGCTCGCCCTGCACGATGAGCTTCACGCTCACGCCGCGTCGGGCCGCGTTGCGCATGGCGTGCAAAATACGGTAGCCGGGGAAGAAGTAGGCGTTGGCGATAATGACCTCGCGCTTTGCGTTCGCCAGCATCTTCAGGTAATGACGCTCGATATCGTCCCTGTGCTCCTCGTTGTCCCGCCAGACAAACAGCGCCTGAGCTTCACCCGGCCTGCGGTTCTCTTCCGGGCGATGACGACGACGCCACCAGCGGCGAGCGGCCTCTTTGCCGGGTAAGTTTTCCAGTACGAACAGTTGAATGTCCTGAACCACCGGCCCTTCAATGCGGATTGCGTAGTCCTGCTTCGCCTCGGGGCCGTAATCCGACATATGCTCGGCGGAGTAGTTAATGCCGCCAACGAACGCCACCGTTTCGTCCACCACGACAATTTTGCGGTGCATACGGCGGAACAGGTTGGTGCGCATGCCTAACAGGCGCGGGCCGGGATCGTAGTAGCGGAACACCACGCCCGCGGAGGTCAGTTCGTTGACAAATTCATCGCTGAGATCCGGCGACCCATACCCGTCGAGCAGGACCTCGATGGTAATACCGCGCCGGGCGGCATGCAGCAGCGCGCTGTGCAGCTGTCTGCCCACGTCGTCTTCAAACCAGATAAACGTTTCTAGAAAGACTTTCTGCTGTGCGTGGCTAATGGCCTCAAAGACCGCCGGATAAAAGTTATCGCCATTTTCCAGAAGCGTAATTCGATTCCCTTCCTGCCATGAACATTTCATAAGTGGATCTCCGCGCTCAGCGGGGCATGGTCTGATAAATGTCGCCAGTTGAGTAGCGCCAGCGCGGTAGGGCTGCTGGCATGGGCGTTTTTCACGTAGATGCGGTCAAGGCGCAGAAGGGGAAAGCGCACGGGAAATGTCCGTGCCGGCCTGCCGCGGGCGCGGGTGAAAATCTCCTCCAGCCCGGCCTTGACCTTCAGCGGATGGTTGGCCCGCTGCCGCCAGTCGTTGAAATCGCCTGCGACAACCACGGGTTCGCCTTCCGGCAGCGCGTTCGTCCACTCGGCCAGCATCTGCAGCTGGGCCTGACGATGCGCTTCACGCAGGCCAAGGTGAACACAGCCCACGTGGATGGGGAAATCGAGTTCCGGCGGCGCGATGCGGCAGTACAATAGACCGCGCTTTTCGCTTTCACCGACCGAGACGTCGCGGTTCTCGTAGTGTTCAATCGGAAAACGCGACAGCACCGCGTTGCCGTGATGCCCCTCCGGGTAGACTGCGTTGCGCCCGTAGGCGTAGTCGCTCCACATGGTATCGGCCAGAAATTCGTAGTGGGGAGTATCAGGCCAGTTTTCGACATGCATCGGATGCACCTCGTGGGCGCCCATCACCTCCTGGAGGCAAACAATGTCCGCGCTTACCGTGCGCACCGCGTCGCGCAGTTCCGGTAAAATGAAGCGGCGGTTAAATGCTGTGAAGCCCTTATGAATGTTAATCGTCAGCACCTTAAGTGAGAAATGCTGCGTTTTATGGGTCATAAACACCTTCCTGGATGACTATCCCGATGAAAATAAAGTGTAGTCGGCGTCACAAAAAGATGCGGCGTTACGGAATTTTCCGTAAAGTGCGGTAGTCTGAACTTGCAGAGAAAAATCCTTCAGGAGAGAAGCCATGAAGTGGCAACAACGTGTTCGTGTCGCAACGGGTTTAAGTTGCTGGCAGATAATGTTGCATTTACTGGTCGTGGCCGTACTGGTGATGGGCTGGATGAGCGGCACGCTGGTGCGTGTTGGCTTAGGGTTATGCGTCCTTTACGGCGTGACCGTGCTGTCGATGCTGTTCCTACAGCGGCACCATGAAGCACGCTGGCGTGAAGTGGGTGATGTGCTCGAAGAGCTCACCACCACATGGTATTTTGGTGCGGCGATGATCGTCCTGTGGCTTCTGTCACGCGTGCTGCAAAACAACCTGCTGCTGGCCCTGGCCGGTCTGGCAATCCTTGCAGGGCCTGCGGTTGTCTCGTTACTCACCAAAGAGAAAAAACTACGCAATGTTGCGTCTAAACATCGCATAGGCCACTGAACCCGTTGTGGCCGCGATGACCAGCAGCGGCCACAAACTTCCCCAGACGATATCCAGACTCGCGTCCTTCAGATAAATTTGCTTGGTGATGTCCGTAAAGTGCCGGATCGGGTTTACCCAGGTCAGGTCCTGCAGCCACACCGGCATATTCTCGACCGGTGAGACGTAGCCTGAAAGCAATATCGCCGGCATCATAAAGACGAACACGCCAATAAAGGCCTGCTGCTGCGTGGAGCAGAGCGCCGAAATCAGCAGCCCAAACCCGACCAGCGAAAGCCCGTAAATCACCATCGTGAAGTAAAACAGCGCCAGCGATCCGGCAAACGGGATCTGGTATGCCCAAATGCCAATGCCCAGCACGATGGTGGCCTGGAAGGTGGCGACAATCAGCGCCGGAACCGCTTTGCCGACAAAAATCTGCCAGGTCGCCAGCGGGGAAACCAGCAGCTGATCGAGCGTGCCCTGTTCCCGCTCGCGCGCTACGGACAGCGAGGTGACGATCATCACCCCGATGGTGGTGATCATAGCGATCAGCGACGGCACCACAAACCACTTGTAGTCCAGATTCGGGTTGTACCAGTTGCGTACCACCAGCTCGCTGTTGTTGGGCTTAGGCTTACCGTCCATCAGCTCCTGCTGATAATCCTTCACCACCTGCTGGAGATAGTTCGCCGCGATCTGGGCGCTGTTGGAGTTACGCCCGTCGAGAATCAGCTGCATCGGTGCGGTCTGGAAGGTATCCAGATTGCGGGAGAAATCCGCCGGGAAGCGCACCAGCAGCAGAGCTTTCTGCGTGTCGATAGTGGGCTGGATCTCCTGTGGACTTTTCAGCAGCAGCACGTGGGTAAAGGCTTTTGCGCGGGCAAAGCGCTGCGTCAGCTCAACGGAATGTTTGCCGTTATCTTCGTTATAGACGGCAATGGTGGCGTTGGTGACCTCAAGGGTGGCGGCAAAGGGGAACAGCAGCACCTGGATGAGCACCGGCAGCACCAGAATGGCGCGGGTTTGCGGCTCGCGCAGCAGGGATTGCAGCTCTTTGCGTATTAACGTCCATAATCGGTGAAACATCGCGTCGTCCTCCTGTCGGGTGGCGCTTGCGCTTACCCGACCTACAAAATCCGTTGGCTAATCTAATCTTCTTTTCGTTTTCATCCACGTCAACCCGATAAACATCACCGCCGACGCCATCAAAAACAGAGTGTTGATAATCAGCACCACCGGTATATTCCCCGCCAGAAACAGGCTTTGCAGGGTGCTCACGAAGTAACGCGCCGGGATGATGTAGGTCACGGCGCGGATGACGGCGGGCATGCTGTCTATCTGGAAGATAAAGCCGGAGAGCATGATCGACGGCAGGAACGCGGCGTTCAGCGCCACCTGCGCGGCGTTGAACTGGTTACGGGTGATGGTGGAGATCAGCAGCCCCATTCCCAGCGTGCTCAGCAGGAACAGGCTGGTAATAAAGAACAGCAGCACTAGCGAGCCGCGATAGGGCACGCCGAGGATAAAGACGGAGACAAGCATACAGAGCAGCATCGCCAGCATGCCGAGGAAATAGTAGGGAATGATTTTGCAGAGCAGCAGTTCGACGCGCGTCACTTCGGTGGACAGAAGCGCCTCCATGGTGCCGCGCTCCCACTCGCGGGCGATGACCAGCGACGTCAGAATTGCGCCGATGACCGTCATGATAATCGTCACCGCGCCCGGAATGATAAAGTGCTGGCTGATGGCGGCCGGGTTGAACCAGTAGCGCGTCTGCACGTCGATCAGCGGCTCGAACGTCTCGCCCCGGTCCTCCGCGCGCTGCATTTGCCACAGCTGCCAGATGCCCTCCGCGTAGCCCTGCACGAAGTTCGCGGTGTTCGGCTCGCTGCCGTCGGTGATGACCTGAATCGGCGCATCGCCGTTCGCGCGCGCCATATTGGCGGCGAAATCCACCGGAATGACGATCAGGCCGCGAATTTTCCCGGCCTGCATTTTCTGGATCAGCTCCTGTCGGCTGTCGCTGATGGTGGCGTCAATATAGGGCGAGCCGGTCATGGCGTGGGTAAAGGCCAGCGCCTCATCGCTCTGCTGTTCCAGTAAAATCCCCACCCTGAGCTTGCTGGAATCCAGGTTAATGCCGTAGCCAAAAATAAACAGCAGCAGCAGGGGGATCACCACGGCAATCAGCCAGCTGCTGGGGTCGCGCACGATCTGCCGCGTCTCTTTGACGCACAGGGCGCGCACCCGGCGCCAGGAAAGGGCATTACTGCGCATGTGCATTCTCCTTATCCCAGTCGTGGATGAGGGTGATAAACGCCTGCTCCATGGTCGGGTCCGGGACCTCCTCGTCAGCAGCCTGCTCTTTCAGGTCGTCCGGCGTACCGTGGGCAATCAGCTTGCCGCGGTACACCAGCCCGATGCGGTCGCAATATTCCGCCTCGTCCATAAAGTGGGTAGTGACCATGACGGTCACGCCTTTTTCTACCATGCTATTGATGTGTAGCCAGAACTCACGGCGAGTAATGGGATCAACGCCCGACGTCGGTTCATCAAGAAACAGAATGTCCGGTTCATGCATCAGCGAGCAGGCCAGCGCCAGCCGCTGCTTAAAGCCGAGCGGCAGGTCGTCCGTCGCGTGGGAGGCAATGTGGGTTAACCCGAACGCGTCGCTCATCCGGCTGATTTTTTCGTTCTGCGCCCTGCCGCGCAGGCCGTAGACGCCCGAGAAAAAGCGCAGGTTCTGATCCACCGTCAGGTTGCCGTACAGCGAAAACTTCTGCGCCATATAGCCGAGACGCTGGCGCGCTTTGCCGGAGCTGACCTTCAGGTCCATACCCAGCACCAGCGCCTTGCCGGATGTGGGGACCAGCAGGCCGCACATCATTTTGAAGGTGGTGGATTTCCCCGCTCCGTTCGGCCCGAGCAGGCCAAAAATCTCGCCGCGCTTCACCGCAAAGTTGACGTTATCGGTTGCGGCGAAATCGCCAAATTTCTTGGTCAGGGATTTGGCCTCAATCACCGTTTCGCCCGGCGTGCCTTCCACCGTATGCAGAATGGCGGCAAGCGGCGACTCTGACGTTCCCGCGCCGCCCAGCAGGTCTATAAACGCGTCCTCGAAGCGCGGTGCGGTCTCTTCTATCTCTATCTCAGGCATCCCTTGCGCCTGGCGAATGTCGTCGGCGGTGGCCTCTTTTTTCAGAATAATGCGCACCGAGCGGCCCTGGATCATCCCGTCGCTGACCTGCGGCAGCCTGAGCACGCGCTGAAGCAGCCTGCGGTTGGACTCCTGCGGGCTGTGCAGCAGGAAGCTGCGCCCGGCCATGCTTTGCGTCAGCGTCGTCGGCTCGCCCTGATAGAGCAGCTCGCCTTCGTTCATCAGCAGCACGTCCCGGCACTGTTCCGCTTCGTCGAGGTAGGAGGTGCTCCAGAGGATCAGCATCCCGTCGCCCGCCAGCTCGTGCACCATCTGCCACAATTCACGGCGCGAAATCGGGTCAACGCCCACGCCCGGCTCATCCAGCAGCAGTACTTTTGGCTCGCCGACCAGCGTACAGGCGAGCCCCAGCTTCTGCTTCATGCCGCCGGAGAGCTTGCCCGCCAGCCGGTCGGTGAATGGGCCAAGGGAGGTAAACTCCAGCAGGCGGGCGAAGGTTTTCTGCCGGGTTTCGCCGGTGACGCTGCGCAGGTCGGCGTACAAATTCAGGTTTTCCATCACGGTCAGGTCTTCATACAGGCCGAACTTCTGCGGCATATAGCCCATTATTGCGTGAAGGGGGCCGTCGTTTTCAATCGGGTCGAGCCCGAGCACGCTGGCCGAGCCTTCGTCAGGCTTCAGCAGCCCCGCCAGCATACGCATCAGCGTGGTTTTGCCGGCACCGTCCGGGCCGACCAGCCCGGTCACATAGCCTTTCTGGATGGTACAGTTCAGCGGCGCGACCGCCGGTTTATCCATCCCCGCGAAGCGTTTGACCAGATTGTTGAGCTGAATAACCGCGTCATTCATGTCGTTCCCCGTCGTTCACTGTTACGGTGACGGGCATGCCCTGACGCAGCGCGTCGTCCGCATCGGTCACGATGATGCGCAGGCGGTATACCAGGTCGGTGCGCAGGTCCGGCGTTTCAACGGTTTTTGGCGTGAATTCGGCGGTAGGGGAGACAAAGCCGACTTTGCCGTGATAGGGCTTATCCGGACGGCCGTCGGTGTAAAGCAGCAGCTCGCGGCCCGGCTTCATCTGGCCCAGATTCGGCTCATCTATATAGGCACGCACCCACACCGGGCGGGTCAGCGAAAGCGTTAAGACGGTGCTGCCCGCGCTGAGCATGCTGCCCGGCTCGACGGCGCGGGTCAACAGCGTGCCGTCAGACGGGGCGATGAGGGTGGTGTCGTGCAGATCCAGTTCAGCCTGCGCCAGCTGCGCCTGGGCCTGTTCAAGGCTGGCTTTCGCCTGGGCAATATCCTGCGAGCGGTTACCTGTGCGGTACTGGCTCAGCTTATCCTGCGCGGATTTCAGCGTTGCCTGTGCCTGGTCGCGAGACGAACGCGCGTTTTCGAGGTCGTTGGCAGAAATGGTGCGGCTTTTCCACAGCCCCTGCTGTCGGTTATAGAAGTTCTGCGCATAGTCGTAGGCGGCTTTCGCCTGCTTGACGGCGGCGGCGGCCTGGGCGATCTCTTCATCGCGATAGCCTGCCAGCATCAGATCGTACTGCGCCTGGGCAACGGAAACGCCGGCTTTTGCCTGAAGCAGCGCATTCTCGTAGGGGGCTTTGTCGAGCATACCCAGCGTCTGTCCGGTTTTGATGGCATCGCCTTCATCAACGGTCAGCGACGCCAGGCGACCGCCCACGCGGAAGCTCATATTCACAGTGCGAATATCAACGTTGCCGTACAGGGTCAGGCCTTTATCCTGCTGGCTCTGATACCACACCCAGCCGCCGATCCCCGCAGCAAGCAAAACAACAACCACCAGAACGATGGCGACAGGTTTTTTCATGACTTCAGGCTCCTTTGCGTTAAGCCTTGCAGGATCAGGTCGAGATGACAGGTGATGACCTGGCTAATCTGCGCGGCTTTATCCTCATCAAATTGTGTCCAGCCCGTGCGTAACAGGATGGTTTCTCGTCCCAGGCGAAAGGCGAGTACTTCACCCAGCAGGGCATGGGTATGCAAAATCGTCTCGGTATCGCTGGCATCGCGTCCGGTATAGGCCGCGATAAGCCGCGTCAGGTGGGTGTGCATGGGGGCAATCACCCGATCGTGAACCAGCCGGTAGGCAGCAGAAGGTGAGAGCTGTTCGCGTGAGATAAACTTACTCAGGTTCAGCGTATCGTCATGCGTCAGCATGCGGATCATATTATGGCAGGCATTGAGGATAAGCTGGCGGATAGCGGCGCGGTCGGGCATCGGCTGGTTGAGCAGGGCGGTAGCTTCCTCAACCTGCGGGCGGAACTGGTTGCCGATGAAGTCAGCGATCCACTGCGCGCAGGCGAGGTACAAATCCTCTTTTGAGCCAAAATAGTAGGTAATGGCCGCTATGTTTTGCCCGGCCTGCGCGGCGATGTCGCGCGTGGTGGCATGCATCCCATACTCGCCGAACTGCGCCAGCGCGGCGGCAATCAGCTGGCTTTTAGCCTGTTCACCTTTGGATGTGGTCGGGGTTGTATTCATAGCCGCACCAGGAATTAATCAATCGATTGATTAAGACTATGCGCGGTTCGCCATTTTGTCCAGTTGGCCCTTTGGCAGGAATTCGTTCATCGAGGGTCCGCTGAGGGATAATTTATGCGCCGCGTCACAAAATCTGCTAAACTCCGCTGCTTCGCGACATCGTGGTTTTTGTCCTCCCCCTATTCGTTATATCTCCCTGAAAACTACACCTGTGATGGTCGGGGCGGTTCGGAGTTTTTATGTCTTTTGATTCCCTTGGCCTGAACCCAGAAATTCTGCGCGCTATCGCAGAACAGGGCTACGTTGAGCCAACCCCGATCCAGAAGCAGGCGATACCTGCCGTTCTGGAAGGCCGCGACCTGATGGCCAGCGCCCAGACCGGTACCGGTAAAACCGCAGGCTTTACGCTGCCGCTATTAGAGCTGCTGGAAAAAAACCAGCCGCATGCGAAGGGCCGTCGTCCGGTGCGTGCACTGATCCTCACGCCAACCCGCGAGCTGGCAGCGCAGATTGGTGAGAACGTGCGTGAGTACAGCCGCTATCTCAACATTCGTTCGCTGGTGGTCTTCGGCGGCGTCAGCATCAACCCGCAGATGATGAAGCTGCGCAGCGGCGTCGACGTGTTGGTGGCGACGCCGGGTCGTTTACTGGATCTCGAACATCAGAACGCGGTGAAGCTGGATCAGGTTGAAATTCTGGTGCTGGATGAAGCCGACCGTATGCTGGACATGGGCTTTATCCATGATATCCGCCGCGTGCTGACAAAGCTGCCTGCCAAACGTCAGAACCTGCTGTTCTCCGCCACCTTCTCTGATGAGATCAAAGGCCTGGCTGAAAAACTGCTGCGTAACCCGCTGGAAATTGAGGTTGCGCGCCGCAATACCGCTTCCGAGCAGGTGACCCAGCACGTTCACTTCGTGGACAAAAAGCGCAAACGGGAGCTGCTGTCTCAGATGATTGGCGAAGGTAACTGGCAGCAGGTGCTGGTCTTTACCCGAACCAAGCACGGCGCTAACCACCTGGCTGAACAGCTGAACAAGGATGGCATCCGCAGCGCGGCTATCCACGGTAACAAGAGCCAGGGTGCTCGTACTCGCGCGCTGGCTGATTTTAAATCCGGTGACATTCGCGTGCTGGTCGCAACCGACATCGCGGCGCGTGGGCTGGACATTGAAGAGCTGCCGCACGTGGTGAACTACGAGCTGCCAAACGTGCCGGAAGATTACGTTCACCGCATCGGTCGTACCGGCCGCGCGGCGGCGACCGGTGAAGCGCTGTCTCTGGTGTGCGTCGATGAGCACAAGCTGCTGCACGATATCGAACGCCTGTTGAAGAAAGAGATCCCGCGCATTGCTCTGGAAGGATATGAGGTAGACCAGTCTATCAAAGCCGAACCGATTCAAAACGGTCGCCAGGGTGGCGGTCGCGGTCAGGGCGGTGGCCGTGGTCAGGGTGGCGGTGGACGCGGCCAGCAGCCGCGTCGTTCTGAAGGGAGCGCGCCAAAATCATCAGCCAAGCCTGCGCGTCGCAGCAGTGATGCCAAACCGGCGGGTGAAAACCCATGGCGCAGCGGTGACGCGCGTCCGGCAGGGGAAGGACAGCGCCGACGCCGTCCGCGCAAACCTGCTAATTCGCAGTAATCTGGAAGCCCGGCCGTAAAGCCGGGCTTTTCTTTTTGCGGCAACGAATAGAAAGTGCCACAATAGTGGCTGTTTATACAGTATTTCAGGTTTTCCGATGGCTTTAACCGCTGCGCTCAAAGCGCAAATTGGCGCATGGTATAAGGCGCTACAACAGCAGATCCCCGACTTTATCCCCCGAGCACCGCAGCGGCAGATGATTGCTGACGTGGCAAAAACGCTCGCCGGGGACGACGGGCGACATCTGGCAATTGAAGCGCCAACCGGCGTCGGTAAAACCCTGTCTTATCTTATCCCGGGCATCGCGATTGCCCGTGAAGAGCAAAAAACGCTGGTGGTCAGCACTGCCAACGTGGCCTTGCAGGATCAAATCTTCAGCAAAGACTTACCCTTGCTGCGCAAAATCATCCCTGAGCTGCGCTTTACGGCGGCGTTTGGGCGCGGTCGTTACGTTTGCCCGCGCAACCTGGCGGGTCTGGCCAGCAGCGACGCGACGCAGCAGGATCTGCTCGCTTTTCTTGATGACGATCTCACGCCGAACAACAAAGCCGAGCAGGAGCTCTGCGCCACGCTTAAAGTCGATCTCGACGGTTATAAATGGGATGGCCTGCGCGATCATACCGATAAAGCCATCAGCGACGATTTGTGGCGCAGGCTCAGCACCGATAAAGCCAGCTGTCTGAACCGCAACTGCCACTACTACCGCGAATGCCCGTTCTTCGTCGCGCGCCGGGAAATTCAGGAAGCGGAAGTGGTGGTGGCTAACCACGCGCTGGTGATGGCCGCGCTGGAGAGTGAAGCGGTACTGCCCGAGCCGAAAAACCTGCTCCTGGTCCTCGATGAAGGCCATCATCTGCCCGACGTGGCGCGCGATGCGCTGGAGATGAGCGCGGAGATCACCGCACCCTGGTTTCGCCTGCAGCTCGACCTGTTCTGCAAGCTGATTGCCACCTGCATGGAGCAGTTCCGCCCGAAAACCACGCCGCCGCTGGCGGTTCCGGAGCGGCTGAGCGAGCACTGCGAAGAGGTCTACGGGCTGATCGCATCGCTCAACAACATTTTGAATCTCTATCTTCCACAAACGCAGGACGCCGAACACCGCTTTGCGATGGGAGAACTGCCGGACGAGATCATGGAGATCTGCAAACAGCTGGCGAAGCATCTGGAAAAGCTCCGCGGGCTGGCGGAGATGTTCTTGAACGATCTCAGCGAAAAAACCGGTACGCATGACGTAGTCCGCGTTCATCGGGTGCTGCTGCAGATGAACCGCGCGCTGGGCATGTTTGAATCGCAGAGTAAGCTCTGGCGGCTGGCCTCGCTGGCGCAGGCGTCCGGCGCGCCGGTCACCAAGTGGGCCACCCGCGAAGAGCGGGACGGGCAGGTGCACCTCTTTTTCCACTGCGTGGGGATCCGCGTGGCCGATCAGCTGGAAAAGCTGATTTGGCGCAGCGTGCCGCACGTGGTGGTGACGTCGGCCACGCTGCGTTCTCTGAACAGCTTTTCCCGCCTGCAGGAGATGAGCGGCCTGAAGGAGAAGGCGGGCGACCGCTTTGTGTCGCTCGATTCGCCGTTTAACCACTGCGAGCAGGGCAAGCTGGTGATCCCGCGCATGAAGTATGAGCCGCTCATGGAAAACGAAGAGCATCATATTGCCGAAATGGCAGCGTACTTCCGCGAACAGGTTGAGAGCAAAAAGTATCCCGGCATGCTGGTGCTGTTTGCCAGCGGGCGCGCAATGCAGCGTTTTCTAGAATACGTGACCGACCTGCGTTTACTGCTGCTGGTGCAGGGCGATCAGCCGCGCTATCGGCTGGTGGAAACGCACCGCAAACGTATTGATAACGGCGAGCGCAGCGTGCTGGTGGGGCTGCAGTCGTTTGCGGAAGGTCTGGATCTGAAGGGCGACTACCTGACGCAGGTGCATATCCATAAAATTGCCTTCCCGCCTATCGACAGCCCGGTGGTGATCACCGAAGGCGAGTGGCTCAAAAGCCTCAATCGCTACCCGTTTGAGGTGCAAAGTTTACCCGCGGCGTCGTTTAACCTGATTCAGCAGGTGGGGCGTTTGATTCGTAGCCACGGCTGCTGGGGGGAGGTGGTTATTTATGACAAACGGTTACTTACCAAAAACTACGGCCAGCGGCTGCTCAACGCGCTGCCGATCTTCCCGATCGAACAGCCGGAGGTGCCGGAGGTAAAAAAACGCCCGGTAAAACTGGCCGCCGGGCGTCGGAAAAGCATCCGTGCTAAGGGGCGCGGTCCTACTGGTAAGTGAAGGTCACCTGAATCACACTGCTGAACGTGCCCGCGCTGACGGGTGTGGCGGTGGCGTAATAACGTGCGGAAAGCGGAAATGTCGCCGTGTGGTCACTCGGATTAATGGCGACGTTAAAGGCTGCCTGTGGGGCAATGAGTATCTTGTCCTGACGGTCAGCCAGCTCCAGCGCCAGTCCTTTCGCGCTGCCGGTGTTGGCGAATTTTGTAGGGTGCACGCTGTCTGCCTGACCGTAGAAATAGGCCGTGGCGAGAGCAAGCGTGGCCGGGCAATGCGAGACCGAAAGGGAAAAGTCTTTCCACTCGCCGGTATCGCCCACATCTTTAAAACTGCCCGACACCGCCTGGCCTAAGTCCACCGTCAGGTTGCGGCTGGCGCTGTCGATAACGCAGGTGTTGGCGTAAATATTTCCCGTCATCTGGATCTGGATATCATCGGCGTTAGCCTTGGATGCCAGACCCAACAGCAGTAATGTCAGTATTTTTTTCATAGCGGTTATTTATAAGCGAGAGTGAGGGTGGCGACCGTGTTCGCCGGGCCAGGGAGAACGTTCGGTTGCGTTTGCATATAACGAACCTGAAAAGGTATCTCCAGCGTTTCGTTGGCTTCGGCCGGGCGCTGAGTGCTGACGTAGCTGTCGAAGGTGGCGATGTTGCCGTCAAACAGCATCCTGACGCCCACCCCTTTCGCCATTCCGCTCTCCTTAGTCAGTTTTATCACGCCTTCAAATCCCTCTTCGTACCCGTTCGCGCTGGTTATCTTCACCTCCGGTTGTACGGTGGTATTACAGTTCACGCTGACGTTGAACTCCTGAGCGGGTTGGGAGAGCGTACCCACGCCGATAAAGTCGCTCACCGGGAAATCGCCCAGGTTGATGGTGAGGTTTTTTGGCAGCACAGAACATGTGACGGTTTGCAGGTTGATGTTTCCGGCGTAAGCGATATGGTTTGGCGAGCCGATCCCTTCATGGCCGAAGACGCCGATGCCAAACTCAGTTTGCGACTGCACCAGCGTGCCGGACGTCACTTCGCTACTGGTTTTAACCAGTTCCAGCGTCACATCAAAATTGAAGGACAGTTGCCCGTCATCAGAGACATAGCCAATGGGCATGGCGCGCGAGTCGCACTGAATGCCACCGGCTCCGCTGATGCGTTGCCCTTTGTCGTTCATCAGCGCGATACCGATACCTGGTACACCGGAATCATAGACACCTTTCATGCCGGGGATTTCCGCACCGGTACCGTAATAGCAGGCGACGATTTCCAGCCCGCTGTCGATGGATTGATCGCAGTGCCCCGCAACATGCGCGGTCTGTTCCGTGCCGGGAATAGTTTCGCCCACCGCAAGCGTGGTCGGAACTGAAATCGAGGCGACGTTAATCATCTTCGGCATATCCGGCGTGGAACAGGTGGCCTTTGCATGCGGCATAAATAACGCGGCGGTGCCGAGAACCAGTAAGAAAAAGCACTGTTTAATCATTTGCATAATGTTTCGCCTGAACGGTGGATCAGTGACACTGCGCGGCAGCGTTGATAATGCTGGTTTTCTCTTTCTCATCCGTTAGCGCATAGTCAGCGACGCAGTGCTCGCTCGCCTCCTGTCCCCAGGAAACGTTGAGATGTCCTTGCTGCGGCAGGCCCGAGAGGTAGGTCTGCCCGTCGTTACCGACAATGAACTCGCTGTCCTTATCCTCGGTGGTCACCGTTGCACCAAAGGGCAGCGGTTTCCCGTTTTGCGTGAGCGTCATCAGTACGCGACTGCCCACGCGGGTGTTAAAGCTGGCGCGCACCACGGCGCCGCGTGTCGGGGTCACCACCTGCGCCGCGTGCGTCACGTCGGCGTTGTCCGGCAGCGTTTCGGTATCCAGCGCAATAGTGTTATGGCGATATGCAGTCACAAACGGGACGACGGTATAGCCGCGGAAATCGGTCTCCACGCCCGTCTGGTTAGCGATATGTGTCCCGTGTGTCCCTGGCGCTTTCACCAGCGCGATGGTTTCACCCAGCGGCTGGCTCAGGGTGATGCCGTTGGCATGGGCAATGACGCCGCCCTGCAAACCGACGTTAACGGTCTGCTGATACTTATCCTGACTGACGCCTGCACTCACCTCGCCGTAGGTCGCTTTGTAATCAGCATTCATGCTGGTCGAGTTACCGCTGCCGGTGCTGCTCAGTCCCTGCTGGATATTCCAGTTCAGGTTGTCTTCTTTCAGCGCCGTACCGTTCAGGCCGATATTCTGCGTGGTGCCGTCTTTGGTGTTGTTCAGGCTGTAGGTTGCCCAGGTGTTATGCATCCAGCGGTCCAGCGGAACGGAGACGCTCAGCGAGAACTGGTTGTCGTTCGTCACTTGATTACCGTCTTCATCGCTGTCGCTGTCGCTGTCGCTGGTGTTCTTGTTCATGCTGTAGCTCAGGCTGTAGCTCACCCCGTGCCAGCTGTTGTTGTAGCTGACGCTCATGGAGGTCATGTCCTGGTTCTGGCTCCAGTACGTTTCCTTAACCAGGCTCAGGGTGACGGACCCCCAGCCTTCGGGCAGCGTCTGGTCGACGGTGGCTTCGGTGCGAGCGCGGCGCTGCTGCGGGACAGACCAGTCATCGGAACGGGTGTAAGACTCCAGGGTGTCTTCCAGGGTGTAAAACCCTTTGCTGTTGTAGCGATAGCCTGCCAGCGAAAAGTTAGTGCCAGACCCGGCAAAATCTTTGCTGTAGCGCACTCGCCAGGACTGGCCCTTGCTGGCCTGCTGTTTTTTAAGCAGCGCTTTGGCACGCGTCACGTCGATGGAAAACGCGCCTAAATCGCCCATGTTTTTCCCGGCGCCCAGCGCCTGAGACTGATAGTGGCTGCTCTGCTGCACGCCACCGTAGGCGGTGAAGCCATAGGGTAAGCCATAGATTGCGCTGCCCTGGGAAAACAGCGTCTTTTCTACGTCTTTGTCATATGAACGATAGTGACCGGCGGTCACGCTGTAGCGCAGGTTTTTTTCACGCTGCAGTACCGGCACGGAGGCGTACGGCACCACGAAATGACTTTCGCTGCCGTCGGTCTCTTTCACGGTGACCTGCAGGTCGCCGCTGCTGCCGGTAGGGTAGAGGTCGTTAATTTCAAACGCGCCAGGGGCAACGGTGTTCTGATAAATGACGTAGCCGTTCTGGCGAACCATCACCAGCGCGTTGCTGTGCGCGGTGCCGCGGATAATGGGCGCATAGCCCTTTTCACTATCCGGCAGCATGTCGCTGTCAGAATTAAGCTGTACGCCGGTATAGGGTACGCTGTCGAATACATCGGAAGGCGAGGAGCTTTGCCCCACCGTCAGGTCGCTTTTCATCGCCACAATATCGCGCTGCGCGTAGGTATAGACGGAGGAAAAATTTTGCTGCTCTTCCTGGCCCTGGGTGCTGCGGTTCCAGGTGGAGTAGTTGCGCACGCGCCAGGCACCGACGTTAAGGCCAGGGCGCAGGTTGACGTACTGGCTGCTGTTATCCTGCTCACCCTGCTGGCGCGCATGGCTCTGGCTGGCGGTGGCGCTGTAGTTGAGAATGCCTGCGGTAATCCCTTCGTCGAACTCTTTAGGGTCGATGTAGCCGCGCGGGACCTGGCCCAGAGCGGTTTGTGGAATACTGAGCAGCAGCTGCTGGTTACGTATGTGAAACGTAGCGGATGCCGCAGGGATAGCGTATAAATCTGCACACCGGCCTTTCGCCATCAGCTGCGGATATTTTTGGACTTTAATCCCGAGGCTTTTTAACTCATTCAAACTAAAGCAGGGCTGAAGCGAATTATTGTCCTGAGCATCTTTTTTTAAGTTGAACGTCACGTCACGGGTATCAATTTTATTATTATTGATAAAAATAGCGACCTGATATTTCCCCGGAGCTTGTCCTGGGCCTTTTTCGTAAACCGACAGATCGGTTTTCCCCTGATGAGGATTATCAATATCCAACAGCGCCGGGTTGAAATAATCATCCGCCATCGCCTGCTGTGCCAATATCATCATTGCCATACCGCAAAGAACGATCGGCAATGATGACAGTCGGTACGTGAGCGGCTTTTTATGGCTATACATGATTATTTATTTACCTGAGGACGCTTTTAATGAACGAAAGTTGACCAGGTCTGGCTGATGCTGCCGTAATCCGTAATAATGGAATACGCGATACTCGTCCCGCTGACGTTGCCAGGTAATGCGAAGTGAGTTTCCGTTTTTGGCGCAGCCCAGGTGGCTTTATCCACTTTATGGCCGTTAAGCATCACCTTCTGGAAATTCATATAAAAACGCGTCGGATTATTCACGACCAGATCGTTGCCTTCGCGATGCCATTCAAGCTTGTCGGCCACGTCTTCAGGTTTGCCTTTTATCGCTGGTGGGCGATACAGCAATTTAATGCGGGTATTAATCGCAATTTGCAGGGTGTTCATCCCCTCAACGTGCTTTGAGGATGGAATCGCTTTGATGTTCAGCCAGTACAGGGATTCGCGGTCTTCGGGTAAATGACCGCCGGTGCGCACGATGCGCAACACGTTATCCTCTTTCGCATCGAGGCGAAAAAGCGGCGGGGTGATGAGAAACGGTGCGTTGGCCCGGTTTTTACTGCCGGAATCGACCCAGGACTGTACCAGATAATCCGTTGCATCCGGGTTTGAAAGGCCAAGAGAGGATTCCTTTTTATCTCCGTGGTATACCAAACGTGTGCCATTAATAATGACGCCTGCATGTGCAGTCGCGGCAACCAGTATAAGTGTGCTCAGTAAATAGCCGTGGCGCATACGTATTTCTCAAAAAAAGGATGAGATATTAACGCTTAAAAAACGTTAATATCTCGGGATTGATAATATCAGTTATAGATAACGGTGAAGGTCGATACAGAGTTTGCCGGACCTGCGGTAACCGCGGCATCGGTTTGAATATAACGCGCGCCAAACTCCAGGTCGTTAACCGCCGTGCCGGAGGCTAACGGATATTGTTGAGTCGGCGTGTACAAACTCACAGGATGTTCCGCTGCGTCAACCAGTTGAATAGCTACACCCGTTGCCGCATCCGCGTCGGGCGTTAATGCCAGCGTGGAGTTATTGTTGGCGTCCGGCGTACCGCCGAAGTTAATGGCTGCAGAGGTAACCGTTTCCGGGCAATCTTTAAGCTGAATATCAAACTTCGTTAATGTGCTGGTGGAACCTGCACCGGTAAATACGGATTTAGACACTTTGCCTAACTGAACATGTAATGGATTACTTAACCCATTAACGACCTGACAAGCGGAATCGATAATTTCACCGGTAAAGTTTATTTGGCCTTCGCCGTTTGTTGCCGCAAATGTGGATGCTGAACATCCGACCATTGCAGCGATGAATAAACCTGATGCGATCTTGTTCATAATAAATCCTGACCCTTAATGATTTTCCGCCGGTAATTTAACCAAAAAATGTATTACTAAGATTCTTCCGTAGAAATTACTAATAATTGAAATAGCGCTTGAGATTATCTTTTTCACGTAAAAACAGCGGGTTGAATAAGTAGATAAAAAACTAACGGCCAGACCTTCTTAAGGGCTATATTGTTAACAAGATGATGCTGTCAGGAGAAAATTGTGGATTATCGCAAAATTATCAAAGAGGTAGGGCGCGGGAAAAACCACGCCCGCGACCTGGATCGGGAAACGGCCCGTGCGCTGTATACGCATATGTTGAACGGCGAGGTCCCGGACCTCGAAATAGGCGGTATTCTGATAGCGCTTCGCATCAAAGGGGAAGGCGAAGCTGAGATGCGCGGTTTTTATGAGGCGATGCAGGCGCAAACGCTGCGCCTGACCCCACCGGTAGCGAAACCGATGCCGATTGTTATTCCAAGCTATAACGGCGCGCGTAAACAGGCGAACCTGACGCCGCTGCTGGCTATTTTTCTGCATAACATCGGGTTTCCGGTTGTTGTACACGGCGTCAGCGAAGATCCGACACGCGTTCTGACAGAAACCATTTTTGAACTGTTGGGCATTGAGCCGACCCTGCATGCCGGGCAGGCGCAGGCTAAGCTCGACGGGCATCAGCCGGTCTATATTCCGGTTGGCGCACTATGCCCACCGCTGGAAAAGCAGCTGAATATGCGCTGGCGGATGGGGGTGCGCAACAGTGCTCACACGCTGGCAAAGCTGGCGACGCCGTTTGCTGAAGACGCGGCGCTGCGCCTGTCCAGCGTGTCGCACCCGGAGTACGTCACGCGCGTCGGCAAATTCTTTGAGGAAATTGGCGGCCGAGCGCTGTTGATGCACGGGACCGAAGGGGAGGTGTATGCCAATCCGCAGCGCTGCCCGCAGCTGACGCTGATTGACGCCGCTGGCACGCGTGTAGTGCTTGAGCGTGGGGAGGAAAATAGCGATGTGATCCTGCCAGACGCGAAAGATCCCCAAACCACCGCGCGCTGGATCGAACAATGCCTGTCCGGGAATGTGCCCGTCCCGCGATCCATCACGCTACAGATGGCCTGCTGTTTGCTGGCAACGGGTGAAGTGGAAACGGTGGACGCCGGACTTGCGCGCGTGGCGGAGTCGTTTTAGGCAAAAAAAAGCCCGTCCAGTGGCGGACGGGCAAACAAAGGGTAACAACAACAGGGTCAATGAGGGTTGGAGCATCTCACCAGAGGGTTTGGCGAGGGTAGAACATTCATTCAGCCGATTATTTGTAGATAACCGCAGTACCGCTCAGTTTGTTATTGGTGTTTGCAGAGGTGATGGTATACCCGCTTGCACCGGCAGCAGCCGCTTTCTCAGCCAGTTTGGCTTCCAGGCCGTCCAGCGTGGTTGCGCCTTCTGCACTCACCACGCCGATTTTATTCATGCTCTGTGCCTGAGCGGTCGATACCGCTTCTGCAGCAAATGCGCCAAAAGACAGAGTGGACAGGGCAACAGCAGCAACAGCATATTTAATGGTTTTCATGGTTAATCTCTCGCAGGTTATTCTGTTAAGGGGACGATGTTCCGTCGATGTGATAAGTATCACGTTTTTTTACGAGAGATAAAATCGAAGAGAATTGACAGCATTGCTCAAAAAAATTGAATGACAAATAAGTTACTGAATATTAATAAATTCAGAAGCGTGATTTACAGTTCTTGTCGCTGCGCTTTACAGAGCGGTAGCGAAGCGCACAATTTGCTACGTGAAGTCCTGAAATTCGTGAGCGTAAAGGAAACTCCTTACGCGGTGAAATTACGTAAATGAGAGTCAACGTAGCTGGCTGTCTTTCGATCCCCTGCGATTATATCCTGCATAGTAGGAGTTTTGTGAATCTTTATTCTGCTGGCAGGTGATGCATAGCCGCACGCCGGGAACGGCTTTACGTCGAGCCTCGGGGATGGGATCGCCGCACTCTTCGCATTCATGCAAACTTTCGCCGTGCGGTAATTCACCGCGAACGCGGGCGACGGCATCTTCAATTGTACTGTTGATCTGTTCGTTGACGGCATCATCATTTGCCCAACCGGAAGCCATTGCGCCCTCCTGAGTAGTATTCAAAACGCATACTCTTAATATGGGGTTAAAAAACGTACGGTCAAGGTACGCAAGTGAGAAACTGCATCTGGAGGACAGATGCAGTCTTGGGGCAGGATAAGAGACTACTTGTAGATGGTTGCTGTGCCATACATGTGGTTATCCCCGCCAGCGGAGTTCACCACGAAGCCTTTTGCACCTTCCTGGCGGGCTTTTTCAGCCAGCTTATCCTGGAGATCGTCGAGGTTGCTTGCACGGCTTACGGAGACGGTACCGGCAGGGCGGAGCTGGCTGGTGTCAGTGCTTTCGTTCAACGACTGAACTGACCAGGCAGAAAACGACGCCGTAGCCAGCGCGCCAGCGAGTACAACAAGGGTCAGGTATTTTTTCATAATCACATCCTCAGGGAGAAACAGCGGGTGATTCACTCTAAGTTTAGAAGCCCGGCGAGTGTGGTTTAGCGCAAAAATTTGATGATGATCTGCTTATTTTTTGAACGATAAATATTGACAAACCGTTGACAGATCATAGACATACAGCCCTATGATTTTTGTCGGTTTTTCCCCGGACGCAGAGAGATATTTACCCTTGGGTCAGCAAAGGGTATCTTACGCCGCTGTTTAAAGGAGAATGCCATGACTGCCCAAAAGCCGGGATTGCACCCGCGTAACCGCCACCGTAGCCGCTATGACATGAAAGCGCTGTGCCTGAGCTGCCCTCAGCTGCAGGATTTTATTGTCCAGACCCCTGCCGGCGAGCCCTCGGTCAACTTTGCCGATCCTCTGGCGGTTAAAACGCTGAACAAAGCGCTGCTGGCCCATTTTTATGGCGTGACGCACTGGGACATTCCTGAAGGCTTTCTCTGCCCGCCGGTTCCCGGCCGCGCGGACTACGTCCATCATCTTGCCGACCTTCTTGCCGAAGGTAACGAGGGCGTTGTTCCACAGCAGGCGACCATTCTGGATATCGGCACCGGGGCAAACCTGATTTACCCGCTGATTGGCGCCCACGAGTATCAGTGGCGCTTTACCGGCAGCGAAATTGGCGCAGAGGCCTTCGCCAGCGCGCAGGCGATTATCAACGGAAATCCTGGCTTAACCCGATCGATCCGTCTACGTCGTCAGAAAGATGCTGGCTCAATCTTCAACGGCATTATCCACAAGAACGAACAATACGATGCCACCATGTGCAACCCGCCGTTCCATGATTCAGCCGCGGCGGCCCGCGAGGGCAGCGAGCGCAAGCGCAGAAACCTGGGTCAGGCTGAGGATGCCGCGTTGAACTTCGGCGGCCAGCAGCACGAGCTCTGGTGCGAGGGGGGTGAAGTGGCGTTTATCCTGCGGATGATTGAGGAAAGCAAGCCGTTTGGCCGTCAGGTGAAATGGTTCACTACGCTGGTATCGCGCGGGGACAACCTGCCGCCGCTGTACCGCGCGTTAACTGAAGCTGGCGCGGTGAAGGTGGTGAAAAAAGAGATGGCGCAGGGGCAGAAGCAGAGCCGCTTTATTGCCTGGTCGTTTATGGAAAACAATAAACGCCGCAAATAGGTACCTGTAGGCCCGGTAAGCGCAGCGCCACCGGGCAAAATGACTACAGCGTTGGCTCCTGCGGGGGAAGCTGTGCGCTCGGCGAAGGCAGTACCTGATACGTTTGCACCGGCATCCTTACCTCTGCCAGATCAAAGTGTTTTTTCACCATGCTGTCGAGCGCAAAGCGCACCGTCCACTGCTTCAGCGGCTGGGTGGTGAACGACACACGCAGGGTAAAGGCGGTGTTGGTTAACCCGACAATTCCGGCAAATGACGGCTCACCGATGACCAGCCCGCGTATGTCGTCCATCTGCATTAACTCTTCTACCGCATCCCTCAACGCCTGCTTCGCTTTATCGGCATCCTCATGGCGATCGACATCGTAATTCGCCACCACGGAGCCAATCCCGCGCACAAAGTTGGCGAAGGTGGTTATCGATGACCACGGAATGATGTGGTATGCCCCGGTATCCTGACGCACGCCGACCGAGCGAATGGACATCCGCTCAACTGTACCCGTCAGCGGGCCGATGGTCACCAGGTCGCCCGTATTCATGCCGTTCTCAAACTGAATAAAGATGCCGGTGATAATATCCTTCACCAGCGTTTGCGAGCCGAAGGAAATGGCCAGCCCCAGCGCACCTGCACCCGCCAGCAGCGGGGCGATATTCACGCCGATTTCCGAAAGCACAATCATGATGGTGATAGTACTGATAATCACCGCCAGCGCGTTGCGGAAAAGGGTCAACAGCGTGCGCGCGCGGGCGCTCGGCAGCGGCCTGCCGTGAATGTCGGAGACCAGGCGGTTTTCGATAAGGCTCGCCAGCAGCGTCCAGCCGACGGCAGAGAAGAACAGGATCAGCGCAATGCGGATCAGGATATCAACGGTCTTCTCCCCCGCGCCGTTGTGCAGCCAATTCCAGAAGTCAAACAGCCCCCAGGCGTTCAGCAGCAGCATAATCGCCACGCAGACCGTCAGGATACGCGCCACTTTCAGCGAGACCGACATCCAGCCGTTGACCCGTTTTTGCAGTTCCGGGTAGTTCCGCTGTACCTGCGGTGACAGCGTGACTGTTTTTGAGATCCAGCGGGAGAGCAGGCCGGAGACAAACGCCGCGATGCCAATAATCGCCAGGCTTTTGAACGTCGCCCCCATCATAAACTTCAGGCTGTTGCCCGGATCGAACAGCGAGAAGAAGCACAGCACGATGAAGTAAGCGCTTGCCAGCCAGTGCCACACCAGCGCGAAGGCGCGGATAAACAGGCTGAAGAAGGAGAGGGAGCGGTCGGCCAGATGGAGCAGGCTCTCGGTGATCGCCTTTTTATTGTGGAAAATCAGATACAGCGCCCAGACGGTAATGCAGAGCATGATCAGCACGTTTGCCAGCGCGCCAAACTGCACGTTCACCTGGTTAGAGATAATCGGCACCGCAACCAGCAGGCCGTAGCCAATGAGGCCGCTGAGCACGCTTAACCGTACGGCCCAGTATTTTGCGCTGTCATCTTTGATGTTGAAAGGGCGCAACTCCGGCACGCGCGGGCAAAAGATGAGCCGCAGCAGCGCCTTAAAGAACTCGATCAGGGCAAAGGCGTTCAGAAACAGCGCCTGCTGGAAAGCGATGGTTCTGTTGCCATCGTTAAGACGATCGGCCAGCACCTGTCCTACCGCCAGCGTCAGCGCCAGCAGCAGCAAATCGATAATAAAGGCCCCGGCGATCGTCGCGGGTAGATGCAGCCAGCTGCTTTTTTGCTGATTTTTTTTGCGCCCCCATTGCCCCATTTTGCGGTACAGCGGCCACGCACAGAGCCGCAACAGCCAGTAAAAAATAAAGACCGCGCCCGCCAGCATCAAAAACTGCGTGGCGGCCGTGGAAAAGGTTTGGGGGTTAAACGGCTTGTGCGGCGAACCTATCAGGTTGCGGTACAGCTGAGCAAAGCGGGAGGAGAGTTCGTCTCCATAGTGGCGGCTTATGTCGGTGACATTTTCCAGCACCGTTTTTTGTTCTTCGGCTTCCGGGGGAGTAATGGTGGGCACAGGCTCCTGCGGCGGCGTCGCGGCGACTTTACGCAGTTGACCAATCAGCTCCTGCCGGGACGTATCGTTCTCAAGCACATCGGCAAGGGCGCTGTAAGCGGCCTTTTTCTGTTCGACGTCGGGTTCCGGGGGCGGCGTATTTTCTTGCGTAGCGGTGGTTCCGGTCGTGACGCCGGGGATCGCAACGGCGAGCGATGGCGCACTAAACAGGCTCAGTAACAGCAACAGGATCCACGGCACGGCGTCCTCCGGTTAAAATGTCTAACAAAATGATAAGTATAGAGGGCGGGGAGCGAAGGGGGATTTTTGGGAACAATCTGGCGTAAAAAAGCCGGGCATGCCCGGCTTCGTATTAAGCGTTTTATCAGGAGACGTGCTGTAGGAACTCCTGCAGACGCTGGCTCGGCGGATTGGCGATCAGCGCCTGCGGATTACCGTCTTCGGCGATACGGCCTTTGTCGATAAAGATCAGACGGGAAGCCACTTTCTCAGCAAAGCCGATTTCGTGGGTCACGATCACCATCGTCATCCCTTCTTCGGCCAGATCCTGCATAACCTTCAGTACCTCATGGCGCAGCTCTGGGTCGAGTGCCGACGTTGGCTCATCAAACAGCATCATCTTCGGCTTAACCGCCAGCGCACGGGCAATCGCCACACGCTGCTGTTGTCCGCCGGACAGCTCGGAAGGGTAGTGGTGCGCACGCTCCGCGAGGCCAACCTTCGCCAGAAGATCTTTCGCCAGCGCTTCGGCCGCCGCCTTGCTGGCACCGCGCACGCGCAGCGGGCCAAACATCACGTTCTCCAGCGCCGTCAGGTGCGGGAACAGGTAAAACTGCTGGAACACCATGCCGGCTTCCTGACGGATCAGACGCTCGTCCACCTTCGCGTCATTCACCTTCAGGCCATCAACAATCAGATCGCCGCTGGTTATCTCTTCCAGCTTGTTAATGCAGCGCAGCAGGGTTGACTTACCGGAGCCGGAAGGCCCGATAATCACCACCACTTCACCCTGCTTAATGTTTAGATCGATATTATGCAGCACCTGGGTTGGACCGAAGTGCTTGGAAACGTTTTTAAATTCAATCACAGGATTTTCATCCTTCTTTCAAGACGACGCAGAACAAAGCTCAGAACCAGCGTGATGATCAGGTAGACAACGGCGACCGCACTCCAGATTTCCAGCGCGCGGAAGTTGCCAGCGATGATCTCCTGGCCCTGACGGGTCAGTTCAGCCACGCCGATAACGATAAACAGCGACGTATCCTTGATACTAATAATCCACTGGTTACCCAGCGGTGGCAGCATGCGGCGCAGCGCCAGAGGCAGGATAACGTGGCGGATCGTTTCGCGGCGTGAGAGCCCTAACGCCAGACCAGCTTCACTGAAACCTTTATGAATCGACAGAACCGCACCGCGCGTAATTTCAGCGATGTAGGCACCTGAGTTGATCATAATGGTCACGACGGCGGCGCTGAACGGGTCAATACGCAGGTCGTTGAAGGCCATTGGCAGGGCAAAGTAGATGAACATGACCTGCACGACAATCGGGGTGCCGCGGATCACTTCGATGAAAACCAGTGCGATGTGGTTTGCAATCCAGCCACCGTAGGTGCGGGCAAAACCGGCGACAAGGCCGATAATCAACCCGCCAACCAGACCCAGGACCGAAATCCATAAGGTCATTTTGGCGCCTTCAAGCAAGAGAGGAATGGCAGGCCAGATGGCGCTCCAGTCAAACTGCATGATGTATTCCTGTATACCGTGGTGAAAATAAAAAATTAGCCAGAGGGATGACTAAAATTGTAGGCCCGGTAAGCGCAAGCGCCACCGGGCGTTACAGCACCTGATTAATCAGGCTGAATTATTTAGGCTCGGTACCGAACCATTTTTTATAGATTTCGTTATACGTACCGTTCTCTTTCAGGGTTTTCAGCGCGCCGTTAACTTTGTTACGCAGGTCGTCGCTGCCTTTCGGGAACGCAATACCGTACTGCTGGGCTTCCAGAGAGTCGCCCACCGCTTTGAACTTGCCGTTGCCTGCGGTTTTGATGAAGTAAAGGATGTTAGGGGTGTCGTGCAGAACGGCGTCGGCACGGTTGGTGCCCAGTTCCATATACGCGTTGTCGATGTTCGGGAACTGACGCAGGTCTTTGGTTTTGATATTGGCTTTCGCGTAATCCACGGAACCCGTACCGCCTTTCACCGCGACCACTTTACCGTCGAGATCTTTTACGCTTTTTACGTCGTTGTTATCGGCTTTCACCATCACCAGCAGGCCGCTTTTGTAGTAGCCGTCAGAGAAGTCGATTGCTTTTTTACGTTCTTCGGTAATGGTGATACCCGCGAGCGCCAGGTCAACGTTTTTGGTCTGCAGAGCAGGGATAATGCCGCTGAAGTCCATTGGCTTCAGGGTATAATCCAGTTTGAGTTCTTTTGCGACCGCAGCCCACAGATCCACGTCAAAACCAACGTACTTATCACCCTGTTTAAATTCAAACGGAACAAACGCCGTGTCAGTCGCCACAACCAGTTTGTCGGCGGCGTGAGAGGACACCGCAAAAGCCAGGGTAAGTGCAGCCAGTGAAACTTTTAATACAGACTTCATAGCATTTCCTTTTATATCCACGGGGCGATCCCCTGCGAGAACAGGTGGCACAATGAAAAAAACGTGCCAACTTTATAAACTGTTGTTTTGCAAAGGGGATGATGTCATGCGTTGCACAATAAACGTGGCAAACCTGATTTATTGCACCAGAATGGAGCACCGTTTTGGTGCGCATCGTTTAGGTCCGCTGACAGGGTGATATTTAGCGCATATTCTGACGAAAAAACAATCTTCCATTAACCGTTGTGTGAGGTGATTATTACATTTCATTCACTTTTGCAGGCGTATCGGCAAAAAGTGTGCACCATAAACGTGCAAAACCCCCGCCTGAAGCGAGGGTTGGAGGGAAAATCCGTAAGGTTTATTCGATGTTAGATTCGATGAACCACAGGAATTGATCCAGGTCGCGAGAGGCGGCGGTGAAGATATCTGCGGTGTCTTCATCTTTAGCTTCACCAATCGCTTTACGCACGTCGTTTGCGACAACCGCGTAACGGTCAGCCAGCTCTTTCAGGTGGTCCTGAACGGTATGGATATCCAGCGGATAGCTTTTCAGTGGCGTTTTGCTGTTGATCACCTGCGTGGTGCCCAGCGCTACACCGCCCAGCTGAACGGCACGTTCTGCCATGGTGTCAAGATGGGTAACCAGCGCCGTGCGGAAGCCATCCAGCATCTCATGAACGGCAATAAAGTTTGCACCGCGCATATTCCAGTGGGCCTGTTTGGTGATCAGCGACAGATCGATGAACTGGACCACCTGGCGATTCAGCAGCTCAATAGTCCCTTTCTTATCGCTATCCGATACATCGTTACGGGTATAAAGCAGATTAGACGCTTTCGTTTTCACCAGTTTAGCGGTACTCATAATCTCATATCCTCTTGATGTTTGTGTCCCAGGTAATTACGAAACTAAGTATAGCACCGGATTTTTTTCCTGCGGTTTGGCTCTGCCTATCGGTTTAATAGCGCGAAGGTTGTTGAAATCATAAGTTATTGAAGTGTATGTATATTTATAAATTTGATGCAGATCAATCTTAATTGTATAACCGACGCGGCCTGGCCGCGGCATATTTCGGCAATATGACAATAAAGGTAAGGAATTATTAATGACGCTGACTGGCGTGATATTCTGCACAACGGTGACGCCATGCAGAATATACCTATTAACTGATATCGACCTTCTGCACTTTGGGTTCAGGGCGCATCGTCAGGGTTGAGCCCATTGACGCCGCAATGATTGAACAGAGTGCCAGCGTCTGGGTAAATGTCAGTGTCTCGCCCAGGAACACCATCCCCGAGATAGCCGCCAGAGCGGGTTCCATGCTCATCAACGTGCCGAAGATACGCGTGGGCAGGCGCGTCAGGGCAATCATCTCCAGTGAATAGGGGAGTGCCGTAGAGAGGATCGCAACCGCCAGGCCCACAGGCAGGATTGACCATTGCCAGATGGAGGCGGTGGCCTGGGCCATACCAATCGGCACAAAAATAATGGCGGCAATTAACGACCCCAGGGCTACCGTTGCCGGGCCATGCTCTTCGCCGGCGCGTTGGCCGGTAAGTATATAAACCGCCCAGCAGGCACCCGCCCCCAGCGCCAGGGCCGCCCCCGTCAGATCGATCTGCGCAACATCCTGCCCCAGCGGTAACAGGAACCAAAGCCCGAGAACGGCTAATATTACCCAGATGAAGTCAACCGGGCGACGGGAAGAGAAAAGCGCAACCGCCAGCGGCCCCGTAAATTCGAGCGCAACGGCGATCCCGAGCGGGATGGTCTGAATGGAGAGATAGAACATATAGTTCATCCCGCCCAGGGCCAGCCCGTAAAAGAGCAGCGGGAGCCGTTGCTCTTTTTTGAAGCGCAGACGCCAGGGCTTGAAGATGACCACGAGGATCAGAGTACCGAGTGCGATACGCAGCGCCGTAACGCCCGGTGCACCTACTACAGGAAAAAGTGATTTTGCCAGCGATGCGCCACTTTGTATCGACAACATGGCGATCAGTATTACTGCAACCGGCATCCAGACCGACGTTTTGCGGGATAACCCAGGCATCCTTTCTCCTGTCAATTTTTGTCAAATAGGGTAAAAGTCGCAGTGTAATGGAAATATGCCGCCGCGGTTGAGCTACTGTTGAAAAAAAACCAGGGAAAATCCGTAAAATGACGAAAGGTTGATGGTTTTATAGCCTGAAAGATTAGGAATAATCTGGATGAATGAAACGGCAATCACGAGCAAAATTGGCGTTTCAATGTGGAAATTCTAAGTTATTTGAATAAGATAGCGTGCGGCGGAAACGTTCTGTTACAGGAAAGATTCCGTTAGACATTACGAATGACAAAGAGTTTCACAAGATTTTTTGATATATTTATAACTTACGGATTTACTTGAAGCACATTTGAGGTGGTTATGAAAAAAATTGCATGTCTTTCAGCACTGGCCGCTGTTCTGGCTGTTTCCGCAGGTACCGCTGTAGCTGCGACTTCTACCGTTACCGGTGGTTACGCACAGAGCGACTATCAGGGCGTAATGAACAAAGCTAACGGTTTCAACCTGAAGTACCGTTACGAGCAGGATAACAACCCGCTGGGCGTGATCGGTTCTTTCACCTACACCGAAAAAGATAATTTCGAAAACGGTGCTTACAACAAAGGCCAGTACTACGGTATCACCGCTGGTCCAGCTTACCGTCTGAACGACTGGGCAAGCATCTACGGTGTTGTAGGTGTTGGCTACGGTAAATTCCAGCAGACCGAAAACGAATCTGCTAACCGTACTGCAAGCAACAGCGACTACGGCTTCTCCTACGGCGCAGGTCTGCAGTTCAACCCAATCGAAAACGTTGCACTGGACTTCTCTTATGAGCAGAGCCGTATCCGCAACGTTGACGTTGGCACCTGGATCGCGGGCGTAGGTTACCGCTTCTAATCACTTCGGTGAGCCAGTAAAAAATCCGCCCAATGTGGCGGATTTTTTTTGTTTTGTACCCTCTCCCCGTGGGCTGATGAATCCCCAGTGATTTTTTAAACTGGAAGCGATTTAAGTTTTATCAGGAAAATTAATTAATTACAGCGACACTCTGGTCCGGCTGTAAATCGCTGAGGCGTTTCCTGCAGGCCGGGGCGAGGCGCATGGATGCGCCGAGAGGGCGGGCTTTACAGGGACGTTTCCTCCGCCCGTACCCGATAAGCCGGAAGGAATAAGCTGAAGGTACCGCGAAGCGGCGATTTACCGCCGGGAGCCCGGGTCGCCAGGGTGGTGGCGACTGAGCCACCCTGGCACGTTCACCGGTCATGTCGTTACAGAGTAGCAAGGAACATGAAGTGAACGGAATGACCACCGGAGTTGTATGTTCCCCCTCACCCCAGCCCTCTCCCTCAAGGGAGAGGGGGACGTCCGTGCAGACATTATTTTGTGGGAGAGGGCCAGGGTGAGGGCATCAGACCGCACGAGACTGCTTAATCACTTACTCTTAATATCAAAAATATCCGTGCCCAGATGGTTATAGTCCACTTTCTGTAACTTGAAGTTGGTAATGTAAACCGCGGGTGCTTTATTATTTGAGACAAACGGGTAAGCATTTTTTATCTGTTCTGCAGCAATCCCCGTCCACTGCGAAAAGAACGCCAGGAAATCATTCGCCGAACGACGCGCCTTGATGATTCGATGCTTTTTGTCATCGCTCGACAGCACCATAAACGGAACCTGGAAGTTCTGCTGGAACTTGTCATCGTGCGCCAGGTACTGTACCTCTTTACCACGCTCCTTAAACGCCAGCCCGTGATCCGAGAAGTAGACCATCGAGAAGCTGTCGCCGGTATTGCGCAGCTGTGCGTAGAGCTTGCTGAGCAGATCGTCCGTTTGCGTCATGGTGTAGAGGTAGCAGGATGTCTCCTTCGACTGCACAAACTCGGCGTATTTACCCTGCGTACGATCGCACGCCTGCGGATGTGACCCCATCAGATGCAGGACAATCAGCTGCGGCTGGGTGCGCTGGGTAGCAAAGACCTGCGCGGTCATCTTTAACAGGGCTTCATCTTTAGTATTTTTGTCGGCTTCGAAATCGCCGCTTTTCAAAAACTGCACCTCATCGGCACGCTTCGCGATACTGGCGATGGCGGTATCGTATTCGCCGATCTGCCCCTGATTCGAGAACCACCAGGTCTGGAAACCGGCGCGGTTGGCGAGCGTAACGAAGTTATCCTGATACTGCGGTTTGCCGTCGACCACGCGGTTCAGCGTCAGGCCGAGTGACTTTTGCGTTGACCCGCTGGCCGCGACGTAATCGGTAAACAGCGTGCCGTTGACCGAGCTGGCAAACGGCGTGTTATCCCAATGCCCGCCAAACGCGCCCAGCGCATCGCGGCGCGCGCTTTCACCGATGACCACCACGTAGGTATGGTACTTCGGCTTCACGGCCAGCACGTTCCAGGTATCTTTCATAGTGGAAAGCTCGGCCATGCGCGTCTGCTCGTCGAGCACTTCCGCGTTATTGACCACCACGTCCTTCACAAAGCGGAACACCGGATAACCGGTATCTTTCAGCTTAAATACGCCACCCCAGGCCAGGTTTTGCACCGGCGTGACGAAAAAGGTGACGACGCTGAAGGCCAGACAAAGGCTTTCGATTCTGCCCCACGCTTTTTTCTCGGACTGCTTACGACGAACCGCGATCGCGCCCAGCGCAAAAATGAAGAGTCCGACCACGTAGTTGTACCACGGGAAAATCGTCAGGATCTCCGTCGACTCTTCCATATTGGTCGAGTGCAGCGCCAGCAGGGTATTAAAATTTGGCGAGCCGTAGGCCTGACCAAACGGAAAATAGAAGGCTGCGACCAGTGAACAGACCCCGATTAACACTTTTTGCGCGCGCGGCGCGCTCCGCCACAGCAGATGAAGAATACAGGTGAAGGCGACGGCATAAAGCAGGCTAAACGGATAGCCAAGCGCAAAGTTAATCAGCAGAGATTGCAGAAAGTAAAACCCCGTCCACGGGCTTAAGGCCCGGCGGCGGGTAACAAGTGTGTCTTTCAGGGTTACGTTCATAGGCAACTATCGTGAAAACGCCATGTGCTCACCCTGGCGCCAAGGGTCAAAGCCTGCCTGACAGTGCGTGGAGAGGGAATGAGGGTCCGCTTCAGCGAGCCGCAAAGGGTGCAGGGCTGCAAGAAGATAGAGCGAGCGGGTAATAAGGTCAACAGTTGCTAAACAGATGTTTTGCGAAGGGGGCTGCAAATCCGTAAAAAAGATCGGGAATAGGACGGCAAAAAGCCAGTTTACACGGGGATTGTGACGGAAAAATGAAGCGGCGTACCGCGACGCCGCTTAGTGGGAAGGTTTGTCGTCCTGGTGCGGTTTGTGGGTAAACAAGTCGCACAGCATGTTCAACAGCTTTAAGCGCACCTGGAAAGGAGAGTGGGTAAACACGTTCATACACCTCTTGAATTCGTTCATATGACCTCCTGAAGTTTGATCCCTTCGATCCGTGAAGGGTGACTGCATTACATACAGATATAGCACAGGCTATATTGTATAGCTATGGCTAATTCGTTAATTTTTTGTGCTTGTAGAGCTATGGTTTACACTGTGCGCTCCGTTACAGGACGCTGGAAGCGTCACCCCCCATTGAGGAAGCACAATGAACCGTCGCGCAGGTAAGCCAACAACAAAAAAAACGACGCAACTGGTGAATGTTGAAGAGCATGTTGAAGGGTTCCGCCAGGTACGTGAAGCGCACCGCCGGGAGCTAATTGATGACTACGTCGAGCTGATCTCCGATTTAATTCGCGAAGTGGGCGAAGCGCGTCAGGTCGACATGGCTGCCCGGCTGGGCGTGTCCCAGCCAACGGTTGCCAAAATGTTAAAACGTCTGGCGACGGTGGGCCTGATCGAAATGATCCCCTGGCGCGGCGTGTTTCTGACGGCAGAAGGCGAAAAGCTGGCGCAGGAGAGCCGCGAGCGTCATCAGATCGTGGAAAACTTTTTACTGGTGCTGGGCGTCAGCCAGGATATTGCCCGCCGGGACGCGGAAGGCATGGAGCACCACGTCAGCGAAGAGACGCTGGTGAAGTTTCGTGAGTTCACCCTTAAATACGGACCCGGCGCAGAATGACGATCCCCGGACTGCAGGCGCTGGCCCGCGACCGTTTCTTTCATCTCTTATTGCTTGTTGGCGCAGGGTTAAGCTTCTTTGTGCCGTTTGCCCCTCACGCCTGGCCTGCGGCCATTGACTGGCGCACCATTATTACCCTGAGCGGCTTAATGATGCTGACCAAAGGGGTGGAGCTGAGCGGCTACTTTGACGTGCTGGGGCGCAAGATGGTGCGCCGCTTCGCCACCGAGCGCAGGCTCTCCCTCTTTATGGTCTTTTCTGCAGCGGTGCTGTCGACCTTTCTGACTAACGATGTGGCGCTGTTTATCATCGTGCCGCTGACGCTTACGCTGCGTAAGCTTTGCGAAATTCCCGTTACCCGCCTCATTATCTTTGAAGCGCTGGCGGTTAACGCGGGTTCACTGTTAACCCCTATCGGTAACCCGCAAAACATTCTGCTCTGGGGACGCTCCGGGCTGTCGTTTGCCGCCTTTACCTGGCAGATGGCTCCGCTGGCGCTGGTGATGACGGTGTCCCTGCTGGTGGTCTGCTGGTTTGCCTTCCCGGATAAAAAGCTGCAGTACCACAGCGGAACCGCGGGCCCGCAGTGGCAGCCACGGCTGGTCTGGAGCTGTCTGGCGCTGTACATCGTTTTCCTGACTGCGCTGGAGATGAAGTTTGAGCTGGCGGGCGTACTGCTGGTTGCCGCCGGGTTCTTAGTGCTGGCAAGGCGCGTGCTGGTGAGCGTGGACTGGACGCTGCTGCTGGTCTTTATGGCAATGTTTATCGATGTGCATTTGCTCATCCAGCTTCCCGCGCTGCAGAACGTTCTGCATAACGTGAGTGGCCTGTCTCAGCCGGGGCTGTGGCTGACGGCAATTGGTCTCTCGCAGGTTATCAGCAACGTACCTTCTACTATCCTGCTCCTCAACTACGTTCCCCCTGATACGCTCCTTGCGTGGGCGGTAAACGTCGGCGGCTTTGGGCTGCTGCCCGGCTCGCTGGCGAACCTCATTGCCCTGCGCATGGCCAACGACCGCCGCATCTGGTGGCGGTTCCATTTGTGGTCGGTCCCGATGCTTGCCTGGGCCGCCGCGATCGGATTCGGACTATTCCTTCTCATATAGTGCGCTATTTGTCAGTTTATCCTGGCAAATGTATAGCAACGTCCTAGCTTTAGTGAACGGCATAGTGTGATGCCGCTCACTGACAGGACCGTTGCTGAATTATGGCTGAAGATCAAAACCCGCCTGCTGACGAGCAGGAAAACAACAATAACGCGCGCAAGCGCCCGGGCAAAAAACCGTTAATTATCCTCGGTATTGTCGTGGTCGTGATGGTGATTGTGGCGCTCGTCTGGTGGCTGTTGACCCGCAATCAGGAGACCACGGACGACGCCTTTACCGACGGCGACGTGGTCACGATTGCCCCCAAAGCCGCGGGCTACGTGACCGAACTTCACGTGCGCGATAACCAACGCGTGAAAAAGGGCGACCTGCTGGTCGTTATCGATCCCCGAGACAATACCGCCCAGCGCGATCAGGCTCAGGCCCAGCTGGGACTGGCGGTTGCTCAGCTGCACCAGGCGCAGGCGCAGCTGGCGCTCTCGAAGGTGCAATATCCCGCCCAGCGCGACGAGGCTAAAGCCCAGGTGCTGAAAGCCCAGGCGGATATGGCGAACGCGCAGGCGGAGTACCGCCGTCAGCGCGGCGTCGACCCGCGGGCGACAACGCAGCAAAGTATCGATTCCGCAAATGCGCAGCTGCGCAGCGCCCAGGCCGGGCTGGCCAGCGCGCAGGCGCAACTGGAGGTAGCGGAGCAGGTTCAGCTGCAGATCCGCCAGCAGGAGACGAATGTTGAAGCGCGCGAACGGCAGGTCGATCAGGCTAAAGCCCAGCTTGAAACCGCAAACCTGAACCTCTCTTATACCGAAGTTCGCGCCCCGTTCGACGGCTTTGTCACCAAACGCAACGTCCAGCCCGGGACGCTGGTGCAGGCGGGATCGGCGCTGTTCTCGCTGGTTTCCCCGAACGTGTGGGTGGTTGCGAACTTCAAAGAGTCGCAGCTTGAACGCATGAAGCCGGGCAACAAGGTAACGGTCTCGGTCGATGCCTGGCCGGATATGGAGCTTGAAGGCCATATCGACAGCATCCAGCAGGGCAGCGGCTCGCGCTTCTCCGCGTTTCCGTCAGAGAACGCCACCGGCAACTTTGTGAAGATCGTTCAGCGCGTGCCGGTGAAAATCGTGATTGATAAAGGCCTGGATCAGAACCAACCGCTGCCGCTCGGGCTGTCGGTTGAGCCGAAGGTCACGCTCGAATGACGGACCACAGCCACGACAGCTGGAAGCCTGCCAGCAACCCGTGGGCGGTGGCGATCGTGGTCACGCTGGCGGTGTTTATGGAGATCCTCGATACTACCATCGTTAACGTGGCGCTACCGCACGTCGCGGGGTCGCTCTCGGCCAGCTACGACGAATCCACCTGGGTATTGACCAGCTACCTGGTGGCGAACGGCATCGTGCTGCCCATCTCTGCCTTCCTCAGCCGACTGTTTGGCCGCAAGCAGTTCTTCCTGATCTGCATTGTGATGTTCACCATCTGCTCGTTCCTGTGCGGTATTGCCACCGAGCTGTGGCAGATCATCCTGTTTCGCGTGATGCAGGGCTTCTTTGGCGGCGGGCTGCAGCCGACGCAGCAGTCGGTGCTGCTCGACTACTTTAAGCCTGAGGACAGGGGCAAAGCCTTCGGCCTCTCGTCGATTGCCATTATCGTTGCGCCGGTCCTCGGGCCAACCCTGGGCGGCTGGATCACCGATAACTACTCCTGGCGCTGGGTGTTCTTCATCAACATTCCGGTGGGGATTGTGACGGTGCTGGCGATCTACAATCTGCTGGAAGATCCGCCGTGGGAGAGCAAATCAAAAGAGAAGCTCTCCGTCGACTGGACGGGGATCGGTCTGATCGCCCTCGGCCTGGGCTGCCTGCAGGTGATGCTTGACCGCGGGGAAGACGAGGACTGGTTCAGCTCTGACTTTACCCGCACTTTCGCCGTGCTGACGCTTATCGGCATTATCGGCGCCATTTACTGGCTGATGTACGCCAAAAAGCCGGTGGTGGATCTGCACTGTATGAAGGACCGCAACTTCGCGATCTCCAGCCTGCTGATGGCGGGGATGGCGATGATCCTCTACGGCAGTTCGGTGGTGATCCCGCAGCTGGCGCAGCAGGATTTAGGCTATACCGCCACCTGGTCCGGGCTGGTGCTTTCGCCCGGGGCGGTGCTGATTGTGTTGACCATTCCGCTGGTGCTGAAGCTGATGCCGGTGGTGCAGACGCGCTGGATAATCGCCTTTGGCTTTACCTGCCTGGCGGTGTCGTTCTTCTGGTCCCGCACGCTGACGCCTGATATCGACTTCGAAACGCTGGTGCTGTTCCGCAGCGCGCAGTCGATTGGGCTGGGGTTTCTGTTTGTGCCGCTGACCACCATTGCCTTTATCTCGATACCGAGGCGGCTCAATGCCGACGCGGCGGCGCTGTTTACCATGTTCCGCAACGTGGCGGGTTCGATTGGGATTTCGCTCTCGACGGCGGCGATAACCGAACGCTCGCAGGCGCACAGCGCCCATCTGGCGTACCACGCCTCGCCGTTTAACGAGCAGTTCCAGTTGGCGATTCGCGAAAGCGCCCAGGCCATTCAAAATTTCACCACCCAGGTGGGCGACCCTACGGGAATTGCCACCGGGCGTATGTACCAGACCATGATCGAGCAGTCGCGCTTCCTGGCCTACATCGACGTTTTCACCCTCCTGAGCGCGGTGGCCTTTTTACTGATTCCGTTTTGTTTGTTGCTCTCGCCGGTTAAGAGCGAGGGGAGTGCAGGAGCACATTGATGATACACAGACGTTTACACCCCCTGATGATAATGATGCTGCTGGTGGGCTGCGCCGTGGGGCCAGACTACCAGCAGCCCGCACCACCTGCCGCTTCGCACTGGAACGACAGGGGCGACGGCGAGGTGAAGTCGAAAACAACCTCAGCCGCAACCAACCCGCGCTGGTGGAAAACCTTCGGCTCGCCGCAGCTCGACAGCCTGGTTGAACGCGCCATCGCCGGGAATTTGTCCCTGCAGCAAACGGTGCTGCGCATCGCCGGGGCGCGCGAACAGATAAATCAGGCCGGCGGGGCCTTTTACCCGTCGGTGAACGGCAATCTGCAGGCGACGCGTCAGCAGCTCGGGCTGGAAGGGGAGCTAAAATCCCACGGCGTCTATGACCAGTTGGATAGCGTCGACCCTGAACTTAAAGGGGCGTTAGGGCCGCTGACGCAGCCGATAAACCTCTACCAGGGCAGCTTCGACGCCCAGTGGGAAATTGACCTGTGGGGCAAGGTACGCCGCCAGGTGGAAGCCGCCGAAGCGCAGCAGAAAGCGGCGATAGAGCAGCGTAACGATGCCCTGGTGTCGCTGGAGGCCGAAGTCGCGCGCGCGTGGCTCCAGCTGCGCGGCGCCCAGAGCATTATCGCCACGCTCAACACCCAGATTGAAAGCGCCCAGCAGACGCTGGATCTCACGGAAAGCCGCCAGCGCGGCGGACTGTCTCCGCAGATGGACGTGGAAAACGCCCGCGCGCAGCTGGGCAATCTTGAAGCGCAGCTCCCGCAGTATCAGGCGCAGGAGCGGCAGGCGATGAACGGCCTGGCGATCCTGCTTGGAAAACCACCGGGCGCGCTGGATGCGGAGCTGCAGACGGTTAAGCCGATGCCAGCCTTACCGGATATCGTGCAAACGGGAATCCCGTCAACGCTGGCGCGCCGTCGTCCGGACGTGCGCGAGGCCGAGGCAAACCTTCATGCCGCCACGGCGCAGATTGGCGTCTCGGTGGCGGAGCTGTTCCCGAGCTTCACCCTCTCCGGGCAGTTTGGCCTGCGCAACAGTGAAACTAACTGGCTGACCGACTGGAGCAGCCATTTCTACAGCTTTGGCCCGCAGGTCTCCATTCCCATCTTCCAGGGCGGCCGGCTGGTCTCCAGCGTCAAGGTGGCGCGCGCGCAGCAGGGCGCGGCGGTACTGGACTATCGCCAGACGGTGCTGACGGCGCTCGGGGATGTGGAAAACGCGCTTGTGAGCTATCGAACCGACCAGCAGCGCGAAGCGGGTCTGGCGAAAACTATCGACGCGCTGCAAAACGCGTTCGACCTGGCAAGCGACAGCTACCGGCAGGGGATCGCCAGCTTTATCGACGTGCTGGACGCCCAGCGGCAGCTGGCGCAGGCCCAGCAGCAGCGCGCGCAGGCGCAGGTGCAAAGCGCCCTCGACCTGGTGGCGCTTTACAAGGCGCTCGGCGGCGGCTGGGAGCCGTATCAGCAGGTGCAGCTACCGGACTATAAGGTCTTTGGCGACGCCCCGCGCGGATGACGATTCAGAGGATTGGGCAAGAAACGGACAGGAACGCCACATTCGCGATAGCTGAGGGGCGGGTATAACTAACGGACACCCAATCGACATGCGAGGAAAGCGTTATGCGTTATCAAAAACTGGGCAATACCGGACTGTTTGTTTCTGAACTCTGCCTTGGCACCATGACCTTCGGCGGCGAGGGCGGCATGTGGGGCAAGATTGGCCAGCTTCAGCAAAACGAAGCCGAGCAGCTGGTGGGGCGCGCGCTGGACGCGGGTCTCAACTTCATCGACACCGCCGACGTCTATTCGGAAGGGCGATCGGAGGCGATCCTCGGGCAGGCGCTGAAAAACCTGAACGTTCCGCGCGAAAACGTGGTGGTCGCCACCAAGGTGTTCGGCGAAACGGGCACCGCAGGGGTCAACTCGCGCGGCAGCTCGCGCTATCACATTATCAGCAGCGTGAAGGAGAGCCTGCGCCGCCTGCAGCTGGATCATATCGATCTCTATCAGCTCCACGGCTTCGACCCCGCGACCCCCATCGAAGAGACGCTCTACGCGCTGGATAACCTGGTGCAGCACGGCCACGTGCGCTACATCGGCGTTTCCAACTGGGCGGCGTGGCAGATAGCCAAAGCGTTGGGCATTTCGGAGCGTCTGGGGCTGGCGCGTTTTGCCTCGCTGCAGGCTTACTACACCATCGCCGGGCGCGACCTGGAGCGCGAGCTGGTGCCGATGATGCAGAGCGAGGGCGTTGGGCTGATGGTCTGGAGCCCGCTGGCAGGGGGCCTGCTGAGCGGGAAATATGGCCGCGACGGGACGAGCGAAACCGGAGGCCGCCGTCTGGAATTCGACTTCCCGCCGGTGAATAAAGATCGCGCCTTCGACAGCGTGGACGTGATGCGCGAGATTGCCGAGAGCAAAGGCGTCTCCGTCGCGCAGATCGCGCTGGCGTGGCTGCTGCATCAGAAAGCCGTCACCAGCGTCATTATTGGGGCGAAGCGCGTCGATCAGCTGGATGACAATATTGCCGCAACCGGAGTCCGCTTAAGCGACGACGAGCTTAAGCGGCTGGATGCCGTCAGCGCGCTGCCGCGGGAGTATCCGGGCTGGATGCTGGAACGCCAGGGAGAATATCGCCGTAACCAGCTCGCACAACAGTAACCTTCCTTTTCCCCGGCGGCGCTTCGCTTGCCGGGGCTACTGTCTCTGGTCATTATTTCAACCCACCTCACAAAAAACGATCCTTCTCTTTGCTTGATTTTTCATCTCGATCTATATGACTAGTCATGAAATTTAAATGACTAGTCATATAGGGAGCGAACATGAACCATTCATTGCCAGCCAACTTTTTATGGGGCAACTCGGTATCCAGCATGCAGACGGAAGGCGCATGGAATGAGGGTGGAAAAGGAATGTCGGTATATGACATTCGCGAAGCCGGAGAAAACATCTCCGACTGGAAAGTGGCGACCGACTCCTACCACCGCTATCGGGAAGATTTTGACCTGATGCAGGATCTGGGCATGAACTGCTACCGCTTCCAGATTTCCTGGAGCCGCGTCTGCCCGCAGGGTGACGGCGATTTCAACGACGAAGGCATCGCGTTTTACGACCGCTTTATCGACGATCTCATCGCCCGCGGCATCGAGCCGATGATCTGCCTTTACCACTTTGATATGCCGCTGGCGCTGGCGCAGGAGTACAACGGGTTTAACGATCGTCGCGTGATGGAGGCCTTTATTCGCTACGGCAAAAAGATGATCGACTGCTTTGGCGACCGCGTGAAGTACTGGCTGACCTTCAACGAGCAGAACATTTTCCACATGCCGGAAGCGTTCCGCATTTCCGGCTACATGAAAGGTGAGAAGACCCTGCGCGAGCTGTACGAGCTGCAGCATCACACCATGGTCGCGCATATGGCGCTGACCGAGTATCTGCACCAGACCAAACCGGAGCAGCTGATGGGCGGGATGCTGGCGCACCAGCTTATCTACCCGGCCACCTGCAAACCGCGCGATATCTTCTGCGCCCAGCAGTATGACGAGTTCCTCAATCAGAACCTGCTGCGCGTCTTCGCAGGCCAGGGCTACAGCCCGGCGGTAATGGCGGTAGTTGAGCAGGAAGGCTTTGGTGATATCTACCGCGCCGAGGATTTAGCGCTTCTCGCGCGTACCAAAAACGACTACATGGCCTTCAGCTACTACGCCAGCAAAACGCTGGACAGCGATGCGATTCCCGAAGGCACCCCGGTTAACTATTACCTGCAGCACGGCGAGAAAAACAACCCATTCCTGAAGGCTACCGAATGGAACTGGCAGATCGATCCGCTCGGTTTTCGCACCATCATCACCCGCTATGCCAACGACTGGCGTCTGCCGGTATTCCCTATCGAAAACGGCATTGGGGTGATTGAGTCCTGGGACGGCGTAAACCCGATAGAGGACACCTACCGCATCGACTACCACCGGGCGCATATCGAGGCGATGAAAGCGGCCATATTTGAGGACGGCGCTGAGGTCATCGGCTATCTCGGCTGGGGCCTGATCGACATTCTCAGTTCGCAGGGCGACATGCGCAAGCGCTACGGCGTGGTCTACGTCAACCGTGAGAACCACGACCTGAAAGACCTGAAGCGCGTGCCGAAGAAAAGCTACGCGTGGTTAAAACAGGCTATTCATACCAACGGACGCGAGATGTAAGCCGTACGCTGCCGGGCCGTTTTTGTGACTGATTGATGGGAACTATCCGCTATGTCTGAAGCAAAAATAACACCGAACATGCAGTCCTTTGTTGATAAATTTGTCGAGTTCTCGGCGCGCCTGGCCAACCAGGTGCACCTGCGCTCCCTGCGCGACGCGTTTGCCACGGTGATGCCGATTTTCATCCTCGCCGGCCTGGCGGTACTGGTCAATAACGTGGTGTTTCCGTGGGTGCTGGAAGGCGACACGCTGACGCAGTTTAAGGCCTGGGGCGAGGCGATTATCAACGGCACGCTGAACATCGCCGCGCTGCTGCTGGCCCCGATGATTGCCTGGTCTCTGGCGCGCAACAAAGACTTCAACAATCCGGTCTCGGCAGTGGTTATCGCCGTCAGCAGCTTTATTATCATGATGCCGATGCGCCTGCAGCTGACGCCCGTCGGCAGTGAGACGACGGTGAACGTTACGCAGGTGCTGACGTTTGCCAATATCGGCTCCACAGGGATTTTTGCCGGAGTGCTGATTGGCCTGCTCTCGACGGAGCTATTTATCGCCATTTCGCGGCTCAAGGCGCTGCACATTTCGCTTGGGGAGAACGTGCCTCCGGCGGTGAGTCAGTCCTTTACCGCGCTGATCCCAACTATCCTCACGCTCTCTCTCTTCGCGGTGCTGGCTGCACTGCTGGCGAACGTGCTGCATACGGATCTGATCCACCTTATTACGACCTTTATCCAGCAGCCGCTGCGGCTAATTAACACCAGCCTGCCGGGCACGATTTTTATCTACAGCTTCGGTAACTTTCTGTTCACGCTCGGCATTCATCAGTCAGTCGTCAACAGCGTGGTGCTGGAGCCGTTCCTGCTCATTAACACCAACGAGAATATGCTGGCCTTTGCCAACGGCCAGCCTATCCCGCATATCATCAATAACATCTTCGTGCCGACGTTCGGCATGGTGGGCGGGACGGGCAGTACGCTTTCGCTGCTGATTGCTATTTTTCTCTTCTCCCGACAGAAGTCGGCGAAGCAGGTGGCGCGCCTGTCGCTGGCGCCCGGCTTGTTCAACATCAACGAGCCGGTGATCTTCGGCCTGCCCATCGTCTTTAACCTGCCGCTGATGATCCCATTTGTGCTGCTGCCCGCTATCGGCATTTACTTCGCGTGGCTCTGCACCACGCTGGGGTTAATGTCGCGCTGCGTGGTGATGATCCCCTGGACAACGCCGCCGATCCTGAGCGCCTGGCTGGCGACGGCGGGGGACTGGCGGGCGGTGGTGGTGCAGTTGGCAATCATCGTATTTGGTGTATTCTTCTACCTGCCTTTCCTCAAGATTGCCGAGAGAGTGGCGTTGAAAAACAGCGGGATAGAAAACTAATCAGAAGGGAAGGACGATGGCGGCAAAGTACATCACCATAGCGCGGGAAATTAAAAAACGCATTATCAGCCAGCAGTATGCCGCCAATGAAACCCTGCCGGACCAGTTCGCTCTGGCGGCAGAGTTCAACACCAGCCGGATGACCATTCAGCAGGCCATGCGCCAGCTGATTGTCGAAGGGCTGGTCTATACCCGTCAGGGGCAGGGAACGTTTATTCGCAAAAACTTCCTGCAGCTCTCGCAGTGGGATCTCTCAGGCAGCGACTACTTTGGCGCCACCAAAACCTGGGAGCACCTTGGAACGGTGACCAGCCAGGTGGTCCATTTTGAACTGCGCTTCCCAAACGAGAAAGAGCAGGCGTCGCTAATGCTGAATGCCGATGCGCCCATCTATGACTTCATTCGTCTGCGCCTGCTAAACGGCGAGCCAATGTCGCTGGACTCAACGGTGATGCCGCTCAATCTGGTGCCCGGCCTGAACAAAAGCCATCTTGAAAGCTCGGTGTTCCAGTACGTGCAGGAGACGCTGGGGCTGAAGATTATGGGCTCGTATCGGGTGGTGCGCGCGTTAAAGCCGAACGCGCTGGACATGCAGCACTTAGTCTGTGAACAGACGGATCCGGTGCTGGAGGTGGAGCAGGTGATCTATCTTGAAGACGGCACGCCGCTGGAGTACGCCCACTGCCACTATCGCTACGACCACGGCGGCATCGTGATCGTGAATAACGGATAAAAAAAAGCGGGCTTCGAAGCCCGCTTTTTTATGCGTTGCGTTATTAGTTCAAACGCACCGGCATACCGGAACGGTTCTGAACGGCCTGGTCAACAACGGTGGTTTCAACGTCAGCCTGAGACGTCACGGCCTGTACCGCGCTGTTCAGGTTGATTGGCACGATTTCGTTGTTGTTGATCTGGTCTTCGCTGGTGGACAGCGGGTTGTGCACTTCGATGTAACGGCTACCGTCCGGCTCGGAGGTTGCTTTCACTGGTTCGTTGATGAACTGGACGCGCGTACCGACCGGCACGTTATCGAACAGGAACTTGATGTCTTCGTTACGCAGACGCACGCAGCCGTGGCTTACGCGCAGGCCGATACCGAAGTTGGCGTTAGTGCCGTGGATTGCGTACAGACGGCCAATGTACAGCGCGTACAGGCCCATTGGGTTGTCCGGACCTGCTGGCACAACGGCTGGCAGCGGTTCGCCCGCCGCGATGTACTCAGCGTGCATTTTGGCTGTAGGGGTCCAGGTTGGGCCGGCTTTCTTACGCTCAACTTTGGTCGTCCAGTTCAGCGGGGTGTCTTTGCCCAGCTGGCCGATGCCGATTGGCAGCACGATCACGGTATTGGTGCCTTTCGGGTAGTAGTACAGGCGCATTTCGGCGCTGTTGATCACGATACCTTCATGGACGGTGTCCGGCAGGATCAGCTGCTGCGGGATGTTCAGCACGGTACCGGCTTTTGGCAGGTACGGGTCAACGCCCGGGTTTGCTTCCAGCATGTTTGACAGGCCAAGCTGGTACTGTGCGGCAAAATATTCCAGCGGCTGAGAGTTACCTTCCGGCACAATCACCACCTGATTTTCACCCACCAGACGGCTACCGTCTGTCGGCAGAGGATAAGTTACCGCAGACGCGGTGTTACAAAAACCTACTACGGCTAACGCCGCCGCAAAAAGCGTTGTTAATTTCATGTTCATGTTATGCGAGGTATCTGAGCCACTCTGGCGATTGGTTGATAAGTCTGAATCTGTGATGGGAGCGCATTATATGTGCATTCCCGCTAACAGGGAATTCAGATGTGTACGAAATCACACTTTTTTCGAATTTGTTAAAGTTTAGTGGATAGTCGCAACACGGGATCTCAATTCGGAATTGTGGCATAATGCCGTGTTTATCACACTTTTCGCAGGAATCTCTCCGTGTTAGTTACCAGCAACGTCACTATGCAGTTTGGCAGTAAGCCGCTGTTCGAAAACATTTCCGTCAAATTTGGCGGCGGCAACCGTTACGGCCTGATTGGTGCCAACGGTAGCGGCAAATCCACCTTTATGAAGATCCTCGGCAGCGATTTAGAGCCGACGCTTGGCAACGTTTCGCTCGATCCCAACGAGCGCATCGGTAAGCTGCGTCAGGATCAGTTCGCCTTCGAAGAGTTCACGGTGCTTGATACGGTGATTATGGGTCACGGTGAGCTGTGGGAAGTGAAACAAGAGCGCGACCGTATCTATGCGCTGGCAGAAATGAGCGAAGAAGACGGCTACAAAGTGGCTGACCTCGAAGTGCTGTACGGCGAAATGGATGGCTATTCTGCCGAATCGCGAGCGGGCGAGCTGCTGCTGGGCGTGGGTATTCCGGTTGAGCAACACTACGGTCCGATGAGCGAAGTGGCGCCGGGCTGGAAACTGCGTGTGCTTCTGGCGCAGGCGCTGTTCTCTAACCCTGACATTCTGCTGCTCGACGAACCAACGAACAACCTGGACATCGATACCATCCGCTGGCTGGAGCAGACGCTGAACGACCGCGACAGCACCATGATTATCATCTCGCACGACCGTCACTTCCTGAACATGGTCTGTACGCACATGGCGGATCTTGACTACGGCGAGCTGCGCGTTTATCCGGGCAACTACGACGAATACATGACGGCAGCCACGCAGGCGCGTGAACGTCTGCTGGCGGATAACGCCAAGAAGAAAGCGCAGATTGCTGACCTGCAGTCCTTCGTGAGTCGCTTCAGCGCTAACGCCTCTAAATCACGTCAGGCAACCTCCCGTGCGCGTCAGATTGATAAGATCAAGCTTGACGAAGTGAAGGCCTCCAGCCGTCAGAATCCGTTCATCCGCTTCGAGCAGGACAAGAAACTGTTCCGTAACGCGCTGGAAGTGGAAGCGCTGGCGAAGGGCTTCGATAACGGCCCGCTGTTTAAAAAATTCAATTTGCTGCTGGAAGTGGGCGAGAAAATTGCCATTCTGGGTGCGAACGGCGTGGGTAAATCTACCATGCTCAAAACGCTGGTCGGCGAACTTCAGCCGGATCACGGTACCGTCAAATGGTCTGAGAACGCGCAGATTGGTTATTACGCGCAGGATCACGAATACGAGTTCGAAAATGACCTGACCGTTTTCGACTGGATGAGCCAGTGGAAGCAGGAAGGTGATGACGAGCAGGTGGTGCGCGGTATTCTGGGCCGTCTGCTGTTCAGCCAGGACGACATCAAAAAGCCAGCCAAAGTGCTCTCCGGTGGTGAAAAAGGCCGCATGCTGTTTGGCAAACTGATGATGGAAAAACCAAACATCCTGGTCATGGACGAACCGACTAACCACCTGGATATGGAATCTATCGAATCGCTGAACATGGCGCTGGAGATGTATCAGGGAACGCTGATCTTCGTCTCTCACGACCGTGAGTTCGTCAGCTCCCTGGCGACCCGCGTGATCGAAATTACGCCAGAGCGCGTGGTAGACTTCACCGGTAACTACGAAGATTACCTGCGAAGTAAAGGTATCGACGGCTAAAAACCTTGCCCGGTGGCGCTACGCTTACCGGGCCTACGAGTTGGTTTGTAGGCCGGGTAAGGCGAAGCCGCCACCCGGCAATGTTCAGAGCACCCACTCGCCCCCTTCAGCCCCGTTCACCCGCAGCGTACGTTTTTCCCCCGCCGGTAACGACACCTTCAGCGCTGTCCACGCCGGACGGTAATCCCCGCGCGCGTTCACCTTCAGGTTGATGGTTGCGCCATCGCACACCATTTCCCATTCCACCCACAGCGCATTGCCATTCTGGTAGCCCCAACTTTCCCCGTCATCTTCAAACAGCATGCCCGAGGTTGTGCCGACGCCCTTCAGCGGGAACAGCTTCAGCTCGCGGGTCGTATCTTTTTCGGCACTTACATGCGTGATGCGCTCGCTTAGCGGCAGACCGGCACCGGCGCGCACCAGCAGCGGCAGTTTTTCCAGCGGCGCGTCGAGAACGATGGACTGGCCGCCCGCATACCACGCGTGGGTGTAAAAATCGTACCAGCCGGTGTCGTTATCCGGCAACCAGACGCGGCGCTCGCGCTGCCCGGCTTCGACGACGCTGGCCACCAGCACGTCGCGACCCAGCAGGAAGTCGTCGCACTCCTCAAAGGCCTGCGCATCGTGCTCGTGGTCGAGGAAGGTCGGGCGCAGCATCGGCTCGTCGTCAGCGTGCGCCTGCCACAGCAGGGTGTAGAGATACGGCAGCAGGCGGTAGCGAAGCTCAATCGCGCTGCGAATGGCCGGGGTAACGCCCGGATACATCCACGGCTCGTTCACCGTGTGGTCATCGTTCCACGAGTGAATGGTAAAGCGCGGGTGCATCACGCCGTTCTGCACCCAGCGTACAAACAGCTCGGCGTCCGGTTTGTCGCCGGAGAAACCGCCGACGTCGTGACCGACGTTAAACAGCCCGGAGAGGCTCATTCCCAGCCCCATGCGGGTGTTGTAGCGCAGTGTGTCCCAGCTGGTGCGGTTATCGCCGCTCCAGGTCTGGACGTAGCGCTGCATCCCGGCGCAGCCGGAGCGGGAAATCAGGTACGGACGCTTTTCCGGCGCGAAACGCTGCTGCGCTTCCAGCGAGGCGCGCATCATCAGCAGCGGCATCACCGGGCGAATGTGCTTGATAGCGATCTCCTTGCCGAAGCCAAAGCAGCGCGCTTCCCCGTCCCACACTTCATATTCGTTGTTGTCGTTCCAGGTGGAGTCGATGCCCATCTGCAGCAGCTGCGTGGTGACGCCGTTCTGCCACCACTTCACCGTCTGCGGGTTGGTAAAGTCGAGGTGCGATCCTTCGTCATCCCAAAAGCTGGAACGTTCCGGCGCATCGGTTTCTGAATCGCGAATGAACAGGCCGCTTTCCGCGACTTCGTTATAGCGCGGATGATCCTGCAGCAGGCACGGTTTGATGTTGGCCGCAAGCTTCAGCCCTGCGTCGTGGAATGCCTGGCTCATTACCTTCGGCTGCGGCACCTTGTCGTAATTCCAGTTAAAGACGTAGCGCTTGCCGTTGATGGAGGTATAGCCGGACGAGAGCTGGAACGAGTCGCACGGAATGGCGTGCTCTTCGCACAGACGGATGAAGTTCATCAGCTGGTTTTGCGCGTCCGGCGCGTCGGTGTAGTGCATGGTCGAGCCGCTGTATCCCAGGCTCCATTTCGGTCCGAACAGCGTTTTCCCGGTCAGGCGCACAAAGGCTTTGGTGACGTCCAGCACGCGCTTGCCGGTAAAGATGTAGTAATCGATATCTCCCGCTTCCGCCTGCCAGCGACGATAGGCGGTGTGGTAGTTGTCGATTTCGTTACCCAGATCCAGCCAGCAGCTGCTCAGGTTGTCGTAGAACAGGCCGTAGCTGACGTCGTCGCGGCGGGTGATAGTGAACGGGATGTGCTTGTACAGCGGGTCGGTGCTGGCCGCGTTGTACCCCATCGCGTCGAGGTTACGCATCTCATAGCGTTTGCCGTTGCGCTGCAGATCGCCCGCTTTCTCGCCCAGCCCGAAGAAACGCTCGTCCTTACGGCGGCTAAGGTAGTGCGCCACGCCGTCGCCGTGGGCGTTCAGCAGGTAGGCGCTGGTCGGACGGTCGTTGACCAGCGGCTGCCACTCGCCCGCGCCGGTGCGGTAGTGCCACTCCAGCCACAGCGGCTGGTGGACGGTAACGCGCAGCTGTTCGGTGGCCACGTTTAGCGTCTCACCCTGCTGCGTTAGCGTCCAGGTCGGGCAGGAGAAACCGGTTATGTCGTCCCGACGGCGGCCTTCCCACGGCACGTCTTGTTCCGGCGCAATGCTCCACGTGCGGTCCAGCGCCAGTTCCCCTTTGCGCTTGATCAGCACGCGGAAAAGGTTCTCTTCCAGCACGTAGAGGCACAGGCGGTGCTGGTTATCAACCAGCAGCTCAAGATGGTTTGCGGACTGCTTCTCGACGGTCCAGTTTTTCAGGGTTTTCATATGCAATACATCCACTATCAGGCGCGCTTGGCGCGACGTTCAGCAATAAATGCTACCAGGAAGACAGCGCCAATCAGGTCAAAGAAGCCCATGGCAATAAAGAGCGGGTTAAAGCCGATTTTGTCGGCGGTCACACCGATTAACAGCGAGAACAGGAAGCTGGCGATCCACGCCGCCGAGCCGCGCATGCCGTTGACGGTGGCCATCTGGCCTTTGTCGAACGACTCCACGACCAGGGCGCTCAGCATGCAGGAGATGATCTGGTGCCCGAAGCCGCCGATGGAGATCAGCACGATGGTGATATACGGGTCACGGGTAACGGCCACGATGCCCAGCGAGATCATCAGGAATGCGCCCGTCACGGAGCTGGCGACCACGGAGTTAACGCGGGAGCAGCCGAACCACCGGGTGTAGAGCCGGGTAAGATAGCCGCTCGCCACGCTGCCGAGATCGGCGGCGAGGAACGGCAGCCAGGCAAACATGGCAATCTGCTTAAGGTCCATGCCGTGCTCTTTGGCGAGGTACAGCGGCACCCAGAAGCTCAGCACCGCCCAGGCCGGTTCCGCCATAAACGCCGGGATGGCGATACCGTAAAAGCGTTTGTTCTTTGAAACGGTTTTCAGCGCGGTCAGGAAGGGCAGTTTGACCGCAGGCGGTTCGTTATCCTGCTTGATAAACGCCAGTTCATCTTTGCCCAGATTTGGGTGCTGCTCGGGGTTGTGGTAGAACGCCCACCACAGGACCACCCAGACCAGCGCCAGCACGCCGGTAAACATAAACGCGCCCTGCCAGCCAAACGAGGCATGCGCGAAGTAGATAATTGGCGGCGCCAGCATCGCGCCGATGGAGAAGCCTACCCCGGCCCAGCCTGCGGCAACGGGACGTTCCGATTTCGGGAACCATTCGCCGATGGTTTTGGCGTTTGCCGGCGTGGCGGCGGCCTCGGAGGCACCCATAAAGAAGCGCAGGATGGCAAGATGTAGCCAGCTTCCGGCGCCCGCGTGGAGGATACACATCAGTGCCCAGAGGCAGGCGCAGACCATAAAGCCAATCTTCAGGCCGATAACATCAATCAGCCAGCCGCACAGGGGCTGGAAAATGGTATACGCAATCTGGAAAGCGCCGACGATCCAGGAGTATTGCTCGGTGGTGATCCCGAGGCTCTCCTTCAGCTCCGGCGCGAGAATACCCAGTGAATTACGGGTGATGTAGTTAACGGTGACGCCCAGTAAGAACAGCACCAGCACGTACCAGCGCAGATTCTTGATGACGCGACGGGTTTTGCTTGTCGCAACGGTGTTATTGATGTCCTGACTCATTTTACTCTCCACAAGACGGACGGTAAGGGGACGGAGGTTCAGGTGTCACACGGATTGTTATGGGTTTGATTTCTATCCGTTTAAATTGCTCAAATTGGTATACAACTAGTATGGAAGTTGTGTGACAAGTTCACCTTAAGGGAGAAAGTGAGCAGGCAATAGTGGATTTTGTGCAAAATTTCTCATAACTAGCGAAAAGCCTCAGGCATGATGGTATTTATGTCAGTTATTGCCTGACCAATACGCTATGAAAATTTTTTCATTTCGCAAACGGAGCGAGATCACAAAATGGACAAAAGGCTAAAAATCACCGAAATTGCCGCCCGTACTCAGCTTTCCATCAGCACCGTTTCCCGCGTTCTGGCGGGGAAGGCCAACACCAGCGAAAAAGCGCGTGCAAAAGTGCTGGCATGCGCGCGGGAGTTGGGGGTGATGGACGGCATGGCGGCGGGGCGCCTGCTGCTTAACAGCCTGGTGGTTTTTGCTCCGCAGCGGGCGTTCGACGAACGTTCCGACATCTTTTACTACCGCGTGATCCAGAGCGTAAGCAAGGGGCTCGCATCTCACGAGGTTCGCCTGCGCTACTGTGCGCTCGAAGAGAACGACAGCGACGCGCAGCTGTTTCTGGCGCGCATGAATGAGCCGGATACGCAGGCCGCCATTCTCCTGGGCATCGACGACCCGCATATTCACGATCTGGCCGTGGATGTCGGTAAACCCTGCATGCTGATTAACTGCCGTGACCGACACATGCGCCTGCCTGCGGTCGCGCCCGATCACCGCGCCATTGGTGAACGCGCCGCGGATTACCTGTTTGAAATGGGGCACCGCGAGGTGATGAACGTGCTCTGCCTGAGGCGCTACACCATGGAGCTGCGCCTGTCGGGTATCCGCGATGCGTGGCAGTCGCACAACCTGAAATTTAGCGACAAGCGCGACCTTCTGGTGGTCCCAAGCTTTAGCGCGCGCGAGACGGAGCAGCTAATGGGCGCGTGGCTCGGTCAACGTCAGGGGAAAGGCCTGCCCACCGCATTTTTAGTTGGCGGCGATTTTATGGCAGCCGGAACGATAAGCGCACTGCAAAAGCACGGCCTGCGCGTGCCGCAGGACGTCTCGGTGATGAGCATCGACGGGTTTAATCTGGCGGCGATTCAGGATGTGCCCTTAACGGCCGTGCACGTTCCCCGCGATGAGCTGGGAACCGAAGCAGTGCATATGCTCCAGCAGCGGCTGATGCGCCCGGACGCGCCGGTCGGGACGTTACTGCTGAACGGCACGCTGACCATGCGGGATTCGGTACGGCGGATACGTCAGGGGAAACGACGCACCGCCGTGGAGCGGGAAGGGCTATACGACAGTTAAACCATGCCCAGCGCGCGCTTGCCGTGGATGTTCAGGTCGTTCACGGTAAAGCGATCCTGCCAGCTTTTTTCATAGTCTTCACGCGGGAAGTCTCCCGGAGAGGCGCCGGTTTCCAGCGCTTCCTTGACCTTTTTCGCGTAGGCGAGGTTCTTCTCGCACATCGGTGCGGCAGGGATGTACATCACGTTGCCCCAGCCCTTTTGTTCTTCCACTGGCGCAACGGAGTGGATCACATCGCAGTGCCACCATACGGAATCGCCCGCTTCAAGTGCCGGAATGCTGGTCAGCGCCTCGATGAGCAGCGGGTGCCACTTCTCGGAAATCGGCAGCACGCGTCCCGGTGCGACGCCGCACAGTTCATCTTCCGGCACGTCGTCCAGCAGGGGGCGCAGCAGGATGTACGCCATGGCCTCCGGGATCGGCACCACGTGCAGCAGACCCTGGCCCGGGATCATGTCCGACAGCGCGGTCCAGCCCTGGAAGGTGCGGAATACCGAGCACTTGGTGGTGTTATCCACGGTGTACTCTTCCACCTCGGTACGGTGCGCGGCGTTCCACGGATCGTATTTCTCGACGTTACCGTCAAACACGCGGGCAAAGACCTGCTGATAGGCCGGCAGCAGCCAGCGCTCCAGCGCGCCGGAATCGGTGTGCGCCCCCAGCCCTTTCGAGGTGGTTCCCGGCGGACGGCGGCGGATGCGGTCCGGGTAAATCACGCTCACGTCCGGATCGAACCACTGTTTACCGTTGGTCTCGAACGTCCATAAACGGTTCAGGAATGACTGCACCTGCGCCATCTCTTCGCTCTGGCGGGCCTGCATCTGCGCCTGCGACCAGTAAATCGGGAAAATTTCCGGGCGGGAGGCCGTCAGGGTGCCGAAGAAGTTATCCCCTGGCCCTTTGTACACGTCGTCAAATTTGTTCAGATCGAGGTAGTCGAGCATCGACTGATCCCACGCCAGCGCCTGCTCGCGCGGGAAATGACCTTTAATCACCGCGCAGCCGCGGCGTTTAACCGCTTCGCGCTGTGCGTCGGTGAGGGTGCCGTTTTTCACGTCCGCAAACGGGATTTCCGGCCAGACGGCTTCGCCTTTATTTTTAAGGGCGTTAATTTCCGCCACGCGGGCGGCAATTTTATCGCTGAGCTTATTGAACACCGCCTGCACGTCACCGATCTGCGCGCGCAGCTCACGTTTCAACTGACGGATTGCCGCTTTGTGGTCCGCTGGCAAGGTTTCACTGGTAAAAGTCATAACTGCCTCGTATCTTTCATTCGAAAGTAAAAATATCTACAAGTGATACTTTAAGTTAAAAATAAGTTAATGCAAGTTTAAGAGCTTGACGCAAGCCACAGGACGGAAAAAGAGTGAAGCTGCCGGAGCGAGGCTCCGGCGGGGGGGGGGAATTAGACGTCGAACGGGGAGTGGTTGTCGAGCACGGCCTGAATGACGTTCAGCGCGCCCTGATGGTTGTTGTCGTCGGTGGTGTAGCGGCTGATTTCTTTGATGCTTTGCGCCGCGTTGCCCATCGCAAACGAGTATTTCACCAGCTTCAGCATTTCGGCATCGTTGCCGCTGTCGCCAATCGCCACGCACGCCTGCGGAGAGATTTTCCAGCGTTTCAGCAGGCGGCTGATGCCGTTGGCTTTGTGCAGGCCGGGGATAATCAAATCCACAAACCCAAACCCGCTGGTAACCGGCTTCATGATGCCGTCCAGGGAGACGTGCAGTTTATCCACCAGATTAGGGATATCGCTGTCCGGCAGGTTCAGGGAGAACTTAAACAGCACGTCGTCAATGTCGCGGTAATCGCTGATGCGTTTTAAGCGGTGGTAGTGCTTTGACATCAGCTGCACGAATTCGTCGGGCGCTTTGTCGCTGACGTAGGCGCTCTCCAGCCCGCAGGCCACGAAGTTTAGCCCTTTGTCTTTCAGCAGCTCGCCAATCACGATCTGCGATTCATGACGCGTCAGCTCGCCGTGGAAAATCTGTTCGCCGCGATCGAAGACCAGCGCACCGTTTTCCGCCACGAAGGAGATCTGCTCTTTTAGCTCCGGAAAAAAAGAGATGAGCTGGTAATACTGATTGCCGCTGGCGACAACGAATTCGATGTCGCGGGCTTTCAGCTGTTCGAACTGTGCCTGGAAGCGGTCACGATCGTACTGCTTGGCATCATCAAGGAAAGTTCCGTCCATATCGGTGACGATAACTTTTACGGTCATACTGTGCTCCTGGGTCACTGCGTTTTGAAACATTCTAATAACAAGGTGACGGGGAGCACAAATTTAATTTCATTCGAAAGTAAAAGTAAAAGTAAAAGCAAAACGGCAACCTGGGTTGCCGTTTTTAGTGTTTTCTCCCTCTCCCTCAAGAGAGAGGGGATACACCGTTACAGCGTATGCTCCGTACGCGCAATAATATCGTCCTGCGCATCCGGCGACAGGGCGGTGAAGAATGCCGAGTAGCCCGCCACGCGCACCACCAGGTCACGGTACTGGTCAGGGTGCTTCTTCGCTTCCATCAGCGTTTCTCGCGACACGATGTTGTACTGAATGTGCCAGCCCTTATGCACTTCGAAGAAGGTGCGCAGCAGCACCATCAGCTTCTGGCGATCGCTGTCGTTTTCCAGCGTCGACGGGTTCAGCTTCTGGTTAAGCAGCACGCCGCCGAGAATCGCCTCGGTAGGCAGCTTACCGACGGAGCCGATCACCGCCGTCGGGCCGAGGTGGTCCGTACCGGAGGCCGGGCTTGCCCCTTCCGCAAGCGGGGTGTGCGCCTTACGTCCGTCCGGGGTGGCCATCGTCGCGGCGCCAAAAGGCACGTTTGCTGAGATGGACGACGTGCCCGCGTAGTAGTTACCGCCAATCGGGCCGCGGCCATAGCGCGGGTTGTGATACTGCTTCAGCTCCTCGATATAGGTTTCATACGCACGCGTCAGCAGCAGGTCGACGCTGTCGTCGTCGTTACCGTACTTCGGCGCGCCGTTGATCAGGCGCTGGCGCAGCTGCTCGTGGGTCAGCCCGTCATAATCGTCCGCCAGTGCGGCCGCCAGCTGCTTCTGACCAATGGCTCCCTGTTCAAACACCAGCTTTTTCACCGCCGCCAGGCTGTTGCCGAGGTTGGCGATCCCCACCTGCAGGCCGGAGACCCAGTCATACTTTGCGCCGCCCTGCTTGATGCTTTTTGCGCGCTCGATGCAGTCGTCCACCAGCGCCGAGCAGAGAATATCGTGGACGTTCTCTTCCAGCATGGTGTCCACCACGTACTCAATCTCAATGGATTTGCAGGTGTAGTAGCGGATCTGGCTGTCCCAGGCCGCCATCACTTCGTCGAAGCTATTGAAGTTTCCGGCAGAGAGCGCTTTTTCCTGCGGCAGGAACACCTTGCCGCTGGTGGCGTCGCGGCCGCCTTCCAGCGCTGCCAGCATCACGCGGGCGAAGTTGATAAAGCTCATGCCGGTGCATCGGTAGCCCCACTTGCCGCCCACCGCGGTTTCGATACAGCCAATGGCCGCATAGTCGTAGGCGTCGTCTTTCTCAATGCCGAGCTTGATGAATTCAGGAATGACGATTTCATCGTTGTTGAAGGCGGGCATCCCGAAGCCGCAGCGGATCACCTGCACGCAGGCATCGAGGAAGTCGTTGCTCATGCCCGCGTGGTAGCGCACGCTCAGGTTCGGCTGGGTGGAGCGCAGGCGACCGCAGGATTCCAGAATCGCGTAGGAGAGCGGGTTCACCGCGTCCATCGGCTCGCCGTTGACCAGCTTCTGGCCGCCGATGGTGACGTTCTGGTACAGCGGGCTGCCGGCGGAGGCTTTAGAGTGCGAGCCGGAGCGGATCTTGTTCACTTCCAGCAGCTTCAGCCAGCAGCTGTGCAGCAGCTCGATGGCGTGCTCGCGGTCGAGGCTCTGGTCAAGCTCCACGTCGCGGCGGTAGTACGGATAAAGATACTGGTCCATACGCGCGAAGGAGACGGAGTGTCCGTTGGATTCAATCTGCAGGATCAGCTGAATGAAGTAGCACAGCTGCAGCGCCTGCCAGAAGGTTTTTGGCGGCTCGTGGGCGATTACGTCACAGTTTTCCGCCATTGCCAGCAGCTCATCGCGGCGGCTTTCGCGGGTTTCCGTTGACGCCATTTCGCGCGCCAGGTCGGCAAAGCGTTTGATATGCAGGCTGACGGCCTCCAGCACGATATCAATCGCCTTCAGGAACTGGTCACCGTGCAGGTCTTCCAGCACCGTCAGGTTGATGCGCGAGCGGCGCTCGGCTACCTTGGCGCGCATGCCGTCGAGCCCTTTTTCCAGCACCAGCGGGAAGTTGACCGCCAGGTGCGCATCGCCGGAGGTCATGTTGCCTTCGGCTTTGATAATGCCGGTTTCCAGCAGGCCTTTCTGCTCGTCGGTAAACATACCGTAGCAGCGATCCTGCACCGTCTGGCCGCGCCACCATGGGCAGATATCATGCAGAACGCGTTTGTTCTCTTCGCTCACCGCAAAGCCCGCGCCCGGACGATCTGCGAGGTCGTCAATCTCTTTCTCAATCCATGAGACGGTGTATTCCGGGAAAATCGGCGCGGCGCGCACTTCGCTTGCCTGGTTACCGATAATCAGCTCGTCGTGTTTGATCCAGATGGTGCGCTCGGCCAGGTGATGCGCCAGCGCCAGGGCGCGACGCACCGGGATAGGCTTGTCCATGTGCTGTTGATACATTTCGGTGTAATGCTGTGCGCGCTCGGTACAGACCGGCGGCTTGACGATGTGCACCAGGGCCATTTTATGCGCTTTAATGCGCTCGCTGAGGGTGTTGAGATTCAGGGTCGTCATAATTTTATCCTCGTAAGGTCGCGGTTAACCCTTTCTGGCTGGCGTACTGCTGGGCGAAATCCAGTAGCGCAGGGTTATCAAGCGGTTTGTCAGGGGCAGAGTAAGGTTGGCCGAGCAGGGTGTATTTGTTCATGCCCAGCGTGTGATACGGCAAAAAATGAATGTCGCTAACGTTCAGCTCATCAGCAGCGAAGTTGGTGATGGCGGTGATGGAGGCTTCATCGGCGTTGAAGCCCTGAATCAGCGGGACGCGGATGGTGATTTTCTTGCCGGCCACTGCCAGGCGTTTCAGATTATCCAGAACGCGTTTGGCCGAGCCGTCCGTCCACCGTTTGAAAACGTCGCCGTCGACGTGCTTCAGGTCGGCGAGGAACAGATCGACGTACGGTAATGATGCCTCGATATAGCGCCAGGGCACGTGAAGGCAGGTTTCAACCGCGGTGTGAATACCCTGTTCGTGGCTGGCTTTAAGCAGCGCGTGCGCCAGCTCAGGGTTCATAAAGGGTTCACCGCCGGAGAGAGTGATTCCGCCGCCGCTGCGGTCGTAAAAAGGCTTATCGCGCAGCACGGTCGCCATGATCTCTTCCACCTGCTTCTCTTCACCGCAGACGGTCAGCGCCTGCGTCGGGCAGCAGTCGGTGAGTGCATTGAGCGTCTCTTCACTCAGCTTTTCGCGGTGAATGACCATCCCGTTCAGCGCGCGTTCGATACAGCCCGGCGCCGCCTGCTGGCACAGGTCACAGCCTTCAAGGCACAGGCGCGTATCAAACAGCACGTCGCGGCTGCGGGAGCGGCTTTCCGGGTTCTGGCACCAGCGACAGCCCAGCGAGCAGCCCTTCAGGAACACCACGGTTCGGATGCCGGGGCCATCGTGGGTAGAGTAACGCTGAATGTTGAAGATCATATTTTTGCCCTCAAGTTGCATATGAAGATTAAATTACTTTCGAATGAAAGTTATCTTGATGCGGGTCAACTCTTGAGCAGGTTTTGTCATGATAGGGTAAGTGCAGGCTAATTTTGAGGGCGACATCATGGAACTTTATCTCGATACATCAGACGTAGCGGCAGTCAAAAAGCTGGCGCGTATCTTCCCGCTGGCGGGCGTGACCACCAACCCAAGCATTGTGGCAGCCGGTAAAACGCCGCTGGACGTTTTGCTGCCAGAACTGCACGACGCGCTGGGCGGCAAAGGCCGTCTGTTCGCGCAGGTGATGGCAACCACCGCTGAAGGGATGGTGGAAGACGCGCGCAGGCTGCGCGCGATTATCAACGATCTGGTGGTTAAAGTGCCGGTGACCGCAGAAGGGCTGGTGGCCATCAAAATGCTGAAGGCAGAAGGCATTCCGACGCTGGGCACGGCGGTATACGGCGCAGCGCAGGGGATGCTGTCCGCGCTGGCAGGGGCCGAGTATGTGGCGCCCTACGTTAACCGCGTGGACGCGCAGGGCGGGGACGGGATCCAGACCGTGGTTGAACTGCAGCAGCTGCTGACGCTGCACGCCCCGCAGTCAAAAGTGCTGGCCGCGAGCTTTAAAACCCCGCGTCAGGCGCTGGACTGCCTGCTGGCAGGGTGTGAGTCCATCACGCTGCCGCTGGACGTGGCGCAGCAGTTTATTACCTCTCCGGCCGTGGATGCGGCGATTGTGAAGTTTGAGCAGGACTGGCAGGGGGCGTTTGGACGAACGTCTATCTGATATGTGCGGGCTGATGCCCTCACCCCGGCCCTCTCCCACGGGGAGAGGGAGAAAATCGTAGGTCGGGTAAGGCGAAGCCGCCACCCGACTTTTTTACTGACTACACACCTCACACCCCGGGTTACGCATCAGCTTCATCTCGCGGAACTGGCAGGTCATCGCGTCATACATCACGATTTTCCCCGCCGCCGGGGTGCCGTAACGCGTCAGCACCTTGATTGCTTCCATCGCCTGCATCGACCCAATCACGCCCACTAACGGCGCCATCACGCCCGCTTCGACGCAGGTCAGCGCGTTCTCGCCGAACAGGCGGCTCAGGCAGCGGTAGCAGGGTTCACCCTCGGCGTAGGTAAAGACGCTGATTTGCCCCTCCATGCGGATCGCCGCGCCGGAGACCAGCGGAGTTTTATGGGTAAAACAGCCCGCGTTAAGCTGATTACGAATTGTGACGTTATCGGTGCAGTCCAGCACCAGGTCGTGCTGAGCAACCTGCGCAAAGAGCGCGTCTTCGTCCAGCATCGCGTCTATCAGGGTGAACTGAACGTTGGGGTTGATGCGCGCCAGCGCAGCCCGGGCGGATTCCACCTTCGGCTGGCCAACGGTCGCATCACTGTGCAGCGTCTGGCGCTGCAGGTTGGACACCGACACGGTATCGAAATCCAGCAGCGTCATCCTGCCCACGCCCGCCGCGGCAAGGTATTGCGCGGCCGCGCAGCCCAGCCCGCCCAGGCCGACAACCAGCACCTTTGCTGCCTTAAGCGCTTCCTGCCCCTCAAAGTCAAAACCGCGCAGCACAATCTGGCGGTTGTAGCGCATCATCTCCTGGTCGCTCAGCTCCACCGTCATCTTAGCCTCCGAACAGGTGGTTAAAGCTCTCGACCTCAACCCATTCGCCCGCCTCGACGTTGCCGCGCTCGCGCTCCAGCACGATAAAGCAGTTGCCCTGGCTGAAGGAGCTGAAAATGTGCGAGCCCTGGTGTCCGGTGGTCCTCACGTCGAGCTCGCCGTCAGCGTTACGCGCCAGGATACCGCGCTGGAAATCGAGACGTCCCGGTGATTTTTTCAGGCGCGTAGCGGCGCGCACGCGCTGGCGTTCAGGCAGCGGGCTGGCGATATTGCCGGAAAGCTTCGCCAGCAGCGGGATCACCAGCTGGTAAAAGGTCAGGGCCGCAGAGACGGGGTTACCCGGCAGGCCGCAGAACCAGCTGTGTTCCAGCTTGCCGAAGGCGAACGGTTTACCGGGCTTAATGGCCAGCTTCCAGAAGGCGATTTCACCCAGCTCCTCGAGCATGGTTTTGGTGTAGTCCGCTTCGCCTACCGATACGCCGCCGGAGCTGATCACCACGTCTGCGGATTTGTCTGCTTCGATAAACGCGGCGCGCAGTTTTTCCGGGTCGTCAGGAATAATGCCGAGGTTAATCACCTCACAGCCCAGCTGGTCGAGCATCAGGTGCACCGCCAGACGGTTGGTGTCGTAAATCTGCCCCTCTTTCAGCGGCTGACCCGGCAGCTGCAGCTCGTCGCCGGTGGAAAAGACGGCGACGCGTACCTTGCGGATCACGTCAATGTCGGCGATGCCGAGGGATGCCAGCACCGGCAGCTCGGCGACCGTCAGCTTTTGCCCGGCGGCAAAGACCGTTGCGCCAAGCGTAATATCTTCGCCCGCGCGGCGGATGTTCTGGCCCGCCTTAACGTTAGCGGTAAAGCGCACGCCGTCGTCCGTTTGTTCGGTCTCTTCCTGCATGACCACGGCGTCGCAGCCTGCCGGAACCGGCGCACCGGTCATGATGCGCACGCAGGTGCCCGCAGGCCACTCACCGCTAAACGGCTGGCCGGCAAAGGCTTTACCCGCAACGGGAAGCGCGTTACCCGTCTGAAGATCCGCCAGGCGCACCGCGTAACCGTCCATTGCAGAGTTATCAAACCCCGGCACGTTAAGCGGGGAGACAATATTGCCCGCGGCAATACGGCCAAAACAGCGCGCCAGGGGCAGCGTCTCGCGTTCGTGCAGTGGGGAAATGCGGTCAAGCATCTGCGTGAGTGCCGTCTCAAGCGGCATCAGTCCGGCGGTAAAATCCATGGGTGGCTCCTGCGGAGTAACGACGAAAGCGCCCATTATGGCAGAAAAGTGCGGCTAACTGTATGACCCGATAGGTGTACGCTTTACATCACCGATGCGTCTTTCTATATTCAAAAATCATCTGAAGATTCATCGACGATAATGATATTTATAGAAAAAGCCGCAAATAAGGCTGACGGGTGATGCGTAATGGTTAATGCGGTAATCGCAATTCACGGTGGCGCCGGGGCAATCACCCGTGCACAGCTCAGCCCTGAGCTTGAGAAGCGCTACATTGATGCGCTGTCCACCATCGTGGAAGCGGGCCAGCGAATGCTGGAGGCGGGCGAAAGCGCGCTGGATGTGGTCACCGAGGCGGTGCGCCAGCTGGAAGAGTGCCCGCTGTTTAATGCGGGTATTGGGTCGGTATTCACCCGTGACGAAACGCACGAGCTGGATGCCTGCGTCATGGACGGGATTAGCCTGAAAGCCGGCGCCGTTGCAGGCGTCAGCCATTTGCGTAATCCCGTGCTGGCCGCGCGTCTGGTCATGGAGCAGAGCCCCCACGTTCTGCTGACGGGGGCGGGCGCGGAGCAGTTTGCCTTTGAACACGGAATGGAGTCGGTATCGCCCGATCTCTTTTCCACCGAGGCGCGCTATCAGCAGCTGCTGGACGCGCGTACTGCGGGCATGACGCAGCTTGACCACGCCGCGCCGCTGGATGAGCGCACAAAAATGGGCACCGTTGGCGCGGTGGCGCTCGATAAGGCCGGCAATCTTGCCGCAGCCACGTCCACCGGCGGCATGACCAACAAGCTACCGGGTCGGGTAGGCGACAGCCCGCTGCCGGGGGCGGGGTGCTATGCCAATAACGCCACGGCGGCGGTCTCCTGCACCGGAACCGGCGAAGTGTTTATCCGCGCTCTGGCGGCCTACGACATCACCGCGCTGATGGATTACGGCGGGCTGAGCCTGAGCGAGGCCTGCGAGCGCGTGGTGATGGAGAAGCTGCCAGCGCTGGGCGGCGTCGGCGGGCTCATTGCGGTAGATCGCGAGGGTAACGTGGCGCTGCCGTTCAACAGCGAAGGGATGTACCGCGCCTGGGGCTATGCGGGTGATGAGCCCAGTACGGGGATTTATCGTGAATAAGGGGGCAACGCGTGCCGCACAGTGAAGAGCTGGACAGCCGGGAAGTACTGGCGGTTTATCAGCTGAATATTGCCTTTCAGGAAGAGCGGCAGTTCATCCCTGCAGTACAGGATTTATCGTTTTCGCTCAACCGCGGCGAAACGCTGGCGATCGTGGGGGAGTCCGGTTCAGGTAAATCCGTCACCGCGCTGGCATTGATGCGCCTGCTTGAACAGACGGGCGGGCAGGTGAGCAGCGAGCAAATGCTGCTGCGCCGCCGTAACCGACAGGTCATCGATCTAAACGAACTGAGCGCCTCGCAGATGCAGGGCGTGCGCGGGGCGGATATCGCCATGATCTTCCAGGAGCCGATGACTTCGCTGAACCCGGTCTTTCCGGTGGGGGAGCAAATTGCCGAGTCCATTCGGCTGCATCAGGGTCTAAGCGGCGATGAAGCGCTCCTTGAGGCTAAACGGATGCTGGAACTGGTACGGATTCCGGAGGCGCAGGCCATTTTAGCGCGCTACCCGCACCAGCTTTCCGGCGGAATGCGCCAGCGCGTGATGATCGCCATGGCGCTGTCGTGCCGCCCGGCGGTGCTGATTGCGGACGAGCCGACGACGGCGCTGGATGTCACCATTCAGGCGCAGATCCTGCAGTTAATCAAAGTCCTGCAGCAGGAGATGGACATGGGGGTGATCTTTATCACCCACGATATGGGCGTGGTTGCCGATATTGCCGATCGCGTGCTGGTCATGCACCAGGGCAATGCCGTGGAGACCGGCAGCGTAGAGCAAATATTCCATGCGCCCGTTCACCCCTACACCCGCGCGCTGCTGGCGGCGGTGCCGCGCCTTGGCGCAATGAACGGCAGCGATTTACCGCGCCGTTTCCCGCTAATCTCCCAGGGCGATCCGGGGCGTCAGGAAGCGGAGACCGAGCAGGATACGGTGGTGCCGGGCAAGCCGATCCTTGAAGTGCGCGATCTGGTCACCCGTTTTCCCCTGCGCGGCGGAATACTGAACCGCGTGAAGCGCGAAGTGCATGCGGTTGAAAACGTCAGCTTTGACCTATGGCCAGGCGAAACGCTGGCGCTGGTGGGGGAGTCCGGCTGCGGTAAATCCACCACCGGGCGGGCGCTACTCAGGCTGGTGGGATCGCAGGAAGGGAGTATTACCTTCAACGGCGAGCGCATTGACGCCCTGCCGGAGAGCAAGCTGCAGGCGGTACGCCGGGATATTCAGTTTATTTTTCAGGATCCGTATGCCTCTCTCGATCCGCGCCACACGGTGGGGTACTCAATTATGGAGCCGCTGCGGGTGCATAACCTGCTCGACGGCGAAGCGGCGCAGCGCCGCGTGGCCTGGCTGCTGGAGCGGGTGGGCCTGAAGCCGGAACACGCCTGGCGCTATCCGCACGAATTTTCCGGCGGCCAGCGGCAGCGCATCTGCATTGCGCGGGCGCTGGCGCTAAACCCGAAGGTGGTAATTGCGGACGAATCTGTTTCAGCGCTGGACGTCTCTATCCGCGCGCAAATCATCAATTTGCTGCTTGATTTACAGCGGGATTTGGGGATCGCGTTCCTGTTTATCTCCCACGACATGGCGGTTGTGGAGCGCATCAGCCACCGCGTGGCGGTGATGTACATGGGGCAGATCGTTGAGATTGGCCCGCGCCGCGCGGTCTTTGAAAACCCGCAGCATCCGTACACCCGCAAGCTGATGGCCGCCGTACCGGTTGCCGATCCTGCGCATCGTCACGCCCAGCGCGTGCTGCTGCAGGACGAAATGCCGAGCAATATTCGTAAACGGGGCGAAAGCATGGAGCGCGTGGCGCTGCGTGAAGTGGGTCCCGGTCATTTTGTCGCACCACCGCGTCAGGACAATGCATTTTCGCGGTTATAACTTACAACAGGCAGGAGAACACAATGGTTAAATTTGTTGCTCGGACATGGCTGTTAGCCGCGAGCGTGACGGCAGCCCTGGCCGCATCCCCCGCGTTCGCTGCCAAAGACGTGGTCGTCGCGGTCGGTTCCAATTTCACGACGCTGGATCCGTATGACGCTAACGATACCCTCTCCCAGGCGGTAGCGAAATCGTTCTACCAGGGGCTGTTTGGCCTGGATAAAGAGATGAAGCTCAAAAACGTGCTCGCGGAGAGCTATACCGTTTCGGACGACGGGCTGGTCTATACCATCAAGCTGCGCTCCGGCGTGAAGTTCCAGGACGGCACGGATTTCAACGCGGAGGCGGTGAAGGTGAACCTCGACCGCGCGAGTAACCCGGAAAACAGCCTGAAGCGCTATAACCTGTATAAAAACATCGCCAGCACCGAGGCGGTTGACCCGGCGACCGTGAAAATCACCCTCAAAGAGCCGTTCTCTGCGTTTATCAATATTCTTGCGCACCCGGCGACGGCAATGATTTCGCCAGCGGCGCTGAAGAAATACGGTAAAGAGATCGGCTTCCACCCGGTCGGCACCGGCCCGTACGAGCTGCTCACCTGGAACCAGACCGATTTTGTGAAGGTGAAGAAATTCGCCGGATACTGGCAGCAGGGGTTGCCGAAGCTGGACACCATCACCTGGCGTCCGGTGGTGGACAACAATACCCGTGCGGCGATGCTGCAAACCGGCGAAGCGCAGTTTGCGTTCCCGATCCCTTACGAGCAGGCGGCGCTGCTGGCGAAAAACGGCAAGCTGGAACTGGTCGCCAGCCCGTCGATCATGCAGCGCTACATCAGCATGAACGTTACGCAAAAACCGTTTGATAACCCGAAGGTGCGTGAAGCCATTAACTACGCGATCAACCGCCAGGCGCTGGTGAAGGTGGCGTTTGCGGGCTATGCGACTCCGGCGACTGGCGTGCTGCCGCCGGCTATCGCCTATGCGCAAAGCTACCAGCCGTGGCCGTACGATCCGGCCAAAGCGCGCGAGCTGCTGAAAGAGGCGGGCTTCCCGAACGGCTTCAGCACCACGCTGTGGTCGTCGCATAATCACAGCACCGCCCAGAAGGTGCTGCAGTTTACCCAGCAGCAGCTGGCGCAGGTTGGCATCAAAGCGCAGGTAACCGCGATGGACGCCGGCCAGCGTGCGGCGGAAGTGGAGGGCAAAGGGCAGAAAGAGAGCGGCGTGCGGATGTTCTACACCGGCTGGACGGCCTCAACCGGAGAAGCAGACTGGGCGCTGTCACCGCTGTTTGCCTCACAGAACTGGCCGCCAACGCTCTTCAACACGGCCTTTTACAGCAACCCGCAGGTGGATAAAAACCTGTCTGACGCGCTGAAAACCACCAAGCCGGAGGAGAAAGCGCGGCTGTATAAAGAGGCGCAGGACACCATCTGGAAAGAGTCACCGTGGGTGCCGCTGGTGGTGGAAAAACTGGTTTCTGCCCATAACAAAGCGCTGACCGGGTTCTATATCATGCCGGATACGGGCTTTAGCTTTGATGACGCGGATTTAAAATAAACCTCATGCTGAATTATGTTTGTAAACGCCTGCTGGGGCTGATCCCGACGCTGCTGATTGTGGCGGTGCTGGTCTTTTTGTTTGTTCATATGCTGCCGGGCGATCCTGCGCGGCTGGTGGCGGGGCCGGAGGCTGATGCGACCGTTATCGACCTGGTGCGCAAGCAGCTGGGTCTCGACCAGCCGCTGTATAAGCAGTTTCTGCACTATATCGGCAACGTCCTGCAGGGCGATTTTGGCACCTCGATGGTGTCGCGTCGCCCGGTGTCGGAGGAGATTGCCAGCCGCTTTATGCCCACCTTCTGGTTAACGATTGCCAGCATGAGCTGGGCGGTGGTGTTTGGGCTGGGCGCCGGGATTGTGGCCGCCGTCTGGCGCAACCGCTGGCCGGATAAGCTCGGCATGGCGCTGGCGGTGACCGGCATCTCTTTTCCGGCCTTTGCGCTGGGCATGCTGCTGATGCAGATTTTCTCCGTAGAGCTGGGCTGGCTGCCGACCGTAGGCGCCGATACCTGGAAACACTACATTCTCCCTTCCATGACGCTGGGCGCAGCCGTTGCCGCGGTGATGGCGCGCTTCACCCGCGCGTCGTTCGTTGACGTGCTGAGCGAAGACTACATCCGCACCGCGCGGGCGAAAGGGGTGAGTGAGAAGTGGGTTATCCTCAAGCACGGGTTTCGCAACGCGATGATCCCGGTGGTGACGATGATGGGGCTGCAGTTTGGCTTCCTGCTGGGCGGCTCTATCGTCGTGGAAAAGGTCTTCAACTGGCCGGGTCTGGGGCGCCTGCTGGTCGACTCGGTCGACATGCGTGATTACCCGGTGATTCAGGCGGAAGTCCTGCTCTTCTCGCTGGAGTTTATTCTCATTAACTTAGTGGTGGACGTGCTCTACGCCGCCATTAACCCGGCCATCAGGTACAAGTAAGATGCGATTGTTGAACTGGCGTCGTCAGGCGGTATTAAACGCTATGCCGGGGCTCAAGCCGGACCATGTCCGCACGCCGTGGTCTGAATTCTGGCGGCGTTTTCGTCGCCAGCCCGTTGCGATAACGGCGGGACTCTTCGTGCTGCTGCTGATCGTGGTGGCGATTATTGCGCCCTGGGTCGCGCCCTTTGATGCTGAAAACTATTTTGACTATGACCGTCTGAACGACGGGCCGTCGATGCTGCACTGGTTTGGCGTGGACTCGCTCGGGCGCGATATCTTCAGCCGCGTGCTGGTGGGTGCACAGATATCCCTGGCCGCGGGGGTATTTGCGGTATTAATCGGTGCGGCGATTGGCACGGTGCTGGGGCTGGTAGCCGGGTATTACGAAGGCTGGTGGGACCGCATCATCATGCGTATTTGCGACGTGCTGTTTGCCTTCCCCGGGATCCTGCTGGCGATCGCCGTGGTGGCGATTATGGGCAGCGGGATGGCGAACGTTATCATTGCGGTCGCGGTCTTTTCGATTCCGGCCTTTGCCCGTCTGGTGCGCGGCAACACGCTGGTGTTGAAGCAGCAAACCTTTATCGAGTCGGCGCGCAGCATGGGCGCCAGCGATACCACTATCCTGTTTAGCCATATCCTGCCGGGCACGGTGTCGTCCATCGTGGTCTATTTTACGATGCGCATCGGCGTGTCGATTATCTCGGCGGCCAGCTTGTCGTTTCTGGGGTTAGGGGCGCAGCCACCGACGCCGGAGTGGGGCGCGATGCTGAACGAGGCGAGAGCGGACATGGTGATTGCGCCACACGTGGCGCTGTTCCCGAGCCTGGCGATTTTTCTGACCGTACTGGCGTTTAACCTGCTGGGAGACGGGCTGCGCGACGCGCTGGATCCGAGGATTAAGGGGTAGATTTATTGCCCCTCACCCTAACCCTCTCCCCGGAGGGGAGAGGGGACTGCTCGGTGCGGTTTTCCCCCTCGCCCCTTTGGGGAGAGGGCCGGGGTGAGGGGAATGTAATTAAACCCGGCTACCCCACAGGTCATACTCGTCCGCGTTTTCAACCTTCACGCGAATAATATCACCCGGCTTAACCCTGGTTTCGCCGTTCAGGTACACCGCGCCGTCGATTTCAGGGGCATCCGCCATGCTGCGGCCAATCGCGCCTTCTTCGTCCACTTCATCGATGATGACCAGAATTTCGCGGCCCACTTTTTCCTGCAGGCGCTCGGCGGAGATCTGCTGCTGCAGCTGCATGAAGCGGTTCCAGCGCTCTTCTTTTACCTCTTCCGGTACCTGATCCGCCAGCTCGTTGGCGGTTGCGCCCTCAACCGGGCTGTACTTGAAGCAGCCGACGCGGTCCAGACGCGCTTCCTTCAGGAAGTCGAGCAGCATCTGGAAATCTTCTTCGGTTTCACCCGGGAAGCCGACGATGAAGGTGGAGCGCAGGGTCAGTTCCGGGCAGATTTCACGCCACTGCTTGATGCGCGCCAGCTGGCGGTCAACGGAGCCAGGACGCTTCATCAGCTTCAGAATACGCGGGCTGGCGTGCTGCAGCGGGATGTCCAGATACGGCAGGATTTTGCCTTCCGCCATCAGCGGGATCACGTCGTCAACGTGCGGGTACGGGTAGACGTAGTGCAGACGCGTCCAGATGCCCAGCTTAGCGAGCTGCTCGCACAGGCCGACCATGCTGGTTTTCACCGGCTCGCCGTTGTGGAAGCCGGAGCGGTGCTTCACGTCCACGCCGTAGGCCGAGGTGTCCTGGGAGATGACCAGCAGCTCCTTGACCCCGGCGTCAGCCAGGCGTTTGGCTTCCGCCAGCACTTCGCCGATAGGGCGGCTCACCAGATCGCCGCGCATGGACGGGATGATGCAGAAGGTGCAGCGATGGTTGCAGCCTTCGGAAATCTTCAGGTAGGCATAGTGGCGCGGCGTCAGCTTCACGCCCTGTTCCGGCACGAGGCTCAGGAACGGGTTATGCTTTGGTTTTGGCACGTAGTGATGAACATGTTCCAGCACCTGCTCGTAGCTGTGCGGGCCGGTGATCTCCAGCACCTTCGGGTGCACTTCGCGGATTTGGTCCACTTTTGCGCCCAGGCAGCCGGTCACGATGACTTTGCCATTTTCAGTCAGGGCTTCGCCGATGGCTTCCAGAGACTCCTGAACCGCGCTGTCGATAAAGCCGCAGGTATTAACGATCACCATATCGGCGTTGTCGTAGCTTGGCACGACGTCATAGCCTTCAGTGCGAAGCTCGGTCAGGATGCGTTCGGAATCCACCAGGTTTTTCGGGCAGCCCAGGGAGACAAAGCCGATTTTCGGCTGGTGCGTAACATTGCTCATAGGTTAAAAATTCATCAATTATGGAGTTATCAGGGCCGGATTTTACAGCGTATCGCGGGGGATTTATACACTCTTTGCGGGGCAGATGAATCCTTCAGGCGTTGTAACATTGTAAAGAATGTTAATCAGTTACGGTTTATTGATCTTCGGCATTCAATTGTACAAAATTTAACCTTATTATAATTGTGCAACATGGCTGACAGAGGAGGAACTAGCATGTCCGTTGACAGACTGAAACGCGATCTGCTTAACAAGCTGATCAACGCCCGAATCGACCTTGCCGCGTATCTGCAGCTGAGGAAGGCGAAAGGGTATATGTCAGTCAGCGAAAGCGAACATCTGCGTGATAATCTCTTTGAACTTTGCAATTACATGCGTGAAAAAGTGCCGACCCTGAAGGCGGTATATGGCGAAAGCGAGCTGATGGCGCTGCGTCGTGCCGCCGAGGTGCTTTCCATCGCAGGGGTGTGCCTGATGAATGGACGTCATGACTGCCCCAATTTTATTGCTGTTAACGCAGAGAAGCTCGAAAACTGCCTGACGACGCTCTCTCTTTGCATCATGTGCCTGAACAAGCACGCTCGGCTTGAACAGCACTAAGCCCGGGGGAGGAAACTCCCCCTTCTGATTAAGCTTTTGTAAAAGTGGTAACGTGCCCGGACGATGTGGCTAATCTTTAAGCCATATGCTGATAAAGGAGCGCGTTATGCATCGATCCTCGCTGACTTTGGTCCCCGCGTTGTTATTCCCTGTTTCACTGCTTGCCGCGCCGGATGCGGTAAAGGTCGAGGTGCTCCAGACTAAACTTGACCATCCCTGGTCGCTGGCGTTTTTGCCGGACGATAAGGGCCTCTTAATAACCTTAAGAGACGGCCAGCTGAAGCACTGGCAGGCGGGGAAAGGGCTATCCGATCCGATTGTCGGCGTACCGAGAGTGTGGGCGAACGGTCAGGGCGGTTTGCTTGACGTGGTGCTGGCCCCCGATTTTGAAAAATCCCGCCGGGTATGGCTGAGCTATGCCGAGGCGGGAGATGACGGGAAAGCGGGCACGGCGGTGGGTTATGGCCGTCTGAGCGACGATCTCTCGCGCATCGAAGCCTTCCAGGTGGTGTTCCGCCAGATGCCTAAACTTTCAACCGGCAACCACTTTGGCGGACGTCTGGTGTTCGACGGCAAAGGCTATCTCTTTATTGGTCTGGGGGAAAACAACCAGCGCCCGACGGCGCAGGATCTGGATAAACTGCAGGGTAAAGTGGTGCGCCTGACCGAAGACGGAAAAGTGCCTGCGGATAACCCGTTCGTGAACGCCGCCGGGGCCCGGCCTGAAATCTGGTCCTACGGGATCCGCAACCCGCAGGGGATGGCGATGAACCCGTGGAGCGACGCGCTATGGCTTAACGAGCACGGCCCGCGCGGCGGGGATGAAATCAACATTCCTGAAAAAGGGAAGAACTACGGCTGGCCGCTGGCGACGCACGGCATTAACTACAGCGGCCTGAAGATCCCGGAGGCGAAGGGCGAGCACGCCGAGGGCACCGAAAAACCGCTGTTTGTCTGGAAGGTATCACCCGCGGTAAGCGGCATGGCGTTCTACAACAGCGACGTCTTCCCTCAGTGGAAAAACAAGCTGTTCGTGGGGGCACTGAAGGAAAAAGACGTTATCGTGCTGAGCGTGGACGGCAATAAGGTGACCGAGGACGGGCGCATTCTGGGCGATAAAGACCAGCGTACTCGCGATGTGCGGGTTGGACCGGACGGGTATCTGTATGTTCTGACCGATGAAACGGACGGGCAGCTGCTGAAGGTCAGCCCGTCCGGAGCGTAATCAGGTGACCGGGATCATCACCACGTTACGGTAGGCCGGGCGATCGCTCAGCTGCTGGAGCCAGCGCTCAAGGTGAGGGCGCGGTGCCCACTTCAGGCCCATGTTGGTCAGGTTCCAGACGAAGGGCGCAACGGCAATATCGCCTACGCCGAACGCGTCACCGGAGAACCAGGCGTGCTTAGACAGCTCGTCGTCCATCATCGCAAACAGGTCTTCACAGGCATCCTGCGCGGCGTGTATGGCGGGATAATCACGTTCGGCCTCTGGCGTTCTGATTAGCCCCATCAGGATCACGCGGTGGGTCGGAGAAAGCGTCTGATTTGCCCAGTCCATCCACTTTTCACCCTGCGCGCGCTGCGCGGGGCTATCAACCCAGAGGCGGCTCTGGCCGTACTGGGCGGCAAGATAACGCACAATGGTGTTGGATTCCCACAGCGTCGCGCCCGTCTCTTCATCGCGCAGCAGCGGCACCAGGCCGTTCGGGTTCATGGCGAGATAGTCCGACTCTTTGTTTACGCCAAACTGCAAACCTGCCATCACCTGCTTAAACGGTAAATCGAGCTCTTCCAGCGTCCAGAGGACTTTCTTGACGTTGGTTGAATTGTTCCTGCCCCACAGCGTAATCATGTTTACTCCCGATGAGATGTGAATCCGAGCCAGCGATTTGCCATGGTGAGATAAACCTAACCATTACGCAACAGGAGACAAATAATTCGTATGAATCAAAGCGTATCTGAATGTTATTGCATAAACTTTAAAAACTTTACCTGGTTTAGGTTTCTTTGAACGCTGTTGTGCGCTATTACTCATCGCTTCTTGCGACACGGTGATTGTGACGTGATTTTAGAAAGGACACTCGGGTGGCATTTATGACGCAAAAAACTTCTTCTCTGCGCAGCCTGGCGGCAGGCTCTGCGCTGCTTTTCCTTTTTTCCCCTACTCTTTATGCGGCAGAACAGGCGGCGCCCGAAGCGCCACCTGTAGATGCACGCGCCTGGATCCTGATGGATTACGCCAGCGGCAAGGTGTTGGCGGAAGGTAATGCCGATGAAAAACTCGACCCCGCCAGTCTGACAAAGATCATGACCAGCTATGTGGTCGGGCAGGCGCTGAAAGCGGGAAAAATAAAACTTGATGATATGGTTACCATCGGGAAAGATGCCTGGGCGACCGGGAACCCGGCGCTGCGCGGCTCTTCGGTAATGTTCCTGAAACCCGGCGATCAGGTTTCTGTATCCGATTTGAATAAAGGCGTGATTATTCAGTCTGGCAACGATGCCTGTATCGCGCTGGCCGATTACGTTGCCGGCAGTCAGGATTCATTCATTGGCTTGATGAATGGCTACGCGCAAAAATTGGGCTTAACCAACACGACGTTTAAAACGGTTCACGGTCTCGATGCGCCGGGTCAGTTCAGCACCGCGCGCGACATGGCGCTGCTGGGAAAAGCGCTGATTCATGACGTACCGGAAGAATACGCTATCCACAAAGAGAAAGAGTTCACCTTCAATAAGATCCGCCAGCCGAACCGCAACCGCCTGCTGTGGAGCAGCAACGTCAACGTTGACGGAATGAAAACCGGCACCACGGCCGGGGCAGGTTACAACCTGGTGGCCTCTGCAACGCAGGGCGATATGCGCCTGGTGTCAGTCGTGCTGGGCACTAAAACGGACCGCATCCGCTTTAACGAATCAGAAAAACTGCTGACCTGGGGCTTCCGCTTCTTTGAAACGGTAACGCCAATTAAGCCGGATGCAACGTTTGTTAGCCAGCGCGTCTGGTTTGGTGACAAGAGTGAGGTAAACCTGGGAGCAGGCGAGGCCGGTTCAGTCACGATTCCGCGCGGTCAGCTGAAAAACCTGAAAGCCAGCTTCACCCTGACCGACCCGCAGCTCACCGCGCCGCTGAAAAAAGGCCAGGTCGTCGGGACGATTGATTTCCAGCTTAACGGCAAGTCGATTGAACAGCGTCCGCTGATTGTGATGGAAGCGGTGGAAGAGGGCGGTTTCTTCAGCCGGATGTGGGACTTCGTGATGATGAAATTCCACGGCTGGTTTGGCAGCTGGTTTAGCTAAACCTTATGGGCTTTCTCCCTCTCCCTGCGGGAGAGGGCCGGGATGGGGGCATCAGGCCGCACCCCTCTCAATACATCAGCTTCACCTGCTGCGCCTTCGCGTACGCTACCAGCTCGTCATCCGGGCGACAGTCACTCACAATGGCGTCAAACTGCGCCAGCTCGCCCATTCTTGCCGGGCGCACCTTGCCGAACTTGCTGTGATCGACCACCAGCACGTGGTGCTGCGCAGCGTTCAGCGCCCAGTGCTTCACCGGCAGCTCTTCCAGGTTAAAGCAGGTTGCCCCCTGACGCACGTTCACGCCCGCCGCTGAGTAAAACGCGATGTCCGGGCATAGATTGTTCAGCGTATCCTGAAGATTGAGCGGCTTGAAAATGGCGTTGCTGGCGTGGAATTCGCCTCCGCAGAGGATCACCCGACACTCGGGTTTCTCCTGCAAGGCCAGAAAGGTGTTCAGGGAGTAGCATACGGCGGTAAACGGGATACTGCTGTCGATGGCTTCGATAATCCACGGGGTCGTGGTCCCGCAGTCAAAAAACAGGGTTTGATGCGGCTGCACCAGCGTGGCGGCCAGCCGTGCCGCTTTGCGCTTCTCTTCAACAAGGCGGGTTTTTTGATCGCTTATCAGATAGTGGCTGGCGCTTCGCGGCTCGAGCACAATATACCCGCCCAACAGCACAACGGGCGCGCTGTCGCTGTTCAGATCACGACGTATGGTCATCTCAGAAACGCCCAGCAGGGCCGCGGCTTCTTTGAGGTGCAGCTTATCGCTGCGCTTCAGCGCCTGCAGCAGCTGAGCAATGCGGTCATCGCGTCGTGTTTCCATAGTTCCTCGGGGTATAAAAGTGAGCCCCCGCAGGGCGGGGGCTCAAGTGTAACCTGTCGGACCGGGGTTAGTCACGTACCCAGCCTTTGCGGATCGGGATAGCAAACAGTATGCGATACAGCTGAGACAAGCCTTGATACAGTGCCTGACCAAAGAGGCTCCACAGGATGGCCGCGCTTACGCAGCCAATCAGCCCGACCAGGAATCCCCCGACCATATCCAGCGGCCAGTGTACGCCCAGGTAAACGCGGGACCAGGCGATAGCGGCCGCCACGATCATCAGTACCGCGCCGGACCACAGGCGATGCCAGAACAGGAACGCCAGTGCGAAGGTGAAAATCACCGTTCCGTGGTCGCTTGGGAATGAGTCATCCGGCGCGTGGTGCAGGAAGGTGTAGCCGACGTGTTCGACGAAAGGGCGATCGTGTGGGAAAACGTGGCCCAGCACGTAGCTGGCGAGCACGCTGACGCCGAGCGCCATCGCCATTTTTATGACCAGCTGGCGCTGGGCGCTCACCTGGCTGCGCGGTCCCCATAGCCAGAGAATGGCGGCCATGACCGGCACGATGCTAATCAGATCCTTAGCAAGGAAAGTGGCGAGATCAATCATCCACTCCGGCGAGGCGGGGGTTGCGTTGATCAGATAAAACAGTCCGTAGTTGAGATTCTCTAACATAGTGTTGTCACTCTTTCGCAAACCAGGTGGAAACAAGCCCGTAGACCACCACCTGGGAAAACCAGACCCACCACCCAGCCCACAGGTTGTGAGAGAAGAAATGTGCGCCGCGCATCACCTGGCCGTAGCCCATCGCCAGGCCCAACACCGCACCCAGCACGACAAAGCACCATGCCAGACGGGGACGCTCGCGCCAGAAGGCGAAAAACAGCCCCATCACCATAAAGCCGCTGGAAGCGTGACCGCCGGGGAAACAGCGTCCGGGGCCGCTTTCTGCCGGGACAGAGCTGAACAGGGGGTAAGATACAGCCTTACCGCCGTACTCCACTAAATCCCACGGGCAGCTGTGGTGGCTGATACTTTTAAGCAGGCCAACGACCAGTGCGCCAAGCCCCATCAGCAGTGCTGCAGTCACCAGTCTTGCGTTACGCGTGTAAGCACCATAAAACAGCGCCGCGGCGCCCAGCGCGATGGCAATGTACTTCGCCAGCCGGTGGTTCAGCAGATCCAACAGATGGTTTTTCTGTAGCGGAAAACTCTGCGTTGCTGCGTCATACCAAAAACCGGTGATCCATTTATCGAGCGTTTCGTCGCGCGATAGCCAGGTAAACAATACGGCGAGGGCTATCAGCACGAAAAGCTGATAACCATAAAAGCGGGACGGCAAACGGTAAAGGCGTTTTGTCTTATTTGTCGGTAACTTAGATAATTCTGAAGGGGGGACGGTATGTGCCATAGTTTCGTTCGATGACGTGATAATAGGGCTATCATAAATCTGTCAACTTAAGGAAACCTTAAACAACGACGATAAGTGCTTTATTTCTGTTTTTTATGGATTATGTGCTATCTCGGCGTCCGGCAATTTATTACACTCATCGCGATTTTTTCATCATAAAGAGATTGCATGTCAAACCGTTCTTCTTCCGGTAATCGTCTGGGCCGTCAGGCGTTACTTTTTCCTCTGTGTCTGGTGCTCTACGAATTCTCTACCTATATCGGCAACGATATGATCCAGCCCGGCATGCTGACCGTTGTGGAGCAGTTCAACGCGGGTATTGAGTGGGTGCCCACCTCCATGACTGCCTATCTGGCAGGCGGCATGTTTTTGCAGTGGCTGTTAGGGCCGCTGTCGGATCGTATTGGCCGCCGTCCCGTGATGCTAACGGGCGTGGTGTGGTTTATCGTGACCTGCCTCGCCACGCTGCTTGCGCAAAACATTGAGCAATTCACCCTGCTGCGCTTCCTGCAGGGGGTTAGCCTGTGCTTTATCGGCGCCGTGGGGTATGCCGCTATTCAGGAGTCGTTTGAAGAGGCGGTGTGTATCAAAATTACCGCGCTGATGGCGAACGTGGCGCTGATTGCGCCGCTGCTGGGGCCGCTGGTGGGGGCTGCCTGGGTGCACGTCGCACCGTGGGAAGGGATGTTTATTCTCTTCGCCGTCCTTGCCGCCATCTCTTTCTTTGGCCTGCACCGCGCTATGCCCGAAACCGCTACCCGCCTGGGGGAAAAACTCTCGTTGAAAGAGCTGGGGCGTGACTATAAAGAAGTCCTGAAAAACGTTCGCTTTGTCGCCGGTGCTCTGGCGACCGGCTTTGTGAGCCTACCGCTGCTGGCGTGGATTGCCCAGTCTCCGGTCATTATCATCAGCGGCGAGCAGCTCAGCAGCTACGAGTATGGCCTGCTGCAGGTGCCGATTTTCGGCGCGCTTATCGTCGGTAACCTGGTGCTGGCGCGGCTGACCTCGCGCCGCACCGTGCGCTCGCTGATCGTTATGGGCGGATGGCCGATTGCGGCTGGGCTTATTGTGGCGGCTGTCGCCACGGTGGCCTCTTCACACGCCTACCTGTGGATGACCGCAGGGCTGAGCATTTACGCCTTTGGCATTGGGGTGGCGAATGCCGGGCTGGTGCGCCTGACGCTATTTGCCAGCGAGATGAGTAAAGGCACCGTGTCGGCGGCAATGGGAATGTTACAAATGCTGATTTTCACCGTCGGTATCGAGGTGAGCAAACACGCCTACGCGCTTGGCGGCAACGGGCTGTTCAGCCTGTTCAACCTTGCTAACGGCGTGCTGTGGGTAGGATTAATGGTGGTGTTCCTGAAAGACAAACGCGTCGGAAGCGCGCTGCAGCCTTAACTTGTTTATTCCTTCTCCCTGTGGGCTGATGAATCCCCAGTAATTTTTTAAAATGGAAGCGATTTGCTTTTTATCAGAAAAATAAATTACCTGCAGCGATGCTCAGCTCCGGCTGTAAATCGCTGAGGCGTTTCCTGCAGGCCGGGGCGAGGCGCATGGATGCGCCGAGAGGGCGGGTTTTACAGGGATGTTTCCTCCGCCCGTACCCGATAAGCCGGAAGGAATAAGCCGAAGGTACCGCGAAGCGGCGATTTACCGCCGGGAGCCCGGGTCGCCAGGGTGGTGGCGACTGAGCCACCCTGGCACGTTCACCGGTCTTGTCGTTACAGAGTAGCAAGGAACATAAAGTGAACGGAATGACCACCGGAGTTGTATGTTCCCCCTCACCCCATCCCTCTCCCTCAAGGGAGAGGGGGCCGTCCGTGCAGACATTATTTTGTGGGGAACCCTCACCCCAGTGGGTGAGCGCACCAGACCGCACGCGGTCAATTAAACGGTGCCTCTCCGTTCAACACCTTCTCAATCACGTTTAAAACGCCTTCATCATTATTGTGCGGCGCCTCGAACCGGGCGACGGCTTTGATATGCGGTTTGGCGTTGGCCATCGCAAAGCTAAACCCTGACTGACGCAGCATCTCCACGTCGTTACCGCTGTCGCCAAAGGCCACCACTTCGCCGTCTTCAATCCCCCAGCGTTGCTGCAAAATCCGCAAACCGTTAGCTTTATGTACGCCCGGGATGATCAGGTCAATGCTGCCGTGGCCGGTGGTGACGGGCACCATGATGTCGCCCAGCTTTTCATGCAGCAGCGCCTGAATGCGGGGGATCTCATCATCGGAAACGTTCAGGCCGAACTTAAAGAAGATATCGTTCAGGTTGTCGAAATCCTTCACCCTTTCCAGGCGGTGATAATATTTTGACGCGATATCGATGAAGGTATCGTCATAGGCTTTTAGCGTGTAGGCGCTGCCTTTCCCGCAGGCGATGATCTCAATGCCGGCAACATCGTTTAGCACGGCGGCCACGGTGTCGAAATGGGCTTTAGTCAGCTCGCCGTTGAACACGTCTTCACCGGCATCAACCACCCAGCCGCCGTTTTCGGCGACGAAGGCTATCTCATGCGCGATCTCCGGGAAAAAGGAGATCAGCTGGTAATACTGGTTGCCGCTGGCGACCACGAAGCGAATGCCTTGCTCCTTCATGCGCGCGTACTGAGCCAGAAAACGCTGGCGGTTATAGGTCTTCACATCGCTCAGAAAGGTGCCATCCATGTCTACTGCAATCAGTTTAACGCTCATATCCCTTCTCCAGTGTCGTTTGTTCTGCTTCCGGTTTTGCCACCGCGCGCGCCACCAGCGCGGCGATAATGACTAACCCTAACACCACCAGCATGGCGCTGCGCAGCCCGTAGTGCTCACCCAGGAACCCGAGCAGCGGTGGCCCAACCAGGAAAGCGAGGTAGCCGGTGGTTGCCACCACGCTGACGCGCGTCGGCGCATCCGGGCCGGTATCGCTGGCGGCGGAAATGGTGAGCGGGAAGCCGAGCGACGCGCCCAGGCCCCACAGAATCACCGAGACCCCGGCAATCCAGTCCACGTCCACAAAGATGATCATCGCAATACCTAACCCGCCGAGCAGGGCGCTGGCACGGACGACGGCCACGCGGCTGTAGCGGTCGATAAACCAGCCGCCGGTAAAGCGCCCGACGGTCATTCCAAGGGTAAATCCGGCGTAAATCAGCGAGCCGGAGGTTGGGCTAAAGCCATGACCGTCCACCATCAGCAGCGGCAGCCAGTCGTTAGCAGAGCCTTCGGCGAAGGCCATCGCCAGCACTACCACGCCAATCAGCATCAGCTGCATATCCCGGTAAAACGGCAGCCCCTTTTCGGCTGATTTTTGTTCACCAGAGGTATTTTTACCCGTACCGTCAGGGATCAATCGGATACCCGTCAGGATCGGGATAATACACACCAGCGCCGCCAGTAAAATATGCAGGTTGGCCGCAATACCAAACGCCGTCAGCGCCATGCCCACGCCAGCACCTGCCAGCGTGCCGAGGCTGTAAAACCCGTGCATCATCGGCAGCACGGTTTTGTTCATCTCCTGTTCGACGGCGGCCCCCTCGACGTTAATCGCCACCTCGGCCGCACCGAAGCTGCCGCCAAAGACCGTTAGCCCAAGGGCAAACAGAATCGGCGAGGCAAACCACAGGGCCACGCTCAGCACCATCATTCCGAATACCGCGCAGCACATGGTGGTACGGATCACCGCTTTCGTGCCAAAGCGCTTCACCAGCCAGGCGGAGCAGAGGATGCCGCTCATGGAGCCTATCGACAGGCCAAACAGCACGATGCCCATCTCCGCCGTGGAGACGGATAAAATATCCCGGATAGCAGGCGTACGGGTCGCCCAGGAGGCCATTAACAGCCCAGGAATAAAGAAGAACATAAACAGCGCCCACATGCGTAGCTGCAGGGTTTTGCGGGGAGAGGTCAGGGTCATTGGGTTCGCACCAGAAGTACAACAATAGCGACAACACTAGCAAGTTTGTGTACATTTGTACATAAACCGAATGAGGAATTTATGAGCAGACCACCGAACGATCCGCACCGGCGAGAAAAGATCCTGCAGGCGACGCTGGATACCATCGCCGAACACGGTATTCATGCCGTCACCCACCGTAAAATCGCCAGCTGCGCGGGGGTTCCTCTGGGGTCGATGACCTACTACTTTGACGGTAAAGAGCCGCTGCTCGAAGAGGCGTTTACGTGGTTCACGCAGCAGATGTCGCAGCAGTACCGGGAGTTCTTCGCGGGAGTAACCGGCCCTGAGATGGCGTGCGAGTCCATCACCAGCTTAATCCACAGCTCGGAAGTCACCACGCCACATAATATGGAGCTGATGTACCAGCTTTATGCCTTTATGAACCGCAGCGCGGCGCTGAAAACGGTGATGCAGGACTGGATGAAGATGAGCCAGAACACGCTGGAGCAGTGGTTTGATCCGGTAACCGCCCGCGCGCTGGATGCGTTTATCGAAGGGATGACGCTGCATTTTGTGACCGACAGGCAGCCGCTATCGCGGGAAGAGATTAGGGCGATGGTGGGGCGGATTGCGGGTGAGCAAAGGTAATACCCTGCGCGCAGCGGCAGGGCAATGATATTACTGCTCCTGAATTTTTTTTCCGGCAGCGTCGACGACCGCTTCGCCGTCTTCTTTGGTAAACGCCCCTTTTTGCGCGTCGGGTAAGATCTCAAGCACACGCTCAGAAGGGCGGCAAAGACGCGTACCCAGTGGCGTAACGACAATGGGACGGTTAATCAGAATCGGGTGCTGCAGCATAAAATCGATAAGCTGGTCGTCGGTAAAGTTATCTTCAGCAAGGCCGAGCTGTTTATAGGGCTCCACGTTTTTGCGCAGCAGGTCCCGCACTGAAATGCCCATATCGGCAATGAGGGTGGTCAGCTTATCGCGCGACGGCGGGGTTTCCAGATAGAGGATAATCTCTGGTTCCGTGCCGCTGTTGCGGATCATCTCCAGCGTGTTGCGCGACGTGCCGCAGGCGGGGTTGTGATAAATGGTGATGTGGCTCATATCAGTGGCTCATTACAGTGTGAAGGAGAGACGTAGCGCTAGCGCGGCGAGCGTCACAAACAGGACCGGCAGCGTCATAATGATGCCCGTCCGGAAATAGTAGCCCCAGGTAATCGTCATGTTTTTCTGCGCCAGCACGTGGAGCCAGAGGAGGGTGGCGAGGCTACCGATGGGGGTAATTTTCGGCCCCAGATCGCAGCCAATCACGTTGGCGTAAATCATCGCTTCCTTGATCAATCCCGTCGCCGTACTGCCATCAATGGAGAGCGCGCCAATCAGCACCGTGGGCATATTGTTCATTATGGATGACAGAAACGCAGTGATGAACCCGGTTCCCAGCGTGGTGACCCACAGCCCATGTCCGGCCAGGCTATCCAGTATGCCTGAGAGATATTCCGTCAGCCCGGCATTGCGCAGGCCATACACCACCAGATACATCCCCAGCGAGAAGATAACGATCTGCCACGGCGCGCCGCGCAGCACTTTTCCGGTGTTTATCGCACGTCCGCGTTTTGCGACAGCGAATAAAATTAGCGCGCCGACGGCCGCAATGGCGCTGACCGGAATACCGAGAGGTTCAAGTACGAAGAAACCGACGAGCAGAAGCAGCAGGACGATCCAGCCCGTTCTGAACGTCGGGAGGTCGCGAATGGCCCGCGCGGGCTCGCGGAGTTTTGCCAGGTCATATTCCAGGGGGATTTCCTTGCGAAAGAACAGATGTAGCATCACCAGCGTTGCGGCAATCGCGGCGATATCCACCGGGACCATCACCGAGGCGTACTCGCTGAACCCCAGCTTAAAGAAGTCTGCCGAGACGATGTTGACCAGGTTGGACACAATCAGCGGCAGGCTGGCGGTATCGGCGATAAATCCTGCTGCCATCACAAACGCCAGCGTGGCCTGCTTGCTGAACCCCAGCGCCAGCAGCATGGCGATAACGATAGGCGTCAGGATCAGCGCCGCACCGTCATTGGCAAACAGCGCCGCCACGGCTGCGCCCAGCAGCACGATATAAGTAAACAACAGTCGCCCGCGACCGTTTCCCCAGCGGGCAACGTGCAGCGCCGCCCACTCGAAAAAGCCGGTCTCATCCAGCAGCAGGCTGATGATGATGACGGCGATGAAGGTTGCCGTGGCGTTCCAGACGATATTCCACACGACCGGTATATCGTTAATGTGAATCACGCCGCTGACCAGCGCCAGCACGGCGCCGATGGTGGCGCTCCAGCCGATACTGAGCCCCCTGGGCTGCCAGATGACCAGTACCAGCGTAAACAGAAAAGTAGCCCCTGCCAGAAACATCGTTTACTCCGTTATATCTGTTTGTGTGAATGTGTTGTAATTAGCACGAGCCTGAAAGCCGGTGTTTAAGCTTCATGCGCGTCTCTTCCCGCAGGCAGTTCCAGCTGGTGTCGATAACGGTTGCCGCCCACGCAGGCATGTTGGGAGAGAGGCGATAATAGACCCATTTCCCCTCGCGACGGTCAATAACCAGCCCGGACTCGCGCAGCAGCGCCATGTGGCGGGAGACTTTAGGCTGCGACTCGGCGGTCGCGGCGCAGAGATCGCAGACGCACAATTCTCCCGCTTCACGGAGCAGCATGACGATTGAGAGCCGCGTTTCGTCGGAGAGGGTTTTGAATAGCTGGAGCGGGTGGAGCATGGGAGTTCCTGCGGGTGTGATTTTTATATGTGTTTAATCATATGTGTTTTGGTGGCAAGAGAGAAGGTTAGATTTGAGGAAGGGGAATTTCAGGCAACAAAAAACCCATCAACCTTGAACCAAAACGGCGGGGTTGATGGGCTCCACAAAATGGGGACATCAAAGAAAAGCAGTGGCAATAGTTATGACTGCCCCCTAAGAAAAAAGTTCTGCGCATAACGAAAATTTTTTCTGTCATGCGCAAACTTGAGAGTTATCCGAGTCCGGGCCAGATGATAATAATTAGCGTACCCGCCAGGGTCAGCAGTACGTTGGCGATAGCATAGGTGCCCGCATACCCCAGCGCCGGAATGTTGCTGCGCGCGGTATCGCTGATAATTTCCATTGCAGGCGCGCACGTACGCGCGCCCATCATGGCCCCGAAGAGCAGGGCGCGGTTCATGCGCAGCACGTAAGCGCCGAACAGGAAACAAATCACAACCGGTACCAGGCTGACGATAAGTCCGGAAACCAACATCTGCCAGCCGACGGCACCCAGGCTGTGGCCGATGCCGCTACCGGCGCTTAAGCCCACGCCCGCCATAAAGACCATAAGACCGAACTCTTTTACCATGTTCAGCGCGCCCTGCGGGATATAGCCGAAGGTCGGGTGGTTCGCTCTAAGGAAGCCCAGCATGATCCCGGCGAACAGCAGCCCGGCGGCGTTGCCGATGCCGAAGCTAAAGTTGCTGAACTGGAAGGTGATCATCCCGATCATCAGGCCGACGATAAAGAAGGCGCAGAAGGCCAACAGGTCGGTGACCTGGCTGTGAATTGAGATAAAGCCGATTCGGTCGGCCACGGTTTTCACGCGTCGCGCATCGCCGCTCACCTGCAGCACGTCGCCTTTGTTGAGCACGACGTTATCGTCGATCGGCATCTCAATCTGGCTGCGGATCACCCGGTTCAGGAAACAGCCGTGATCGGTCAGCTTTAGCTGCGCCAGACGGCGGCCGACGGCGTTATGGTTTTTCACCACAATCTCTTCGGTGACGATACGCATGTCGAGCAGATCGCGGTCGAACACCTCTTTGCCGTTACGGAAGCTGGGGTCGAGACGGGCGTGAGCGTCAGGATAACCCACCAGCGCGATGTCATCGCCCATCTGCAGCACCGCGTCGCCGTCAGGGTTGGCCAGAATGCCGTTGCGGCGAATACGCTCGATGTAGCACCCGGTCTGACGATAAATACCCAGCTCGCGCAGGTTTTTACCGTCCGCCCATGCCACCAGCTCTGGACCAACGCGGTAGGCGCGGATCACCGGAAGGTAGACTTTACGTTTTGAGTCAGTGTCCAGACCACGCTCGCGGGCAATCGTCTGGGCGCTGGTCTGCAGATCCTGATGCTGAAGTTTTGGCAGGTAGCGCGCGCCAACAATCAGGCTCACCAGACCGATGAGGTAGGTCAGGGCATAGCCCAGGCTCAGGTGGTCAAGTGCGGTAGAGAGTTGTGAACCGGCCATGCCGGAATGGCGCAGCGTATCGCCTGCGCCTACCAGGACCGGGGTGGAGGTCATGGCACCCGCCAGCATACCGGCCGTTAACCCGATATCCCAGCCAAACAGTTTACCTAGCCCTAACGCAATGAGCAGGGCGCTGCCGACCATCACCAGCGCCAGCATCAGATAATTTTTGCCGTCGCGGAAGAAAATTGAAAAAAAGTTCGGCCCAGCTTCCACGCCCACACAGAAAATAAACAGCATAAAACCTAAGTTGAGCGCGTCCGTGTTAATGCTGAAATGCTGCTGACCTAATAATAAAGAGACGACTAAAACGCCAATGGAATTACCAAGTTGAACTGACCCCAGGCGCAATTTACCCAGGCAAAGGCCCAACGCCAGTACCACAAATAATAACAGGATGTAATTCCCATTTAACAAGTCTGCGACGTTTATATTCACGGAGGCTAACTTCTTGTTTACCAGTAAGTTGTTGAATGAATAGATTATTTGGGCTACTGTTTTTCAGGTCAGGGAACGTCTTCAACACTCTCTGCGTCCTAATAAATTCTCTTAAACAATAGCCGGCGGTTAGTTTAATCGTATTAGCTACCGACAGCTACCTATTATCGCGTCACCGTGTGCGTGCTTTGGCAAGGATTGCCGAAATGCTTTATCTGACTGGGCGTCCAGCGGACGAATGTGTATTTGATAGAGATGAAGTCAGGAGGATAGTGTGAACATTAAGCGAAACTGGGCTGGCGTCGTCAGCTGTTTTTTGCTGTTTACGGTCGTGTGTATGTCGCTCGCTTTTAATGTTAAAGGCGCGTTCAGGGCGTCCGGTCATGCAGAGCTGGGTCTGCTCTTTTTCATTCTGCCCGGTGCGGCCGCAAGCTTTCTCTCCCGTAAAGGGGAGGTGGTGAAGCCGCTGCTGGGGGCGATGCTTGCTGCACCGCTCTGTCTGCTGATGATGCGTTTGATGTATGTTCCGTCGAGAAGCGTCTGGCAGGAGCTGGCGTGGTTGCTGAGCGGGGTATTCTGGTGCGCGCTGGGGGCGCTATGCTTCCTGTTTGTGCGCAGCCTGCTGAACAGGCGTAAACAGCACAAATAAAACGCCCTCCGGTGAGGGCGTCCCGGCATTACTGAGCGGCAAACAGGCCCAGATTTTCTTTGGCGTAGGCTTCGAAATCAGTGCAGCCGCCAATGTGTTTCTGATCGAGGAAGATCTGCGGGACGGTTTCAACCGGTTTACCCACGGTTTTTTCCAGATCCGCTTTGCTGATGCCTTCCGCATGGATGTCCACGTAACGGAAGTTGAAGTCATCACGCTCTTCGGTCAGTTTCTCTGCCAGTTCCTTAGCGCGCACACAGTAAGGGCATCCTGGACGACCAAAAATGACTGCAAACATTTCTCTCTCCTCAAAAAACAAGCCTGACGGCGAATAACGCGTAGTGTGCACGATAACCTGCCGTGATGGAAAGAAGGTTTCACCTGTCACTTTGATACAGTCAGGCTATGTTTCGCCAATTACATGCCCAGGATCTTTGCCTATACTGGCTGCCATACCGCGTAAAGACTGACTAAGAGAGAATATATGACGCCAACGATTGACCTGCTCCGCTCCCACCGCTCCATTCGCCATTTCACCGGAGAGCCAATTACGCAGGCCCAGCGTGAAGCGATTATCGACAGCGCGAGAGGGACCTCCAGCTCCAGCTTCCTGCAGTGCAGCTCCATTATCCGCATTACCGATCCGGCAATGCGAGAACAGCTGGTGACGCTGACGGGCGGGCAGAAGCACGTTGCTCAGGCCGCCGAATTCTGGGTGTTCTGCGCTGACTTTAACCGCCATCTGCAGATCTGCCCTGAGGCCGAGCTGGGCCTGGCCGAACAGCTGCTGCTGGGCGTGGTGGATACCGCGCTGATGGCGCAAAACGCCTTTACGGCAGCGGAGTCGCTGGGGCTTGGTGGCGTCTACATCGGTGGGCTGCGCAACAACATCGAAAGCGTGACCGAGCTGCTGAAGCTGCCAAAACACGTCCTGCCGCTGTTTGGCCTGTGCCTCGGCTGGCCGGCGGATAACCCGGATCTGAAGCCGCGCATTCCCGCCGCGATGCTGGTGCATGAAAATCATTATCAGCCGGTTGACCAGGACGTTCTCAACCAATACGACGAAGAGCTGGCAAATTACTACCTGACGCGCGACAGCAACAACCGTCGCGATACCTGGACCGACCATATCCGTCGCACCATCATTAAAGAAAATCGCCCGTTTATTCTCGATTATCTGCACAAACAGGGCTGGGCGACGCGATAGTTCATTCTGTATGATACGCAGGCTTTTCCCATGTTTTTAGAGAGGTGCAGGGTGAAAATTGCCATATTGTCCCGGGACGGAACGCTCTATTCATGTAAACGCCTGCGAGAAGCGGCGGCGAAACGCGGGCATCAGATTGAGATCCTCGATCCAATGTCCTGCTATATGAACATCGACCCTGCGGCGTCGTCGATTCATTACAAGGGCCGCAGGCTGCCGCATTTCGATGCGGTGATCCCCCGCATTGGTTCACAGATTACCTACTACGGCACGGCGGCATTACGTCAGTTCGAAATGCTGGGAAGCTATCCCCTCAATGAGTCCGTCGCCATCTCCCGCGCCCGGGATAAGCTGCGCTCGCTGCAGCTGCTTGCGCGACAGGGGATTGACCTGCCCGTTACCGGTATTGCCCATTCCCCCGACGACACCAGCGATCTCATCGAGATGGTGGGCGGCGCGCCGTTGGTTATCAAGCTGGTGGAAGGCACCCAGGGGATTGGCGTCGTGCTGGCGGAAACGCGCCAGGCGGCTGAGAGCGTGATTGACGCTTTTCGCGGCCTCAATGCTCATATTCTGGTGCAGGAGTACATTGAAGAGGCCAGGGGATGCGATATCCGCTGCTTCGTGGTGGGCGATGAAGTGGTTGCCGCCATTGAGCGCCAGGCGAAAGAGGGCGATTTCCGCTCCAATCTCCACCGGGGCGGCGTCGCGCGCATTGCCACTATCAGCGAACGCGAGCGTGAGATTGCGGTGAAAGCGGCGCAGACGCTAGGTCTGGACGTGGCAGGCGTGGATTTGCTGCGCGCCACCCGCGGCCCGCTGGTGATGGAGGTCAACGCCTCGCCGGGGCTGGAGGGCGTGGAAAAAACCACGGGCGTCGATATTGCAGGTAAAATGATCGCATGGATCGAACGTCATGCAACGCCGGGATTCTGCCTGAAAACGGGCGGTTGAATGGATTACAACGTACTTTTTGCGTACCCTATGGGAAGTTTTTATTAAAGAGGCTGCACAGCGATGGATTTACAGGTCGTCCCTACACTGGATACGTTACGACAATGGCTTGATGATGCCGGTATCACCTTCTTTGAATGCGATTCCTGCCAGGCGCTGCATCTGCCTCATATGCAAAATTTCGACGGTATTTTTGATGCCAAAGTCGATTTAATTAACGACGTCATCCTCTTCTCTGCCCTGGCCGAGGTGAAGCCTTCCGCCCTACTGGCGCTGGCATCGGATCTGTCGGCCATTAACGCCAGTTCTTTGACCGTGAAGGCATTTCTCGATATACAGGATGATAATCTGCCGAAACTGGTGGTTTGCCAGTCTTTACTCTCCGGCGCCGGGCTCTCCTTTCAGCAGTTTTCCTCGTTTATGCGCCTGAGCGAAGAGCAAATTTCTATGGTCATGATGGAAGCCAATGCGCATCATCTGCTGTACAGCACGGAAGATGATGCAGAGAATAATGATGCATCTCCCAATTTTCTTCACTAAGCCTGTCTGACTTTTGCGCAGTCGCTGCCACGGCGGCTGCATAACGCCAGTTTTTCTGCTGCATTTAACCTTTTCTTAAAGAATATTTCACCTCCTCCAGTGCCATTTCGGCTTATCACGTAGACTTAACCTGCATAAAAAATTGATAAAAGGCGTTTTTTCGTCTGGGCTATAGCCGGAGACACGGGCTACAGTTATTCTTGCGGTGCTTACAAAAGCGAGCGGATCCTGCCGGGAAAAGCGGTTTATTTTTATTTCAGGCAGAGCGACAAACTATGCATGATTATTGCATATGTTCAGATTGCACAGTTTTAGTTCGTTTGTTAACGAGCTTTCAGAAGGAATAACGATATGATCGCCTTGAATAAAAAATGGTTATCGGGTCTGGTTGCGGGTGCTCTGATGGCCGTCTCTGCCGGCACGCTCGCTGCGGAACAAAAAACGCTGCACGTCTATAACTGGTCTGACTATATTGCGCCGGACACGGTGGCGAATTTCGAAAAAGAGACCGGGATTAAAGTGGTCTATGACGTGTTCGATTCCAACGAAGTGCTGGAAGGCAAGCTGATGGCCGGCAGCACCGGTTTTGACCTCGTGGTTCCGTCTGCGAGCTTCCTTGAGCGTCAGCTGACCGCGGGCGTCTTCCAGCCGCTGGACAAGAGCAAGTTACCGAACTGGAAAAATCTCGATCCGGAGGTGCTGAAGCTGGTGGCTAAGCACGACCCGGACAACAAATACGCGATGCCTTACCTGTGGGCGACTACCGGTATCGGCTTTAACGTCGACAAAGTGAAAGCGGCGCTGGGCCCGGACGTGAAGCTGGGCAGCTGGGATGTGGTGCTGAAGCCGGAAAACCTTGCGAAGCTGAAAAGCTGCGGCGTCTCTTTCCTCGATGCGCCGGAAGAGGTCTTCGCCACCGTGCTTAACTACCTGGGCAAAGATCCGAACAGCAGCAAGGCCGATGACTACACCGGCCCGGCAACCGATCTGCTGCTGAAGCTGCGTCCAAACATTCGCTACTTCCACTCCTCGCAGTACATTAACGACCTGGCCAACGGCGACATCTGCGTGGCTATCGGCTGGGCGGGCGACGTCTGGCAGGCGGCTAACCGCGCGAAAGAGGCCAAAAACGGCGTGAACGTTTCTTACTTCATTCCGAAAGAGGGCGCGCTGGCCTTCTTTGACGTCTTCGCGATGCCTGCTGATGCGAAAAACAAAGACGAAGCCTATCAGTTCCTGAACTACCTGATGCGTCCGGACGTGATTGCCCACATCAGCGACCACGTTTACTACGCCAACGGCAATAAGGCGTCCGTGCCGCTGGTGAGCGAAGAGATCCGCAATAACCCGGCTATCTATCCGCCTGCAGATGTGTTTGCCAAGCTGTTCACCCTGAAGGTTCAGGATCCAAAAATTGACCGCGTACGTACCCGCGCGTGGACCAGGGTGAAAAGCGGTAAGTAAGTTAACGTGAGTCGTAGGCCGGGCAAGCGTTAGTGCCCCCGGCAACAGGCGCACCGTTCTGGTGCGCCTGCACCATGATTTGATCTCTACCGGAGAACACCCCGTGAATGACGCGATCCCCCGCCCGCAGGCGAAAGTCCGTAAAGCGCTGACCCCGCTGCTTGAAATTCGTAACCTCACCAAATCTTTCGACGGCCAGCACGCCGTGGACGACGTCAGCCTGACGATCTACAAAGGCGAAATATTTGCGCTGCTGGGCGCATCCGGCTGTGGCAAATCCACCCTGCTGCGCATGCTGGCGGGTTTTGAACAGCCTACCGCCGGGCAAATTGTGCTGGACGGCGTCGATCTCTCCAGCGTGCCGCCGTATCAGCGTCCGATTAACATGATGTTTCAGTCCTACGCGCTGTTCCCGCACATGACGGTGGAGCAGAACATCGCCTTCGGCCTGAAGCAGGACAAGCTGCCAAAAGCGGAAATCGCCGCGCGCGTGGAGGAGATGCTCAGCCTGGTGCATATGCAGGAGTTCGCGAAGCGTAAGCCGCACCAGCTCTCCGGCGGCCAGCGTCAGCGCGTGGCGCTGGCGCGCAGTCTGGCAAAACGCCCAAAGCTGCTGCTCCTCGACGAACCGATGGGCGCGCTGGATAAAAAACTCCGCGACCGCATGCAGCTGGAGGTGGTGGACATCCTTGAGCGCGTGGGGGCGACCTGCGTGATGGTCACGCACGATCAGGAAGAGGCCATGACCATGGCCGGGCGAATTGCGATCATGAATCGCGGTAAGTTCGTGCAGATTGGCGAGCCGGAAGAGATTTATGAGCATCCGACCACCCGCTACAGCGCGGAGTTTATCGGTTCGGTGAACGTCTTCGAAGGGCTGCTGAAAGAGCGACAGGAAGACGGGCTGGTGATTGAATCTCCGGGGCTGGTTCACCCGCTGAAGGTCGACTCGGATAACTCCGTCGTAGACAACGTGCCGGTTTACGTTGCCCTGCGCCCGGAAAAAATCATGCTCTGCGATGAGCCGCCCGCCGGCGGCTACAACTTTGCCGTCGGGGAGGTAGTGCACATTGCCTATCTGGGCGATCTCTCTATCTATCACGTGCGTCTGAAAAGCGGGCAGATGCTAAGCGCCCAGCTGCAGAATGAACATCGCTATCGCAAGGGACAGCCGACCTGGGGCGACGAAGTGCGCCTGTGCTGGGACGCAGACAGCTGCGTCGTACTGACGGTATAAGGAGCGGACATTGAGTACACTTGAACCTCCAGCCCGCGTTAAAAAGCCGGGCGGTTTTGCGCACTGGCTGGCGCGAATGCAGATGGCGCACGGCCGCAAGCTGGTCATCGCCATGCCGTATATCTGGCTCATCCTGCTGTTCCTGCTGCCGTTCCTGATCGTCTTTAAGATCAGCCTGGCGGAGATGGCGCGGGCGATCCCGCCCTATACCAACCTGCTGGACTGGGCCGACGGGCAGCTGACGCTCACCCTTAATCTGGGCAACTTCCTGCAGCTCACCGACGATCCGCTCTATTTCGAAGCGTATTTGCAGTCGCTACAGGTGGCGGCGATCTCGACGATCTGCTGCCTGCTGATGGGCTATCCGCTCGCGTGGGCGGTGGCACACAGCAAGCCGTCAACGCGCAATATTTTGCTGCTGCTGGTGATACTGCCCTCGTGGACCTCGTTCCTGATCCGCGTTTACGCGTGGATGGGGATCCTGAAAAACAACGGCATACTGAATAACGTTCTGATGTGGCTGGGGGTTATCGACCAGCCGCTGACCATTCTGCACACCAACCTTGCGGTCTACATCGGCATTGTTTATGCCTACCTGCCGTTTATGGTGCTGCCGATCTACACGGCGCTGACGCGCATCGATTACTCGCTGGTGGAAGCCTCGCTGGATCTCGGCGCCCGCCCGCTGAAAACCTTCTTTAGCGTCATTGTGCCGCTGACCAAAGGCGGGATTATCGCCGGGTCGATGCTGGTCTTTATCCCGGCAGTGGGGGAGTTTGTGATCCCGGAACTGCTCGGCGGCCCGGACAGCATCATGATTGGCCGCGTGCTGTGGCAGGAGTTCTTTAATAACCGCGACTGGCCGGTAGCCTCGGCGGTAGCGATCGTCATGCTCCTGCTGCTGATCGTACCGATCATGTGGTTCCACAAGCATCAGCAGAAACAGATGGGAGACCACGGATGAACAACTTACCGGTAGTGCGCTCCCCGTGGCGAATTCTGATCCTGGTGCTTGGCTTTACCTTCCTGTACGCGCCAATGCTGATGCTGGTCATTTACTCGTTCAACAGTTCTAAGCTGGTGACGGTCTGGGCGGGTTGGTCAACGCGCTGGTATCGGGAGCTGTTCCACGACGATGCGATGATGAGCGCGGTGGGCTTAAGCCTGACGATTGCCGCGCTGGCGGCGACAATGGCCTGCATCCTGGGCACCATCGCCGCTCTGGTGATGGTGCGCTTCGGGCGTTTTCGCGGCTCAACCGGTTTTGCCTTTATGATCACTGCCCCGCTGGTTATGCCGGACGTGATCACCGGCCTGTCGCTGCTGCTGCTGTTCGTGGCGCTGGCGCACGCCATCGGCTGGCCGGCTGACCGCGGCATGTTGACCATCTGGCTGGCGCACGTGACGTTCTGTACGGCCTACGTCGCGGTGGTGATCTCCTCGCGCCTGCGCGAGCTGGACCGCTCCATTGAAGAGGCGGCGATGGATCTCGGCGCGACGCCGCTGAAGGTCTTCTTCATCATCACGCTGCCGATGATTATGCCTGCGGTGATCTCCGGCTGGCTGCTGGCGTTTACGCTTTCGCTGGACGATCTGGTCATTGCCAGCTTCGTCTCGGGGCCGGGCGCGACGACGCTGCCGATGCTGGTCTTCTCCAGCGTGCGCATGGGGGTGAACCCGGAGATCAACGCCCTGGCCTCCATCATCCTTGGCGTAGTCGGAATTGTCGGATTTATCGCCTGGTATTTGATGGCGCGCGCGGAAAAACAGCGCGTGCGTGATATCCAGCGTGCAAGACGCGGCTGAAGCATTTAAAATTTCCAGTGAAGTGCCGCGCATGACGCGGCACTGTTTTTCAGGGAAGTAAAACATTGGGATTCTTTCAAAAAACACGTCATACGCACGCTCGTCCGAACGTTCCTGCGCTGGTGCAGGTGGCGGCGCTCGCCATTATTATGATCCGCTGTCTTGACGTGCTGATGATCCTCAACACGCTGGGGGCGCGCGGCATCGGTGAGTTTATTCATCGCAGCGTTCAAACGTGGAACCTGACGCTGGTCTTTATGAGCAGCCTGGTGCTGGTGTTTATCGAGATTTACTGCGCATTCTCGCTGGTGAAAGGGCGAAACTGGGCGCGCTGGGTCTACCTGCTGACGCAGGTGACGGCCGCCAGCTATCTGTGGGCCGCCTCGCTAGGCTACGGCTACCCGGAGCTGTTCAGCATTCCCGGCGGTTCAAAACGCGAGATTTTCCATTCGCTGGTGATGCAAAAGCTGCCGGATATTCTGGTCTTATTCCTGCTCTACGCGCCCGCGTCGAGCAGGCGGTTCTTCCGCCTGCAATAATGTGTATAATCGCAGCCCTCGTAATCCTTAAGGTTTTCATATGCAGTGCGCACTCTATGACGCCGGTCGCTGCCGCTCCTGTCAGTGGATAGAGCAGCCGGTCTCTCAACAACTCACCGCCAAAATGACCGACCTGCAGCAGCTGCTGGCTGAATACGCGGTGGGCGAATGGTGCGCACCCGTGAGCGGCCCGGAGCAGGGCTTTCGCAATAAAGCCAAAATGGTGGTCAGCGGCAGCGTTGAAAAACCGCTCCTCGGCATGCTGCACCGCGACGGCACGCCGGAAGATTTAACCGACTGTCCGCTCTATCCTGCGTCCTTTGAGCCGGTTTTTGCCGCGCTTAAGCCGTTCATCGCCCGCGCGGGGTTAACGCCCTATAACGTCGACCGCAGGCGCGGAGAGCTGAAATACCTGTTGCTGACGGAAAGCCAGATCGACGGCGGCATGATGCTGCGCTTCGTGCTGCGCTCGGAAGCCAAGCTGGAGCAGCTGCGCGCGGCGCTGCCGTGGCTACAGGAACAGCTGCCGCAGCTCAAGGTCATCACGGCAAACATCCAGCCTGTGCATATGGCGATCATGGAAGGGGAGAAAGAAATTTTCTTCACCGAACAGCATGCCCTGGCAGAGGCGTTTAACGGCGTGCCGCTGTGGATCCGCCCGCAAAGCTTCTTCCAGACCAACCCGACCGTGGCAAGCAGCCTGTACGCCACCGCGCGGGACTGGGTACGCGCGTTGAATATCAGCCACATGTGGGATCTGTTCTGCGGCGTGGGCGGTTTTGGCCTGCACTGCGCCACGCCGGACATGCGCCTGACCGGGATTGAGATCTCCGCCGAGGCTATTGCCTGCGCGAAACAGTCTGCCGCCGAGCTGGGGTTAACGAATCTGCACTTCCAGGCGCTGGACTCCACGCAGTTCGCCACCGGGCAGGGGAACGTGCCGGAGCTGGTGCTGGTCAACCCGCCGCGTCGCGGCATTGGCAAAGCGCTGTGCGACTACCTGAGCCAGATGGCACCGGACACCATTGTCTATTCCAGCTGCAACGCACAAACCATGGCGAAGGATATCGCCAACCTGCCGGGCTACCGCATTGAACGTGTTCAGCTTTTCGATATGTTCCCGCATACCGCGCATTACGAAGTGTTGACGTTGTTAACCCGTAGGCCGGGTAAGGCGTAGCCGCCACTCGGCATGAACCCCGCACAATGTTCAACAAAATGTGAACTTTTCCCCCGCTCGAAATCAGGTAAGCTTACGTCATAAGACATGAATAAGGCTTTCCCATGAAGCAGATCCTGCTGGTGGAAGACGACCACGATATCGCGGCGCTTCTGCGACTCAATTTAGAAGACGAAGGCTACAGTATTACCCACGAACCCGACGGGGCGAAGGCCTTACGGCGCCTGGAGGCTCAGCCGTGGGACGCGGTAATCCTCGACCTGATGCTGCCCAACGTTGACGGGCTAGAAATTTGCCGCCGCATTCGCCAGATGACGCGTTACCTGCCGGTAATTATCATCAGCGCCCGCAGCAGCGAAACCGACCGCATCACCGGGCTGGAAACCGGCGCCGATGACTACCTCGCTAAGCCGTTCTCGGTGCAGGAGCTGATCGCGCGCATCAAGGCGCTGTTCCGCCGCCAGCAGGCGATGGGGCAGGCGCAAACCTCGGGGCTGATTCAGGCGCATGGCCTGACCATCGATCCCCTTGCCCGCGCGGTACGCCTTAACGGCCAGGACGTCGATCTCACCCCTCGCGAATTCGAACTGCTGTACTTCTTCGCCCGCCATCCCGGCGAGGTCTTCTCTCGTCTGGCCCTGCTGGAGCAGGTGTGGGGGTATCAGCACGAGGGCTACGAGCACACCGTCAACACCCACATTAACCGCCTGCGCATCAAGATTGAAAAAGATGCGGCAGAGCCGGAGATTATTCGCACCGTCTGGGGCAAGGGCTATAAATTTGCGGAGCCACATCATGATGCGTCGTTTTAGCCTCAGCCAGCGGCTGACGCTGCTGTTTATCCTGCTGATGATGCTCTGCGCCACCGTTGCCTGCGCGGTGCAGCTCTACAGCAGCATGCAGTACGGTAACGCGATGGTGCAGCGTCTGTCCGGGGGGCTGGCGCAGCAGATTGTCCAGCGCGAGCCGATTCTGGACGCCCAGGGCAGGGTCGATCGCAGCGCGCTTAAGCCGCTGTTCGATCGGCTGATGACCTTTAATCCGAGCGTTGAGCTGTACGTTGTTTCCCCGGACGGCGAAATCCTTGCCGATGCCGCGCCGCCGGGACATATACAGCGGCAAAAGATCGACCTCGCGCCGGTGCAGGCCTTCCTGAGCGGCACCGCCATACCGATACTGGGCGACGATCCGCGCAGTCAGAATAAAAAGGTCTTCAGCGCCACGCCGCTGCGCGTTGACGGCGAGCTAAGGGGCTATTTATACATTATCCTGCAGGGGGAAGAGTCCAATGCGCTCGCGGAGATGGCCTGGCACAAGGCGCTCTGGAGCACCGTGCTGTGGTCTCTGCTGTGGGTCGCGCTGTTTGGCCTGCTGGCAGGATTGCTGATCTGGTACTGGGTAACGCGCCCGGTGAAACACCTGACGATGGAGGTTGCCGGTCTTGAACAGGACAGCATGAGCGCCATTAAACGGCTGGCAGACGAGCCCCTGGAGCCTGCCGTCAATGACGAAGTGGCCATCCTTCGCAACAGTTTTATCGAGCTGGCGCGCAAAATCACCTCGCAGTGGGATCAGCTTTCCGACAGCGACCGCCAGCGCCGGGAGTTTATCGCCAACATTTCACACGACCTGCGCACGCCGCTGACCTCGCTGCTGGGGTATCTGGAAACCCTGTCTCTGAAATCCGCCACGCTCACGCCGCAGGAGCATCAGCAGTATCTCGCTACCGCGCTGCGTCAGGGGCAAAAGGTGCGGCACCTGTCGCAGCAGCTGTTTGAGCTGGCGCGTCTTGAGCACGGCGGCATTAAGCCGCAGCGCGAGCACTTCGCGATGGGCGAGCTGATTTCCGACGTGGCGCAAAAGTTTGAGCTCACCGCCCGCACCCGCGAGCTGAACCTGCATATTGATGTCCCCGGGCCGCTGCCGCTGGTAAACGCCGATGTGTCGATGATTGAACGCGTGGTGACGAACCTGCTGGATAACGCGATACGGCATACGCCAGCGGGCGGAGAGATTCGTCTGGCGGTGTGGCAGGAAAATGAACAGATGCAGGTTGAGGTGGCCGACAGCGGAACAGGGGTAGAGGCGACGCTGCGCGACGATCTTTTCCAGCGGCCATCGGCGCTGAATACCCAGGCATCGCGGGACAATCACGGCGGGTTGGGGCTATTAATCGTAAAACGGATGCTGGAGCTGCACGGCGGGGGGATCCGGCTGATGGATTCGGTGAGCGGGGCGCGATTCAGGTTCTTTGTGCCGCTGTGAGGGAGTGCCGGGTGGCGCTGCGCTTACCCGGCCTACAACTCCCCCCGTAGGCCGGGTAAGGCGCAGCCGTCACCCGGCAAAATCCATTACTGCGGGAACCACTGCTCGCTTATTTTCTGATACGTACCGTCAGCTTTAATCGCCTTCAGCGCGCCGTTCAGTTTTTCCAGCAGGGCTTTGTTATCCGGACGCACCGCGATACCCAGGCCCGTGCCGAAGTACTGCGGGTCGGTTACCTTCTCGGTTGCGGTCCCCAGCTGCGGGTTGGTTTTCAGCCACTCGTTCACCACGGCCGTGTCGCCGAATACGCCGTCGATACGGCCATTTTTCAGGTCGATAATCGCGTTCTGGTAGCTGTCATAGGCCACGGTTTTCACTTCAGGATGTTTGTCCTGCAGGTATTTCTGGTGCGTGGTGCCGTTTTCCATCCCGATGCGCTTGCCTTTCAGCTGGTCAAAGGCGGTGTAGGCGCCTTTCTTCGCAATCACGACCGCAGAGTTCGCGTAGTACGGATCGGTAAAGGAAACCTGCTTGCTACGCTCAGGCGTGATGTCCATACCGGAAATTACCGCGTCGTATTTTTTGAATTTGAGCGACGGGATAAGGCTGTCAAACGCGTGGTTGGTAAAAGTACAGTCGGCCTGCATCTGTTTACACAGGGCTTTCGCCAGGTCGATATCAAAACCGACGATCTGGTTGCTGGCATCCAGCGATTCAAACGGCGGATAGGTGGCCGAAACGCCGAAATTGATTTTGTCTGCGGCGGATGCGCCAGCGGCGAAGGTTGCTAGTAATGCGGCCAGAACTAACTTTTTCATTGTCATACTCCCGTCTGTAGGTCTTATGAATAAACAATGCCAGTTATTGAATTTATATGCAATATAAATGATTAAATATTGTGTCGATAGCAAAAAAAAACGGATAACCAAAAGGTTACCCGCACGGAATATTCACATTTATGCACGCTGTAGGTCGGGTAAGGCGCCGCCGCCACCCGACTAGTTTCTACGCTCAAACGCCAGCGCTTTGCGCTCTATCAGACGCATCATCAGCGTCAGCAGACCGTTGACCACCAGATACACCAGACCCGCCGCGCCAAACACCATGACGTCGTAAGTGCGTCCGTAGAGCAGCTGCCCGTGGCCCATCACTTCCATCAGGGTGATGGTGTACGCCAGAGAGGTACTCTTGAACACCAGCACCACCTCGTTGGAATACGAGGAGAGCGCGCGCTTAAAGGCGTAAGGCAGCAGAATCGCCAGCGTGTCTTTCTTGCTCATGCCGAGCGCCCCGCAGGACTGCCATTGCCCTTCCGGGATGGCGCGGATCGCACCAAAGAACAGCTGGGTGGTGTAGGCCGCACTGTTCAGGGAGAGCGCGATCAGGGCGCACAGCCACGGCTCTGAGAGCAGGTGCCAGATAACCGGATACTCCTGCAGCGACGGGAACTGACCCGGGCCGTAGTAAATCAGGAAGATCTGCACCAGCAGCGGCGTGCCGGTAAAGAGGGTGATGTAGGCGCGCACAATCCACACCAGCAGCGGCGTTTTCAGCGTCAGGATGATGGTGAAGATCAGGGCCAGAACCAGCGCCACAACGATGGACGCCACGGTCAGCGTCAGGCTGGTGTGCAGCCCTTTCATCAGCTCGGGTAAATAGTCAAGCATCAGCCCGGTCTCCGTTCAAAACGCGTTGCGCGCAGGTCGATGCGTTTGAGGATGTACTGACTCAGCAACGTGATCACCAGGTAGATAGCCGCCGCCACGATGTACCAGGTAAACGGCTCCTGGGTACGGGTGGCGATACTTTTGGTCTGTAGCATTAAATCGTTCACGCTGATGAGGCTCACCAGCGCGGTATCTTTCAGCAACACCAGCCACTGGTTACCCAGTCCCGGCAGGGCATGACGCCACATCTGCGGCATCACCAGGCGGAAAAAGATCGCCGCTTTCGACATGCCGAGCGCCTGACCGGACTCCCACTGTCCTTGCGGAACCGCCTTCAGCGCTCCGCGCAGCGTTTGTGACGCATAGGCAGAGTAGAGAAGAGAAAGGGCAATCACGCCGCACAGGAACGGGCTGACGTCGAAGTTTTCAATCTGCATCTGCACCGGGATCTGCGCAAACCCGAGATTAATCGTGAAGCCGTCCGACAGCGTCAGCAGCAGCTGCGAGGAGCCGAAATAGATAAACAGGACCACCAGAATTTCCGGCAGCCCGCGCAGCACGGTCACCAGTGCGGAACCCGTCCAGGCGACGGGGAACCATTTAGCCGATTCCCACACCGCAAAGAACATTGCCAGCACAAGGCCGATAATCAGTGCACAAACGGCAAGGCCGACGGTCATACCGGCGGCGCTTGCTAAAGGAAAAATTTCATTCATCAGGAATTACTTCTGGAACCATTTTTGGTAGATGGTTTCGTAGGTGCCGTCTTTCTTCACTTTTTCCAGCGCAGCGTTGAATTTCTGCTGCAGCTCAGTGTTGCCCTGACGCACGGCGATGCCCAGACCGGTACCGAAATAGGCTTTATCGGTCACTTTGTCGCCGACTGGCGCCAGCTTGTCGTTGGCTTTCAGCCATTCAGTGACCACCGCGGTATCACCAAATACGCCGTCGATACGGCCGTTCTGCAGATCCAGCTTCGCGTTCTGGTAGCTGTCATACGGAACGGTGGTGATTTCCGGGTGTTTATCCATGATGAACTTCTGGTGCGTGGTGCCGTTCTGCACGCCCACCTTCTTGCCTTTCAGCTGATCGATAGAGGTGAATTTGCCTTTCTGACCGATGAACAGGGCGGAGTTGTCGTAGTAAGGGGTAGAGAACAGCACCTGCTTTTCACGCTCAGGGGTGATGTCCATACCGGCCATCACGGCGTCAATACGGCGGAACTTCAGGCTTGGGATCAGGCTGTCGAACGCCTGGTTGCTGAAGGTACAGGTTGCGTCGATCTCTTTACACAGGGCGTTCGCCAGGTCTACGTCGAAGCCAACAATCTTGTTGTTCGCATCGATGGATTCAAACGGAGGATAAGACGCTTCAGTGGCGAAACGAATGGTCTGGGCTGCGGTAGCGGAAAGGCTGACGCTAGCAAGCAGCGCGGCAATCAATACTTTTTTCATTATCATTTTCCCTAACACATCAGTGAGATAAGTAATTTTTAAAGGCATCGGTTTGCGGGTTGGTGAAGCAGCTCGCGTCACCTTGCTCAACGATATACCCATTTTCCATGTAGACCACGCGGCTGGCGGTTTTGCGCGCCACTTCCACCTCGTGGGTCACGATGACCTGGGTAATGTTGGTTTCCGCCAGCTCGCGAATGATGCTCACGATCTGGGCGGTGATTTCCGGATCCAGCGCCGCGGTTGGCTCGTCAAACAGCAGCACCGCAGGCTCCATCATCAGCGCGCGGGCAATCGCTACGCGCTGCTGCTGACCGCCGGAGAGATGTAAAGGATAGCGGTCGCTGTACGGCTTAAGGCGCAGACGTTCCAGCAATTTTTCGGCGCGCGCCATCGCCTGATCCTTGCTTAAACCGAGCACGCGACACGGCGCTTCAATCAGGTTTTGCAGGACGGTCAGGTGCGGCCAGAGATTATATTGTTGAAACACCATGCCGACATTTTGACGCAGTTCACGAATCGCTTTATCAGAAGGGGTTTTCGCAAAATCAAAATGGTTACCGGCAATCGCCAGCGTACCCGAGCGGGGCATTTCAAGCAGGTTAAGGACACGCAGAAGGGAGCTTTTGCCTGCGCCGCTTGGGCCAAGCAAAACCAGCGTTTCGCCCTCTGGGCAGTTCAGCGTGATGTCGAACAGCGCCTGGTGTGCGCCGTAGAAGCAGTTAATGCCGTTTAGTTTAATACTCATCGGGGCAGTCTTTACTCATCCAGGCAATCTATAGCAATTGAGGCCGCAGATAGTACCGTTGACAGAATAGTTATGCAATATTTCTGCGTTAAAAGTTAAATATAACCCGTGTTTCCTCTTAAACATAGCACAAAATAGCGAAGGCCAATGTCGGCGAGAATAAATGTCGGCATTCCGTCAGAAATGCCGGACATTTTACGGGGTTAACATTTTTTTAACGGATGAGTTAACGGTTCTCAATCGACTGGCGCAGCGTGCCAGCCGGGGCATGAACGCTGCCGCCGATGTAGCGTACATCGTCGACGGCCCAGCACTGGCCTTCGCGGATCATCAGCACTTCATCCTGCCAGGTCTGGGTACCCTGCGTCAGCTTCACGCGCAGGGGGATATTTCGCGCATCGGTGTTTGGAATGGTTGACGCGCTCGCGACCTCGGCGCCGTCGGGCAGCGTTGCGCGGCTGGAGAACGGATCGGATTTAAGCAGCGCGTTATGCTGCGGATCGCGGGCCGCATCGTTCAGCAGCTTAGCCAGACCGTCGCTCAGATAAGGGCGCAGGGCGGTGATGTCATTACCGCGATGTTGAATGCGATAATCATAGAACTGTTGCGCCACGGTATCCGGGCCGCCGTCAATGCACGGGCCGCTGCGTGTACCGATATCCTTAAAGGCTGGCGTGACCGGGGTGGTGCACGCGCTGAGCACCAGCGCGCAAGGCACTAAAAGCGTTAAAGCAGAGTAGCGCATGTTGATTTCCTTATTTATTAACTATCCTTTCAATCATAGCGTAACGAACCGATAATGCTGGGGGTAAGGCATTGAACGCTAAAGAAGGAGAGAAAGTATGCAGTTTTCAACCACCCCAACCCTGGAAGGGCAACCCATTAGCGAGTACTGCGGCGTCGTGACCGGCGAAGCGATTCTGGGCGCTAACATCTTCCGCGACTTTTTTGCCGGTATTCGCGACATCGTCGGCGGACGCTCAGGTGCTTACGAGAAAGAGCTGCGCAAGGCCCGCGAAATTGCCTTCAAAGAGCTGGGCGAGCAGGCAAAAGCGCTGGGCGCCGATGCCGTTGTGGGCATTGATATCGACTACGAAACGGTCGGTAAAGACGCCAGTATGCTGATGGTGAGCGTAAGCGGCACGGCGGTGAAAACCCGTCGATGAAGCGTTCGCTTTCAACACTCCTGCTGGCGCTTTTGCTGGCAGGGTGCGCCACGGAAAAGGGCATTATTGATAAAGGTGCCTACGAGCTGGATACCCGCCACCAGGCGCAGGCGGCTTACCCGCGTATCAAGGTGCTGGTGATCCACTACACCGCCGATGATTTTGACAGCTCGCTGGCAACTCTGACGGACAAAAACGTCAGCTCCCACTATTTAATCCCCGCAATTCCGCCAAAACCGGATGGCAAACCGCGCATCTGGCAGCTGGTGCCGGAGAGCGAACTGGCGTGGCACGCCGGAATCAGCTTCTGGCGCGGCACCAACCGTATCAATGATACGTCTGTTGGCATTGAGCTGGAAAACCGCGGCTGGCAGAAAACGGCGGGCGTAAAACGCTTCACCCCGTTCGAACCGGCACAGATTGCGGCGCTGGTTCCGCTGGCAAAAGACATTATCACCCGCTACGACATCAAACCGCAGAACGTGGTGGCCCACTCGGATATTGCCCCGCAGCGTAAGGACGATCCCGGCCCGCTGTTCCCCTGGCGCGAACTGGCGCAACAGGGGATAGGCGCATGGCCCGATCCGGCTCGCGTTGCATTCTATCTTGGAGGACGTCCGCCTTATGAGGAAGTTGACCGCGCCGCGTTGCTCGATCTGCTGGTGCGTTATGGCTATGAAGTGCCGGACAACGCGACGGAGCAACAGCAAAAAAGAGTGATCACCGCCTTTCAGATGCATTTCCGTCCGGCCTTATGGAACGGTGTCGCTGATAGAGAAACAATGGCTATCGCCGAAGCGCTTTTAGAGAAATACGGGCAGGGGTAATCCTTCGAATACCCCCGAATGAGTATATTTTCCGTGTTTTGCTTGAGATTAATCTTAAGTACAAACACAATTCATTTTTAGTTAATTGACTTAAAATTATCCGCATTTAAGATAGACGTATAGCTTGCTAATCAATCAGGCAAGAAAATAATTTTAAACCTTAATTTTTATTTTTCTTCCATGTTTTCATCAGGAAAATATTCCGGAGTTCAGGCCCGAACGCCTGGGTTCTGTCTTATAATTTATACATCTTAATTCGGATATAACAATGTTAAGCATTTACGCAAAAAAATTACGTCCTCAGGTTGAAATGAACGCAATCATTTCTGCCTCGTCAGGTTTTGAAGAAAAGACGTTAAAGAAATGGCAAAAAATTTCCACCAGTGATTCACAATATATTCATATTATCGTCAGCGGCGAGGTTGAGTTTCGACGTGAATCGGACGAACTCTGTATGTTCACAGTGACCGGACAGTGTATTTTTGGCCTCTCTTCTATGTATTACCAGTCGACCCATATGTACGGCCTCGTTCGCGGCAATACCGTGGTGCGCTCGATAAAAAAAGAGACCTTCGCCCAGCTGATGACTGAGAAAAACCTCTGGCCTGAACTGACCAAAGTGCTTTCCTGGTATATTTGCATGCTGAGCAAGCGTGACGATGTGCTCGTTGCCCGCAGCGCCTATTCCGTTGTCCGCGAATTTTTATACGAGATTAATGAACTCATTGTTCAGCATCAACGTGATATCAACGTTTACGATTATATTCAGGAATACACTAACCTGGCTCGCAGTACCATTATTAAAATTCTCTCTGACCTGAAAAAAGGTCAATATATCGTGGTGGAGAAAGGTCGGCTTCTTAATCTCACCGCGTTGCCAGATAAATATTGATTACTCTAGCCGGTCTCCTTTTACAGTTGATGGAGATCGCATATTCTCTTTATGTAACATACCTCCCTGCGAATTATCCTGCGTTTCGTCTACCGGCGGCGCGGGAATTTTCCCTTGCGAATAATCTTGTTCCTGTTCTTTTAACGCCTGCTTGAACAACTCCGTTAACGAGGCATCGTCATGATCTGCGCTGGCGAGCGCATCATTATGCGCCTCGGTGCCGGGTAAGGTATTCCGCGAGGTATCACGTGGAACTGTACCGTCAGGCGCCTGCTGCCAGTCGGCATCATCGCTGTTAATCGGCAGATCCTGCATGGCAGGGACATCGGCTTGCACCGGCGCGGGTTTCGGGTGTGGATGTGGGAACGGTTTACTCACGTACACATAATGCATATCCGAAAGCTGCGCGTCTGGTTTGGCGACGCTCACTTTTTCCGGTTCAGGCGCCGGGTGGCGCAGATTCCAGTAAATATGCGCGTACACGCCCGCCAGCAATATGGTGCAAAGTCCCAGCATGCATAAAAAGGTTTTGCCGAAAACGGTTTTCAGGCAGGGAACGCGGTATGAAAACCAGACCGCCCCCCCGGTGGCGTAGCTGCGCTGGGCCGCAAGACAGATGGTAGACATCAGGAATGTTTCTCCTGCTTTTTCACGCCCGGTGCTGGACGGGAGGCCTGGATTAATACGCCTGGCGTGGTGTTGGTTTCACGCATGAGCTGCATCAACGTTTCTTCACCCGGAATACCATCCACATGCAGATGCATTTTTTGCTGGAACTCGCGCGTGCGCTTCATCATTTCTGCCGTCCATGCCTGTGAATGCGTTTCAGGCTGGGACAGCGCCTGGCTTAACTGCCGATCGAGCCAGCCAAGGTCTTTCGCATCGCTGGCAGCGCTAATGGCGTCTTTGCCTTCCGGCGTCAGACGGTGCAGTTGAGTGTAATTGCCGGTCGCATGCTGGTTAAACCAGCTGCGGCTCACCTGCCATGTGCGGTTGTTCATCAGCAGGTCTAGAGAGGTCTCGCCGACGCGGGCGACAACGGCGTAATTAAGATGGTTGCCGGTTTTCAGTTCACTGACCCACGGGTAGCCTTCACGCGCCAGGGCATCCGGTGAGGCATTCCCCTGTTTACACATCAGGTTGACCTTCGCGGCATTCTGACACAGGGCATCTTCCGCCGACGCGTCATACCCCCACATCTCATACAGCTGGTGCATCGCATCAGGCTGATTGACGACCTCGTTGTCGATAACCGGCACGACGGGTGCCTGAACCTTTGGCGTATGGTGTGTCCAGCTGACGGGAACCGGAAGTTGAATGGGCAGCCTTGCATTTACCGCAGCGGTAAAGTACCAGCCGCAGGCCGCGAACAGCACAGAAGCGAATAATCCCGCGGCTGCCAGGCGCTTACCCTGTTTCTTCGCCGGCAAGATCTCGCCAGCCGCCAGGCGTAAATGCCGGGGGCTAACCTGCGCTGCCCGTTCTGTCCAGGCGGCAAGCAGGGACAAATGCGCCAGCGCGTTCAGCCTGCTGGTGTTTCCCCTGGTCAGGGCATGCATTTTACGCACGCGCGCAGGCGTTAACGGCGAACTTTCGCACCCATTCTCTTCACACTGCGCCTGCACATAGCCGAGATATTCACGGCAGGTCAGCGGGCGCAAAACGTGATGAGTATGAATATATTCGCGCAGCTCCGGCTGCTGTATCAGCGCGGCTTCCTGCGCGGCGGCGCCCATCAGCACCACGGATAAGTTGAAATCCAGCTCCTGGGCGCGCGTGAGCAACATGCCCAGCAGTTCCCGGCAGCTCTCTTTCATTGCTTCGCAGTGGGCAATGGTCAGAATTTTGGCTTTTGCTTTCCGTGAGGACGGTTCCTCCTGCCACTGACGCAGCACGGCATCTACCGCCTGAATACGGCTCTTGCTCTCTTTTGTTCCCGGGCTGAGTTTGTACAGCAGGCTACTGGCGCTCAGTTTTGGAAACGCGTTGATGGCAAGAGCGGAACTGTTGCCGAGTTTCAGCCCATCGCTGAACTGGCCCAGTAGCTGAGCATCGTCACCAAAGAGCCCCATCATTCCCGCCCGTTGGGTTTTCTCTTTCAGCAGGTTAAACACGTCCTGATGATAAGGCACCAGAAAATCCCCGGATAAGCGGGTGAATTTCCGAAAGGGCGGATGTTTAAAATTAAAGTGGCTCTGATACATAACGACTTACCGTCTCTGATTAGGAATAGCAACAGGACGTGAAGGTAAGGTAAGCGTCTGGAGTGGTCAATTTGCAAACAGGGTAAAAATAACCTGTGGGCAGGGCTTAACATCAGGAATTTATACGGTCAATAATTTTCTTTATGAAAGTTAACGGCAAAGTCAGTGGTCGACTTTGTGGCAGATAATTACTATTTCATCACATATTGGCGCAGTACAACGCTGCTTATTTTCGCTTAGCTAAAGGCCTGATGCAAAATGAGGTTCTCATTTCTGTCACGGTGGATAACGCCTTGTATGATGTTTGTGCTGTTAATTTTTTGCGGCCAACAGGGCTATCTCACGTTAAAAGAGTATAAAAAAGTTACCAATAAATTGGCTAATTCTGATGAGCAGCCGCTAAAAACGCGTCGCGATGAAAAGAATTTTACGCTTTTTACGGCGGCAGTACGGCAGGATAACGCTCCAAAGGCGGTTAAAGCCCCGCTGGCTGCGGAGATAGAAGGGATCGTAAGGAGTGACGACGCCTGGCTCTCCTTTGCCGTTATCAAAACGCCGGGTGGCCAGCAGAGCTATCGCGAAGGCGAACCGCTGACCGGTTTTAATGACGCATTTATTCAGGAAATTAACAAAGACAATGTGGTGGTTAATTATGAAGGTGCTACGCAGGTACTGGCGTTAAAAGATCCGGCTTATTTTAAGGGCGGCGTAGACAGCGGCCCGGTAACCAAATCGACGAAAGATGCAGGCGCGGATAGTTTGCATCTGGATGATTATCTGGTGTTAAAACCCCTAATCGAAAAAGGCCAGCTGGAAGGCTACAACATTAATCCAAGGAATGCCTCCACCTTTTACAGCCACTCTGGGCTACAAAAAGGGGATGTGGCTGTAAAAGTAAATTCTGTCGATATGACCAATGCAGGTGATGCAAAAAACGTTATTGCCAACTGGTCACAAATGAAAGAAGCGGAGGTCGTCGTCAGGCGGCACGCTCACCTTGAAAATATTCGGGTTAATGTTCTAAACAATTAACAAGTGTACAAACATGAAGAAATTTCCCTGGGCGTGCGTGGCGCTGACCGCATTGTCGTTATATTCGAGTTCGCTGCTTGCAGCCAACTTTAGCGCGAGCTTTAAAAATACCGATATCCGCGAGTTTATCGATACGGTAGGCCGCAACCTTAACAAAACCATTCTCGTCGACCCGTCCGTTCAGGGCTCGGTGTCGGTGCGAACCTACAACGTGCTGACGGAAGATGAGTATTACCAGTTCTTCCTGAGCGTGCTGGATCTGTACGGCCTGTCGGTGATCCCGATGGACAACGGGATGGTGAAAGTGGTGCGCTCAAGCGTAGCCCGCACCGCGGGCGCGCCGCTGGCAGACAGCAATAATCCGGGCAAAGGCGATGAGATCATCACCCGCGTGGTGCGCATGGAAAACGTGCCGGTACGCGAGCTGGCCCCGCTGCTGCGTCAGCTCAACGATGCCACCGGCATCGGTAACGTGGTGCATTTTGAACCCTCCAACGTGCTGCTGTTGACCGGTAAAGCCTCGGTGGTAAACCGCCTGGTGGATCTGGTGCAGCGCGTCGATAAAGACGGTATCCAGCGCCGCGAGATTGTGCCGCTGCGCTTTGCCTCCGCTAAAGATCTCGCAGACATGTTGAACAACCTCAACAACGAAGAGCAGAAGGGGCAGAACGCGCCGCAGCTGGCGACCAAAGTGGTGGCAGATGACGAAACCAATAGCCTGGTGCTCAGCGGCTCGGAAGATGCGCGCATGCGTACCCGCTCTCTGATCCAACAGCTGGATCGCGAGCAGAACAACGAGGGGAATACCCGCGTCTTCTACCTCAAATATGCCAGCGCCACCAAAGTGGTACCGGTGCTGACCGGGATTGGCGAGCAGCTGAAAGACAAGCCGGGCGCGGCCAAAGCGAAGACCGCGAGCGCCGCAACCGACCTGAATATTACCGCCGACGAGTCGACCAACTCGCTGGTGATCACCGCGCAGCCTAACGTGATGAACTCCCTGGAGAAGGTGATCGACAAGCTCGATATTCGCCGTCCGCAGGTGCTGGTGGAAGCGATTATTGCCGAAGTGCAGGACGGCAACGGCCTGGATCTTGGCGTGCAGTGGACCAGCAAGCACGGCGGCGTGCAGTTCGGCTCCACCGGCCTGCCGATCGGCCAGATTAAGAACGGCACCATGAAGGGGGCGAGCTTCACCGGCCTTGCGACCGGCTTCTTTAACGGTGATTTCGGGGCGCTGATGACCGCGCTCTCTACCGACGGCAAAAACGACATTCTCTCCACGCCAAGCGTCGTGACGCTGGATAACAAAGAGGCGTCGTTCAACGTCGGCCAGGACGTGCCTGTGCTCTCAGGCTCCCAGACCACCAGCGGCGACAACGTCTTCAACTCCGTTGAGCGTAAGACGGTGGGTACCAAGCTAAAAATTGTGCCGCAAATCAACGATGGCGACATGATCCACCTGAAGATTGAGCAGGAAGTCTCCAGCGTCGACAACAGCGCGACGGAGGATTCCAGCCTTGGCCCAACCTTCAATACGCGCACGATTAACAACGAAGTGATGGTCCACAGCGGCCAGACGGTGGTGCTCGGCGGTCTGATGGAGAACGTGACCAAGCAGTCGGTCTCTAAAGTGCCGCTGCTGGGCGATATCCCGCTGGTCGGTCAGCTGTTCCGCTACACCTCGCAGGATTCATCCAAGCGTAACCTGATGGTGTTTATCCATACCACCGTCCTGCGTGACGACGACAACTACAGCGCGGCGTCAAAAGAGAAATATGACCAGATCCGGGCCCGTCAGCAGCAGCGCGTAGAAGAGAAAAAGCTCGGGATTATTGAGCCAGCGGATAACGCGGTACTGCCCGCGTTTCCCGTCGACGCCAGCGCCGCGCCGGTGAAAACCAGCGCATCGCGTAATCCGTTTAAACACTAAGGCGGAGAGGGCATCGTGGACGAACTGACTAAAACCCTGTGTAGCAGCAGCTACGCAAAAGATAACGGCGTTCTGTTTTACAACAACGACGTCTATATCCGGGAAGACATCCCGGCGTTTGCACTGCTGGAGGTGCGCCGGGTGCTGGAACGCGCGTTCGTTCCGGTGACCCTGACGTCAGAAGCCTTTGATGAGCTGCTGGCCAAAATCTGGCAGCAGAGCAGCGGCGTGTCGCAGCAGCTGGTGGACGACATGGACGCGGATATCGATCTGATGGCGTTAACCGAGGAGATCCCGGATAACGAGGATCTGCTCGATAACGACGAAAACTCCCCGGTGATCCGCCTGATCAACGCCATTCTCGGCGAGGCGGTGAAAGACGGCGCGTCGGATATTCATATCGAAACCTTCGAGCGGACGCTGAGCATCCGCTTCCGCGTTGACGGCGTGCTGCGCCCGGTGCTGCAGCCTGCGCGTAAGCTCGCGCCGCTGCTGGTGTCCCGCATCAAGGTCATGTCGAAACTCGACATCGCCGAGAAGCGCCTGCCGCAGGATGGCCGTATCTCCCTGCGCATTGGCCGCAAGGCCATCGACGTGCGCGTCTCGACCATTCCGTCCCAGTACGGCGAGCGCGTGGTGATGCGTCTGCTCGACAAAAGCAACCTGAAGCCCGATATCAACAGGCTGGGCCTGATCGATGAAGAGCTGGATAAGTTAAAAGGGCTGATTGACCGCCCGCACGGCATTATCCTGGTCACCGGGCCAACGGGCTCCGGTAAAAGTACCACCCTGTACGCCATTCTCTCGGCGCTGAACGGCCATGAACGCAACATCCTGACCGTTGAAGACCCGATTGAATACGAGCTGGAAGGGGTGGGGCAGACGCAGGTTAACCCGCGCGTGGACATGACCTTTGCCCGCGGGCTGCGCGCCATTCTGCGTCAGGACCCGGACGTGGTGATGATCGGGGAAATTCGTGACGGCGAAACCGCGCAAATTGCGGTGCAGGCCTCGCTCACCGGTCACCTGGTCATGTCGACGCTGCACACCAACAGCGCCGCAGGGGCGATTACTCGCCTGCGGGACATGGGGCTGGAGTCATTTTTAATCGGATCATCGTTGCTCGGTGTCATTGCCCAGCGTCTGGTGCGTCGGCTGTGTACCCACTGCCGGACCACCAGTCCGCTAGATGCCAATGAAAAAGCGCTTTTCAGCTTTATGGATACGCCGCCAAAAGCGATTTACCGCGCGGTGGGGTGTGAACACTGCCGCCAGAGCGGCTATCAGGGCCGCGCCGGTATTCATGAATTTCTGGTGGTGGACAGCACCATGCGCCGAGCAATTCATGAAGATAAGGACGAAATGTCCATCGAAACGCAGCTCTTTAAGCAGGCCTACAGCCTGCGCGAAAACGGGCTGCTGAAGGTGATCGGCGGCGTGACCTCGCTGGAAGAGGTGATGCGCGTCACCGCCGAACGTGGGGGGGATGAATAATGGCCTTCTACGCCTGGACGGCAACGGACGCGGCGGGGAAAACCCGGCGCGGTACGCTGCAGGCCGAAGGCCAAAAGCAGGTTCGCCAGATGTTGCGCGAGCAAAAGCTGATGCCCGTAACTATCACCGAAACCCGCGAGGCGGCGGCGTACGGTAAGGCAAAGACCGGGGCAAAGCTCTCCACGCCGGTGCTGTCGATGTTTACCCGTCAGCTCTCCACGCTCATTAACGCCGCGCTGCCGCTGGAGAGCGCCCTTAAAGCGATTTCGAAGCAGACGGAAGACAAAAAGCTGGCGGCGATGGTGGTGGAGATCCGCGAGAAGGTGGTGGAAGGGCACACGCTGTTCGACGCCTTCAGCCAGTTCCCGCGCACCTTCGACAAGCTCTACTGCACCCTGGTGATGGCCGGTGAAAAGACCGGCCACCTGGGCGACGTGCTGGAGAAGCTGGCGGAGTACAACGAACAGCGTCAGAAGATGAAAAGCAAGCTGACGCAGGCGATGGTCTACCCGATTACCCTGACGGTGGTAGCCATCGCGGTCATCAGCATTCTGCTGGTGGCGGTGGTGCCGCAGGTGATCGAGCAGTTCACCCACATGAAGCAGCAGCTGCCGATCACCACCCGCACGCTGATTGCGGTGAGCGATTTCCTGCAGGCGTACGGCATCTATATCGTCGGGATCTTGGGCGGTGGGTTTGTCGGTTTTAAAACCTGGCTCAGAAATGCCAAAAACCGTTTTCGCTGGAACAGCTGGCTGGTGAACGGCTCGCCGATTAAAAAGCTGGTGTGCGCCATCAACAGCGCCCGCTATATCCGCACCCTGAGCATTCTGCAGGCTAGCAGCGTGCCGCTGCTGGAGGGGATGTATATCGCCATGGACGGTATCGAAAACCTCTACGCCCGGCAGGTGCTGGAGCAGGCCGCCGATACCGTGCGCCAGGGGGCCTCGCTATACGCCGCGCTGGAACAGGCAAAGCTCTTTCCGCCGACCATGCTGTACATGATTGCCTCCGGCGAAGAGAGCGGGGAATTAGGCAATTTAATGGACCGCGCCGCGGAAAACCAGGAATCGGCACTACAGCATCGCATTACATTAACGCTGTCGGTATTTGAACCGGCGCTGGTGGTCTCCATGGCGACGATTGTTTTATTCATCGTGCTGTCAATATTACAACCGCTTCTGCAACTTAATAATATGGTAGGTTAAATCATGGCTATAAAAAGAAAACACCTGGCTCGCCAGGCGGGCTTCACGTTGCTCGAATTAATGGTGGTCATTGTTATTCTCGGCGTTCTGGCGAGTATGGTGGTGCCAAACTTAATGGGTAATAAGGAAAAAGCGGATACGCAAAAAGCGACCAGCGATATCGTCGCGCTCGAAGGTTCGCTGGATATGTACAAGCTGGATAACCACCGCTACCCGACCACAGAGCAGGGCCTGCAGGCGCTGGTGACCAAACCTGAAATCGCGCCCATCCCGAACGGCTACCGCGCCGATGGCTACATCCGTCGCCTGCCGCAGGATCCATGGGGCGGGGATTATATTCTCGTGAGCCCGGGTGAACACGGCGCGGTTGACGTCTTCTCGGCCGGTCCGGACGGTGAAGCCAATACCGCCGATGATATTACGAACTGGTCTCTGGACAAGAAAGAGAAATAATGGAACGTCAACGCGGCTTTACGCTGCTGGAAATTATTCTGGCGCTGGTGATATTTGCCAGCTGCGCCATGATGGTGGTGTCAACAATACCCTCACGCAGCGGTGCGGATATATTTGGCCAGCAGCTAAAAGCCCTTGTTGATTATGGTTCTGACCGCGCGGTGATGGACGGAAATATCGTCGGGCTGGTGTTGACCACGGATAAATACCAGCTGGTGACGCTCGAAGATAAAAACGGCGAGCGCCGCTGGGTGCCGTTATCCGCGGGGCGTATTACCACCAAAGGCGATTTCCCGGAGGAGATGCACGTTTCGCTCTCGCCGCAGCGTCTGGCTGCAACGGTCGCCTCCGAACCGCAGGTGCTCTTTTTGCCTGACGGCGAAATCAGCCGCTTCACGCTGACGCTGCAAAGCGATGACAAACAGCACCATTTCCGCGTGGTGTCGCAGGGCGCGGCCCCGGTATCGGTAGAAAACGATGGCTAACGGCAACAAAAAGCAAACGGGAATGACGCTGCTGGAGGTGATGGTCGCGCTGGTCATCTTCTCCACCGCCGCGCTGGCGCTGATGAACTCGGTGTCCCTGAACGTGCGTTTCACCCACGGGCTGGGCGATACGCTTCAGGCGAGCTGGGTGGCTGAGAACCAGCTGGCGGAAGCGCAGTTGGCCAAAAGTGACTTCCCCGACGCCGAGGAGCAGGGGAGTGAAATCATGGGCGGGCGCAGCTGGAACTGGCGCAAGCAGCGGGTCAAAACCGCCGACAGCGGCTGGGCCAACGCCATACGCGTTTATGCGGAAGGCGACGACAGCCAGCCGGTTATCGCGCTGCAGATCGTTCCGCCGGGAGTGAACAGGTGAAAAGCATACGGCGCCAGCGCGGCTTTACCCTGCTGGAGATCATGATTGCGCTGACCATCTTTGCGACGATCGGCACCCTGGCCTGGCAAATTCTGGACGGGGCGATGCGCACCAGTTCGGCCACCGATGCCAGCGCGGCGAAGCTCAATCAGCTCCAGCGGGCCTGGAACCTGATGGAGCGCGATTTTTATCAGCTGCAGGCGCGCGCGCCGCGCAACGAGCCGGAGCTTTTTCGCGAAAACGACGACGCCGTTGAACTGACCACCCTGAACGGGGTGAGCGGAACGGTGCAGCTGGAGCGCGTGCGCTGGCGGCTGGAAGAGGGTCGTCTGTACCGCGACGTCTGGCCGGTAATTGACGGCCCGGCTAACGCTAAGCCTGATGAAGTGACGATTGTCAGCGGGGTGAAGTCTCTGCAGTGGCGCTTTTACCGTCAGGGCTGGCAGAAAAGCTGGCGCGATCCGGCGCATCTGCCGGACGGCGTGGAGCTGACGATGACCATGGAAAACGGCGATACCTGGCGCTGGGTCTTTACGACCCCGGGCGAACTGCCTGAAGCGGCCACACCCGCGCCTGCGCCACAACCGGCACCGGAAGCAAAATCATGAGTGCATTACGCAAACAGAAAGGGGTGGCGCTGCTGGTGGTGCTGATCCTGCTGGTGATGATGTCGGCGCTGGCCGCCAAAATCAGCCAGCGGTTCTGCCGCAACCTGCAAAAAACCCATTACCAGGTGAGCCAGCAGCAGCTGCGCTGGGCGATGCAGGCGCAGGAAAAGGTGGTGAAAGACCGGCTGCAGGCCGACGCCAGCGGGGAAAGCAAACCGCTCTCCCTCGACGGCGACTGGCATCAGCCGCTGGAAACCCGCGGCGAAGACTACACGGTGGTCAGCCAGGTTGAGGACGCGCAGGACTGCTTTAACGTCAACAACCTGCTGGCGGTCGAAAAAATTGCGCAGGAGCAAAACGCCCCGGCGGTGCCGGAAAAGCCCCGCAGAGAGCAGATTGTTGAACAGATTCTGACGCAGAACGGCCTGAGCCAGACCAACGCGGAAGAGGTGTATCAGCAGCTGGTGGACTATCTCGATGGCGACACGACAACGGCCAAAGAGGGCGCCGAGACCGATGCCTGGGCTGGCGTGGTGCCCGCCCGCCAGCCGGCAAACCAGATGATGCGCACGGTTGCTGAGATCAAGCTGCTGCCTGCGTTCCCGGCCGCCGCTTACCCGAAGGCGAGCAAGCTGCTGTGCGCGCTGCCCGACACCGCCAGCAAGGTGGATGTGAACACCCTTAAGCCGGAGCAGGCCGCCTTACTGGCCGCCCTGTTCCCCGGAAAACTCAGTGAAGATGATGCCCTTCGCCTGATTGAATCGCGTCCTGAAAACGGTTGGGAAAATATGGAAACCTTCAGCAACACGCTGGAGCAGACCTTCCCGCAGTTAAAGGACGATCTCCCGCAGGTGGCTGAGCAGCTCTCCATTAACAGCCGGTATTTCCGCGTGAACTATACCGGCAATACCGATGAATTAACGCTTCGCGTGGTGAGCCAGCTTCAGGTCAATAACGAAGCCGGTGAGATCGTGACGTGGCAACGTCGTTACCGAATGATTGAATAAGAAAAGTAGAACGCTATGAAACAGGTCCTTTTTGTTCGTCCCGACAACCGCGAGGGCGGGAAAATAATGTGGTGCGTCTCCGGCAGCGAGCAGGTTGAGGTGCTGGAGAGCCTGGACGCGCTGGCAGACCACCCACTTGCTGCACGCGTCTGTTTACTCCTGCCTGCCAGCAAGATGATCTTCCGCCATTTTACCTTACCGAAGAAAGTGGCCTCTCAGGCGACGGCGTTCTCGTGGATGGCGGAAGAGACGCTGATTGGCGACGTGGATAACCTCCACTGGACGGTGCTCAACAAAAAGGGCGCCGAGGTTGACGCGGTGGCCGTCGACGCCGATTGCCTGCGCGGATGGTTAACCCGCTGTCAGGAGGCCGGATTAAAGGTTATTCAGGCGCTGCCGGATGCCTGGCTGCTGCCGGTGACGGCGGGCGGAAGCACGCTTGTCGCCCTGAGAGACGGCTACTGGCTGCGCATATCGCCGCATGTCGCTGGCGAAGTGGAGGCCAGCCTGTTGCCGCTGCTGATGCAGAAAGCCGGAGAGGGGGACGTGTGCTGCTACGGCGACGCGCCTGCAGGCGTCGACGTTGACCTCGGGCACCCCTGGCAGCATCCGCTGGTCCTGATCCAGCCCCAGTGGCACGCCTGCCGCGTCACGCTCCTGCACGGTGAATTCGGTGTGAAAGCGGGCTCGGGTAAAGCGTCTAATGGCATCAAAGCGGCGATAGCCGCGGCGGGCCTGCTCTCTCTTGGCCTGTTGCTGGGCCCGCGCGTCGCGATGGCCTGGATGCTGGTGCAGCAGGAAAACCAGGTTCAGCAGGAGATCCTTCAGGTTTACCAGCACCATTTCCCCAGCATGCGACAGCAGACCAACATCAAATATCACTTTGGTCAAAACATGAAGAAGCAGACCAAAGGAGTCTTTTTGCAGCTTGAAGAGCTGGAGAAAGCCAGGCAGAGCGTGCCGGCAATGGAAATCGATCTGCTGGAATACGACGCCCAACAGAACGCGCTGACGCTGAGCGTCAGTGCGCAAAACCAAACCGCGTTGCAGACGTTTGTGAATCAGGCCGGTGATAATTTTGATTTCACCCTGCAGCCTGTTTCCACCGCTGCTCCTTATACCGCCATGATCGCAGGGAAATATAAATGAAAGAGCGAATCGCGCAGCTTAAGTCTCGTTATCAGAATTACAGCGCCAGGGAAAAAATCATTTTAAAAATATGTGCCGCGGCCCTGATGGGGGCGGCCATTTATTACGCAGGCGTGATCCCGCTGGATAATATGATTCAAAACAGTAAAGCCACGCTGAGCAGACAAAAAGAGACGCTGAACTGGATGCGCAGCGAAATCGATAAAAATCATCTTCAGGTACAGCTAATCAAAACGAATAACCCGCGCATGGTGGTTGAAAAAAGCGCGCATGAGATTAATTTGCCGCTCACCGACGTGCGGCAGGATGGACAAACCCTGTCATTCGTGGTGAGTCGGGTTAACGTCTATGAATTAAAGAACTGGCTGCGGGAAATTAATCAGACCACAGGCGTCCGGCTGCAGAAAATGAACCTCACCCCGGTCGATCGTCTCAGCGACGTAAAAGCCGAAGTGCAGCTTACCTGGAGCAAAACCGCATGAACACCTTCGCGCTGATGCGGGACGTCTATCCAGTGGGATTCCCGGTGATGAGCGCGATCCTGGGCGGTATTGTGGGGAGCTTTCTGGGCGTCGTCGCCGAGCGCGTACCGGGCATGATGACGGGCGAGGAGGGGCGCGATAATCTGTTTTTTCCGTCCTCCCACTGCCCGGCGTGCCAGCATTCGCTTGCCGTCTGGGAGAATATCCCGCTGGTCAGCTGGCTTGTTTTGCGCGGACGCTGCAGGCGCTGCGGCACCGCTATCCCACTGCGGCTGTTTTTAACCGAACTTTTATCCGCGCTGTTTTTTGGCATCACCGCCTGGTGCATGCCGAACGTACAGGCGCTGTTCTCCCTGTGGCTGCTGGCCGGTTTTTTACTGCCGCTGGGCATGATCGACTGGCGGCACCAGCTGCTGCCGGACTGCCTGACCCAGCCCCTGCTGTGGGCGGGATTATTGCTCCATGCCTTTGACCATACGCTGCCGCTGTGCGATGCGCTGTTCGGCGCAGTGGCGGGTTATCTCTCGCTCTGGCTGCTGTACTGGGCGTTTCGCCTGACCACGGGACGAGAAGGACTGGGATATGGCGATTTTAAACTGCTGGCGGCCCTGGGCGCCTGGTGCGGCTGGCAGGCGTTGCCCACGATTGAATTAGCCGCCGCGCTAAGCGGTATTATCGGCTATTTCGCGCTAAATAATTTAAATAAAAATAACCTTACTATTTCTTTCGGACCTTACCTCTCATTTGCTGGAATAGCGGTATTTATTGGGCAGCAGGTTGCTTCCATATTTTAAATATTCAGGTCAAGATTTTTTATCAATTTTTTCGACAGTGGAAGAGAGGGACGTCTCTTTGCGCTCAGTGTATCGTAAGGGATATAAGCTTCACGGAATTTAAGCTGGTATCTTTTTATGGGGGAGTACAACGCAGCAAGAAGTTTTTTGGTCACGGCTTTCAGGTTGGTTAAATACGCATTATGCGAAAAGACGCCATGTTCTCATGGAAGACATGGGTTATTAACGTTACGAATAAATTAATCAGGAAATAAAAATGAAATTTATGAAGCCTAAATATCTGGCGCTTTTTGTTGCGGCTGCAACAAGCTCAGTATTTGCAGCGGCGCCGGGCACGCCTTCTATTACGTCGGGCAATGATAAATTTGCGCTGGTGGAAGTGGATCAGGCAGCGCAGGACTATAACAACCTTGTTAAAGTTCACAAAGATGGCGTTGATGTGAAGGTTGAGTGGAACGTCTGGAGCGGCGACGCGCCGACGTCTGCCAAAGTGCTTCTGGACGGCAAGACCGTCTGGACCGGTGCTGGCAGCGCTGCAGGCTCAGCGACCTTTAAGGTGAAAAAAGGTGGCCGTTATCAGGAGCAGGTGGAACTCTGTAATGACAGCGGCTGCACCAAAAGCGCCAGCAAGCTGATTATCGTTGCAGACACCGACGGTAGCCATCTGCTCCCGCTGAGTACGCCGCTGCTGGAGAACAACAAAGCCTTCGCGCAGCACACTGACAAAGTCGTAGGTGCTTACTTCCCGGAGTGGGGCGTGTATGACCGTAACTTCTCTGCGGATAAGATCCCGGTTGCGAATATCAACCACCTGCTGTACGGCTTCATTCCAATCTGTGGCGGCGACGGCATCAACGACAGCGCCAAATCTTCCGGCGCGCTGGAATCCCTGAAGCGTGCCTGCCAGGGCCGGCCGGACTACACCGTTGCCATCCACGATCCGTGGGCTGCGCTGCAGAAACCACAGCAGGGTGTGACCGGCTGGGATGACCCGTACAAAGGCAACTATGGCCAGCTGATGGCAATGAAAAAAGCCCATCCTGACCTGAAAATTCTGCCATCCGTAGGCGGCTGGACGCTGTCTGACCCGTTCTATCAGATGGATAATAAAGTGCTGCGCGATCGCTTCGTGGCCTCCGTCAAAGACTTCCTGACCACCTGGAAAGTGTTTGACGGCGTGGATATCGACTGGGAATTTCCTGGCGGCGGCGGTGAAAACACCAGGCTCGGCAACCCTCAGACCGATAAAGCCACCTACACCGCGCTGATGCACGACCTGCGTCAGATGCTGAATGAGCTGTCTGCAGAAACCGGCCGTACCTACGAGCTGACCACCGCCATCGGTGCGGGTAAAGATAAGATCGAAGACGTGGACTACAACACCGCGCAGCAGTACATCGACCATATCTTCCTGATGAGCTACGACTTCTACGGTGCGTGGAGCAATACCGAACTCGGCCACCAGACTGCGCTGTACGGTGCATCCTGGAAGCCTGACACCAACTACACCACCGACAACGCCGTTAAAGCGATGCTGGAGCAGGGCGTACAGCCAGGCAAGATCGTTGTGGGTGCAGGTATGTACGGTCGCGGCTGGACGGGCGTTCACGGTTACACCGGCGATAACCCGTTCACCGGTACGGCAACTGGCCCAATCCCGGGGACCTGGGAAAGCGGTATTGTTGACTACCGTCAGATTGTGAACCAGATGCTGGGCAAACCGGGCTGGGAATACAAATACGACGAAGCGGCGGAAGCGCCGTACGTGTTCAACAAGTCCACCGGCGAGCTGGTGACGTACGATAACGCCCGCTCCGTGATGGCGAAAGGCAAATACGTACAGAACAAAAACCTCGGTGGCCTGTTCGCGTGGTCTATCGAGTCTGATAACGGCGATATTCTGAATGCGATGAACGAAAGCCTGCTGGGCGGTAGCTCAACGCCAGTTGAACCGGTTGTGACCAACCATGCGCCGGTGGCCTCTGCCAGCGATCTGATGGTCACCGGCCCGGCGACCGTCTCCCTGGATGGATCTGCGTCTTCTGACCAGGACGGCGATGCACTGACCTACAAATGGACGCAGGTTTCCGGTGCGAGCGTGACTCTGGCGAACAGCACCAAAGCGAAGGCCAGCTTCAGCGTGCCGGCTGTGACCAGCGACCAGAACCTGGTGTTCCGCCTGACGGTGACCGACGCAAAAGGTCTGAGCAACGCGATCGACGTTCAGGTTGTTAACAAAGCGCCTAAAGCCAACCAGGCTCCGGCGATCAACGCCATGGACGCCGTGACCGTTGTCTCCGGTGAAACGATTTCCCTGCATGCACAGGCAACCGACCCAGACGGCGATGCGCTGAACTACAGCTGGAGCGTACCGGCAGATATGAACGCAACGGGTACGGATACGGCTAACGTTCGCATCACTGCTCCAGCGGTGAACAATGCCTCTTCCTACACCCTGAGTGTGGTGGTGACTGACGGTAAAACCAGCGTGCAGTCTAACGTACAGGTTACCGTGAACCCGAAAGCGGCTGACGAGGTTACGCCACCCGCCGACGAGGTAACCCCACCATCTGACGAGGTAACCCCTCCATCTGATGAAGGTTCGGCAACCGGTAGCTGCGACACGCCTGTTGATGCTAATGCCAGCAAATATGCCGCGTGGGATTCCAGCAAAATCTACAACAATGGCGATACTGTGAGCTTCGATCACCTGGTGTGGAAAGCGAAGTACTGGACGCAGGGGAACCAGCCTGGCTTCGGCGCCGAAGCATGGGAAATGGTGAGCAACGTGAAGATGAACTGGCGTTCAGACCTGGTTTACAACGGCGGCGAAACCACCACTTACCAGGGTAACGTTTACCGTGCCAAATGGTGGACCCGTGGTGATAACCCGGCAAACAGCGACGTATGGGTGAAAGAAGGCGCAGCAGCAGACTGCAAATAATCTAACCCAATAAACACTCACCGCTTCCGCGAGGGAGCGGTGAGTGTTTCAAAAATTCATTTTACAGGATGTTGGTAGGGAGAAATAGCCGAAACCGTCGCAGGTAGAAATGAAAAACTTAATTTTAGTGTTATTGATAATAAGCCAAAGCGCACTGGCAAACTGTTGGGATAAAGCGGCGCACTATTATCATGTCGATCCTTATTTATTATATGCCATCGCCAATGTTGAATCCGGTATGAATCCATATGCGGTGGGGCAGAACCACGACGGCACGCGTGATGTCGGGTTAATGCAGATTAATAGCTCGCATTTTACGGAGCTTGAAAGCCGCGGTATCGATGAATATCGCTTAATGACTGAACCCTGTACATCCATCATGGTCGGTGCTTCAATCTTGTCCGGCATGATTAAAGTATATGGCTATAACTGGGAGGCCGTAGGCGCGTATAACGCCGGACTGAAAAAAGAGAACTACTCGCAGCGCATGGTTTATGCCCACAAGGTCTGGAAAAAATATCAACAATTGAAATTAGCGGCGCAGTATTGACGTTTTTTATTTTTGAAGGATTCCTGAGGGTGTTCTTCGAAAAAAGAAAACAGCTGTCTGTGGTTTATTTATTAATGGATTAATACATAAGCCGGGATTCAAAATTTTAACTTCAATTAACAGGAATACTGAAATGAACAAAAGGACGTTACTGAGTGTACTGGTGGCTGGCGCCTGTGTAGCACCGTTTATGGCGCAGGCCGCCTCGCTGCAGGCAACCGCCAGCGAACCGTACACGATAAAAGCCAGCGATCTGGCGAAGAAAGAGAAGGATCTGACCAGCTTCCCGCTGATGGCCTCGGTAAAAGAGACCATCAATACGCTGGACAACGAGCAGGTTGAAATGATTGAGCCGGGCCGTACGGCGAACTCGGATAACGTGAAGCGCGTGGAAGGGATCGTGAAGGCCAGCGACTGGGAATATCTGTTCCCTATGCGCGCGCAATCCTACACTTACAGTAACTTCCTGAAAGCGGTGGGTAAATTCCCGGCGCTGTGCAAAACGTATAACGACGGTCGCGACAGCGACGCCATCTGCCGTAAAGAGCTGGCAACCATGTTTGCCCACTTTGCGCAGGAAACCGGCGGCCACGAAAGCTGGCGTCCGGAAGCCGAATGGCGTCAGGCGCTGGTTCACGTTCGTGAAATGGGCTGGACCGAAGGCCAGAAGGGCGGCTACAACGGCGAATGTAACCCGGATATCTGGCAGGGCCAGACCTGGCCGTGCGGCAAAGACAAAGACGGTGATTTCGTAAGCTACTTTGGTCGCGGCGCTAAGCAACTCTCTTACAACTACAACTACGGGCCGTTCTCTGAAGCGATGTTCGGGACTGTCCGCACCCTGCTCGACAAACCTGAGCTGGTGGCTGACACCTGGCTGAACCTGGCGAGCGCCATCTTCTTCTTCGCCTACCCACAGCCGCCAAAACCAAGCATGCTGCAGGTTATCGACGGTACATGGCAGCCAAACGATCACGACAAAGCCAGCGGACTGGTCCCGGGCTTCGGCGTGACCACCCAGATCATCAACGGCGGTGTAGAGTGCGGCGGCCCGACTGAGATTGCGCAGTCTGAAAACCGTATCAAGTACTACAAAGAGTTTGCGAACTACCTGAAAGTGCCCGTTCCGGCGAATGAAGTGCTGGGCTGTGCCAACATGAAGCAGTTCGACGAAGGCGGCTCTGGCGCGCTGAAGATTTACTGGGAACAGGACTGGGGATGGAGTGCCGATACGCCAGACGGTAAGACCTACTCTTGCCAGCTGGTGGGCTACCAGACGCCATTCAGCGCGTTCAAAGAGGGTGATTACGGCAAATGCGTGCAGAAGTTCTTTAACGTTAACGTTGTTGACGATGAAGGCTCTGCCACCACCCCGGATGAAACCCCGGTAATGCCAGCGCCGATCCCAGCCGAAGATGAAACACCGGCTGAGCCAGCGGTCGTGAACCACGCGCCGGTGGCTCACATTGCTGGCCCAATCGGTGCCGTGGATGCGGGGGCGCAGGTCTCCCTGAGCGCTGAAGGCTCCACTGACGCAGACGGTAACAAACTGACGTACACGTGGCGTTCACAGGATGGCCAGACGGTGACCGGCGAAGACAAAGCGGTTGTGACCTTCACGGCGCCAGAGTCTGCAACGGCGCAGCAGGTTGAAGTTAGCCTGACCGTCAGCGACGGCGAGCTGAGCAGCACCACTTCCTACCTGCTGAACGTGAAGGCGAAAGCGGCTACGCCATCTGACGACGACGCCTCTTACGCGGCGTGGAGCGCGAACGGCAAGTACAGCGCAGGAGATATCGTGAACAACCACGGTAAACTCTTCCAGTGCAAACCGTTCCCGTACAGCGGCTGGTGTAACAGCGCCCCGGCATACTATGAACCGGGCGCAGGCCTGGCATGGGCCGATGCCTGGACGGCATTATAAACAGCAAACGGCAACCGAAAGGTTGCCGTTTTAGTGTTTGCACCCTCTCCCTGTGGGAGAGGGGCGGGGTGAGGGCATCAGGCCGCACTCCCTGTCTTTTTCCGGGTGGCGCTGCGCTTACCCGGCCTACGTGAGCCTGAATCGCTTATCGGTGCAATTTCCCGTGATCCCGCAGCCACGCCGCCGTGCGCACAATCCCTTCATCCAGCGTCACAACCGGCTTATATCCAAGCTCGTTCTCCGCCCGCGAAATATCCAGCGTGAAATCAAAGTTAAGCTTCGACACGCCGTAGTGGGTCAGCGCGGGCTCTTTGGCGGACTTACTGCCAAAGCGCTCCATGCTGCGGGCGATCATATCCAGCATTGGGTACGGGACTGAACGGATGCGGCAGTCGATCTGCAGTTCGTCAATTAAGCGCTGCACAATGCTGCGAAGTCGGCAGGGTTCGCCGTTGGTGATGTTGTAGGCGCGACCGGAAATGAGCTTGTCGCAGTCCGGCTGGCTCGCCAGCCACATCGCATGCACGGCGTTCTCGTAGTACGTCATATCCACCATCGCATCACCGCCGCGCGGCAGCAGGACGCTGCCATAGTGGTGCATCATCTGCGCCAGGCGTGGGATAAAGACTTTGTCATGTGCACCGAACAGCCCCTGAGGGCGTAACACGGTAAATCGCGTATGCGGGTTGGACTGCGCCAGCAGGTCAATCACCTCTTCGCTGGCCGCCTTGCTGCGGGCAAACTCGCAGGCGAAGCGCGCGGGACGAAAATCTTCCCTAACGTCGCGGTGGTGGTGATAGTCGAAATAGAGTGACGGGGAGGAGATATGAACAAAGTTACGCACGCCCCAGGCAACCGCCCATTCGCCCAGACGGCGCGTGGCGCGCACGTTGGCGAGATCAAAGGCTTCCTGGGTTCCCCACGGAGAGGTAAAGCTGGAGCAGTGCCACAGCGTATCGATACCGGCGAGCATCACCTTAGCCTGAGAAGAGACCAGCTCCGTCAGGTCGGCATGGATGAACTCTGCGCCCATTTTTTGCAGCAGCTTACCCATCGCCTCGTTGCGACCGGTGGCCCTGACGCTGATGCCTTTGTTGCGCAGAAACTCGACCGCATTTCGGCCTAAGCCGCTGGTCGCCCCGGTAACCAGTACCTTCATATCAATCCACTGTGTTGAAAAAGAATTTCGTGCGCATTCTTTCGTGAATTACGGCGCTATGCAATGGGAAAGGTGAAAGAATAAGAGTTTTATTTAGATATTTTCCGTCTTTTGTTCTGCCCGTTGCGCAATACGTTTTGCCATTCCGCGGAAGATAAACAGGTGCGCGGGGATCATCAACAGCCAGTAGAACAGACCGGGCATTCCGTGCGGATGCCACCAGGCACGCACGTCCAGTTCCCGGTGGTCGCCTTTGTCCTTGAGAGTGAAGCAAAGCCGACCCAGTCCGGGCGCTTTCATGCCGAACAGCAGCGCGAGCTGTTTCTCTTGCTCAACGATGATCACCTTCCAGCTGTCGACCGTATCGCCCACGTTCAGATACGGAGCGGCAGGGCGACCTTTTGCCAGACGATGTCCTACCAGCAGATCCATTGCGCCGCGCGTTTGCCAGAGAATGTTGCCGAAGAAATAGCCATCTTTGCCGCCGATCTGATTCACAACCTCCCACAGATCCGCAAGGCTGGCGGAGGTTTTCACCGTGCAGCCTGCCTGTTTCGGGTAGTAGCCGTACTCGGGCCGCCAGCGGGCAAAGGCCTGCGCGTCGTAGCCCCAGTCGCTGGAGTTCACCAGCTTCTCTTCTTCCTTCAGCGTATTGCGAACCGCGTCGTCGAAGCGGATCAACTCTTGCGGGATCAGCGCACGCAGCGCGCGATCGTCCGCCAGCAGATCGTGCTTCAACCCCTGGATCAGCGCTTTCGCGGTGGTCGGCGGGACTGACGTAATGACATTTAAAAACCACACCGAGATCCAGCGGGTTGGAAAGGGGATGGGCACCAGCCAGCGTCTCCGGCCGCTCACGCGCATAAAATGTTCAAACTGCTCCTGATAGCTCAGCACGTCCGGGCCAGCGGCTTCCAGCACGCGGTGCTGGTCGGTAGGGTGATCCAGCAGCGCAACCAGATAGTGGAGTAAATTCTCCAGCGCAATCGGCGTTGTGCGCGATCGCACCCAGCGCGGCGGGGTAAGCACCGGCAGGTTGTAGACCATATCGCGCATTACTTCGAAGGCGGCAGAACCGGCGCCAACGATGATCCCGGCGCGCAGTTCGGTGAGAGGTACATTCGCGCCGCGCAGGGTCTCCGCCGTCAGCTGGCGGGCGCGCAGGTGATCGGACTGCTCGCTTTCGGGTGCCTGCAGGGAGCTTAAAAAAATCACCTGCCTGACGGGCGTTTGCAGGAGGGCATCGCGGACGTTCATCGCCACCTGACGCTCGTGGGCGATAAAATCCCCGCCTTCGCCCATGCTGTGCACCAGGTAGTAAAGCGTATCGACCCCCTCCAGCAGCGCGGGCAGCTCCTTCGGCCAGTTGAGATCGACACTGTGGCAGGTCACGCCGGGCAAATTTTGCTTTTGCAGGCGTTCCGTGCTGCGTGCCGCTGCCAGCACCCGGTGCCCCTGCTGGCTGAGAGCAGCGGTGAGATGCTGACCGATATACCCGCTGGCGCCGAGCACCAGAATTCGTTGCGGCACGTTATGCTCCTTAACGCTGTAAAAACGCCTGCCAGTGTTTCACAACTTCTGCCAGCTGCTCGCGGCTTACGTCAAGATGCATGACCAGACGCACGACGGGAGAGGCGTTGATCAGCACGCCATGTGCTTTCAAAAATTCACCCAGCGCGGCCGCGCGTTCGTCGCCCACGCGCACGAACAGCATATTGGTGTCGTGACGCATCACGTCTGCGCCGATGTCGCGCAGCTGCGCCGCCATCCACGCGGCGTTTTCGTGGTCGTCCTTGAGGCGCGCTACGTTGTTTTTCAGGGCATACAGCCCCGCCGCCGCCAGAATACCCGCCTGACGCATGCCGCCGCCGGTCATCTTGCGCCAGCGGTTGGCACGCTTGATGTAGTCCGCATTGCCCACCAGCAGGGAACCTACAGGCGTGCCCAGCCCTTTTGAGAGGCAGATAGTGAACGAGTCGCAGTATTGCGCGATCTCTTTCAGCTCGCAGCCGTACTCCACCACGGCGTTGAAAATGCGTGCGCCGTCAACGTGCAGGCCGAGCCTGCGCTCGCGGGTAAAGTCCCACGCGGCTTTCAGGTATTCACGCGGCAGCACTTTGCCGTTATGGGTGTTTTCGAGGCTGAGTAGCTTAGTGCGGGCGAAATGAATATCGTCGGCCTTGATTTTTGCAGCTACTTTATCGAGCGGCAGCGAGCCGTCAGGAGCCGCGTCAATGGGCTGCGGCTGAATGCTGCCGAGCACCGCTGCGCCGCCCGCTTCATATAGATAGTTATGCGCGCCCTGGCCGACAATGTACTCTTCACCGCGCTCGCAGTGGCTAAGCAGCGCGACCAGGTTGGCCTGCGTGCCGGTCGGCAGGAACAGCGCGGCCTCCTTGCCGCTCATCTCTGCCGCATAGCGCTGCAGTTCGTTGACCGTCGGGTCATCGCCGTAGACGTCGTCCCCGACCGGGGCGGCCATCATCTCTTCGAGCATGGCGCGGCTCGGGCGGGTTACGGTATCACTACGTAAATCGATCATGGCATGTCCTTATTATTAAAAAGGCGATGCCAGATGTTTTACCTGAGCCAGTTGGTTTTTGCCAGTTCGATCACTTCGTCACCGCGCCCGCTGATGATGGCGCGCAGCATATACAGGCTAAAGCCTTTAGCCTGTTCCAGCTTGATCTGCGGCGGGATCGCCAGCTCCTCTTTGGCAACCACCACATCAACCAGCACCGGACCGTCGATGGAGAAGGCGCGCTGCAGGGCTTCATCCACCTCTGAGGCTTTCTCCACGCGAATGCCGGTGATGCCGCAGGCCTCGGCGATGCGCGCGAAGTTGGTGTCGTGCAGCTCGGTGCCGTCGGTCAGGTAGCCGCCGGCCTTCATCTCCATCGCCACGAAGCCCAGCACGCTGTTGTTAAAGACCACGATTTTCAACGGCAGCTTCATCTGCACCACCGACAGGAAATCCCCCATCAGCATGCTGAAGCCGCCGTCGCCGCACATCGCCACCACCTGACGCTCCGGTGCGGTCGCTTTCGCGCCCAGCGCCTGCGGCATGGCGTTCGCCATCGACCCGTGGTTGAACGAGCCGAGCAGTCGTCGTTTGCCGTTCATCTTCAGATAGCGCGCCGCCCAGACGGTTGGCGTTCCGACGTCGCAGGTGAAGATGGCGTCGTCGTCGGCAAAGTGGCTGATTTGCTGCGCCAGGTACTGCGGGTGAATGGCTTTGTCGCTCGGTTTGGCAAGGTCGTCCAGCCCCTTGCGCGCGTCGCGATAGTCGCTCAGCGCCTTATCAAGGAACTTGCGGTCCGTTTTTTCTTCCAGCAGCGGCAGCAGGGCGGCGAGTGTCGATTTGATATCGCCGATCAGCGCCATATCGACCTTGCTGTGCGCGCCGATGCTGCCGGGATTAATGTCGATCTGGATGATTTTGGCATCCGACGGGTAGAAGGCACGGTATGGGAACTGGGTGCCGAGTAGGATCAGCGTGTCGGCGTTCATCATGGTATGGAAGCCGGAAGAAAATCCGATCAGCCCGGTCATGCCCACGTCGTAAGGGTTGTCGTACTCCACGTGCTCTTTGCCGCGCAGGGCGTGGACGATCGGCGCTTTCAGCTTGCCCGCAAATTCGACCAGCTCTTTGTGTGCCCCCGCGCAGCCGCTGCCGCACATCAGGGCGATATTGCTTGAGTAGCGCAGCAGCTGCGCCAGCTTTTTCAGCTCCTCTTCCGCAGGCGTAACGACCGGCTGCGGGGCGTGATACCAGTGGGTGCTGGCCCCTTCAGGCGCAGCCTTGAGCGCGACGTCGCCGGGGATAACGACAACCGAAACCCCGCGGTTCAGCACGGCTTTGCGCATGGCAATCGCCAGCACCTGCGGGATCTGCTCAGGGGATGAAACCAGCTCGCAGTAGTGGCTGCATTCACGGAACAGCTCCTGAGGATGCGTCTCCTGAAAATAGCCGCTGCCGATTTCTGACGAGGGAATGTGCGCCGCGATGGCCAGCACGGGGACGTGGTTACGGTGACAGTCGAACAGACCGTTAATTAAATGCAGGTTTCCCGGCCCGCAGGAGCCGGCGCAAACGGCCAGCTCGCCCGTGAGCTGCGCTTCGGCGCCCGCGGCGAACGCGGCCACCTCTTCATGGCGGGTGGGCATCCACTCGATGGTTTTCATCTTGTTAAGGCTATCGCTCAGTCCATTCAGCGAGTCGCCCGTGACGCCCCAGATACGTTTTACGCCAGCCTGTTCGAGGGTTTTTGCTATGTATGCAGCCACGGTTTGTTTCATGGGTGTCCTTCTCCTTTTTGTGATATCGCTTACAAGCTTAGAAGAAAGTCTGCGTATTGCCCGCCAAATACCCCCAATTAAAAGGTGCTTTTCACGCGCAATTATTCGGCATAATCTGGTGATACCTCGGGTGAAAACAGGAATCATTTCAGATGGTTAAATCATTGTTAATTGCTGTTAATGAAAAGCTAACGTGCGACGATCTTGGCAAACTCTTGTTACGACTTGCCGTTGGCGGGCTGATGCTTTTTCACGGTTTGCATAAGTTATTTGGCGGGGTGGGGTTTATCAGCGGCATGCTGGTGGAAAAGGGACTGCCGGGGTTTATCGCCTATGGCGTGCTGATTGGTGAAGTGGTCGCGCCGATCCTGATTGTTATCGGGCTCTTTACGCGTCCGGCCGCGCTGGTGCTGGCCTTTACGATGATTGTGGCATGGCTTATGGTCGGGACGGGCAAAACCTTTGCGCTTGATGCCGTGGGCGCATGGGCGATTGAAAGCCTGGTGTACTTCTTTATCGGCGCGCTGGCTGTCGCATTTTTAGGAGCAGGACGGTTTGCGGTAGGAAAAGATGCGGCGTGGCGGTGAGGATAACAAAAGTTGTTGTAGGTCGGGTAAACGTAGTGCCACCCGACAAAAAGCCCGGTGGCGCTGACGCTTACCGGGCCTACGATCGAACGTTTAACGCTTATGCGAGAACCAGATCCCCCTGCGGATGACAGGAACATGCCAGCACATAGCCCTTGGCAATTTCCGCGTCTGACAGCGTCATGGTGCTGGTGACGCTGTACTCCCCTGAGACTACCTTCGTCTTACAGCAGCCGCACACGCCCGCACGGCAGGCAGCCACTACCGGCACCTTGTTGCTTTCCAGCGCTTCAAGCAGCGTGGTACCCACGCGGCCAAAGAAGGTCTGCGCGGGCTGCAGCTTGGTGAACTGAATCCCGCTGGTTGCCGCTTCCGCCACGGGCGTGAAGAACTGCTCTTTGAAGAAGCGGGTTACGCCCAGCGCCTTCACTTCCTTTTCCACAATATCCATGTACGGCGCCGGGCCGCAGGTCATTACGGTGCGGTTCGCAATATCCGGCACGCTTTGCAGCAGTTCGCGACTCAGACGACCGGCGACGAAACCGTGCGTCGCGTTGTTTTCCGCTACCAGCGTTACCGGATAACTGCGCCACTCATCGGCAAAAATCACATCCTCGGGTGAACGTACGCTGAAAATCACCTGTACGTCGGCCTGCGGACGGTTTTTTGCCAGCCAGCGGCGCATCGACATCACCGGCGTGACGCCACAGCCCGCCGCCAGCAGCAGGAATTTATCCTCTGCCTTGTCGTCACAGGTGAATTCACCCTGCGCGTCGGACAGCCAGACGTAGTCTCCGCGCTTCACGTCACGGGTCAGCCACTGAGAGCCCGCGCCGTCATCAATGCGGCGGATGGTCAGCGTAATGTACTCGCTCACGCCCGGCGTTGAGGAGATCGTGTAGGCGCGCAGGGTGTCCGCAGAATTGCGGACGCTGACCAGCGCATACTGACCTGCACGGTACGGATAGTAGTCGTGGCACAGCAGCGACAGCGTCCACACATCCGGCGTCTCCTGATGGATGTGATGAACCTGCATCCGCCACGGGCATTGTGAGGTTGGCATGGTCATGAATCTCTCCTTACGCGCTCAGCAGCTGCTTCATGTCATCTTCAACGTTGGTCACGGAACGCAGACCGAATTTCTCGTTCAGCACCGCCAGCAGGTCCGGCGTCAGGAAGCCAGGCGCGGTTGGGCCGGTCACGATGTTGGTGACGCCGAGAGAGAGCAGGGTCAGCAGGATGACAATCGCTTTCTGTTCAAACCAGGAGAGCACCAGCGACAGCGGCAGATCGTTCACGCCGCAGCCCAGTTTCTCCGCCAGCGTGACCGCCAGAATAATGGCAGAGTACGCATCGTTACACTGACCCGCATCCACCAGGCGCGGCAGGCCTTCGATGTTGCCGAAGTCCAGCTTGTTGAAACGGTATTTCCCGCAGGCCAGGGTCAGGATCAGGCAGTCTTCCGGTACGCTGGTGGCGAAATCGGTGAAGTAGTTACGCTCACCGCGCGCGCCGTCACAGCCGCCGATCAGGAAGATGTGGCGCAGTTTTTCGCGGCTCACCAGGTCAATCAGGGAATCGGCGGCGCCCAGCAGGGTTTCGCGACCAAAGCCGACGGTGATCAGGTGTTCGATTTCGCTGTACGGGAAGCCCGCCATTTGCTGGGCCTGGGCGATTACCGGACCGAAGTCGTCACCTTCAAGGTGGCTGACGCCCGGCCAGCCGACGATGCTGCGCGTCCAGATGCGGTCGTCATACGCGCCTACGGTTGGGTCGATGATGCAGTTGGAGGTCATCACGATTGGGCCAGGGAAGCGGGCGAATTCAACCTGCTGGTTCTGCCAGCCGCTGCCGTAGTTACCGACCAGATGCTTAAATTTACGCAGCTCCGGGTAGCCGTGTGCGGGCAGCATTTCACCGTGGGTATAGACGTTAACGCCGGTCCCTTCGGTCTGCTTCAGCAGGTTATAGAGATCTTTAAGATCGTGACCGGAAATCAGGATGCACTTGCCTTCGGTCGCTTTCACGTTCACCTGAGTCGGCGTCGGGTGGCCGTAGGTGCTGGTTTCACCGGCATCCAGAATGCTCATCACGCGGAAGTTCATCTGGCCGATCTCCATTGAACACTCCAGCAGAGCGTTCATATTGGAAGGCCACGTGCCCAGCCATGCCATGATTTTGTGGTACTGGGCGTAAATGTCGTTGTCGTACTGACCGAGAACGTGCGCGTGTTCCATATAGGCCGCGGCACCTTTCAGGCCGTACAGGCACAGCAGGCGCAGGCCGAGAATGTTCTCGCCAATCGCCGCTTTGTCTTTATTCGGGGTAAATTCTGCCGCCTGGCGCTGCAGGTCACCCAGGTCGTCGCTCACCAGCTGGAGTTCCGACATAGGATTCTCAACGCGGGCGTTCGCATCGGCATTCAGGCACTGCGCTTTCAGGGCTTCACGCAGGGCAATCGCTTCGCGCGCGTAGCCGACAATGCGAGGAGAGTCGAAGTTAACGTTGGTCAGCGTAGAGAAAAATGCGCGCGGCGCGAAGCTGTCTACATAGTGGTCAACAATGCCGTATTCGCGGGCCTTAAATGCCCATGCGGATAGCCCCTGCAGGGCCGCAATCAGCAGATCCTGCAGGTCTGACGTTTCTGCGGTTTTGCCGCACATACCCTGCGCGTAAGAGCAGCCATTGCCTGCTGGAGTACGGATGGTTTGTTCACATTGCACACAAAACATAATCACACCTGTTAAAGTTATATTTGATATACATGTTTAAGGTTATGCCTGTGCCAGAACGGTGAAAAGTTCTTTCTGCTACAAAATAGAGGGATATTGATTTAGCGCAATTTTGGCGGCAGGGAACCTACCGCCAAAGAAGTATCAGGCCGAGAAGAAGGCCATCAGAACGGGAACCAGCAGGCTTAGGATAAAGCCGTGTACGATGGCGGCAGGCACCATCTCCAGACCGCCCGAGCGTTGTAACACCGGCAGGGTAAAGTCCATTGAGGTCGCGCCGCATAGCCCCAACGCGGTTGAGCGGCTGCGGCGTACCAGACCCGGGATCAGCATGATGGCAATCAATTCGCGCGCAAGGTCATTGAAGAAAGCGGCGCTGCCAATGACCGGACCGAACGATTCGGTCAGAAGAATACCCGAGAGGGAGTACCAGCCAAAACCTGACGCCATTGCCAGGCCGGTTTTCAGCGGCAGATCGAGAATAAAGGCGTTAATGACCCCCGCGACCATGGAGCTGGCGATCACCACAACCGCTACCATCATCCCGCGACGGTTGAGAACAATCTGTTTCAGTGTCATGCCGTTATTTCGCAGCTGGATACCAATCAGGAACAGCAGGAATATCAGGGTATATTCACTGGCTTCGGTCGCGTGCTGTAAAAATGAAAAACCGGTCAGGCCCAGAAGAAAACCGAGTACCACAACGCCGCACAGTTTTAATGATTCCAGCGCCATTGCAATACGGGAAGGCAGTTTTTCCTGATGGTGCTTATTTTTCCAGGGAATAGTGCGCTCAAGCCAGAAGAGGGCCGCAATATTGCACAGCATAATAACCACGATGGTGACGGCAGAATAATGCAGTATCGATAATAAATTCGCCGCCAGGTTATCAAGGAATGCCAGGCTAATCCCCATAAAGAAAAGAATGACGTAAACAATCCAGCTGAGAAAATGATTAATAAGTCTCAATGCGGATTCACGGTGCAGCGGAATGAGGTAGCCCACGATCAGGGGCAGCAGAATGATGAGGAGTCCTGAAAACATGAACAGCCGGTCCTTTTGAGTATCTGTTAAGCGCCAGTGACACTACCCAATAAAGGCTATTCAGTAAAGGGGCAAAACAAAGCCGGGCGGCGGCTACGCCTTACCCGGCCTGTATGTACGGCCTGTTGCCCTCACCCTGGCCCCCTCCCACGGGGAGAGGGAGGGAAAGATTAATCGCGTTTTTCCAGCAGGGTGCGATACAGCACGCCACCCAGAATACCGCCGATAATTGGCATTACCCAGAACAACCACAGCTGCTCAAGCGCCCAGCCGCCCTGGAAGATAGCCACCGCGGTGCTGCGCGCCGGGTTAACGGAGGTATTAGTTACCGGGATAGAGATCAGGTGAATCAGCGTCAGCGCCAGACCAATGGCAATAGGGGCGAAACCTGCCGGTGCGTGTTTGTCGGTCGCGCCGTGGATCACCAGCAGGAAGCCTGCGGTCAGCACGATTTCAATGACGATAGCAGACAGCATGGAGTAGCCGCCCGGTGAGTGTTCACCGAAACCGTTAGAAGCAAATCCGCTGGCCGCGGCGTCAAAGCCGGTTTTGCCGCTGGCAATAACGTACAGTACGGCCGCTGCAATAATGCCGCCAATAACCTGTGCAATAATGTAGCCCAGCACGTCTTTTACCGGGAAACGACCGCCGGCCCATAATCCCAGGGTTACCGCCGGGTTAAAATGACCGCCGGAAATATGACCCACAGCGAATGCCATGGTTAATACGGTTAAACCGAAAGCCAGTGCGACGCCGACGAAACCGATCCCTAATTCTGGGAACGCTGCGGCCAGAACTGCGCTACCGCAGCCGCCAAACACCAGCCAAAATGTACCGAAACATTCTGCCGCTAATTTTCTAAACATAACCACCTCAGTAATAAACTTCCGCACGTTTTCCCGCGCACGGGTATATCGCCATAAAGGGATGACGACTCAAAGAGCCATTATTTTGAAACCAACAACATCCCTTCGCCACTTAAATAAATTCGTAAAATTTGATTTAAGGCAATGTGATGTCAATCCTTGTTCAAACTGGAGGTGAATAGAGCATAGTCCAATTTGCGGGCGGGAGTATCTTGTGCCAAAAGCACTATTTCAAATGAAACTTGACTGGCAAATTCTGAATTTTTGGCACGCCCTCGAAATAATCACCGTGTGTTGCGGTGTCCAGCCGGGCTTCCTGCCGCTATACTGCTGATAACTTGAAGGAAAAAGTGGTCATTTCTCGGGGGATGTATGCTTCTCGAACGTGTGGAAATTGTCGGGTTTCGCGGTATCAACCGCCTGTCGCTGCAGCTGGAGCAAAATAACGTTCTGATTGGGGAAAACGCATGGGGTAAATCCAGCCTGCTGGATGCGCTGACCCTGCTGCTTTCCCCTGAAGATGACTTGTACCACTTCGTTCATGATGACTTCTGGTTTCCGCCGGGCGACGTTGCCGGGCGTGAAAAACATCTGCACATTATTTTGACTTTCCGGGAGTCCGAACCAGGCCGCCACCGCGTGCGCCGGTTCCGCCCAATGTCACCCTGCTGGGTGCCTTGTGATGATGATTATCACCGTATTTTCTACCGCCTCGAAGGTGAGATGACAGAGAATGAGGGGGTGCTCACCCTGCGTGAGTTCCTTGACGAGAAAGGTAATCCTCTCTCGCTGGAAAATATTGACGAACTGGCTCGTCATTTGATTCGCCTGTCGCCCGTCCTGCGCTTGCGCGATGCGCGCTTTATGCGCCGGATCCGCAACGGCACCGTACCGAATATGCCTGACGTCGAAGTCACCGCCCGCGAGCTGGATTTCCTTGCGCGCGAACTGGTATCACGCCCGCAGAACCTGACGGACGGGCAGATCCGTCAGGGGCTGTCTGCCATGGTACAGCTGCTGGAACACTACTTTTCCGAGCAGGGCACGGGGCAGTCACGCCATCGCCTGATGCGCCGCCGTTCTCACGATGAACAGCGAAGCTGGCGCTACCTCGATATCATTAACCGCATGATCGACCGCCCCGGTGGACGCACCCATCGGGTGATACTGCTTGGGTTGTTCTCAACGCTACTGCAGGCCAAAGGCACCGTCCGGCTGGATCGCGATGCGCGGCCGCTGCTGCTGGTGGAAGATCCTGAAACGCGCCTGCACCCGATCATGCTCTCCGTGGCGTGGCAACTGCTCAATCTTCTGCCGCTCCAGCGCATCACAACCACCAACTCAGGCGAGCTGTTATCGCTCACGCCGGTGGAATACGTCTGCCGTCTGGTGCGTGAATCCTCGCGCGTATCGGCTTACCGGCTCGGGCCGGGCGGGCTGAATGCGGAAGACAGCCGCCGCATCGCGTTTCATATTCGCTTTAACCGCGCCTCGTCGCTGTTTGCCCGCTGCTGGCTGCTGGTAGAGGGGGAAACCGAGACATGGGTGATCAACGAGCTGGCGCGCCAGTGTGGTCATCACTTTGATGCGGAGGGCATTAAGGTTATTGAGTTTGCCCAGTCGGGCTTGAAGCCGCTGATCAAATTCGCCCGCAGAATGGGGATTCAATGGCATGTGCTGGTGGATGGCGATGAGGCGGGGAAAAAGTATGCCGCGACCGTACGCAGCTTAATTAACAATGATCGGGAAGAGGAGCGCGAGCACCTGACAATACTGCCTGCCATGGACATGGAACACTTTATGTATCGTCAGGGCTTTGATGACGTCTTTCATCGCGTGGCGATGATCCCGGTTGATGTGCCCATGAACATGCGCCGGGTGATCGCCAAAGCCATTCATCGTTCGTCAAAACCGGATCTCGCCATCGAAGTGGCGACGGAAGCGGGAAGGCGAGGCGTTGAGTCAGTGCCGGGGCTGCTGCGCAAAATGTTCTCCCGCGTGCTCTGGCTGGCGCGCGGGAGAGCCGATTAGCTTCGGGTTGCCAGAGAAACCTGTTCAATCAGGCTGTCCAGCAGCACGTAGCGGCGGCGGTATTCGGCGCGTTTTTTACTCGCAATCTCTTCCATCGGTTTGCGCGGCATGATCAACGGCAGCGCGAAGTTGCCGTTATCCTGCTTATGCCCGCCAATCGAGAGCCAGAAGCTGTCGTAATCCGCCAGCAGCGTCCCTTCTTTTTTCTTGCGGTAACGCCAGCTGCGGTAGATATGGGTAGCGTTACTCACCGCGAGGATCTGTTCGACCTGGAAGGCGGCGCCCAGCGTCATCGCGGCCTCCACCAGCAGACGTTTCGGAAACAGGCCGTGGCACGCTTTGGTCGCGCCCTGAATGAGCTCATGGGGGACATGCGCTTTCGCGCCCTGTAACCCGCCGATAAAAAGGGTGAGCTTGCCTTCGAACGTGCACAGCGTGAAGGTCATTTCAGCCAGCGCCGTGCCCTGGCGATCGCAGAAGACGAGGGTCGCTTCACCTTCTTTATCCATAAACGCATCAGCACACAGGCGAACGGTAAATTGTTGTTCATCTTTGCCGGTTAAGGTCAGCAGCGTTATGCCTTGTTTTGACAGATAACCGTTCAGCAGCGCGGCCGGAAGTTTGCGGCTCAGCGTCTGATAATGGCAGTCAAGTGATTCCAGTGCACTCTGGCGAGACATATTGACCGTCAGCCATGGTCGGTGCAGGCGGCACGGTAAACCCGGCTGTACCTGCAGCATTTGCATCAGGCGTGGTTGTGTTGCCAGGCCTGCGAGCAGGCGCGCTGTGCTCACTGGCGCGGCCAGCGAGCGTAACATGAACTTACGTCGATAGGCGGGGTTTTGCCATGCCAGCCCGGGCGTGATGGCACCGGATGCCAGGCTTATAAAAAGCGGCCAGCCGGATTTAGGCAGCGGTAGTTGCGAATAAGGTGTATCGACGATAGAAGACATGTTAGATCCTGCTCCTTGTGGAAGATCGTCATTTCAGCAGGCGTAATGTCAACGTTATGTAAATAAAGAGGGCCTATTCCAGAAATCAGGGGTTTCGTTGAGGAGTGGTTTAGATAGAATCAACACTTATGATTGCCAGAACATTTATTTGGAATATTTATGAACCTTAAGGGAAAACGCAGAAAGCTGGTTCTGCTGCTGGCGGTGGTCGTATTAGTCGGCGGTTACTGGCTATGGCAGGTGCTTAACGCGCCCGTGCCACAGTATCAAACGCTGATCGTTCGCCCCGGCGAGCTCCAGCAAAACGTGCTGGCAACGGGCAAACTCGATGCCCTGCGCAAGGTAGACGTGGGTGCGCAGGTGAGCGGCCAGCTGAAAACGCTGTCGGTCGAGATTGGCGACAAGGTCAAAAAAGGGCAGCTGCTCGGGGTTATCGATCCTGAGCAGGCTGAAAACCAGATCCGAGAAGTGGAAGCAACGCTCATGGAGCTGCGCGCCCAGCGCGCGCAGGCGCAGGCGGAGCGTAATCTCGCTCAGGTGACGCTGACGCGTCAGCAGGCGCTGGCCAAAACCCAGGCAATTTCGAAGCAGGATCTGGATACCGCCACAACGGAGCTGGCGGTAAAACAGGCGCAGATCGGCACCATCGACGCGCAAATCAAGCGTAACCAGGCCTCGCTCGATACGGCTAAAACCAACCTCGACTACACAAAAATCGTTGCGCCGATGGCAGGGGAAGTGACTCAGATCACCACGCTTCAGGGCCAGACGGTGATAGCCGCGCAGCAGGCACCGAACATCCTGACGCTGGCGGACATGAGCACCATGCTGGTGAAAGCGCAGGTCTCAGAGGCGGATGTCATTCACCTCAAGCCGGGGCAGAACGCCTGGTTTACCGTACTCGGCGATCCGCAGACCCGCTATGAAGGCGTGCTGAAAGATATTCTGCCGACGCCGGAAAAAGTGAACGATGCCATTTTCTACTATGCCCGTTTCGAAGTACCCAACCCGCAGGGCGTACTGCGTCTGGACATGACCGCGCAGGTGCACATTCAGCTGACCGGCGTGAAAAACGTGCTGACCGTACCGCTGTCCGCGCTGGGTGAGTCCGCTGGCGACAGCCGCTATAAGGTCAAAGTGCTGCGCAACGGCGAAACGCGCGAGCGTGAAGTGGTGATCGGCGCGCGCAACGACACCGACGTGGTGGTGGTGAAAGGGCTGGAAGAAGGTGAGGAGGTTGTCACCAGCGAAAGCCTGCCCGGAGCCGCTAAATGACCGCCCTGCTGGAGCTGAATGACATTCGTCGCAGCTATCCGTCGGGTGACGGCCCGGTGGAGGTGCTGAAGGGCATTTCCCTGCGCGTGGAAGCCGGCGAGATGGTGGCGATTGTCGGGGCGTCAGGCTCCGGTAAATCGACGCTGATGAATATTCTGGGCTGTCTGGATAAACCCACCAGCGGTACGTACCGGGTGGCCGGAACGGATGTCTCCACGCTCGACGGCGACGCGCTGGCGAAGCTGCGCCGGGAACACTTTGGCTTTATCTTCCAGCGTTACCATCTGCTTTCTCACCTGAGTGCGGCGCAGAACGTTGAGGTTCCTGCGGTCTATGCGGGCGTCGAGCGGAAAAAGCGGCTCGAACGCGCGAAGGCGTTGCTAACGCGCCTTGGGCTGGCGGAGCGGGTGGACTATCAGCCGTCGCAGCTTTCCGGTGGCCAGCAGCAGCGCGTGAGTATTGCCCGCGCGCTGATGAACGGCGGGCAGGTGATCCTCGCGGATGAACCGACGGGAGCGCTCGACAGCCATTCCGGCGAAGAGGTAATGGCAATCCTTCACCAGCTTCGCGACCAGGGGCATACGGTGATCATCGTTACCCACGATCCGCAGGTGGCGGCGCAGGCCGAGCGCATTATCGAGATCCACGACGGGGAGCTGGTCAGCAACCCGCCGCCGCGCCAGTCCAGAGCGGCGGCACCGAAAGAGGCGTTACCCGCGCCGACCGGCTGGGGTCAATTCTCCAGCGGCTTTCGTGAAGCGCTCACCATGGCCTGGCTGGCGATGGCCGCCAATAAAATGCGCACCCTGCTGACCATGCTCGGCATCATCATCGGTATTGCTTCGGTGGTGTCGATTGTGGTGGTGGGCGATGCCGCGAAACAGCTGGTGCTGGCGGATATTCGCGCCATTGGCACCAACACCATTGACGTCTATCCCGGCAAAGACTTTGGTGACGATGAGCCGCAGAACCAGCAGGCGCTGAAATACGACGATCTGGCGGCGATCCAGAAGCAGCCGTGGGTTAACTCGGCCACGCCAGCGGTGTCGCAAAACCTGCGCCTGCGCTACGGCAATATTGACGTGGCGGCCAGCGCCAACGGCGTAAGCGGTGATTACTTCAACGTCTACGGTATGACCTTTAGTCAGGGCTCTACCTTTAACGCAGAGCAGCTGGCGGGCAGAGCGCAGGTCGTGGTATTAGATGACAACTCGCGCAGGCAGCTCTTCCCAAATAAAACGAACGTGGTCGGCGAAGTAATCCTGGTGGGCAACATGCCTGCTACCGTAATCGGCGTAGCGGAAGAGAAGCAGTCGATGTTTGGCAGCAGCAAGGTCCTGCGCGTCTGGCTGCCCTATACCACCATCTCCGGGCGGATCATGGGGCAGTCCTGGCTCAACTCTATCACCGTACGCGTAAAAGAGGGCTACGACAGCGCCATGGCCGAACAGCAGCTCGAGCGGCTGTTAACGCTGCGCCACGGGAAGAAGGATTTCTTCACCTGGAACATGGACGGCCTCTTGAAAACGGCGGAAAAGACCACACGTACTCTTCAGATGTTCCTGACGCTGGTGGCGGTGATTTCGCTGGTCGTCGGCGGCATCGGGGTGATGAATATCATGCTGGTGTCGGTCACGGAGCGCACGCGAGAGATCGGCATCCGTATGGCTGTCGGCGCCAGAGCCAGCGATGTGCTGCAGCAGTTTCTGATTGAAGCGGTGCTGGTGTGTCTGGTGGGCGGAGCGATGGGCATTGCGCTCTCCATGATGATCGCCTTTGCGCTTCAGCTCTTTTTACCGGGCTGGGAGATCGGCTTCTCGCCGGTGGCGATCCTCACGGCATTCCTGTGTTCGACCTTCACCGGCATTTTGTTTGGCTGGTTGCCGGCACGCAATGCGGCACGGCTGGATCCGGTGGATGCGCTGGCGCGCGAATAGGCTGAAAATAAAAATGCCAGCCGATCGGGCTGGCATTTTGCCTGCGGGGTGTACACAATGAATCAGAGAGCTATGCAACCGCTTCTGCTTCAACGGGGACGATTAGACTGGCGTGATTGCCTTTTGGCCCCTGGTGTACATCGAACCGGACGGATTGCCCGGCTTTGAGCGTCCTGTAACCATCCATCTGAATGGTGGAATAGTGAGCGAAGATATCCTCGCCGCCGCCTTCAGGGCAGATGAAGCCAAACCCTTTGGCGTTGTTGAACCACTTAACAGTACCCATTTCCATGCTTCGACATCCTTCGTAAATCTTATAAATTAAGATGGAATGAACCGGTGGTGGAGTGGGGGCTGTTCAAAACCTCGCCAACTCACGCTTGTACAATTTAGATAAACGAAAGAAGCCGTCAAGCGTTTGGCACCGGAGTTGGGACAATAATCAACCAAAATTTGAAGCAGTTAACGCTATTGCAACAGTTTGTGACAGACATCGCGGATGACAGTAATAGATGATTGTTATCTAACATCTGAGGTAGATTCATAGTGATTATGCAAAATGGGTAAGAGTAACGACTGGCTGGATTTTGACCAGCTGGCGGAAGAAAAAGTGCGCGACGCGCTAAAACCGCCATCTATGTATAAAGTTATGTTAATGAACGATGATTACACGCCGATGGAATTTGTTATTGACGTGCTACAAAAGTTCTTTTCTTATGATGTAGAACGTGCAACGCAACTGATGCTTACCGTTCATTATCGAGGCAAAGCGATCTGCGGCATCTTTACTGCCGAAGTCGCGGAAACCAAAGTGGCGATGGTGAACGACTATGCAAGGGAGAACGAGCATCCGTTGCTGTGTACGCTGGAAAAGGCCTGAAAAGGCATAAAATTGGGGGAGGTGCCTATGCTCAATCAAGAACTGGAACTCAGTTTAAACATGGCTTTCGCCAGAGCGCGTGAGCACCGACATGAGTTTATGACCGTCGAGCACTTACTGCTCGCACTGCTTAGCAACCCATCTGCCCGCGAAGCGCTGGAAGCCTGCTCCGTGGATCTGGTGGCGCTACGTCAGGAACTCGAAGCCTTCATCGAACAAACCACACCGGTGCTGCCAGCCAGTGAAGAAGAGCGCGACACGCAGCCGACGCTCAGCTTCCAGCGCGTGCTGCAGCGCGCGGTCTTCCACGTCCAGTCTTCAGGGCGTAGTGAAGTGACTGGCGCAAACGTCCTTGTTGCCATCTTTAGCGAGCAGGAGTCACAGGCTGCCTACCTGCTGCGTAAACACGAAGTCAGCCGACTCGACGTGGTTAACTTTATCTCCCACGGAACGCGCAAAGACGAGCCTAACCAGCCGTCCGATCCCGGCAGTCAGGTCAACAACAATGAAGAGCAAGCAGGCGGGGAGGATCGTATGGAAAACTTCACCACCAATCTTAACCAGCTTGCTCGCGTTGGCGGTATCGACCCGCTGATTGGCCGCGATAAAGAGCTGGAGCGCGCGATCCAGGTGCTGTGCCGTCGCCGCAAGAACAACCCGCTGCTGGTGGGTGAGTCTGGCGTGGGTAAAACCGCGATTGCCGAAGGCCTTGCCTGGCGTATTGTGCAGGGCGACGTGCCGGAAGTGATTGCCGACTGCACCATTTACTCGCTGGACATCGGCTCGCTGCTGGCGGGCACCAAATACCGCGGTGATTTTGAAAAACGCTTCAAGGCGCTGTTAAAACAGCTGGAGCAGGACACCAGCAGCATCCTGTTTATCGATGAGATCCACACCATCATCGGCGCGGGCGCGGCCTCCGGTGGCCAGGTGGATGCGGCTAACCTGATCAAACCGCTGCTCTCCAGCGGCAAGATCCGCGTGATGGGCTCCACGACCTACCAGGAGTTCAGCAACATCTTTGAGAAAGACCGCGCGCTGGCGCGTCGCTTCCAGAAAATTGACGTGACCGAGCCGTCCGTTGACGAAACGGTGCAGATCATCAACGGCCTGAAGACCAAGTACGAAGCGCACCACGACGTGCGTTACACCGCGAAGGCGGTGCGTGCGGCGGTGGAGCTGGCGGTGAAATACATCAACGACCGTCATCTGCCGGATAAGGCGATTGACGTGATTGATGAAGCGGGCGCGCGTGCGCGCCTGATGCCGGCCAGCAAGCGTAAGAAAACCGTTAACGTGGCGGATATTGAGTCCGTGGTGGCCCGCATCGCGCGTATCCCTGAGAAGAGCGTTTCTCAGAGCGACCGCGACACGCTGCGCACCCTCGGCAATCGCCTGAAAATGCTGGTCTTTGGTCAGGATAAAGCCATTGAGGCCTTAACCGAAGCGATCAAGATGGCCCGTGCCGGACTGGGGCATGACCACAAGCCTGTCGGTTCCTTCCTGTTCGCAGGCCCGACCGGCGTGGGGAAAACCGAGGTGACGGTTCAGCTCTCCAAAGCGCTGGGCATTGAGCTGCTGCGCTTTGACATGTCCGAGTACATGGAGCGTCACACCGTCAGTCGTTTGATTGGTGCGCCTCCGGGATACGTGGGCTTTGATCAGGGCGGCCTGCTCACTGACGCGGTGATCAAGCATCCGCACTCGGTACTGCTGCTCGATGAAATCGAGAAGGCGCACCCGGACGTGTTCAACATCCTGCTGCAGGTGATGGACAACGGGACGCTGACCGACAACAACGGGCGCAAGGCGGACTTCCGCAACGTGGTGCTGGTGATGACCACCAACGCCGGTGTGCGTGAAACCGAGCGTAAATCCATCGGCCTGATCCACCAGGATAACAGCACCGATGCGATGGAGGAGATCAAGAAGATCTTCACGCCGGAGTTCCGTAACCGCCTGGACAACATTATCTGGTTCGATCACCTGTCTACCGAAGTGATCCATCAGGTGGTGGACAAGTTCATCGTCGAGCTCCAGGTTCAGCTGGATCAGAAAGGCGTATCGCTGGAAGTCAGTCAGGAAGCCCGCAACTGGCTGGCCGAGAAAGGCTACGACCGTGCGATGGGTGCCCGTCCGATGGCGCGCGTGATTCAGGACAACCTGAAGAAACCGCTGGCGAACGAGCTGCTGTTTGGCTCGCTGGTGGACGGCGGCCAGGTGACCGTGGCGCTGGATCAGGCGAAGAACGAACTGACGTACGATTTCCAGAGTGCGGCGAAGCACAAGCCGGAAGCGGCTCACTGAGTTGTAAGGTAAAAGCAAAACGGCAACTTCGGTTGCCGTTTTTTTTGTTGCTCCCTCTCCTCGTGGGAGAGGGCCGGGGTGAGGGCATCAGGCCGCAGAGGAATTTTGCGAGGCGCTTTCCAGTTTCTTTCGAAGTCAGTTGCTGGATAAATCCACAGTAATAAAATGGCGGCGCACCTGCAAAATCAGGTGCCGGGATTGGCGTCCTGGAAGTGTGTGCACAGACAATCTTGCGTGCATAAAGGATTACATATGACTGATATTAATAGCTTCGCCCAGCTCTACACCGAACTCTCCCTCAACCCCGATCTCCCAACCCTGGCCGAGCGCTGCAAGCTGCTCACCGAAATCCTTCTCGACTGCAAATCACTCCCGCAAACGCAGCCCGTTTGCCGCTGTCTTGGGGCCTGGCTGGAAGAGGTGAAAACCGGCCTCACAGAATCAATGCGTGATTTTCAGGTGGTGGAGTTTGAGGATGAAGCGGAACAACCGCGACCAAAAGAGTGGCTGCTGGAAGATACAGAAACGAAATGCGACTACTGCCGGGCGTTAAACCACGTTCTGCTGGTATCGAATTTTGACCGCGATATGCTGCCGCTCCTGACGGGATTACTCCACGACATGGCTCATTCTATGGCGGGGGATTTAATTGCTCCTGTACAACCCTGGATGACAATTCATCTTCCAACGCAGCAGCACTAAAGCCATAAATAAAAAAGGCCGGGATAATCCCGACCTTTTAAATATTCATCTGCCATTACAGGCGAAAACAATTAGCGACTACGGAAGACAATGCGGCCTTTGCTCAGGTCGTACGGGGTCAGTTCAACAGTCACTTTGTCGCCCGTTAAAATGCGGATGTAGTTTTTGCGCATTTTACCGGAGATGTGCGCAGTTACCACGTGACCGTTTTCCAGCTCTACGCGAAACATGGTATTAGGCAACGTATCAAGTACGGTACCCTGCATTTCAATATTGTCTTCTTTGGCCATCTAATCCTCTGGGGTATCACTACCAAGTTTTGAACCGGCAAGATAATGCCGAAATTCATCAATTAAGTAAAGAATTGCGCGATTAAAACGCAGCAAAACAGTTTCAGCGCATTGCCCAAGCGTCACGGTACAACCGAACAGGAAGCGCATTCGTAAAGGGGAGACAACAGGATAAACGTCAGGACGTTATCTGAAGCGGGGGTCCCAAACGGCGGCGGGGCAACAGGCAGAAGCTACTCTGCGGCGTAATTATAACACCCTCATAAAAAATATGCGGAAAACATTTAGGCATTAGGCAGAAAGAGCGTACGAGGCACCCAGAAGTCGCGCGGGAGCTTCTCCTTGCGGCAATTATCGAGGTGCTCAATGTAGTGGCGACGGGAAATTTCGACGGCGCCGAGGGAGGCAGTGTGCTCATTGAGCACCTGGCAGTCCATCAGCTGTCCGCCGCGATGCGCAAACTCCTGGCAAAAGACCAGCAGCGCACTTTTTGAGGCGTTAGCGGCGCGGGAGAACATCGACTCCCCGCAAAACAGTGTTCCTTGCGCCACGCCGTACATACCGCCGACAAGTTCGCCGCCGTCCCATACTTCAATGGAATGCGCGTAGCCAAGCTCGTGCAGCTGGTGGTAGGCGGTGATGATATCGCGGGTGATCCATGTTCCTTCGTGACGGTCTTCAGCGCAGCCTTCAATGACCTGACCAAAGGCGTGGTTCAGCGTCACGCGGTAAGGTGATTTTGCATGGAAACGCTTCATGCTGCGGCTGACATGAAATTGTGCAGGCCATAGCACGGCGCGCGGGTCGGGCGACCACCATAAAATCGGGTCGCCGGGTGAAAACCAGGGAAAGATCCCACGCTGGTAGGCCATCAACAGACGAGCCGGGCTGAGATCGCCGCCGAGCGCCAGCAACCCATTTGGTTCACGCAGCGCCCCCTCCGGGGAAGGGAACGCAATATTATGACGAGACAGCTGGACCAGGCGCATGACAACAGAACTCCAATACGCGAGTGAGGATCGGTACTAATATAGCCTACAGACGCTGTTTAAACTGGTAGTAGCGACCCTGTTTCGCCAACAATTCTGCGTGATTACCTTGCTCAATAATGTGTCCGTTGTCCATCACAATTATCCGATCGAAACTCGCCAGCCCGCGCAGGCGGTGCGTGACCATCAGCACCGTTTTGCCAGCCATGACGGTAGCCAGTAAATCCAGAATTTGGCTTTCGGTTGTGGCATCCAGCCCTTCTGTTGGCTCGTCGAGCAGCATCAGGGGCGCATCGTGAAGTAGCGCGCGCGCAATCGCCAGTCGGCGCAGTTCGCCGCCGGAGAGCTGACGACCGCCTTCACCCAGCCAGCTGTTTAACCCTTCGTCCTCAAGCAGCTTGTGCAGACCGACTTGTTCGAGCGTCGTGCACAGTGCGTCGTCAGAGGCATCGGGTGCCGCCAGCAGCAGGTTATCGCGCAGGGTAGCGCTAAACAGATGCACCCGCTGTGGCACCACGCTGACGGTTTTACGTAAGGCCTGCTCGCCGAAATCAGCCAGCTTTACATCGTTAAACTGGATCTGTCCCTGCTGCGGATCCCAGGCGCGCGTCAAAAGCTGCAGAAGCGTTGACTTACCGCAGCCGGTACGACCCAGGATCGCAATTCGCTGACCCGCGCTTACCGAGAGGTTAATCCCTTCCAGCGCGTTCTGCCCCTGCTTGTCGTAGGCAAACGTGACGTCGTTCAGCGTCAATGCAACCTGCGCTGGAACCGATGTCTGGCTAGCGGTGAACGTCACCTCGGGTTCCTGCTCGGCAATTTCCGTGATGCGCAGGGCAGAGGCGATAACCTGTCCAAGATGCTGGAAGGCCCCCGTCACGGGTGCCAGCGCTTCGAAGGCCGCCAGCGCGCAGAAAACAAAGAGTGCAATCAGCGGTCCTGGCTGCAGGTTAGCGCCCACGCCGCCGGAGGCCATCCACAGCATCGCGATAACAGCCACGCCACCGATGAGCATCATTAGCGCCTGAGAGAAGGCCGTCAGTTCAGACTGTCGGCGCTGCGCCTCGTGCCAGTTTAGCTCTGTACTTTCCATCCGTGCGCGGTAGCGCCTGCTGGCGCCAAAGATAGTCAGCTCTGCCTGCCCCTGCAGCCATGAGGTCAACTGCTGACGGTATTCTCCGCGCAGGCGCGTGAGGTTTTCGCCGGTAGATTTACCCGCTCGATAGAACAGCGGCGGCAGGAAAATCAAGGTTAGCAGCATAATGCCGCCGAGCGTCAGCGCGATCGGGACGTCCAGAACGCACAGCCCCAGCGTCACCACGACGATCACCACGAAGGCGCCGACAATCGGCGATATTACGCGCAGATAGAGATGGTCCAGCGTATCGACATCCGCCACGACGCGGTTGAGCAATTCCCCCTGGCGAAAGCGCGCTAGCCCGGCAGGGGAGAGGGGCAGCAGCCTGCTGAAGGTGTATATACGCAGGTGCTGCAGCACGCGGAAGGTTGCATCGTGGCTGACCAGGCGCTCGAAGTAGCGCCCGGCAGTACGGGTGATGGCCGTGCCACGCACGCCCGCGGCGGGCAACATATAGTTGAAGCTGTAGAGCCCCGCGAAGCCAGCCGCGGCAGAGGCCGACAGAAACCAGCCAGAGAGCGTAAGCAGGCCGATGCTTGCCAGCAGGGTAATAATTGCCAGCACGATGCCCAGCGTCAGCATCCATTTGTGGCGTTTATAGAGCGCAAGATAGGGGAGCAGGGCGCGCATCAGATGTCCTCCTGACGATTCGCCAGCAGAGAGGCAAATGGCCCCTTCGCGGCAACGAGTGAGGCGTAATCGCCTTGCTCAACGATGTGACCGTTTTCCATCACCCAGATTTGATCCCAGTCGGCTATGCCTTCCAACTGATGTGTAACCATCAGCGTGGTTTGCTGCCGTGAGGCGGCGTTAAGCGCCTCCATTACGCGCTGCTCGCTGTGTGCGTCCAGGCTGGCCGCGGGCTCATCAAGCAGCATAAGCTGGCATGGGTTAAGCAGCGCGCGCGCAACGGCAACGCGCTGAGCCTGCCCGACGGAGAGCCCGGCAGACTGGTCACCGACGACCGTATCGATGCCCTGTTGAAGCAGCGGCAGAAACTCGCTGACCCAGGCGCGATCGAGCACGGACTGGAGTTCATCTTCACGCGCATCCGGACGAGCCAGCAGCACATTCTCGCGCAGCGTAGATGCCGGAAGCTGTGGGTTTTGCCCAACCCAGCTCAGCTGTTTACGCCAGGCGTCAGGGTCTAGATCGCGCAGTTCGGTTTTATTCACCCGCAGTGAACCGGTATAGGCCATAAAGCCGGAGAGCGCATTCAGCAGGGAACTTTTCCCCGATCCGCTGGTGCCGACCAGCACCACGCGTTGTCCGGCTGGCAGGGTAAAGTTCAGCGGGCCTGCCAGCACTTTGCCTTCGGGCGACAGGATAAAAAAATCCTGCGCTTCAAGGGTCACCGGCTCTTTCGCATTCAGCGTGGCTTCACCACGCTCCGGGTGCGCCAGCGGCGTCTCCAGGAAGGTTTTCAGGCTGTCGGCGGCACCAATGGCCTGCGCTTTTGCATGATAAAAGGTGCCGAGATCGCGAAGCGGCTGGAAAAATTCCGGGGCCAGGATCAGCGCCAGGAAGCCAGCGGAAAGCGTTACCGCTGTCCCGTAGTGGCCGAAATCCAGCGCGCCGAGGTAGGAGAAGCCAAAGTAGACGGCTACCAGCGCAATCGACAGCGACGTAAAGAATTCAAGTACGCCAGACGACAGGAACGCCAGACGCAGCACTTCCATCGTGCGCTGACGGAAGTCCTGCGATGCCTTGCGAATATTTTCGGTTTCGGCTTCACCGCGTCCAAAGATACGCAAGGTTTCCATCCCGCGCAGTCGGTCAAGGAAATGGCCGCTCAGGCGACCCAGCGCCAGGAAGTTACGCCGGTTGGCATCCGCTGCGCCCATTCCTACCATCGCCATAAACAGCGGGATCAGCGGGGCGGTGCCGAGCAAGATCAGCGCGGCAACCCAGTTGATCGGAAAAATGACGATCACAATCAGCAGCGGTACGAAAACGGCCAGCGCCATCTGCGGCAGGTAGCGGGCATAGTAGTCGTGCATGTCGTCGATCTGTTCAAGAATTAGCGTTGCCCAGCTACCGGCAGGCTTGCCCTGGATCCACGCGGGACCGGCTTCCTGAAGACGGTCCAGTACCTGTCGACGGATCTCATAGCGAATATGCTGTCCGGCGTGAAAACCGACGCGTTCACGCAGCCAGACCACCCAGGCGCGCAGGACAAAGATCAGAACCAAAACGACAAAAGGCAGCAGAAGCGCCTCGCGCGGGATGTTCTCCATGATCATATGGTTAAGAATGCGGGCCAGCAGCCATGCCTGGGCAACAATCAACAAACCGCTGATAAACCCCAAAAGACGGGAAATCATAAGCCAGCGGCGGGAAATAACGCTTTGCTGTTTTAGCCAGCGTGTTAACTCTTGTTGACGGGTTTTTTCCATTGCGTACTTTGCAGGTGACGTTATAAGAAATTAGACAACTGCATGTTACACGCGGGGAAAAATAAAGGCGACCTGTGGCCGCCTTTATTTACGTTTGTTACTGACTTGTAAAGATTATTTACCTGTTTCAGCCAGCCCGTCCAGGTAGCGCTCCGCATCCAGCGCGGCCATACAGCCGGTGCCCGCAGAGGTGATCGCCTGCCGATAAATATGGTCCATCACGTCGCCTGCAGCGAACACGCCAGGGATGCTGGTCTGGGTCGCGTTGCCGTGAATACCGGACTGCACTTTGATGTAGCCGTTTTCCAGCTCAAGCTGACCGTCGAAGATAGCGGTGTTCGGGCTGTGACCGATTGCCACGAACAGGCCTGCCACTTCCAGCGACTCCAGGTTGTCGGTGTTCTGCGTGTCGCGCAGGCGCAGGCCGGCAACGCCCATCTGATCGCCGGTAACTTCTTCCAGCGTACGGTGGGTGTGCAGCACGATGTTGCCGCTCGCCACTTTATCCATCAGACGTTTGATCAGAATTTTTTCTGCGCGGAAGGTGTCGCGACGGTGGATCAGGTGCACTTCGGAGGCGATGTTCGCCAGATAAAGCGCTTCTTCCACAGCGGTGTTTCCGCCGCCGATCACCGCGACTTTCTGGTTGCGATAGAAGAAACCGTCGCAGGTGGCGCAGGCAGACACGCCGCGGCCTTTAAACGCTTCTTCTGACGGCAGACCAAGATAACGGGCCGATGCGCCGGTGGCGATAATCAACGCGTCACAGGTGTATTCGCCGCTGTCGCCCGTCAGACGGAACGGACGGTTCTGCAGATCGACCTTGTTAATGTGGTCGAACAGAATTTCGGTTTCGAATTTGGCGGCATGCTCGTGCATGCGTTCCATCAGCAGCGGCCCGGTCAGGTCATTCGGGTCGCCTGGCCAGTTTTCGACCTCGGTGGTGGTGGTCAGCTGACCGCCTTTTTCCATGCCGGTGATGAGTACCGGGTGCAGGTTAGCGCGTGCAGCATAGACCGCTGCGGTATATCCCGCAGGTCCAGAACCAAGGATTAGCAGCTTACTGTGTTTAGCCGTGCCCATGAGATCCCCATTGTTGTTGGCAGACATTTGGCTGGATTGTAGGGAATTTGTTGCCGTAAAAAAAGAGCGCAGAAATTTTGATATCGATATGTGCGATAGGTACGGACGATAAATTGAGCGCTATAACATCACGCTTTCTACTGAAATCCGGTTGTTTATAAGGCAATAAAATGATGATTAATACCCTACCGTAATGAATATCCGGCATGTTGTACTAAAAATCGATGTTTTGCTTTGACAATCCCCTGCGCTTTTGCGAAAACATTCAAGGAAGAAAAAAAACCGCATTACTCGTGTGCCGCATAGGCATGCACGTAAATGCCATTTTTACCGGGTCAGTGAAATCTACGCATGGCGTGGACAGACGCCATACGTGATGTCGGTGACTGCCTTAAGGCAACGGTCTTCTTAACAAACAGAACCCGAATCCACATCGCGTCTAACACATAACCAGGCGATGTGATGAATAACGGGTACAGGCTCTGAACAGTGATGTGCACAGGGTCCAGGCAGGAGTAGGGAAGGAATACAGAGAGACAATAATAATGGTAGATAGCAAGAAGCGCCCTGGCAAAGATCTCGACCGTATCGATCGTAACATTCTTAATGAATTGCAAAAGGATGGGCGTATTTCCAACGTCGAGCTTTCAAAACGTGTGGGACTTTCCCCGACGCCGTGCCTTGAGCGCGTGCGCCGACTGGAAAGACAGGGTTTTATTCAGGGCTATACGGCTCTGCTTAACCCGCATTATCTGGATGCCTCACTTCTGGTATTTGTTGAGATTACTCTGAATCGTGGTGCGCCGGATGTGTTTGAACAATTCAACTCCGCTGTACAAAAACTTGAAGAAATTCAAGAGTGTCATCTGGTTTCCGGTGATTTCGACTACCTGTTGAAAACCCGCGTGCCGGACATGTCCGCCTACCGTAAGCTGCTGGGTGAAACCTTGCTGCGTCTGCCAGGCGTGAATGACACCCGTACCTATGTGGTGATGGAAGAGGTCAAACAGAGCAATCGTCTGGTTATTAAGACGCGCTAACACGGAACAGGTGCAAAATCAGTGTAGTTTGATTACACTCCTGTTAATCCATACAGCAACAGTGCCGGGGAGCCCCGGCACTGTTGTCCGTTTTAGCAAACAGGCAGGACATGCCTGATACCTGGAGAGCCTTTCTTGAGCCAGGAATATACCGAAGACAAAGAAGTCACATTATCGAAGCTAAGCAGCGGACGTCGTCTCCTTGAGGCGTTACTGATTGTTATTGCCCTTTTTGCCGTTTGGCTGATGGTCGCCTTACTCAGTTTTAACCCCTCAGATCCCAGCTGGTCACAAACCGCGTGGCATGAGCCTATCCATAACTTAGGCGGCGTTCCCGGCGCCTGGCTTGCGGACACTCTCTTTTTCATATTCGGTGTGATGGCCTACACCATACCTGTCATTATCATTGGCGGATGCTGGTTTGCCTGGCGTCATCGCCAGAATGATGACTACATCGATTATTTCGCGGTTTCGCTTCGCCTGATTGGCGCGCTGGCCCTGATCCTGACCTCATGCGGGCTGGCGGCCATCAACGCCGATGATATCTGGTACTTCGCCTCCGGCGGCGTAATCGGTAGCCTGCTCAGTTCTGCCCTGCAGCCAATGCTTCACAGCAGCGGCGGTACGCTGACGTTGCTCTGTATCTGGGCGGCGGGCCTGACGCTGTTTACCGGCTGGTCGTGGGTCAGTATTGCCGAGAAGATCGGCAGCTTTATTCTCACTGTTCTGACGTTTGCCAGCAATCGTACCCGTCGTGACGATACGTGGGTCGATGAAGACGAATACGAAGACGAGTATGAAGAAGACGACGATGCCCCGGTGCAGCGCCGTGAATCTCGTCGTGCACGAATTATGCGTGGCGCGCTGGCACGTCGTCAGCGCGTCGCCGAGAAATTTGCCAATCCGCTTGGCCGTAAAACCGATGCGGCGCTCTTCTCCGGAAAACGCATGGATGAAGACGAACAGGTTGAATACAGCGCGGCGGGAGCCGCCGTCGATCCTGACGACGTTCTCTTCTCCGGCAACCGCGCGATGCCGGGTGATTTTGACGAGTACGATCCGCTGTTAAACGGCCATTCGGTTACCGAACCGGTTGCCGCCGCCGCTGCCGCAACTACGGCAGCGCAGGCTTATGCTGCGCCTGTTGAAGCGGTAACGCCATCTGTGCCGGTTCCTGCCCCAGAATCCGTTATCCAGCAGCCTCAGGTTGACTGGCAGACGGCGCCGGGCGTTCACACGCCGGAGCCGGTGATTGCAACGGAGCCGGAAAGTTATATCCCCGTCCAGGAAGAGCAGTGGCAGCAGCCGTATCAGCCGGAGCCTGTGTATGAACCACAGGGATATCCGCACTATGAGCAGCCTGTCGCGCAGCCGTATCAGGAGTATGTGCCTGAACCGGTAGAACCCGCGCAGCCATACGTAGAGCCTGAGCCTGAAGTGGTGGAGGAGGTGAAACCGTCTCGTCCGCCGATGTACTATTTTGAAGAAGTAGAAGAGCGCCGTGCCCGCGAGCGCGAGCAGCTGGCGGCCTGGTACCAGCCCGTGCCTGAATCGGCGCAGGAGTCTGCGGCCAGAACGCCTTCTGTTTCCGTACCGCCTGTCGATCCGATTGCCCCAGTTGCCCCCGTGGCTGAAAGCGTGAAGCAAGCCACTGCAGCCGCCGCCGCTGCTGCACCTGTGTTTAGCCTTGCTACGGGCGGTGCACCGCGTCCGCAGGTGAAAGAGGGCATTGGTCCACAGCTGCCACGCCCTAACCGCGTACGTGTGCCAACGCGCCGTGAGCTTGCATCCTATGGCATCAAGCTGCCTTCTCAGCGTATGGCTGAGGAAAAAGCGCGTGAATCCGATTACGAAGACGATGCTGATGAACTACAGCAGGATGAACTGGCCCGTCAGTTCGCCGCGACGCAGCACCAGCGCTACGGTGAAGAGTATCAGCCCGACGAACGCGTTCAGGAAGACGAAGATGACGCTGCGGAAGCAGAACTCGCGCGCCAGTTCGCCGCCACGCAGCAGCAGCGCTATTCCGGTGAACAGCCAACAGGCGCGAACCCGTTCTCGCTGACGGATTTTGAATTCTCACCGATGAAAGATCTGGTGGATGATGGCCCAAGCGAACCGCTATTCACCCCGAGCGTAATGCCGGAAGCTGAGCCGGTGCGACAGCAGCCAGCACCGCAGGCGTATGCGCAGCCGCAACAGCAACCAGCTCCGCAGGCGTATGCGCAACCGCAACAGCCAGCTCCTCAAGCCTATGCGCAGCCGCAGCAACCAGCACAGCAGGCACCGCAGTTCCAGCAGCCAGCGCCGCAGCCGCAGGAGAGCCTGATTCACCCGCTGCTGATGCGTAACGGTGACAGTCGTCCACTTCAGCGCCCGACCACGCCGCTGCCGTCACTGGATCTGTTGACGCCTCCACCGTCTGAAGTAGAGCCGGTTGATACCTTCGCGCTTGAACAAATGGCCCGTCTGGTTGAGGCCCGTCTGGCAGACTTCCGCATCAAGGCGGATGTCGTGAACTACTCCCCTGGCCCGGTGATCACCCGCTTCGAGCTGAACCTGGCGCCGGGCGTCAAAGCCGCACGTATTTCTAACCTCTCCCGTGACCTGGCGCGCTCTCTGTCGACCGTGGCGGTGCGCGTGGTGGAAGTCATTCCAGGCAAGCCGTACGTTGGCCTTGAGCTGCCGAACAAGAAACGTCAGACCGTCTACCTGCGTGAAGTGCTGGATAACACCAAGTTCCGTGATAACCCCTCTCCGTTAACCGTGGTGTTGGGTAAAGATATCGCGGGCGATCCGGTGGTTGCAGACCTCTCGAAAATGCCACACCTGCTGGTCGCGGGTACGACCGGCTCTGGTAAGTCGGTCGGCGTGAACGCCATGATCCTCAGCATGCTCTACAAAGCGCAGCCCGAAGACGTGCGTTTCATCATGATCGACCCGAAAATGCTCGAACTGTCGGTCTATGAAGGCATTCCGCATCTGCTCACCGAAGTGGTGACGGATATGAAAGATGCCGCCAACGCCCTGCGCTGGAGCGTTAACGAGATGGAACGCCGTTACAAGCTGATGTCCGCACTGGGCGTGCGTAACCTGGCCGGTTATAACGAGAAAATCGCTGAGGCGAAGCGTATGGGACGTCCAATTCCGGACCCATACTGGAAGCCGGGTGACAGCATGGATGCCCAGCATCCGGTGCTGGAAAAACTGCCTTACATCGTCGTGCTGGTGGATGAGTTCGCTGACCTGATGATGACCGTCGGTAAAAAAGTCGAAGAGCTGATTGCTCGTCTGGCACAGAAAGCGCGTGCGGCGGGTATTCACCTTGTACTGGCAACCCAGCGACCGTCTGTGGATGTAATCACCGGTCTGATTAAGGCCAACATCCCGACCCGCATCGCGTTTACCGTATCAAGCAAAATTGACTCGCGTACCATTCTTGACCAGGGCGGCGCTGAGTCGCTGTTGGGGATGGGCGATATGCTGTACTCCGGCCCGAACTCGACCTCGCCGGTGCGTGTCCACGGCGCGTTCGTTCGCGATGAGGAAGTTCACGCGGTGGTGCAGGACTGGAAAGCACGCGGCCGGCCGCAGTACGTTGACGGTATTACTAATGACACCGAAAGCGAAGGTGGCGGCGGTGGCTTTGACGGCGGCGAAGAGCTGGATCCGCTGTTCGACCAGGCGGTTAACTTCGTTACTGAAAAACGTAAAGCGTCCATCTCTGGCGTACAGCGTCAGTTCCGTATCGGCTATAACCGTGCGGCGCGCATCATCGAACAGATGGAAGCCCAGGGCATCGTGAGCGAGCAGGGGCATAACGGTAACCGTGAAGTGCTGGCGCCGCCGCCGTTCGAATGACCTTTCAGCGATTGCAAAGATGGGTAAATCAGCCAAAATTAAGCATTTTCTTCTGTCACCTGCCTGCGGGCAGGTCCAGAATAGAAGACGGAACCCCCATAACGGGAAGACGTATTTTAAGGAATAACAATGAAAAAAATCGCCATCGCCTGTGCATTACTCACCAGTTTTGTCGCCAGCAGCGTCTGGGCTGATGCGGCCAGCGACCTTAAAAGCCGCCTGGATAAGGTCAGCAGCTTCCACGCCAGCTTCACGCAAAAAGTGACGGACGGCAGCGGCAATGCCGTGCAGGAAGGTCAGGGTGATTTGTGGGTGAAACGCCCGAATCTGTTCAACTGGCATATGACCCAGCCGGATGAAAGCATTCTGGTGTCTGACGGTAAAACCCTGTGGTTCTTCAACCCGTTTGTTGAGCAGGCCACGGCCACCTGGCTGAAAGATGCAACCAGCAACACGCCGTTTATGCTGATTGCCCGTAACCAGTCCAGCGACTGGCAGCAGTACAACATCAAGCAGAACGGTGATGAATTTGTCCTGACGCCGAAAGGCAGCAACGGCAACCTGAAGCAGTTCACCATCAACGTGAGCAGCAACGGTACGATCAATCAATTCGGTGCGGTTGAGCAGGACGACCAGCGCAGCAGCTACCAGCTGAAAACGCAGCAAAACGGTTCTGTCGATGCATCGAAATTCACCTTTACCCCGCCGCAGGGCGTAACGGTGGACGACCAACGTAATAAGTAAGAGGCATGAGTGGGCAACCTGTCGCTCGATTTTTCAGATAATGCGTTTCAACCACTGGCCGCCCGTATGCGGCCAGAAAATTTAGCGCAGTACATCGGCCAGCAGCACCTGCTGGCTGCGGGAAAACCGTTGCCGCGCGCTATTGAAGCCGGGCATCTGCACTCGATGATCCTCTGGGGGCCGCCGGGAACCGGAAAAACTACTCTGGCCGAAGTGATCGCCCGCTATGCAAACGCTGATGTTGAACGTATTTCTGCAGTCACGTCGGGTGTAAAGGAGATCCGCGAAGCCATCGAGCGGGCGCGGCAAAACCGTAACGCCGGGCGCCGTACGATCCTGTTTGTGGACGAAGTCCACCGCTTCAACAAGAGCCAGCAGGATGCCTTCCTGCCGCATATCGAAGATGGCACGATTTTCTTCATCGGCGCCACCACTGAAAATCCGTCATTTGAACTGAACTCGGCGCTGCTCTCCCGCGCGCGCGTTTACCTGCTTAAGTCGCTGACGACAGAAGATATCGAAAAGGTCCTCACCCAGGCGATGGACGATAAGGCTCGTGGATACGGTGGACAGGATATTGTTCTGCCGGACGAGACGCGTCTCGCCATTGCTCAACTGGTCAACGGCGATGCGCGCCGGGCTCTGAATACGCTGGAAATGATGGCCGACATGGCCGAAATTGATGCTTCCGGCAAGCGAGTGCTGAAGCCTGAACTGCTCACCGAAATAGCCGGCGAGCGCAGCGCCCGTTTTGATAATAAAGGCGATCGTTTTTACGACCTGATTTCGGCGCTGCATAAATCCGTTCGCGGCAGCTCGCCGGATGCCGCGCTTTACTGGTACGCACGCATCATCACGGCGGGTGGCGATCCTTTATACGTAGCGCGTCGCTGTCTGGCGATTGCGTCAGAGGATGTGGGTAATGCTGACCCGCGCGCCATGCAGGTGGCTATCTCCGCCTGGGACTGCTTTACCCGCGTCGGGCCCGCTGAGGGCGAGCGCGCCATTGCGCAGGCAATCGTCTACCTGGCCTGCGCGCCGAAAAGTAATGCGGTTTATACCGCCTTCAAAGCGGCGATGTCCGACGCGCGTGAACGTCCGGATTATGATGTCCCGGTACACCTGCGCAACGCGCCAACCAAACTGATGAAAGAGATGGGGTATGGGCAGGAGTACCGCTACGCCCACGACGAGCCCAACGCCTACGCCGCCGGGGAGGAGTATTTCCCCCAGGAGATGGCACAAACCCGCTATTATCACCCCACAAACAGAGGTCTTGAGGGTAAGATTGGCGAAAAGCTCGCCTGGCTTGCCGGACAGGATCAAAATAGCCCTATAAAACGCTACCGTTAGCGCTATCGTTGCGGTAATGTTGGCGTAGTATCCCTGTGACCGCAGGCTGTGGTCACTTTTTCCTATTTTAATTCGATAAGCACAGGATAAGCATGCTCGATCCCAATCTGCTGCGTAATGAGCCAGACGCAGTCGCTGAAAAACTGGCACGCCGGGGCTTTAAGCTGGATGTAGATAAGCTGCGCGCTCTTGAAGAGCGTCGTAAAGTTCTGCAGGTACAAACTGAAAATCTGCAGGCAGAGCGTAATTCTCGATCGAAATCCATCGGCCAGGCGAAAGCGCGCGGGGAAGATATTGAGCCATTACGCCTGGAAGTGAACAAACTGGGTGAAGAGCTGGATCAGGCGAAAGCTGAACTGGACGTTCTTCAGACAGAAATTCGTGATATCGCCCTGGCTATCCCGAACATTCCCGACGACAGCGTGCCTGTTGGTAAAGATGAAAACGACAACGTTGAAGTGAAACGCTGGGGCACGCCTCGCGAATTCGACTTCGAGGTTCGCGATCACGTGACCCTGGGCGAAATGCACGCGGGCCTGGACTTTGCGGCGGCGGTTAAGCTGACCGGTTCTCGCTTTGTGGTGATGAAGGGTCAAATTGCCCATCTGCACCGCGCTCTGGCGCAGTTCATGCTGGATCTGCACACCGAGCAGCACGGTTACAGCGAAACCTACGTGCCGTATCTGGTTAACCACGATACGCTGTACGGTACGGGCCAGCTGCCGAAATTTGCCGGCGATCTGTTCCACACCCGTCCGCTGGACGAGGAAGCAGACAGCAGCAACTACGCGCTGATCCCAACCGCGGAAGTGCCGCTGACCAACCTCGTGCGTGATGAGATCATCGACGAAGACGACCTGCCAATCAAACTGACCGCACACTCTCCGTGCTTCCGTTCTGAAGCCGGTTCTTACGGTCGTGACACCCGCGGTCTGATCCGTATGCACCAGTTCGACAAGGTAGAGATGGTGCAGATCGTTCGTCCTGAAGAGTCTATGGACGCGCTGGAAGAGATGACCGGTCATGCTGAGAAAGTGCTGGAGCTGCTGGGCCTGCCGTACCGCCGTATGGCGCTGTGCACCGGCGACATGGGCTTCGGTGCCTGCAAAACCTTCGACCTTGAAGTCTGGGTTCCTGCGCAGAACACCTACCGTGAAATCTCCTCCTGTTCCAACGTCTGGGATTTCCAGGCGCGTCGTATGCAGGCGCGTTGCCGCAGCAAATCTGACAAGAAGACCCGTCTGGTTCATACCCTGAACGGCTCTGGTCTGGCTGTCGGCCGTACGCTGGTTGCCGTGCTGGAAAACTACCAGCAGGCTGACGGGCGTATTGAGATCCCGGAAGTACTGCGCCCTTACATGAAAGGCCAGCAGTTCATCGGCTAATTATTTGCTCTAAGACAAAAAAGCGCCTCAGGGCGCTTTTTTTATGCCTCTGATTTGATACGAAGCAATAACCCCTCCCTCTAAAGTAGTAATACTCCTCCGAACGAAAGTCAGCATAAAACACTGATAACCAAAAATATCGTTATACATAAAACTATATAGCGGTGTATGCCGCCCTTTATTTCTTTGTGAGCAACCAAAGTGAGTCTCTATGAAAATCAAAGCGCCTGATGCGTTAATGGCTGCCGAGGTCACTCGCCGTGGGTTGATGAAAACCACGGCTATTGGCGGCCTGGCTGTTGCCGGCAGCGCCTTCACGCTCCCTTTTTCCCGGCTGGCGTCGGCGGCAGATGCACTGTCTCCGGCTACGGCCCCGGAAAAAGTGGTCTGGAGTGCCTGTACCGTTAACTGCGGTAGCCGTTGTCCACTGCGCATGCATGTGGTGGATGGGGAAATCAAATATGTTGAAACCGACAACACCGGGGACGATAACTACGAAGGGTTACATCAGGTTCGCGCCTGCCTGCGCGGGCGCTCAATGCGCCGCCGCGTCTATAACCCTGACCGTCTGAAATATCCGATGAAGCGCGTGGGTAAGCGTGGGGAAGGGAAGTTCGAGCGCATCAGCTGGGACGAGGCCTACGATATTATCGCCACCAATATGCAGCGCCTGATAAAAGACTACGGCAACGAGTCCATCTACCTGAACTACGGCACCGGGACGCTTGGCGGCACCCTGACGCGCTCATGGCCGCCGGGAAAAACGCTGGTTGCGCGCCTGATGAACTGCTGCGGCGGCTATCTCAATCACTACGGTGACTACTCTTCCGCACAGATTGCCGCGGGCCTGAACTACACCTACGGCGGCTGGGCAGACGGCAACAGCCCGTCCGACATCGAAAACAGTAAGTTGGTGGTGCTGTTCGGTAATAACCCTGGCGAAACGCGCATGAGCGGCGGCGGGGTAACCTACTACCTCGAACAGGCTCGCGCCAAATCCAACGCCCGCATGATCATCGTCGATCCGCGCTATACCGACACCGGTGCAGGGCGTGAAGATGAGTGGATCCCAATCCGTCCAGGTACGGATGCGGCGCTCGTCAGCGCTCTGGCGTGGGTGATGATCACCGAGAACCTCGTCGATCAGCCGTTCCTCGATAAGTACTGCGTCGGCTATGACGAGAAAACCCTGCCGGCCAGCGCGCCGGCTAACGGTCACTATAAAGCCTATATTCTCGGTCAGGGCAGCGACGGAGTGGCGAAAACGCCGGAGTGGGCATCGACTATCACCGGAATTCCGGTCGAGCGTATTGTCCAGCTGGCTCGCGAAATCGGCTCGGCGAAACCGGCCTATATCAGCCAGGGCTGGGGACCGCAGCGTCACGCGAATGGCGAGATTGCGACCCGTGCTATCTCAATGCTCTCCATCCTCACCGGCAACGTTGGTGTTCACGGCGGCAACTCCGGCGCGCGCGAAGGCTCGTATGAAGTGCCGTTTGAACGTATGCCGACGCTGGATAACCCGGTTCAAACCAGCATCTCCATGTTTATGTGGACGGATGCGATTGAGCGCGGCCCGGAAATGACCGCGCTGCGCGACGGCGTGCGCGGCAAAGACAGGCTGGACGTGCCGATCAAGATGATCTGGAACTATGCCGGTAACTGTCTTATCAACCAGCACTCCGAAATCAACCGCACCCATGAGATCCTGCAGGATGACAAGAAGTGCGAGATGATTGTGGTCATCGACTGCCACATGACCTCGTCGGCGAAATATGCCGATATCCTGCTGCCGGACTGCACCGCGTCTGAGCAGATGGATTTCGCGCTGGACGCTTCGTGCGGGAATATGTCCTACGTGATCTTTACCGACCAGGCCATTAAGCCGCGCTTTGAGTGCAAAACTATCTATGAGATGACCTCTGAGCTGGCGAAACGCCTTGGCGTCGAGCAGCAGTTTAACGAGGGGCGGACTCAGGAAGGATGGATGCGCCATCTGCATGAACTCTCCCGCAAAGCGGTTCCGGACCTGCCGGACTTCGACACCTTCCGCAAGCAGGGCATGTACAAACAGCGCGATCCGGAAGGCCATCACGTGGCGTACAAATCGTTCCGTGAAGATCCGCAGGCCAACCCGCTAACCACGCCGTCGGGCAAGATTGAGATCTACTCTGAAGAGCTGGCGAAAATCGCTTCGACGTGGGAGCTGCCGGAAGGGGACGTTATCGATCCGCTGCCAATCTATACGCCTGGTTTCGAAAACTATAACGATCCGCTGACGGCGAAATTCCCGCTGCAGCTGACTGGTTTCCACTATAAAGCGCGCGTGCACTCGACCTACGGCAACGTTGACGTACTGAAAGCGGCGTGCCGCCAGGAGATGTGGATCAACCCGATGGATGCAAAAGCGCGTGGCATCAGCAACGGTGACCGCGTTCGTATCTTCAACGGTCGTGGTGAGGTGCATATCGAAGCTAAAGTTACACCGCGCATGATGCCTGGCGTTGTCGCGCTGGGGGAAGGGGCCTGGTATAACCCGGATGCAAACCGCATCGACCAGGCAGGCAGTATCAACGTACTGACCACGCAGCGCCCGTCGCCTCTGGCGAAAGGTAACCCGTCCCACACGAACCTCGTTCAGGTTGAAAAGGTGTAAGGAGTAACCGATGACAACTCAATATGGATTTTTTATTGACTCCAGCCGTTGCACCGGGTGTAAAACCTGCGAGCTGGCCTGCAAGGACTATAAAGATTTAACGCCGGACGTCAGCTTCCGTCGTATTTACGAATACGCGGGCGGCGACTGGCAGGAAGACAACGGCGTCTGGCATCAAAACGTCTTTGCCTATTACCTGTCAATTGCCTGTAACCACTGCGAAGACCCGGCCTGTACCAAGGTCTGCCCGAGCGGGGCGATGCACAAGCGCGAAGATGGTTTTGTGGTGGTGGACGAAGACGTCTGCATCGGCTGTCGATACTGCCATATGGCCTGCCCGTACGGCGCGCCGCAGTACAACGAAGCCAAAGGCCATATGACCAAGTGCGACGGCTGCCACAGCCGCGTCGCTGACGGCAAAAAACCAATCTGCGTTGAGTCCTGCCCGCTGCGCGCGCTGGACTTCGGGCCGATTGACGAACTGCGTAAAAAACACGGTCAGCTTGCGGCCGTTGCGCCGCTGCCGTCCGCGCACTTCACGAAGCCGAGCATTGTGATTAAACCTAACGCTAATAGCCGCCCGACAGGGGATACCACCGGCTATCTGGCAAACCCGAAGGAGGTGTGAGATGGGAAGTGGATGGCATGAATGGCCGCTGATGATCTTCACGGTCTTTGGGCAGTGCGTTGCGGGTGGTTTTATCGTGCTCGCGCTGGCGTTGTTAAAAGGGAATCTGAATGCCGAACAGCAGCAGCGCGTCGTGTTGAGCATGTTTGGCCTGTGGGTGCTGATGGGGATTGGCTTTGTGGCGTCTACGCTGCACCTCGGTTCGCCTATGCGTGCGTTTAACTCTCTCAACCGCGTGGGTGCATCCTCACTCAGTAATGAGATTGCCAGCGGGGCGATTTTCTTTGCCATCGGTGGGCTGGGTTGGCTGCTGGCTGCGCTGAACAAATTGCCTGCACCTGTACGGAGCCTGTGGCTGATTGTGACCATGGTGCTGGGCGTAGTGTTCGTGTGGATGATGGTGCGCGTCTATAACACCATCGATACCGTTCCAACCTGGCACAGCGTCTGGACGCCAGTCAGCTTCTTCCTGACGATGTTCATCGGTGGGCCGCTGCTGGGTTACCTGCTGCTGCGCGCGGGCGGCGTTGATGGCTGGGCGATGCGTCTGCTGCCAGCCGTCTCTCTGCTGGCGCTGGTGGTAAGCGCGATGGTTGCCCTGATGCAGGGCGCGGAACTGGCAACTATCCATAGCTCAATTCAGCAGGCGTCTGCCCTGGTGCCGAACTACGGCTCGCTCATGGCCTGGCGTATCGTTCTGCTGGTGGCGGCGCTGGTATTCTGGATAGCGCCTCAGGTTAAAGGCTATCAGCCTGCGCTGCCGTTACTGTCACTGGCCTTTGTGCTGGTGCTGGCAGGGGAATTAATCGGTCGTGGCGTGTTTTACGGTTTGCATATGACTGTTGGTATGGCTATCGCCAGCTAAAACTTTTTTTCGTTATAAAAAGCCGGGCCTTAGCGCCCGGCTTTTCATTTTTGAATCATGAAATTTTTCGACTGTCGTCTGGCTTTGATTTTAAGCATTAATAAATAAAAACAATCACATGATTATTATCGATAGCAGGCATTGCATTAGCAGGATGAGTTTTTTAAATCGATAAGGGTCTTATTGTGCGCGTTGCCTGAATCGGTGGATTGACTTTGTTTTTGCCAGTGGCATGATGCGCACGAAATCTGAACTTCCTCACGGTTTTTAATCCATGACCACCTATACCCGGCCAGTGCTCCTGTTGCTCTGTGGCCTGCTTCTGCTGACCCTGGCGATCGCCGTGTTAAACACGCTCGTTCCGCTGTGGCTCGCCCATGAAAACTTACCGACCTGGCAGGTGGGTATGGTTAGCTCATCCTTTTTTACGGGCAACCTTCTGGGCACATTATTAACGGGCAGCCTTATTAAACGCTTTGGCTTTAACCGTAGCTATTATCTGGCGTCGCTTATTTTTGCCGTTGGGTGTGCAGGGCTTGGCCTGATGGTCGGTTTCTGGAGCTGGATGGTCTGGCGCTTTATTGCGGGCATAGGCTGCGCGATGATCTGGGTGGTGGTCGAAAGTGCCCTGATGTGCAGCGGCACCTCGCGAAACCGTGGACGCCTGCTGGCCGCGTATATGATGGTTTATTACGTCGGTACCGTGCTTGGGCAGCTGATGGTCAGTAAACTTCCGACAGACCTGATGAGCGTGCTGCCGTGGGTAACGGGGATGGTACTGGCCGCAATTCTGCCGCTGCTCTTTACGCGCATCGTGAATCAAAACAGTGAACATCAGGAAGCGACGCACGTCTGGCCGATGCTGAGGCTGCGTCAGGCGCGGCTGGGGGTGAATGGCTGCATCATTTCCGGCATTGTGCTGGGCTCGCTGTATGGCCTGATGCCGCTCTACCTGAACCATCAGGGCGTGAGCGATTCCGGGATTGGCTTTTGGATGGCGGTGATGGTTAGCGCCGGGATCGTTGGTCAGTGGCCGATTGGCCGCCTGGCGGATCGTTTTGGTCGCCTGCTGGTGCTGCGCGTTCAGGTTTTCGTGGTCATCATGGGGTGTCTTGCGATGCTCAGCAATGCCGCCATGGCACCAGCCCTGTTTATTCTGGGTGCGGCGGGCTTTACGCTCTATCCCGTTGCGATGGCCTGGGCCTGTGAGAAAGTGGAGCACCATCAGCTGGTGGCGATGAACCAGGCGCTGCTGCTGAGTTATACCATCGGCAGCCTGCTGGGGCCGACGTTTACCTCCGTGTTAATGCAGAACTATTCCGACAACCTGCTGTTTATTATGATCGCCAGCGTGTCGTTTATTTATCTGTTGATGCTGCTGCGCAAAGCAGGGGAACACCCTACGCCTGTGGCTCACGCCTGATTAAATAAGAGCCTGTCGATGACAGGCTTTTTTGTCCCTATCACATCTAAGAGTTTTACTTATTGTTTGTTTATTGCCCCAAGTGATAATTCAATTGAGTTCTATCATCAAAAGGCAGCCATCATGTTATTACGTCGTTTTCCCACTACCGCGCTGGCAGTAGTGTTGTCTTTAACGTTTGCAACCGCGCCGGCCATGGCTAACCCAGGCAACGGTAACGGTGGCGGACAGGGCAATAACGGCAGCCATGGGAACGGAAATTCCGGCAACCACGGTAATAAGCAAAACAATGGGAATTCCAGCCCCGGTAAACCGCATAAAAGCGTGAAGGATGACGTTGATGCGCGCGTGAGTTTTGACCACGCCCGCCACCTGGCGTTAAATTACGGGTTAACGGGATATAACTCACTGCCGCCGGGCATTGCAAAAAACCTCGCTCGCGGTAAGCCGCTCCCTCCGGGCATTGCCAAAAAAACCGTACCAGCATCCATGTTAGGCCAGCTACCTTCCTACCCCGGCTATGAATGGCGGGTTGTTGGCGACGATCTGGTCTTAATTGCGCTTAGCACTGCGATAGTCACCACCATTATTAACGGCGTTTTCAAATAGAATAAAAAAAAGCCCGGTGTCATCACCGGGCTTTTTACTAATACATGACCTTGTGGCCGTACTGTTCGAGAATGCCTTTTACGCGCTCCATCGTCTCTTTCTTCGGCGGCTTCACGCCATCAAGCTTGTACTCTTCGCCCATCGCCACCCATTTATGCTTACCCAGCTCGTGGTAGGGCAGAAGCTCAATTTTCTCGACGTTGCCCATGTCTCGGGTAAATTCGCCAAGACGGTGTGCGGAGTCATCATCATCAGACCAGCCCGGCACAACCACATAGCGGATCCAGGTTTTGATGCCTTTGTCGGCAATGTATTTGGCAAATTCCAGCGTACGGTGGTTGGAAACACCGACCAGATTCTGGTGGATCTCATCGTTCATCTGTTTGAGATCGAGCATCACCAGGTCGGTTACCTCAAGCAGTTCGTCGATGACCGGATCGTAGCGACGCACAAAGCCGTTGGTGTCGAGACAGGTATGAATACCTTCCTTGCGGCAGGCGCGGAACCAGTCGCGCACAAACTCAGCCTGAAGAATGGCCTCACCACCTGACGCGGTTACGCCACCGCCGGATGCGTTCATAAAGTGGCGATAGGTCACCACCTCTTTCATGAGGTCTTCAACGGCCACTTCTTTACCGCCGTGGGTATCCCATGTGTCACGGTTGTGGCAGTACAGGCAGCGCATCAGGCAGCCCTGGAAGAAGGTAATAAAGCGGATCCCCGGGCCATCGACGGTGCCACAGGATTCAAAGGAGTGAATGCGACCAATAATTGACATTGCGGTGATATCTCCGAATTTGGCCCATCCGGGGGCCTGTGTTGGTGCACAGCTCAAAGGCTATGTCGAGTCTGTTTTGGCTGTTATCCATTAAGTATAGTTAGCGGACAAAAGAGACTGATAAGGCGAGGGTGTTAAAAAGGCCCCACTTGCGTGGAGCCTTTATTGTACGCTTTTTAACGCGTGATTTCAGTCAATTCCAGTTAGATGGACTGAGTGAAAGTACGGGTGATAACGTCCTGCTGCTGTTCTTTAGTCAGGGAGTTAAAGCGTACTGCGTAGCCAGATACGCGGATGGTCAGCTGAGGATATTTCTCAGGATGTTCCATCGCATCAAGCAGCATTTCACGGTTCATAACGTTCACGTTCAGGTGCTGACCACCTTCGATGGACGCTTCGTGGTGGAAGTAACCATCCATCAGACCCGCGAGGTTAGTTTTACGCACTTCGTCGTCTTTACCCAGCGCGTTTGGCACGATAGAGAAGGTGTAAGAGATACCATCTTTAGCGTAAGCAAACGGCAGTTTAGCAACGGAGGTCAGAGAGGCTACAGCACCTTTCTGGTCACGACCGTGCATTGGGTTAGCACCTGGGCCGAATGGCGCGCCAGCACGACGACCGTCTGGGGTGTTACCGGTTTTCTTACCATACACAACGTTAGAGGTGATGGTCAGAACAGACTGGGTCGGGATAGCGTTACGGTAGGTAGTGAGTTTCTGAATTTTCTTCATGAAACGTTCTACCAGGTCAACCGCCATGTCATCAACGCGAGAGTCGTTGTTACCAAACTGCGGGTATTCACCTTCGATTTCGAAGTCTACAGCCAGGCCGTCTTCGTCACGAATAGGTTTAACTTTCGCATATTTGATGGCAGACAGGGAGTCAGCAGCAACGGACAGACCTGCGATACCACATGCCATGGTACGAACCACGTCACGGTCGTGCAGCGCCATCAAAGAAGCTTCGTAGCTGTACTTGTCATGCATGTAGTGGATAACGTTCAGTGCAGTCACGTACTGTTTAGCCAGCCAGTCCATGAAGTGATCCATGCGGTCCATGACTTCGTCGAAGTTCAGAACGTCGCCTTTGATCGGCTCAGATTTAGGACCAACCTGCATTTTCAGTTTTTCATCAACGCCGCCGTTGATTGCGTACAGCATGGTTTTCGCCAGGTTTGCACGCGCACCGAAGAACTGCATTTGTTTACCAACGATCATTGGGCTTACGCAGCAAGCGATAGCGTAGTCGTCGTTGTTGAAGTCCGGACGCATCAGGTCATCGTTCTCATACTGCAGAGAAGAGGTATCGATGGACACTTTAGCGGCGAATTTCTTGAAGTTCAGAGGCAGTTTTTCTGACCACAGAACGGTGATGTTCGGCTCCGGAGAAGGACCCATGGTGTACAGGGTGTTCAGGAAGCGGAAGCTGTTTTTGGTTACCAGAGTACGGCCATCAACGCCCATACCACCGATAGATTCAGTTGCCCAGATTGGGTCACCAGAGAACAGTTCATCATACTCAGGCGTACGCAGGAAGCGAACCATACGCAGTTTCATGACCAGGTGGTCAATCATTTCCTGAGCGTCTTGCTCGGTGATTTTACCTGCTTTGATGTCACGTTCAATGTACGCATCCAGGAAGGTGGATACGCGACCGAAGGACATTGCTGCACCATTCTGAGACTTAACAGCGGCCAGGTAGCCGAAGTAGGTCCACTGGATAGCTTCCTGAGCGTTGGTCGCAGGACCAGAGATATCGCAGCCATATTTAGCAGCCATCTCTTTGATCTGACCCAGTGCACGGTGCTGTTCAGCGATCTCTTCACGCAGACGGATGGTAGCTTCCAGGTTTACGCCGTTTTCCAGGTCAGACTGCAGGGAAACGAACTGTGCGTATTTGTCTTTCAGCAGGTAGTCGATACCGTACAGCGCAACACGACGGTAGTCACCGATGATACGGCCACGGCCATACGCATCTGGCAGACCGGTCAGAACGCCAGACTTACGGCAGTTCAGAATGTCCTTGGTGTAAACATCGAATACGCCCTGGTTGTGGGTTTTGCGGTATTCGGTGAAGATTTTTTTCAGCATTGGGTCCAGCTCGCGGTTATACGCTTTGCAGGAACCTTCTACCATTTTGATGCCACCGAACGGGATGATTGCGCGTTTCAGTGGTGCTTCAGTCTGCAGACCAACGATTTTCTCAAGGGCTTTGTTGATGTAGCCAGCATCATGAGAAGTGATAGTGGACGCAACGGAGGTGTCAAAATCAACTGGCGCGTGAGTGCGGTTTTCCAGTTTAACGCCTTCCATTACGTTGTCCCACAGCTTGGTGGTCGCGTCAGTTGCGCCAGCCAGGAAGGATTCGTCACCTTCATACGGGGTATAGTTTTTCTGAATGAAGTCACGTACGTTTACTTCATTCTGCCAGTCACCTTTAGTAAAACCTTCCCAGGCTGTGGCTAACTTTTCATTAAGCTCGGACATGTAACACCTACCTTCTTAAGTGGATTTTTTATTTACTGCCTGAGACGACCATTAATGATGGTTGTCGCCACGCAGGTAAATGACCCAGTATGTCAACCCAACTAACAGACCCCCACCGATAATGTTCCCGATAGTGACGGGGATCAGGTTATCAGTAATGAAATTCATGATAGTCAGGTGAGAGAAACTTTCCGGGGTTGAACCAACTGCAGTCCAGAACTCCGGGCTCGCAAAGTTGCGGATAACAATCCCCATCGGGATCATAAACATATTCGCGATACTGTGCTCGAAGCCGCTGGCCACAAACATCGCAACCGGCAGAACCATAATCATGGCTTTGTCCATCAGGCTACGACCAGAGTAGCTCATCCAGACCGCCAGGCAGACCATCAGGTTCGCGAGGATGCCAAGAGCAACGGCTTCGATGAATGTATGGTGCATTTTGTGGTCAGCGGTTTGCAGGACGTTAAGCCCCCATCCGCCGTTGGCGGTCATGTACTCGCCAGAGAGCCACATTAACAAAACAAAGAGCAGACAGCCAATCAGGTTACCAACATAGACGTTAAGCCAGTTGCGTGCCAGTTGGCCCCAGGTAATTCTTCCGCTGGCTTTCGCCACAACAATCAACACTGTTGACGTGAAGAGGTCGGCGCCGCAAATGACGCAAAGAATCAGACCCAGTGAGAAGCAAACGCCGCCAATCAGTTTCGCGATGCCGAAAGGCATCCCGGCTGTGCCTGTCGTGGCAGTGATGTAGAAGACGAAAGCGATGGAGATGAACACCCCAGCCGTGATGGCCAGAAAGAACGTCGTCATCGGGTGTTTCGTTGCTTTGTAGACACCTGCTTCTTCGGCAACTTTAGCCATCGCAGCGGGGAGTAATAGATCAAAAGGGTTGTCAGCTTTCACACTAACTCTCTCTTTATTAAGTCGGCGACGAGATACTAACAAAGCATTATAGAAGAGAAATTGATGTAGATCATATCTCGCCTGGCTTATAGGCCCGCAACATGTATGGTTTTACAGCGATTGCGGAGTAAGTGTTTGATTATCCGTATAAAAATAAATTTTAAAAGTTATTAAAAGAGTTGAATTATTTCTTAGGGCCTCCTTTATAACAGTTAATTAAAATGGAGTATTTACCATAATAAGTAACACTAAAGCGCAGGTAAGTATTTTTATATTTACCCGTATTTAACTTAATTATTACAATCGAGCGTTATTGCCGAAAAAATAAAAAAAAGGGGCAATAAAATTGCCCCGTAATATAGCTCAGCTGATTGAATACGCCTACAGCTGACAATGTTATATGCGGTTATTTTGACCAGTAAGCCGCTTTGGCCTTCTGCAATTTTTCATACGCATTCAGCAGCGACTGATGTGCCGGGAAGGCCTTCAGATCGCTGTCAACAGCCTGCAGGCCATAGAACGGCTCTTCACCGCTCAGTGCCGCGCTGGCTGATTCTACGGCGTCAGCGCCATACATACGTACAAACGCATTCAGGTACTGCAGCGGTTCGCGATCGTCTTCCTGCGAAAGCAGCAGCAGGGTTTGCAGGCAGCGGTAATAGTTGGTGCGCTCGGCGGAGAAGACGGACTGGTTGAACTCCATGGTCCACTCTGTCCAGGCCAAAGCCTGGTCGAGATCGCCACCCGCGAGGGCCAGCATCGCTTTCAACTCACCAATACGTAGGGTGTACCAGCCGTTGTCTTTACCTGTCGCCAGGCCAAGCAGTTCACGTACGCGGGTGAAATCATCGTGGCCTTCTTCGTCCAGTTGGGCGATCAGGTTAAGATAATCTTCTTTCTCCCACTCGCTGCCCGGCAGAGCCAGCAGGGTTTCACGCAGATGTGCGCCCATGCTGTTGTTCGCCAGCCACAGATCTTCTGCCGGATAGATGTCGGACATGCCAGGAACGATAATGCGGCATGCGTAGACGCTCAGGTGCTCATAATCAGCAATATAGACTTCGCGATCTTCCGCTTTGAAGATAGCCATCAGCGTGGCGAACTCTTCTTCAGTGGTGCCTGAGAAGCTCCAGTCCACGAACGGATAGTCCGCATCCTGCTTGAACATATCCCAGGAGATGGAACCGCTGGAATCGATGAAATGTGTTTCGAGGTTGGTGTGTTCAGCAACTTCTTCGTCATCAAACGTTGGTGGGGTAAACACGTCCAGATCCTTCAGGCTACGGCCTTGCAGCAGCTCGGTGACGGTACGCTCCAGCGCCACGCCGAAGTCCGGGTGCGCGCCAAAGGAGGCGAAGCAGGTTCCGTTAGCCGGGTTGAAGAGCACCACGCAAATAACCGGATACTTACCGCCCAAAGAGCCGTCATAAGCGAAGATAGGGAAACCTTCAGCTTCAAGTTTAGCAATGGATTCTACCACGCCCGGGTAGCGCGCCAGCACGTCGGCCGGAATTTCAGGCAGGCTGATAGATTCGGCGATGATGCGGTTTTTAATGTGGCGTTCGAATACTTCAGACAGACCCTGCACACGCGCTTCGTTGCGGGTGTTGCCTGCAGACATACCGTTAGACACATACAGGTTACCAACGATGTTCATCGGTATATAAACGGTCTGCTCATCGGACTGGCGGGTAAACGGCAGAGCGCAGATCCCGCGGTCTTCGTTACCAGACTGCAGGTCGATCAGCATGCTGGCGGTCAGTTCATTTTCCGGATCGTAGAACGCACGCAGGCGTGGATCCAGAATGCCTTCCGGCAGTTCGTCGTCTTCGGTCAGCGGGAACCATTTTTCATTCGGATAGTGAACGAATGGGCCATTAGCAATGGTTTCACCCAGCCAGAAGTCGGCGAAGAAATAGTTGGTCGACAGACGTTCAAAGTACTCACCCAGCGCAGAGGCCAGTGCCGCTTTTTTGGTCGCGCCTTTACCGTTGGTAAAGCACAGTGCACAGTCTTTATCGCGAATATGCACGGACCAGACGTGAGGCACCGGGTTCAGCCAGGAGGCCTCTTCGATATTAAAGCCCAGGTCGGTCAGTTTCTGCTGGAAGCGAGCGATGGAATCTTCCAGAGCGGCGTCTTTGCCGGGGATAAACGTTTGAGTCATGGCGTTCACTTTTATCGTACGTAAAGCGCGCAATGATACGGGTTTTGCGTGACGGGTGCTATCTTCGGCGAAAATAAATGGCTGGGCTATGCTTAGTGGCAGTAACTGACTGTTAAGGCATAGAAAAATGAAAGCATTTGATCTCCAGCGGATGGCGTTTGATAAAGTCCCTCCTGAATTTTTAGGCGAAGTGGCGTTGCGTAGCCTGTATACCTTCGTTTTGGTCTTCCTTTTCCTCAAAATTACCGGGCGTCGTGGCGTTCGGCAGATGTCGCTTTTCGAAGTGTTGATCATCCTGACGCTGGGGTCAGCGGCGGGGGACGTTGCGTTTTACGATGATGTGCCGATGGTGCCGGTGTTTATCGTTTTTGTCTCACTGGCATTGCTGTACCGGCTGGTGATGTGGCTAATGTCGAAAAGCGAAAAACTGGAAGATCTTCTTGAAGGGAAGCCGGTGGTGATCGTGGAGGACGGACAGCTTGCCTGGCAGAATGTAAAAAGTGCCAACATGACCGAGTTTGAGTTCTTTATGGAGCTGCGCCTGAGCAGCGTAGAACAGCTGGGGCAGGTGCGGCTGGCGATTATGGAAACCAATGGGCAAATCAGCGTCTATTACTACGCTGACGACGATGTTAAGCCAGGCCTGTGTATCCTGCCGGATATGTTGATAGAGCGGTTTCGGGTCGTACCGGAAACCGGGGAGTATGCCTGTATAAAATGCAGCCATGTCGTGGGGATGCATGCGGGCGATCATCAATTATGCCCTCGCTGTAAGAATCCAGAATGGACGAAGGTAAGCCGGGCCAAACGTATTACCTGACAGCCATTTTGTCGGTTTTGAGACAGCGAGATGGCAGATTGTTTTGTGTGACGACGGACACATTTTGCCGGCCATAAGTTTTAGACATTGCGGCGCGTGTCACTGAATGATAAAACCGATATCCACAGTTATAACTTATGGCTTTTAGCGTGGTGAGGGGAAATGGCTCAAGTCTTTAATTTCAGTTCAGGTCCGGCAATGTTACCGGCAGATGTACTCAAACAGGCTCAGCAGGAGCTGTGTGACTGGAACGGTCTGGGTACGTCGGTGATGGAAATCAGCCACCGTGGTAAAGAATTTATTCAGGTGGCGGAAGAGGCAGAAAAGGATTTTCGCGATCTGCTGAACATTCCCTCGAACTACAAAGTATTGTTCTGCCACGGCGGGGGTCGCGGTCAGTTCGCCGGTGTACCGTTGAACCTGCTCGGTGATAAAACCACCGCTGACTACGTTGATGCGGGCTACTGGGCTGCCAGCGCGGTCAAAGAAGCGCACAAATATTGCTCACCAAACGTTATCGACGCCAAAGTGACCGTTGATGGCCTGCGTGCCGTGAAGCCGATGAGCGAGTGGCAGCTTTCTGATAACGCCGCGTATCTCCACTACTGCCCGAACGAAACTATCGACGGCATCGCCATTCACGAAGAGCCAGCTTTTGGCGAGAACGTCGTTGTGACGGCGGATCTCTCGTCTACCATTCTGTCCACGCCGCTGGACGTCAGCCGTTACGGCGTAATCTACGCCGGTGCGCAGAAAAATATCGGCCCGGCTGGCCTGACTATCGTCATTGTGCGCGAAGATCTATTGGGTAAAGCCCATAAGTCTTGCCCGTCAATCCTTGATTACACCGTGCTGAACGATAACGACTCTATGTTCAACACCCCACCGACGTTTGCCTGGTATCTTTCCGGCCTGGTCTTCAAGTGGCTGAAGCAAAACGGCGGCGTCGCGCAGATGGATAAGGTCAATCAGCAAAAAGCGGACCTGCTGTACGGCGTAATTGATAAGAGTGATTTCTACCGCAACGACGTGGCGAAAGCTAACCGTTCGCGCATGAACGTGCCGTTCCAGCTGGCAGACAGCAGCCTGGATAAAGTCTTCCTGGAAGCGTCGTTCGCCGCTGGCCTGCACGCGCTGAAAGGCCACCGCGTGGTGGGGGGCATGCGTGCTTCCATCTATAACGCCATGCCGCTTGAAGGCGTCAAGGTGTTGACCGATTTCATGATCGACTTCGAACGTCGCCACGGTTAATCGCGCTGTTTTTCACCCCTGCAGCCGCTGCTGCGGGGTTTTTATTATGTTGAGTTGAGAGTTTAGTTTTCATGGAATCCCTGACGTTACAACCTATCGCGCGGGTAGATGGCACCATTAATCTGCCTGGTTCAAAAAGTGTCTCGAACCGCGCTCTGCTGCTGGCAGCTCTGGCAAACGGCACCACTGTCCTCACAAACCTGCTGGACAGCGATGATGTTCGCCATATGCTCAATGCGCTGAAAGCGTTGGGAGTTCACTACACGCTGTCTGCTGACCGTACCCGTTGTGAAGTGATCGGCAACGGCGGTGTATTACAGTGCGCAGAAGCGCTTGAGCTGTTCCTGGGCAACGCGGGTACCGCGATGCGTCCGCTGGCGGCGGCCCTGTGTCTGGGAAGCAATAACATCGTGCTGACCGGCGAACCGCGTATGAAAGAGCGCCCGATTGGCCATCTGGTGGACGCCCTTCGTCAGGGCGGCGCGCAGATTGACTATCTGGAGCAGGAGAATTATCCGCCGCTGCGTCTGCGCGGCGGTTTTACCGGCGGCAGCGTTGAGGTTGACGGCAGCGTCTCCAGCCAGTTCCTGACCGCACTGCTGATGACCGCGCCGCTGGCACCTCAGGATACGGTTATCACGATTAAAGGTGAGCTGGTCTCCAAACCGTACATTGATATCACGCTGCACCTGATGAAAACCTTCGGCGTTGAGGTGGAAAACCAGTCTTATCAGCGCTTCGTGGTGCGCGGGGCGCAGCAGTACCAGTCTCCGGGCAACTACCTGGTTGAAGGTGATGCGTCATCCGCGTCCTACTTCCTGGCCGCAGGGGCGATTAAAGGCGGCACGGTAAAAGTGACCGGTATTGGCCGTAACAGCGTGCAGGGCGACATCCGTTTTGCGGACGTGCTGGAAAAAATGGGCGCTGTTGTGACCTGGGGCGATGACTTCATCTCCTGTACGCACGGTGAGCTGAATGCCATTGATATGGACATGAACCATATCCCGGATGCGGCGATGACCATCGCCACGGCGGCGCTGTTTGCCAAAGGCACGACCACGCTGCGTAATATCTACAACTGGCGCGTGAAAGAGACGGACCGTCTGTTCGCAATGGCGACCGAGCTGCGCAAAGTGGGTGCAGAGGTAGAAGAGGGCGAAGATTATATTCGCGTGACTCCGCCGGCAAAACTGCAGTTTGCGGAAATCGGAACCTACAACGATCACCGTATGGCGATGTGCTTCTCGCTGGTGGCGCTGTCGGATACGCCTGTAACCATTCTTGACCCGAAATGTACGGCGAAAACCTTCCCGGACTACTTCGAGCAGCTGGCGCGCATTAGCACGCCAGCCTGATAACATCCTGCCGCATCATCGGGTGCGGCATTTCCTTACGCTTCCTGACGATCATTCCCGCCCATTTCTTCTACACTCTGCTTCAATCATTCCGTAATTTGCACGCAAAGGTAACAGTTGCGTACGTTGACGCGTATAATGCGCGGCGTTCATGTTAACGGTATGCCTTAATTAAGGAGAAAAAGATGACGGCAGTTGCCCCGGTAATCACCATTGATGGGCCTAGTGGCGCAGGGAAAGGTACTCTGTGTAAAGCGATGGCAGAAGCATTGCAATGGCATCTTTTAGACTCGGGAGCAATCTATCGCGTGCTGGCTCTGGCTGCGCTGCACCACCATGTGGATGTGGCGTCTGAAGAGGCGCTGGTACCGCTGGCTGCGCATCTGGATGTGCGTTTCGTCTCCACTGACGGCAACCTTGAAGTGATCCTGGAAGGGGAAGACGTGAGCGGCGAGATCCGCACGCAGGACGTGGCTAACGCAGCCTCTCAGGTAGCGGCATTCCCGCGCGTTCGTGAAGCGTTGTTACGCCGCCAGCGTGGGTTCCGGGAAGCACCCGGCCTGATCGCCGACGGTCGTGATATGGGCACAGTGGTATTCCCTGATGCACCAGTGAAAATTTTCCTTGACGCCTCTTCGGAAGAACGTGCTCAACGCCGCATGCTTCAGTTGCAGGAAAAGGGGTTTAGTGTTAACTTTGATCGCCTTTTATCCGAGATAAAAGAGCGCGATGACCGCGATCGTAACCGCGCCGTCGCACCACTTGTTCCTGCAGAAGATGCATTAGTTCTGGATTCGACCAGTTTAACTATTGAGCAAGTGATTGAAAAAGCGCTACAATATGCGCGCCAGAAACTGGCACTCGCGTAATCGCGACCGATTTAGTAGTACCCCCGCTGCAATGGATTGACGGCGGGTATGTGAAACAACCCCATCCGGCACGGAGCCAGGTGGACGTTATATTAACCTGAAGATTAAACATGACTGAATCTTTTGCTCAACTATTTGAAGAATCCTTAAAAACAATCGAAACCCGTCCGGGTTCCATCGTTCGTGGTGTTGTTGTTGCTATCGACAAAGACGTAGTACTGGTTGACGCCGGTCTGAAATCTGAGTCCGCCATTCCGGCAGAGCAGTTCAAAAACGCCCAGGGCGAGCTGGAAATCCAGGTTGGTGACGAAGTTGACGTTGCTCTGGATGCAGTGGAAGACGGCTTCGGTGAAACCCTGCTGTCCCGTGAGAAAGCTAAGCGTCACGAAGCTTGGATCACGCTGGAAAAAGCTTACGAAGAAGCTGAAACTGTAGTCGGTGTTATCAACGGCAAAGTTAAAGGCGGCTTCACTGTTGAGCTGAATGGTATTCGTGCGTTCCTGCCAGGTTCACTGGTAGACGTTCGTCCAGTCCGTGACACCCTGCACCTTGAAGGCAAAGAGCTTGAGTTCAAAGTAATCAAGCTGGACCAGAAGCGTAACAACGTTGTTGTATCCCGTCGTGCCGTTATCGAATCCGAAAACAGCGCAGAACGCGATCAGCTGCTGGAAAACCTGCAGGAAGGCATGGAAGTCAAAGGTATCGTTAAGAACCTCACTGACTACGGCGCATTCGTTGACCTGGGCGGCGTTGATGGCCTGCTGCACATCACCGACATGGCGTGGAAACGCGTTAAGCACCCAAGCGAAATCGTGAACGTTGGCGACGAAATCACTGTTAAAGTGCTGAAGTTCGACCGCGAACGTACTCGTGTATCCCTCGGCCTGAAACAGCTGGGCGAAGATCCATGGGTAGCTATCGCTAAGCGTTACCCAGAAGGTACTAAACTGACTGGTCGCGTTACCAACCTGACTGACTACGGCTGCTTCGTTGAAATCGAAGAAGGCGTTGAAGGCCTGGTGCACGTTTCCGAAATGGACTGGACCAACAAAAACATCCACCCATCCAAAGTTGTTAACGTTGGTGATGTAGTGGAAGTGATGGTTCTGGATATCGACGAAGAACGTCGTCGTATCTCCCTGGGCCTGAAACAGTGCAAAAACAACCCATGGCAGCAGTTCGCGGAAACCCACAACAAGGGCGACCGTGTTGAAGGTAAAATCAAGTCTATCACTGACTTCGGTATCTTCATCGGCCTGGACGGCGGCATCGATGGCCTGGTTCACCTGTCTGACATCTCCTGGAACGTTGCAGGCGAAGAAGCAGTACGTGAATACAAAAAAGGTGACGAAATCGCTGCAGTTGTTCTGCAGGTTGACGCAGAGCGTGAGCGTATCTCCCTGGGCGTTAAACAGCTCGCAGAAGATCCGTTCAACAACTGGGTTGCACTGAACAAGAAAGGCGCAATCGTAAACGGTAAAGTGACTGCAGTTGACGCTAAAGGCGCAACCGTAGAACTGGCTGACGGCGTTGAAGGTTACCTGCGCGCTTCCGAAGCTTCACGTGACCGCGTTGAAGATGCAACTCTGGTTCTGAGCGTTGGCGACGACGTTGAAGCTAAGTTCACCGGTGTTGACCGTAAGAACCGTGCAATCAGCCTGTCTGTTCGTGCTAAAGACGAAGCTGATGAGAAAGATGCAATCGCAACTGTTAACAAACAGGAAGATGCAAACTTCTCTAACAACGCAATGGCTGAAGCTTTCAAAGCAGCTAAAGGCGAGTAATATCAAGTTCTCACCATCATTTGAGCTGTAACGCATTTACAGCGAGAAGGATGAGGAGCAGACTTGACAGATTGCAGGATTCGTCCTGTAATCAATAACAAAGGGCGGCTACGGCCGCCCTTGTTTAATGAGCTGTTCAGCTAATTGGTTTGAAAGGAACCGGAGGAATCATGACCAAGTCAGAATTGATTGAAAGACTTGCCAGTCAGCAACCGCATGTCCCGGCTAAGGCTGTGGAAGATGCTGTTAAAGAGATGCTGGAGCATATGGCCACCACTCTTGCCCAGGGCGAGCGCATTGAAATCCGCGGTTTCGGTAGTTTTTCTTTGCACTATCGTGCTCCACGTACCGGGCGTAACCCGAAGACTGGCGACAAAGTCGAGCTGGAAGGTAAGTACGTTCCGCACTTTAAGCCGGGTAAAGAACTGCGCGATCGCGCCAATATTTACGGTAACTGAGTTTAGCCATCAGGGTTAAACTGGGTTTAAAAGAAAGCACCTTCGGGTGCTTTTTTTGTATGCCTCGCCCGCACTTCTGAACGCGTGCCGCACTTCCTCTTTGCTTTTACTGCAAACCCATAAAAACCTTGCAGCGCCCGCCGTAACACATGTTTTTCTTGCCTGACGCTGCAAAATGCTCCCTGCATACTGCCCTGAACAGGGAGGTAAAAATGGGAATACCCGTCATCAGCGTTTGCGCCATTCTGGCCATTATTCTGCTTTACTGGTTACCCGTGCTGCCGGGGATGCAGAGCGTCTGGACGATGATTATCGTCGGGATAGCATTCGCCCTGCAGCAGAAAAAATGGGGAATGTTTACCGGCATTGCGTTGCTCTTTTTTTGCTGGGGCATACTGGCGGCGCAGGAGAGCGTGTGGCCGATGAATCACCTGACGACCGGGCCGCAGCAGGCGGAAGTCACGATCGGCGCTACCGACGGGGCAACGGTGCACCAGGTAAACATTGTCAGGCTTAACGGAAAGCGCTGGCATGCCGCAACGGGCATAACGCTGTACGGCAACTACCTGCCGCAAAAGGTCTGCGCGGGCCAGCGCTGGGCCATGACGCTGCGCCTTAGGGCTGTACACGGTGAGTTAAACGACGGTGGATATGATACCCAGCAAAATGCGTTTGCCCGGCATCAAACGCTGACCGGGCGGTTTACGCAGGCTGAGGTCATCGATGAACGCTGCAGCCTTCGCTCGCAGTACCTGTCGTCGCTGCAGGCTTCGCTCTCTTCATTTCAGTGGGCACCCGTGATGCTCGGGCTGGGAATGGGGGAGCGCCTGAATGTTTCGCGGGAAATAAAAGACCTGATGCGCGAAACCGGCACGTTACACCTGATGGCGATTTCAGGTTTGCACATCGCGCTGGCGGCCTCCGTGGTTTGGTTACTGATGAGAGGGCTCCAGTTTTTCATGCCGTGCCGCTGGATCCGCTGGCAAGTCCCCTTGCTGGCAGGCCTTCTGTCTGCAGCATTTTACGCGTGGCTAACGGGGCTACAGCCGCCGGCATTGCGTACTATCATCTCGCTAACGGTGGTGGCTGCGTTGCGGATAAGCGGCCGTCAATGGTCACCTTGGCAGATGTGGACGACCTGCGTGGCTGCAATCCTGGTTCTCGACCCCATGGCCGTGCTGTCGCAAAGCCTCGCCTTGTCGGCGTTTGCGGTTGCTGCATTAATCTTCTGGTACCAATGGCTACCTCTCCCGCACTGGCACTGGGTGCGGAAGTGGCGCCCGCTGGCTGATCTTTTCTATTTGCAGGTGGGAATGCTGCTTCTGTTGCTACCGTTACAGGTTCTGATTTTCCATGGCTTTACGCTCTCCTCACTGGTGGCAAATCTGTTCGCCGTGCCTCTGGTGACGTTTATTTCCGTTCCCTTAATACTGCTCGGTATGTTTTTACACCTTTTCCCTCTGGACACGCTGGAGCACGCCCTCTGGTTTGCGGCAGATAAGTCTCTGGCAGGGCTGTTCTGGCTGCTGGCACGCCTGCCGGACGGTTGGCAGAATGTGGATGAGCGGTGGCAATATATGACGCTGCTGCCGTGGCTTGCCATTATTGGCTGGCGTTTCCGGGCGTGGAAGGTCCTGCCTGCCGTTTGCCTGACCCTGGGTATCATGCTGACATTCCCTCTATGGAGGACGGTGAAAACGGACGGCTGGACGCTGCATATGCTGGACGTCGGGCAGGGGCTGGCAATGGTGATTGAGCGTCAGGGAAAAGCGATTTTATACGACACCGGGCTTGCCTGGCCGGGTGGGGATAGCGCGCAACAGCTGATCGTTCCCTGGCTGCGCTGGCATCATCTGAGGCCGGAAGGAGTGATAGTGAGCCACGAGCACCTCGATCACGCGGGCGGCCTGCCATCGCTGCAAAAAGCGTGGCCAGGAATGTGGGTAAGAAGCCCGCTGCGCTGGGCCGGACATCTCCCCTGTTTTCGCGGACAGAAATGGCACTGGCAGGGGTTAACCTTTACCGTGCACTGGCCGCGTGAAGAAGACATCGCCAAAGGCAATAACCGCTCGTGCGTGGTTAAAATCGACGATGGCGAGCAGAGCGTTTTGCTGACGGGCGATATCGAAGCTCAGGCGGAACAGGCAATGCTCAGCCATCGCTGGCGCTATCTTCGGTCTACACTGATTCAGGTGCCGCACCACGGCAGCAACACCTCTTCGTCTCTGCCGCTGGTGCAGCGTGCAGAAGGGGAGATAGCGCTGGCCTCGGCGGCCCGCTATAACGCGTGGCGGTTTCCGTCTGCGAAAGTCGTCCGACGATACCAGAAGGAGGGGTATACCTGGCTTGATACGCCTCATTCTGGACAAATTTCGGTGACGTTTTCGCAACATAACAGGCAAATCCGCCGCTTACGCGATCACTATTTACCACGCTGGTATCATCAGTGGTTTGGCGCGCCCGTAGATAACGGGTAGAATATGCGGCTATTTCAACAAATGCTGGTTTTATGAATGCATAACGACAAAGATCTCTCCACGTGGCAAACGTTCCGCCGACTCTGGCCGATGATTGCACCTTTCAAAACAGGCTTGATCGTGGCGGGCGTAGCGTTAATCCTCAACGCAGCCAGCGATACTTTTATGTTATCGCTCCTCAAACCGTTACTGGACGACGGTTTTGGTAAAACGGATCGCTCAGTGTTGCTATGGATGCCTCTGGTGGTTATCGGACTGATGATCTTACGCGGCATCACCAGCTATATTTCCAGCTACTGCATCTCCTGGGTATCCGGGAAAGTGGTTATGACTATGCGCCGTCGTCTGTTCGGCCATATGATGGGCATGCCAGTCGCGTTTTTCGACAAGCAGTCTACCGGTACGCTGTTGTCACGCATCACGTATGATTCTGAGCAGGTGGCCTCATCGTCTTCCAGCGCGCTGATTACCGTTGTGCGAGAGGGTGCATCGATCATTGGCTTGTTTATCATGATGTTCTATTACAGCTGGCAGCTGTCGATCATCCTGATCGTTCTGGCACCGATTGTTTCCATCGCTATTCGTGTGGTGTCCAAGCGTTTCCGTAATATCAGTAAGAATATGCAGAATACGATGGGGCAGGTGACAACCAGCGCCGAGCAGATGCTGAAAGGCCATAAAGAAGTGCTGATTTTTGGTGGTCAGGGCGTTGAAACCAAACGCTTTGACAAGGTCAGCAATAAGATGCGCCTGCAGGGGATGAAAATGGTTTCGGCCTCGTCCATCTCCGATCCGATCATCCAGCTGATTGCCTCTCTGGCACTGGCATTCGTTCTTTATGCCGCGAGCTTCCCAAGCGTCATGGAAACCCTGACGGCGGGTACGATTACCGTGGTCTTCTCATCCATGATTGCGCTGATGCGCCCGCTTAAATCCCTGACAAACGTTAACGCGCAGTTCCAGCGCGGGATGGCAGCCTGTCAGACCTTGTTCAGCATCCTGGATTCCGAACAGGAAAAAGATGAAGGCAAGCGCGTGATTGAGCGTGCCAGGGGAGACCTTGAATTCCGCAACGTGACCTTTACCTATCCTGGTCGTGAAGCGCCAGCGCTGCGTAATATCAGTCTGGATATCCCGGCAGGTAAAACGGTTGCGCTGGTCGGCCGTTCCGGTTCAGGTAAATCAACTATCGCCAGTCTGATTACGCGCTTCTACGACATCGACGAAGGCGAAATCCTGTTAGACGGCCACGACCTGCGGGACTATACCCTTCAATCGCTGCGTAACCAGGTTGCACTGGTATCGCAAAACGTGCATCTGTTTAACGATACGGTAGCGAACAACATTGCGTATGCGCGTACTGAAGAGTACAGCCGCGAGCAGATTGAGAATGCGGCACGTATGGCCTACGCCATGGACTTTATCAATAAGATGGATAATGGCCTGGACACGGTCATTGGTGAAAACGGAGTCCTGCTCTCCGGCGGCCAGCGCCAGCGCATCGCCATTGCCCGAGCGCTGCTGCGAGATAGCCCAATCCTGATCCTTGATGAAGCAACGTCCGCGCTGGATACCGAATCTGAACGTGCGATTCAGTCTGCACTGGATGAACTGCAGAAGAACCGTACGTCGCTGGTGATTGCACACCGTCTGTCGACTATCGAACAGGCTGACGAAATCGTCGTGGTTGAAGACGGCATCATCGTTGAGCGCGGCAGCCATGCTGACCTGCTGGCACATCGTGGCGTGTACGCACAGCTTCACAAGATGCAGTTCGGCCAACAATGATTGCACGCATCTGGTCGGGTGAATCCCCTCTGTGGCGTCTGCTTTTGCCGCTCTCCTGGCTTTATGGACTGGTGAGCGGCGTGATTCGCTTACTTTACCGTCTGGGCGTGAAACGCGCCTGGCGTGCGCCAGTTCCTGTTGTGGTAGTAGGGAACCTGACCGCGGGCGGTAACGGCAAAACGCCGGTGGTGATCTGGCTTGTGGAACAATTACAGAAGCGCGGTATTCGGCCAGGTGTCGTATCGCGCGGTTACGGTGGCAAAGCGGCGCAGTATCCTCTCCTGCTGACGCCTGAAACAACAACGGCCGAAGCCGGCGATGAGCCGGTATTAATTTATCAGCGAACCGGCGCGCCGGTTGCTGTCTCTCCCGTTCGCAGTGATGCCGTGAAGGCACTTCTTGCTGAGAATGAGGTGCAAATCATCATCACCGACGATGGCCTGCAGCATTACGCGCTGGCGCGTGACAAAGAGATTGTGGTCATTGACGGCATGCGTCGTTTTGGCAACGGCTGGTGGTTACCCGCCGGGCCAATGCGCGAGCGAGCCTCTCGCCTGAGGAGCGTTGATGCCGTCATTGTTAACGGTGGCGTCGCACTGCAGGGAGAAATCCCTATGCATCTTCATCCGGGCAAGGCGGTCAATCTGTTGACCGGAGAACGTATGGCCGTGGCTGAACTGCCTGCGCTGGTGGCGATGGCGGGTATTGGCCATCCGCCGCGCTTTTTCGCTACGCTTGAGCAGTGCGGTGCCCGTCTTGAAAAACGTGTCCCGCTTGGCGATCACCAGGCGTTAACTGCGGAGCAGGTTGATGCGCTGGCCGCGTCGGGGCAGACCTTGATCATGACGGAAAAAGATGCGGTAAAATGCCGCGCCTTTGCGAAAGAAAACTGGTGGTACCTGCCGGTTGACGCTGAACTCAGCGGTGAGCAGCCGGAACATTTGCTCAAGGAACTGATCGCGCTGGCGCATTAACAGCATACGCGGTTCCGGCGGCGCTTTGACTCACAGGAAAACGCATGTCTTTACCGCAACTCTCGCTTTCAGCCGCGCGCAATCTACATCTTGCGGCGCAGGGGTTATTGAAAAAGCCCCGTCGTCGCCCTCAACCTGCCGATATCCTCTCTACTGTGCAACGCATGTCGTTGCTGCAAATCGACACGATCAACATTGTGGCGCGTAGCCCTTACCTGGTGCTGTTTAGCCGGCTCGGGAATTATCAGCCGCAGTGGCTCGATAATGCACTCAGCCAGGGCGAGCTGATGGAGTACTGGGCACATGAAGCCTGTTTTCTGCCACGCAGTGATTTCGCGCTGGTTCGTCACCGTATGCTCTCCCCGGACAAAATGGGCTGGAAATATCGTCAGGAATGGATGAACGAACACGCCGCTGAGATTGAGCGGCTTATCGCGCATATTCAGGAAAACGGCCCGGTGCGTTCGGCTGACTTTGAACATCCGCGGAAGGGGGCGAGCGGCTGGTGGGAGTGGAAACCGCACAAGCGTCATCTTGAGGGGCTGTTTACCTCTGGCAAAGTAATGGTGGTGGAGCGCCGTAACTTTCAGCGCGTCTACGATCTGACGCACCGCGTGATGCCGTACTGGGATGACCAGCGTGACCTGCTCACCCAGGAGGCGGCCGAAACGGTAATGCTGGAGAACAGCGCACGCAGTTTGGGGATTTTTCGTCCGCAGTGGCTGGCGGACTACTATCGTCTGCGTCAGATCATGTTGAAGCCATTGCTGGAAAGATGGCAACACGAACGGAGCGTCACGCCCGTATGCGTCGAGAAACTGGGTGAAATGTGGTTGCACAATGCATTACTCCCCCTGTTGCCCCAGGCCGAAGAGGGGAAGCTGCAGGCCACCCACAGCGCGGTGCTCTCACCGTTTGACCCGGTAGTTTGGGACAGAAAGCGGGCCGAGCAGCTCTTTGATTTCAGCTATCGTCTGGAGTGTTATACCCCCGCACCGAAGCGTCAGTATGGCTACTTTGTTTTGCCTTTGCTTCACAAAGGGCAGCTGGTTGGGCGCATGGACGCAAAAATGCACCGTAAAACCGGGATCCTTGAAATCATTGCGCTTTATCTTGAGGATGGGGTGAAAGTGACAGCGACGCTGGAGAAAGGGTTAACGGCCGCCATCAGCGACTTTGCGGCCTGGCAAGGCGCCCGTGAGGTGGCGCTTGTGCATATTGCGGAAGGGTTATTCAGCGCCTGTCGAAGCGGCTGGGAATTAGGCACATCCTGAAAAAGGAATGTGATAAGCTTGAGCGATTACCCATACGGAGGAACTATGGATCACCGTTTACTTGAAATTATTGCCTGCCCGGTGTGCAACGGAAAACTCTACTACAGCCAGGATAAACAAGAGCTGATTTGTAAGCTGGACAGCCTGGCTTTCCCCCTGCGTGACGGCATTCCGGTTCTGCTGGAAAATGAAGCCCGATCCCTGGTGGCGGAAGAGAGCAAATTATGAGTTTTGTTGTCATTATTCCGGCCCGCTATGCCTCAACGCGCCTGCCGGGTAAACCGCTGGTGGATATCAACGGCAAGCCGATGATCGTGCACGTTCTGGAGCGCGCGCGTGAATCCGGGGCTGAACGCGTGATCGTTGCCACCGATCATCCGGATGTTGCTCGCGCGGTTGAGGCGGCGGGCGGTGAAGTCTGCATGACGCGTGCCGATCATCAGTCGGGTACTGAACGTCTGGCTGAAGTGGTTGAAAAATGCGGCTTCAGTGACGACACGGTCATTGTTAACGTGCAGGGTGACGAGCCCATGATCCCGGCAGTCATTATCCGTCAGGTAGCTGACAACCTGGCTCAGCGCACGGTCGGTATGGCCACGCTGGCAGTGCCCATTCACCATGCTGAAGAGGCTTTCAACCCGAATGCGGTGAAAGTGGTGCTGGACGCAGAGGGCTATGCGCTATATTTCTCCCGAGCCACGATCCCATGGGACCGCGATCGCTTTGCCGAGTCAAAAGAGGCGATTGGCGATACCTTCCTGCGTCATCTGGGGATCTACGGCTACCGTGCGGGCTTTATTCGCCGCTACGTCACCTGGGCGCCCAGCCCACTGGAACACATCGAGATGCTCGAGCAGCTTCGCGTGCTCTGGTACGGTGAAAAGATCCACGTTGCGGTCGCTGAGGAAGTGCCTGGAACGGGCGTCGATACGCCAGAAGATCTTGAGCGCGTTCGCGCCGAGATGCGCTAACTTTCCCGTCATCCCCCCGTTCGGGGGGATGTTCTCCCGTCTGACGCTTTTCTCTTTTCTCCTCGATAATTGATCTCAATCGGGTGACATCTGCTGTTCACGCGCTCATTATAAAAGCAGTAGCCTTAATAGGGGTAATCCATATGGAACAGCTGCGCGCCGAACTTAGCCATCTGCTTGGAGAGAAATTAAGCCGGGTTGAGTGTGTAAATGAAAAGGCAGATTCCGCGCTCTGGTCGTTGTACGACAGTCAGGGAAACCCTATGCCGCTGATGGCCAGGAGCTTTACCTCGCCGGGTGTTGCCAGGCAGCTTGCCTGGAAGATGTCCATGCTGGCACGGGAAGGGACAGTCCGCATGCCAACGGTTTATGGCGTGATGACGCATGAAGAACATCCCGGGCCGGATGTTCTGCTGATTGAACGCCTGCGCGGCGTCTCTGTAGAAGCCCCGACGCGATCGCCGGAGCGCTGGGAACAGCTGAAAGACCAGATTGTGGAGGCGCTCCTGGCCTGGCATCGGCAGGATAGCCGCGGCCTGGTGGGCGCGGTCGACAGTACCCAGGAAAACCTGTGGCCGCTCTGGTATCGCCAGCGGGTTGAGGTCCTGTGGGGAACCCTCAACCAGTTCACCAACACCGGGTTAACGATGCAGGATAAACGCATTCTGTTCCGGACCCGCGAATGCCTGCCTGCGCTTTTCGAGGGATTTAACGACAACTGCGTGTTGATTCACGGCAATTTCACGTTACGCAGCATGTTGAAGGACTCCCGAAGCGACCAGCTGCTGGCGATGGTCGGGCCAGGCATTATGCTCTGGGCGCCGCGTGAGTATGAATTGTTCAGGCTTAGCGACAGCGGGTCGGCGGAAGGTCTATTGTGGCACTACCTCCAGCGCGCGCCCGTGGCCGAAGCCTTCCTCTGGCGGCGCTGGCTCTATTTGCTCTGGGATGAAGTGGCGCAGCTGGTGAATACAGGACGCTTCAGCCGCGCCAATTTCGATCTCGCGGCTAAATCACTCGTTCCCTGGCTCGCCTGACGACCCTTTGACCCACTGCCAGATGCGCCCGAGCGTCTCGTAACCCACGCGATCGCTATGCATCAGCCACATCGGGGATGGAATTGCCCGTTCCCACGGGTTGAGCGGGGCATCGATCGCCATCTGGTTAGCAGGGGCGGGCAGCGGATGCAGCCCTTGCTTCTCGAAGAAGATCATCGCCCTCGGCAGATGGGAGGCGGAGGTCACCAGTAAAAACGGGACATCCCCAATAGCCTGCTTAACTGCCGCCGCTTCTTCTTCGGTGTCTTTTGGGCTGTCCAGCGTGATGATGGCGGAACGCGGAACCCCAAGCGATTCAGCCACTCTCGCGCCCGCTTCAGCCGTGCTGACCGGGTTTGTTCTTGCCGCGGCGCCGGTGAAAATCATTTTCGAACCCGGGTTGGCGAGCCACAGGCGCACGCCTTCGTTCAGACGCGGCAAACTGTTGTTGATCAGGTTTGAGCTGGGCGCCCAGTTCGGATCCCACGTATAGCCACCGCCCAGCACCACTACGTACGCAACTTTTTGATTTCCCTGCCACGTCGGGTAGGTATTTTCAATCGGACGTAACAGGCCATCAGCGACCGGCTGCAGGCTCAGCAACAGCAGCGTAAGCCAACCCAGCGTGATGAGCGTTTTGCCACTTTTCTGAAAACGGCTAAACCATACCAGCGCCAGGCCCAGCGCAATCAGCAACAGCAGCAGGGGAAGGGGAAGCATCATGCCGCCAATGTATTTCTTCAGGGTAAAAAGCATCCTTTTTGGTTCCTTTTTTAACCATACAGCAGGGGATTGCCAGTGATATTACACCAGACAGGTTCATTCTCCGCTCGGGTGTGACAAAATAGCGGTTTTGCTGTTAGCGAGTGGAACTCTCCCAATGCGGGATCGCAATTTTGATGACATCGCGGAAAAGTTTTCGCGCAACATTTATGGCACCACGAAAGGCCAGCTCCGTCAGACGATCCTCTGGCAGGATCTGGACAGGCTTCTTGCCGACTACGCGGGCCAGACGTTGCGTGTGCTTGATGCCGGGGGCGGAGAAGGGCAGACCGCTATCCTCATGGCGCAGCGCGGTCATCACGTGACCTTATGCGATCTGTCAGCGGAAATGGTTGCGCGCGCGCAGCGTGCGGCAGAAGAGAAAGGTGTGAGCGACAACATGCATTTTATACATTGCGCCGCTCAGGACATTCCGCAGCATTTGGAATCTCAGGTTGATCTGATATTGTTCCATGCTGTGCTCGAATGGGTAGCCGAACCACAGGCCATGTTAAAAACGCTGTGGTCTATGCTGCGGCCGGGCGGTGCGCTATCGCTGATGTTCTACAATGCGAACGGTCTGCTGATGCGTAACGTGCTGGTGGGCAATTTTGGCTATGTGCAGCAGGGAATGTATAAGAAGAAACGGCGCACGCTGTCGCCTGATTTCCCACGTGAGCCCCAGCAGGTTTACGGCTGGCTGGAGGAGATTGGCTGGGAAATCACCGGTAAAACCGGCGTGAGGGTGTTTCATGATTATCTGCGTGATAAACAAAAACAGCATGACTGTTTAGACGCCTTAACAGAAATAGAAACGCGGTATTGTCGCCAGGAGCCCTATCTGAGCCTTGGCCGCTATATTCACGTCACCGCGCGCAAGCCGCAGATGCAAGGATAATCTATGAGTGAATTTTCCCAGACAGTCCCCGAACTGGTTGCCTGGGCCAGGAAAAACGATTTCTCCATCTCGCTGCCGGTAGACAGACTCTCCTTCCTGCTGGCGGTTGCCACGCTGAACGGCGAAAGGCTGGATGGTGAAATGAGCGAGGGTGAACTGGTGGATGCGTTCCGCCACGTCAGTGATGCGTTTGAGCAAACCAGCGAAACCATTAGCGTGCGTGCCAACAACGCAATCAACGATATGGTGCGTCAACGTCTGCTGAACCGCTTTACCAGCGAGCAGGCGGAAGGAAACGCCATCTATCGCCTGACGCCGCTGGGCATCGGCATTACTGACTACTACATTCGTCAGCGCGAGTTTTCGACCCTGCGCCTGTCGATGCAGCTCTCGATCGTGGCGGGTGAGCTTAAGCGCGCCGCCGACGCGGCAGATGAAAACGGTGACGAATTCCACTGGCACCGCAACGTCTACGCGCCGCTGAAGTACTCGGTGGCGGAGATCTTCGACAGCATCGATCTGACTCAGCGCCTGATGGACGAACAGCAGCAGCAGGTAAAAGACGATATCGCCCAGCTGCTGAATAAAGACTGGCGCGCGGCCATCTCCAGCTGTGAGCTGTTACTGTCAGAAACGTCCGGCACCCTGCGTGAACTGCAGGATACGCTTGAGGCGGCGGGGGATAAGCTGCAGGCTAACCTGCTGCGCATCCAGGACGCCACGCTGGCGCATGACGACCTGCACTTTGTCGACCGCCTGGTATTTGACCTGCAGAGCAAGCTCGATCGCATTATCAGCTGGGGCCAGCAGTCGATCGACCTGTGGATAGGCTACGACCGCCACGTGCATAAATTTATCCGTACCGCGATCGATATGGATAAAAACCGCGTGTTTGCCCAGCGTTTGCGCCAGTCAGTACAAACCTATTTCGATGCCCCGTGGGCGCTGACGTATGCCAGTGCCGATCGTCTGCTGGATATGCGCGATGAAGAGATGGCGCTGCGCGACGAAGAGGTGACCGGTGAACTGCCGCCGGATCTGGAATATGAAGAATTTAACGAAATTCGCGAGCAACTTGCGGCGATGATCGAAGAACAGCTCGCTGTCTACAAAACCAGACAAGTGCCGCTGGATCTTGGCCTCGTGGTGCGCGACTATCTGGCGCAATATCCGCGTGCGCGCCATTTCGACATCGCCCGCATTGTTGTAGACCAGGCGGTACGCCTGGGTGTCGCACAAGGCGATTTCACCGGGTTGCCGCCGAAGTGGCAGCCGATTAACGATTACGGAGCCAAGGTACAGGCGCATGTCATTGACAAATATTGAACAAGTGATGCCAATTAAGCTGGCACAGGCGCTGGCAAATCCGTTATTTCCGGCGCTGGACAGCCAGCTGCGTGCCGGTCGTCACATTGGCCTTGACGAGCTGGATAATCACGCCTTTTTGATGGACTTCCAGGAGTACCTGGAAGAGTTCTACGCGCGCTATAACGTTGAGCTTATTCGTGCCCCGGAAGGGTTTTTCTACCTGCGTCCGCGTTCCACCACGCTCATCCCGCGTTCCGTACTCTCGGAGCTGGATATGATGGTGGGTAAAATTCTCTGCTACCTGTACCTCAGCCCGGAACGTCTGGCGAACGAAGGTATTTTCACTCAGCAGGAGCTCTACGACGAGCTGCTGTCGCTGGCAGATGAAAGCAAACTGCTGAAGCTGGTAAATAACCGTTCGACGGGTTCCGATCTGGACCGTCAGAAGTTACAGGAAAAAGTTCGCTCTTCCCTGACGCGTCTGCGTCGCCTGGGTATGGTCTGGTTTATGGGCCACGACAGCAGCAAATTCCGTATTACTGAATCCGTTTTCCGCTTCGGCGCAGACGTGCGCGCGGGCGATGACGCGCGTGAAGCGCAGCTGCGTATGATCCGTGACGGTGAAGCGATGCCGGTGGAAAACCATTTGCTGCTCAATGATGAGCATGACGAGAATCAGCCGGATAGCGGGGAGGAAGAGTAATGATTGAACGCGGTAAATTTCGCTCACTAACGCTGATTAACTGGAACGGTTTCTTTGCCCGAACCTTCGATCTGGATGAGCTGGTTACGACGCTATCCGGTGGTAACGGTGCGGGTAAATCCACCACCATGGCGGCATTTGTCACGGCGTTAATCCCCGATCTGACGCTGCTGCACTTCCGTAACACTACCGAGGCGGGCGCGACAAGCGGCTCACGCGATAAAGGCCTGCACGGTAAACTCAAAGCCGGCGTCTGTTATTCGGTGCTGGATGTGATCAACTCACGTCACCAGCGTGTGGTAGTGGGTGTGCGTCTGCAGCAGGTTGCCGGTCGCGATCGTAAAGTGGATATAAAACCCTTCGCGATCCAGGGGCTACCAACGTCCGTGCAGCCAACGTCCCTGCTGACAGAAACGCTGAACGACCGTCAGGCGCGCGTGCTCTCTCTTCAGGAGCTGAAAGACAAGCTCGAAGCCATCGAAGGCGTGCAGTTCAAGCAGTTTAACTCGATTACCGATTACCACTCCCTGATGTTCGATCTGGGCGTGGTGGCACGTCGCCTGCGTAGCGCCTCTGACCGCAGTAAATACTACCGTCTGATTGAAGCGTCTCTGTACGGCGGTATCTCCAGCGCCATTACCCGCTCGCTGCGTGACTACCTGTTGCCAGAAAATAGCGGCGTGCGTAAGGCCTTCCAGGATATGGAAGCGGCACTGCGTGAAAACCGCATGACGCTGGAAGCGATTCGCGTTACCCAGTCTGACCGTGACCTGTTTAAACACCTGATCAGCGAAGCGACCAACTACGTGGCCGCGGACTATATGCGCCACGCCAACGAGCGCCGCATCCACCTCGATCAGGCGTTAGAGTATCGTCGCGAGCTGTTTACCTCGCGTAAGCAGCTGGTGGCCGAGCAGTATAAACACGTTGAAATGGCCCGCGAGCTGGGCGAGCACAACGGCGCTGAGGGCGATCTGGAAGCCGATTACCAGGCGGCGAGCGATCACCTGAACCTTGTGCAAACCGCACTGCGTCAGCAGGAAAAAATCGAGCGCTACGAAGCGGACCTCGATGAGCTGCAAATTCGTCTCGAAGAGCAAAATGAAGTGGTGGCTGAAGCCGCCGACATGCAGGAAGAGAACGAAGCCCGCGCCGAAGCCGCCGAGCTTGAAGTGGATGAGCTGAAAAGCCAGCTTGCCGACTACCAGCAGGCGCTGGACGTGCAGCAGACCCGTGCAATTCAGTATACCCAGGCACTGCAGGCGCTACAGCGCGCCAAAGAGCTGTGCCATCTTCCAGATTTAACGCCGGACAGCGCAGACGAATGGCTTGATACCTTCCAGGCTAAAGAGCAGGAAGCCACCGAAAAACTCCTGTCGCTCGAACAAAAAATGAGCGTAGCGCAAACGGCGCACAGCCAGTTTGAGCAGGCATACCAGCTGGTGGTGGCGATCAATGGCCCGCTGGCGCGAAATGAAGCGTGGAACGTTGCCCGTGAGCTGCTGCGCGACGGTGTGAACCAGCGTCATCTGGCCGAGCAGGTTCAGCCGCTGCGTATGCGTCTCAACGAGCTGGAGCAGCGCCTGCGCGAGCAGCAGGAAGCCGAGCGTCTGCTGGCAGAATTCTGCAAGCGTCAGGGTAAAAATTACGATTTCGACGAGCTTGAAGCGCTGCATCAGGAGCTTGAAGCGCGTATTGCCGCGCTGTCTGATTCCGTATCCAACGCCAGCGAGCAGCGTATGACGCTGCGTCAGGAGATGGAGCAGCTTCAGTCCCGCTCGCAGAAGTTATTGCAGCGTGCGCCGGTCTGGCTGGCAGCCCAAAGCAGCCTGAGCCAGCTCAGCGAGCAGTGTGGCGAAGAGTTCGAGTCCAGCCAGGAAGTGACGGAATACCTGCAACAGCTGCTTGAGCGCGAGCGCGAAGCAATTGTTGAACGTGACGAAGTGGGCGCACGTAAACGTGACGTCGACGAAGAAATTGAACGCCTGAGCCAGCCGGGCGGTGCAGACGATGCCCGCCTGAACACCCTGGCGGAGCGTTTCGGCGGCGTACTGCTGTCCGAAATTTATGACGATGTTGGCCTGGATGATGCGCCGTACTTCTCTGCGCTGTATGGACCGTCGCGTAACGCGATTGTGGTTCCGGATCTGTCGCTGATTTCCGAGCAGCTTGCCGGGCTGGAAGACTGTCCGGAAGATCTCTATCTGATCGAAGGGGATCCGCAGTCATTCGACGACAGCGTCTTCAGCGTCGACGAGCTGGAAAAAGCGGTGGTGGTGAAAATCGCCGATCGTCAGTGGCGTTATTCTCGCTTCCCTGAACTGCCGCTGTTTGGCCGCGCCGCGCGTGAAAACCGTATCGAAAGCCTGCACGCCGAGCGTGAAACGCTGTCCGAACGTTTCGCGACGCTGTCATTTGACGTACAGAAAACCCAGCGCCTGCATCAGGCGTTCAGCCGCTTTATCGGCAGCCATCTTGCCGTCGCCTTTGACGCTGACCCGGAAGCAGAAATTCGCAAGCTCACCACCCGCCGCGGTGAGCTGGAACGCGCCATTGCCAATCATGAAAATGATAACCAGCAGAGCCGCGTCCAGTTCGAGCAGGCGAAAGAGGGCGTTGCTGCCCTTAACCGCATTCTGCCGCGCCTGAACCTGCTGGCAGATGAGACGCTGGCTGACCGCGTGGATGAAATTCAGGAACGTCTGGATGAAGCCCAGGAAGCGGCGCGTTTCGTGCAGCAGCACGGCAATCAGCTGGCGAAGCTGGAGCCGGTTGTCTCCGTGCTTCAGAGCGACCCGGAGCAGTTCGAGCAGTTAAAAGAAGATTATGCCTGGTCGCAGCAGGTGCAGCGTGACGCGCGTCAGCAGGCGTTTGCCCTGACGGAAGTGGTACAGCGTCGTGCCCACTTTGGCTACTCTGATTCAGCCGAAATGCTGAGCGGTAACAGCGATCTGAATGAGAAGCTGCGCCAGCGTCTTGAGCAGGCGGAAGCTGAACGTACCCGTGCTCGCGAAGCAATGCGAACGCACGCCGCACAGCTGAGCCAGTACAGCCAGGTCATGGCCTCGCTGAAAAGCTCCTTCGACACCAAGAAAGAGCTGTTAAACGATCTGCAAAAAGAGCTGCAGGACATCGGCGTTCGCGCTGACAGCGGCGCCGAAGAACGGGCGCGTATTCGTCGTGACGAACTGCATAGTCAGCTCAGTAACAACCGTGCGCGGCGTAATCAGCTGGAAAAAGCGCTGACCTTCTGTGAAGCGGAAATGGATAACCTGACCCGTCGCCTGCGTAAGCTGGAGCGCGACTATCACGAAATGCGCGAGCAGGTCGTGACCGCCAAGGCGGGCTGGTGCGCGGTGATGCGTATGGTGAAAGACAACAATGTTGAACGTCGTCTGCACCGTCGCGAGCTGGCCTATCTTTCCGGGGACGAACTGCGTTCCATGTCGGATAAAGCGTTGGGCGCCCTGCGTCTGGCGGTAGCGGATAACGAACACCTGCGCGACGTGCTGCGTATGTCCGAAGATCCAAAGCGACCGGAACGTAAGATCCAGTTCTTTGTGGCCGTTTACCAGCACCTGCGCGAACGTATTCGTCAGGACATCATCCGTACCGACGATCCGGTTGAAGCCATCGAACAGATGGAAATTGAGCTGGGTCGCCTGACGGAAGAGCTGACCTCGCGCGAGCAGAAGCTGGCCATCAGCTCCCGCAGCGTGGCGAACATCATTCGCAAAACTATTCAGCGTGAACAGAACCGTATCCGTCAGCTGAACCAGGGCCTGCAGAGCGTGTCGTTTGGTCAGGTAAACAGCGTACGTCTGAACGTGAACGTGCGTGAGGCGCATTCCACCCTCCTGGATGTGTTGTCTGAGCAGCACGAACAGCATCAGGATCTATTCAACAGTAACCGTCTGACCTTCTCCGAAGCGCTGGCGAAACTGTATCAGCGCCTGAATCCGCAGATCGATATGGGCCAACGTACGCCGCAAACGATCGGTGAGGAGCTGCTGGACTACCGTAACTACCTGGAAATGGAAGTTGAGGTTAACCGTGGCTCCGACGGCTGGCTGCGTGCAGAGTCCGGCGCGCTTTCTACCGGTGAAGCTATCGGTACCGGTATGTCGATACTGGTGATGGTGGTTCAGAGCTGGGAGGATGAAGCGCGCCGTCTGCGCGGCAAAGACATCTCTCCATGCCGTCTGCTGTTCCTTGATGAAGCCGCGCGTCTTGATGCCCGCTCCATCGCTACGCTGTTTGAGCTTTGCGATCGCCTCGATATGCAGCTCATCATCGCGGCACCGGAAAACATCAGCCCTGAAAAAGGCACGACCTATAAGCTGGTGCGTAAAGTGTTCCAGAATAGCGAACACGTACACGTTGTGGGCCTGCGTGGCTTTGCTCCGCAGCCGCCGGAGTCGTTGCCGGGGACGGCTGACGCGTCATAGCGCGTTTTGTTACAAAGAGCGGCGCATTTGCGCCGCTTTTTTTATTCACTTAACTTGTACTCAGGGCTACGTTATCTTTAAACTTCTTTACATAAGGTAAGGCAACAGCGTGTATGCCTTTCTATACTGAAGGAAAGCCCCAGCGTGATGGGCATGTCGTAAGAAAACAGGGGGCAAGGGATGTTGCTAAAGAAAATACGTGGTCGTCAGCTGTCAGCGCTAAGCTTATGCCTGTCAGTGATGTTTGCTCCACTGTTCACCGCTCAGGCCGACGAGCCTGAAATAGTACCGACGGACAGCTCCGCGACAATGGGCGCGCAGCCGACGTCGCTGACAATGCCGCTGGACCAGTCTCCGGCGACGGCCATTATGGCCGGGATCAGGCCGCTGCCGGAAGGCATCGATACCGAATCACTCCGCCAGCAGCTTTTAGCAGGGCTGCCTTCCGGGTATACGCCCGCCTACATTAATCAGTTAACGCTGCTGTATGCGGCACGCGATATGAAACCTATGTGGGATAATCGCGATGCGGTACGCGCTTTCCAGCAGCAGCTGGCGGAGGTCGCCATTGCGGGCTTCCAGCCGCAGTTCACGACGTGGGTTGAACTGCTGACCAATCCTGCCGTGACCGGCCAGGCGCGTGACGTCGTGCTGTCTGATGCCATGATGGGCTATCTTCAGTTTGTTGCAGGTATTCCGGTCAACGGCAATCGTTGGCTGTACAGCGATAAACCTTACAAACTGGCCACGCCAGCGCTGTCGGTGATTAACCAGTGGCAGCTGTCGCTGGACAATGGCGAATTGCCGCGCTTTATCGCAAGCCTGACGCCTGCGCATCCGCAATATGCCACGATGCATCAGTCGTTGCTTGAACTGGTGTCGGACTCGCGCCCGTGGCCGCAGCTGCGCGCCACGTCCACGCTTCGTCCTGGGCAGTGGAGTAGCGATGTCCCGACGATCCGTGAGATTTTAAAACGCGCCGGTATCCTGGACGGGGGCCCTAAAATTGCGCTACCCGGCGACGATCCGCAAGGCGCCGTCGTTAGCCCATCGGCACCGGTGAGCGAGAAGAAAGCCGTTGCGTTGAGCAATAAGCCGGCGGCCTACGATCGTGAGCTCGTCGCTGCGGTGAAACAATTCCAGGCCGCACAGGGGCTGGGCGCTGATGGCGTTATTGGTCAGTCAACACGCGACTGGCTGAACGTCTCTCCGGCGCAGCGGGCAGGGGTGCTGGCCCTGAATATTCAGCGCTTACGTTTGCTGCCGGGCACGCTTTCTACCGGAATTATGGTTAATATTCCCGCCTATTCTCTGGTCTATTATCAGGACGGTAACGAAAAGCTGGCGTCTCGCGTCATCGTGGGTCGTCCGGATCGTAAAACCCCGATGATGAGCAGTGCGCTCAATAACGTGGTGGTAAACCCGCCGTGGAACGTGCCGCCGACCCTGGCGCGTAAGGATATTCTGCCTAAACTGTGGAACGATCCGGGATATCTTGAGCGTCATAACTATACGGTGATGCGCGGCTGGAACAGTAAAGAGGCGATCGATCCGTATATGGTCGACTGGTCTACCATTACGGCCTCTAACTTGCCGTTCCGGTTCCAGCAGGCACCCGGCGCGCACAACTCGCTGGGTCGCTATAAGTTCAACATGCCAAGTTCTGATGCAATCTATCTGCACGATACGCCGAATCACAACCTGTTCCAGAAAGACGCGCGTGCGCTCAGCTCGGGGTGTGTCCGTGTGAATAAGGCCTCTGACCTGGCCAATATGCTATTACAGGATGCGGGCTGGAACGATACGCGCATTTCGGATGCGCTTAAACAAGGCGATACGCGCTACGTGAATATTCGACACAACATTCCGGTCAATCTTTACTATCTGACGGCGTTTGTTGGCGAAGACGGGCGCACCCAGTACCGTACAGATATTTACAATTACGATCTCACGGCGCGATCCGGCGCACAAATTTTGCCAAAAGCTGAACAATTAATCAGGTAAATGAAGTAGTTCGGGAAAAATGATTGTCGTAAGTTATGGTGAATACGGGCCGATCTGGCTGTAGGCCGCGTATTTACTGGGATTGGGCGCCTTGACGCGGGCTGTATTGCCAGTTAAGGTGCCCTTCGTGCGCTAAGCATATTTACGATAACATTGACCTGTAGACCTGATTATCATGGACAAATTTGACGCTAATCGCCGCAGACTGCTGGCGTTAGGTGGTGTTGCGCTCGGCGCAGCGGCCATCCTTCCGACGCCAGCATTTGCCACCCTCTCGACACCACGTCCGCGTATCTTAACGCTCAACAACCTCCATACTGGTGAGTCGCTTAAGGCGGAGTTTTTCGATGGCAGAGGCTATATTCAGGATGAATTAGCAAGACTAAACCATTTTTTCCGTGACTTCCGCGCGAATAAAATCAAAGCCATCGACCCAGGATTATTCGATCAGCTATTCCGCCTTCAGGGGATGCTGGGTACCCGCAAGCCGGTGCAGCTCATTTCTGGATACCGTTCCCTCGATACCAACAATGAACTGCGCGCCCACAGCCGTGGGGTAGCGAAGAAAAGCTATCACACGAAAGGGCAGGCGATGGATTTCCATATTGAAGGCGTTTCGTTAGCCAATATTCGCAAAGCTGCGTTATCTATGCGCGCAGGTGGTGTAGGATATTACCCACGTAGCAACTTTGTGCATATTGATACCGGGCCGGTTCGGCACTGGTAATAACGAAACACAGGAGCAGTATGAACTATCGTATTATTCCGGTTACCGCGTTCTCCCAGAATTGTTCATTGATCTGGTGTGAACAAACCAAACTGGCCGCGCTTGTGGATCCCGGCGGTGACGCTGAGAAAATCAAGCAGGAGGTCGCTGCAAGCGGCGTAACGCTGATGCAGATCCTCCTCACGCATGGACATCTTGACCATGTGGGTGCTGCGGCTGAACTGGCTGAATACTACGGTGTGCCGGTTATCGGCCCGGAAAAAGAAGATGAGTTCTGGCTGCAGGGGTTACCTGCCCAAAGCCGCATGTTTGGCCTTGATGAGTGTCTGCCATTGACGCCCGATCGCTGGCTAAACGAAGGAGAGAGCGTTAGCGTAGGGAATGTGACTTTACAGGTGTTGCATTGCCCTGGGCATACGCCGGGCCACATCGTTTTCTTTGATGACCAGTCGCGTCTGCTGATTTCCGGCGATGTGATTTTCAAAGGCGGCGTAGGGCGCAGCGACTTCCCGCGTGGCGATCACGGTCAGCTGATTCAGTCGATTAAACAGAAGTTATTGCCGTTGGGCGATGATGTGACGTTTATTGCCGGCCACGGTCCGATGTCGACATTGGGCTACGAGCGGCTGCATAACCCTTTCCTTCAGGATGAAATACCTGTCTGGTAAATCGAATTAAATAAAAAAGCCTGCGCGATGCAGGCTTTTTTGTGGGCGCCGATTAGAGTACGGCGACAATGGCTTCGCACAGCGGCGCCATGTTGTCCGGCGTCATGCCCGCAACGTTCACGCGGCCAGAGGCCACGGCGTATACGCCAAACTCTTCGCGCAGACGCAATACCTGCTCTTTGGTCAGGCCGCTGAAGGAGAACATGCCGTTCTGCTTGATGATGAAGCTGAAGTCACGATCGGCCCCTTTTTCGGCCAGCGTGCTCACGAACAGCAGACGCATACGCTGAATGCGCTGACGCATGTCGTTCAGCTCTTGTTCCCAGATTGCGCGCAGCGCGTCGTTGCTCAGGATAGTGGCAACAACAGAAGCGCCGTGTGCCGGTGGGTTGGAGTAGTTAGCACGGATCACGGACTTCATCTGGCTGAATGCGCGGTCAACGGTTTGCTCATCGGCGGCAACCAGCGTACAGGCGCCTACACGCTCATTGTACAGGCCAAAGTTCTTGGAATAAGAGCTCGCGACGAGCAGTTCCTGATGCACAGCGGCGAATGCGCGCAGGCCTTCTGCATCTTCTTCCAGACCGCGGGCAAAGCCCTGATAGGCGAAGTCGAACAGCGGCAGCCAGCCTTTTTCAACGGACAGCTTAGCCAGTTGCTCCCACTGCTCCAGCGTCGGGTCAATACCCGTTGGGTTATGGCAGCAGCCGTGGAACAGCACCACATCACCCGCCTGCGCTTCATTCAGGCTGGCCAGCAGGCCGTCAAAATCCAGAGAATGATTTGCTGCGTCATAGTACGCATATTCACACACTTCCAGGCCCGCAGAGTTAAAGACGCTCTTGTGGTTTGGCCAGCTTGGATTGCTCACCCACACGCGCTTAGCTGAGGTATTTTTCGCAAGGAAATCCGCCGCGACGCGCAGAGCACCGGTACCGCCAGGGGTTTGCGCCGTACGAGCGCGTTTGCTGCTGACAATCGCGCTGCCTTTACCGAACAGCAGTTCCTGAGTGCAACGACCAAACTCGGGGATACCATCAATACCGAGGTAGTTTTTGGTGGTTTCATTTTCCAGCAGGTACTGCTCTGCCTTTTTGACGCTGGTCAGAACCGGGGTTTTGCCGGTTTCATCTTTATATACACCAATGCCCAGGTTGATTTTGCCAGGGCGGTCGTCGGCACGAAACAGATCGGCCAGGCCCAGAATTGGGTCGGCAGGAGCGGCGGTAATGTTCTCAAACATGACGAAGTTCCATTGTGATTACAGAAGTGAAATCCGCTATCAGGTTAACGGTAGATTTACAAAATGCCAACCGTTTGCGACGAAAAGCGTGCGGCTTTTCAAAAGTCGCCATTTTTTTCTATCAGACATAAAAAAACAGGGCCGAAGCCCTGTTCATTAAGCATATAACAACGTGGTGTACTGATTAGAACTGGTAGGTAACAGCCATTGCAACCTGGTCGTCTTTACCGTTCACGATACCCACGCTACGAGAGTAGTCGGTGTCGTCGATCAGGTTCAGCTGGTAGTCAACATAGATGTTGAAGTTTTTGTTGAAGTAGTAAGTTGCACCGATTTCAACGAATTTCTGCAGGTCAGCATCGCCGCCAGCGAAGGTGCCGCGCTGCTCAAGGTTTTTACCTTTAGACTGTACGTAAGCAACGGAAGGACGCAGGCCGAAATCGAACTGGTACTGAGCGATAACTTCAAAGTTCTGCGTTTTGTTCGCAAATGTGCCGTCGCCTTCGCGAGTCATGTTGCGGGTTTCTGCATAGGTGGTTGCCAGGTAGATGTTGTTCGCATCGTATTTAGCACCAACAGCCCATGCTTCAGCTTTCTCGCCTTTGCCATCAGCTTCCTGAGCGTTAGTACGGTCAGAATTGCTGTATGCGCCGATCAGGCCGAAACCTTCACCGAATTCATAACCCAGGGAGGTACCGACGCCGTCACCGTTAGAGGTTTTAACATCGTCACGCTCGTTTTTACCCTGGTACTGCAGGCCCAGGCTCAGACCGTCAACCAGACCGAAGAAGTCAGAGTTGCGGTAGGTCAGCAGGCCGGTGCTACGGCCAGTCATGAAGTTATCAGAGTAGTTAGCCCAGGTCATACCGGAGAAAGAAGGCGCCATATCGGTGTAGGATTCTACATCGTAAACGATACCGTAGTTACGGCCGTAGTCGATAGAACCTGCATCACCGGCTTTCAGGCCCGCGAACGCCAGACGGGTACGCTGAGTCTGGTTGCTTTCTGCCTGGCTTGCCAGAGCACGGTATTCCCACTGGCCGTAACCGGTCAGCTGGTCATTGATTTGAGTTTCGCCCTTGAAACCGATCTGCGCATAGGTTGCGTCGCCGTTGGAGGTGTTGTCACCAGAGGTAACGAAGTCGTGCTCACCGACCACTTTTCCGTACAGATCTAATTTGTTGCCGTTTTTGTTATAGATTTCTGCAGCGTTAGCTGCACCGGCTACCAGCAGGGCAGGGATTACCACTGCCAGGATATTGCGCTTCATCATTATTTATTACCCTCATTGGTTTTTTTTTATGACACTCGCCACCGCCGCCAATAAATTCTGTCAATAAATATTTCCGGAACTATTGATGAGAGTTTGGTGTCTTTATGTATCTGACAGGCATCTTTCCATTCATAGAACCGTTTCGCTACAGTGAAAGTGCTACAATCCTCAAGATTCAGTAACAAAAAGAAATTATATGTAACTGAATATGTATTTTGAGGAACTTTGTGAAGCACCTCAAATTTCAGACCAACCTGGTGAATTAAACAGCTCTTTCATTCCTATATATATGAATTGCTTATATTTAATTTGGCTAAAGGCAAATCGTATCAACAGAAGCTAAACGGCCCAATTTTTCTTATGGCCGGAAAAAGACTTCTGGATGGCTGTGAAATTGGTTGAAATTTGTGCTAATACGTAAGAAATGTATTAAGCGCAATAAGAATGAGGTTTATTTTTTGTTCGCAGATATTTCGTGGAAACAAAACGTAACAGGTAGAGGGAATGACGGGGTTGTAGTTTAAAGATGCTGACTTTCAACTGACACTAACTGACAATGCAGGATAAAATAATGGCCAGCATCGGCTGGCCATGAGGAATTGTGTAGCTTAGAAGCTTGCGTTACGCGGAGTACGAGGGAATGGAATCACGTCGCGCACGTTCTGAACACCCGTGACGTAGGCGATCAGGCGTTCGAAGCCCAGGCCAAAGCCCGAGTGCGGTACGGTACCGTAACGGCGTAGATCGCGATACCAGCTGTAGTCAGCCGGGTTCAGACCCATCTCTTCCATACGTGCATCCAGAACGTCCAGACGTTCTTCACGCTGGGAACCACCGATAATTTCACCGATACCCGGTGCCAGCACGTCCATCGCCGCGACGGTTTTACCGTCTTCGTTGAGGCGCATATAGAAGGCCTTAATGTCTTTCGGATAGTTTTTCACGACAACCGGCGCTTTGAAGTGTTTCTCGGCCAGGTAACGTTCGTGCTCGGAAGAGAGGTCCACACCCCAGTAAACCGGGTTCTCGAAGGTTTCGCCGCATTTCTCAAGGATAGCAACCGCATCGGTGTAATCCACCTGCGCAAAGTCAGCCGAAACAAAGCGCTCAAGGCGGGCAACAGCGTCGCTGTCTACGCGCTCAGCGAAGAATTTCATGTCGTCAGCGCGTTCTTTAAGAACGGCATTAAACACGTACTTCAGCATCGCTTCTGCCAGGCCGGCAACATCATTGAGGTCCGCAAACGCCACTTCCGGCTCCAGCATCCAGAATTCCGCCAGGTGACGGCTGGTGTTGGAGTTTTCAGCACGGAAGGTTGGGCCGAAGGTATAGATCTTAGACAGCGCACAGGCATAGGTTTCGCCGTTGAGCTGGCCGGACACCGTCAGGAAGGCCTCTTTACCAAAGAAGTCTTTGTCGTAATCCACTTTGCCTTCTGGCGTACGCGGCAGGTTTTCCATATCCAGCGTCGAAACGCGGAACATTTCACCGGCACCTTCGGTATCGGACGCGGTGATCAGCGGGGTAGAGACCCAGAAGTAACCCTGCTCGTCAAAGAAACGATGCAGCGCCTGCGCCAGCGTATGACGCACGCGGGCAACTGCACCAATCAGGTTGGTGCGCGGGCGCAGGTGAGCGACTTCACGCAGGTATTCGATACTGTGACGTTTTGCCGCCATTGGGTAAGTATCCGGATCTTCAACCCAGCCGGTCACTTCGATAGCCGATGCCTGAATTTCGAAACTCTGGCCCTGGCCCGGTGATGCCACGACAACACCGGTAACGATAACGGAACAACCCGTTGTCAGGTGCAGAACGTCATCATTGTAATTGGGCAGAGAATTATTAATGACGGCCTGTACTGGATCAAAGCAGGAACCGTCATAGACGGCAAGGAAGGAGATACCAGCTTTAGAATCTCGACGAGTACGCACCCATCCGCGCACGGTGACTTCTTGGTCAACGGCGACGCGGCCCTGGAGTACGTCGGCTACAGGCACAACGCTCATAAATATTCTCTCTGTTAATAGTCGGAAAAAATAACCACTTGTCCGCCCACATAGGGGGGATATCTATGTTACCTGGCATCTGTCATCAGACAAGCAGATTTCGCAGTCAAAAGAGAAGAAATAAGAAATAAATAAGAAGAAAGGGAGCCTTAAGGCTCCCGCAAGCCGTTAGCTGGCTTTTTTGACCTGAGGAAGATCGAAGGCTTTGCGTAATGCCCGAACGAAGGCTTTGTCGTGACAGATTGTTTTGCCCGGGCTGTCGGAGAGTTTTGCCACCGGCTTGCCGTTACATTCCACCAGCTTAATGACGATGTTCAGAGGTTTAACCTGAGGAATATCGCAGGATAAACGGGTGCCAATCCCAAAGCTCAGATTCACCCTGGAAGAGAAGTGACGATACAGGTCGACGGCTTTGGCCAGATCGAGGTTATCAGAGAAGACCAGCACCTTGCTCATGGGGTCGATACCCAGCTTTTCGTAGTGGGCGATAGCCTTTTCACCCCATTCGACCGGATCCCCGGAATCATGGCGTAATCCTTGATAGCGCTCGGCGAACTCAGGACCAAAATCACGCAGGAATGCATCCATCGTGATGCAGTCGGTGAGCGCGATCCCCAGTTGGTCAGGGTACTCCTCCAGCCAGGCGGCCAGCGCGGCGCGCTGACTATTGGCAAGGTCAGGGCTGATTTGTTGATGCGCCTGGAACCATTCGTGCGCCTGGGTACCCATTGGCGTCAGGTTCAGTCGGCGCGCCAGATCGTAGTTACTGGTGCCCACAAACCACGTTTCCTGCTGCAAACGTTCAACAATTGCCTGCTGAACTTCGCGAGAGAAGCGGCGGCGCGTGCCGAAGTCCATCAGGCGGAAGCGGGACATATCCAGGCCTTCGGTCAGCTGCGAGAATTCAACGAGTTTGTTTTCCAGGGAGGCAACCGCCTGCTCAACGCCGGTTTCCGGGGAGCGGTAGCGGTGGGCCAGCTCGCTGATGACGGCCAGCAGCGGAACTTCCCACATAATCACTTCACGCCACGGACCTTCAAGGCGGATATTCAGCTTGCCGTTATCATTGGTCACGGTGACCTGCTGCGGGTTATAGCGGAAGTCGCGCAGCCAGTTGAGATAGTCGGCTTTGAAGAAAGGCAGGCCCGAAAGCCAATGATATTCGTCGTCCTGCAGCGCCAGATGCTGCATAGCATCGACCTGTTCACGAATGGAATCTGCGTAGATACCCAGCAAGTCGTCGCCCCGGCAGCGAAACTCAGCCGCAACCTGAACGTCATGGTAATGGTGAAAAACGGCTTGCTGCATATGCAGTTTATACGCGTCGGTATCCAGCAACGTATGCAGAACAGGAGAAGCGAATCGAGTCATAGGTGCGCAGTAGCATCCTCTCACAGGAGCGTTTAGTACATTAAACAACTCCGGAGTATACCTTGTTTAGTGATTTATTGAACCCCGATCACAACATAAGCTGACTTTAGGGTCGAGCGCATTTCGTGCCCCTGTTAAATAAATGTAGCGAAAAAGCGGTTTGTAACTGAAAAGATGAACATTCTGCATAGCGCGTTTTACGCAACAGGAATATATTGAAACGTTACTCGACAAACGATGCATAAGGTTTTCTATGACACAACAGCCTCAAGCCAAATACCGCCACGACTACCGTGCGCCGGAATACCTGATTAGCGATATCGATCTGACTTTTGACCTGGATGCCACAAAAACCGTTGTAACGGCGGTAAGCCAGGTGACGCGTCAGAGCGCGACGGCCGTCCCGCTGCGTCTTGATGGTGAAGACCTAACGCTGGTTTCCCTGCATATTAATGACGCCGCCTGGGCCGACTATAAAGAAGAAGACAATCAGCTGGTCATTAACAACCTGCCTGAACGCTTTACCCTGCGCATCGTGAATGAAATTAGCCCTGCCGCCAACACCGCGCTGGAAGGGCTTTACCAGTCAGGCGTGGCGCTGTGCACGCAGTGTGAAGCGGAAGGTTTCCGCCACATTACCTGGTATCTGGATCGCCCGGACGTTCTGGCGCGCTTCACCACCAAAATTATCGCCGATAAAAGTCTCTATCCGTTCCTGCTCTCCAACGGTAACCGCGTCGGTGAAGGCGAGCTGGAAAATGGTCGTCACTGGGTGCAGTGGCAGGATCCGTTCCCTAAACCGTGCTACCTGTTTGCGCTGGTGGCGGGTGATTTCGACGTGCTGCGCGACACCTATAAAACTCGCTCAGGTCGCGACGTGGCGCTGGAGCTGTTTGTTGACCGCGGCAATCTTGACCGCGCGCCGTGGGCGATGACCTCTCTGATTAACTCCATGAAGTGGGACGAAGAGCGCTTCGGCCTGGAGTATGACCTCGACATCTATATGATTGTCGCCGTTGACTTCTTCAACATGGGCGCAATGGAGAACAAAGGCCTTAACGTCTTTAACTCCAAATACGTGCTGGCGCGTACCGATACCGCGACCGATAAAGACTACCTCGATATCGAACGCGTGATTGGCCACGAGTATTTCCACAACTGGACCGGTAACCGCGTCACCTGTCGCGACTGGTTCCAGCTGAGCCTGAAAGAGGGTCTGACCGTCTTCCGCGATCAGGAGTTCAGCTCCGATTTGGGTTCACGCGCGGTTAACCGCATCAACAACGTGCGTACCATGCGCGGCCTGCAGTTTGCAGAAGATGCCAGCCCGATGGCACACCCGATCCGTCCGGATAAAGTCATCGAGATGAACAACTTCTACACCCTGACGGTGTATGAGAAGGGTTCAGAGATTATCCGCATGATCCACACCCTGCTGGGCGAAGAGAACTTCCAGAAAGGGATGCAGCTTTACTTCGAGCGTCACGACGGCAGCGCGGCCACCTGCGACGACTTTGTGCAGGCAATGGAAGACGCGTCCAACGTCGATCTCTCCCACTTCCGCCGCTGGTACAGCCAGGCCGGTACGCCGATTGTGACCGTCAAAGACGACTACAACCCTGAAACCGAGCAGTACACGCTGACCATCATCCAGCGCACGCCGCCTACGGCCGAGCAGGAAGAGAAACATCCGCTACACATTCCGTTCAGCATTGAGCTGTACGATAACGAAGGTAAAGTCATTCCGCTGCAGAAGGGTGGCCACCCGGTTCATCACGTGCTGAACGTGACCCAGGCAGAGCAGACCTTCATCTTCGATAACGTCTACTTCCAGCCGGTTCCCGCGCTGCTGTGCGAGTTTTCCGCGCCGGTGAAGCTGGAGTACAAGTGGAGCGATCAGCAGCTGACGTTCCTGATGCGTCACGCGCGCAACGATTTCTCCCGCTGGGACGCCGCGCAAAGCCTGCTGGCAACCTACATCAAGCTGAACGTTAACCGCCATCAGCAGGGCCAGCCGCTGTCGCTGCCTGTCCACGTGGCCGATGCGTTCCGCGCCATCCTGCTGGACGAGAAGATTGACCCGGCGCTGGCGGCCGAAATTCTGACGTTGCCATCAGCCAGCGAAATCGCCGAACTCTTTGACATCATCGATCCGATCGCCATTGTGGCGGTGCGTGAAGCGCTGACGCGCACGCTGGCCACCGAGCTGGCGGATGAGTTCCTCGCTATTTACAACGCCAACAGGCTGAACGAGTACCGCGTGGAGCACGCTGATATTGGTAAGCGTTCCCTGCGCAATACCTGCCTGCGCTATCTGGCCTTCGGTGAAGGGGAGCTGGCAAACACGCTGGTCAGCAAGCAGTACCATGATGCCGACAACATGACGGATGCCCTGGCTGCCCTGGCCGCAAGCGTTGCCGCAGAGCTGCCGTGCCGCGATGCGTTGATGCAGGAGTATGATGACAAGTGGCACCAGGATGGCCTGGTGATGGACAAATGGTTCATTCTGCAATCCACCAGCCCGTCGGCTAACGTACTGAGCACCGTGCGTAGTCTGCTGAAACACCGCTCGTTCACCATGAGCAACCCGAACCGCGTGCGTTCACTGATAGGCGCGTTTGCCAGCAGCAACCCGGCTGCGTTCCACGCGGAAGACGGCAGCGGCTATCAGTTCATGGTGGAAATGCTGACCGAGCTGAACAGCCGTAACCCGCAGGTGGCCTCTCGTCTGATAGAGCCGCTGATCCGCCTGAAACGCTACGATGCGAAGCGTCAGGCGAAAATGCGCGCCGCGCTTGAGCAGCTGAAAGGGCTGGAAAATCTGTCTGGCGATCTGTACGAGAAGATTGCTAAAGCCTTAGCGTAATAGGGAAAAAGTGCCCGGTGGGCAGTAAAAGCAAAACGGCAACCTCGGTTGCCGTTTTTAGTTTTTTCACCCTCTCCCTGTGGGAGAGGGCCGGGGTGAGGGCATCAGGCATTAGCCGTAATCAATGCTCGCTCATTCACCCCACGCTTCATCACCCGATCCAACACTTCCGCCTCCAGCTCCGCCAGTCTTGCCGACCCCACGCGGCGAGGGCGCGGAATATCTACGGTAAGATCCAAACCAATTTTCCCTTCTTCTATTAACAGCACGCGGTCGGCCATCGCCACGGCTTCGCTGACGTCATGCGTCACCAATAGCACCGTAAACCCGTGTTCCTGCCACAGCGAGGCAATTAAATCCTGCATCTCTATTCGCGTCAGGGCATCGAGCGCGCCGAGCGGCTCATCGAGCAGCAGCAGGCCAGGGCGGTGTATCAGCGCCCGCGCAAGCGCCACGCGCTGCTTCTGCCCCCCGGAGAGCGCCGCAGGCCACTCCCCGGCACGATTTTCCAGGCCTACAGCTGCCAGTGCCTGGCGTGCGTTATCCCGCCAGTTTCCTTTTAGCCCCAGCCCGACGTTGTCGATAACCGTTTTCCACGGCAGCAGGCGCGCGTCCTGAAACATCATGCGTGTATCATCCTGAATATTCGCAAGCGGGGTATTACCTGCCAGAATGTCTCCGCCGTTAGGGGCTTCCAGACCGGCAAGAAGACGCAGCAAGGTACTCTTGCCTCCGCCGCTGCGCCCGACAACGGCGACAAACTGCCCGGCGGGAATGTGCAAATCCAGCGCATTAAGGATGGTGTTTTCGCCGTAGCGTTTGGAGATACCGTTCAGAAGCAACGGTGTACCCTGGTTTAGTCGGGCGGTATTCATGCTTTAGCCTCCTGAGTGGTGTAGGCCGGGTTCCAGCGCAGCCAGCTGCGTTCCAGCAGCTGGGCGCTCACGTCGGCGAGTTTGCCGAGCAGGGCATAAAGAATAATGGCAACCACCACCACGTCCGTTTGCAGAAATTCGCGGGCGTTCATGGCCAGGTAGCCAATCCCCGAGTTAGCCGAAATGGTTTCCGCCACAATCAGCGTCAGCCACATCAGGCCGAGCGCGAAGCGAATGCCCACCATAATGGAGGGCAGGGCGCCCGGCAGGATGACGTGGGTGAAGAGTGCAAAACCGGATAATCCATAGCTGCGCGCCATCTCCACCAGCCCCCGGTCGATGTTGCGGATACCGTGCCAGGTATTGATGTAAATCGGGAACAGCGTCCCCAGCGCCACGAGGAAAATCTTGGCGCTTTCATCAATGCCAAACCACAAAATGACCAACGGGATCAGCGCCAGATGCGGCACGTTTCTCAGCATCTGAATGGAGGTGTCCAGCAGCCGCTCGCCCCAGCGGGAAAGGCCGCTGATAAGCCCCAGGACCAGCCCAATACTTCCACCAATCGAAAAGCCGATCGCCGCACGCCAGGAGCTGATCGCCAGGTGCTGCCACAGCTCGCCGCTCGCGCTCAGCGACCAGAATGCTTCTACAACGCCCTCCGGAGAGGGCAGAATGCGGCTGGACAGCCAGCCGGTTGACGATGCGAGTTGCCAGACGGCAATAATGCCGATGGGCAAAAACCAGGGGGCAGCACGCAGCAGCCATTTTTGCGAGGTGGCGGACATGGCGACTCCTTAACTTTGTGCGGCTTTGCGCGGGATAAATTCGTTGGCCACGGCTTCGCCCTGAAGCTGGAGCTGCTGCGGCTGTGGAATTTCCGGGATGGCGACATCCAGGTGCGGGAACAGCAGCTCGCCCACCTTGTAGGCCTCTTCCAGATGCGGATACCCGGAGAGAATAAAGCTGTCGATGCCCAGGTCCGCGTATTCATTAATACGCGCCGCGACGGTTGGGCCATCGCCCACCAGCGCCGTGCCCGCGCCGCCGCGTACCAGGCCTACGCCCGCCCAGAGATTGGGGCTAATTTCCAGGTTTTCACGCTTGCCGTTATGCAGTGACGCCATCCGGTGCTGCCCAACGGAGTCGGTTTTCGCAAACGCGGCCTGCGCTTTCGCGATGGTGTCATCATCAAGATGTGAGATCAGGCGGTTAGCGGCCTGCCAGGCTTCTTCATTGGTTTCGCGCACAATCACGTGCAGGCGAATGCCGAAGCGTACCTTACGCCCGTGCGCTGCGGCTTTGGCGCGCACCTGCTCAATCTTCTCCTTGACCAGTTCCGGCGGCTCGCCCCAGGTCAGATAGAGGTCAACCTGCTCGGCGGCGAGATCCTGCGCCACGTCCGACGAACCGCCGAAATAGAGAGGCGGGCGCGGCTGCTGAACCGGCGGGAAATAGAGCTTCGCATCGCGAACGTGAATATGTTTGCCTTCAAAGGTCACGGTTTCCCCTTCAAGAAGACGACGCCAGACGCGGGTGAACTCGGCTGAGGCTTCATAGCGTTCGGCGTGGTCGAGGAACACGCCGTCGCCCGCCAGCTCCTGCGGATCGCTGCCTGTGACCAGATTAAACAGCGCGCGTCCGTTGGAAAGCCGGTCCAGCGTCGCCGCCTGGCGCGCAGCGACGGTAGGCGAGACCACGCTCGGACGCAGGGCAACCAGGAATTTCAGGCGCTGGGTGACGGGAATCATTGAAGCGGCAACCAGCCAGGCATCTTCGCAAGAGCGTCCGGTGGGGATTAGCACGCCGGTAAAGCCAATTCGGTCTGCAGCCTGCGCAATCTGCTGCAGGTAGCCGTGGTCAACCGGGCGGGAACCCTCTTCTGTGCCAAGATAGTGTCCATCACCGTGGGTGGGTAAAAACCAGAAAAGATTCAGACTCATGATTTTGTTCCTTCTTTGCCAGCGGGCTGCCAGATACGGTCGCGAATATCGACCTTTTTGGGCACCAGACGATTTTGATAGAAAAGGTCAGCGGTTTGTTGCTGAAGGGCAGCGACGTGCGCGTCAACGGGCTTAATGGTGGTCGGCGGACGATGGTCGAGGTAGCTCGCGATAACCGGCTCAGGTAAGCCCATGGTTTTTGCCAGCAGGGAAATGCTCTCCTGACGCTGGCTTTGCGTCAGCGCATCGGCCTGAGTGAAGGTATCAAGCACGCCCTGAATGAATTCACCGTTCTTTTCCGCATACGGTCGTGCGGCCAGGTAGAATGAACCGGTCTGTTTCAGGGTGGTGCCGTCTTTCAGCACCCGTACGCCACCCTGCAGTAACGCTGCGGAGTAGTACGGATCCCAGATTGCCCAGGCATCAACGTTCTTCTGCTGGAAGGCGGCGCGCGCGTCGGCTGGCGTAAGGTATATAGGCTGAATGTCGGTGAACCTAAGCCCGGCCTCTTGCAGCGCGCGCAGCAGCAGGTTGTGCGAGCTGGAACCTTTCTGGAACGCCACCTTATGGCCTTTCAGATCGGCGACGCTTTTAATGTCGCTATTTTCAGGTACCAGAATCACCTCGGCCTTCGGCTTTGCGGGCTCAACCCCGACGTAAACCAGGTCCGCCCCGGCTGCCTGAGCAAAAATTGGAGGAATGTCGCCCGTGCTGCCTAAATCGATACTGCCGACGTTCAATGCTTCCAGCATCTGTGGCCCTGCCGGGAACTCCACCCATGAGAATTTGGTGTCCGGGAAGCGTTTTTCCAGAAGCTGGTGGCTTTTCGCCAGCACCATGCTGACGCTGCCTTTCTGATAGCCGATGCGCAGGCTTTCCGGGGCCGTTTCGGCGGCGTGCGCCAGGGAGGAAAGGGCCATCAGTCCTGCCAGGCCGATACGGGTTAATGTTTTAAACATGCGCAACTCCTTGCGGTTGACCAAATGCGGGCGCCTGGATATCCCGGCGATGCAGCGCGTGCCAGAAGGTTTCTAGCGCGCTATCGAGGCGGGTTTGCAGGTTCGGCGTAAAGTGGGGTTTGTGTTGATAGTCGATAACCTGTGAATCATCTGCAAAAACGCCGTGCAGGATCTCTTGTGCTTTCAGGGCGTTCAGCACCGGTTTCAGGGCGTAATCCACCGCCAATAAATGGGCAACCGTGCCGCCTGTCGCCAGCGGCAACACGACTTTGCCGTCCAGCGCGCGCTCGGGAAGCAGGTCCAGCAGGGTTTTCAGTGCGCCAGAAAAAGAGGCTTTATAAATGGGCGTAGCCACAATTAAACCATCAGCCCCATTGAGCTGTTCGGTCAGGGTATTAAGCGCGGGGCTGTCGAAACGGGCATAGAGCAAATCTTCAGGTTCGAAGTTATGCAGATTCCAGTGGCACACTTCCACATCCAGAGCGGTGAGCTTTTCGCGAGCGTATTCCAGCAACGCGCTGGAACGTGAAGGGAACCGTGGACTTCCGGCCAGAGTGATGACGCGCATGTTTGCTCCTTATAACTAATTGTTTGCTTTTATCTAACATTCATAACAATTTTAAGGAGTGTGACATCGCGGGTTTATTCCACTAAATGATTTATCTGCAATTTAAATGCGAAAAAGTGCATAAGAAGTGGACTGCGAGGTAAACGATTGCGTTTAACGTGTTTTTTTTGCCGCAGGTCAATTCCTTTTCCCTGCAGGATCGCACATAATCCCCTCCCGGTTTGCACACCGGGAATCCAGGAGAGTTCATGTACTACCCCTTCGTTCGTAAAGCCCTTTTTCAGCTCGATCCTGAGCGCGCTCATGAATTTACATTCCAGCAGTTGCGTCGCATTACCGGTACGCCTCTGGCCGCACTGGTGCGTCAAAACGTGCCGGAAAAACCTGTGCAGTGCATGGGCCTCACCTTCAAAAATCCGCTTGGCCTGGCGGCCGGTCTGGATAAAAACGGCGAGTGTATTGATGCGCTTGGCGCGATGGGGTTTGGCTCCATCGAAATCGGCACCGTTACCCCGCGTCCGCAGGCGGGTAACGACAAGCCGCGTCTGTTCCGTCTGGTTGAAGCTGAAGGGTTAATCAACCGCATGGGCTTCAATAACCTCGGCGTTGACCATCTGGTTGAGAACGTTAAAAAATCCCATTTTGATGGCGTGTTGGGCATCAATATTGGTAAAAATAAAGACACGCCGGTAGAGCAGGGTAAAGATGACTATCTGATTTGTATGGAAAAAGTCTATGCCTATGCCGGTTATATTGCGGTGAACATTTCATCGCCCAATACCCCGGGTTTGCGTTCACTGCAATATGGTGAAGCGCTGGACGATCTTCTTACTGCCATTAAAAATAAACAAACTGAGCTGCAGGCGATCCACCATAAATATGTTCCGGTGGCGGTTAAGATCGCACCGGATCTTTCCGTTGAAGAATTGATCCAGGTTGCCGACAGTTTAGTACGCCATAATATTGATGGTGTGATTGCGACCAATACGACACTCGATCGTTCTCTCGTTCAGGGAATGAAAAACTGTGACGAAATGGGTGGGTTAAGCGGCCGTCCGGTACAATTAAAAAGTACGGAAATTATTCGCGCCCTGTCTGCCGAATTAAAGGGGCGTTTACCCATTATTGGCGTGGGCGGTATCGACTCCGTTATCGCCGCCCGCGAGAAGATGGCTGCGGGCGCATCGCTGGTGCAAATTTATTCCGGCTTTATTTTTAAAGGCCCGCCGTTGATTAAAGAAATCGTTACTCATATCTAATCTTTTCTCCTAAACACGCAACCAGGGCTTTATTTCCAGCCCTGGTTGTTTTATATTCCGTCATTGTTGCTTATTTAGACATTATGGTCTTTTATTAATGTTGTTATAAACGAGGCGGCAAACAGGACATTTTTAGAACAGGGTGTTTGGGGACGGGAGAGACACATGCGAATTAAACCTGACGATAACTGGCGCTGGTATTTTTGCGACGAGCACGATCGAATGATGCTCGATTTAGCCAATGGCATGTTGTTTCGTTCTCGTTTTGCGCGTCGAATGCTGACTCCGGATGCCTTCTCTCCGTCAGGCTTTTGCGTTGACGATGCCGCGCTTTATTTCTCCTTTGAAGAAAAGTGCCGCGACCTGGTGCTTTCAAAAGAACAGCGCGCCGAGCTGGTGCTCAATGCGCTGGTAGCCGTCCGTTTTCTGAAACCCCAAATGCCGAAAAGCTGGCACTTCCTGGCGCACGGGATGAACTGGAACCCGATCACGGGTGACGCGGCGAGCGTGAATCTGAGCGACACGGCCGAAGAGGTCAGTCTGCTGGTGGTTGAGCCTGGCGAAAACGCGGCGCTCTGTTTGCTGGCACAGCCCGGCGTGACGATTGCCGGGCGGATGATGCAGCTGGGTGATGCGATTAAAGTGATGAACGACAGGCTGAAGCCGCAGCTTCGCGTGGATTCGTTCAGCCTTGAGCAGGCCGTTTAAGCCTCCAGCTGTACCGAGGTTTTTGGAATACAGCTGCAGCACAGAATCGTTCCGTCCTCGCCAATGGCTGATTTCTTCAGCGCACTGACTTCGCCTTCAACCAGTTTTATACGACAGCAGCCGCAGATCCCTGCACGACAGGAATACGGCACGCGGATCCCCGCCTGTTCAAGCTGTTCCAGTAAAACCTGCTGATTGTTTCCACGAATGAGTTTACCCTGCCAGTGAATGTCCACTGCCGAACTGACCGCTGTCTCAACGTCGACGAACTCTTCTTCCTGACCTGCGCCGTAAACGCGCGCTGGCCCACGGGCGAGAATTTCCACCTCGTCACCCACGCGGATCGTGCCGCTTGAGCGGGGAATGAGGTTCTGACCGAAATCCACATCGCCGTTGTCCTGAGCGGTACGGAACGACTGCAGGGTTTTTAGCGGTTCGCCTGAAGGGTGTTTCTGGCCTTTCTCCGGACTCACGGTGGTAAAAATACAGCGACTGCACGGCTTCACCACGTCGAAAATGACGCTGCCGATGCGGATCGTTTTCCAGGTATCCTCTTCCCAGGCTTCTGCGCCGGTCACGACCAGGTTTGGGCGGAACTGTTCCATCTGAACGCTGGCTTTACAGCGGTTCTGCAAATCACGCAGCGAGGCTTCGTTGGTCAGCAGGAAAGGGAAGCCATCGGCGAAGGAGAGCGGAACGGCATCGTGGCGCTTAACGCGACGGGTTAACGCCGGCCCGACCCAGCGCAGCTGAACCTCACGGGAGAAAAAACCGCTCAGCCAGGTATTAACGTCAACGGGGGCAATACGTGCGGTAAAGTGGTTACCCCACACTTCCGTTGGCGCGTCGACAGGCGCAAAATCAGCAAAGCGAACGGCCGCGCTTGAACCGTCCGGTGCGGTAAGGTGCAAACCGTCATGAAGCGGGGAAGGGGTAAAGCGAACCATTTGCGGGAACTGGCGTGCGGTAATGAACGTACCGTCAGGCTCGGTGACCATAAAAATACGATCGAAGGCAAATCCGCTCATGTCAGCGAGTGCGTGAGAAACGCCGATACCGCGCATGGATTTCACCGGATGAATAAAAAGCCTGGATAACGTCGCCACTGCACACTCCCATAAATGAAAATAAGCCTTCAACTTTATGACATACACGCCATATTAGCTATAATGCGCGACAATTTTCTAAGAGTAAAAGTGACGATATGAATTCTCTGTTTGCCAGTACGGCCCGTGGGCTGGAAGAGCTGTTAAAAACTGAACTGGAAGCCCTGGGCGCGCAAGAGTGCCAGGTAGTTCAGGGTGGTGTCCATTTTGAGGGCGACACGCGGCTTATTTACCAGAGCCTGATGTGGAGCCGCCTGGCGTCGCGCATCATGCTGCCGATGAAAGAGTGCAAGGTCTACAGCGATCTTGACCTCTACACCGGGGTACAGATGATCGACTGGACAGAGATCTTCACCCCGGACGCCACCTTTGCCGTGCACTTCAACGGCGTGAACGATGAGATCCGCAACAGCCAGTACGGCGCTCTGCGCGTAAAAGACGCCATCGTTGACTGCTTTACGCGTAAAAACAAAGAACGTCCGAACGTCGATCGCGAAAACCCCGATCTGCGTATCAACGTCTGGCTCAACGGCGACACCGCCAGCATCTCGCTCGACCTGAGCGGGGCGGGCCTGCATCTGCGTGGTTACCGCGATCGTACCGGCATGGCGCCAATCAAAGAAACGCTGGCCGCCGCGATTGTCATGCGCTCCGGCTGGCAGCCAGGTACGCCGCTGCTCGACCCGATGTGCGGTTCCGGTACGCTGCTGATAGAGGCCGCTATGCTGGCAACCGACCGCGCGCCGGGGCTGCATCGCGGCCACTGGGGCTTTAAAGGTTGGGCCCAGCACGATGAAGAGATCTGGAAAGAGGTGAAAGCGGAAGCTCAGACCCGCGCGCGTAAGGGGCTGGCAGAGTACACCTCCCATTTCTACGGTTCGGATAGCGACGCGCGCGTGATTGATCGCGCGCGCAGCAACGCCCGCCGTGCGGGAATCGGCGAGCTGGTCACCTTCGAGGTGAAAGACGTGGCGAACCTGACCAATCCGCTGCCAAAAGGCCCGTACGGCACCGTTATCAGCAACCCGCCTTACGGCGAGCGCCTTGACAGCGAACCTGCCCTGATCGCCCTGCACAGCCTGCTGGGCCGCAACATGAAAGACTACTTCGGCGGCTGGAATCTCTCTCTGTTCAGCGCCTCACCGGAGCTGCTGAGCTGCCTGCAGCTGCGCGCGGATCGTCAGTTTAAGGCCAAAAACGGCCCGCTGGACTGCGTGCAGAAAAACTACCATCTGGCAGAGAAGGCTGCAGACAGCAAGCCATCCGGCGTGGCGGAAGACTATGCCAACCGTCTGCGCAAGAATCTGAAGAAATATGAAAAGTGGGCGAAGCAGGAAGGCATTGAATGCTACCGCCTGTATGACGCCGACCTCCCGGAATACAACGTGGCGGTTGACCGCTACGCTGACTGGGTTGTCATTCAGGAATATGCCCCGCCGAAAACCATTGATGCGCAAAAAGCGCGTCAGCGTATGCTGGATGTGATCGCGGCGACCATTGCCGTGCTGGGCATTACCCCGAACAAGCTGGTGCTGAAAACCCGTGAGCGCCAGAAAGGTAAAAACCAGTACCAGAAGATGAATGAGAAGGGCGACTTTATCGAAGTGGGCGAGTATAACGCCCGCCTGTGGGTAAACCTGACCGACTATCTTGATACCGGCCTGTTCCTTGACCACCGCATCGCACGCCGTATGCTGGGCCAGATGAGCAAGGGTAAAGACTTCCTCAACCTGTTCTCCTATACCGGCAGCGCGAGCGTTCACGCCGGTCTCGGCGGCGCGCGCAGCACCACTACCGTGGATATGTCCCGCACCTACCTGGAGTGGGCAGAGCGCAACCTGCGCCTGAACGGCCTGACCGGTCGCCAGCATCGTCTGATGCAGGCCGACGTGCTGGGCTGGCTGCGTGATACCGATGAACAGTTCGATCTGATCTTCATCGATCCGCCAACCTTCTCCAACTCCAAGCGCATGGAGGATAGCTTTGACGTTCAACGCGACCACCTGCGCCTGATGACCGACCTGAAACGCCTGCTGCGTAAAGGCGGCACCATTATGTTCTCGAACAACAAACGCGGATTCCGCATGGATCATGAAGGCTTAGCCACGCTGGGACTGAAAGCGCAAGAAATCAGCCAGAAAACGCTGTCTCAGGACTTTGCCCGTAACCGTCAGATCCATAACTGCTGGTTAATCTCAGCGGTCTGAAAGGAAAAATAAATGTCACTAATTAGCATGCACGGCGCCTGGCTGTCTTTCAGCGATGCACCACTTCTTGATGATACTGAACTGCACATCGAAGATAACGAACGTGTCTGTCTGGTAGGCCGTAACGGCGCGGGTAAATCCACGCTGATGAAGATCCTCAACCGCGAGCAGGGCCTGGATGATGGTCGCATCGTTTACGAACAGGACCTGATTGTTTCCCGCCTGCAGCAGGACCCACCGCGTAACGTGGCGGGGACCGTTTATGATTTTGTTGCGGAAGGGATCTCTGAACAGGCCGAATACTTGAAGGGTTATCACGACATTTCCCATCTGGTGATGACCGACCCGAGCGAAAAAAATCTGAATGAGATGGCGCGCCTGCAGGAGCTGCTGGATCATCACGGTCTGTGGCAGCTTGAAAGCCGTATCACCGAAGTGCTGGATCAGTTAGGCCTGGATGCAGACATGGAGCTGGCGTCTCTCTCCGGCGGCTGGCTGCGTAAAGCCGCGCTGGGACGTGCGCTGGTGAGCGGCCCGAAAGTGCTGCTGCTGGACGAGCCGACCAACCACCTGGACATTGAAGCCATCGACTGGCTGGAAGGGTTCCTGAAGACTTTCAACGGCACCATTATTTTCATCTCGCACGACCGTTCGTTTATCCGCAATATGGCTACCCGTATTGTTGACCTCGATCGCGGCAAGCTGGTGACCTACCCTGGCGATTACGATACCTATCTGCTGGAAAAAGAAGAAAATCTGCGCGTTGAAGAGCTGCAAAATGCGGAGTTTGACCGCAAGCTGGCCCAGGAAGAGGTCTGGATCCGTCAGGGCATCAAAGCGCGTCGTACCCGTAACGAGGGCCGCGTGCGTGCGTTAAAAGCGATGCGTAACGAGCGTAGCGCTCGCCGTGAGGTCATGGGCAGCGCGAAGATGCAGGTCGAAGAAGCATCCCGCTCCGGTAAAATCGTCTTTGAGATGGAAGACGTGAATTACCAGGTAGACGGCAAAGTGCTGGTGAAAGACTTCTCCGCGCAGGTACAGCGTGGGGATAAAATTGCCCTGATTGGCCCGAACGGCTGTGGTAAAACCACGCTGCTTAAGCTGATGCTCGGTCAGCTTCAGGCTGACAGCGGCCGCGTCCACTGCGGAACAAAGCTTGAAGTGGCCTACTTCGACCAGCACCGCGCCGAGCTGGACCCGGACAGAACGGTGATGGATAACCTCGCTGAAGGGAAACAGGAGGTGATGGTCAACGGTAAGCCGCGCCACGTGCTGGGCTACCTGCAGGACTTCCTGTTCCATCCAAAACGTGCCATGACGCCAGTGCGTGCGCTGTCAGGCGGTGAGCGTAACCGTCTGCTGCTGGCGCGCCTGTTCCTGAAGCCAAGTAACTTATTGATTCTCGATGAACCAACAAACGACCTGGATGTCGAAACGCTGGAACTGCTCGAAGAGTTGATTGACGGTTATCAGGGTACCGTGATGCTGGTAAGCCACGATCGTCAGTTCGTGGACAACACCGTGACCGAATGCTGGATCTTCGAAGGTGAAGGCCGGATTGGTCAATATGTGGGCGGTTATCATGATGCTCGCGGCCAGCAGGCACAGTACCTGCTGCAAAAACAGACAAAATCCAAAAATGCACCGGAACCTGTTGTCGCAAAAGCAGAAACTGTTAAAAAGTCACCTGCTAAAATGAGCTATAACCTGCAGCGCGAACTTGAAGGGTTGCCGCAGCGTCTGGAAGAGCTGGAAGCTGCACTGGAAGCACTGCAAATTCAGGTCGCTGATGCGTCATTCTTTACGCAGTCGCACGACTATACTCAGAAAATATTGGCTGAACTGTCCGCGGCTGAAAAAGCCCTGGAAGAAGCATTTGAGCGCTGGGAGTACCTTGAGTCTCTGAAAAACGGCGCATAAACAGGGATAACATATGTGTGACCAGCACCACGCCGACAGGCATATATTATGCTCGCAATGCGATATGCTCGTGGCGTTGCCAGAGCTTGGTCACGGACATAAGGCAACCTGTCCGCGCTGCGGAGCCACGCTGACAACCGAGTGGGATGCGCCAAGGCAGCGTCCCACGGCTTACGCGCTGGCAGCCTTGTTCATGCTGCTGCTTTCCAATCTCTTCCCCTTCATCTACATGAAGGTGGGAGGGATGACCAGCCAGGTGGATTTACTTGAGATCCCGGGCGTAATGTTCTCTGAGGATTACGCCAGCCTCGGCACCTTTTTCCTGCTGTTCGTACAAATCGTTCCTGCGTTTTGCCTGGTGGTGATCCTGCTGCTGGTCAATCGCGTCCGGATGCCCACCCCGCTTAAAATTAAACTCGCGCGCGTTCTGTTCCAGCTTAAAAGCTGGGGAATGGCAGAAATCTTTCTGGCGGGGATTCTGGTTAGCTTCGTTAAGCTCATGGCCTATGGCGACGTTGGGATTGGCAGCAGCTTTATTCCGTGGTGCCTCTACTGCGTACTGCAGCTACGCGCATTCCAGTGCGTAGACAGGCGCTGGGCATGGGACGATATTGCTCCTGCACCTGCGCTGGCTCAGACGGTAAAAGCAGGCGTACCGGGGATCCGACAGGGGCTGCGCTCCTGCTCGTGCTGCACGGCCGTGCTGCCCGCCGATCTTGAGGTGTGTCCGCGCTGCGAAACCAAAGGCCATGCGCGTCGTAAAAACAGCCTCCAGTGGACAATGGCGCTGCTGGTGACCTCTATCATGCTTTATCTGCCGGCCAATATACTGCCCATTATGATCACCGATCTCCTCGGTGACAAAATGCCGTCGACCATACTCGCCGGGGTAGTGTTGCTCTGGGGGGAAGGGTCCTATCCGGTGGCCGGCGTGATTTTTATCGCCAGTATTATGGTGCCAACGCTAAAAATGATCGCCATCGCCTGGCTCTGCTGGGATGCGAAAGGGCATGGCAAGCGTGACAGTGAACGCATGCATTTGATTTATGAAGTCGTCGAGTTTGTAGGCCGCTGGTCAATGATTGACGTGTTTGTGATTGCGGTTCTTTCTGCGCTGGTGCGCATGGGAGGGCTGATGAATATTTATCCCGCTATGGGTGCGCTGATGTTTGCATTGGTCGTTATTATGACCATGTTTGCGGCCATGACCTTCGACCCTCGTCTATCGTGGGATCGTGAGCCCGAGTCAAGCCATGAGGAAGAGTAAGAGCATGGAAAATAAGAGTGGAGAGGCTAAAGTGCAGAAGGTCAGAAACTGGTCGCCGGTGTGGATTTTCCCCATCGTGACTGCGCTGATTGGTGCATGGATACTGTTTTATCATTACAGCCATCAGGGGCCGGAAGTCACATTAATCACCACCAATGCAGAAGGTATTGAGGGCGGTAAGACCACCATTAAAAGCCGCAGCGTAGACGTGGGGGTCGTTGAAAGCGCAACCCTGACCGATGATCTGACGCATGTGGAAATTAAGGCACGCCTGAACGCCGGGATGGAAAAACTACTTCATGAGGATTCGGTCTTCTGGGTCGTTAAACCTCAGGTCGGGCGGGAAGGGATCAGCGGTCTGGGCACGCTGCTGTCCGGTGCCTACATTGAGCTGCAGCCAGGTAAGAAAGGCAGCCAGCCGGGACAATACCAGCTACTCGACTCTCCGCCGCTTGCGCCACCGGATGCAAAAGGTATTCGCGTGATTCTGGACAGTAAAAAGGCGGGCCAACTCTCGCCTGGCGATCCTGTGCTGTTCCGCGGGTACCGCGTGGGGTCGGTTGAGACCAGCACGTTCGATGCGCAAAAACGTACCATTAGCTACCAGCTCTTCATTAATGCGCCAAACGATCGTCTGGTGACCAGCAACGTACGTTTCTGGAAAGACAGCGGGATCGCCGTGGATCTTACCTCTGCAGGTATGCGCGTAGAAATGGGCTCCCTGACCACGCTGTTTGGCGGCGGCGTCAGTTTTGATGTGCCTGAAGGGCAGGATCTGGGGCAGCCGGTTGCTGAAAAAACGGCGTTCAGACTCTTTGACGACCAAAAAAGTATTCAGGACGCGCTCTATACCGATCACATCGACTATCTGATGTTCTTCAAGGATTCTGTTCGCGGCCTGCAGCCGGGTGCGCCGGTTGAGTTCCGAGGGATCCGCCTGGGGACGGTAGGGCAAGTACCTTACTTCGTGCCGGGGCTCAAGCAGATGCTGGATGATGATTATCGCATTCCGGTTCTGATCCGCATTGAGCCGGAACGTTTGATCAACCAGATCGGCGAAAATCAGGATATCGGCGCGCATATTACCGAATTGATGAACCGCGGTTTACGTGGCTCACTGAAAACCGGCAACCTGGTGACCGGCGCGCTGTACGTGGACATGGACTTCTATCCGAAAGCGCCTGCCATTACCGGTGTTCGCGAATTCGGCGGTTATACCATTATCCCAACGGTGAGCAGTGGCCTGGCGCAGATCCAGCAGCGTTTGATGGAAACACTGGATAAGATTAACAATCTGCCGTTGAATCCAATGCTTGAAGCGGCGACAAACTCGCTGAGCGAAAGCCAGGCGACAATGCGCCGTCTGCAAACCACGCTCGATAACATCAATAAGATCACGGCAAGCCAGTCCATGCAGCAGCTGCCGCAGGATATGCAGAAAACACTGCGTGAACTAAACCGCAGTATGCAGGGCTTCCAGCCGGGTTCAGCGGCGTACAATAAGATGGTGGCAGATATGCAGCGTCTCGATCAGGTATTACGTGAACTGCAGCCGGTGCTGAAAACGCTCAATGAGAAGAGCAATGCGCTGGTGTTCGAAGCGAAAGATAAAAAGGATCCTGAGCCGAAGAGGGCGAAACAATGAAAAAATGGCTAGCGATTGCAGGCGCTCTGGTATTAACCGCATGTAGCTCGGGCAGTGAAAATAAGAGCTATTATCAGCTGCCGCTGACCGCGCAGGCTGGGGCGCAAAGCAGCGCGTCTCAGGGTAACCGCCTGTTATGGGTAGAGCAGGTTGCGGTGCCTGATTATCTCGCAGGAAACGGCGTGGTGTATCAGACCAGCGATGTTCAGTACGTCATTGCCAGTAACAACCTGTGGGCCAGCCCGCTGGATCAGCAGCTCCGCAATACGCTGGTGGCAAATCTGAGCGGCCAGCTTCCTGGTTGGGTTGTCGCCTCTCAGCCGCTGGGTAGCGACCAGGATACGCTTAATGTGACCGTGACGGGCTTCCACGGTCGCTATGACGGCATGGTGGTCATCAGCGGTGAGTGGCTGCTGAATCATCAGGGACAGCTGATTAAACGTCCTTTCCATCTGGAAATGAAGCAGCAGCAAGATGGATATGATGAGATGGTCAAGGTTCTGGCTCAAGGGTGGGCTCAGGAGTCAGCCAGCATTGCCAGAGAGATTTCCCGGCTTCCATAAGTAAAATTCATGATCCAAAGCCACACTCAGCGACTCGCTGAGTGTGGCTTTTTTTTCGTTTTGACTTCAGGTTGTTACTTGTGCCGCGTCACATTTTTTGTACAAATGATCTTCTGTCTAGCTCACAAATATGACACCCGTATGAATTTTGAACGTTGACGATAAGGCTGATTCGGGGTATTCGTTAACTGTGCTTGCACACTTTGCAATCACTGTTTTCTTTCCACCAGACAAAAGAATGAGGGAAACGAGGCATGAAGAGACAGAAACGAGATCGCCTGGAAAGGGCTCATCAACGTGGTTATCAGGCTGGCATCGCCGGACGTTCTAAAGAAATGTGTCCCTATCAGACCATCAATCAGAGGTCGCAATGGTTAGGGGGCTGGCGAGAAGCCATCGGAGACAGGGCAGTACTTGCTTGATAGCGTCTCTTTAAAAAAGAAACCTCCGCGCTGCGGAGGTTTCGCCTTTCTGAAGCACTTGAAAGCAGGGCTTAGAAAGCAGAGGTATCCTGGAACAGACCGACTTTCAAATCGCTCGCAGAATAGATCAGACGACCATCGACCAGCACTTCGCCATCCGCCAGGCCCATAATCAGACGACGGTTAACGATGCGCTTGAAGTGAATACGGTAGGTGACTTTTTTCGCGGTAGGCAGAACCTGTCCGGTGAATTTCACTTCGCCAACACCCAGTGCGCGGCCTTTGCCTTCGCCACCGAGCCAGCCCAGATAGAAGCCAACCAGCTGCCACATTGCATCGAGGCCCAGGCAGCCAGGCATTACCGGATCGCCAATAAAGTGGCAACCGAAGAACCACAGGTCCGGGTTGATATCGAGTTCCGCTTCTACGTAGCCCTTATCATAATTGCCGCCGGTTTCGGTCATTTTCACGACACGGTCCATCATCAGCATGCTTGGTGCCGGTAACTGTGGGCCTTTAGCGCCAAACAGTTCACCGCGACCAGAGGCAAGAAGGTCTTCTTTTGTATAGGATTCGCGTTTATCTACCATGTTCTCAGTAAGCCTTATTTTAGTGAAGGACGCAGGATAGCTAACACGTGTACGCTGAACAAGTCCGATCAGTTCGGACTAAACCAACTCAGCCAGCGTAACGGCCATGGATATCGATGACGAGCATCCTGCTGCGTCGCCTGAGCAATGCGTTCCTGAATTGTTTGCATCAGCGTCGTCTGACCTTCGCCGTCCCATACCAGGTTTGTCAGTAAGGGTAGCGCATCCTCAATACCTTCGATGGCCCACAGGGTGAATTGTTCCTGTTCCACCGCATCAAGAAGCTCCTGGCTCAGACTCAGATGGCGCACGTTGGGAGCCGGGATGATAACACCCTGTTTGCCGTTCAGACCGCGCTGCTGACAGATTGAGAAAAAGCCTTCGATTTTCTCATTCAGACCACCCACAGGCTGTGCGCGACCAAACTGATCCACAGAACCCGTAATCGCGATGTTCTGGCTAATCGGTACTTCTGCCAGGGCGCTGATCAGTGCGCACAGCTCTGCCATTGAGGCGCTATCGCCATCGACTTCGCTGTAGGACTGTTCGAACGTCAGCGAGGCCGAGAAGGGGATCTGCTGTTCAAGCTGCAGTTCAGACATCAGGAATGCCTGCATGATCATCATGCCCTTAGCATGAATGTTGCCGCCCAGCTCCGCTTTACGTTCGATATCGATAAATTCGCCGTCGCCCACATGAACTACACAGCTAATTCGGGAAGGTTCGCCGAACGCGCGCGGATGCCCAGGGAACTCAATCACGGACAAGGCGTTGATCTGTCCGATGCGCTCGCCTTCGGTTTCGACAAGAATTTGCTCCAGCAGAATTTCATCCTGCATACGGTCGGCAAGATAACCTTCACGCCACTCGCGCTGAGCCAGCATCTGTGCCATCTGTTCCCCGGTAAATGTGCCTTCACCGCTGATTACACCGACTTCACGCAGCTGTTTACCGATCCAGAGTGGACAAAGAGGCAGGGTTTCCCGATCGCCGGTGTAGCGTGTGGCTTCACGAATTAATCCTGACCACGCGTCCGCCGCGGGCACAGGCAGACCAAAACGCTCAGCAACAGCCAATACCCACTGGCACCACTGCGCCATATCATCGGCATCTGCAATCTGAATATTATCTTCGTATTCGCTGTAAATAGCCTGTTCAGCCAGTTCCGGCTCCATCTCCTGGAAATCAGCCAGAGACTCGCGATCGCCCGTTAATACGACGGTCAAAGAGAGCGGCATCGAGGGCACAGACACGGGTAGAGGACGTGATTCGTCGTAACCGACCCAGTCGAAGCGCTGTTGGCTCACAATCGTTTTGAGCCGCATCCACAGAAGGGGCTGGGCAAGCAGGGTGCGCAGGGAAATAATCAGAACGCCGCCGTTTGCGCGGTGAACCAGCCCCGGCTGCAGAGACAGCTCACCGTTAAACTGGCGCAGGCACCCGAAGAGCTGCTCGGCTTCGACCCAATTCGCGGTAACCACTTCACCGGTAGCGGCGAAGCGATCGTCAGCGCTATCTGCGGGTACGAAGGCGATATCATGGCCCGTAATACGATACTGACCACCAAAGACGGCTTCCGCCTCGGGTTTCAACTGGCGCATGGCATCACCCAGAAGCGACAAATACTCGGCTTCTTCCGGGGCTTTGAGCAGCATGAAGGGAGATGTGGCCCATGGGCTTAACACCTGCTCCAGCGCGTAATGCAAACGCGGTTGTGTATCGCTAAGTATGAATTCGTGTTCTTTCGTGAGATCGGGCTGTGCAAATAGCGCCTGATAGCTTTCGGTATCAGGAACCAGGTCACGCCATGCAAGTTTCGTAATCGTCAAAGTTGATGTTTTTTAGTCAGATGTAAAACCGTGGAGTATACCGTAAGCGGCGGCCTCTTCCCAAGCAGGATTGGGGATTTCGGCGCGTGATTATCCTGTGATGTTTCACAGGATATGATTTCTTTTCAGCAGATTGCTAAAAAACTGATATTCTGAACAGAGTTACGTGGTAACACTGAGATCGCAATGAAATATCAACAACTGGAAAACCTCGAAAGCGGCTGGAAATGGAAGTACCTGGTCAAAAAGCATCGCGAAGGCGAGCCGATCACCTGCTACCTCGAAGCCAGCGCGGCGCAAGAAGCCGTGGATATGTTGCTGACCCTCGAAAACGAACCGGTTCTGGTTAACAGCTGGATTGCTAAGCATATCAATCCGGCACTGTTGAACCGAATGAAGCAAACTATTCGTGCGCGGCGTAAGCGGCATTTTAATGCTGAACACCAGCATACCCGCAAAAAGTCTATCGACCTCGAGTTTATCGTCTGGCAGCGGTTGGCTGGGCTTGCGCAGCGGCGCGGGAAAACGCTATCGGAAACGGTCGTACAGCTGATTGAAGACGCAGAACATAAAGAGAAGTATGCCAGCCAAATGTCGAACCTGAAAAACGATCTACAGGCACTGCTCGGCAAAAAGTGATGTCTTACTTTTCTTCAGGCAATAAAAAACCCCGCATCGCGGGGTTTTTTAAGACGATAACTTATGCCGCAGGCTGAGTTACAACGTCTTTGATACCTTTAACTTCGATCTCAACGCGACGATCTGGTGCCAGGCAGTCGATCAGTGCAGCGCGAGCTTTCACGTTGTCACAGGTAGAACCGGTAACTGGGTTAGATTCGCCCATACCACGTGGGGAGATCTTGTTAGCCGGGATACCTTTAGATACCAGGTAATCAACAACAGACTGAGCACGTTTTTCAGACAGCTGCTGGTTGTAAGCGTCAGAACCGATACGGTCGGTGAAGCCCAGAACCACTACTGAACCGTCTTTAGGATCCAGGTTGCTCAGCTGGGTGTACAGCTGATCCAGTGCCTGCTGACCTTCTGGTTTCAGGGTAGATTTGTTGAAGTTGAACAGAACGTCAGACTTCAGAGTGAAGTGCTTGGTCTGTACTTCTGGAGCTGGAGCCGGAGCTGGAGCTACGATTGGAGCTGCATCTTCCTGCTGACCGAAACGATAGGAAACACCTACGCTCAGCATGCCGTTGTCAGGACGAACACCAACGGTGTTGCCGTCGCCGATGTTGTTAACCCACTGGTATTCCAGACGGGTAGCGATATCACGGGTCATTGCCCACTCAACGCCACCAGCGAATACTGGGGAAACACCGGTGTCATGGTTGTCGCCAATTACGCTGTTGCTGGAGTCTGCACGCCATACCATGCCGCCCAGACGGGTGTACACGTCCAGATCGTCAGTGATTGGGTAACCCAGTTTAGCGGTCAGCTGAACGCCTTGAGCTTTAAAAGCGCCGTTTACGTTGTCGCCTTTGTATGGCATACGACCTAACCAGTCGTAACCCATTTCAAAACCAACATACGGGTTAACCTGATAGCCACCGAACGCGCCTGCACCCAGCTGGCTCTCGTGAGTCGGGCCATCGTTGTTCAGGTTGCTGTTGTACCAGCCGGTGTCATGGAACTGAGACCAGCCCAGTTTACCACCTGCATACCAGGTATTATCTTTCGGAGCGGCCTGCGCTACGGTAGCGAAGCCAGCCAGTGCCACTGCAATCGCGATAGCTGTCTTTTTCATTTTTTGCGCCTCGTTATCATCCAAAATTTGCCATGAAAATCTCTGCAGAGAAATCACGGTTAAATCCTTCACCGGGGGGCGTGGTCAAATATAAATCTACCGATATCTTCGGCTTAGGCCGAGCACCCCTGGCGATGTAAAGTCTACAACGTAGCTAGAAACTTACAAGTGTGAACTCCGTCAGGCATATGAAAAAAAAAGTTCCGTATACCTATTATTTAACATTTTCTGAACGAAATTTGTGCAGTAAAATTAAAGAGAACCGCACCACACAAGCCTTGCCGAAGATTTGGCGCCTTGAACTATTTCTGCATCTTGCTGTCAAAAAAAATTCCAGGAAAAGTCTTAAATTTACTCAATGGTACAAATTCGAGTGAATTTTTACCCCAGAAAGTTGTCCTTTGCGATGAGGATCGGCACTTACTGGCCGCATGATAAATCCGATAGCATTACCTTCTTCCGCTGCTTCAGTCAGCCGGAAGTGTTCTTCTTCCGTCAATTCATCAGACAACCAACCAATCACCACGCTGTAGTTCCCCGTGCGTAAGGCGCGGATCATTGACTCTACCGTATCGCAAGGCGGCAGCTGGCTAATCTGCATCACTTTTGTCAGCGGGAGGCCGGCAGACTGAACCCATTCGCGGCTCAATTTTTGCTGTGGCGTCAGCCAGAGCTGCCAGCGAGACTGCTGGCCAAGCTGCTGTAATAACGGCAGCAATAAGAGTTGAGTCAACAGAGGCTGGTCTTCACGGTAAACCACTTCACTGATAAGCCCAGTCGAAACACGCCCGACGGAATTCTGCGCGCCATTGCCAGCGGAAGAAGAAAGAGAGGTAGAGCGATTTGCATAGCCTGAAGTGTACATATTCATTCCAGCCCTGTAGTTACTGTATGGATATACAGTAACCCCTGTATGCATAAAGATCAACCTCATTTTCGGAAAGCGACTCGCAAAATTCGTTCATTCTTGGCCTGCCCGGAAAAATCATCTTGCTCAACGGCAATAAGTTGCCTATTTTCCTGCTAACGGATCCGCTAGTAAGAAATGCTGCTGTTACTTTATGATTTAAAAGGGAAATATCATGAAAAAGATATCTTATGATCGGATTTATAAATCACAGGAATACCTTTCATCGTTGGGCGACATTCATCATCGCGCACTCTTTGGCGGTTATACCCTCGCAGTAGAGGATGCGGTATTTGCCATGGTTTCTGATGGCGAGCTGTACCTTCGCGCCTGTGAAGAGAGTGCAAAATACTGTGTAAAGCATGCCTCTTCTTTTCTGACATTGATGAAACGGGGCCGGCCTGTCCTTCTTAACTATTATCGCGTGGATGATGGACTGTGGCAGGACAAGGATAAGTTGCTTCAGCTTTCTTCCTTTGCCCTTAATGCTGCCAGGAAAGAGCGTTCCGAGCGGCATCAGCGCAACAGGCTGAAAGATCTGCCAAACCTGACGTTTCAGATCGAGGTATTGCTCTACGAAGTAGGTATCACCAATGAAGAAACGCTGCGGGAGCTGGGGGCAAAAACGAGTTGGTTAAAAATGCGCGCGAGAAACAGAGGATTGAGCGTCAAGGTGCTGTTTGCGCTCCAGGGCGCGATAGAAGGGCTGCACGAAGCGGCGCTCCCGGCCGACATTCGCCGGGAGCTGACAGAGTGGTTTAATGCGCTACCTGCGGTACCGGAGCATCATTCCTCAAGGTAGCAATTTGCTGTTGTAACCGGCAAATTTCCGGCAGCAGGGCGATAAGCAGGCCTATTTGCTGCAGAACCAGCGGAGCTTTGCTGTCGGTGCCAGGGTCGAGATGCGCAATACGCTGCGCAAGTTCATCCAGTGCCTGCTGAACGCGGGGCTCATCGGCTGGCAGATGGTGTAGCGCATCATCGACGTAGCAAACCGCGTCATCCAGCAGGTTCAGGATCCCCGGGTTCGTGAGCTTCTCGCGATGGGCCCCCAACGTTGAGATATAGCTTGTGAAGGTATGGTTAAGACACAACAGACGGAAAGCCGTTTCCCGGATTTGCGCTGTCGCACGCGGCTCTGTGGACATATTCGAAACCACCGATGCCAGCTCAGCGTCGCTGTTATGCGCATCGCGGCGCGCGATTCGATAGGCGAGACGGTTATCGCGGCCCTGGTGGTACTGCTCAAGGATCGCGTCCAGATAGCGACAGTTTGCATTCATTGCCCTGTCGAGTACGCGCGGTAAATTGCGGAAACGCCAGTCGGGCCAGATAAAACTGACCGCAGCCCAGGCGATAGCACAGCCGATTAGCGTATCGATCACGCGGGGAAGGGCGACTTCAAACCCTTCGCCCAGCAGGTTAAAGCACAGCAACACCAGCAGAGTAATAAACATCGTGGCGTGCGCGTACTGCACGTTGCGAAACGCAAAGAATAAAACGCCGGTGATCACGATGAGGATCAGCTGTCCTTCAATAGAGGGCACAAAATAGAGAACCGGCAGCCCGATAGCAACGCCCACCAGCGTGCCGACAATACGCAGCGCGAGGCGGTGGCGAGTGGCGTTATAGTTGGGCTGACAAACAAACAGGCTGGTCAACAGGATCCAGTAGCCATGGTGTAAGCCCGTAATTTGAATAAAGGCGTAGCCCACGCACAGGACCAGCGACATCCTCACCGCATGGCGAAAGAGGGCTGACTCCGGCGTAAAGTTACGGCTCAGGCGCAGCCACATATCGCTGAAACCATTCAGACTGTCGTCCGCAAGCTGGTTTTCAACATCATTACCCTGCAGCGCCATCGCCTGTTCAGACTCAATGGTGGCCAGTTGGGCATCAATGGCGCGCAGGTTATTGAGTAAAAAACCCAGTGCCTTAATCTGTTCCGGCGATGTTCCACTGGCCTGCACGCGATCGAGGGCGGCATCGAGGTGGCTGAAGGCGCGCTCAAAACGCGGGTCATGCTGATAAGGCGTGCGCAGCAGTATCGAACGCGCGAGCTGCTGGCAGGCCTGAGACTGCATCGACAGCAGGCGCTGGAAACGGAACATCACGTCGCTGTAGCGGAACTTCTCGCGCAGGGCGCCGTATTGCACGTGCGACGAGCTCGCGCGCTCGTGTATATCCTGGGCGACAAAATAGTAATGAAGCGTTCTTCGGGTACCGCGCTGGCCGCGATCGCCACGCAGGCGGGTCAGGAGAGACGCTTTTGTCTGGTTTAGCGTGGCCACCAGCTGGCCGTTTGCCAGCGCCAGATCGTAAAGCGGCGCCTGGCTTTCCTCTTCAATGTCCGGGTCAAACAGGCGTGACTTCAGCTCCAGATAATGGGCAAGCTGTTCGTAGCTACGCGCAAGGTTGTCCTGCAGCGCGCGGACCGGAAAAATCAGATGCCCGGTTAAGGTCAGAAGGTTATACCAGATCGCCCCCAGCAGCAGCAGAACGGGCTGCTGATACCACTGGTCGTATAAAGAGACCCCAAGCATGGTATAGATGGCAATCAGCAGGGCGCCAAACGCGATGGTGGCATAGCGTTGCCCAAGCCCACCGAGGAGAATAAAGCCGCTGGTGGAAATCGTCAGCCCCAGCGCAAACAGCCACGGCCAGGGAAACAGCAGCTCAACGGATGCAGAAGCAATAAAGAAACAGACCAGCGTGATGACGAGGTTACGCAAGCGCCCGGCAAGACGATCGTCTAGATCCGCAAGTGCGCCAGCAACCACGCCAAGCGTCAGAGGTATGGTGAGCTTCACGTCGCTCAGCCACCACGGCAGGGCGACGGTGCCGCAGAGGGCAATAAATATCCTGACGTTATAAAGCCAGTTACTGTTCCAGGTGTAGCGGCGAAGCAGTGGGCTTAGCATAAGCGCGGCCAGTCCTTATTTACTGAAAACGACGGCGAGCGTTGGCTTCGCGCGCAGCTTGCGCTACTTCAACCGGGACGACTCTGCGCCCAACCGGCCACAGCGCGATAACGGCAATTTTAAAGTTGGCGATCCCAACCGGAATACCAATGATAGTGATGCACTGGGCGATACCGGCGAAGATATGCATCAGGCAGAGCCACCAGCCAAAGAAAATCAGCCACAGAATGTTTAATACCGTGCCGCCGGTATTCATCAGCGCGTTTTTGCCAGTCGGATTCAGCTCGTCTACGTGTACGGCTTCATTACCATAAGGAACGAACGACAGTTTGGTAATTTCCCAGCAGGAGCGCGTCAGCGGTAACGTGAAGATGAGCACGATGCTCACCAGCGTGGCAAAAAGCCAGGAAAGGGTGGTGGCAAAACCGCCAAGGACAAAATTCAAAACATTCAGAACGGTACGCATAAACCCTCATTTCCTTTCGATATGATTAACGCTGAATGATTGTAACGTTTTTTTAGGCTGGAGCACCTTAAAACTGGCAGTTAAACTATCAGACAAATTATCTCCTCGTGGATCCGGCTGGATATGGAACTGAAAGCAACTTCAATGGGCAAACGCCTGGCGCAACACCCTTATGACAAGGTTGTCCTCCTCAATGCTGGCGTGAAAGTCTCCGGCGAACGCCACGAATATCTTATTCCGTTTAATCAGCTTCTGGCTATTCACTGCAGACGCGGCCTGGTATGGGGCGAGCTGGAGTTCGTGTTGCCTGCCGATAAAGTCGTCCGTCTTCACGGTACGGAGTGGGCAGAAACACAGCGCTTTCACCATCATCTGAACACGCTCTGGCTGCAGTGGAGCCATGATATGAGCGTAATTGCAGCCCAGGTGTTGCAGCAGGTGTTAGACGATATTGCCCAGAGCAATGCGCAACAAAAATGGCTGACGCGCCAGCAAACGGCAGGATTGCAGCAAAAAATCAGACAGGCCCTCACGGCCTTACCGTTACCGGTAGCGCGACTGGATGAGTTTGAAAACTGTCGTGACGCATGGCGGGCGTGCCAGGCGTGGCTTGGCGATGTGGATAAAAGCCGGCTGGCCCATAACCAGGCGTGGACCGATGCGATGCTCGTGCGGTACGCTGATTTTTTCAACACGGTTGAATCCTCACCCCTCAACCCAGCCCAGGCGCGCGCTGTGGTCAACGGTGAACAGTCTCTGCTGGTGCTGGCGGGGGCCGGAAGCGGTAAAACATCGGTGCTGGTGGCGCGTGCGGGATGGCTTTTGACCACCGGGGAAGCCGTGGCTGACCAGATTTTGCTGCTGGCGTTTGGCCGAAAAGCCGCACAGGAGATGGACGAGCGAATCCAGGAACGGCTGCATACGCAGGACATTACGGCTCGCACCTTCCATGCTCTTGCCCTGCATATTATCCAGCAGGGCAGTAAAAAGGTCCCGGCAATCAGCAGGCTCGAGAATGATACCCCGGCCCGTCAGGCGCTGTTAGTGAAGACGTGGCAGCAGCAGTGCAGCGAGAAGAAGGCGCAAGCAAAAGGGTGGCGTCAGTGGCTGGAGGAGGAGTTGAACTGGGCGCTGCCGGAAGGCAGCTTCTGGCAGGATGAAAAACTGGCGCGTCGGCTGGGATCTCGTCTTGACCGCTGGGTAAGCCTGATGCGCATGCACGGCGGCAGCCAGGCGGAAATGATTGAAAGCGCACCGGAGGAGATCCGCGCCCTGTTTTCAAAACGGGTCAAACTGATGGCGCCCATGCTTAAAGCCTGGAAAACGGCGCTGAAGGAGGAGAATGCCGTCGATTTCTCCGGGCTTATCCACCAGGCCATTATCATTCTGGAAAAAGGGCGCTTTGTGAGTCCGTGGAAGCACATTCTTGTTGATGAGTTCCAGGATATCTCGCCGCAGCGCGCCGCGTTGCTGTCGGCATTACGGTCGCAGAACAAACATACCTCGCTGTTTGCCGTGGGCGATGACTGGCAGGCGATTTATCGCTTCAGCGGGGCACAGCTCGAACTGACTACCGCGTTCCACCACTACTTTGGCGAAGGCGATCGTAGCGATCTGGATACGACCTATCGCTTCAACTCGCGGATTGGTGAAATTGCCAACTGCTTTATTCAGCAAAACCCGCACCAGCTGGCAAAACCGCTCAACAGCCTGACTCAGGGGGATAAAAAAGCCGTTACGCTGCTGGCAGACGATGAGCTTGAGCCGCTGCTGGATAAGCTAAGCGGTTATGCAAAATCAGATGAACGTATTCTGGTATTGGCACGCTACCACCATCTTAAACCCGCCGCGCTGGAAAAGGCGGCGACCCGCTGGCCGAAGCTGAAGCTTGAATTTATGACCATCCATGCCAGTAAAGGGCAGCAGGCAGACTACGTGATAGTGTTGGGGCTAAAAGAGGGGAGCGATGGTTTCCCTGCTCCGGCCCGTGAGTCGGTTATGGAACAGGCCTTGCTGCCCGTGCCGGAAGACTTCCCGGATGCCGAGGAGCGGCGATTGCTGTATGTGGCGTTAACCCGCGCGCGTCATCGCGTGTGGCTGCTGTTCAATAGAGACGAACCGTCGACGTTTGTCGATATTCTGAAGAGTATTGGTGTGCCAGTGGCGAGAAAGCCATAACGATGTCCGGGAAGTTTTTACAGGCCGGGCAAGGCGTAGCCGCCACCCGGCGAAAAAGCTACTTCAGTCTTTCTGAAAGATAACGCTGATAGTCCGGAATAAGGATCTCAACCGGCGAGCTAAACTGCGGCGACTCAATGATGAAATCCGCCGTCGAAAGGTTCGTCGCCACGGGAATATTCCAGACAGTAGCAAGACGCAGCAGCGCCTTAACGTCCGGGTCGTGCGGTACGGCGTTCAGCGGATCCCAGAAGAAAATCAGCACATCAATTTTCCCTTCCGAAATCTTCGCGCCCACCTGCTGATCGCCCCCCATTGGGCCGCTCAACATGGCGTTCACTTCCAGACCGGTTTCACGGTGGATCAGGTTGCCGGTTGTACCCGTGGCAGAAAGGGTATGATTCTGCAGCAGCGGTTGGTGGCGGCGCACCCAGTTCAGGAGCATTTGTTTACAGTGATCGTGCGCGACCAGCGCAATGTGTTTGCGTGCAGGAAGCGTGCGTGTTGTCAGTTCCATAATCTTGTCCGTCAGGTTACCTGGCTACACGATGACGGGAACGGCCTGATGCTGCAAGAGAAAGGACAAAAAAATGTGGATTACGACGACGGTTGCTGCTTCGCCCATTGCAGAAAGCGAGCCCGCGTATCGGGGTCGGCCTGCTGGAACCAGAATTTCAGGCGCTGCTCGGTCAGCGTTTGTGACTGGGGCGGAATGACATCAAGCTCCGATACCCCGGACAGGAGCGTACTGTCGTCGGCCATCATGGTGGCGAATTGCGGTAAAGAGGCTCGCTTACTGGCTTTGTTATAGATTTCCGTATCGGCTTCATAATCTGTCCCTTTCGGCGTTGTGGTTAAGGCCAGGATATCCAGCTTCACCGGGATAGGCATGGAATCACCATCCAGCAGCTCAATATGCGGGGAGGCATCAAACGCTACGGACTCTTTCTCGGTTTCGAGCCGCGGCAGGTTAAAGTTCACCTGGCTGATTCGCTGAGTATTAAAGCTGACGACCAGCGGGGGAGAGATGTACATACGCTGTTCATGACTGGCGAGACGAATGGTTTTCTCCACCCGAAATACAAGCTGATGGGGACCGTTATCAAGTTCAATGCTGTCTGCCCCGCGCAGCAACGAACTGGAGACTTTTTTCCCGTCCAGCACCAGCAGATCGATGTCGGTAGAGAGCCGAAGCGTAGTCGCATAGACGCAAACCGGCATCACTAACGCAATCACAGCAGAGGCAATGCCGGCTTTCATAGGGCGCTCCTGTTGAAAATACTTTCGTCGTAATAATGTATCTAAATTTTTCGATAATCACGTTTACTAACATATAGACATATTCTGCCGTTTTGCCCTCATACATCTGTATGGGATGAATGGTTGAGACGCGCGCTTTGGCGTACACTTTTAAAAAAGTCAGGAGGAAGACCATGAAAGAGAATGATATTGCCGAGATATTAACGTCCACGCGCACCATTGCGCTGGTCGGCGCGAGCGATAAACCCGATCGCCCAAGCTACCGGGTCATGAAATACCTTCTCGATCAGGGCTACCACGTGATCCCAGTGTCGCCCAAGGTGGCAGGGAAAACGTTGCTGGGCCAGCAGGGATATGCCTCGCTGGCTGAGGTGCCGGAAAAAATCGATATGGTCGATGTCTTCCGTAACTCTGAGGCTGCGTGGGGCGTCGCGCAGGACGCGATTGCCATTGGGGCGAAAACGCTCTGGATGCAGCTGGGCGTTATCAACGAGCAGGCCGCCGTGCTGGCGCGCGATGCGGGATTAAACGTTGTCATGGATCGCTGTCCTGCGATCGATATTCCGCGGCTGGGTCTGGCGAAATGACGAAAAAAAAGCCCGATTATCGGGCTTTTTTTACACGCTTAGTTCCGCAGGCGAGGAGCCTGTAACTGTTTGCGGATGGTCTGAGCAAGCTCGTCCATAGTGGGTTGTTCCGGATGTTCATCCAGCAGCTCACTACTCAGCTGCGCTTCGGCAAGATAGGTGTGAACCGGTTGCCCATCGTCACCTTCCATCACCACATGGTACCAGGGCGCGGCGCGAAGCTCTGCGTCAACCGCCAGCTCGTCTGCTGACGGTTCATCAAGGGAATACTCCGGGTCGATATCCACGACCACACCCAAATACCCAAGCAAGGTGTGGCGGACCTGCTGGCCGATACCAAATTTGCTGGCAATCATTGTCACCTCCCGGGAAACATTACTTACACTCTATGTGCGGGCAATATCTCTCTTTTCAAGTTACATGACGCGACAGGCAAACCCTTTCAGATACAGCCCTTCCGGGTAGGTAGCGATCACTGGATGGTCGGCCGCCTGACGGAACTGCTCTATAAATTGTACATCACGACCCGCATCTATTGCGGCATCTGCGATGATTTTTTGGAATAAATCGGTGGTCATCAGGCCTGAGCAGGAGAAGGTGAGCAGCACGCCGCCCGGGTTCAGCAGCTGGATCGCCAGCATGTTGATGTCTTTATACCCACGGCACGCGCCCATCAGCTGGCTTTTGTTCTCCACGAACTTCGGCGGGTCCATGACGATTACATCGAATTTCTCACCCTGGTCGCGGTATTTACGCAGCAGCTTAAACACGTCGTCACGGACAAACTCTGCTTTGCTCAGGTCCAGCTGGTTGAGCTCAACGTTCTGTTTTGCTACATCCAGCGCTTCCTGCGAGGTATCCACGCTGACTACCTGGGCACATCCGCCCATCAGCGCAGACACCGCAAAGCCACCGGTGTAGGAGAAGCAGTTCAGCACGCGCTTGTCCGCAACGTACTGACGCGTCGCCAGGCGGCTGTCGCGCTGGTCGAGATAGTAACCGGTTTTATGGCCGCCCTGGATATCCACCAGCAGCTTCATCCCGTGCTCTTCAATCGGCAGCAGGGCCGGCGGCAGTTCGCCGGTGACCGGGCCTTGCGTCAGCTCCAGACCCTCTTTTTTACGCACGGCCACGTCGCTGCGGTCGTAAATGGCGCATTCCGGGAACTGAGTCTGTAAGGCACTGAGCAGGGCGGCACGCTGGTATTCGGCCCCGGCGCTCAACAGCTGCAGCACGAGGAAGTTGCCGAAGCGGTCAATCGTTACGCCCGGCATACCGTCGGATTCACCGGCAATCAGGCGGTAGCTGTCCAGCCCGTCACGTTTTGCGAGCCACTCGCGCCACTGTTTAGCCTGCTGCAGGCGGCGGACGAAGAAATCGATGTCGACGCTTTCATCTTTATCAAACGTCCAGACGCGCGCGCGGATCTGGGACGCTGGCGAATATGCGCCGCGCGCTAACCATTTCCCCTGGTGGTCAACGATGTCGATGGTTTCACCGAGGCTGGCTTTACCTTCCATGCGGGCAACCGCGCCGGAAAAGACCCAGGGATGACGGCGCAGCAATGACTTCTCGCGCCCTTTGGCTAACACTAAACGTACACTCATAATTTGCTATTCTGTCGATTCCAATGAAATGGCCGCCATTTTCCCGAGTTCGCTGAGGAAATGCAATGCGCCAGATAAATTAGGAGAGGGGCGATGGCAAAAACCACTCCCCTGATTCGGCGTTATATAACGGCAAAGCCAATGGTGTTATTCGTACAACCACATGCTAAATCATCGCCACAGTCGCACAGTTTAATCACTTCGTGATAGCCATAATCCCATTCGGCGACGTAATTTTTAATCTTCGTTAAACTGCGCTCGGAGCAGTTGAGATGAAATCCCACACACCAGAACGATCGTGCATCTACGCTACACTTTTTGATGGCATTGATTTTATGGATATCGCTTTCAAATCCATTAATGAGGGTCTGTACATTACGCGTACACTTCAACTCAAGAAACATATAGGCGTTTAAACGCGTGCGTTTCTTCCTGATCGCAAGATCGATATACATGTTGTATCTCTCACGCAATTTTCGGTTATCGGGAAAGGCCTCAATTTCTCGGTCAACATAAATCCCATCGGTTTGACTAATAAAGTATTCAAGTTCAACCTGTAACCACTTTTCCCAATCATTTCTGTCACGCTCGCGGATCATTTTTAAGCGAGACTTGACGCTCTCACTCTTGATGAATTGATCCATGATACTTCTGACGGTTATCGCATCGGCCTTATCAGACACAGTAAATCCTTTTTGATAATAAGGACTGTTATCGGCAGGTTCAGAGCGTTCTTCACTGCCACTCCGCAATCTATTCAACGGCGCAGTTGAGGGCTAAACTGAGTTAAGCGTCCAGGCAGAGAGGGTACTATGGAAAAAGAGAAAGGCTGCTGTGTGATATGTTGGGTTCACGGCAATGTTCAGGGAGTCGGCTTCCGCTACAGCACACAGCGCGAGGCTATTCAACTTGGGCTAACGGGATATGCGAGGAATATGGATGATGGCAGCGTCGAGGTATTAGCCTGCGGGGAGGCGGAACAGGTTGAGAAGCTGGTGGCGTGGCTGAAAGCGGGGGGGCCGCGCAGCGCGCGGGTTGATAAGGTCTTAACGGAACCTCATCAACCCGGCAAGGAATACGCAAACTTCGGTATTCGGTACTAAATACACTTCACCGGCTTTGGCAGCCCGGCGATTTTGGTCGCCTGTTTTGCCGGACCTTTCGGGAAGAGACGGTACAGATAGCGGCTGTTGCCTTTCTCTTCGCCAAATGTGTTTGCCATCGCTTTCACCAGCATGCGGATGGCCGGGGAGGTATTGAATTCGAGGTAGAATTCACGCACAAAACGCACCACTTCCCAGTGTTCAGGGGAAAGGGTAATGCCTTCGTTTTCCGCTATTTTCTCCGCCAGAAGTTCGCTCCACAGCGTAGTATCCTTCAGATAACCGTCGCTATCCGTCTCAATTTCCTGACCTGCAAAAATGAACATAGTCTTCTGTCATGTGAAAAAAATCGGGGACAGTGTAGCAAATAAGGCCCGTCGGGATAAACCGCGGCCTTACAGAAGCAGCTGCAGCAGGTTGTTGGCATTAAGCTTCTTCAGGGCGTTGCACTTGTGCGTTGAAACCTGCTTTTCGGACATCTGCGTCGCAATGGCAATATGGCGCACCGGCAGCCCGGTGAGCATTAGATCCAGCACGTTGAATTCGATACCCGTCAGGCAGCAGTCAAGGCTGCGGAGGCGGCGAGGCTCTTTTGCCAGCAAATACGCCGCATCCGCAACGGCGATCCGGTCATCGATGATGTAAATCAGCAGCGTGCCGAAGCGTTTGCGCAGGTGCGTGGCCAGCGCCCAGCCCTTTTCGTTACAGACCAGATAAAGACTGCCCTGCCAGCGCGCGGCTTCCAGCCGGAGCAAGATAGTAATCAGCGCCTGGTGCGTTGCCGCAACGGAAAAACGACAGCGAATAGCGAGGACGCTTCTGGCGAGCAGGGCCGGCTGCCACTGCACGGTGTCGCACTGAACCTGACGCTGAACGCCGCGGCGCAGCAGCGCGTAGCGCAGTCCTTCGGCATAAAATCGGTTATTGTCGAGAATGGCGTAACTCACTGTGACCTCGTTATAACGTGCTGGGGGTATAGATAACGCGCAGCGTGCCGGTGTAGTCGCCCGCATTTTTGCCGCTGGCGGCAAACGCGGGCGTCTTCAGGACAATCGGCGCAGGGATGCAAAGGACGCTTTCACGGCCGCCGGGCAGCACAACCTGGCGCAAATATTGCGGGTTGTTCGTGCCTTGCCACACCAGCGTTTTGCCGTTTGCAGCGGTTTCTGTTGCGCCGGTGATCGGATTGGTCACCAGCACCTGATAGTCAAGACGATCCCGCGCGTCGGTCTGGCTTCCCCCGCGACGCCGGATTGAAAATTGCCCCTCGGTTCGCCCTGCTGCGGCGAGCCCGTCGTCCTCGAACTTCAGATACGCGCGTGAGCTGGTGCTGTTATTGCCGTCATACAGGCACATGTCCACGGCGCTTTCCCCCTGGATCTCGTTCCCGCCGGGCCGCCCCGGGAAGTTGGTCAGGTTGAGGTTCACAATGGGCGTCGAATGCGGGAAGGCCGGCAGATAGATCTGCTGATTGCCCGGATCCACCACCTCGATACGCACGCTCGCCTGCCAGCTGGCGATGGTGAGATAGCCGGGACACCCGACGTTCGCATCGTTGTAGTTTCCACCGCAGTCGGCGCTCCCCCATTGACGCAGGTTCTGCTTTAGCGTGGCGCTCCAGATGCCTGGCAGGGCGAGCTTATCCAGCTCGCTTTTCACGATGAAATAGTCAAAGTAGGGCTCTCTGTTCCAGAGCGCCGCATCGCCCGTTCCGCCCGTGACAAAGCTGGCGAAGGTAAAGACTTTACCGTTGATAAACATGTGGTGTTCGGCGTACACCTTAACGTCTACCGTTTTTTTAGTGAGCATATGGGTAAACCGCAGCGTGATGGGGTAGGGGGCGGCCGGGTTCGCCGAGAACCAAACCGGGGCAGTCATGCAGGCACCGTAGGTCGGGTCAGTGCGGGACTGACAGGTCAGGGTATTTCGGCCCCACTTTTGCGGATCGACGGTGTCATAGCCGCTCGGCTCATGAACCCAGATGTCAAAGCGCGCCGGGGGCGCCGAGCGATCGTAGCTTATCCCTACGCTGGTGTTTCTTCCGGCAGGGGCACCCGCCTGCGTCTGGCCTGTCCACAGGATGAGGATCGTTAAAATAAAGAGGTACTTATTCACATCATTTCCCTGTTGTGTGGTTTTCTGCGTTCATTGCGGTTGGGCCCGTCGGCAGCGAGCGTCCGGCAAGCATCAGCTGTGCCTGCTGCTGGACCGCATCCGGCAGGGCAGAGAAGGTGAGTTCCCGGCAGGGGATGGCCCCCACGTAGCGCACCACGTCGCGCAGGCTTTTCACATTTAGCTCGCACTGATAAAACTGCTGCTGGCGCACCAGGTAGAGGTTATGCAGCAGGGCGTCGCTGTGGGCGCTAAACCCGCCGTTGCCCAGGTCGCTCCAGCCGTTCACGTTCAGCGGCACGCCGCCGATAAACGGCGAATGACGCTCGTCGGTCAACTGGCCGAGCCAGGTGTAGCTGGCGGTAGTTTGAACGTCCCGACGCAGCATTTTTCCCGGCACCATAAACAGCGTTCTGCTGCCTGAGCCCCGGGTAATTTCGCTGCTGACGCCCTGAGAAACGTCCAGCGATTCGTTAACCGTCAGCGTGGTCTGCTGATAGCCCGGCACCGCGAAGAGGGCCCGGCTGTTCGCCGGAACGTCCGCGTTGCCGCCGTTGTCCAGCGACACAGCGACGCGGGGATCCTGTGAATCTTCGGGCGTAGCGACGTTCACCGCGACGGCAGACGCAGGGCGTCCGTCACTCCAGCGGCCCAGCCACAGGCCCGAACGCGACAGGGCAAGGGTAGAGCTGTAGTTGCCGCTGCTGCTAAGGGTATGTCGCTGCTCCTGACGATCCCACGCATCGCTCACCGTCAGGCTCCCGTTGCCGTATCGTCCCCCCTGGCGCGTATAGGCCGAGGTGTTGAGCGAATCGCTGTTAATGCCCGAGGCGCTCAGGCCATACTCGTTCTCGCCCCGCGCGTCGGCATACCAGTTGTGCGCCACGCTATAGCTCAGCTGATTTTTTTCCCGCTGCTGGTGCTGCCAGTTCGCGCCAAGAGAGGTATAGCTGGAGGCGTCGCCCTGACGGTTGTGCGCCAGGGACACGCTCACGCTCAGGTAGCCGCCCTTATCCTTGCCTTCGCGGGCATCATCCTGACGCACAAACAGGTTGATGCTGCTGTTGATGTTCAGGCCGCGCGCGCTAAACGCGTTGCTCAGGCCGCCCTGCCAGGCCCGCGTGCGTGAGCGGGACATAAACACCGACTCCCACGGCAATCCGGCGTCGCGGCGATCGTCCATGTCCGGCAGCTCCCGGCGCGAGACGTAGCGTCCTTCGTTGCGGTTATCCGAATACCCCAGGCTGGCGTACCAGGCGCCGACGGGAACGGAGAACATCACCGAGAGGCTGCGATAGCAGCCGTTCACCGCGTCGAATCCCGCGCTCCGGGTGTTGCAGTTGTCCGCCGATAGCGCGTTGCGATAGACGCTCAGGGAAAAACCGTCGCTGTAGCTGATCTGTTGAATATTGCCACGCTGGCCTTCGCTGCCGTAGAGGTAGCTGAACCGGGTGCTCAACACGCCGTCGATGGGGCCGGCATTGAAGCCGCGGCTCCAGTCGAGGGAGTTTTCAACAAAGCGCTGGTGGTTCTTCATCGTTGCGCCGCTGGTCAGTGCCAGCGTCGGCGTGACGGGCAGACGCACGCCCGCCTGCGCCACCGCGCGACGTTGTTCGCCTGAATCGTTATTGTCCGTTTCGCCTGCCTGTACGAACCACTCGACGCGGTCGAAGGGCGTAATGCCCGTTCGGGTAAAGGGCACCTGCTCGGTGCGCGTCAGCCGGTTGTTTTCATAGACGGACAGCGTCACGGTGTAGCTTCCGTCCGGGAACGAGCGGGTATCCAGATTTTGCGCCCCGGCGTTCAGGTAAAAGCTGGCCAGCAGCTCGTTGCCCCGTCGTGCGTCGATACGCGCGTCACGGGAGAGCAGCACGGTGATGGGGGTACCCTTCGACTGCTGAACCGGATTGATCCATGCCCGCGTTGAGCCCGTACGCAGGCCGCGAATTTTGCCCAGCGGAAGCTGGCTGAGCGTAATGTTTCCCCCGGCATTGCTGAACAGGTCGCGGGTATCCATCGCCCCCAATTGCACATAATATTGACGCAGGAAATCCTGGCGAAACCAGGCGTTATTCACGGTCATTTCCTGCTGCTGCTGGTGGCGTGAACGCTGGCCCAGCCAGGTCCAGTCCAGATTCAGATAGCCATCCTCGGTGACGGCCAGCGCGCCGTTGCCCTGAACGGTGGCAGACTGGTAATCCCGGTCGGCAACAAAGTTGATATTTTGCTGATGAATCAGGGCGTTTTCGGTGCCCTGCGTCGGCTGATACCACTGGTTTTCCGCTGTCGGTTTTGGGAGAAATTTTTTGTCCAAAAACAGGCTTATACGGGCGTTGTTTTCGTCGTAAATAATGGCCGCACGCGGGGTTTCAATATAATCACATCCCGGTGCAGAGCTGTTGCTGCTGCACGCCAGGTTGCCGTTGCGGGCAAGCGGAACGGCCAGAGCGGCAGAGACGGTGGCAATCAGGGCGGGGGCGTCATTAAACTGGCGTTTGATGGCCGCGACCACGGTTTCCGGCGCGACAAAGCTCACCGTTTCAAGATTGATATCCGTTTCAAACAGGCCAAGCGACTCGCCGTACAGGCTGACTTCTGTCCACAGACGCTGCGTTTTCGCGAGGTCTTCGAACCCTGTCGGAACGGCCATCTCAGCGCAGGCGAGTTGGATAGATGCGGGTAACAAAGCAACAAGGAGGAGAGTATTTCTGTGAAACGCCATGAACAAGCCTCGACATCATCCTGACGTCAGAGGGTGAGCACCCTCTGACGTTATTCCTTTAGGTGCTGGGGGTTACGCGCCGCCTTCCGTGGTGGTCGCCTGAGTCAGCATGAGGCTTACAACGCCGCTGTACTGGCCAGTTTTCAGAATGCCTTTCGTGGTCTGGGAGATGGTCAGTGGCAGTACCGCAGAACCATTCTCAATGCTGCCGGGGAACAGCTCGGTTCCGGTAAATTCGGCATCGGCGGTGGTCAGGGTTTTATCACCCAGCTTCACGGTCATCGGTACGGCCTGATCGCCTTCCGTATTGCTCAGCTGAGCGGCGCTAACCAGACGCACTTTGACGTTGCTGGTGGCCGAGTTTGACCATACTTTGGTATTCACACGGTAGCTTTCCAGGCCGCGGCCCGGCAGATACTGCATATCGATGCTGGCAGGCAGCGGCGTATTATCGGCCTGGGTCAGATCGAGCTGCGAATCAACGCTGGCGTTGACGGTAATATCTTTTTGGATCGCCAGAACGCTAACGGATGTGGTCATCGCGGCAGCAATCATCAGAGGCTTAATTAATTTACGCATTGATATCTCCATATTTACAAATGAGCACCTTGGCTCTTTAAACAAACCACACGTGGTTTTTTTACAGTGATGTCGTGTTATTGCACGACGGGTAAGTCTGCTTCTTCAGCGGTTTTTTTCACCCAGTTGAAGTAGCGGAATTTATATTTCTGGCCACGAACCTGTGCGAGCATTTTTAATTTCCGCTCGGTATCCGGGTAAATCGTGGCGTCCTCTTTCACCCATTCACAGGTTTCATCTCTCTGACAAATACCGATCTCCCTGAGGGGCACCCGCAGCGTGCCGCTGTTTTTAATCATCCCGCGAGCAGGGTCGATTGACAGCGAAACCACGCTTTTTTCCGGAGCGAGGTGCACGAGCGCGCCCCAAATTACGTTGACCCCTAATGTTGCCGTCGCACCGGACTCTTCTGAACGCCCGGCAATAATGCTGTCCGGCTGTTTTACGCCTTCAAAATAGACCCGCCAGGTTGTCTCCTTCGCAGGTGGCGTAAGCGATACCAGGCGAACCACGCGCATTGCGCCTGCTGAGAGGGCGAATTTTTCGGGCGTGACCACCACGCCGCCTGCTTTCCACGAGGCAACGTCGATCTCTTTTTCCTGAGGCGTTCCCGGATTAAGAATTTTCTTTTGCCTCACCCGAATGAACTGAATATCATCCGTTTTAGAGGCGACTTTTATTTGTGCCGCACCGGAACTGTCAACGTTAAGTTCCATGGGATACACGCTCATATTGGCCATTGTCATTTCTGAGAAAAATGACAACGACAGTGCGGCGATATAAAAGGCAGTTCTCTTATTCACACTATTTTTTTGTTTCACTTTCGGTCCGCCTGCTCTGAGTTCACTCTCGGCGCATTAACACCAGGACACCCTCTGCTTTCACATTGCTTCAGGGCAGGGAAACTTTAACCAGAACAGCGGTTTGTGAAAATTTGTATTAATTAACTCGTGATATACAGTTTTTTATCCTGCTTTCCTGGCTTTAAGGTTGTATAGTTAAGCGAAAATACCGCGACCCGGGATGGGGAGAAAATTCCTTCTGATGAAAAAACATTCAGTTCAGGGTGGGGTTTTCTTGTCGATGTATCAGGGATTAAAAAGCATGCGGTAACAGCCGAGAATAAATGATGTTTTTTATATGCAATAATTCGTTGTTATTTGATCCTGAGGCACACGCAATTAGTCTTGTTGGGCAACCCGAGTCTGTATTAACGCTTTCGGCGCCAGCCGTACGCCTTTTACAGGAGTTTATTCGCCATAAAGGGCGAGACCTGAGCCGTGAGGAGTTGATTACCCGGGTGTGGCAGGAGTATGGCTTTACGCCGTCGGGAAATAATCTCAATAAAGCGGTAAGCGAGTTACGCAAAAGCTTCCACGCGCTGGGTGATAGCCACGAGTTTATCGTGACCGTGCCCCGGTTTGGGTTCCGCTTTGACGCCGACGTTATTTTTCAGCCCGTGGAGAGTGTTGCCCCGGACGTTCCGCAGCCAGCGCTTAAGCCGTTAATCGAACAGCCGACAGGGTACAAGCGTTTATCCAAAAAGTGGTGGCTGGTTTTGGCCGTATTAACCACGTCGGCTATTGGAGTAAGCCTCTATTTTAGCCGACAGCTTGAGATGACCGTGCCCGCGACGCTAAAGCCCGTTAAGGAAAAAATAGCCGGGTGCCGCCTCTGGCTGGTGAACGATCATGGCCGACCGCTGGTGCTATCGAGAATGGCCGAGCTGCTGAGGCAAAACAACGTGGCGTGCGAGCGTGAGGAGTACAACGTTTACTATTTCAGCGCCCGTTTTTCGCTTGCCACCGCCGATGAGGTGTTCATTGGCGCCTGCCCGGCCAGTGATACCAGCCTGTGTAAAACGATTCGCTACAAAAGCGGGGCGGAAGAATGAAAATCAAACTTCTGTTCGGTTTGGGTGGGGCGATTGTCGGAGGGGCGGTTGCGCTCTTTATCTATACGGGTGGAGCCTATAAACGCGATGCGCTGGCCTGCAGCACCGAGTTTAATTTTACGCGCAATGAAGGAAAGCCAAATGAAGTGAAGGTTAATACCGTTGCCCAGTTCTATTTTCACCGTAACGGGACCGGATTGACCACGTACAAGGGGGCAGCAAAGGCGGAAGGTCGGAACCTGATCGTTGACCGCGACGTGGATTTTACGTGGGAACACCGGGACGACGATAAGGTTATCGTCCTGAGCTACACCAAAACCTGGCGTCGACACAATGACAACACGCCCGATGCGCAGTGGGGGAGCTTCGCCAGTTCAACTGCACGCTATTACATCACCATCGCTGAGCTTTCGCCCTCGGTATGGCTGATTCAGGACCGGCGTTACCCCACCTATATTTGCCGGGGTGATTAAGGCATAAAAAAAGGAGAATGCCCGAGGCATTCTCCTTTTTCGTATCCGTGCTGATTAATCGCGGCTTGCGAAGCCCAGGATGCTCAGCAGGCTGACGAAGATGTTGTACAGCGACACATACAGGCTTACCGTCGCGCGGATATAGTTGGTCTCACCGCCGCGAATGATGTTGCTGGTTTCAAACAGGATAGCGCCTGAAGAAATCAGAATAAACACGGCGCTGATTGCCAGGTGCAGGGCAGGCAGCTGCAGGAAGATGTTTGCCACCATACCCACCAGCACCACCACGATACCGGCCATCAGCATGCCGCCGAGGAAGGACATATCCTTACGGGTGGTCAGCACGTAGGCCGAGCAGCAGAAGAACACCAGCGCGGTGCCGCCCAGCGCCATACCGATAAGGTCACCCATTCCGGCAGACAGATAGGCGTTCAGCATTGGCCCAAGGATATAGCCCAGGAAGCCGGTGAAAGCGAACGCGGACAAAATACCGACCGGTTTGTCAGCCGTTTTGTAGGTCAGGAACATCAGCCCGTACATACCGACCAGCGTCAGGATAAGCCCCGGAGACGGCAGCATCAGCACGGTGCTGGCGGTTGCGGTAATTGCTGAAAACGCCAGCGTCAGGCTGAGCATAAAATAGGTATTGCGCAGCACCTTATGGGTGCTGAGTAGCGATGTGCGGTCGCGTGAAGATGTAATTATACGATCCATGAGTCACTCTCTTATGACAGATGTAATTAACGGCAAGAATAGGAAACGGCACGCCAGTCTCAAAGTGGTTTTACCCATCTTTACTCAGCACGTTAGCGCCGATGCCGGTTGTTTCTTCTGGAAAACTGACTTCCTTCAGTATGAATAGCGGTTTGAGAATTTTATTCAGATCAACCTCTTATAGGTTACTGAAAAATATTGCCTTATTTCACTTCGAGCGCTAAGAGTTATTTCCGGATCGTCATAAAACAGACAATAAGGCGAAGGAAATGAAACCACAAACACGCACTAACTTTACACTCTCTTTGTTAACCGCAGCCATTCTGTGCGTCAGCACGGCAGGCTGGGCGGCTAACGTGCCGGCAGGAACAACGCTGGCAGATAAACAGGAACTGGTCAGGAATAACGGCAGTGAACCGTCATCGCTCGATCCGCATAAAGTTGAAAGCGATGTCGAATTCAATATTATCAGCGATTTGTTCGAGGGGCTGGTAAGCGTTTCCCCGCAGGGCGACATTCAGCCACGTCTGGCGGAGAAATGGGAGAACAAAGACAACACCGTCTGGACGTTCCACCTGCGTCCGGGGATCGCCTGGAGCGACGGCACCGCGATTACCGCCGAGGATATCGTCTGGAGCTGGCAGCGTCTGGTCGACCCTAAAACGGCGTCTCCGTACGCCAGCTATCCGGGCAATATGCATATTGTGAATGGCGCGGATATTGCCCAGGGCAAAAAAGCCCCCGATACGCTCGGCGTTAAAGCCGTCAACGACACCACGCTGGAAGTCACGCTCACGCAGCCAAACGCGGCCTTCCTGGCGATGCTGGCGCACCCGTCGCTGGTGCCGGTAGATAAAGTCCTGATCGGTCGTTTCGGTGAGAAGTGGACCAAGCCGGAGCATTTTGTCAGCAGCGGCGCGTATAAGCTGTCGCAGTGGGTGGTTAACGAGCGCATCGTGGCGGAGCGCAATCCGCGCTACTGGGATAACGAGCATACCGTTATCAACAAGGTCACCTATCTGCCCGTTACGTCCGAAGCGTCGGACGTGAATCGCTATAAAGCGGGCGAAATCGACATTGTTTACACGGTGCCGATCAACCAGTTTGCCCAGCTTAAGAAAACCCTGGGCAGCGAGCTGGATGTCTCCCCGCAGCTTGCGACTTACTACTATGAGTTCAACACCACTCGACCGCCGTTTAACGATGTCCGCGTGCGCAAGGCGCTGAACATGGCGCTGGATAAGGACATCATCGCCGAGAAAGTCTTAGGGCAGGGGCAGCGTCCGGCGTGGCTGATAAGCCAGCCGGATATCGGCGGCGTGGAGCTACAGAACCCGGACTACGCCAGCTGGCCGATGGACAAACGCATTGCCGAGGCGAAAAAGCTGCTGGCCGAGGCCGGATTTAACGCCGACCATCCGCTCAGCTTCAACCTGCTCTATAACACCTCTGAATCACATCAGCGTATCGCCATCGCCGCCAGCTCCATGTGGAAGAAAAACCTCGGCGTGGAGGCGAAGCTGCAAAATCAGGAGTGGAAAACGATGCTGGATACCATGCATACCCACAACTTTGACGCGGTGCGCTACGCCTGGATCGCCGATTACGACGACGCGGCAACCTTCCTGAATAACTTCCGCACCGGCGACAGCGAAAACACCAGCCAGTACAGCAACCCGGACTACGACAAGGCGCTGGTGGACGCTGCCAAAGCGAAAACTCCGGAAGAGCGCGGTAAGTTCTACCAGCAGGCGGAAGATATGCTCGGGCGCGATGTGCCAGCCATTCCGGTTTATCACTATGTTCGCACGCACCTGGTGAAGCCGTGGGTGGGGGGATTCACGCCTGACAAGCTCGGGTACTACTTTACCAAAGATATGTACATCAAAAAGCACTGAGGCTGAGCGCTCTATTTTATGCTGAGAAAATGGCCAATATGTTGTCTATTCAACCGACTAAACGCATTTTGGCTATTTTTAAAGCGAACGAATGCAATCAGACTTTACAGCACGCAGTGAGGTGTTTATAGTTCGCCTCACTTAGGAAGCGTGGCCGAGCGGTTGAAGGCACCGGTCTTGAAAACCGGCGACCCGAAAGGGTTCTAGAGTTCGAATCTCTACGCTTCCGCCAAATATAAACCCCAGGTTACTCGTTAACCTGGGGTTTTTCTTTTGGATTGGCCCATCCGACTGACACTTTAAAACCTCGCTATTTCTCCGTTATCAACAGGCGTTATCACTCATCCCGTAAATATCGTGCGAGGTGCAGGCAGGGTAAGCGCTGCGTCACCCGGAATAAAGGTGACATCTAAGAGCGAATAAAGGCCAGAATGTCCGCGTTGATGGTATCCGCATGGGTGGTATGCATCCCGTGCGGGAAGCCCGGATAAATTTTCAGCACGCTGTTCGCCAGCAGTTTGTCCTGCAAAAGGGACGCATTTTTATACGGCACGACCTGATCGTCGTCGCCCTGCAGCACCAGTACGGGAACCGTGATGGCTTTTAAATCATCGGTCTGGTCGGTCTCTGAAAACGCCTTAATACCCTCATAGTGCCCCTTTGCGCTTCCGATCATTCCCTGGCGCCACCAGTTCTGAATGGTGCCCTGTGAAACGTCGGCCCCATCCCGATTAAAGCCGTAAAACGGACCGCTGGCGACGTCGAGGTAAAACTGGGCGCGGTTAGCCGCCAGCGCCTTGCGGAAGCCGTCGAAGACGTCGATGGGCGTCCCGCCGGGGTTAGCGTCCGTTTTTACCATCAGCGGCGGCACGGCGCTGATGAGCACCGCTTTGGCGACGCGCCCCTGCGGCTGTCCGTACTGCGCAACATAGCGGGCGACCTGGCCGCCGCCGGTGGAGTGGCCGACGTGCACGGCGTTGCGCAGGTCCAGGCTTTCAACCACGGCCGACGCATCGGAGGCATAATGATCCATATCGTGGCCTTCACTCACCTGGTCCGAACGCCCATGACCGCGACGGTCGATAGCGATAACGCGATAGCCTTCTGCGAGGAAGAAGAGCATCTGGTTATCCCAGTCATCGGCACTCAACGGCCAACCGTGATGGAAAACAATGGGTTGCGCCTCTTTCGGCCCCCAGTCTTTGTAGAAAATGTTGACGCCGTCTTTCGTTTTTACGAATGCCATACCGCAAACTCCTCAGTTAAAGGCAAAATGATCGCAGGCTGAAAGGCTCGAACCCTCATGGCCCTGATTAATCCGGCTTTTCACGTTCACCGTACCGGTAGAACCTTTAAAGTGTAGGAGAAATAACAAAAGTAGAAGGTTTCATTACCCTTAAAGGCTGCCATACGCACGCTGGCTGCGGAGGAACAGGCCTTGCGTTTTACCCCCATGCTGAATGAGTTTTGCGCAGACGCGTAGAAATCGAAAAATTCCTGCTTTACAAGGCGCTAATAGGTGTTTATAGTGCGCCTCACTCTGGAAGCGTGGCCGAGCGGTTGAAGGCACCGGTCTTGAAAACCGGCGACCCGAAAGGGTTCTAGAGTTCGAATCTCTACGCTTCCGCCAAATTCGAAAACCCTGCGATAGCAATATCGCAGGGTTTTTTCGTTTTACAGCGCAATCACCAGCTCCCCCGTATGGCTTCGCGAACAGCACAGCGCTACCTGCTGCTTAGCCGCGCATTTCTCTTCCTCCGACTGCACGCTATCCCGGTGATCGGCCACGCCGTCAATCACCGGCGTCAGGCACGCGCCGCAAATTCCCATCTCGCAGGACAGCGGTACATCCACGCCGTTTTCCTGCAGCACCTGGGCGATGGACTTATCCGCAGGCACCGGCCAGCGCTCGCCGGTGGAGGCCAGTTTGACCGTAAAGATCTCGCCCGCGATGCCGCCTGTGGCAGGGGGCGCGGGCTGAAACGCCTCGCTGTGAAGATGGGCGTCATCCCATCCCCTGGCCGTGGCGACCTCACGCACTTTTTCCATAAACCCTGCTGGTCCGCACACCCAGGCGCGCAAACCCGCCTCAGGCACGGGGATATGTTCTGCGAGCGCTGTGCGCGGGCTGGCGGTATGAATGATGCACTCACCGCACTGCGAGAGTTCGCGCGCAAACGCCGCGCTTTCGCGGTTTCTGACGTAATAGTGCAGCGCAAACGGCGTTCCGGCCGCCTTCAGCTGCAGGGCCATCGCATACAGCGGGGTAATGCCAATGCCCGCCGCCAGCAGCAAAACCCGCTCTGCCTGACCAAGCGGAAACAGATTGCGCGGGGCGGAGATCGCTAGCTTCTGCCCGGGACGCAGCGTCTCGTGAACGTAGCGCGACCCGCCGCGCGAGGCGGTTTCCCGCCCCACGCAGATAAGATAGCTCTCGTCCTGACATAACCCGGTCAGGGAATACTGGCGCACCACGCCGCAGGGCAGGTGCACATCAATGTGTGCGCCGGGCTGCCACGGCGGCAGCGCTTCGCCGTCTTCAGCCACCAGCCTGACGGCGAGGCTTTTGTCGCCCTCGCGCCACAGCCCGTCAACAATTACGCTCAGCATACCGGCCTCCGTCATACCAGGAAAAATTCGCCAAAGCCCATCTTCTTTAGTCCCCGGCGGTAGGCAATCGAGCTTTTATCCGCCGGGATATGGGCCTCCAGCATCAGATCCAGCGGCAGGCTTTCCGGGCGCTGGGTTTCCACCATCAGGCGGTCCTCTTCAAAAATCCGCAGATTGAAGGCATGCACATCCTCCACCGGAATATGCAGGTCAAAATTGCGGGCGATTGGGGCGAACATGCGGGTCACGCGCGATGACACCGGCGACGCGGCGTTCATGATCGCCAGTCGCGATTCTCCCGGAAAATGAATCGTCAGCGTGGCGGTAAAGGGCAGATGCATTTCAAAATGGCGCAGCCACTGGAAGCCTTCCGGGGCCTGTACAGCCGAACTGGCAGGATAGTTGCTCACGGAGCTCCAGTAATCGGCGACAAAGCCGAACGGCGTCTCCTGCGGCTGATAGGCGGGCACAAGCTGATTATTAGGATCGGCAAAGGTATCTGTGTGGATCCACGCAAAGTGCGCCACGTCCAGAAACCCTTCCACCTGACGCCCGGCGAAGCCGTTCACCTCAAACGCAGGGCAGTTAATCTGCTGAAATCCGTCGTCATTCCAGTGCGGCATGGCGGGCAGCGGCGCAGGATTGTCCGGGTCAAAGGCCAGGCAGGTCCAGATCAGGCCGAACCGCTCCTCCACGGCGTAGTTAATCAGGTTCAGCTTCGCCGGAACGGGCTGGTCGGGGCTGGACGGAATACGGTTGCAGCGCCCGTCCTCCCCGAAGCGTAAGCCGTGATAGGGGCAGATAATCCCGTGCTCGTCGTGGAAGCCGAGCGTCAGCGGCACGCCGCGGTGCGGGCAGACGTCACGGGCGACCACGACCTGGTCGTGGATCTGGTAAATAACCAGCTGTTCATCCAGCAGGGTCGCCTTGACCGGCGCCGGGCCGACGTCGCAGGCGCGCGCGACCGGGTGCCAGCATTTCGCCAGGCGCAGCCAGTCCTCTGGCTCAAACGTGCAGTGGGCGGGTGGAGTTGGTTCTCTTTTCATCGTTGTCCCTCTTACGTTCAGCCTAACGGGCCGCCCTGAATGGTCTCGCACAGACCGTTGATGATGCGCTCGCCGGTCTCCTCTTTGAGCTCCTGATACCAGGCCTGCGTCAGCGCCATGTCTTTCCCGTGGGTGACGTCGCAGCGTTTACGCGCCTTCAGCACCAGGTCGCGCACCCGGTCGCAGCGCAGCGCTTCGTACTGCCGCAGCGCCAGCGTAATGCTGTGATTTTCACGCAGGCATTCCCCCAGCACCACGGCGTCTTCCATCGCCGCACAGCCGCCCTGGCCGATATCCGGCGTGGTGCTGTGCGCGGCATCGCCGAGCAGCGCGACGTTGCCGCGCACCAGGCTGTCGAACGGCTCGATGTCGTGGATTTCAATACGGTTGGTGGTTTCAGGATCCAGCGCCGCGATAAGCTTCTGCACCGGCGGCGCCCAGCCTCGGAAGTAGCCCGTGAGATCGGCGAGCAGGGTAGTACGGTCCTCCGCCAGGCCCGCGGGCAGGGGCACATCAAAAAAGAAGTAAAACCGTCCGCCGGAGACGGGCATCAGCGACACGCGTTTACCTTCGCCAACGAAGGTGGTCCACTGGTGCGCCGGGGCGATCTCTTCGTCAATCTTCACCAGCCCGTTCCAGTTCACGTACCCGGCATAGCGGCGCTCCGGCGTATAGCCCAGCACATACGGGCGCACGGCAGAGTGGCTGCCGTCGGCGGCAATCAGAAAATCGCCGGCTGCCGTGGTGCCGTCGGTGAAGGTCACGTTCACGCCCGCGTCGTCTTCACTTACGCGTTCGACGCGCTTGCCGAACTGCACCCTGTCGCGACCCCAGAAGTCCAGCATTTCGCGCTGGAGTTCAGTGCGCGAGACGGGGCAGGGACGCCCGCCGGTACGCTCAACCAGCGGGGCAAGGCTAAAGCGGGTCAGGGTCTCGCCGCGCCGGTAATCCTTGTAGGCCATAAAACGCATCGGCCCACCGTAGGTCTCGATGATGTCGCCCATGCCGAGGTGCTGCATGCACTTTACGCCGTTAGGCCAGATGGAGATGGCCGCCCCGACGGGCCTGATCTCCTTTACAGCTTCAAATACGGTACAGTCGATGCCCGCTTTCTTCAGCGCGACGGCGGCGCTCAGGCCGCCAATACCCGCGCCAATGACGATTGCTCTCATGCTTCTCTCCTTTTGCAGGGTGTAAAGGCATTCAGCAATTTGCGTACCAGGCTGCAGAGTGGCGAAAACGGCGTTGTGAGAGCTGAGTTTGCACTGCTAAGGTGCGTAAACACGGTGAAGGTGCCTTTTTATGAATCAATAATTTCCAGTTGAGCTATATGGAATCGACTGTTTCACGCCTGCGCTCAGAGTGGCGTGGTTTGTGCAAGAACCCGGAGGATGACAATAAAGGAGACGCTATGATCGCACTGCACGAGTTCAATCATCTTCCCCACGAAAAGGCGTTAGCGCTGATTAACCCCTGCGTGGCGCTCCCCGATTGGGCCGATGCGCTGGTTCGCGGGCGGCCTTACTCAAGCCGGAGTGAAGTGTTCAGCACGGCAAAAGCGCTGACGCAAGCCTGGGACGACGCGGCATTAGCGCAAGCATTAAGCGCCCATCCGCGCATCGGGGAAAAGCCCGCGGGCCCACAGGCGGAGGCGGCGCTGTCGCGCCAGGAGCAGGGCGCGGTAGATGAAGGCAATGCAGACCTTGCGCAGGCACTGCGCGAGGGCAATGCCCGCTACGAGGCCCGCTTCGGACGGGTCTTTCTGATCCGCGCGAAGAGCCGCAGCGGCGAGGACATTTTACAGGCGCTGCACGCGCGGCTGGAGAACAGCGACGTGCAGGAAATCCGTGCCGCGCTGGAACAGCTGCGGGAAATTACGCTGCTACGGCTGGAAGGAGTCATTAGCAAATGAGCACACTCAGCACCCATATTCTGGATATCTCGACGGGTAAACCCGCAGCGGGCGTGACGGTTCATCTCGAACGGGAGGGCGAAACCATGGCGACGGGCGTGACCAACGTAAACGGTCGCATCACAGAATTTGTCCCTTTTCTGCCAAAAGGCCGCTATCGGCTGGTGGCGGAGATCGGCGCGTGGTTTAACGAAACCGGTCGCGACACGCTCTACCCCTGCGCGCAAATTGATTTTGTGACGGGAGAAACGGCAGGCGAGCACTTCCATCTGCCGTTTGTGATTGCGCCCGGCGGGTGGTCAACCTACCGGGGCAGTTGACCATACCCGCTCGCCGTTGACCCAGGTCTCGCTGATGTTGCGCTCGTCGCCCAGGGTCATCAGCACGAAAAGCTGCTCGTAGATATCCTGACAGCGGCGATTGCGCAGGCGCTGCAGCGGCGTTACGTCAGGGTCGATAACCACGAAATCCGCCTCTTTGCCGGGCGTGAAGTTGCCGATCTTATCGTCCAGCCTGAGGGCGTGCGCGCCGCCCAGCGTGGCGTGGTAAAAGGCCTCGCTGGCGCGCAGGCGGTAGCTCTGGAGCTGGCCGACCTTGTAGGCTTCCCCCAGGGTGCGCAGCATGCTGAAAGTGGTGCCCGCGCCGACGTCGGTGCCGATGCCCATCCGCACCCCGTGCTGCCAGCAGGCGGGCAGGCGAAACAGCCCGCTGCCGAGAAACAGGTTCGAGGTGGGGCAAAACGCCACCGCCGAACCGGTGTCGTGCAGGCACTGCCACTCGCTGTGGTGAAGATGAATCGCGTGGGCAAACACGCTGCGCTCGCCGGTCAGGCCGTAGTGGTGATACACGTCCAGATAGCGCTCATGCTCCGGCCAGAGGTCGCTCACCCAGGCTACTTCGTTAGGGTTTTCGCTCAGGTGGGTCTGCAGCCAGGTGTCCGGGAACTCCTCTCTGAGCAGGCTGACCGCGGCAAGCAGCTCGGGTGATGAGGTCGGGGCAAAGCGCGGCGTAATCGCATAGCCCAGCCTTCCCCGATGGTGCCAGCGCTGGATCAGCGCCCGCGTCTGCCGGTAGCTCTGCCTCGCGTCTTCGCTCAGGTAGTCCGGCGCGTGTCTGTCCATCATTACCTTTCCGGCGATAAGGCGCATGTTGAGGCGCAGGGCCTCGGTAAACAGCGCCTCGACCGATTCCGGATGCAGCGTGCAAAACACCAGCGCGGTGGTGGTGCCATTGCTCACCAGCTGGCGAATGAAAAATTCGGCAATCTCTTTCGCGTAGGCTTCATCGGCAAACTGGCTCTCTACCGGGAAGGTATAGGTGGTCAGCCACTCCAGCAGCTGTTCGCCAAAGGCGCCGATCATCTCCGTTTGCGGATAATGGACGTGGGTGTCGACAAAACCGGGCAGCAGCAGCCTGCCGCGCAGGTCGGTATAGCCCTTGTGTGGGGCAAGATACTGCTCGCCCTCCTGCCACGGCATCAGCGCCAGAATTTTCCCGCTCTGTATAAACAGCAGCCCGTCCTCAAGGTAGCGCGCGTGCCGGGCAATCGCGTCAGCGCTGTCGCAGACCTGGGCAATATCAAAAAATGCACCGCGGATCGCTGTCTGGTAATCCATCATGGTTCCTGCCTTTATGTTTGCGTAGCGGGGTGATAAGGCGCAGCAAGAACGGTGCCAGAATGAACGGGCCGCAGATACGCTGCGGCCGGAAGGAGGGGGTTACTCTTTTTGCGTCGCCACGCGGGAGCTGAACGACGTCGCACCTGCCGTCTCGCGATCTTCCCGCGCCAGCCAGCGGTAGGTCGCGCCGCCGAGGAAGACGCCGATGAACCAGCTGAAGTTCGCCACCTCATGCAGGGCCGGGATAAAGCTAATCACCAGACCCACGGCAACGGACGGGATCAGCGCGCCGATGGCTTTCGGGTTAAAGCCGTTGCGGTACCAGTATTTGCCCTTTGGCGTGTCGTCGAACAGATCGTCGACCGACACCTTGCCGCGTTTAATCAGGTAGAAATCGGCAATCAGAATGCCGAACAGCGGGCCGATGAACGCCCCGAGCACGTCCAGGGTGTAGTGGATAAGCTCGGGCGAGTTGAACAGGTTCCACGGGGTGAGCAGGATCGAGCCGACGGCGGCAATCATGCCCCCGGTGCGGAAGCTGATTTTCTGCGGCGAGCAGTTAGAGAAATCAAACGCCGGGGAGACGAAGTTCGCCACGATGTTGATCCCGATGGTGGCGGTGATCATCGTCAGCAGGCCAATCGCCACGGCCAGATCGTTACCCACGCGGCTGACGGTCTCAATCGGGTCGGTGATCATGCGGCCAAACAGCGACTGGGTGCCGGAGACAATCACCACGGTGACGATGGAGAACAGCAGGAAGTTAAACGGCAGCCCCCAGCGGTTGCCGCGGCGGATCTCGCCCATGCTTTTGCCGTAGCGGGAGAAGTCGCCAAAGTTGAGCAGCGGGCCGGAGAAGTAGGAGACCACCAGCGCGGTCGCGGTGATCATCTGCCAGGTCTGCTCGCCCGCGCTCAGGGATTTGCTGGCGAGGGTGAAGGAAATACCGTCAAAACCGGTCTTGTATACAATCCATCCTGCGAGGGACAGCATGACCACGTAGACCGCCGGACCGGCGATATCAATAAACCGCTTGATGGCGCTCATGCCGTGCCAGAAAACCATGGCCTGAAGTACCCACATGATGGCAAAGCAGATCCAGCCCAGCGGCGACAGGCCCAGAAACGCGCCGGTGGTGAGGCCTGCGAGAGAAGGCCAAAACTTCAGCGCCACCAGCATCAGGGCGTTGGCGGCCAGCCAGGTCTGAATGCCGTACCACGCAAAGGCGATCAGCCCGCGGATCATTGCCGGAATATTGGCGCCGAAGACGCCAAACGCCTGACGGCAGATCACCGCGTAGGGCACGCCCGCCATCTGGCTCGGCTTTGCCACCAGGTTGGCGCACAGCTGCACGATGCAAATCCCCACCAGCAGGCATAGTAACACCTGCCAGCTTGCCAGCCCGAGCGTGAAGAAGCTCGCGGCAACAACGTAGCCTCCCATGCTGTGGACGTCCGACATCCAGAACGAAAAGATGTTGTACCAGCTCCAGTTCTGGTCACGCGTCGGCGCCAGATCCTCATTGCAAAGACGTGGGCTATACACCGCTCCGGAATCAGCGGCCGTACCCTGGTGCGCGTTATGACTGTTTGGCATGAATCCTGCTCCTGTTAATGAAAACCCGTTGAGTGGGAGTACAGACGGTGTTGCAGGATCCAGGCCAAAATAATAAATCTTGTATGCAATATTTTATTTTTATGTATACGATTCGATAACGAAGAGTAAAAGACGGAGTGGTGAATGAACAACATAAACGCCCTGCAGACCGCGCCAGACCTGCATGACAAAGATGAATCGATCTTTCAGGCGCTGATGACCGCAATTGTTGAACATCAGCTGCTGCCGGGGAGCAAACTGCCGGAAGAGGCGCTGGCAGAGGTGTTTGGCGTGAGCCGCACGGGCATCCGTAAGGTGCTGCAGCGACTCGCCGCTGTGCAAATGGTCACCTTAACGCCCAAGCGTGGTGCACACGTCGCCAGCCCGACGGTGGAAGAGGCGCAGCACATCTTCCGCACCCGCGCCCTGCTGGAGGTTGCCAACCTGCCGGACGTGCTGGCGCACTGCCAGCCGCCGCATCTTGCCGCGCTGGAGGCCATTATTCGCCAGGAGCAGCAGGCGCACGAGGCGTATGACGGCCCGGCGGCCATTCGCCACTCCGCCAATTTTCACATTCAGCTGCAGGCTATCTCCGGCAACCAGGTGCTGACGGAGATGGTGACCGGCCTGAGCCAGCGCTCCTCGCTGGTGATTGCCACCTGGGGCGCGCCGTGGCGTCAGGGCTGTCGCTGCAACGATCACGAACAGCTTGTGGATCTGCTGCGCCAGAAGGCGCTCCAGCCGCTAAGCGATGCCCTCATGCACCATTTTGAACATATCGTCGCCAGCCTCTGCTTCGAGCGGGCGGGCGAGTGCCTGCCTGATTTTGCCCGGCTGTTTGCTGGCCACAAGGAGTCGTAATGTCCTCTGTCCGTATACAAGTGATCAACCCTAACACTAGCCTCGCGATGACGGAAACCATCGGCGCGGCGGCCCGCGCGGTGGCGGCGCCGGGCACGGAGATCCTCTCGGTCTGCCCGAGCGCGGGCGTGCCGTCCATAGAAGGCCACTTCGACGAGGCCATCGCCGCCGTGGGGGTTCTCGAACAGGTCAAACTCGGCAGAGAGCAGGGCGTGGACGGTCACGTCATCGCCTGCTTTGGCGATCCGGGGCTGCTGGCGGCGCGCGAGCTGGCGCAGGGGCCGGTGGTGGGCATTGCGGAAGCCGCCATGCATATGGCCACGCTGGTGGCGACGCGCTTTTCGATAGTTACCACGCTGCCGCGCACGCTGATTATTGCCCGTCATCTGCTGCACCAGTATGGCTTTCACGATCGCTGCGCGGCGCTGCACGCTATCGATCTCCCGGTGCTGGCGCTGGAAGACGGCAGCGGTCTGGCGCAGGAGAAGGTGCGCGCGCGCTGTATACAGGCGCTGAAAGAGGATGGCTGCGGTGCCATCGTGCTCGGCTGCGGCGGCATGGCGACGCTGGCGCAGGAGCTGACCCGCGAGCTGCGCGTGCCGGTCATCGACGGCGTCAGCGCGGCGGTGAAGATGGTGGAATCGCTGGTGGCGCTGGGGCTGTCGACCAGCAAGTACGGGGATCTGGCCTTCCCGGAGAAAAAAGCGTTAAGCGGACAGTTTCAGGCACTGAATCCATTTTAATTTTTGGGGGTGGCAATGGGGCTTTTTGAACAGAATTACCCGCGGGATCTGCGCGGCTACGCGGGCAACCCGCCGCACGCGCGGTGGCCAAATCAGGCGCGTATCGCCGTGCAGTTTGTGCTGAACTATGAGGAAGGGGCGGAAAACCACGTTCTGCACGGCGATGCCGGCTCCGAGCAGTTCCTGTCGGACATCATCGGCGCGGCCAGCTACCCGGATAAACACATGTCGATGGACTCCCTCTACGAATACGGCAGCCGCGCCGGGTTCTGGCGGATCCACAATGAATTTCAAAAGCGCGGCCTGCCGCTGACGGTCTTTGGCGTGGCGATGGCGCTGGCGCGGCATCCGGAGATCGTCGAGGCAATCAAGGGCGCGGATTACGACGTGGTCAGCCACGGCTGGCGCTGGATCCACTATCAGCACATGGATATCCAACAGGAGCGCGAACACCTGCACAAGGCGGTGCACGTGCTGACCGACCTGTTCGGCAAGCCCCCTACGGGCTGGTACACCGGGCGCGACAGCCCCAACACCCGCCAGCTGGTGGTGGAGCACGGCGGCTTCGACTACGACAGCGACTACTACGGCGACGATCTGCCCTTCTGGACGGAAGTGGCCTGCGGCGACGGCACCCAAAAACCGCACCTGGTTGTGCCCTATACGCTGGATGCGAACGACATGCGCTTCGCGACCGCGCAGGGGTTTAACACCGCCGAGCAGTTTTATACGTACCTGAAGGACAGCTTTGACGTGCTGTACGAAGAGGGGGAAAGCGCGCCGAAGATGATGTCCATCGGCATGCACTGCCGCCTGCTGGGGCGGCCGGGGCGTTTTCGCGCGCTGCAGCGGTTCCTGGATTACGTGCAGCAGCACGAGCGGGTGTGGGTCTGTACCCGCCAGCAGATTGCCGACCACTGGCGGGAGGTGCATCCGTTTCAGAAGTAAGCGTGCCGTGTTTAGCCGGGTGGCGGCTGCGCCTTACCCGACCTACAAGACCCACAGGGCATACGGGACATCGTAGGCCCGGTAAGCGCAGCGCCACCGGGCAGGGTTTTCAGCGTTACACCATCAAACTCACCTGCGCCGCCACGATCCGCCACCCGTAGGCAAACCGCACCCACGTCTGCTGCTGACGACCAATGCGTTCCGTGCCCTCCCGGGTAAACTCGGTGCTGCACACGGCATAATCCTCACCGAAGGTGGTGATGACGGTGTGACGCAGCGTGCGCTGCAGCCCGGCGGACGGGCGCGCCGCGCGAAAGGCGCGGATTTCATCAATCCCGTACAGGTTTTCACCCGCCCCCAGACGCACCGTGTTTTTGTCGTGCCAGAACAGCTCGTCCAGCACCCCAACGTTGTTGCTGACCAGCGCGTCTTCATAGCGGTAAAACGCGGCCGTCACCTCTGCAACCACCCACGGCAGGTTAATGTCATCGTGATTCATCATGCGGCCACCTCCGCCGGGCGGGCATCGGCGATCCCACTCACTTCCAGCACGCGCGCGACGCGCAGGCACGCCTGCTCGTTAAACGGCGCGGCAATCAGCTGCAGGCCAATCGGCGCGCCCTGGGCGGTGCGCAGCGGAACGGTGGTCACCGGCAGGCCCAAAAATGATATCGGCTGGGTCAGCATCCCCATGCTGGCGCGGACGGGGAGCGGCTGGCCGTTAATCTCCATGGTCTGCTCACCCGAAAGCGTCGCGCTGCGCGGCGTTGCCGGGGCGATCAGCACGTCGGCCTGCGCGAACAGGGTTTTAAACGCCTGCCGGGCGTGCGCGCGAAACCGCTGGGCCTGAATGTACCAGGCGGAGGGGATCATTGCCCCGGCCAGCAGCCGTTCGCGGGAATGCGGCTCAAAACGCTCGGGCTCGCGGCGAAGCGCGGGCAGGTACTGGTTTCCCCCTTCGGAGGCGCTGATGATAAACGCCGCGGCGCGCGCCAGCTCGGCGTCCGGAAACTGCAGCTCATCCTGTACGTCGAGCGCTTTCGCCACCCGCGCCACGGCGTCTCTGGCATCCGCGTCGCACCAGGTGGTGAAATAGCCGCCGAGCACCGCGCAGCGCAGGCCGTCCAGACCGCGCTCGAGCAGGGGGCGCGTCTGCTCGCGCGAGCTCTCTGCCTGAAAACCGTCGCTGCCGTCCCGCCCCTGCAGCGCGTCATACACGGATGCCAGGTCGCACACGCGGCGGGCAAAGGGGCCGATATGATCCAGGCTCGCGACAAACGGATGGCTGCCGGATCGCGACAGGCGGCCAAAGGTGGGCTTCAGGCCATAGATGCCGCAGAGGGAGGCCGGAACGCGAATCGAGCCGTTGGTGTCGGTGCCGAGCGAAAAGTGCACCAGCCCGGCGGCTACGGCGGCGGCCGATCCGCCGGACGACCCGCCCGCAATGCGTGCCAGATCGTGCGGGTTACGCGTCGTGCCGTAGTGGCTGTTTTCGGTTGTGAAGCCGTAGGCGTAGGCGTCCATATTCACCATCCCGGTCAGCAGCCCGCCCGCGCTGCGCAGCTGGCGCACCGCGAAGCTGTCGGCGGCCGCGGCGGGTCGCTGGCTGAACAGCTCGGCCCCGGCGAGAGTGGTGTGACCGGCAACGTCGAACAGGTTTTTTACCGCGTAGGGCACGCCCGCCAGCGGCGGCAGGGGGCGCTTCTCGCGGCGCAGGGTGTCGATGCTCTCGGCCTCGGCGAGCATGCGTTCTTCCGTCACGGCGGTCCAGGCGTTGATGTGCGGGTTCACGCGCGCAATCGCCTCCAGCGTCTGGCGGGCAATCTCGCGAGCGCTCAGCTCGCCTGCGCTCAGCGCCTGCTGGATCGCGCTGATACTCATCTCGTGTAGCCTCATGCTTTGTATACTCCTGCGATCTCCAGACGGTCATCGAGCGGCAGCGCCATCAGCGGCGCGGCCAGGGTGGCAATGCGGCTGAACTGCAGCTGCAGCTCGGCACGACGTGCATCGTCCAGCGTCACGCCGAGCACGGACTCCATCTGCGCAAGATACGCCTGCCAGTCGGGCTGTACGTTGTTCATTATTCTCTCCTCAGAATCCGGCGGCCGCGCCGTTGCTGCGCGGGTCAAATGCCCCTTCGAACAGGCCGTTGGGGTGGCGGACAATCGCGCCCGCGTGGCCCATCGCTTCGCTGAAGTCAGGGAACATTTCTACCTCATGTCCCCGCGCGCGTAGCTGCGAGACCGTCTCAGCGCTAAAGCGCCCTTCAAGTTTTAACGTGTCCGAGGTTTGTCCCCAGGTGCGACCCAGCAGCCAGCGCGGGCGGGAAATGCTTTCCTGTAAAGGCACGCCCTGAATCGCGTAGCGGGTAAAGAGCGCGGCCTGGGTTTGCGGCTGTCCGTCACCGCCCATCGATCCGTAGACCATCACGCGCCCGTCCTTAAGACGCGCCGCCGCCGGGTTCAGGGTATGGAAGGGCTGCTTGCCCGGCGCGAGAGCCAGAAGACTATCCGGATCGAGGCTGAACGATGCGCCCCGGTTCTGCCAGACGATGCCGGTGTCGGGCAGCACCACGCCGCTGCCGAACTCGTGATAGAGACTCTGGATAAACGACACGGCGAGCCCGCTGCTGTCCATTACCCCCATCCACACCGTATCGCCGGGGCCTTTTCCGGTTCCCCAAGGCGCGGCGCGGCCGTCGTCAACCCTGTCGGCAAGCGCCTGCAGAGCGGCGGGGTCCAGCAGGCGCTGAACATCGGTTTTCAGCTCGCGCGGGTCGGTGATGTGGGCATCGCGCAGGCCAAAGGCCAGCTTGGTGGCTTCAACGATGCGGTGAAGGGTGTTGGCGTCGTCGGCCTCCGCCATGTTAAGCCGGTCGGTGATGCCGAGTATCGCCAGCGAGACCAGCCCCTGCGTCGGCGGGGCGTGGTTAAAGATCTCCCCCTGCTGATGCTGCAGCGTTAGCGGCGCGGTGCGCCTGGCAGCGTGCGCGTTAAGATCGGCCAGCGTCACGGGCAGGCCCAGCGTCTCCATGCCGCGCGCCAGCACGTCCGCCAGCGGGCCGCGGTAAAAGCTGTCCAGACCGTCCTCCACCAGGCGCGTCAACGTCGCGGCCATGGCCGGCTGATAAAAGCGGCTGCCGACCTGCGGCGGCTTGCCGTCTACCAGCCAGGTTTCCGCGAAGCCGGGGATATCTTTCAGCTCGTCGAATTTACTGGCCGTGGCATGGGCCTGAGAGGCCGTGACCGGCGTGCCGTTCTGCGCATAGTCTATGGCGTCGGCCAGCAGGCGGGCCAGCGGCAGCGCCTTGCCGGTCATCTCGCGTGAGACCTTCAGCGCCTCGTCCCAGCCGCTCACCGTGCCGGCGACGGTCAGCGCCGCGCGGGGGCCGCGGTGGGGAATATTCGCCAGACCGTCGTAGGCGGCGAGCGTTGCGCGCGATCCCGCCGCGCCGCTGGCATCAATGGCGACAGGTTCGCCTTCCGGCGGCACGATGAGCCAGAAGCCGTCGCCGCCCAGCCCGTTCATGTGCGGATAAACCACGGCAATGGTGGCCGCCGCGGCGACCATCGCCTCTATCGCGCTGCCGCCTTCGCGCAGCACCGCCAGCGCGCTCTGGCTGGCAAGATGGTGGGGCGCAACGGCCATGCCGTGCGTGGAGACATTACTTTGCATGAAGCGTCCTCGTAACCCTGAAAGTCACAAGATGCTGCAAAAGCTGTTCCAGTTCTGAGAGAAAAGTTTCAGTAAACTGGCACGTATAATGAATACGCAGAATAAAAGGTACAATGTAATGAAACAAAAGTTACAGAGGCGCTATGGAACAGTTAGATGAACGTCTGAAAGCACAGTACCCGTCGCTGTCGCCGCAGGAGCAGCGGGTAGCGGATTTTATTTTCGACCATTTTGACGATCTTATCAGCTACAACAGCGCCGAGCTGGCGCAGCTGAGCGGGGTGTCGAAAGCCACGGTCAGCCGTCTGTTTAAGCGTCTGGGCTATGAGAAATATAAGGACATGCGCGACGAGCTGCGCACCCTGCGCCAGAGCGGGATGCCGCTCACCGATAATCGCGACGCGGTGCAGGGCAATACGCTGCTGGCGCGCCACTACAAGCAGGAGATGGCGAACCTGACCCAGTGGGTCAATGCCCTCGACGCGCAGCAGTTTGCCGACGCCATGGCCTGCATGGTGAAGGCGCGGCGCATCGTCATTATCGGCATGCGTAACGCCTACCCGGCGGCGCTTCACCTGCGCCAGCAGCTGCTGCAGGCGCGCGGTCAGGTGCTGGTCCTGCCGCAGCCTGGGCAGAGCCTGAGCGAAGAGCTGGTGGATTTAACGCCGGACGATCTGGTGGTGATGATGGCCTTTCGCCGCCGCCCGCGCATTATCCGCCCGCTGATGCAGCAGCTTCAGAGCAGCGGCATTCCGGTGCTGCTGATGTGCGAGCCGCAGGCGCACAGCCTGTTTCCGCTGGCGAACTGGCAGCTCTGCGCTCCGCTGGACAGCGTCTCGGCCTATGACAGCTACGCTTCGGTCAACAGTCTGATCAACCTGCTGGCGAACGCCTTCCTGCATGACATTCTCGATAAAGGCCGTCCGCGCATTCACGAGATCGCCTCCCTCTACCAGCAGCTGGACGAACTCGAACAGCGATAATGGGGCATCAGGCTGGTGCTTTGCATTAAAATGGTGCGATAGGGCGGGGTGAAAATGGAGAGTGTTTTCGCCCCGTCCGCTTTTTATCAGGCCTCACAACAATATTTCCCGCTTCGCCTTATCTGGCACATTAGTTGCAAAATCCATTTAAACGAATCTTTTGTTTCATGCTAACGTTACGGGGAAGCACCATGAAAAAACTGTTGATTGCACTGGCCGGGGCCGCATGCCTCTTCACACAGCTGCCGGCAAAGGCTGACCAGCTTCAGGATATTGAGAAGCGCGGCACGATTCGCATTGCCGTGCCGCAGGACTTCCCGCCGTTTGGCTCGGTGGGGACCGATCTGCAGCCGCAGGGCTATGATATCGACATGGCGCGCTATCTGGCCAAACAGATGAAGCTCAGGCTGCAGCTGGTGCCGGTGACCAGCGCCAACCGCGTGCCGTACCTGCAAACCGACAAGGTGGATCTGGTTATTTCCAGCCTCGGTAAAAACCCGGAGCGCGAGAAGGTGATCGACTTCAGCCGCGCCTATGCGCCGTTCTTCCTCGGCGTGTTTGGTCCGAAAGGCGCCGAGCTGAAAGACGCCGCCGCGCTGAGCGGAAAAACCATCGGCGTGACGCGCGGGGCGGTGGAGGACATGGTGCTGACCGGCCTGGCGCCGAAAGATGCGGCCGTGAAGCGCTACGAAGACAACAACACCACGCTCTCCGCCTACCTCTCCGGGCAGGTGCAGTACGTGGCAACCGGCAACCTGGTGGTGGCGGCCATTTCGCGCCAGAACGCGGATAAAGCCCCGGTGCCGAGCTTTATGCTAAAAGATTCGCCGTGCTTTATTGGCCTGAAGAAAAACGAACCGGCCCTGAAGGCGAAAGTGGATGCGCTGATTGAGCAGGGCATCAAGGACGGCACCCTGAACGGCCTGTCGGAGCAATGGCTGAAGGCCCCGCTGCCGGCAAGCATCGGCGCTTAAGGCTATGGCGGAACAACTCGATTTTTCAGCGCTCTGGCCGTACTGGCCGGAGCTGCTGGCGGGGCTGTGGGTCACCCTTCAACTGACGGTGATGGCGACCGTCGGCGGGCTGGCAACGGGGATTATCGGGGCGGCGATCCGCAGCGGACGCACCACCTGGTTCAGCCGGATCTGGGGTGCCTACGTGGAGATCGTCCGCAACACGCCGTTTGTGGTGCAGCTGTTTTTCATCGTCTTCGGCCTGCCGAACCTGGGGCTGAAGATGACGGCGGGGGAAGCGGCGCTGCTGGCCATGATTGTGAACCTCGGCGCGTACAGCACCGAGATTATCCGCGCGGGCATTCAGGTCACGCCGAAAGGGCAGTGGGAAGCCGGACGCGTGCTGGGGCTCACCCGTCTGCAGACCTTTATCCGCGTGGTGCTGCCGCCCGCGCTGCAGCGCATTTACCCGGCGCTGGTGAGCCAGTGCATCATCGTGATGCTCGGCTCGTCGGTGGTGTCGCAGGTCTCGTATGAAGAGCTGACCTTCGCCGCCAACCTGATCCAGTCCAGAACCTTTTTGAGCTTTGAGGTCTATCTGGTGATAACCGGCATTTACCTGGCGCTGTCGATGACCCTGCGCCAGCTGATGATGGCGGCAGGACGCAAATGGCTGGGGGTGCAGGCATGATGACCACCTTTACCGACTGGGACATTATTCGCAACCTGCTGCTGGCCGGACGCTGGACGGTGCTGCTGTCGCTGGTGGCGTTTGTCGGCGGGGCGGCGGTGACGCTGCCGCTCCTGCTGCTGCGCCTGACGGGTGGGCGCACGCTGAAGCGTATCATCCGCGGCTACATTGAGCTGTTCCAGGGCACGCCGCTGCTGATGCAGCTGTTCCTGGCTTTCTTCGGCGTGGCGCTGTTCGGCATCGACGTTTCGCCGTGGACCGCCGCCTCGCTGGCGCTCACCTTCTACACCAGCGCGTTTCTGCTCGATATCTGGTACGGCAGCATTCGCGCGTTGCCGAAAGGCCAGTGGGAAGCGTCGCGCTGCCTGGGGCTGACCTTCGGCCAGACCCTGTTTCGCGTCGTTGCCCCGCAGGCGCTGCGCATCGGCATCGCGCCGACGGTCGGTTTTGCCGTGCAGGTGATCAAGGGCACCGCGCTGGCGTCGATTATCGGCTTTATCGAGCTGACCAAGGCCGGCACCATGCTGACCAACGTGACCTATCAGCCGTTTAAGGTCTTTGCGCTGGTGGCGCTCGGCTACTTTATTCTGTGTTATCCGCTGTCGCGCTACAGCCGCTATCTGGAGACGAAATTCAATGCCTCTCATCACCATTAATCAGGTGCAGAAGTACTACGGCGATAACCACGTGCTCAAGGGCGTCGATCTGGATATCGACATGGGCCAGGTGATCTCCATTATCGGGCGCAGCGGATCGGGCAAAAGCACGCTGCTGCGCTGCATCAACGGTCTGGAAGGGTATCAGGACGGCAGCATCAAGCTTGGCGGCATGACCGTTACCGACCGGGATTCCCAGGCGCGCGAAATCAGCCGCTCGGTCGGGATGGTGTTCCAGAGCTTCAACCTGTTTCCGCACATGACGGCGCTGGAAAACGTGATGCTTGCCCCGCGTCGGGTGCTGAAGAAAAGCGCCGTCGAATGTCGGGCGCTGGCGCAGCAGATGCTGGAGAAAGTGGGCTTAGGCGATCGCCTGGATTACTACCCGTCGAGCCTCTCCGGCGGCCAGCAGCAGCGCGTGGCGATTGCCCGGGCGCTGGCGATGTCCCCTAAGGTTTTACTCTGCGACGAGATCACCTCCGCGCTTGATCCGGAGCTGGTGGGCGAAGTGCTCAAGGTGCTGGAGCAGCTGGCGGCCGAGGGGATGACGCTCATACTGGTTACCCATGAAATGAATTTTGCCCGCGAAGTGGGCGACCGCGTGGTGTTTATGCACCAGGGGAAGGTCTGGGAGCAGGGCGACAGCAAAACGCTGTTCGCCAACCCGCAGACCACGGAACTGAAGCAGTTCATCTCCTCCGTGCGCGGCCTCAACTGATAAGGACTGACAAATGGATATCGCACGCTTTCCGCAAATCAACCCGCCCCAGCGCCTGCTGATGGGGCCGGGCCCGATCAACGCCGACCCGCGCGTGCTGCGCGCCATGTCGAGCCAGCTGATCGGCCAGTACGATCCGGCCATGACCCACTACATGAACGAGGTGATGGCGCTCTATCGCGGGGTGTTCCGCACCGAAAACCGCTGGACGATGCTGGTAGACGGCACCTCCCGCGCGGGAATTGAGGCGATTCTTGTCTCCGCCATCCGCCCGGGAGATAAGGTGCTGGTGCCTGTCTTTGGCCGCTTCGGCCACCTGCTGTGCGAAATTGCCCGCCGCTGCCGCGCGGAGGTGCATACCATCGAGGTACCGTGGGGCGAGGTATTCACCCCGGACCGGGTGGAGGATGCGATTAAGCGTATTCGTCCGCGCCTGCTGCTGACCGTGCAGGGCGACACCTCCACCACCATGCTGCAGCCGCTCGCCGAGCTCGGTGACATCTGCCGCCGCCACGACGTGCTGTTCTACACCGACGCCACCGCGTCGCTCGGCGGTAACGCGCTGGAGACCGACGCCTGGGGGCTGGATGCGGTCTCGGCCGGGATGCAGAAATGCCTCGGCGGCCCGTCGGGTACGTCGCCGATCACCCTGAGCGCGCGCATGGAGGAGGCGATCCGCCGCCGCAAGTGCGTTGAGGAGGGCATTCGCACCGACGCCCACCGCGACGGCGACGAGGAGATGATCTACTCCAACTACTTCGATCTCGGCATGGTGATGGACTACTGGGGCCCCGAGCGGCTGAACCACCACACCGAAGCCACGACCGCGCTGTTTGGCGCCCGCGAATGCGCGCGGCTGATCCTGCAGGAAGGGCTGGATAACGGCATCGCGCGTCATAAGCTGCACGGCGATGCGTTGCTGAAGGGCATTCAGGCGATGGGGCTGGAGACCTTCGGCGATCTGAAGCACAAGATGAACAACGTGCTGGGCGTGGTCATTCCGCAGGGCGTCAACGGCGATCAGGTGCGTAAGCTGATGCTGGAGGATTTCGGGATTGAAATCGGCACCTCGTTTGGCCCGCTGCACGGCAAAGTGTGGCGCATTGGCACCATGGGCTACAACGCGCGCAAGGACTGCGTGATGACCACCCTGAGCGCGCTGGAGTCGGTGCTGAACTACCTGAAATTCACCACCACCCAGGGTGCCGCCATGCAGGCCGCGTGGGACCACTATCGCCGCGAGACGCCGCAATGAGCCCGGCGGCAGAACGGGTGATGGCGCGCGCCGATGCGCTGGCCGCCATCAGCGAAACCCCGGATGCGCTGACAAGGGTTTACCTCTCCACGCAGCATCTGCAGGCCAACCAGCTGGTCGGAGAGTGGATGCGCCAGGCGGGCATGACCGTCAGGCAGGACAGCGTGGGCAATATTTGTGGGCGCTATGAGGGTGCACAGGAAGGGGCGCAGGCGGTGCTGCTCGGTTCGCATCTGGATACCGTGCGCAACGCGGGGCGCTACGACGGCATGCTCGGCGTGCTCACCGCCATTGAGGTGGTGGACAGCCTTCACCAGCAGGGGCTGCATTTGGCTCAGGCCATCGAGATTGTCGGCTTTGGCGACGAGGAGGGCACCCGTTTTGGGATCACCCTGTTAGGCAGCCGGGGCATAACGGGCGCCTGGCCGCAGGGCTGGCTGGAGACGTGTGATGCCAGCGGCATCAGCGTGGCGCAGGCGATGGTGCAGGCGGGGCTCGATCCCGCCCGCGTGGCGCTTGCCGCACGCCGTCAGGACGATTTCAGCGCCTGTCTGGAACTGCACATCGAACAGGGGCCGTGTCTGGAGCAGGAAGGCCTGGCGCTGGGCGTGGTGGAAGCCATCAACGGCGCGCGCCGCCTCAGCTGCCGCTTCACCGGCGAGGCCGGACACGCGGGTACCGTACCGATGAATCACCGTAAGGACGCCCTGGCCGCCGCCGCCGAGTGGATGGTGCTGATCGAAAACACCACCCGACAGCAGGGCGGTAATCGGGTGGCGACGGTCGGGGAACTGCGCTGCCTGCCCGGTGCGGTCAACGTTATTCCGGGCGACGTTGCGCTCTCGCTGGATATTCGCGGCCCGCAGGATGCCCCGCTGGACGCGCTGCTCGCGGAGCTGCTGGCGCAGGCGCAAACCATTGCCGCTCGTCGCGGGCTGAGCTTCAGCGCCGAGGAGTTTTACCGTATCGCCGCCACGCCGTGCGATGCGCGTTTGCAGGCGCTGCTGGGACAGGCCGTTGAATCGGTGCAGGGGCGCTCATTATCGCTGCCGAGCGGTGCCGGGCACGACACCATCGCGCTGGCAGAACGCTGGCCGGTGGGCATGCTGTTTGTGCGCTGCAAAGGAGGCATCAGCCACCATCCGGCGGAATCGGTGATGGCTGAAGATGTCGCGCTGGCGATTGAGGCATTTAAGGGAGCGGTTGAGAGGCTGGCGAGCTAGGCCACCGAACGCACCGCATCTTCGATATCCGCGCTCACCCGGACATCCTGCTCGTCAAAGACCATGCAGTGGCGATCGTCGAAGGCCACGTCTATCTTCTGCCAGGGCGCGAACTTAACGTCGCCCGGCAGCAAGATCTTGACGTTGTCGTGGCCGTAGCACTGGCCAAACAGGTAGGTGTTGTTCCCGAGTCGTTCAACCACTTCGCAGTGAAACTCCAGCGGTGTGCCCAGGCGAAGGTCAGTGGTTAAATGTTCCGGACGGATGCCCAGCGTGACCTGACTGCCCGGCTGCAGCGGCGTGGTGGTCACGGCGAGCGTCAGTGATTTCTGCTGTGACAATCTCACCGTCAACGCGCCCGGCTGCCATGCTTCAACCGTGGCCGGCATGAAGTTCATCTTCGGCGAGCCGATAAACCCGGCCACGAACCTGTTCACCGGCTTGTAGTAGAGATCCATCGGCGCGCCCATCTGCTCCACTTTGCCGTAGTTCATCACCACAATTTTATCGGCCAGCGTCATGGCCTCAATCTGGTCGTGGGTGACATACACCATGGTGGTTTTCAGCTCCTGGTGCAGACGGGCGAGGTGCAGGCGCATCTCCACGCGCAGCTCGGCATCCAGGTTGGAAAGCGGCTCATCGAACATAAAGACGCGCGGGTTACGCACGATAGCGCGGCCAATCGCGACGCGCTGGCGCTGGCCGCCGGAGAGCTGTTTGGGTTTGCGGTCCAGCAGGTGAGAAAGCTGCAGCGTTTTGGCGACCATCTCGACCTGATGTCTAATCTGATCTTTCGGCACTTTATTCACCTTCAGCCCGTAGCCCATGTTTTCGGCCACCGTCATATGCGGATAGAGCGCATAGGACTGAAAGACCATCGCCACGCCCCGATGGGAAGGGGCGACGTCGTTCATCACCTCGTTACCGATCAGCACTTCACCGTCGCTTATCTCCTCCAGCCCGGCAATCATGCGCAGCATAGTGGATTTGCCGCAGCCGGAAGGCCCGACGAATACGGCAAACTCACCGTCCTCAATATCAAGATTAACGTTGTGGAGCGTGACGGTGTCGCCAAAGCGCTTGGTGACATTCCTCAATTGTATGTTCGACATCTGTGTTCCCCAGGTAAACCGCCGAATATGTTTTACGTATAACAACTATGTTCAACGTGTCCGGACGGTGCAATTTGTCTGCCCTGACTATAACTTCCAGCATTCATGCGCCCTATACAGATATTCCATTAATGTTATGACGATCACACAACTTACAGTTTTATGTAGAGTTATCATGATGTGAAGGGTAGCGTATAACAAACCAAAGGCATTTGATGTCAGACGTACAGCGCCAGTTTTATCAGGATGTATAGCGGGGTTTGTAGGGCGTCAGATGCAATAACAACCATAAAATTGTTATACCTTCACATGAGGTTGATAATGAAAAAGAACATACTCGCTGCTCTGATCCTCACTACGCTCGCGGTACAGGCTCACGCCACCGCGCAGCTTAACGTCTGGGAAGACATCAAGAAGTCGTCCGGTATTAAAGATGCGGTCGCGGACTTTGAAAAACAGTACGACGTTAAGGTCAACGTGCAGGAAACCCCTTACGCACAGCAGCTGGAAAAACTGCGCCTGGACGGCCCGGCAGGCATTGGCCCGGACGTGCTGGTCATTCCTAACGATCAGCTGGGCGGCGCTGTCGTGCAAGGGTTATTGACCCCCCTGAATCTGGAGGCTAAGCAGACCGAACAGTACACCCCGGCCTCGATTAACGCCTTCAAAATGGATAACGCCCTCTACGGCGTGCCGAAAGCGGTTGAGACGCTGGTGCTGATCTACAACAAAGATCTCATCGACAAGCCGCTCAGCTCGCTGCAGGACTGGTATGACTTTTCTAAACAGCAGCGCGCAAAAAACCAGTACGGCCTGCTCGCCAAGTTCGATCAGATTTACTACAGCTGGGGCGCGATCTCCCCGATGGGAGGCTACATCTTCGGTCAAAACGGCAAAGGCGGCTATAACGCCAGCGACGTCGGCCTGAACAAGCCGGGCGCGGTAGAAGCCGTGACGTACCTGAAAAAATTCTACGCTGACGATATTTTCCCGGCCGGGATAGTCGGTGACAACGGCCTGAACGCTATCGACTCCCTGTTTACCGAAAAGAAAGCGGCAGCCGTCATCAACGGCCCGTGGGCGTTCCAGCCGTATGAAGCGGCAGGCATCAACTACGGCGTGGCGCCGCTGCCCACGCTGCCGGACGGCAAGCCCATGAGCTCCTTCCTCGGCGTGAAAGGCTACGTCGTTTCCACCTGGAGCAAGGACAAAGCGCTGGCGCAGAAATTTATCGAATTCATCAACCAGCCGCAGTACGTGAAAACCCGCTACGTGGCCACGCGGGAGATCCCGCCGCTGACCGCAATGATTGACGACCCGGTTATCAAGAACGACGAGAAGGCGAGCGCCGTTGCGGTGCAGGCCGCGCGCGCCACCGCCATGCCGGGCATCCCTGAAATGGGCGAAGTCTGGGGGCCGGCCAACGCCGCGCTGGAGCTGAGCCTGACCGGCAAACAGGATCCCAAAGCCGCGCTGGACAGCGCAGAGAAACAGGTCCAGATGCAAATCGAAGCCATGCAGGCCAGCAACCAGTAATTTTCTGACGTCGCAGAACGGGAGGCCACTCTCCCGTTTTATTGAAAGGAGTTGTCTGTGAGTATCATCCCGGAAAATTTTGCCAGACCGCACGGGGCCGGGCGTCATGCCTGGACCGGCCTGCTGCTGGCGGTCATCCCCGGCTTCGGCCAGTTCTATCATCGCCAGTGGCTGAAGGGCGTTATCTTCCTGGTGCTGCTGGCCAGTTTTATCGGTGTTTTTGCCGATTTCCTGCGCGAAGGGCTTTGGGGGCTGGTGACGCTGGGGGAGGAAGTGCCGCGGGATAACTCCATATTCCTGCTGGCAGAAGGGATCATCAGCGTACTGATCGCCGCATTTGGCGTGATGGTGTATTACCTGTCGATGCGCGATGCGTGGGTGAATGGCAGAAAACGCGATGAAGGGCTGGCGCTAAACAGCGTGCGTAAACAGTATCAGATGCTGCTGAGCGACGGCTTTCCGTATCTGATGATCACGCCGGGCTTTATTCTGCTGGTGTTTGTGGTGGTCTTCCCGATCCTCTTCGGTTTTGCCATCGCCTTTACTAACTACAATCTTTACCACACGCCGCCGGCTAAGCTGGTGGACTGGGTTGGGTTTAAGAACTTCATCAATATCTTCACGCTCTCCATCTGGCGCTCAACCTTCTTTGACGTCCTGCAGTGGACGGTGGTATGGACGCTGCTCGCCACCACGCTGCAATGTACCGTGGGCGTGCTGCTGGCTATCCTGGTGAACCAGAAAGACCTGCGCTTTAAGCCGCTTATCCGCACCATCTTCATTCTGCCGTGGGCGGTGCCGGGTTTTGTCACCATTCTGGTGTTTGCCGGAATGTTCAATGACTCCTTCGGTGTGATTAACAACGCCATTCTGGCCTTCTTCGGCATTGCGCCAAAAGCCTGGATGACCGATCCGTTCTGGACCAAAACGGCGCTGATCCTGATGCAGACCTGGCTCGGCTTCCCGTTTGTTTTCGCCATGACCACCGGCGTGCTGCAGGCGATACCTGACGATTTGTACGAAGCCGCCAAGATGGACGGGGCCAGCAGCGCGACCAGGCTGCGCACCATCACGCTGCCGCTGGTACTTTATTCCATTGCGCCGATACTGATTACCCAATACACCTTCAACTTCAATAACTTCAACATCATCTACCTGTTCAACAACGGCGGGCCGGCGGTGGTGGGGTCCAATGCGGGTGGGACAGATATCCTGGTGTCGTGGATCTACAAGCTCACCATGTCGTCGTCGCAGTACGCGATTGCGGCGACCATCACTATCCTGCTGTCGATCTTTGTCGTCGGCCTGGCGCTGTGGCAGTTCCGCGCCACCAAATCTTTCAAAAACGACGACATGGCGTAAGGGACGTAACAATGGCTCAATCACAAAGTATTAAACGTGAGAAGTGGGTACGCCTCTCGCTCTCGTGGCTGGTTATCGTGCTGGTGTCGACGATTATCATTTACCCGCTGGTGTGGACGGTCGGCGCGTCGTTCAACGCGGGTAATAGCCTGCTCAGCTCCTCAATTATTCCTGAGAACTTTTCGGTGCAGCACTACGCCGACCTGTTTAACGGCCAGGTGAACTACATGACCTGGTACTGGAACTCGATGAAGATCAGCTTCCTGACCATGGTGCTGACCTTAATCAGCGTCAGTTTTACCGCCTATGCCTTTTCGCGATTTCGCTTTAAGGGACGCCAGAACGGGCTGATGCTGTTCCTGCTCCTGCAGATGATCCCCCAGTTCTCGGCGCTGATTGCCATCTTCGTGCTGTCGCAGCTTTTGGGCCTCATCAACAGCCATCTGGCGCTGGTGCTGATCTACGTGGGCGGCATGATCCCGATGAATACCTACCTGATGAAAGGCTACCTCGACGCCATCCCGAAAGACCTGGATGAATCCGCGCGCATGGACGGGGCCAGTAATTTCCGGATTTTCATCGAAATTATCATGCCGCTTTCGAAGCCGATTGTGGCGGTGGTGGCGCTGTTCTCCTTCACCGGGCCGCTGGGGGATTTCATCCTCTCCAGCACTATTTTGCGCACCCCGGACAAATACACCTTACCCATCGGGCTCTATAACCTGGTGGCGCAAAAAATGGGTGCCAGCTACACCACCTACGCGGCAGGTGCGGTATTGATTGCGGTGCCGGTCGCGATCCTCTACCTGGCCCTGCAAAAATACTTCGTCTCCGGCCTGACCTCCGGGAGTACCAAAGGATAATCATGAAAAGTCTCAAACCTGCTTTACTTGCCGTTTGCCTCTCATGTGGCCTTGCCGCGAGCGCGTTTGCTGCGGAGGCGGTGAAAACCCGTCCTTTTAACGCCATGCCGGCGGATTTTATTAAGGGGGCGGACATTTCGACCCTGCTGGAAGCAGAACAACACGGCGCGAAATTCTATAACCAGAACGGCCAGCAGCAGGACGCAATTGCTATCCTCAAAGCTAACGGCGTGAACACCGTGCGCCTGCGCCTGTGGGTAGACCCGCAGGATGCGAGCGGCAACACCTACGGCGGCGGCAGTAATAATCTCGAAAACACGATTGCGCTGGCGAAGCGCGTGAAGGCGCAGGGCATGAAGCTGCTGCTCGATTTCCACTACAGCGATTTCTGGACCGACCCGGGCAAACAGTTCAAGCCAAAAGCCTGGGAAAAGATGGACTACCCGCAGCTGAAAACGGCGATCCATGACTACACTCGCGACACCATTGCCCGCTTTAAGAAAGAGGGCGTATTGCCGGACATGGTGCAGATAGGTAACGAAATCAACGGCGGAATGTTGTGGCCAGAGGGAAAAAGTTGGGGGCAGGGTGGCGGCGAATTTGATCGCTTAGCTGGTCTACTTAACGCCGCGATTGGCGGGATGAAAGAGAACCTGACCGGCGGCGAGCAGGTGAAAATCATGCTGCATCTGGCCGAAGGCACCAAAAATGACACCTTCCGCTGGTGGTTTGATGAAATCACGAAGCGCAACGTGCCGTTCGATATCATCGGCCTGTCGATGTATACCTACTGGAACGGCCCGATTAGCGCGCTGAAGTCCAACATGGATGACATCAGCAGGCGCTACAACAAAGACGTGATTGTGGTGGAAGCGGCCTACGGATATACGCTGGAGAACTGCGATATCGCCGAGAACAGCTTCCAGGCCAAAGAAGAAAAGGACGGCGGCTATCCCGGCACCGTTCAGGGTCAGTACGATTATATTCACGATTTAATGCAGTCCGTTATTGATGTGCCTGACCGTCGCGGCAAGGGCATCTTTTATTGGGAGCCGACCTGGATAGCCGTTCCGGGCACCACGTGGGCCACCAAAACCGGCATGAAATATATCCATGACGAGTGGAAAGAGGGTAATGCCCGCGAGAATCAGGCGTTATTTGATTGTCAGGGAAAAGTGCTGCCGTCAATAACGGTATTTAACTAGTTTTTATCTCCATTCAGGACGTTTTAAATATGAATAAATTTGCGCCTTTAAGTCCAAAGGTCGCGGCGTTATTGCATGGCGCCGACTACAACCCGGAGCAATGGGAGAATTACCCCGGTATTATTGAAAAAGATATCGCCATGATGCAGCAGGCAAAATGTAATGTCATGTCGGTGGGGATATTTAGCTGGGCGAAACTGGAGCCGCAGGAAGAGGAATATGATTTTGCCTGGCTGGACAGCATTATTGAAAAACTCTATGCGGCGGGCATTCATATATTTCTCGCTACGCCGAGCGGCGCGCGTCCGGCATGGATGTCGCAAAAATATCCGCAAGTGCTGCGCGTCGGGCGCAACCGCGTCCCCGCGCTGCACGGCGGGCGTCATAACCACTGCATGTCGTCTCCGGTCTATCGCGAAAAGACGATGAAAATTAATAGCCTGCTGGCGGCGCGCTATTCGCATCATCCGGCGGTGCTGGGCTGGCATATCTCCAATGAGTACGGCGGCGAATGCCACTGCAGCCTGTGCCAGGAACGCTTCCGCGACTGGCTTAAGGCGCGCTACAAAACCCTCGACGCGCTGAACCATGCGTGGTGGAGCACCTTCTGGAGCCACACCTACACCGACTGGTCGCAGATTGAATCCCCCGCGCCGCAGGGGGAAGTGTCGATTCACGGCCTGAATCTCGACTGGCGCCGCTTCAATACCGCGCAGGTCACCGATTTTTGCCAGCATGAGGTGGCGCCGCTGAAGGCCGCCAATGCCGAGCTGCCGGTGACGACCAACTTCATGGAGTATTTCTACGATTACGACTACTGGCAGTTGGCGAAAGCGATCGACTTCATCTCCTGGGACAGCTACCCGATGTGGCACAAGGAGAAAGACGAAACGCAGCTGGCCTGCTATACCGCCATGTACCACGACATGATGCGCAGCCTGAAGGGCGGCAAACCCTTTGTGCTGATGGAGTCCACGCCGAGCACCACCAACTGGCAGCCGACCAGCAAGCTGAAAAAGCCGGGGATGCATATTCTCTCCTCTATTCAGGCGGTGGCGCACGGGGCGGATTCTGTGCAGTACTTCCAGTGGCGTAAGAGCCGCGGGTCGGTGGAGAAATTCCACGGGGCGGTTATCGATCACGTGGGGCATCTTGATACCCGCGTCGGACGCGAAGTGACGCGTCTGGGGGAGATGCTTGCGCGTCTGCCTGATGTGGTGGGGTGCCGCACCGACGCGCGCGTGGCCATTATCTTCGATCAGCAAAACCGCTGGGCGCTGGACGATGCCGAAGGCCCGCGCAACATGGGGATGGAGTACGAAAAAACCGTCAACGAACACTATCGTCCGTTCTGGGAAAAGGGCATCGCGGTTGACGTCATCGACGCTGACGGCGATCTGAGCCGCTACGCGCTGGTGATTGCCCCCATGCTCTACATGGTGCGCGAAGGTTTCGCCGAGCGGGCGGAAGACTTTGTGGCCGCGGGCGGGCATCTGGTGACGACCTACTGGAGCGGGGTAGTGGATGAGACCGACCTCTGCCACCTCGGCGGTTTCCCGGGCCCGCTGCGCAAGCTCCTCGGCATCTGGGCGGAAGAGATTGACTGCCTGGGTGACGGAGAGCGCAACCTGGTTCAGGGGCTGGCGGGCAATGCGGCGGGCCTGCAGGGGCCGTATCAGGTCAGGCATCTGTGCGAGCTGATCCACACCGAAACCGCGCAGGTGCTGGCAACCTATCGGGATGATTTCTATGCCGGTCGCCCTGCGGTGACGGTCAACCGCTTCGGCAAAGGCAAGGCGTGGCACGTGGCCTCGCGCAACGACCTGCCGTTCCAGCGCGATTTCTTCGCCGGGATTATCGACGAGCTGGCGCTGCCGCGCGCGGTCGAAGGGGATTTCCCACCGGGCGTGGTCGCGACGGCGCGTACGGATGGCGAAACCGCCTGGGTGTTTGTGCAGAACTACACGGCCCAGCAGCAGCTCATCACGCTGCCGCAGGGGTATTCCGACTGCATGACCGACGCTGCTGCTGCAGGCGACACCGCGCTGCTGCCGTGGGACTGCCGGGTGCTTAAGCGCAAAGCGTAGTTGATTTTCTCCCTCTCCCTGTGGGCTGAGGGATCCCCACAAAATAATACCAGCACGGACGCCCCCCTCTCCCTTGAGGGAGAGGGCTGGGGTGAGGGGGAACATACGGCTCTGGTGGTCATTCCGTTCACTTTATGTTCCTTGCTACTCTGTAAGGACATGACCTGTGAACGTGCCAGGGCGGCTCAATCGCCGCCGCCCTGGCGACCCGGGCTCCCGGCGGTAAATCGCCGCTTCGCGGTGCCTTCGGCTTATTCCTTCCGGCTTGTCGGGGACGGGCGGAGGTAACGTCCCTGTAAAGCCCGCCCTCTCGGCGCATCCATGCGCCTCGCCCCGGCCTACAGGAAAAGCCTCAGCGATTTACAGCCGGACCAGGACATCGCTGTAAGTTATTCATTTCTCTGAAGCAATGTTCATCGCTTCAGGAAAAAAATTACTGGGGGATCCCTCAGCCCTGTGGGAGCGGGTCAGGGTGAGGGCATCAGACCGCACCGTCCTGGCAAAAAGGCACAGAACGCCTGCTCTACGAGCGGGCATTTTTTATCTGCATAACAGAGAGGCGTATTATGGACAGTCAAATTACCCAGCGTTTAATTCCGGCATTTGGCGGCGACGATAATATCGAGCACGTCGAAGCCTGTATTACCCGCCTGCGCGTGACGGTAAAAGATTTAAATAAGGTCGATTCACAGGCGTTACAGAATGAGGGGGCGCTGGGGGTGATTATTATCGGCCAGCAGGTGCACGCAATATTCGGCAGGCAGTCTGATACATTACGGAAATTATTAGACGAACATTTTAATCAGTAAATATAAAAAAGGGATAGCCAAAGGAATGGCTATCCCAAAGCAGTAAAATAGACTGCCAGTGGTTGGAGATACAATAACGATTAACGCAAATTATAAATGAAAGCTTACCACCAGGCCTCGACCTGCACGCCAAAGTTCCAGGTATTATTCGCGGTGCCATCTTCGAAGGATTGCCCTTTTTCGGAATCATTCAGGTAAGAGGCAAAGACGCGCAGTTCAGGACGCGACATAAAATCAGGACCGTCTGCCAGCCCCAGCGCGATGGTGTACTTCTCGCCGCTCTGCTTGTACTTAGAGCCGTCGGTGTAGGTATCTTGCTGGTAGAAACCGCCGACTTCTCCAATCAAGCGCACGTATTCGGTGAACTGGTACTGCGCGCGGCCAACCAGCGACACCAGGCGTGATTTGTCCGTGTACTGCGTGGTGTCGTCCGCCGAGCCCCAGGTCAACACGTGGTTGAAGGAGAATTTGTCGGTAATCGGAATTAAGCCGGTGTTAATCACGCGGTAGCCGGTGGCGTCGTTGACGTAGTTCCACATGTCGTACCAGCCGCCACCCTGAGACACCATGTTCTGGGCCAGACCTTTATTGGCGTACTGCAGCACCAGCTTGTTATAGCCGCCAAACATATCCTGGCTGATCTCACCGGTGACCATCACGCCGTTATCGGCTTCGTACAGCCCGCCGTACTCTTTCTGCTTGTTGGTCGGGTTAGGCATGGCGTAATCAATGCCCACTTCCGTCCACGCGCCCGCCCACGGCTTCCATCCCGCATAGCGAAGGTCGATGTAGTTGATATTAACGTCGCTGTCGCCATCCACGCGGTAGTCCACGTCGTTGGCATCGCCGCGGATCCACGCAACGGAGACTGCGCCCGGGCCAAGCGTGTAGTTCTCGATACCCGCACCGGAGCCGGAAATATTCCAGTATTTGGTATCAATGATGTGCAGGTCATGGCGCTGGTAGTAGCGCTTACCGCCCCAAATCACCGCATTGGGATCTCCGGGGATCAGCCCCTTGATTTGCAGGTTAAGCTGGCGCAGGCCGAACTGGGCATCGTCATCTAAGGTGGTTTCATTGTCGTTGGAGCCGTCTGAGACCATGCTCACCATGCTGTCGAGATAGAAACTGACGTCGTTCTTTTTGTACACCTCCGAGCCCAGCTCCAGCTCGCCGTAGGTGTCAGCCTCGTTACCCAGACGGCCAATTTTGTTCTTTTGCCACTCCTCCATCCCACCATCCCGTGAGACGCCCACGCCGGAGCGAAGATATCCATGAAAATCAATCGGTACTGAAGACGCTGCAAACAGCGAAGGAGATGCCAGAGCGGCAGCCAACGCAACGGATACAGAGCGGATCGTCGTGTTCATTGTAACCCTCTTATTGTTTTGTAATACGTTCACAAATCCGCTGTCATAAAATGCCTAAACCCGTTAGCTGGCAATTGCACGATCCGAAATGTGTGATTAACTGCAAATAAAATAGACAATTTTGTTACAGATGATGAGATCGGACACAAATTATGGCATTGTGAGCGTCATACTTTTTGATGGCGTTATGTCCGCGGCGAGAGGGTGGTAAGCGTTTTTTTTCAGCACCCCTGTTACAATCAGCGCATAACAACATAAGGAACCGGACCATGAAGTCGAAAAGCGCAACGTTAGAGGACGTGGCACGCCATGCGGGCGTCTCCTATCAGACCGTGTCCAGGGTGCTGAATAAATCCGCCAATGTATCCGACGCCACGCGCAGCAAGGTGGAGAAATCCATAGAGTTATTGCGGTATGTACCCAACCGACTGGCTCAGCAGCTGGTCGGCAAGCAGAGCCAGACCGTTGGGCTGGTGACGATTTCGCTGGCGCTGCACGCGCCTTCGCAGGTTGCGGCGGCGGTGAAACGCTATGCCAATGTGGAAGGCTACCAGGTACTGATCTCAATGATTGATGAGAACGTCAACCACAGCATCCAGGATTCCATCAACGAGCTAAAATCCCAGCTGGTGAGCAAAGTGATCATCAACGTGCCGCTGGAGGCTGAAGCGGCGCAGAAAATCGCTACCGACAACGATGACATTGTCTGCCTGTTCCTCGACGTGGACCCGTACAGTTCCGTGTTTAACGTTTCGTTTAACCCGGCGGACGGCACCCGCGCCAGCGTCAAATATCTTTACGAACTGGGGCATCGCGACATTGCCCTGTTGGCGGGGCCGGCGTCTTCCGTGTCGGCGCAGCTGAGGCTGAAAAGCTGGATCGAGACCCTGAAGGGCTACGGCCTGGAGCCGGCATCGGTGATCCGCGGAAACTGGGACGCTCAGAGCGGTTACGCCGGTGCCTTGCAGATGCTGCGTGAAGCAGGGCAATTTACCGCCGTGCTGGTGGCTAACGACCAGATGGCGCTCGGCGTGCTGAGCGCGTTCCATCAGCAGCAGATTTCAATTCCGGGCGAGAAGTCGGTGATTGGCTACGATGACACCTATGAAAGCGCGTTCTTCTACCCGGCGCTGACGACGGTATCGCTGGATTTAGATCTGCAGGGTAAAGAGGCGGTGCGCCGTATTCTCGACAGCGGTGAAGAGAATGCCCAGCGTATGTCCTCGATTTTACCTGCCCGACTGGTGGTGCGTCAGTCCACCGGGCCAAAAGGGGAGAAGGGGAAAAACCTGCAGGCGCTTGCCCAGCAGCTGCGTGAGATCGCGTATCAGCTCGGCGATGCGTAGCGAAGTGAGCACCTCAATCACGTGGATGAGGTGCTTGCAGGCTTACTCCAGCCCCAGGGTGTACTGGGCAATTTTGAAGTAGATAATCAGCCCGGTCCCGTCAATCAGCGTGGCGATAAAGGGTGCGGACACCACGGCAGGATCGATCCGGCAGCGCTTGAGCACCATCGGGATCACCGACGACACAATCGCACTCCAGAGCGTAATGCACACCAGCGTCAGGCTGACGATAAGCGTGATTTCCAACCCAATCCCCATCATCCAGGCGCGGATACATCCGGCGATACCGAGCGTGGCGGCAATCATCAGCGAGGTGGTCATCTCTTTACGCAGCACGCGGCCAACGTCGCGCAGGTGGACTTCCCCGAGCGCCATGGCGCGCACCAGCGTGGAGGTGATCTGCGTCCCGCTGTTGCCGCCCGTGCCGATCAGCAGCGGAATGAAGAACGCCAGCGCAATGGCGGACTCCAGCGCCTCTTCAAAATGCTGGATCACCGAGCTGGTGTAGGCCTCCGCGACAAACAGCAGCAGCAGCCAGACGGAGCGTTTCTTCCACAGGCTATACGGGCTGGTTTCCAGATACGGCTTTTCCAGCGGTAACGTCGCCCCCTGAAGCTGGGCATCTTCGGTGACGTCATCTTCCAGCAGATGGGCGATTTCGCGCTCGGTCAGGCAGCCGACCAGCTTGCCGTGGGTGACCACGGGAACCACATCCGCCCCGGCGTGCGCCAGCACGCCTGCCACGTCCGCACGTTCATCTTCGGGTTTAACCTGAATAAATTCCGAAATCATCAGCGCCTTAACGGACTGCAGCGTATCGGTGGCCTGCAAGAGTTTGCGCACGGCAATCATGCCCGCGAGACGGCCATTGTCTTCAATAAAAATATGCGACGGAATATCGTCGTCTTTTAATTTTTCAAAAAACTGCTCGCGCGCGAGGGCCACGCATAATGAAATATCAAGGACGATAAAATCGGTATTCATATATTGCGCGATCGCGCTGTCATTGAATGCCAGGTTTTGGTTGTGAATAGCGTAAGACATAGTGAATTCCCTTTGAATAATAACATCTCTCAGGGGCGAGCAAGACAGGGCATGTCGAAGAGGAGATCCCCACGTCCTGGGTTCAGCACTGTACACCGTATCCCGTAAGGGAAGTTATACTGACAAAGCCTTGATTCGACAGTGCCTGTTTTACCCTGTGCCGGTTCTCTCGAACCCACCAGAGCGATAACGTGTATTTGTACAGGAGCCTCGCCATAACGAGATCGTTGTAAAACGTGAGGGATAATACGCTTATTTTATATTGCCGCTCAGAAAATTAAATAATGTTTAAGAACGGTTTAGAAGAATCTTATTAATAAAGCGTTGAGGGTTTATTTAAGATGATTCATTTCTAATGAAGGATTAAATAATCAGTGGAGGAGAGGGAAATGGCGTGGCTTGATAATCTGCTGAATCATTTTGCCCTCTATCCGGCACATCTTTTCGCGCTGTTATTCGTGATGGCGCTGAGTAAATCCACGGTGCTTGTCTCATCCGTGCTGCCTCCCGCCTCGGTGATGCTGCTGGCGGGCCTTACCGTCAGCCAGACGAGCATGCATCCTGCGCTGGCGTGGCTTGCCGTGGTGATGGGGGCAACGGCGGGTTCGGTGCTGAACTACCATATTGGCCAGCTGATGGGGCACACCCGGCTGGTCACGCGTTTCACGTCGAAGCACGCCGATAAGTTCTTACGGGTACAGCATCAGCTGCAAAGAAACGGCGTACTCGTGCTGTTTACGTCGCGCTTTCTGGCGGTGTTGCGTTACGTCGTGCCGCTGGCGGCGGGTATGCTCAGGCTGAACGCAGCAAAGGTCTACGCCGTCAGCCTGCTATCAGCCTGCGTATGGGCGGCGCTGTATGTCGGCATCGTCACCGGCATCAGCGCCTTTTGAACTACAGACTTCCCATGCCGCCGTCGACCAGCAGCTCCGTTCCTACCGTGTAGCTCGACTCGTCGGACGCCAGATAGAGCGCGGCTTTTGCCAGCTCCGTCGTCGAACCCATTCTGCCGAGCGGCACCAGCTTGATGACCTCTGCCATCATCGCCTTAAGCGCCTCGTCGCTTAAGCCCGTTTTCGTAAACGCCGGAGTTTCCACCGGACCGGGGCTCAGGCCGTTGACGCGGATCCCGCGCGGCAGCAGATCCGCCGACAGCGTGCGCGCCAGCGACAGCAGGGCGGCCTTGCTCGCGGCATACACGCTGCTGGTGGGCAGGCCGATGCGGGCGCTCACGGAGCCGCAGAGGATCACCGACGACGGGTTATTCAGCAGCGGCAGCAGCGCCTGAATTAAAAAGAACGGTCCCTTCAGGTTGATGTCCATCAGGCGGTCCCAGGCATCCTCCTGCCAGGCTTCCAGCGGCGCGTGCGTCACGTCGCCCGCGTTGAGAAACACCGCGTCCAGGCGCGGCCAGCGGGCGGCGAGAGTTTCCGCCAGCGCTTTTTGCGACGTGATATCTCCCGCATCGGTCGGGATCACCCAGGCCTTATCGCCCAGAATGCGCTGTGCTTCGGCAAGGGTAGCCGGATTACGTCCGGTCACGGCGACGCGTGCCCCTTCAGCGATAAACGCCTGCGCGGTAGCGAGGCCGATGCCGCTGGTGCCGCCGGTAATCAGCGTATATTTCTCTGTTAAACGACCCATGTTGTTCTCCTGAAATGTCACTGGAGAAAGCACTATAGAAACGTTAGTATCGAAAGGAAACCAGGTACCAAATGGATACTAACGCGGCAAGAGGTGTGCTATGGCAGAAATGCTGGACGTGTCATGCGAAAAAAAATCTGAGGTTTACACCTGCCCCATGACGCAGTTTGTGAACCTGATTTCCGGTAAATGGGCGATCCCGATCCTCTATCGCCTGATTATCCTCAATACGCCCGTGCGGTTTGGCGAGCTGCTGAGGGCGGCCGCGCCCATCACCCAAAAAGAGTTGACCAAACAGCTTCGCCTGTTTGAACAGCGCGGGCTGGTGACGCGGACGGTCTATCCGGAGATCCCGCCGCGCGTGGAGTATCAGATAACCGACCTGGGGCTAACCCTTCAGGGTGCGCTCTCCCCGCTGGCCGCCTGGGTGAGCGAATACGGCGACCAGCTGGAGCGTTAGGCTACCGTTTTACGTAGCGTGGTGCCGGAATACCGGTGTGCGCGCTGCCAAATAGCTCAAGGCGCGCCGCTTCGTAGCGATCCCACAGGCTGGCGTCGTGCATCGGCGGGATGGTGATGAGCTCGCCCTGATCCAGACCCGCCAGCGACGCGTCGACCATATCGTCGGTGGTCATCACCGATCCTTCCGGCAGATCGTTCACCGTCACGCCAGAATGCCCCCAGATTTCAGTCGCCGTGGCGGCGGGCAGCACGGCCTGAATGCGCACATTGCTGTCGGCAAATTCTTCCTGTAACCCACGAGTAAAGCTCAATACCCATGCTTTGGTGGCGCTATAGAGCGCGCTGCCCGCCCGCACGTGCAGGGCAAGCACCGACGCGATATTGATCAGCGTGCCGCGGTTGGTCTGCGCCAGGCGCGGCAGGATGGCGTAGGTCAACCGCATCAGCGCCGTGGTGTTCAGGGTGTTAATTGCCTGATGCTGCGCCACCTCGCCCGCGAGGAACGGCGCCATCTGCGCGGTGCCGGCGTTGTTGATGAGCGTATCAATGGCGGTATTGCTGCGCAGCTCCTGTTCGACGGCGCGGATCCCGGCTTCTTCGGTAAGATCGGCTACCAGAATCTCTACCGATACGCCATAGCGTGCGCGGAGATCGGCGGCCAGCGCCCGTAGCCTTTCCTCACGACGGGCGACCAGCGCCAGATTAACGCCGCGCGCGGCAAGGCGATCGGCATAAACGGCACCGATTCCGGAAGAGGCACCCGTGATCAGGGCGGTAGTCAGTTGCGTAGTCATCGTGCGTTACCTCAAGGCAAAGGAGTGATTTGGTTTCAACATGAAACTTAATTTACTCTCTGCCAATTGGTTTTATAATGCAACCATATTGTGCGCAATTTTTTGCTTTTGCCTGGCGAGGGCGATCAGGAAGGGAGCTTAGGCACGATCTCTTCTGGCGAAAGCTGGCGGCCATCGTCGGCGATAAGCGCCAGTTTACGCAGGGGTTTGCGCTGTTGGGTATCAACCAGCACGGTGCCGCATTCGCTGTCGGCAAACAAAAATTCATTGCCCCACTGCGACAGGGCGACCAGCACCGTTTGCAGGGCGCGGCCTTTGTCGGTCAGAACATACTCCTGCCATGCGCTGCCGTCGGACGCGGGCTGGAGCGTGAGGATGCCTTCATCCACCAGCAGCTTCAGGCGCGTGGTCAGCATGTTTTTGGCGATACCGAGGCTTTTTTGAAACTCGCCGAAGCGTTTGATGCCGCGCAGCGCGTCGCGAACAATCAGCAATGACCACCAGTCCCCCACGATATCCAGCGAACGGGCGACGGGGCAGGTGCTCTCTTCAAGGCGGGTGCGTTTCACAATACGGTCTCCGGCGGGGGTATGGTTTAATTATAAAACTGTTTTATGCCATCCGTAAGCGAGTTAATCATCAGTTTGAGAAATGCTTCCCGGAAAACTGTCACGAATCTGTCACACTCATTGCGACATCAAAAAAACGCATGAGGATAAAGGGATGAGAAAAGCACTACTTGCTGTTGCAGTGGCTGGCAGCCTTTCACTGACGTTTGGCGCACAGGCGCAGGATACCCCGGACGGGTATCAGCTAGAACAGGTCTTGATCATGAGCCGACATAACCTGCGCGCGCCGCTCGCCAACAACGGCAGCGTGCTGGAGCAGTCCACGCCGAAGCAGTGGCCGGAGTGGGAGGTGCCGGGTGGTCAGCTCACGACCAAAGGCGGCGTGCTGGAGGTCTATATGGGCCACTATATGCGCGAGTGGCTGGCGCAGCAGGGAATGGTGACCACCGGCGAATGCCCGCCAGCGGAAAGCGTCTACGCCTACGCCAATAGCCTGCAGCGTACCGTCGCCACCGCGCAGTTCTTTATCACCGGCGCGTTCCCGGGGTGCGACATTCCCGTGCATCATCAGGAAAAAATGGGCACCATGGACCCCACCTTCAACCCGGTGATCACCGACAATTCGCCGGAATTCCGCGAAAAAGCGCTGAAGGCGATGGAGGCAGAACGGCAGAAAATGCAGCTGGACGAGAGCTACAGGCTGCTGGAACAGCTGACGAATTACGCCCAGTCCCCGTCATGTAAGGAGAAAAAAGTCTGCTCCCTGACGGAGGCGAAAGACACATTCAGCGCTGACTATGAAAAAGAGCCTGGCGTATCCGGGCCGCTGAAGGTGGGTAACTCGCTGGTGGATGCCTTTACCCTGCAGTATTACGAAGGCTTCCCGGCGGACCAGGTGGCCTGGGGTGAAATCAAAACCGACCAGCAGTGGCGCGTGCTGTCGAAGCTGAAAAACGGCTATCAGGACTCGCTGTTTACCTCCACCGACGTGGCGCAAAACGTCGCCAAGCCGCTGGTGAAGTATATCGACAAAGCGCTGGTGACCGAGCAGGCGAAAGCGCCAAAAATCACGCTGCTGGCCGGGCATGACTCCAACATCGCCTCGCTGCTCACCGCGCTCGATTTCAAACCTTACCAGCTGCATGACCAGCAGGAGCGCACCCCGATTGGCGGCAAGATCGTCTTCCAGCGCTGGCATGATAAAAACGCCAGCCGTGAGCTGATGAAGATTGAATACGTTTACCAGAGTTCGGAGCAGCTGCGTAACGCCAGCGTACTGTCGCTGGCTTCTCCGGCACAGCGCGTGACGCTGGAGCTGAAGGGATGTCCGATCGATGCGAACGGCTTCTGCCCAATCGATAAATTCAATGCGGTAATGAACGACGCGGCGAAGTAGAAAAGTACCCCCCGCTTCGGCGGGGGGCAACGTTTAGACGTTTTTACGTTCGATGGTTTGCTCACCCCAGAAGAGCGAGTCTTTGTCCGTTTTTTCAAAGGCGCGGATCAGCACCTCATCGCTGCCTTCTTCCCAAATCTGCTCTGCCAGCTTTTCGTCATATTTCGCGACTTCAAAGATAGCCTCGGCAATTTCCGGAGAGGTATTGCGTAAACTTGCCCATTCGCCCACGCGGTGAGCTTTGGATTCTTGAGTTGGCATAGTTGTCCTCCTGTTGGGGGTTAGCCGGCCAGTTTTTTAGCCAGACCCGCGACGTGTTCGCCCTGATAGCGGGCGATAGCCAGTTCTTCTTCACTTGGCTGGCGTGAACCATCGCCGCCGGCAATGGTGGTTGCGCCGTACGGTGTCCCGCCGCGCACCTGGGAAACATCAAACAGTTCCTGTGCGCCGTAGCCAATTGGCACAATCACCATCCCATGATGAGCAAGGGTAGTCCAGGTTGAGGTAATCGTCTGCTCCTGGCCGCCGCCGGTGCCGGTGGAGCTGAACACGCTGGCGAGCTTGCCGTACAAGGCGCCCGATGCCCAGAGTCCGCCCGTCTGATCGAGAAAGGTGCGCATCTGCCCTGACATGTTGCCAAAGCGGGTTGGGGTGCCGAAGATAATGGCATCATAGTCAGCCAGTTCCTGCGGGGTAGCCTGCGGCGCGTTTTGCGTTTTACCGCCCGCTTTTAAGAACGCCTCGGCATTCATGGTTTCCGGTACGCGCTTCACCACAACCTCAACGCCATCCACCCGGTTTGCACCTTCTGCAACTGCGTGAGCCATGGTTTCAATGTGTCCATACATGGAATAATAGAGCACCAGAACTTTTGCCATTTTGCATCACTCCTCGTTCGTGTTTTTGACAGCGGATCGCTGCCTTCATTTAAAGATATGACATCATGGCCAGACTGCAAAAATGAACGGCATTTCTTTGATTTATAACAATATGGCTACAAAAAGGCGTTGTAGCAAAATGAAACAACTTTTTGGGTACGCATTTCTGGAATGATAAGAAAGGCTTATGGTTCGCCGTCGCGTCACCTCATGCAAAAGGCTGAGATGATGTTGCAGGATATTACCTGTCGCTTGCCGGATAGCCGCGCTCCACTAAGCTTAGTTTTACGCGGCCCAGATAAAGGCACTGCCCTTGAGCCGCGAGGTGAAAGAAACCTCTTTTACTGAATGCAATATGATGTCTAATGTTTCACACTCTGGAGGTTAGAGATGGCAAACCATCGTGGTGGTTCAGGTAATTTCGCTGAAGACCGTGAAAGAGCATCAGAAGCAGGTCGTAAAGGTGGCCAGTCTAGCGGGGGGAACTTTAAAAATGACCCTCAGCGCGCATCAGAGGCTGGTAAAAAAGGGGGTAAAAACAGCCATGGCAGCAATAAGTCCTAGCGCCGGGTTGTAGTACCTGATTTCAGCGTGAGGGTTGGAATCATCCCCTGCCGCCGGGTTTCCCGGCGGTTTTTTTATTTGTGCAACATTGAACTGTAACCACAGGCATCGCACACTAGCGGATTGTTACCTGGCGCTGGTGTCTCATGTCTCTCTCCCGTTTTAAATTCTCCGTCAAACCGCAGGAAGCGATCCTCATTCTGATCACCATGTTCTGGGGTGGGACCTTTCTTGCCGTCCAGTATGCGGTCACCCTGAGCGATCCTTTCTTCTTTGTCGGCCTGCGCTTCGCGACGGCGGCGATTGCCGTCGCGCTCATCTCCCTGAAAACCCTGCGCGGGTTAACGCTCAAAGAGCTGAAGGCTGGGGTAGCGATTGGCGTTGCTATTGCGATGGGCTACAGCCTGCAGACGTGGGGCTTACAAACTATCCCCAGCAGTAAATCCGCGTTTATTACCGCCATGTACGTGCCGCTGGTGCCGCTTTTGCAGTGGCTGTGTCTGGGGAGGATGCCCGGTCTGATGTCCTGCATCGGCATTGTGCTGGCCTTTATTGGCCTGATCCTGCTGGCCGGGCCGGAAAATAACCTGCTGGCGCTGGGACCGGGTGAGATAATCACCCTGGTGGGGGCCATCGCCATTGCGGCTGAAATTATTCTGATTAGCGCCTGGGCGGGGAAGGTGGACGTCAAGCGCGTCACGGTAGTACAGCTGGCGACGGCCTCGCTGGTGGCCTTTGCGACCATGATTCCGGCCGGAGAATCTGTGCCGCCCATGTCCACCGGGCTGGTGGTGGTCGCGCTTGGACTGGGGATTTTCAGCGCAATTATTCAGGTCACCATGAACTGGGCGCAGCGCAGCGTGTCGCCAACCCGGGCGACGGTTATCTACACCGGCGAACCGGTCTGGGCGGGGATTTTCGGGCGACTGGCGGGGGAACGTTTACCGCTGCTGGCCCTGCTGGGCGCGGCATTTATAGTCGCTGGGGTACTGGTGAGCGAGCTAAAGCTAAAAAAACGACGTAAGGCGATTGCCGGGCTGGGCGCTGAACAAGGGGCTGATAGCTAACAACGCGCAGGCTGCCCGCTTTGCCCGGCGGCGCTACGCCTGCGCGGGCCTAAAATTGGCATGTAGGCCGGGTAAGCGTAGCGTCACCCGGCTATTTCAGGTTTAGGGGGTGATGGCTTCCGCCTGCGCTTCATCCCCTTTCCGGCGGCTTAGCAGGGCGTTGAGCAGTATGGCACCGAAGGTCGCCGTGCCAATCCCGCCAATCGTAAACCCGCCCAGCGTCAGGGCAAAATCCCCCGCGCCCAGCACCAGCGTTACGGCCACCATAATCAGGTTGCCGTTCTGGCTGAGGTCAACGTGATGTTGCACCCAGATACGCGCCCCGGCGACGGCAATCAGCCCAAACACCACAATGGATGCCCCGCCGATGACCGGTGACGGAATGGTGTGGATCAGCGCGCCGAATTTCGGCGAGAACCCAAGCAGCATCGCCATCACCGCCGCTGCGACGAAGACCAGCGTGGAGTAGACTTTAGTCACCGCCATCACGCCGATGTTTTCGGCATAGGTTGTCACGCCGCTGCCGCCCACGGAACCGGAGAGCATGGTCGCCAGGCCGTCGCCCACGAACGCGCGCCCCATGTACGGGTCCATATTGCGTCCGGTCATGCCCGCGACCGCCTTCAGGTGGCCCAGGTTTTCCGCCACCAGGATCACCGCCACAGGCGCAATGAGCATCATCGCCTGCCCGCTAAACGTGGGGGAGGTCACCTGCGGCAGGCCGAACCAGGCGGCCTGATGCAGCAGGGTAAAATCAACCGGTTTGCCCAGGCCAAAAACGTTGGCCAGCAGGGCGTAGACCAGGCAGGCCACTATCAAACCGACCAGGATCAGCAGCCGCTGGATCATGCCGCGCGTAAAGACCGCCACCACGCCAATGCAGAGCACCGTGATAACCGCCATCCAGCTGTCAAACGGCGAGGCGGAGACGCTTCGAACGGCAATCGGCGCAAGGTTCAGGCCAATCGCCATCACCACCGCTCCGGTTACGACCGGCGGCATCATCCGCTCTATCCAGCGGGTCCCGATTTTCATCACCACCAGACCAATCAGGGTGTACACCAGGCCGCAGGCGATGATGCCGCCGAGGGCCACGCTCAGGTTGGGGTTGATTCCCTGGCCGTTAAACCCGGTGGTGGCGATGACCACCCCGACAAAGGCGGCGCTGGAGCCGAGATAGCTGGGCACGCGCCCGCCGGTAACAAAAAAGAACAGCAGGGTACCGATACCCGACATCAAAATAGAGAGGTTGGGATCGAGCCCCATCAGCATCGGCATCAGCACCGTGGCGCCAAACATGGCGACCGCGTGCTGGACGCCCATCACCATCGTCTGCCCGAGCGGGAGGCGTTCATCCGGCGCGACCACGCCTGCGTCTGTGGAGGTCGATTTCAACTGCCAGTGGGGAAATCCGAACATGGTCTGTCTCCTTAAGGCGGGTTAACAGGCGGGTCGCATTAGCGCGTGGTAGCCGCGGTCAAACCACACCAGCCCTTGCGGCGCGGGGTGGCGGATAATCGAAACAATGTCGCAAAACAGAATGTCGTGGGTACCGATGCTGACCACCTGGCTGATGCGGCAGTCGAACGACGCCAGCGCCTCCTCCAGCCGCGGGCAGCCCGTGTCGCCCGTCCGCCAGCAGGCGGCGGCAAAGCGTTCCTCCATCGGCGTTTTCCCGCCAAACAGGTTTGATAAAGGCTCCTGTCCGGCGCTCAGGGTATTCACGCACAGCGTGCGGTTTTCATCGAACGTCGGCCAGACCGACGCCCCGCGGTTCAGGCACACCAGCAGGGTGGGCGGTGAGTCGGTGACGCTGCACACCGCGCTGGCGGTGAAGCCTGCCATCCCCGCGGGGCCGTCGGTGGTGATGATGTTGACTGCCGCGCCGACGCAGGCCATGGCGTCGCGAAAGGTGTGTTTATCCGGTGTCATCACGATCGCTCCTTACGCCAGCCCGCAGGCATCGTCGAAGGTCAGACGCGGCAGGCGCCCGTAAAGTTTGCTGGTATCGCCGTAGCCAATGTTGATCAGCAGATTGCTTTTAAGCGTCGTGCCGGTGAAAAAGGTCTCATCGACTTTTTGGCGGTCAAAGCCCGACATCGGGCCGGTATCCAGCCCCAGGGCGCGACAGGCGAAAATCAGGTATGCAGCCTGCATAGAGCTGTTACGAAAGGCGGTCTCTTCCGCATGCGCGGGGCTGGTAGTAAACCAGCTCTTTGCATCGCCGTGCGGGAACAGCTCGGGCAGGCGCTCGTAGAACTCTCCGTCCCAGGCGACAATGGCCGTGACCGGGGCGGTGAGCGTTTTCTCGAGGTTGCCGCTAGAGAGCGCCGGGCGCAGCTTCTCTTTTCCCTCCGCGCTTCGCACAAACACAATGCGCGCCGGGGAGCAGTTGGCGGACGTTGGCCCCCATTTCATCAGGTCGTAGATCTCGTGCAGCGTTTCGTCGCTGACAGGAATATCCTGCCAGCCGTTGTGGGTGCGGGCGCCGGTGAACAGCGTTTCCAGCGCGGCGGGCGTAATGGCTTCGCTCATCAAAGCTCCTTATAAAACGGGTTCAGGACTGTGCAGCAGGCTGGCAAGCCCGTTCAGCAGTAAGGTGTTAAAGGTGTCCGGCTCGGTGACATTGCAGGCGTGCCCGCCCTGGCGCATCACCACGCTGTGGCTGTGCGGGATTGCCGCCTGCAGCTCAGACGAGCAGACAGCGGGCACCAGCATGTCATCGGCAGAACAGATGATCTGTACCGGGCAGCGAATGCGTGCGGCAGGGCGTCTGAAGTCGGCTTTTTTCAGTGCGCTCAGCCTGCGCAGCAGATTGGTTTTACCCTGGAAATGGGCCAGCGCCAGCGCTTCTTCTGCCTCCAGACGAGGCGCGCGGGCGGCCATCCAGTCTGCCGGGTAGAGAAACAGCGGCTGCGCCTCGACCCAGGCCTGCGCGCCGCCTGCATGCAGCAGACGTTCGCGAACGTCAAAGCAGCGGCGGGTATGGGCATTCAGGGTGAGCCAGCCGTTAATGCACACCAGCGCAGAAACCGCGTCGGGTTTGTCGATCGCCAGCTGCAGGCCAATGAGCGCCCCCAGCGCGTGGCCGACCACGCAGTAGCGGGCGATCCCGGCGGCGGCCAGCGCCTGCGACAGCTCGTCAGCCATATGCGCCAGGCTGTACGATTCCGGCAGCGCGTCGGGGTTATTACCCGTCCCCCGCTGGTCATAGCACACCACCTGGTACTCCTGCTCAAGTACGGCCAGCTGTGGCAGCCAGTAGCTGCCCGCTCCCCCGAGCCCGGCAATCAGCACCACGACGGGCGCGCCCTCGTACGGCGGCGGTGAGACGGAAAGCTTCATGGCAGCCTCACTTCGCGATGTGTGCAACGGTGGCGATCTCGACCAGCGCATCGGGCTTCACCAGCCCGCACTGAATGCAGAACCGCGCGGGCTTATCGCCGGGGAAAAACTCGGCGTAGATCTCGTTAATCGCGGCGTAGTTTTTCCAGTCGGTGATAAAGATGCTGTTGAAGGTCACGTCCTCCATCGTGCCACCCGCGGTTTCGATCACGGTTTTGATCGTCTCCAGCACGTGGCGGGTTTGCGCCTTTGGGTCGTTGATAAACACCACGTTGTTGTCTTTATCAAACGGCAGCGTGCCGGAGACATACACCACGCCGTCGGCAAGCGTACCGGGCACAAACGGAGCAATCGGGGTACTGGTGCCCGGCGGAATAATCACGGATTTCGGCATAGCGGCTCTCCTCAGGCGATACGGGCTAAAGGCGGATTCAGGGCGTTGCAGAAATCGGCAACGTTACTCACCCAGCCAAAGAAAGTTTCGATATTGAACAGGGCGGCTTTCTGCGCGAAATCCGGCCCCGCCTGATGGGTAGCGTCTTCCAGCACCACGCCGAAATATTCCAGGAAAAAACCGTCGCGCAGGGTGGATTCCACGCAGACGTTTGTGGCGATGCCGGTGAACACCAGGTGGCGAATACCGCGGCTGCGCAGCAGGCTGTCGAGCGGGGTGTTGAAAAAGCCGCTGTAGCGCGGTTTGGGCAGGACGATATCGCCCGCCTGCGGTACCAGTTCATCCACCAGCTGATAGTCCCAGCCGCCTTTCGCCAGCAGCGTGCCCTGCAGTTCGGGCCGTTTACGCATGGTTTTCAGGGCGTTTGACTTGTGGAAGTTGGGCGAGCCGGGGCCGCCGGCCTCGACGTACCGATCGTCCCAGCCGTTCTGGAACCAGATAATCAGCATGCCCGCGGCGCGGGCGGCGGCGACGGCGGTTTTGATGTTCTCAATCACCGGCCGGGTGGCGGAGACGTCGAAACCGGCCAGATCCAGATAGCCGCCCTTGCTGGCGTAGGCGTTTTGCATATCCACCACGATCAGCGCGCTCTGCTGAGGCGCAAAGGTGATGGCTTCCGGGCGGGCGTTAAGGGTCGTCATCACGCCACCTCCTTCGTAACGGCAGGGATGTGGCCACGGCACTGCATCAGCGGCTGGATGCGCTCGCCGAAGGTTTCCACGCCGGTGAGGAAATCGTCAAAGGTCAGCAGGACGCCTTCCGCGCCCGGTACGCTGGCCACGTCGTCAAGCATCCTGGCGACGCTGGCATACGAGCCCACCAGCGTCCCCATGTTGATGTTGACGGCAGAGGTCGGGTCGGCCATCTGGCGGACGTTGGTGTCCGAGCCGGAGCGGGTATCCTTCTGGCTCTGCTCGGTGAGCCAGCTCAGCGCCTCGTCGTCTGCTCCCTCCTTGTAACGTTCCCATTTGGCGCGCGCGGCCTCGTCGGTTTCGTCGGCAATCACCATAAACAGCACGTAGGAGCCCACGTCGCGCCCGGTTTTCTCCGCGGCCTCTTTCATTCGCGCGGCGGTCGGGGCGAAGGCGGCAGGGGTGTTGACCCCTTTGCCGAAGCAGAAGTTAAAGTCGGCGTATTTGGCGGAGAATTCCATCCCCGCGTCGCTCTGCCCGGCGCAGATCACCTTCATCGGCACCGACGGCTGCGGGCTGACGCGGCAGTCGTTCATGGTGAAGAAGTCGCCTTTAAAGTCGCTTTTGCCGGTCCCCCACAGGTCGCGCAGGACCTGCACGTATTCGGTCAGGTAGTCGTAGCGACGAGAGAAGTAATCGTCCCCCGGCCAGAGCCCCATCTGCTCGTACTCGGGTTTTTGCCAGCCGGTGACCAGGTTAACGCCAAAGCGTCCGCCGGAGATGGAGTCGATGGTCGAGGCCATACGCGCCACGATCGCCGGGGGCAGGGTGAGGGTAGCCGCGGTGGCATAGATCTGAATGCGGGACGTTACCGCCGCCAGCCCGGCCATCAGGGTGAAGGACTCCAGGTTATGGTCCCAGAATTCGGTTTTGCCGCCGAAGCCGCGTAGCTTGATCATCGAGAGCGCAAAGTCGAAATGGTAGTGCTCCGCTTTCTGCACGATGGCTTTGTTCAGCTCAAAGGTCGGCATGTATTGCGGTGCCGCGGTCGAGATAAGCCAGCCGTTGTTGCCGATGGGTACAAATACGCCAATTTTCATCACGAACCTCTCTTCATCTCTGTGTGGGTGAAAGTCAGACGTGGCGCTGCATCCTGCATATCCTGTTCAGCCTCGTGAAAAGGGATTTGCAAAGGGGATGCCAGTTTTTAAAATTGCTTTGTTATTAATGTGTTAATGGGAGGTTGGTGAATTGGGTGTGATTAAAGTGGACTAAATGGTCAAAAGAAATGCACGCAAAGCAGGCAACGGTGCGCGATGGCGGTGCAGGGCCGATGAGGGTAATGCCGCAACGATCCGGGTGCTGACCGGGCTCGCTGCCATCGTCAGTTTACCTGTAACAGACCGACGATCATTTTTATTTGTTAACTGACCCAGTTAAAAGTCTCGACCTGAACCAGGATCAGCCGCTAACAATTATGCTTTAGCCTATAGATACATGACGGCACTGTCTGACCGGTAAATAGGGTGACTTCTACCGGAATCCGTTCATATTCAGAACCTTCGAACTCATCGAGTATGTGCCAGTGATTGTGTAAATTCTCGGACGTGAAAAGAAAACCCTGTACACGATTACCAGAGTCATCCAGCACAATTCCCGGATAACCCATCTCTGCACCCCAGCCCTTCTCTAATAAAGAACCTCCAACGTGGCCCTCCTTCCATGTTCCCCCGATATTTTCAAGAATATGAGCATTAGGCCGGCCAGGACCGAGCGTCCCGTAAACAAACAAACTTTCCATTATTCCTCCAGTATCGCTATGAAAGTAGTAATGCTCTTTATGTTAATTTTGATTTTCGGACTCTGGCCTGACAAATCATTTGTTCTCACAATACGCGTGAATTATTATCACGCGTATGATATTCGATCGCCTCCCCCCATTGCAGACTCTGCGCGCTTTTGAAGCCACTGCCCGACTCTCAAGCATGACGCTGGCGGCAGCAGAGTTGAACGTTACGCATGGCGCGATAAGCCGGCAAATTCGGAAGCTCGAAGAGAATCTGGGGTTAAAGCTATTTTTCAGGCTGACGCGGCAGATAATTCTGACGGAGCATGGGGCTGAATTTCACCATGTGGTTACCCGTCTTTTGGGTGATTTAATGCGCGAGTCTGAGCGTCTGCGTGGAAGAAACCTGATAAAGAGTTTACGTATAAGTACGACGGTTTCATTTGCCAGTAAGTGGTTAGCGCCGCGTCTCAGCCGGTTCAGGCAGAAATATCCTGAATTTGATATTGAGCTGGATGTTACTGACATTAATGTGGATCTTAATGACGGTCAGGTAGATGCTGCAATTCGTTACGGCGCTGGCAATTATCGAGATCTTTCGTCTGAACGTATATTCGATGAAACAGTCACCCCTGTCTGTAGCCCAGATTTTCTTTTGAAACATAATGGTCTGACAGAGAGTAACGGACTTTTAAACTGCGTTCTTCTTCATGAGTACAGAATGCTGGCGAACTGGAAGAGTTGGTTTGAGATGGCCGGAGAGAAAAATTATCGCTGCCAGCAGGGGCCCTTATGGACTCTTGGCAGCATGGCGATTGAAGCTGCTATACGTGGCGAGGGTATTGCTCTCGGACGCAGCGTTCTGATTGCAGATGATGTAGCTGCTGGAAGGCTGGTGGTTCCGTTTCCACAGTTCAAGCTTAGGGCTGAGCGGGGATACGATTTGGTCTACAGTTCGGATAATCAGAATTCATTTAAAATAAGCATTTTAAGAAAGTGGCTCTCTGAAGAATTGAGCTCGCTGAAAGATTGAACGCTGTCTTAAAAAAGTCCGCTCCTGGCACAAAGCGGACCGTACCAGGAACAAAATTACCGCTGCAAGCTGCAACGTCAGAGAAACGGCGCAGGCAGCACAACGCGCGATAAGAAGCGGCTTACGGGCGCAGAGTCGGCTACTCTAATTCAGTTCTCTGCCAGGAGAGCGTCCTGTTATTCACCCTGCATTCCATCCATCTGCATTCCGCTTTGCAACAGCCATCGTGCACCTCGCCGCACTGGGTTTATACACAGTATTGCGGCTACAGATCGACGTTCCAGTAAAATATGCATTACTGTCGAAGCTGCTGCGTTTCCGGGCCACCCATACTCCGCCGCCATGCCCCAGGCGCCTGACCATACTGACGCTTAAAGCTGCGGTTGAAGGACTGCTGGGAGTCAAAGCCCAGCGCGATCGCCACGTTCAAAATCGGCTCGTCGCTTCGGGTTAAGCGCTCAATCGATTTTTGCAGCTTTTGCGCGCGAATGTACCCAGCGAGGGGATAGCCAGTATGTTCCTTAAACAGACGCTGGAGATGCCATTTTGAGTAGCCGGAACGCCTGGCAACGGACTCAATATCCAGACGGCTATCCAGGTTGTTGTCGATCCAGTCGAGTAAATCATGCATAAATGCGCCAGTGTTCATCTGGTTATCCCCACGCGCTCTGTCTAAAGGTATCTTTATCTGTTGCATTTAAAGGTGGCGCGTTTTTCTGTTAATTGCAAGTTTTATTGTTGCATTTAAATCCCTGAGCGAAACGGGTGTTTTAACATCGACTCAAATAGCACATAAAGTGCAACAATTATTCTTGCACTTAAATAAGCGCCTTCCTACAATCGCCGGGAATAGTGTATTCGCAACTGTTACAGTTTTGTGGCGATGAACGACACAAATGGCCCTAAGCCAGCCACCGGACAAAGGATGTGGCGCAGCGCCTCCCGCTGCGTCTTGCCCGGCGGCTACAATTACCGGAATAAAAATAATGAGCCTGCAAAAAACCTGGGGTAACTTTCATCTGAGCGCGCTGGGGGCGATGTTCGCCTCCGTGCTGCTCGTCGGGTGCGATGACAGCGTCGCGCAAAACGCTGCGCCACAAGCGCCCGCTGTCAGTGCAGCTAACGTGGTCGTGAAATCCATCAGCCAGTGGGATAGCTTTAACGGCCGGATCGAAGCGGTGGAGAGCGTTCAGCTACGCCCGCGCGTTTCCGGCTACATTGATAAAGTGAATTATACCGACGGTCAGGAGGTGAAAAAGGGCGAGGTGCTGTTCACTATCGATGACAGAACCTATCGCGCCGCACTGGAACAGGCGCAGGCCTCGCTGGCGAGAGCCAAAACGCAGGCCAGCCTGGCGCGTAGTGAAGCGAACCGTACCGATAAATTAGTCAATACCAACGTGGTATCCCGCGAAGAGTGGGAGCAGCGTCGTTCGGCTGCCACCCAGGCGCAGGCCGACATTCGCGCGGCACAGGCGGCGGTTGATGCCGCGCAACTTAACCTCGATTTCACCAAAGTCACCGCGCCTATCGATGGCCGCGCCAGCCGCGCGTTGATCACCAGCGGTAATCTTGTCACCGCGGGTGACAGCGCCAGCGTCCTCACCACGCTGGTCTCGCAGAAGACGGTTTACGTCTACTTTGACGTGGATGAGTCGACCTACCTTCACTATCAAAATCTGGCCCGCAGCGGGCAGGGGGCGTCCAGCAATCACACGGCGCTACCGGTTGAGATTGGCCTGACGGGCGAGGAGGGGTATCCCCATCAGGGCAAAGTGGATTTTCTGGATAATCAGCTAACGCCGAGTACCGGCACCATCCGCATGCGCGCGTTACTGGATAACGCGCAGCGTCAGTTCACGCCGGGACTCTTTGCCCGCGTACGCCTGCCGGGCAGCGCGGAATTCAAAGCTACGCTTGTCGACGACAAGGCGGTGCTGACCGATCAGGATCGCAAGTATGTTTACGTGGTTGATAAAGAGGGCAAAGCACAGCGTCGCGATATCACGCCGGGACGTCTGGCAGACGGTCTACGCATCGTGCGGCAGGGGCTGAACCCTGGCGATAAAGTAATCGTCGACGGTTTACAAAAAGTGTTTGTACCGGGAATGCCGGTTAACGCGAAAACCGTTGCCATGACCGCCAGCGCCGCCCTCAACTGATCCCCTACCTGAGAATCCGACCCATGGACTTTTCCCGCTTTTTTATCGACAGGCCGATTTTTGCCGCGGTGCTTTCGATTCTGATTTTTATCACAGGGTTAATCGCCATCCCGCTGCTGCCGGTGAGCGAATATCCTGACGTCGTGCCGCCAAGCGTGCAGGTGCGCGCGGAGTACCCGGGCGCCAACCCGAAAGTGATTGCCGAGACCGTGGCGACGCCGCTGGAAGAGGCGATCAACGGCGTTGAGAACATGATGTATATGAAGTCCGTCGCGGGTTCCGACGGCGTGCTGGTAACCACCGTCACCTTCCGTCCGGGTACCGACCCGGATCAGGCGCAGGTTCAGGTGCAAAACCGCGTCGCGCAGGCCGAAGCGCGTCTGCCGGAAGACGTGCGGCGTCTGGGCATTACCACCCAGAAACAGTCCCCGACGCTGACGCTGGTGGTGCATCTGTTTTCGCCCAACGGTAAGTACGACTCCCTGTATATGCGCAACTACGCCACGCTGAAGGTGAAGGACGAGCTGGCGCGCCTGCCGGGCGTCGGCCAGATCCAGATTTTCGGCTCGGGTGAATACGCGATGCGCGTCTGGCTGGATCCCAACAAGGTGGCGGCCCGCGGGCTGACCGCTTCGGACGTAGTGACGGCGATGCAGGAGCAGAACGTGCAGGTATCCGCCGGGCAGCTTGGCGCCGAGCCGCTGCCGAAAGAGAGCGATTTCCTGATCTCCATTAACGCCCAGGGCCGTCTGCATACCGAAGAAGAGTTCGGCAATATTGTTCTGAAAACGACGCAGGACGGTACGGTCGTCCGACTGCGCGACGTGGCCCGTATCGAAATGGGGTCCGGCAGCTATGCGCTGCGTTCCCAGTTGAACAACAAAGACGCGGTCGGGATTGGTATCTTCCAGTCTCCGGGGGCGAACGCCATCGATCTGTCTAACGCGGTGCGCGCGAAAATGGACGAACTGTCGACCCGTTTCCCGGAAGATATGAAGTGGGCGGCACCTTACGATCCGACCGTTTTCGTGCGCGACTCCATTCGTGCAGTCGTGCAAACGCTGCTGGAAGCGGTGGTGCTGGTGGTGCTGGTGGTGATCCTGTTTCTGCAAACCTGGCGCGCGTCGATCATTCCGCTGATCGCGGTGCCGGTGTCGATAGTGGGGACCTTCAGCATTCTCTACCTGCTGGGCTTCTCGCTGAATACCCTTAGCTTGTTCGGGCTGGTGCTGGCCATCGGTATCGTGGTGGACGACGCCATCGTGGTGGTGGAAAACGTCGAGCGAAACATTGAAGAGGGGCTTGCTCCGCTCGCGGCGGCGCATCAGGCGATGCGGGAAGTGTCCGGGCCGATTATCGCGATTGCGCTGGTGCTGTGCGCGGTGTTTGTGCCGATGGCGTTCCTCTCGGGCGTTACAGGCCAGTTCTACAAGCAGTTTGCGGTGACGATCGCGATTTCCACGGTCATCTCAGCCATCAACTCGCTGACGCTCTCCCCGGCGCTGGCGGCACTGCTGTTAAAACCGCACGGCGCGCCGAAAGATTTCCCGACCCGGCTTATCGATCGTCTGTTCGGCTGGATTTTCCGTCCGTTTAACCGCTTTTTCCACCGCAGCTCGAACGGCTATCAGAGGCTGGTGGGCAAAACGCTCGGCCGACGCGGCGCGGTGTTTGTCGTTTATCTGCTGCTGCTCTGTGCCGCAGGCGTCATGTTTAAAGCGGTTCCCGGCGGGTTTATTCCAACGCAGGATAAGCTGTACCTGATTGGCGGCGTGAAGATGCCGGAAGGTTCATCGCTGGCGCGCACCGATGCGGTGATCCGCAAAATGAGCGAAATCGGGATGAATACCGAAGGCGTGGACTACGCGGTCGCGTTCCCGGGGCTGAACGCGCTGCAGTTCACCAACACGCCGAATACGGGGACGGTCTTCTTCGGCCTGAAGCCGTTCGACCAGCGTAAACATACTGCTGCGGAAATTAACGCGGAGATCAACGCGAAAATTGCGCAAATCCAGCAGGGCTTTGGCTTCTCCATCCTGCCGCCGCCGATTTTAGGGCTGGGTCAGGGGTCGGGGTATTCCCTGTACATTCAGGATCGCGGCGGTCTGGGCTATGGCGCGCTGCAAAACGCGGTAAACACCATGTCCGGTGCGATTATGCAGACGCCGGGAATGCACTTCCCGATCTCAACCTACCAGGCTAACGTTCCGCAGCTGGACGTCCAGGTTGACCGTGACAAGGCGAAAGCGCAGGGCGTGTCGCTGACCGATCTTTTCGGTACGCTGCAAACCTATCTGGGCTCGTCGTACGTGAATGACTTCAACCAGTTTGGGCGCACCTGGCGCGTAATGGCGCAGGCCGACGGGCAGTTCCGCGACAGCGTGGAAGATATTGCGAATTTACGCACCCGTAATAGCCAGGGCGAAATGGTGCCGATTGGCAGTATGGTGAATATCACGACCACCTACGGGCCCGATCCGGTGATTCGTTACAACGGTTACCCGGCGGCGGATCTGATTGGCGATGCCGACCCGCGCGTGCTCTCATCTGCGCAGGCGATGACGCAGCTGGACGCGATGTCTAAGCAGATCCTGCCGAACGGGATGAACATTGAATGGACGGACCTGAGCTTCCAGCAGGCTACACAGGGCAACACGGCGCTGATCGTCTTCCCGGTTGCGGTGCTGCTGGCGTTCCTGGTGCTGGCGGCGCTGTATGAAAGCTGGACGCTGCCGCTGGCGGTGATCCTCATCGTGCCGATGACGCTGCTCTCCGCGCTGTTTGGTGTCTGGCTGACCGGTGGCGATAACAACGTGTTCGTGCAGGTAGGGTTGGTGGTTCTGATGGGGCTGGCGTGTAAAAACGCGATTCTTATCGTGGAATTTGCCCGCGAGCTGGAAATTCAGGGCAAAGGCATTGTGGAAGCCGCGCTGGAGGCGTGCCGCCTGCGTTTACGCCCGATTGTGATGACCTCCATCGCCTTTATTGCCGGGACCATTCCGCTGATCCTCGGCCACGGCGCGGGCGCAGAAGTGCGCGGCGTCACCGGGATCACGGTCTTCTCCGGGATGCTGGGGGTGACGCTGTTTGGTCTGTTCCTGACGCCGGTGTTCTACGTGACGTTGCGTAAGTTCGTGACGCGCGGCAAAAAAGCGGAAAGGGACGTTGTGCCCGCGTAGGGATGTTGCAGATAATAAAAAATCGCCTTCATAGCAAGGCGGTTTTTTTTGCACTCAAGGAAAGTTAAAGGGCTTCTTTATACTTGGCGATAAGTTCAGGCACCGGATCGCAGCCGCTGGTATCGGCTTTTTTCACTTCTTCCAGCGCGCTCGCTACGGTGTGGCGCGCCAGTACCTGTAACGAAGCCTGCTCCGCTTCTTCGGAGATAGACTTGAAGTACCAGCATGCGTTGGCGCTGACTACGCAGCGGGCCGGTACGTCAGGGCGTGATGCCCACAGCTTTTTATCTTCGATGACGGAAAGGTAGATATCGCGCAGGGTGATTTCTTCCGCCGGGCGTCCAAGATGAATAGAGCCGTTACGGCCAAGCGTGGAGACGATAATACCGTCACGCGTGAGAGGAACCATCAGTTTGCGGATGAAGCTCGGGTTTGCTTCCAGGCCGTAGGCCAGAATCGCACTCGTTGAACGTTCACCCAATTGCTCCGCCATTGCTACGCTGAGAACCATCTGCAAAGCTGTCGGGAAGCGGTAATCTAACATTTTTGTATCCTGGGTTGCGGTGAATCTTGTTCTTTTTGGCACCGCAGAGTGAGTAAGCAATAAACAACAATATAACAAATACGGTAATTTTTTTGAAGCAATCTGCGGCATTTGCGATCGAACACCCTGTTCCGGTTTAGCTAAACGTGCGGTTCGGCAAGTCAACCGTTACCATCAGGACAGCGTCTGCGGAAGTAATCAGGTTTACGCTGCTGCGCCACTGCTTTAACGATGGCAAGCCCCAGTCCGCTCCCGCTTTGCAGTTGATAGGGCTCGCGGAAAAATCGGTCGAACACGCGCTCGCGCAATTCAACCGGAATGCCGGGCCCCGGGTTAGGATAAAAGCCGCGTCAGTGCGGCGCAGTGAGCTATCGAACAGGCCGTAAAGACAAAGACGTGAGCAGCGATTCGATCAGCTCCGGCAGCGACTACCGGCGGGTATGGGCGACATTAAAGGCTCGGCCATCGTTGTGCATGGGTGGGGTATAAGGTGACCGACTGGCTTCAGCTGCAGGCTGAGGTTCCGGTTTCTGAAAGGGTCAACGGTGAGGCGGTGCATTTCGGTATTATCAACCCGCTCTATACATTACCAAAAAATGTGCTGACGGGGGATGCGGGTGATAGTCCTGTTGTTCAACGCAAAACGTCGCCCACGGTGAGTTTGAAGGTGACGTGCAGTTTTTGATGGTTGATTGCTTATGGATATGAGCGCGCAATAGCGACGAATTCGAGCCGCCCCGGGAAGTGGCGGACGGGCGAGGAGGGGGCGGAGGTCCGCTCTGAACAAGGAACGGAGGTCCCATTCAGCGTAGAACGTTAAAAAACCGCACCTTACTTCGTTGGGTGTCCAACTTTTTGGGTGCAGTTCAGTGAGGCGGTTTAGCTATCTTGTTAAGAAGTTGCGCTTGCGAGCCGCGCTGCAAATCCAATGAAGAACATACCTACCAGCGCGTTTCCAATGGTTGATAATCTACGGTTGCCTTTCAAACGGCTTAGCAGATAAGAGCCGCAGAAAACGAGGAAACCGAAATAAACGAGAGTAATCGCGAACATTACTGCAGCAAGGATGATAAACGCCATCCAGGAATGTTCAGCCTGAACATTGATGAACTGGGCGAAGAAAGAAATATAGAACAGTAGCGTTTTTGGATTCAGTAGAGTAACAAGCATTCCACGCCCGATGATCCCTTTAGCATCAGCTGAAGATTTCTTTTCCTGACTTGTTTCGACAGTTGGCTTAAAGATAGCGCGTATCGTCTGGACACCGAGATAGAAAAGATAGGCAGCACCTGCGTATTTGATGGCGTTAAACAAGGCAGGAGTTGAGCTTATGACTGCGGCCAGCCCACACCATGCCAGCAGAACCAGAAGTACGTCACTCATAAGAATGGAAAATATTGCAGCGAAGCCTCGTTTGATGCCGCTCGTAATGCTTGTTTTAATCACGAACATGGTCTCAGGGCCAGGAGCAAGGACTATCAATGTCGCACCAAGCAGATACGTCCAGAAATTCACGATACCAAAATCAGCAAACATTTTGACTCCAGTTCTCTTGTTTTATCGAGGCTATTCTAACGTACCCAGCGTTGATGAAAACACATCACGGCTGATTTCTATTCAGCCAATGTCCGCTCCTGGCACGAAGCGGATGAGCTAACTGAGCTGATGGGCCGTTGAGAGCGATCGGCAGACACTTCAGTGCAAGATCGACTTTCAGCTATCTCATGACTGAAATTACTGCTCCTTGCCGGTTGGCGCAGGCATTATTAAAGGGAAGCAGTGGAAGGCTGTTACGCCGCAGAGGGCGTAACATAAAATCAGGCCTGCTCGTCTTCTTTGCCGTAGTAGAGCTTACCGAGCTGAATGAGAGGACGGCCCTGGGATTTGCGGTGCAGGTTGCTGTCACGCAGTGAATAAACACAGCCGCAGTATTCCTGCTGGTAGAACTGCTCGCGCTTGCTGATTTCAATCATACGCGACGAACCGCCCTGCTTACGCCAGTTATAGTCCCAGTACACCATGCCCGGATAGTGCGCGGCGGCTCTCTGTCCGCAGTCGTTGATTTGCTGCATATTCTTCCAGCGCGAAATGCCCAGCGAGCTGCTGATCGCGTTGAAGCCATTTTCAGCAGCGTACAGCGCCGTCCGCTCAAAGCGCATGTCAAAACACATGGTGCAGCGAATGCCGCGTTCGGGCTCCCATTCCATGCCTTTAGCACGCTCAAACCAGTTATCCGTGTCGTAATCCGCGTCGATAAACGGTACACCGTGCTGTTCGGCAAAACGAATATTTTCATCCTTACGAATCAGATACTCTTTTTGCGGATGAATATTCGGGTTGTAGAAGAAGATGGTGTAGTCGATTCCCGAGGCCTGGATCGCCTCCATTACCTCACCGGAACAGGGAGCACAGCACGAGTGCAGTAGCAGTTTGTCTGCGCCGTTCGGCAGTTCCAGTTTGGGGCGTTTGAAATCACCAGAGTTCATAAAATATTCGTTCGAGAGATGAGACTTGCAGGGAGTGTAGCACCGGAGCCGTGCTATCGGGAATAGCGGTACAAATCTGGCAATGTCTACTCCTGGCACGAAGCGGACCGTGTAAAGGGCCGAGGAGTCAGCTAAAAATAAGGGCTAGCAACGTTCGCACCTGACCTCCCACAACCGCTTTCCTTTTTCGACTTTGCACAGCCCCCGTCCCCCAAAATGTCGAGAGAAAGCGGGGCTTTTGCTATGCTATGGCAAACCAATAAGGAGAGCGGGAATGACACAAGGCGCAGTGAAAACACCAGGTAAACGTTCGCAGGCGGTGAGTGCCAAAAAGCAGGCGATCCTCAGCGCCGCGCTGGAGACTTTTTCCCAGTTTGGCATTCACGGCACGCGTCTTGAGCAGGTGGCAGAGCAGGCAGGGGTGTCCAAAACTAATCTGCTCTACTACTACCCGTCGAAAGAGGCGCTCTATGTGGCGGTCATGCAGCAGATCCTCGATATCTGGCTGGCCCCGCTGAAGGCGTTTCGCCAGGAGTTCACGCCGCTGGTGGCGATTAAAGAGTACATCCGCCTCAAGCTGGAGGTCTCCCGCGACTATCCGCATGCGTCCCGTCTTTTCTGTCTGGAAATGCTGCAGGGCGCGCCGCTGTTAAAAGCCGAGCTGACGGGAGATCTGAAACAGCTGGTGGAGGATAAATCTGCCATTATTGCGGAATGGGTCGCCAGCGGAAAACTGGCGCCCGTCGACCCGCATCATCTGATCTTCATGATTTGGGCCTCAACTCAGCATTACGCTGACTTTGCGGCCCAGGTTGAAGCGGTGACCGGTAAAACATTGCAGGACGAGGATTTTTTCCACAGTACGCTGGAAAACGTGCAGCGGATGATAATTGAAGGGATCCGCGTGCGCTAGTTCCCCCTCACCCTAACCCTCTCCCCAAGGGGCGAGGGGACTGCTCTGTGCTGTCTTTTCCCCCTCGCCCCTATGGGGAGAGGGCCGGGGTGAGGGGACAGCTTAAATCACCCTCTTCGCACTGCATCAGCGAGGCCAGAAACGCTTCGCGCTCCACGGTTTTTTCCGCCAGGCACTGGTTCACAATCATCGGCTGAACGCTGCCGCCTTCCGTACCGGAACCGATAAACGCACAGTCCGCATCGCGCAGGGTAATCCACGCCTGCTGCGCCTTTTTCAGCAGATCTCGCTGAGGTGCCGCCGCCCGTTTGATGGTGGCCTGATACGTCTGGTTGAGCTTTTTATCGGCAGCCTGATACTGCTGCGCGCTGCAGGTATTTAGCTCAAGCTGGGTGTTGGCGTTGTCGCACTCGTCGGCCAGCGCGCTGGCGCTGAGCAGCAGTGCTGCGCCTGCAATTAAATATCGTTTCATCATCCCCTCCATGTAAAAAAGCCGGATGCGCTGCGCTTATCCGGCCTACGGTTGTTTTGTAGCCCCGGTAAGCGTAGCGCCCCCGGGGAGATTTTACACGATTAGCCGATTGTCATCAGGCTGGCGTTACCGCCTGCCGCCGCGGTATTGACGCTGAGCGAGCGCTCCACGTACAGACGCTCCAGCAGCAGGTTGGTTTCTCCGCGCGCAAAGCCCTGCACAGAAACGATCGGGCCGCTGCGGGCCGCCACCTGCTCGCACAGTTCGCGAAGCTGGTCGGAATCACCGTGGTAGATCACCGCATCGAACGGCTGCGCCATCAGGGCATCCGTTTTCGCAAAGTGAATGCGGGCAGAGACCGCTTTCGGCAGCTGTTTCGCCAGGTCGCGATGCAGACCGTCTTCCGGCCACAGAACCTCACAGCCCGTTGCCGCTGCGGCAGCCAGCTGAACCAGCGCGTCCTGCTCGTTGTCCGCCAGGCACAGCACGCGTTCGCGCGGCATCAGCGTCCAGGTGTTGCGCTCGCCGGTTGGACCCGGCAGCAGGCGCTGCGTACCGGCCTGCGCCAGTTCGCCATACTGCTGAGCAAGGGTACGCAGTTCCGGGCGTTTGTCGGCCCACGCGATGAGCGCCTCCAGCGGCTGCGTTAGCAGGGTTTTCAGCTGCGCATCCACCGAATATTCTGCATCCTGACGCGCCAGTGTGACGCCCAGGGCGTTCTCCGGACGGTTCGCCAGCAGGCGGTACAGGTAGAGCGGGCCGCCCGCTTTCGGGCCGGTGCCGGAGAGGCCTTCGCCGCCGAACGGCTGCACGCCAACCACGGCGCCGACCATGTTGCGGTTGACGTACAGGTTGCCCACTTTGGCGCTACCGGTTACGTGTGCAATGGTTTCGTCGATGCGGGTATGCACGCCGAGCGTCAGGCCGTAGCCGGAGGCGTTGATCTGCTCAATCAGCTCGTTGAGGTTATTACGGCTGTAGCGCACCACGTGCAGCACCGGGCCGAAGACCTCTTGTTTCAGCTCGTCGAAGCTCGCCAGCTCAATCAGCGTTGGCGGTACAAAGGTGCCGGACTGCCATTCGCGGGCGTCTTCGCTGTTCTCTCGCACCGCCTGGAACACCGGACGGCCCTTGGCGCGCATGGTCTGAATGTGGTTTTCAATATTCGCTTTGGCTTCCGCGTCGATTACCGGCCCGATGTCGGTGGTCAGACGGCCCGGATTGCCCATGCGGCATTCGCCCATGGCGCCGCGCAGCATTTTCAGGGTGTGGTCAGCCACGTCGTCCTGCAGGCACAGCACGCGCAGGGCGGAGCAGCGCTGACCGGCGCTGTCGAACGCCGAGGCCAGCACGTCGATCACCACCTGCTCGGTGAGCGCGGAGGAGTCAACGATCATGGCGTTCATGCCGCCGGTTTCCGCGATGAGCGGGGTAGGGCGACCCTGTGCATCCAGACGGGTAGCGATATTGCGCTGCAGCAGAGAGGCCACTTCGGTGGAGCCGGTAAACATCACGCCGCGCACGCGGTTATCGGAGGTCAGTTTTGCCCCCACCGTTTCACCGCGGCCCGGCAGCAGCTGGATCACCCCCGCAGGCACGCCGGCTTCCAGCAGGATGTTAATCCCCTGTGCGGCAATCAGCGGGGTTTGCTCTGCCGGTTTTGCCAGCACGCTGTTGCCTGCGGCAAGCGCGGCGGCAATCTGGCCGCTGAAGATCGCCAGCGGGAAGTTCCACGGGCTGATACAGACGACCGGGCCGAGCGGACGGTGCGTTTCGTTGTCGAAATCATCGCGAACCTGGCCCGCGTAGTAGTGCAGGAAGTCAACGGCCTCGCGCACTTCGGCGATGGCGTTGCTGAAGGTTTTACCCGCTTCGCGCACCAGAATGCCGATGAGCTGCTGCATCTGATCTTCCATCAGCACCGCCGCGCGTTCCAGAATGGCGGCGCGCTCCTGCGGCGGGGTCGCGAACCAGATAGGCGCGTTATTCACCGCGTTATCCAGCGCCAGGTCAACTTCTGCTTCCGTGGCTTCACGCACGTAGCCGACGATATCTTTTGGCTCTGCCGGGTTGATCACCGGCTGCATTTCTCCGTCTTCAACGGCGTGTTCGAGGATCGGTTTGGCCTGCCATTTCTGCAATGCACTGTTAAGCAGGGCAGAAGAGAGGGATGCCAGGCGGTGTTCGTTGGCGAGATCCAGACCCGCAGAGTTGACGCGGCCTGCGCCGTACAGCTCGCGCGGCAGGGCAATTTTCGGATGCGGCAGGCCGAGTTGGCCTTCCTGCGCCGCCATCTTCTCAACGGCCTGCACCGGATCGGCCACCAGCTCGTCCAGCGGCAGCGTGGTGTCGGCAATGCGGTTAACGAAGGAGGTATTCGCGCCGTTTTCCAGCAGACGACGCACCAGGTACGCCAGCAGGGTTTCGTGAGTACCGACCGGAGCATAGATACGGCACGGGCGGTTCAGCTTGCCGTCGGCCACTTTACCGGTGACCTGTTCGTACAGCGGTTCGCCCATACCGTGCAGGCACTGGAATTCGTACTGGCCCGGATAGTAGTTCTGCCCGGCCAGGCTGTAAATCGCCGCCAGCGTATGGGCGTTGTGGGTAGCGAACTGCGGGTAGATCAGGTTCGGCACGCCGAGCAGCTTTTTCGCACAGGCGAGGTAGGAGACGTCGGTGTAAACCTTGCGGGTGTAGACCGGATAGCCTTCCAGCCCTTCCATCTGGGCGCGTTTGATTTCGCTGTCCCAGTAGGCGCCCTTCACCAGACGGATCATCAGGCGGCGACGGCTGCGGCTTGCGAGGTCAATCAGGTAATCAATCACGAACGGACAGCGCTTCTGGTAGGCCTGAATAACGAAGCCAATCCCGTTCCAGCCCGCCAGCTCCGGCTCGAAGCACAGTTTTTCCAGCAGATCGAGGGAGATCTCCAGACGGTCTGCCTCTTCAGCATCGATGTTGATGCCGATGTCGTACTGGCGCGCTAGCAGGGTCAGGGACTTCAGGCGCGGGTAGAGCTCTTCCATCACCCGGTCATACTGCGCGCGGCTGTAGCGCGGGTGCAGGGCGGAGAGCTTAATAGAGATGCCCGGGCCTTCATAAATGCCGCGGCCGTTGGAGGCTTTACCAATGGCGTGGATCGCCTGCTGGTAAGAGACCATGTAGGCCTGCGCGTCGGCGGCGGTCAGCGCCGCTTCGCCCAGCATGTCGTAGGAGTAGCGGAAGCCTTTGTCTTCCAGCTTGCGGGCATTCGCCAGCGCTTCGGCAATGGTTTCCCCGGTGACGAACTGCTCGCCCATCAGGCGCATCGCCATGTCCACGCCTTTGCGGATCAGCGGCTCGCCGCTCTTGCCGATGATGCGGTTCAGGGAGCGGGAGAGGTTGGCTTCGTTGTGGGTGGAGACCAGCCTGCCGGTAAACAGCAGGCCCCAGGTAGCGGCGTTAACGAATAGCGACGGGCTGCGGCCAATGTGGGAATGCCAGTTGCCGTTGCTGATCTTATCGCGGATCAGCGCGTCGCGGGTGGCTTTGTCGGGAATACGCAGCAGCGCTTCCGCCAGGCACATCAGCGCCACGCCTTCCTGCGAGGAGAGGGAGAACTCCTGCAGCAGCCCCTGCACCATCCCGGCGCGGCCGGTTGCAGTTTTCTGGTTACGCAGCTTGTCGGCAAGCTGATATGCCAGGCTGTGCGCCTGTGTAGCAATGGCTTCCGGCAGGCGCGCCTGCTCCAGCAGCATCGGCACGGCGTCGGTTTCGGCACGGCGATAGGCACCGGTAATGGCGGCGCGGCTGACGGACTGCGGCAGGATCTGCTCGGCGAACTCCAGGAACGGCTGATGGTTCTCTTCGACAGCGGCGGCGGCCTCTTCGCTTTCATTGGCGGCACCCGCCAGCAGGGCAGGCAGCTCTGGCAGACCCTCTTCGCTTTCTAGCCTCTCCAGATAGTTAAAAATGGCCTGCTTAATGAGCCAGTGCGGTGTGCGGTCAATTCGGGTGGCTGCAGACTTAATCCGTTCGCGCGTGGCGTCATCCAGCTTAACCCCCATGGTGGTCATACCCATGCCAAAGCTCCAGTTGTTCTTTCATTGTTTTGTATCGATAGCGTGAAATATCCACCATGTTGCAACTTTGTGCAACCGTGTTAAATGTGACCTGGTCTGCAAGCTGCAAAATGAACGGATTGTTAATGGACGGTTAGCTGGAAAAAGGCGCGACCTTCTGCATGTGAAGCCTGTTTTTATGCGGGACTTAACACTTTTAAAAGGTGCAACCCGCAAAAGCGTGAGCGAGTGCAACCTATAGGAAAGACGTATAAAACCAGGGATGAATTTGATGTAAATGCAGTGTTAAATCGTTTGTGCGCGGAGACGGCTTACGGCAGGATACGCGCGGCCAACAGAAACATACATGAATATCACCCCGTTCCGGTGATGTAATAACAGGCAGCCGGGAAGGTTGTCGATCATTATTATTGGAGTCTTTAAATGGCAATTAGCACACCGATGCTGGTGACATTTCTCGTTTATATTTTTGGTATGATCCTGATAGGTTTTCTCGCCTGGCGATCGACAAAAAACTTTGACGACTACATTCTGGGTGGCCGCAGCCTGGGCCCGATGGTCACCGCGCTCTCTGCGGGCGCATCCGACATGAGCGGCTGGCTGCTGATGGGCCTGCCGGGCGCGATTTTCATCTCCGGTATCTCAGAAAGCTGGATCGCCATTGGCCTGACCGTTGGCGCATGGGTTAACTGGAAGCTGGTCGCCGGTCGTCTGCGCGTGCACACCGAAGCCAACAACAACGCCCTGACGCTGCCCGACTACTTCACCGGCCGCTTTGAAGATAACAGCCGCATCCTGCGCATTATCTCCGCGGTGGTGATTCTGCTGTTCTTCACCATCTACTGTGCCTCCGGCATCGTGGCCGGCGCGCGCCTGTTCGAAAGCACCTTCGGCATGAGCTATGAAACGGCGCTGTGGGCGGGTGCGGCGGCAACCATCCTCTATACCTTCGTAGGCGGGTTCCTGGCCGTAAGCTGGACGGATACCGTGCAGGCGAGCCTGATGATCTTCGCCCTGATCCTGACGCCGGTGATTGTGATTTTCACCGTTGGCGGCTTTGCGGATTCGCTGGAAGTGATCAAGCAGAAGAGCATTGAAAACGTCGACATGCTGAAAGGGCTGAACTTCGTTGCCATCGTCTCCCTGATGGGCTGGGGCCTGGGCTACTTCGGTCAGCCGCACATTCTGGCGCGCTTTATGGCTGCCGACTCTCACCACACCATCGTGCATGCGCGTCGCATCAGTATGACGTGGATGATCCTGTGTCTGGCGGGGGCGTGTGCGGTCGGCTTCTTCGGCATCGCCTACTTCAACAATAACCCGGCGCAGGCGGGCGCGGTGAACCAGAACGCCGAGCGCGTGTTCATCGAGCTGGCACAGATCCTCTTTAACCCGTGGATTGCCGGGATTCTGCTCTCCGCCATTCTTGCTGCCGTCATGTCCACCCTGAGCTGCCAGCTGCTGGTTTGCTCCAGCGCCATCACGGAAGACCTGTATAAGGCCTTCCTGCGTAAAGGCGCGAGCCAGAAAGAGCTGGTGTGGGTAGGTCGTTTCATGGTGCTGGTGGTGGCGCTGGTGTCCATTGCGCTGGCGGCAAACCCTGAAAACCGCGTGCTGGGGCTGGTAAGCTACGCGTGGGCAGGCTTCGGTGCCGCGTTTGGTCCAGTGGTGCTGTTCTCCGTGCTGTGGTCGCGCATGACCCGCAACGGAGCGCTGGCGGGGATGATCATCGGCGCGGTTACCGTCATCGTCTGGAAACAGTTCGCGTGGCTGGGCCTGTACGAAATCATTCCGGGCTTCATCTTCGGCAGCATCGGGATTGTGGTGTTCAGCCTGCTGGGTAAGGCCCCGTCTGCCGCGATGCAGAAACGCTTTGCTGAAGCGGACGCGCACTATCACTCGGCGCCGCCGTCTAAGCTACAGGCTGAGTAAATTCTTCCCCTCACCCTAACCCTCTCCCCAACGGGGAGAGGGAATAAACCTCTCTTGCTAAATTCTGCAATTTACGTTGATATCGCTGTGCTTATAACAATGAGGATAGCGAACAATGACAATCAAATCAGGGTTGATGGCCGTGGCATTATTGACGCTGGCGGGCTGTAACGCACCATCACAACGCGCGGCGGTGGAAACCTGCAAAGCGGATAACCAGATGCAGCAAACCACGCTCTATTTCGGTTTAAACCGTCCAGCCGGGGCGCAGATCAGCGGCAGCGAGTGGCAGCAGTTTGTTGACCAGGACGTGACGCCGCGCTTCCGCGATGGCTTAACGGTGTTTGACGCGCGCGGGCAGTGGCTGGGGAACGATGGGAAAGTGGCGCGTGAACCCAGCAAAGCATTGATGCTGATCCACGGAAAAGATGCCCAAAGCGAGACGAATATTGAAGCGTTACGCGGGATTTATAAATCGCGCTTCGCACAGGAGTCGGTGATGCGGGTCGATCAGCCGGTGTGCGTGCAGTTTTAATGAAAACGGCGGGATAACCCGCCGTTGTTGTATCGTAGGCCCGTGCAAGCGAAGCGCCGCCGGGCACAAACGGCACAAAACTTACAGCACCAACCCCGCAAAGCTCGCTGACAGCAGGCTCACCAGCGTCGCGCCGTACACCAGACGCAGACCAAACCGCGAAACCACGTTACCCTGCTGCTCGTTCAGGCCCTTTATCGCCCCGGCCACAATGCCGATGGAGGCAAAGTTAGCGAACGACACCAGGAAGATGGATAAAATCCCCAGCCCGCGCGGCGTCATCTGATGGGCAATTTTTTGCAGCTCAATCATTGCCACAAATTCATTTGCCACCAGCTTGGTTGCCATAATACTGCCGGCATTTAAGGCATCGCTCAGCGGAATTCCCACCAGCCACGCCAGCGGATAAAACACATAGCCGAGGATCTGCTGGAAGCTCATGCCAAATACGCTGGAGAAGAGGGCGTTCACGGCGCTAATAAGGGCGATAAAGCCAATCAGCATAGCCAGAATAATCATCGCCACCTTAAATCCGGCCAGAATATATTCGCCCAGCATTTCAAAAAAACTCTGGGACTCGTGCAGTTTTTCGAGCCTGATATCCGGCTCGGCTTCCGGGCGCGTCGGGTTGATGACGGAGAGAATAATGAACGTGCTGAACATGTTCAGGATCAGCGCCGCGACGACGAATTTGGCGTCCAGCATCGTCATATAGGCGCCGACAATCGACAGAGAAACGGTGGACATGGCCGTCGCAGCCATCGTGAACAGGCGACGAGACGAGAGATCGCCCAGCACGCCTTTGTAGGCAATGAAGTTTTCAGACTGTCCGAGGATCAGCGAGCTGACGGCGTTAAAGGATTCCAGCTTGCCCATGCCGTTCAGTTTTGACAGCAGCGTGCCGATCACCCGAATAAAGATCGGCAGAATACGCCAGTGCTGAAGAATACCAATCAGCGCGGAAATAAACACAATGGGGCAGAGCACGCCGAGGAATATAAACGCCAACCCTTTTTCCCCCATTCCGCCAAAGACAAAATTCGTCCCTTCGGCGGCAAATTTAAGCAGCGACTCAAAGAAACCCGACACGTATTTAATAATGAACAGGCCGCTTTCCGCGTGCAGGAAAAAGAACGCCAGCGCAATTTCAATAACAATCAGCTGGAGAATAAAGCGAATGCGAATTTTTCGGCGGTCGAAGCTCACCAGCCAGGCGAGCGCAAGAATAATCACCAGCGCCAGCAGGAAATGGACAATGTTATACATGGTTTGTTTACAGTTGGTGTTTGAGGCAGGTATTTAGCCACAGCGTCGTTTAACCGTAAATGGGCATTTTCGTTATAACTTATAAACTTAACCGTTACGGTAGTAACTATTATCCGGCGATGCGTTTACATCTCGTCATCAAAACACCGCACATTTCGCTTGTTTTTCTTTCTGCCGTAATGATAATCACTATCACAAGAATTTACCTTTCTTTGCATCAGTTGACCGCGATAAACATTTAAGGTGCCGGCATGTTTGTTCCATTTCTCATTATGTTACGTGAAGGCCTTGAAGCGGCCCTGATTGTCAGCCTTATTGCCAGCTATCTGAAGCGAACCCAGCGCGGACGCTGGATAGGCGTGATGTGGGTCGGGGTTTTTCTTGCCGCGGCGCTCTGCCTGGGCCTGGGTATCCTCATCAATGAAACCACCGGCGAATTCCCGCAGAAAGAACAAGAACTGTTCGAAGGCATCGTTGCCGTGATTGCGGTAGCGATCCTGACCTGGATGGTGTTCTGGATGCGTAAAGTCTCCCGCAATGTGAAGGTGCAGCTGGAGCAGGCGGTGGACAATGCCCTGCAGAAGGGGAACAACCACGGTTGGGCGCTGATCCTGATGGTCTTTTTTGCCGTTGCGCGTGAGGGGCTGGAGTCGGTCTTCTTCCTGCTGGCGGCGTTCCAACAGGATGTCGGCATTTGGCCGCCGATTGGCGCGATTCTCGGGCTGGCAACCGCCGTGGTGCTGGGCTTTCTGCTCTACTGGGGCGGCATTCGTCTTAATCTGGGCGTGTTCTTCAGGTGGACCAGCCTGTTTATTCTGCTGGTGGCGGCAGGGCTGGCGGCGGGCGCAATCCGCGCCTTCCACGAGGCGGGCCTGTGGAACCACTTCCAGGACGTAGCCTTTGACCTCAGCAACGTTCTCTCCACCCATTCACTGACCGGCACCCTGCTCGAAGGTATCTTCGGCTATCAGGAAACGCCGAGCGTCAGCGAAGTGGCGATGTACTTTATTTATCTCATTCCGGCGCTGGTGCTGTTCTTTATGCCATCGCGCCCCAGCGCTCAGCCGTCGCGTACTGCACCCTGAAGCGTTCATTGTAGTTACAACATTTTAAAAGGGAAGGCTCATGGCAATTCAATTTCGTCGTAGTGCGTTACAGGCTGGCGTGGCAGCGCTGATTGCGTCTGCTTTTGCCGCGCAGGCTGCGGATATCCCGCAGGTGAAGGTCACCGTGAATGATAAGCAGTGTGAGCCGATGACCATTACGGTTAACAGCGGTAAAACCCAGTTTATCATTCAGAACCACAGCCAGAAGGCGCTGGAGTGGGAAATTCTGAAAGGCGTGATGGTGGTGGAAGAGCGTGAAAACATCGCCCCTGGCTTCAGCCAGAAGATGACGGCCAACCTGCAGCCCGGTGAATATGACATGACCTGCGGCCTGCTGACCAACCCAAAAGGCAAGCTGATCGTTAAGGGCGAAGCCACAAAGGATGCCGCGAAGGGTGAAGCGCTGCTGAGCCTGGGCGAGGCCATCACCGCCTATAAAGCCTACGTCACGAAAGAGACGGCAGACCTGGTGGCGGGCACCAAAGCCTTCACCGATGCGGTGAAAGCGGGGGATATCGAAAAAGCGAAATCCCTGTACGCGCCAACCCGTCAGCACTACGAGCGTATCGAGCCGATTGCCGAGCTGTTCTCTGACCTGGACGGCAGCATTGATGCCCGTGAAGATGACTACGAGCAGAAGGCCGCCGATCCGAAATTCACCGGTTTCCACCGTCTGGAAAAAGCCCTGTTTGGCGACAACTCCACCAAAGGGATGGAGAAATACGCTGAGCAGCTGAACGCCGACGTGCTGGACCTGCAAAAGCGCATCAGCGAATTGGCCTTCCCGCCGTCAAAAGTGGTGGGCGGTGCGGCCGGCCTGATTGAAGAGGTGGCCGCGAGCAAAATCAGCGGTGAAGAAGACCGTTACAGCCACACCGACCTGTGGGACTTCCAGGCGAACGTTGACGGCGCGCAGAAAATTGTCGACCTGCTTCGCCCTCAGCTGCAGAAAGAGAACGGCGAGCTGCTGGCCAAAGTGGATGCGAACTTCAAGAAAGTCGACACCATCCTGGCGAAGTACCGTACCAAAGACGGATATGAAACCTACGACAAACTGACCGACGCTGACCGTAACGCGCTGAAAGGCCCGATTACCACGCTGGCGGAAGATCTGGCTCAGCTACGCGGCGTTCTGGGTCTGGACTAAGCACGATGAACAAGCATGACGAATACGACGTGGCGGAGCCTTCGCGACGTCGGCTGTTAAAAGGGGTAGGAGCGCTGGGGGGCGCAATTGCCCTGGCGGGAGGTTGCCCGGTGGCGCATGCGGCAAAACCGCAGAGCGCCCCCGGCACGCTGTCGCCGGATGCCCGCATGGAGACGCAGCCGTTTTATGGGGAGCACCAGTCGGGCATCCTGACGCCGCAGCAGGCCTCCATGATGCTGGTGGCCTTTGATTCGCTGGCGAGTGATAAAGCCGATCTCGAGCGCCTGTTCCGCCTGCTGACGACGCGCATCGCGTTTCTGACCGCAGGCGGTCCCGCGCCGGAAACCCCGAACCCGCGCCTGCCGCCTACGGACTCCGGTATTCTCGGGGCGTTTATCGCTCCGGATAACCTGACCATTACCGTGTCGCTCGGTGAATCGTTGTTTGACGCACGCTACGGTCTGGAAAAACAGAAGCCAAAGGCGCTGCAGAAAATGACGCGTTTTCCGAATGATTCCCTGGACGCGGCGCTGTGTCACGGCGACCTGCTCCTGCAGATTTGCGCCAATACCCAGGACACGGTGATCCACGCGCTGCGCGATATCATCAAGCACACGCCGGATTTGCTGAGCGTGCGCTGGAAGCGGGAAGGGTTCATCTCTGACCACGCTGCCCGCAGCAAAGGGAAGGAGACGCCCGTTAACCTGCTGGGCTTTAAGGACGGCACGGCTAACCCGGACAGCAGCGACGCGGCGCTGATGAAAGACGTGGTGTGGGTAACGGCCAATCAGGGCGAGCCGGCATGGGCCGTCGGCGGCAGCTACCAGGCAATACGCATTATTCAGTTCCACGTGGAGTTCTGGGACCGCACGCCGCTCAAAGAGCAGCAGACCATATTTGGTCGCGACAAGCAGAGCGGGGCGCCGCTCGGCATGCAGCACGAGCACGATGTGCCTGACTACGCGCGCGATCCCGATGGCGATACCATCGCGCTGGATAGCCATATCCGTCTCGCAAACCCGCGTACCAAAGAGACGCAGTCGAGCCTGATGATGCGCCGGGGCTACAGCTACTCGCTGGGCGTGACCAACTCGGGCCAGCTGGATATGGGGCTGCTGTTTGTCTGCTATCAGCACGATCTGGAGAAGGGTTTTCTGACCGTGCAGAAACGCTTAAACGGTGAGGCGCTGGAAGAGTATATTAAGCCCATCGGCGGCGGCTATTTCTTTGCCCTGCCGGGCGCGCGTGAACACAACGCGTACCTCGCTCAAGGTCTTATCGAGGCCTGATAATTGTCCCTGCGAGAGGTCGCGGGGGCATTATTTTTTCATATGACTATCTTGTTGTTATATTTCTGTAATATTTCTATAGAAGACTGAATCCACTGCAGGTGCAGTCTTAAAAGTTGCATTCAGGTAAAATAAATGTTGCATTTATGATAACTCCTGATGTACTTAAGATAAGACAGCGGTAGTTCCCGGCAGTGATACTGAATCACTATGGAGATCGCGAATGGTTGCGTCCTGTACTGGACATGGTAAACATAACAACCGCAGCACCCGGCGCGGAGGCTCTGACTCCGGCAGCGATTTCCTCACCATAAAATCCACCCCCTCTCCTCAAGAATCGCATTCTACCGACGTGCAAAACGGTGCGCGTAGCTGTTCTGTATCGTCATCCGGAAAAGCAAGCAATGGCTTACAAGGAAGCCAACCCTCTGATGTTCGTGCGCATAATCGTGCCGAAGCCGGCGCGTGTGATGAATACCAACAACTCAAGGTGCTATCCATGGGAAGACAAAAAGCAGTGATCAAAGCTCGTCGTGAAGCAAAACGTGTGCTGAGACGGGATTCACGCAGCCATAAACAGCGTGAAGAAGAATCGGTCACCTCGCTTGTGCAGATGAGTGGCGTTGAATCAATTGGCATGGCGCGGGACAGCCGTGACGCATCTCCAATTGTGGCCCGCAATGAAGCTCAGGCGCACTACCTGAATGCTATCGAGAGTAAACAGCTAATCTTTGCGACCGGTGAAGCCGGCTGCGGGAAAACCTGGATCAGTGCAGCTAAAGCAGCAGAGGCGCTGATCCATAAGGACGTGGAGAGAATTATCGTCACCCGTCCGGTACTGCAGGCTGATGAAGATCTCGGCTTCTTGCCCGGAGACATTTCGGAGAAGTTTGCCCCGTACTTCCGGCCCGTCTATGACGTGCTGGTGAAGCGACTGGGTGCATCCTTTATGCAGTACTGCCTGCGGCCAGAGATTGGCAAGGTGGAAATCGCGCCGTTCGCCTATATGCGCGGACGTACATTTGAAAATGCGGTCGTCATTCTTGACGAGGCTCAGAACGTCACCGCTGCGCAAATGAAGATGTTTTTAACGCGCCTCGGGGAGAACGTGACGGTTATCGTTAACGGCGATATTACCCAGTGTGACCTGCCGTCCGGCGTCAAGTCCGGGTTGAGCGACGCGATGTCACGTTTTGAGGAAGATGAGATGATTGGGGTAGTCCGCTTCACCAAAGACGACTGCGTGCGTTCGGCGCTCTGCCAGCGCACGCTGCAAGCGTACTACTGAATGTGATGTTGCGTTCAAGGCCCGGGAAACCGGGCTTTGTTTTTTGTGCATTTTATTCCCTCTCCCACTGGGAGAGGGTTAGGGTGAGGGGCTCAGGCCGCATCGAGTGGCATATAGCAAAAAAAAGCCCGCATTTTCATGCGAGCTCTTCTTTATAATGTGGCGGTGAGAGAGGGGTTCGAACCCTCGATACGTTGCCGTATACACACTTTCCAGGCGTGCTCCTTCAGCCACTCGGACACCTCACCGTTTTTTTTTGCTGCCTGAACGCTTGGGGGGCAACGGGGCGCTACTATAGGGAGTTGCGCTAAAACGGTCAAGCAGATTTTCAGCATTCGTGCCTGTTCGGTTAAGCCTTAATCAGCTAATGCCGCACAATGCATGATTAACGCTGTGAATCGAGCGCTTCGCTGTTTTTTACCACCTCCTGCGCTTTGCCGTAGCTTTCGATCAGCAGCTGATAAGCAGGGAAGATGTGGGTGTACACCTCCGCCCACTCAGCCGCGTCCTCACGGTTCCATGTCCGCTGAATTTCAGAGGCGACGGCCGCGGTGTCCATCGGTACCACGCCGGCCTGCACCACGCGTGCCAGCGTGACCTCCTGCGCCATTTTACTGTAGGTGCCGGAGGCATCGATCACCGCAAACACTTTGTAGCCATCGGCTACCGCACCGATCGAGGGAAACGCCATGCAAACGCTGGTGATAGTGCCTGCAATAATCAGCGTTTTCCGTCCGGTAGCCTTAACCGCCGCAACGAATTCCGGATTATCCCAGGCGTTGATTTCGCCTTTACGGGCAACATACTGCGCGTGGGGCGCATTCGCGTGGATCTCGGGGATCAGCGGTCCGTTTGGCCCTTGCGGAACGGACGCGGTGGTAATCACCGGGATCTTTGCCAGGGTAGCGATTTTGGCCAGCGCCGCAGCGCGAGCCCGCAGTTCCGGCATTGGCATATCACCGACGGTCTGGAACAGCCCGCTCTGGTGGTCAATAAGCAGCATCACCGCATCGTTTACATCAATGACCGGACGCGCGCCGTTAAAATTCGCAGGTGTAGACATCTTCTTCTCCTTTATTAGGTTCATATCTGGCCGAAGCGGCCGGAATTGAAATCACGAATGGCTTCCGCGATTTCGGTTTTACTGTTCATCACAAACGGCCCATAGCCCACAATCGGCTCATTCAACGGCTCTCCCGCCATCAGCAGCACTTTGGCATCGCTGCTGGCCTCCAGATGCAGTTTGCTGCCTGCCTGGCTCAGCACGACCATCTGTGCTTCTCCCGCCTTAGCCGTCCCGTTCACCGTGATGTTGCCTTCCAGCACAACCAGCGCCGTGCTCCAGCCTTCGGGCTGATTGAGCGTGAGATGGCTTCCCTGGTTCAGCGTCATGTCCCAGACGTTCAGCGGCGAGAAGGTGTGAGCAGGGCCGGTTGCGTCGTCGTAGCGACCCGCAATAACCCGCAGCGTTCCTCCGTTGTCCGGCAGTGCTAGCGCCGGGATATGCTCTTTTGTAATGCTCTGGTAGCCGGGTGCGGCCATTTTGTCTTTGGCGGGCAGGTTGACCCACAGCTGCATCATTTTCAGCTCGCCCCCCTTCTCGGAGAACGCGCGGGAGTGGAACTCTTCGTGCAGAATGCCCGCGCCAGCCGTCATCCACTGCACGTCGCCGGGGCCAATCACGCCGCCTTTGCCCGTAGAGTCACGATGCTCCACTTCGCCGGCGTAGACGATGGTGACCGTTTCAAAACCGCGATGCGGATGTTGCCCGACGCCGCGTTTAGCACCGTCCGCCGGGAAGGCGTGCGGGCCCGCGTAGTCCAGCAGCAGGAAAGGGCTGAGGGATTCGCCGTGTGTCTGATAAGAAAACATCGAACGCACCGGGAAGCCGTCGCCGACCCAGTGCTGGCGGGGGGCGGTATAAACACCTGTTACGTTTTTCATGATTAACTCCTGATGATCTGTTGATGTAATTAGCTTATATTCAGGGTTAATATTCCGGTAGGCAGTAAAAATGGCATTCACTGTTCTGATTGTGGAACGATGAGGGTTTATGCAGGATCTCAATGACTTCGTGTGGTTTGTGAAGGTGGTCGAGCACGGTGGCTTTGCGGCGGCGGGGAGGGCGCTCGATCAGCCTAAGTCCAAGCTGAGCCGACGTATTGCACAGCTGGAAGAGCGGCTTGGCGTGCGGTTAATCCACCGGACCACGCGGCAGTTCACGGTGACGGAGCTGGGACAGACGTTCTATCAGCACTGTAAAGCGATGCTGGTGGAAGCGGAAGCCGCGGAGGAGGCCGTGGCGGCACTGCAGGCTGAGCCGCGCGGCATCGTGAGGCTCACCTGCCCGGTGACGCTGCTGCACGTTCACGTGGGGCCGATGCTGGCGAGGTTTATGGCGCGCTACCCGGGGATTAACCTTCAGCTTGAGGCCACTAACCGACGCGTTGATTTGGTCGGTGAAGGGGTTGATGTGGCGATCCGCGTGCGCCCGCGGCCCTTTGACGACAGCGATCTGGTGTTAAGAGTTCTGGCTGACCGTGGACACTGCCTGGTGGCGGGGCCGCAGTTAGTTGGGCGCCTGGGCAGCCCGTCCGTGCCTTCTGAACTCAGCGAATGGCCCGGTTTGAGCATGGGGGCCGGGAAGCAGGTGCATAAATGGGCGCTCAGCGGGCCGGGAGGCGCAAAAGCGGAGATCCATTACTCACCGCGCTTTATTACCACCGACATGCTGGCACTGCGGGAGGCGGCGATGGCGGGCGTTGGCGTGGTGCAGCTGCCGATTTTGATGGTGAAGGATCAGCTTGCGTCAGGGGAACTGGTACGGGTGCTGGACGCGTGGGAACCCCGACGGGAAGTGATTCACGCGGTTTATCCATCACGGCGCGGCCTCCTGCCATCCGTCAGAACGCTGGTGGATTTTCTTACCGATGAATACGCACGAATAGTGGAAGAATAACCTCTTTTGTAGGTCGGGTAAGGTGCAGCCGCCACCCGGCACAAGGCCGCAGGGGATCGCAAACAACAGGCGAAAAAAAAGCCCGCATTTTCATGCGGGCTCTTCTTTAAATGTGGCGGTGAGAGAGGGGTTCGAACCCTCGATACGTTGCCGTATACACACTTTCCAGGCGTGCTCCTTCAGCCACTCGGACACCTCACCGTATTGTCATCCCGTTGTTGCCGGGACGGGCGCTAATGTAAGGAAAACCCGAACCGCCGTCAACTCACTTTTTCAGTAATTTAGCGCGTTTAGACAAACTTCAGGCAACCTGATTCCTAAATGTGCACAAAGCGCCTCTTTTATCAGCAACGCGGTTTCCCAATAAATTTGTTATGCTGGCAATCCACTTGAAAATGAAAACAAAACGGCGCAATAAAAGGCAGGCATGACTATGGATATTATCTTCTATCACCCTACGTTTGATACCGCTTACTGGATTGACGCGCTTTCGGCAGCGCTGCCCGGCGCACGCGTACGCGAGTGGAAGCGCGGCGATAACGAACATGCAGACTATGCGCTGGTCTGGCATCCGCCGGTTGAAATGCTCCAGGGGCGCAGGCTGAAAGCGGTTTTCGCCCTGGGGGCGGGCGTTGATTCAATTCTGAGTAAACTGAAGGCCCACCCTGAAATGTTGCCTGAAGAGATCCCGCTGTTCCGACTTGAAGATACGGGAATGGGCCAGCAGATGCAGGAATACGCCGTGAGCCAGGTGCTGCACTGGTTCCGCCGCTTTGATGATTATCAGGCCTTTAAACAGCAGTCCCGCTGGGAGCCGCTTCCGGACTATCAGCGCGACGAGTTTACTATTGGCATTCTCGGTGCGGGCGTGCTGGGCTCAAAAGTAGCTGAAGCGCTTGCGCCGTGGGGATTCCCGCTGCGCTGCTGGAGCCGCAGCCGCAAGGACTATCCCGGCGTCGAGAGTTTTGCCGGAAGCGATGAACTCCCGGCATTCCTGAAAGGCACCCGCGTGCTGATTAACCTGTTGCCAAACACGGCAGAAACGGTGGGCATCATTAACAGTACGCTCCTGAATCAGCTGGCCGACGGGAGCTATGTAATGAATCTCGCGCGCGGCGTGCATCTGGTAGAGGGTGATTTGCTGAAGGCCCTCGACAGCGGCAGGCTCAAAGGCGCCATGCTGGATGTGTATAGCCGCGAGCCGCTGCCAGCGGAAAGCCCGCTGTGGGCGCACCCGCGTGTGGCGATGACGCCGCACGTGGCCGCCGTGACGCGTCCGGCAGAGGCGGTAGCCTACATCTCTAATACTATCAGCGAGATGGAAAAGGGTAACGCGGTCACCGGCCAGGTCAACAGACAGCGAGGCTACTGAGAGAAACCCGGCGATTGCCGGGTTTTTGCTAATATTCGATGCCGATAACTGCTATTCTTTGGAAAAAACGCAGAGGAGAAAAAGATGTATCCCGTTGACCTGCATATGCACACCGTCGCCAGTACCCACGCGTACAGTAACCTCCATGATTATATCGCCCAGGCAAAGCGCAAAGGCATCACGCTGTTTGCGATTACCGATCATGGCCCGGATATGGCGGATGCGCCGCACTACTGGCATTTTGTGAACATGCGTATCTGGCCACGCCTTGTGGACGGCGTCGGGATACTTCGGGGCATCGAAGCGAACATCAAAAATACCGACGGTGAAATCGACTGCACCGGTCCGATGCTGACCTCGTTAGATCTGATCCTCGCCGGTTTCCACGAGCCGGTCTTCGCGCCGCAGGATAAAGAAACCAACACCGCGGCGATGATTGCCACCATTGCCAGCGGCAATGTGCATATTATTAGCCATCCGGGTAATCCTAAGTATCCGATTGATATTCAGGCTGTCGCTCGGGCGGCGGCGAAACACCGCGTGGCGCTGGAAATAAATAATTCTTCCTTCGTGCATTCGCGAAAGGGCAGTGAAGCCAACTGTCGCGAAGTCGCTGCCGCCGTGCGTGATGCGGGTGGAATGGTGGCGCTTGGTTCTGATTCACATACCGCGTTTACGCTGGGTGATTTCAGCGAGTGCCTGAAGGTGCTTAACGACGTGGATTTCCCGGAAGAGCGGATCCTGAACGTGACGCCGCGCCGGATGCTCGATTTCCTCGAGTCGCACGGCATGGCGCCGATTGACGAATTTGCCGATCTTTAATTGTGTAATGGAATAAAAAAATGAATGAGTTCTCCATCCTCTGCCGCGTGCTGGGTACGCTTTACTATCGCCAGCCGCAGGACCCGCTGCTGGTTCCGCTTTTTACCCTGATCCGAGAAGGAAAGCTGGCGCAGAACTGGCCGCTGGAACAGGATGAACTGCTGGAACGGTTGCAGAAAAGCTGTGATATGCAGCAGATCTCCACGGATTACAACGCGCTTTTTGTGGGCGACGAGTGCCGCGTCTCACCGTATCGCTCAGCGTGGCAGGAAGGGACAACGGAAGCGGAAGTGCGCGCGTTTCTCTCAGAGCGCGGTATGCCGCTGACCGACACCCCAGCCGATCACATCGGTACGCTGCTGCTGGCGGCGTCGTGGATTGAAGATAACGCGGGGGATGATGAAAACGAAGCCATCCAAACCCTGTTCGAAACCTATTTGTTGCCGTGGGTCGGGACGTTCCTTGGCAAAGTTGAAGCCCACGCAACCTCACCATTCTGGAGAACGCTGGCGCCGCTGACGCGAGACGCGATTGCCGCGATGTGGGACGAGCTGGAAGAAGAGAACGAAGAGTGATGTAAATCACAAAATTTCTGCAAGCATACATTTCAACTTGCACATAATGTGCTTCCGATCGCATTTATCTGATGCGCATCTGCTAAGATGCGCACCATGAACATCTTACTTTGCATTGCACTCACAACGGGCATTCTCTCAGGACTCTGGGGATGGGTGGCGGTGTCTCTCGGATTGCTGAGCTGGGCCGGGTTCCTAGGCTGCACGGCCTATTTTGCCTGCCCGCAGGGTGGCGTAAAAGGGTTGTTTATCTCTGGCTGCACCATGATGAGCGGTGTTATCTGGGCGCTGGTGATTATGAAAGGCAGCGCGCTGGCGCCGCATCTTGAGATCCTCGGCTATGTCATGACCGGGATTGTGGCTTTCCTGATGTGTGTGCAGGCGAAGCATCTGCTGCTGTCGTTCGTTCCCGGAACCTTTATCGGCGCCTGTGCAACCTTTGCCGCACAGGGCGACTGGAAGCTGGTGGTGCCGTCGCTGGCGCTGGGGCTGCTGTTTGGCTATGCCATGAAGAACAGCGGCCTGTGGCTGGCAGCCCGGCGGGGCAGGGCGCAAAACGTCACCGCGGTGAGTGAATAAAAAAAGGCGAGATGATGATCTCGCCTTTTTTACGCGCTTCCGATCAGGATTCCGGAGGAACCGACATCTCACGGTATTTCACCAGAACCTCATTTTTCACTTCATTTTTATTCTGCAAATCCCACAGTCCGCGATCGATGCCATCGTTAATCAGGAAGATAACCCCGGTTTCAATGGCCGACATCAGACACAGCATCACCGGCTCGTTAGAGGTATAACCGATCTCTCCCTCCAGCAAACGCTGGTAGTCAATGAAGCGGAATACCCCGGCCTGCACCTCGTAGGAGAGGATGGTTTTACTGGTGTTCACGGAAGATAAGATCTCACCCGTGCTCACGTTAACCACGCGCAGGTTGACGGCAATTTGGTCGAGTTGATACTGCGTGTCTGCCCCGATACCAAAGTAGCGTGCTCCAGCCCCCCCTGATTTCACGTTACTTTCGTAGCCGATAATCGAGCCTTCCACCATGATATTGGCTGCGGTGAGTGACTGAAGCGGCATACGGTTATTCACGCCAACGGTTCCGTTTTCCTGCGCGGCGCGAATAATTTTTCGTTCATTCAGCAGGTTTTGTAGCCCTTGTCGTTCCAGAGGGATAAACCAGCGTGAATCCTTCAGCGCCGTAACCAGCATGGCGGTGGCACTCTGCGGCACGGCCGTGGAGAAGTTACTTGCCGGGTACGGTTTAAACTGCCCGGTTTCATCCTGAATGTTATAAACAGAGACGAATATCTTACCGGTTGGTACCGGCAGATGGGTTAAATCGCGATAGCTTTGTGCCCGAGGCATTAATGTTGGCTTAGCGGCTTCTTTAGGCGGAGCAGTTAAACAACCGCTCAATAAGCACACTGCAACAATGATCAAAAAGCGCTGCATGATGATTGTCCTTATTTCGTGGTTGTTTAAAAATCAGTTGAGTCAGACTGCAAACCCGAAACCTGGATTGTGGATGTTTTCCCGGTTTTACGGTCTGTCACGTTCAGCTGAAGCTGCCCATCTTTATTGGCGATATCAACGATAAAATCGTTCGTCACCATGCGGCCGGGTTTACCGGTATTAATATTGGTTAATAAGCCACCTAATATTTGCGACTGGATGGCCTGCGTAAAGTTATCCAGCGCTGACGGGGTTTCGATACCGAAGTCGTCTTTATAGCTGGGGTCTTTGTAAGAGTTTTGTGCCTGGGCTTCGTTAAGCATGAATGCCCCGTTGTTCGGGTTGCCGCCAAAGTTAGGGTTGCGGAACTGGAAGGTCATATTCCCGGCCCAGCTTAGCGGCGCAATGAGCATTAACGAAATTACCGTGTGTGCGAGACGCATTACAGCCTCCGAAATAAATATCGTTGCTAGAACTCATCTTTTGCTAAATCGCCCGTGCTCAATAGCGCTTTATCTAGCTGCAGACGATTAATAGCCTCTTCTGATTGTGCCAGCGCGAAATCGACGTTCTGATCGAAGTCTCTTTTCGTTGGGAATAAAAAAGTCTGGTAAATAACATCCTGGTTGGCGGTTATTTTTATCCAGCTTCCCCATCGTGCACTGGGCCGTTCGTTGATTGTTATATTACCGGTGTAGTCACTTTCCCATTTATCGCTGAAGGCACGGTAGAAATCGTGTCCGATAGATGTGACCGTGTGGTCGGTTAACAATCCGGGAACTTCAACCTCTATAGCCTGGAGGTTCCCGGCAGCAAGCAGGAAGCCTGCTGCGGCAATCCAACTCAACGTGCGCTTCATGTGATTAACGCCTGAGGTTATCGTTGGCCCATGAAACTGCCTGAGTTCGGTTTTTAACAGCTATCTTCTTGAAAAGATTATAAAGGTGAGTCTTAACCGTATTTTCGCTGATAAATAACGAACGGGCGATTTCAATATTTGAAGCACCAATGCGCAGCTTGTTCAGGATCTCTTTCTCACGATGCGTCAGCAGTGCAGACTCTGAACTGTTATAGCGATAATTACCGGAGTGCGTAATGAGGTAGCTGGCAAGCTTTTGCGAGAAATAACATTCCCCTCGCAATATCCCCTGCAGCCCTTCCACTACGCGATTTTCTTCTTCAGTGACGTAGAACACGCCATTGATATGCGGCCAGCTTTCGATATCTCTAAAAGGATACTCATCAGGGGTGTTCAATAATAACACGCGGATATTATTGTTTTTCCTGCTTAAAGTATCCTGCCAGTAATGGATAAGCTTCTTATCAGCTTCCATCATATCGAGAAGAATGATACTGCCAGGCACAATGTCATCAAAAGAACGTTGAATGTTATGCAATTTTCCGTTCAATGAGAGCGATTGTTTTAAGTGCTGCAATAATGCTGTCGCTTGTAAAGAAGGTTTGGTGATCAACAATAATGTATGACCATGTAAACTATGGACTTCATTAAACATGATGAAACCCCACTTTATTTATGGCACCTGGCAGCTGCCCCTTGTTAATAGGTAAGGGACACCAGAAGTACTGACAGATGTGGCACTGCTGTGTGTAGAATCCAACCATTCCTCCAGAGGAGGAGGGAAATAAAACAAAGTAACTTACTACTGTTTTCAATCTAGCTATTACGAACTTTAAAGCAAGTGTTAATCGTGTAACAAGATGTAAAAATCGATATTTAATTGTGTATTTGCGGTGGTTAATTAGTTTTTATTTAATAGAAAAGTTGTACAGAGTAATAACGATGCACAGATTTTAAAAATCATACAAATTATTATAGGTTATTGAATTAGATATCTATATTAAATGTTTTACCGTTCGGTAAAAGGTATGGGTCATGTAAAAAAACTAAGCCCTTTCTCATGAGTCGGATCCTTCTTAAGAAAACACGCTCCGTGTCACGCGGTGTTCAAAAAATCACGCCGGTGGATTGTAACGCCCGCGCGGGCAAGGCTGGACAAACCCCTTCCGGCTTGTACAACCTCTGTAGGCACAGACTTTTTTATCTTTACTAACCCACGCTGATCCCAACGTATTTTTTACCGATTTAATACTTTGAGGTGAACCCATTAATAAAAATAAGCCGCGCGGGTGAGATATTTAAATTGTTTCGGCAGACATACTCTTCACCGTAACGCGACGTTAACAAAAAACGAGACGCGTTAACACAGAGAAGAACGTTAATTTACGTGTATAGCCAGGTCCAGGGTGACAACATGAAAAACAGAACGTTATTTATGGTGTTTACATTACTGGGTGCGCCTGGATTTGTAATCGCAGGGAATTCAGATTTAGCAGGTTCTGAATATAACTTTGCGGTTAATGAATTAAGCAAGTCTTCATATAATCAGGCAGCCATTATTGGACAGCAGGGCTCGGGTAATAATACTGACGTTCGTCAGGGCGGGTCGAAATTACTGTCCGTTGTCTCACAGGATGGTGAAGGCAATAGAGCGAAAGTTGACCAGTCAGGGACTTACAATCTTGCTTATATCGATCAGGCTGGCAGCGGAAACGATGCGAGTATTAAGCAGGAGGCTTTTGGTAATACCGCTGTGATTATCCAGAAAGGGTCGGGTAACAGAGCGAATATTACGCAGTATGGTACGCAGAAAACAGCAGTTGTAGTACAGAGACAGTCACAAATGGCTATTCGCGTTATTCAACGCTAGCGCTTTGTGGCGACTTAATCAATCCGATGGGGGTTTACCATGAAACTTTTCAAAGTGGCAGCAATCGCAGCAATCGTAGTTTCTGGCAGTGCTTTCGCAGGTGCGGTACCTCAATTTGGCGGCGGCGGCGGTGGCGGCTGGGGTGGCGGTAATAGCGGCCCTAACTCAACGCTGAGCATTTACCAGTACGGTGGCGGCAACTCAGCCGTTGCCTTGCAAACTAGTGCAAAAAACTCTGATCTGACTATCACCCAGCACGGTGGCGGCAACGGCGCTGACGTGGGCCAGGGCTCTGACGACAGCACCATCGATCTGCTGCAGAAAGGCTTCGGTAACAGCGCCACCATCGACCAGTGGAACAGCAAAGACTCCACAATCAATGTTAAACAGTTCGGCGGCGGCAACGGCGCGGCAGTGGACCAGACAGCGTCCGGGTCAACTGTGACTGTTCACCAGGTCGGCTTCGGCAACAACGCGACTGCGCATCAGTACTAATTCCAAATCTGTGCTACAAAAAAACAGGGCAAATGCCCTGTTTTTTTTCGGGAGTTCATCATGAATACGCTAATACTCCTCGCCGCGCTTTCCAGTCAGATTACGTTTAAAACATCGCAGCAGGGCGATATGACCACCATTATTCCTCAGGTTACCCTGTCGGAACCCTGTGATTGCCAGGTAAAGATTTTGTCTGTTCGGCAAGGGCAGGGCGGTCAAAGCACTTCGCGACAGCAAAATACCCTTTCTATACCCGCTAATCAGACGATTGATTTGATGCGGCTGAGTTTAAATATAGGCACAGGGGATACGGTGAAAATTATTGTCACCGTCTCTGATGGAAAATCGCTTCATTTATCGCAGCAGTGGTCGCCTTCTGAGTCGTCGCTTTAATCATTCATAAAATCAATGATTTGCGCGTGTGGCGGGAATGGAAGGATGTAACTATGATGTTAACAGGAGCTGAACGACGCGTGCTGTTCAGTTGCCTGAAACTGCGTTGTCATAATGGAGCGCATTTACCCCTCAAGGATGATTTATTATTGAGGAGTGCATCTTGTGACCAAATATACCGCTCTACTCATTTCAGGTTTAGGCCTGATTTCCTCTGGTTTTATAACCCCGGCATTTTCTGCATCCGTTGTAGATGGGGGTGTCATCCATTTTCGCGGCGCTATCGTGGCCGATCCTTGTGAAATTTCGCCTCAACAGGGGCAGCTGTCCGTGTCATGCCCCGATAACAACCGTATGCAGACGCACAGGGTCAGCTATGAGGATGCACTTAATGGCCATAACGCTTTCCCCAGCCTGACGAATATCAGCATGAAGTACCTCAACCCTGAAAAGACGCTTGCTGTTGTTCAGGTTGATTATCGTTAACCCTCTTTTACACGATAGTTTTTTCTCCTTCTTCCCTCTGCGATACACTTAAGAAAAAGGCGGGTTGCAGAGGGTGTTTATGAGACCGCAAATCGACGTTATTCATGGCGATATCACGACGATGCACGTCGATGTGATTGTCAATGCAGCAAATCCATCATTAATGGGGGGAGGCGGGGTTGACGGTGCCATTCATCGGGCTGCCGGGCCCCAGCTTCTTGAAGCCTGTAAGGTGGTGCGCCAGCAGCAGGGGGAGTGCCCGCCGGGGCATGCTGTGATCACGCTGGCTGGCGATCTTCCCGCAAGGGCCGTAATCCATGCCGTCGGGCCGGTGTGGCACGGTGGCGACAGGCATGAGGCGAGCATTCTGGAAGAGGCTTACCGCAACTGTCTGCGTCTCGCGGCCGACAATGGCTATAAGACCATGGCATTCCCGGCCATCAGCACCGGCGTGTACGGTTATCCAAAGGCGGCGGCAGCGACGATTGCCGTGAACACCGTTTACCACTATCTCTCCCTTAAGCCGATGCCGGAAAAAGTCACCTTTGTCTGTTACGACGAAGAAACCGCTCACCTTTATCAACGGCTTCTGACCCAGCGCGGTCAGGATCTGGAGACATAAGCAACGCGGCGCACACTGTGCGCCGCGTTTGTTATGAGGCTTTCGTTTGGGGTTTTCCCGAGAAGAGAAAACGCAGCAGCGGTATCCGCAGGTGGATCTCGTAGAGCAGGATAGCGATGCCAATCACGAACACCAGCCCGGTAAAGAACCCCAGCGTGTTGGAGGCAATGTGCGGCGTGATGTAGGCCCCGAAGAAAAGCGTCAACGGGTGATGCACCAGGTAAATGAACAGCGATGCGTTAACGAAGTAGGTTACGCGGCTGGATTTAAAGTTCAGCAGGCGATGGCCTAACGCGAACACCACGTTTACCATCCACAGCCCAAGAAGCATGGTTATCACGCTCTCCGTCTCGTACATCCACCCATCACCGCTGCCGTAGCGCTGGTTTAAAAGGTAAGCCGCAAAGGCCAGAGCTGCACCGCCAGCACACCAGGGGGATGGGGTGGTAAACAGCGATTTTAGCTGGGGATAGACAAACGCCAGCGCGCCGATCAGGAAGAACGGAATGTAAAACAGGGATTGCATCACCACGAAATTAAACAGCCCATCGCTCAGAATCGGAGGGTAGACGATAAACAGAGTGCGTCTGATGGCCCCATAGGCAACCCCCAGGATCAAAAAGAGCAGCGACAGTTTGCCAAGGGTAACGTTGGCGAAGAAGGCGTCGGAGGCCGTACTCAAATGACGGCGCAATCGGCTGAAAATCAGCAGGCTGACCGTTGTAAGCACGACCAGCACCAGCAGGAACCAGAGGTGTGAAACCAGCTCCCAGACCAGCGTATTGTATTTCTCATACGCCGACAGATTCGGCCAGTTCTCCGCTTTGCCTTTTACGTACTGCAGCATGATGAACTGCGGCAGGGTCAACAGCGGGATTGCGGTCAGCATTGGGATCCCAACGCGCTCCACGCGCACTTTCCACCAGCGCTTCATGGGGTAGCGTAAAAACAGCATATAAGAGAAATAGCCGGAAATGACGAAAAACACCTGCATACGAAAGGCGTGGATAAAGTCATTAAACAGCGTAAGCCACCAGGAGGGTTCAAGGCTGTTAACGTGCCAGGTGTGGCTGGAGTAAATCAATGAAATGTGAAAGGGGATCCCCAACAGCATCAGCCATGCCCGGATCGAGTCGAGGAAATATTCACGTTGTACAGGTGTTGTGCTCATATAACTCAGTACATTCTCAGACTAATCGCCTTATCCCTAAGACGCATAATGGTTACATTCGAAGCCAACCCTACACCAAGACCGACACCCTGTCTCCAGGATAAGCACGCAAAGTGAAAAGCGGGTTCTTTCATTTGCTTAATCCATGAGCCAGCGAGCTGAACAAAGCAGTGATAATGTTGTCGGATTGCCTGAGTTTCCATTAAAATGGATCGGATCGAATTAAGCACACAAAGGGGGAAGTGCTTACTTATTATGAAACATAAACCACAGATGTTGAAAATGCGTTGGTTGGGTGCGGCAGTCTTGTTGTCCCTGTATACCTCATCGGCATGGTCCTTTACCATCGATGACGTCGCAAAACAGGCAAAGTCGATGGCTGGAAAGAGCTACGAAGCGCCGAAAAGTAACCTGCCCTCCGTTTTCCGTGACATGAAGTACGCGGACTATCAGCAGATCCAGTTCAATCACGACAAAGCGTACTGGAACAATATTAAAACCCCGTTCAAGCTTGAGTTTTATCATCAGGGTATGTACTTCGACACGCCTGTTGCCATCAACGAAGTGACGGCAACCGCGGTACGGAAAATTAAGTACAGCCCTGATTATTTCAATTTTGGCGATGTGCAGCACGATAAAGACACCGTTAAAGACCTGGGCTTCGCAGGCTTCAAGGTGCTTTACCCTATCAACAGCAAAGATAAAAACGACGAAATCGTCAGCATGCTTGGCGCCAGCTATTTCCGCGTGATTGGCGCAGGGCAGGTGTACGGGCTTTCCGCGCGCGGTCTGGCTATTGATACCGCGCTGCCATCAGGTGAAGAATTCCCGCGTTTCCGTGAGTTCTGGATAGAACGTCCAAAACCAACCGATAAACGTCTGACCATTTATGCCCTGCTGGATTCCCCTCGTGCAACAGGCGCATATCGCTTCGTGATTATGCCAGGACGTGACACGGTCGTTGACGTGCAGTCGAAAGTTTACCTGCGCGATAAAGTGGGTAAGCTGGGCGTCGCGCCGCTGACCAGTATGTTCCTGTTCGGGCCTAACCAGCCGTCTCCGGCAACCAACTATCGTCCGGAACTGCATGATTCCAACGGCCTCTCTATCCATGCCGGTAACGGTGAATGGATCTGGCGTCCGCTGAACAACCCGAAACATCTGGCCGTCAGCAGCTTCGCGATGGAAAACCCGCAGGGCTTTGGTCTGCTGCAGCGCGGCCGTCAGTTCTCTCGCTTTGAGGATCTTGACGATCGTTATGACCAGCGCCCAAGCGCCTGGGTAACGCCAAAAGGTGACTGGGGCAAAGGCAAGGTTGAGCTGGTTGAAATCCCGACCAACGATGAAACCAACGACAACATCGTCGCCTACTGGACGCCGGACCAGCTTCCGGAAGCCGGTAAAGAAATGAACTTCAAATACGCTATCACCTTCAGCCGTGACGAAGACAAACTGCACGCGCCGGACAATGCGTACGTGATGCAGACGCGTCGTTCTACCGGTGACGTGAAGCAGTCTAATTTGATCCGTCAGCCGGACGGTACCGTCGCCTTTGTGGTGGACTTTGCAGGCCAGGACATGAAAAAACTGGCCCCGGATACGGCTGTTACCGCGCAGGCCAGCATCGGTGACAACGGTGAAATCGTCGAGAACGCCGTGCGCTACAACCCGGTAACCAAAGGGTGGCGTTTAACCCTGCGCGTGAAAGTGAAAGATCCGAAACAGACCACTGAAATGCGCGCTGCGCTGGTTAGCGACGATCAGCCGCTGAGTGAAACCTGGAGCTATCAGCTACCTGCCAATGAATAATACAACTGAATACATTGATGCCATGCCGCTGACGGACATTGAAAAAGCGGCACTGCCTAAGAGCGACATCCGCGCGGTGCAAACCGCGCTGGATGGTGAACATCATCATTTTACGCGTGATGATGATACGCCGCTGGGGTCAGTAAAGGCGCGTCTGGAGCAGGCATGGCCAGACTCGCTGGCACAAGGGCAGCTAATCAAAGATGATGAAGGACGCACCCAGCTTCAGGCCATGCCTAAAGCGACGCGCTCCTCCATGTTCCCTGATCCCTGGCGCACCAACCCGGTGGGTCGCTTCTGGGACCGCCTGCGCGGACGTGACGTTACGCCGCGCTATCTCTCCCGCCTGACGAAAGAAGAGCAGGCCTCCGAGCAGAAATGGCGTACCGTGGGAACGATCCGTCGCTACACTCTGCTACTGCTAACGCTGGCTCAAACCGTAGTTGCAACCTGGTACATGAAAACCATTCTGCCGTACCAGGGGTGGGCGCTGATCAACCCGGCAGACATGTTTGGCCAGGATATCTGGGTCTCCTTCATGCAGCTGCTGCCGTATATTCTTCAGAGCGGCATCCTTCTGCTGTTTGCGGTGCTGTTCTGCTGGGTATCCGCCGGTTTCTGGACGGCGCTGATGGGCTTCCTGCAGCTGCTGATGGGGCGTGACAAATACAGCATTTCTGCGTCGACGGTCGGGGATGAACCCCTCAATCCTGAGCACCGTACAGCGTTGATTATGCCTATCTGTAACGAAGACGTTGACCGCGTATTTGCGGGGCTGCGTGCGACCTGGGAGTCCGTTAAGGCCACCGGTAACGCCGCGCATTTTGACGTCTATATCCTGAGCGACAGCTATAACCCGGATATCTGCGTTGCCGAACAAAAAGCCTGGATGGAGCTGATTGCCGAAGTACAGGGCGAAGGGCAAATTTTCTACCGCCGCCGTCGCCGTCGCGTGAAGCGTAAAAGCGGTAACATCGATGACTTCTGCCGTCGCTGGGGTAATCAGTACAGCTACATGGTGGTACTGGATGCCGACTCGGTCATGAGCGGTGACTGTCTGAGCGGCCTGGTCCGCCTGATGGAAGCCAACCCGAACGCCGGTATCATTCAGTCTTCGCCGAAAGCCTCCGGCATGGACACGCTGTACGCGCGCTGCCAGCAGTTTGCGACCCGCGTTTATGGCCCGCTGTTTACCGCCGGCCTGCACTTCTGGCAGCTGGGTGAATCCCACTATTGGGGCCACAACGCCATTATCCGCGTGAAGCCGTTTATTGAGCACTGTGCGCTTGCGCCGCTGCCGGGTGAAGGCTCGTTTGCCGGGTCAATTTTATCCCATGACTTTGTGGAAGCCGCGCTGATGCGTCGTGCAGGGTGGGGCGTCTGGATCGCCTATGACCTGCCGGGCTCATACGAAGAACTGCCGCCGAACCTGCTGGACGAACTCAAGCGTGACCGCCGCTGGTGCCACGGTAACCTGATGAACTTCCGTCTGTTCCTGGTAAAAGGGATGCACCCGGTTCACCGTGCGGTGTTCCTGACGGGCGTGATGTCCTATCTTTCCGCACCGCTGTGGTTTATGTTCCTGGCGCTGTCGACGGCCCTGCAGGTTGTCCACGCTCTGACGGAGCCACAATACTTCCTGCAGCCGCGCCAGCTGTTCCCGGTGTGGCCGCAGTGGCGTCCGGAGCTGGCGATTGCGCTGTTTGCGTCCACCATGGTGCTGCTGTTCCTGCCGAAGCTGCTCAGCATCATCCTGATCTGGTGCAAAGGGTCGAAAGAGTTTGGTGGCTTCTGCCGCGTAACTCTTTCTCTGCTGCTGGAAGTGCTGTTCTCCGTGCTGCTGGCACCGGTGCGTATGCTGTTCCACACCGTGTTTGTGGTGAGCGCATTCCTGGGCTGGGAAGTGGTCTGGAACTCGCCGCAGCGCGATGATGATTCTACCCCGTGGAGTGAAGCCTTCATGCGTCACGGCTCTCAGCTGCTGCTGGGCCTGGTGTGGGCTGCCGGCATGGCGTGGCTGGATCTGCGGTTCCTGTTCTGGCTGGCGCCGATTGTGTTCTCGCTAATCCTGTCGCCGTTCGTGTCCGTCATCTCCAGCCGTTCAACGGTGGGGCTGCGCACAAAACGCTGGAAGCTGTTCCTGATCCCGGAAGAGTATTCCCCGCCTCAGGTGCTGGTCGATACCGACAGGTATTTACAGCAGAACCGCGAGCGCTCGCTGGATGATGGCTTTATGCACGCGGTGTTCAACCCGTCATTCAACGCCCTGGCAACGGCGATGGCAACCGCACGTCACCGCGCAAGCCAGGTTCTGGAGATTGCTCGCGATCGTCACGTTGAGCAGGCGCTGAACGAGACGCCGGAAAAACTGAACCGCGACCGTCGTCTGGTTCTGTTGAGCGACCCGGTCACCCTGTCACGACTTCACTACCGCGTGTGGTCTGCGCCGGAGAAATACTCTTCGTGGGTGAATTACTATAAAGATATTACGCTTAATCCGCTGGCGCTTAAGGCGAAATAAGCATGTAGTCTGCAATCCACGTAGGGCGGGTAAGCGCAGCGCCACCCGCCAACTAAAATACCGGCTGAAAGGCCGGTATTTTTTTAGAGGTTACTCATGAGAATAATCATCATTGTAATGATGGCATGTTTACTGAGCGGCTGCGGCAGCATCATCAGCCGCACTATACCCGGGCAGGGCCACGGGAATCAGTACTATCCCGGCGTGAAATGGGACGTCCGTGATTCTGCGTGGCGCTACCTGACCGTGCTCGACCTGCCATTCTCGCTGATCTTCGACACGCTTTTACTGCCTGTCGACGCCAGTCATGGCCCTTACGAGTAGGGGGCTTAACGCTCGTCCCACTCGTCCGCTGCGGTCTGGCCTTCTTCCGTATCCAGCGGCGGTTCAAGCTGAAATTCACCCTCATCCCACTCGTGCAGGGTATTCTCTTCCTGCCATTCCTGACGTAGCTCGATTTCATCATAATCGCCGTCGAAGACGGCCTGCGCACCTTCACCGCTCAATATCGGCAGACACTCCCCGTCTTCACCGTCGTCGGCAAAGAATTCGGCCTGCCACATAATATCCCCGTCCTGCAGGACATACTTTTGGATATTGAGCTGCTGCACGTCAGCATCTTCTTCCTCAATGCCGGGATTATCGGCGAGGAACTCTTCGCGAGCGGCATTAATCGCTTCTTCCAGCGTGGCGTACATGGTCATCGGTGTCTCCCTGTTTTTCGATAAGGTATTCAGGGAAAGAATAGCTGATTCTCTGGTATTGCAAGTATGAATGCGAAAATAACGCCGTCAGGCGTTCGTCTTATCCGTCGCGGTGCGTAATGTTCGGGATAAACTCACCCAGGAGTAGATGGCGTTAAACAGGACCACGCCGGCGGTGACGATAAAGACCGCGCGGAAACCAAAGCTGGCGGAAATACCTGCCCCGACGAGCGGCCCCGTCACGTTGCCAATATCGCGGAACGACTGGTTGTAGCTAAAGATACGCCCGGCAATCTGGTTGGTGGAGTTGTACACCAGCAGCGTTTGCACCGCCGGAAGCAGTGCGCCGTCCGCAGCTCCCAGCAAAAAGCGCAGCAGGCCCAGCTGCCACGGCGTTTGCACCATCGACATCGGAATCAACAGCAGAACCGACATCGCAAGTGCAAAGATCAGGATCTTCTCCGGGCCAACCCGATCGCCCAGCTTTCCGAGCCGGGGCGCGCTCAGCAACGCGGCCACGCCGGGAACGGACGCAATAAGCCCGCTGATGAAGGCAATATTGCTGACGTTTCCGGCCAGCTCGCGCACGTACAGCGTCAGGATGGGGGCAATGGAACCGGTCGCGACCTGAATAATCATGGTGGTGACGAACAGGCTCAGCACCAGCCTGGGGTTTTTCAACGAGGCAAGCACCTCCCTGGCGTGCAGCATCTCTTTTTTTGCCACAGGCGTGAAGTTTTCCCGGATGCAGATAAGCGTCACGATGAAGCAGAGAAACAGCACGCTGGCGGTGATGAAAAAGACCGGCCGCAGGCCGTAGCTGTCGGCCAGCAGCCCACCCGCCAGCGGCCCCAGCAGGGCGCCGCTGACGCCGCCCGTTGAGAGGGTACCCAGCGCCCATCCGCTTTTATGACGCGGCATCTGCGTGGCAATCAGCGCATTAGCATTGGGAATAAAGCCGCCCAGCAGCCCGAGCAGCGCGCGCAGGATCAGGAATTGCCAGACGTTTTGCACCATCCCCATGAGCAGCATGATGATGGACATCCCGAGCGCCGATCGCAGCAGCATGATTTTGCGACCTTTCCGGTCGGCGAGCCCACCCCAGAACGGCGATGCAATGGCAGAAAAAAGAAAGGTGATACTGAACACCAGCCCGGACCACATATTCAGTTCACTGTGGCCCGTGACCCCCAGCTGTTCAATGTAGAGGGGCAGAAAAGGCATAACCAGGCTAAAAGCGGCGCCGGTGAGAAAACAGCCGAGCCAGGCAACCGCGAGGTTACGCTTCCAGTTTATGGGGGCATCTGAGGGTGACATAACATTCCGCATCATGTGGCGCAGGGCACCAGAATTCGTGAGGTAATAAGCCTGCTAATTATGCGCCTGGGTTATGATTGCCGCAATGAGGGGGAGCTTTTAAAGCTAAAACAGTATGCGGCCCGCCGGGCCGCATGAGGATCAGTAGCGAGAAGGGACGCCTTCAGGCCGGGTTTTAAAGCGACGGTGTAGCCACATGTACTGTTCCGGTGCGAGCATAATGCATTTCTCGACAACCCCGTTCATCCAGCGCGCGGTGGTTTCTGCATCATCGAGCGGTGGCGTCATTTCGGGTTCGAGCATGATCAGCTGATAGCCTGAACCGTCCGGTTTACGACGCGGAACAAAAGGCACGATGGCGGCTTTGGACATACGTGCCAGCATCCAGGTGCCCGTGGTGGTTGCCGCCTCGTCAACCGCAAAGAAAGGCACAAATACGCTGGCCTGTCGGCCGTAATCGTGGTCCGGGGCATACCAAATGACTTCGCCTGATTTCAGGGCGCGGATCATGCCCTTCAAATCTTTTCGGTCGATCATGCTCTTATTGGAGCGCATGCGGCCCCAGGTCTGCAGCAAATCAATCACCGGGTTGTCATTCGGGCGATAGACACCAATGCCCGGTGCCTGCATGCCGAACATACGCGCGCCGATTTCAAGCGTGAGAAAATGGATGCCAATCAGCAGTACGCCGGTCTTATTCGCCTGAAGCGTGTGGACTGGCTCCATGCCCGTTCCCGCCACTTCCGTCCAGCGCGTCATGCGCTTATTTGACCAGAACCATGCCATCCCCGTCTCAATCAGCCCCATGCCAACGGATTCGAAATTCTTTACCACCATGTCGCGACGTTCTGGCTCGCTCATATGAGGAAAGCAGAGCTCAAGATTGCGGTAAGCAATCTTAGCGCGGCGTTTCATTAACTGCAGAGCGAAACGCCCCAGGGCTTTTCCCAGGCGGAACAAAACAGGATAGGGGAGCTGTACGAGAAGCCACAAAAAACCAACACCTGTCCAGGTTAACCAATAGCGGGGGTGCAAGAGGGCGGCAGTAAATTTCGGTAACTGGGTCATGTCTGTCCTGTGTTCTAACGTCCTGAATGGCTATTGTCTCATTTTTTGAGTCGTAGCCAAAATGTCTGTCATCGAAACGTGCACGAATACAGCAAATGTTAAGCCTGCTATATCAGGCAGTGTGAAATGTAGCGTAAAATGTGTGGATGTAAATTAGCTTTGTTTGCTATATCATGCCGACCGTTTTTTGTTTCTCTCACTTGATAGCAGGACTTGTACACCATGCCAGTGTTACACAACCGCGTATCGAATGAGATGTTGAAAGCGCGTATGTTGGCTGAAACCGAACCGCGCACGACAATCTCATTCTATAAATACTTCACGATTAACGATCCGCAGGCGACCCGTGATGCGCTATACCAGGCCTTCACAGCCCTGAATGTCTTTGGCCGCGTGTATCTCGCGCGCGAGGGCATTAATGCCCAGATCAGCGTCCCGGAAAGTAACGTCAGCGCATTTCGCGATTGTCTCTACGGTTTCGATCCGGCACTTAACGATGTGCGCCTGAATATCGCTCTCGACGATGACGGGAAATCATTCTGGGTACTGCGCATGAAGGTGCGCGAACGCATCGTGGCCGACGGGATTGACGATCCGAGCTTCAATGCGAGCGACGTGGGGGAATACCTCAAAGCCGCCGAAGTGAACGCGATGCTTGACGACCCTGATGCGGTGTTCATCGATATGCGTAACCACTACGAATACGAAGTGGGGCACTTCGAGAACGCGATGGAAATCCCGGCGGACACCTTCCGCGAGCAGCTGCCGAAAGCGGTTGAGATGATGCAGGAACATAAAGATAAAAAAATCGTTATGTACTGCACCGGCGGGATCCGCTGTGAAAAGGCCAGCGCGTGGATGAAGCACAACGGCTTTAATAAAGTCTGGCATATTGAAGGCGGTATCATCGAATATGCACGCCGCGCCCGTGAGCAAGGGCTGCCGGTTCGCTTTATCGGTAAAAACTTCGTCTTTGACGAGCGTATGGGCGAGCGTATTTCAGACGATGTGATTTCTCACTGCCACCAGTGCGGTGCGCCGTGCGATACGCATACCAACTGCAAGAATGATGGCTGCCATCTGCTGTTTATACAGTGCCCAACCTGCGCTGAGAAATATAATGAATGCTGTAGCGAGCTGTGCAGTGAAGAGAGCGTATTGCCGGAAGAAGAACAGCGCCGCCGTCGCGCTGGTCGTGAAAACGGGAATAAAATCTTTAATAAATCTCGTGGCCGACTGAATACCACGCTGGGCATTCCTGACCCTGAGTAATGTTTAATCCCGGCAGTGCGAAAGCCTGCCGGGATTGGGTATTACGACTTCTGCTGAACCCCTTCCACAGAAATAACCAGCTCCACGTCCTGCGACGCCGGGCCTAAATCCGTCGTAATGTTGAAATCTTTAAGATGAATTTTTCCCGTGGCCTCGAAGCCCGCGCGTTTACCACCCCATGGGTCATCACCCTGACCGATCAGTTTTGCATCGAGGGTAACGGGTTTGGTGACGCCATTAAGCGTCAGGTTCCCGGTAATATCCAGCTTATCGCCATCCTTTTTCACGCCTGTTGACGCGAATGTCGCCTGCGGGAATTTAGACACATTCAAAAACTCGGCGCTGCGCAAGTGTTTGTCACGCTCGGCGTGGTTGGTATCCACGCTGTTGGTATTAATGGTGACATTTACCTTATCGGAGGCCGGGTTTTTCTCATCAAAGCTAAACGTACCGTCAAAATCCTTGAAGGTACCGTACAGCCAGCTATAGCCAAGGTGCTGAATACGGAAATTGACGAAGGCATGCTGGCCTTCTTTATCAATTTTATAATCAGCGGCAACAGCAGAGCCGGTGGTGAATAACAGTGAACCTAAGGCGATACCCAGCAGGCGTTTTTTCATTTTATACTCCAGAGTCAGTGGACGTTCGGCCAAGCATGCGCTTTAGCGTATCGTCTTTATCGATAAAGTGGTGTTTAAGAGCGGCAAGGCCGTGAAGAACGGAGAGGATCACAACGCTCCACGCCAGCCACAGGTGAATAACCCCCGCGGTGTCGGCCTGCGAGCCGGCATCGGCTAGCGTAGCGGGGACCTCGAACAGGCCAAAGACGTCGATTGGCTTACCGTCCGCTGTAGAAATGAGGTAGCCGCTAATCAAAATGGCGAAAAGCAGAGCGTACAGCGCGATGTGCGCGCCGGTTGCGCCAAGGCGTGTCAGTTTGCCGTGGGTTTTCGGTGCTGGTGGCGGCGGGGAAATGTGTCGCCAGATAAGTCGAACCACCAGCCCCATCATCAGCAGGACACCAATGCTTTTATGCAATTCAGGCGCCTGGTGATACCACCCGTCATAATAGCTTAATGTCACCATCCAAAGCCCAAGCCCGAACATGGCATAAACCGCGAGGGCAAATACCCAGTGTAACATCATGGATATTATTCCGTAGCGGTTGGCGGAATTACGCAATTGCATAGGTGTTACCATTATCAATAATGAGAACGGTCAAAATGAACGGGATGAATAAATATTGCAACTGAAATAAGTGCATAAGCATTTTTATTTAATTTATTTCAGCAAATTTGACGGTGTTAAGGGAATTTATTTCAGTCAGGTCGTCCAACTAAAGATTTAAGACATTAACCAGAGAAGAGGAAATTAAATAAATATAAAGTAATGTCAGTAATTGTCAGCGTTCAGGGTCAATAAAACACAATATAAAGAAAATCGATGACCACCAGCAGGAACCATAAAAGGATATAAAGCATAAAATGCTCGCGTATATTATTGATTAGAAAATCGACGATCCTGCGCATCATTCACCCTGTAACAAAGAGGCTCCGGACATCCGGAGCCTGTTTTGTATTATCCTTTAAAACGCGAAAGTGAGAAGGGCGTCAGATCAAACCGCGGCGTGATGCCCTGAGCAAACTGCGCGGCGATTTCGCCCAGCACGGAGGCAAATTTAAAACCGTGACCGCTCAGTCCGGTAATAAGCAGGGTGTTGTCGTGTCCCGGCAGGGTATCGACGATAAAGTCCTCATCCGGCGTGTTGTCGTACGTGCAGGCAGCACCGTAGAGCAACCCTCCCACGCCCGGCAGAATATTGCGTAAGAACGAAAAGGCCTCTGAGCCATCCTGAGCGCACTCGCCAAACGGCTTGCGATCCTCAGGAGAAGAGATGATTTGCCCGCCGTTATGTTTGCCGATTTTAAGCGCGTCTTTTTCCGATGGGAAACCGTAAAACTGATCGCCGTTGGGCAGCTCGCCGGTGAAAGCCGGGAATTTATTCTGGCTGCTGTAGCGCCCGTCAGACTGGAACCAGGAGAAGACTTTCCGCACCGGCTGAACGGGCAGGTCCGGGAGGAGCTTGGTAACCCAGGTTCCCGCGCTTATCAGCAGGCGGGACGCGGTATAGTCCCCGTCAGCCGTGGTGACGGTTACGCCGTCGGCATGATGAGTGATGCCGCTTACCGGGCAATTGAAGAGCTGGGCACAGCCTGCTTTCGCCGCCAGCGCTACCCAGGCTTTAATGGCCGCTTCGCAATGCAGAACCCCAGAGTTGGCTTCAAACAGCCCGATGTAATCCTCCGGGACCGTGATTTCAGGCCAGCGTTGCATGATGCCGCGTGCGTCCAGGCGTTCGACATCAAGGTTAAACTGTTTCGCGCTCTGCTCTACGGTGGCCAGGAATGCCGAGCTGGCGGGGCCCAGGTTGATAATGCCCGTGCGGTCAAAAATGCGCTCTTCGGTAAGCGTGGCCAGCTCGTCCCACAACGTCTGCGCGCGCAGCACCAGCGGGACGTAGCGCTCGCCTTCACCATAGGCATGGCGGATCAGCCGGGTATCACCGTGGTGGCTGCCTTCCGCATGCGGTGGGAGGTGGGCGTCAATCATCAGGACGTTAAGGCCCGCCTGCGTCGCATAATAACCGGCGGCAGAACCAACGGAGCCGCTACCAATAATGATTAAGTCGTATTTCATGGGCATCTCGTAGATTAATACTTTGCTAGCAGGGTAATTAACATCGGAGGGTTATACAAGGGAGAAATAAATAAGGCACCCGAGGGGTGCCTGTTGAGTGAAAAGTGGGCATGAAATCAATGCCGTTTATACTCATTTTCTTGATAGTCGCCGGATTCTATTTTTGCAATACCTGCCTCTAAAATAGAAATAAACTGGCGAGCGACGTCTGTTGTAAGCCACAGCGTCTGTCCAACTTCCGCTTCTTCACGGTTTAGTTGATTCGGGGTCTGGTAGTGCAAACGCAGCATCAGCGCATCGTAGCTATCTACGGTACTGATATCCCAGCCGACGAGCGGGTGGGTCTGGATGACTTCACTATTCTTTTCCATTATAACCCCCTTAATGCGTGTTAGAAGACAACGGCTTTGAGGTTCAATGCATGTTTTTCTGAAAGCACCTTCAGTATACAAGTAATAAGGGTTTCACAGGAAAAAATAAACAGCTGGCAACACATTTTTCTGTCTTTTAGGATTATTAGAACAATAAAACACCATCTTGTTCACGATTTTCTAAGAAGATGCTGAATTAATTTGAACTTTCAGGCGGGAACATAACAAAAAAAGCCGGGGCGACCCGGCAAAAAACACAATGAGGGAGCAAGATTTAATCGGTGATGAACCAGTCGTCGGCGCTTTCCCACGTTTCCTGCAGGATGTCGGTGATACGATCTTTGTCTTCTTTCGCGCCGCCAATGACGGAGACGTTGTTTGCTGTCGCGTAACGCACGGTTACGGCACTGTTGTTGTCTGGAAAGGTGTCATGAATACGGCGCGATAACTCACCCGCCAGCGCATCAAGTGCGCCAGCTGGCAATACGGTTGTTTTGGCTACGGTGACTTCAATACGCATAAATGCCCCCCTGTGCAATGTACTGTGTATTTATACAGGTATATTATGGTTTTGACAATAAGGGGCGTTGTGTTTTTTTAGCGCTTTACCGTCCAGTTCACGGTTTCACCTGCCAGGAAGGGGATGAGGGTGTCATCGGTCAGCGGAATCGACTCTTCAACCAAACGCGCTTTTCGCTCCAGCTCAATGACGCCGTCGTTAACCGGCAGCCCATAGAAACGCGGGCCGTTAAGGGAACAGAAGGCCTCGAAGTGCTCAAGCGCATTCATCTCTTCAAACACGGTGGCGTAGCTTGCCAGCGCAGTTGGCGCGTTAAAGCAGCCCGCACAGCCGCAGCTGGCTTCCTTACGATGACGCGCGTGCGGGGCTGAGTCGGTCCCCAGGAACGCGCGAGAAAAACCGCAGGCCACCAGCTCACGCAGGGCCTGCTGGTGGATATTGCGCTTGAGTATCGGCAGGCAGTACAGGTGAGGACGCACGCCGCCGACCAGCATGTGGTTGCGGTTGAACATCAGGTGCTGAGGGGTGATGGTGGCAGCGATAAGTTCGTTACCGTCTCGGACATATTCAGCGGCATCTTTGGTGGTGATGTGTTCAAAGACTACCTTCAGGGCGGGCAGACGCTGGCGCAGCGGTTCCATAACCGTTTCGATAAAGCGCGCTTCACGGTCGAAGATATCAATCTCGGCGTGGGTCACTTCCCCGTGCACCAGCAGCGGCATGCCCAGTTTCTGCATCCTTTCCAGAACCGGCATGATAGCGTCGATGCTGGTCACGCCATGGCTGGAGTTGGTGGTGGCATTGGCGGGGTAGAGTTTCGCCGCGGTGAAAACGCCTTCGTTAAACCCGCGTTCCACTTCGTTCGGATCCAGGGAATCCGTCAGATAGCAGGTCATCAACGGGGTAAAATCGTGTCCGGCAGGGACGGCGTCAAGAATACGCTGGCGGTAAGCGATGGCGGCATCGACGGTGGTGACTGGCGGAACCAGGTTAGGCATAACAATCGCGCGGCCATAAATTTCGCTGGTATAGGGCACAACGGTTTTCAGCATATCACCATCACGCAGATGGATATGCCAGTCGTCAGGGCGGCGGATTTTAAGAACCTGGGATTGTGCAGTCATGGAAGCTCCGGCTTGAAAGAGTTCAGTCATAAGATGGCTGTTTTTGCCGGACACAAATCATAAGCGTAAACGTTTTCGTTTGCACACTTTTCTGCAAAAAAAAGGGCGCCTGAGCGCCCTTATAGATTAATCGGTGAAGGGGATAACGATCTGACCCGGCTTCACTTCTATCCCTTTGGCATATTTTTTCGCGAGCGCTTCGCCCTTGCTCTTGTCTTCGCTCAGGACATACGCCGGCTGCTGGTTGAAGTAGTTACGTAGCGACTGGTTCAGATACGGCATCAGGGTTTGCAGCACCGGCTTCATTTTTTCCGGGGTGACAACCGCATCGACGATTTCCATTTCCTGCAGGAAAATCGCCCCTTTCTCTTTGTTGAAGACCGGCAGCGCCTTCAGCTTAAGTTTGATATCGGCTTTTTGGTTGCCGAATAACGACGTCATGTCCAGGCTGGCATCACCGGAAAGGGTGACTTTGTTCGGCTCTTCACGCCCAATCTGGCTGGCGAGATTGCTGAGGATGATATGCGCGTCGGCAAGCCCGGGCACGCCGATGTCTTTGGAAAAGTTGTTATGTTTTTCCAGCGCCTGATTGATTTCCTGCTCACTGACGGTGTATTGGGTAAGCTGATTACAGCCAACCAGCAGACCACTGACGATTAACGCAGCGGCAATGACGATCTTCTTCATGGTGTTCCTCAACAAAAATCGGCGCATCTGTCCTGATGCCCCAGTATGTCAGTGTGATATGTCAGAAACCAGCAGAAAAAACTGATACTAGAGGCGGGAAAACCTTCCCGCCAGAGAGGAAGGGTTATGCGCCAGGCTCGAGCATGCCGCGCGTGCTGCGCTTCTGGCTGAATTGCCACCACAGGGCGATGAGCGTCATAAAACCGACCGCGCCGAGCATCATCCACGGCAGTTCGGGTTGATTCAGCGCCTTTCCGGCGTCGAACAGCCAGCCGCCGCCTGCGTAGCCTAACGCGCCGCCGAGCGCCAGCCCGAGCCGGCTAAAGCCCATGTAGCTGCCGCGGGCTCGCGAATCGGCCAGCGACGCGCTCAGCGTCTCGCGCGCGGGCTCGGCGATAATTGAGCCGATGTAGAAGGTGCAAATCAGCATGAACAGCTGTTGCAGCGAATTAACCAGGCCGATAGGCATCATGCTCAGCGTCATCAGCAACAGCCCTGCCATCAGGCGATGCTCAAGGCGAAAGCGCCGTTCGCTCCAGCGGGCAATCGGATAGAGCAGGGTCAGTGAAAGACACGCCTCAATGGCATACATCCATTTGACGGCGGCGGGCGTGCCCGCAATGTCATTCACCATGATCGGCAGCATCAGCATGACCTGAACCGCCAGCATGTAGTAGCCCGTCAGGGTGAGTACATAGGTTACGAAGCGCTTATCCTGCAGGACGCGGTTAAGGCCTTCGCGAACCGGCGCTTTTACCGTCGACAGCTTCCAGGCGGGCAGATACAGGCCGTTAAACAGCGCGCACAGCATGAAGATCGCGGCGCCGGTCGCGCAGACCAGGCGGAAGTCGTACTGTAAGAGCCAGCTTCCCAGCAGTGCGCCGACAACCGCCCCGGCGCTGTCCTGCATCATCAGAAGCGAGAAGAAGCGGCCGCGTTGCCGCGGGCGAATCAGCTTGACCACCAGCGCGGTACGCGGCGGGTCAAACAGCGTACCGCCGATGCCGGAAAGGAAGCAGGAGAACCACAGCACCCAGGGTTCGTGGGCGATAGCCATGGTGGCAAAACCCGCCGCGCGTAACAGCATGCCAATGACAATCATCGGTTTGGCGCCAAAGCGGTCTGCAATGGCACCGCCAAATACCCCCAGCCCCTGCTGGACAAACTGGCGTAAACCGAGCGCGATCCCGACCATTAATGCCGCCCAGCCCATTTCGTCGACAAAGCGAATCGAGATAAGCGGGAAAACGACGAAAAAGCCGAGCACGACCAGCATGTTATCGACGAGCAGGAAATATTTACCCAGGCTCCTGGCCTGTGATACGCGGGACATTTTCCCTCCAGGGAAAATTAGAAGGTGAGCACGCTAACATTCTGCGGTGTCGCCACGCTTTTTCCCACCCCTGCCCGTGACAATATTTTTTTATCAAAAGGGTGCTTTGATAGAGAGTTCTCATCGAAAAATGTGAAAAGAGGTGAAAATGGTATGTCACTGTTTTCACAGACGGCGCAGGCGAAGGTATAGTAATGCTAATGGGTAGAGCTGAAGCGACGGGAAGGAGTGGTATCGATGTTTGGCTATCGCAGCAATGTGCCAAAAGTGCGTCTGACAACGGACAGGCTGGTCGTTCGTCTGGTGCACGAGCGTGATGCCTGGCGGCTGGCGGATTATTACGCTGAGAATCGCCAGTTTTTAAAACCCTGGGAGCCCGTTCGGGACGAGAGCCACTGCTACCCCTCCGGCTGGCAGGCGCGCCTCGGCATGATCGCAGAATTTCACAAACAGGGCAGCGCCTTCTATTTTGCGCTGCTGGATCCGGAAGAAAAAGAGATCCTCGGTATTGCCAATTTTTCCAACGTGGTGCGCGGCTCGTTTCACGCCTGCTACCTCGGTTATTCAATCGGGCAGAAGTGGCAGGGACAAGGGCTGATGTTTGAGGCCCTGACGGCGGCGATACGCTATATGCAGCGCACGCAGCACATCCATCGCATTATGGCGAACTACATGCCCCACAATAATCGCAGTGGCGATCTGCTGGCGCGGTTAGGGTTCGAAAAAGAGGGCTATGCCAAAGACTACCTGCTGATTGACGGCGAGTGGCGCGATCATGTTCTCACGGCATTAACCACCCGGGACTGGACTGCAGGTCGTTAAGGAGAAAAGATGAAATATCAGCTAAGCGGTACAGAAGCGCGTGTCATTGGATGTTTGCTGGAAAAACAGGTCACCACGCCGGAGCAATATCCGCTCTCTGTGAATGCCGTGACCATGGCCTGTAACCAAAAAACCAACCGTGAACCGGTGATGAACCTGACCGATAATGAGGTGCAGGCGTGTCTTGATGAGCTGGTCAAGCGCCACTATCTGCGCACCGTCAGCGGTTTCGGAAACCGCGTCACCAAATATGAACAGCGCTTTTGTAACTCTGAGTTTGGGGATTTGAAACTGAGTGCCGCGGAGGTTGCGATCGTCACCACGCTGCTGCTGCGCGGAGCGCAGACCCCGGGTGAGCTGCGAACGCGTGCTTCCCGTATGCATGAGTTTCGCGACATGCAGGAGGTTGAGCACACGCTTGAGGGGCTCGCCTCGCGTGAAGACGGGCCCTACGCGGTGCGCCTGGCGCGCGAGCCGGGGAAACGCGAAAGCCGCTATATGCATTTGTTTAGCGGCGACGTTGATGCGGCTGCACTGGCCGATGAGTCCGAGCCGGCGGAGGGAAATGGCGGCCTGGCCGCACGCGTTGAGGCGCTGGAAGAAGAGGTCGCCGGGCTGAAACAGCGTCTGGACGCACTGCTGGCACATTTGGGAGACTAACCGTGACAAAATTACGCGTAGGCGTGGTGGGGCTGGGCGGCATTGCGCAAAAAGCCTGGCTGCCCGTGTTGGGCGCAGCGTCAGGCTGGACGCTGCAGGGGGCGTGGTCGCCGACGCGCGAGAAGGCGGAGCGTATTTGCGAAACCTGGCGGATGCCGTATGCCAGCTCGCTGCAGGACTTAGCCCGGGAGTGCGATGCGGTCTTCGTGCATACCTCAACCGCTACCCATTATCAGGTGGTGAGCGAATTGCTGAACGCCGGCGTTCACGTCTGCGTGGATAAGCCGCTGGCGGAAAACGTCCTGGACGCCGAACGCCTGATCGAGCTTGCGGCGCGCAAAAACCTGACGCTGATGGTGGGATTCAACCGTCGTTTTGCCCCGCTTTATCAGCAGTTAAAAGCCCAGCCGGGCGCGCTGGCCTCGCTGCGGATGGATAAGCACCGCACCGACAGCATTGGGCCGCACGATTTACGGTTCACGCTGCTGGATGACTATCTGCACGTTGTTGATACCGCGCTGTGGCTGACCAGCGGCAATGCACAGCTAAAAAGCGGCACGCTGATGACCAACGATCTGGGGGAGATGGTTTATGCCGAACACCATTTCGCGGTTGACCATCTGCAGGTGACCACCAGCATGCATCGTCGCGCAGGCAGCCAGCGTGAATCTGTCCAGGCGGTCACGGACGGCGCGCTGTATGACATTACCGATATGCGTGAATGGCGGGAAGAGAAGGGCAGCGGCGTGGTGACGATACCCGCACCGGGCTGGCAGAGTACGCTCGAGCAGCGTGGTTTTGCCGGATGCGCGCGTCACTTCATCACATGCGTGCAAAATCAGACGGTTCCGGAAACGGCCGGCGAGCAGGCGATTATGGCGCAGCGCATTGTCGAAAGGCTCTGGCGAGAGGCCATGAGCGAATAACCCGCTGTAACATCTGCGGATAGTAATTTGTTGAAATCCAGTTAGACTAAGCGCCGCTTGTTGGCTTCGCCGGGTGGCGCTCACGCATACCCGGCCGACTAATCCGTTGGGTTGTGGAACTTCACGTTAATGAACTTATTAAAATCGCTGGCAGCCGTCAGCTCGATGACCATGTTTTCCCGCGTGCTCGGCTTCGCGCGCGATGCGATTGTGGCGAGGGTTTTTGGCGCGGGGATGGCGACGGACGCCTTTTTCGTCGCATTCAAACTGCCGAACCTGCTGCGCCGAATTTTTGCAGAAGGGGCGTTTTCGCAGGCGTTTGTGCCTATCCTTGCCGAATATAAAAGCAAGCAGGGTGAAGATGCCACCCGCGTGTTCGTTTCCTACGTTTCAGGATTACTGACGCTGGCGCTGGCGATCGTGACCGTTGTCGGGATGCTGGCCGCACCGTGGGTGATTATGGTCACTGCGCCCGGCTTTGCGGATACGGCAGACAAATTTGCGCTCACCTCTCAGCTTCTGCGCATTACCTTTCCCTATATCCTGCTGATCTCACTGGCCTCGCTGGTGGGAGCGATCCTGAACACCTGGAACCGCTTCTCCGTTCCGGCGTTTGCGCCAACCTTCCTGAACGTCAGCATGATCGGCTTTGCCCTGTTCGCCGCGCCGCATTTCAACCCGCCGGTGCTGGCGCTGGCGTGGGCGGTGACCGTGGGCGGCGTGCTTCAGCTGGCCTACCAGCTGCCGCACCTCAAAAAAATCGGCATGCTGGTGCTGCCGCGCGTCAATTTTAAAGATGCCGGTGCAATGCGCGTGATTAAGCAGATGGGACCGGCGATCCTCGGGGTCTCCGTCAGCCAGATATCGCTAATCATCAACACCATCTTTGCCTCGTTCCTGGTGTCGGGTTCGGTATCGTGGATGTACTACGCCGATCGCCTGATGGAGTTTCCGTCCGGGGTCCTGGGCGTGGCGCTGGGTACAATCCTGCTGCCGTCGCTGTCCAAAAGCTTCGCCAGTGGTAATCATGATGAATACTGCCGGTTGATGGACTGGGGTTTACGTCTCTGCTTCCTTCTTGCCCTGCCAAGCGCGGTGGCGCTGGGTATTCTGGCAAAACCGCTGACCGTTTCACTCTTCCAGTACGGCAAATTTACCGCCTTCGATGCGGCAATGACGCAGCGAGCGCTGGTCGCTTACTCCGTCGGGCTCATGGGGCTGATCGTCGTTAAGGTGCTGGCGCCGGGGTTCTACTCTCGTCAGGACATCAGGACGCCGGTTAAGATCGCTATCGTCACGCTGATCCTGACCCAGGTGATGAACCTGGCGTTTATCGGTCCGCTGAAGCACGCCGGGCTGTCGCTGTCGATTGGCCTCGCAGCATGCCTGAACGCCAGCCTGCTGTACTGGCAGCTGCGCAAGCAGGACATTTTCACCCCGCAGCCGGGCTGGATGCGTTTTCTGGTGCGCCTGGTGATTGCCGTTCTGGTGATGGCAGCCGCGCTGGTTGGCATGCTGTACGTGATGCCCGAGTGGTCGCTGGGAACAATGCCGTACCGCCTGATGCGCCTGATGGCCGTGGTCGCGGTAGGGGTTGTGGCTTACTTCGCCACGCTTGCGGTGCTGGGCTTTAAGGTTAAAGAGTTTGCCCGCCGTACGGCATAAACGAAAAAAGGGGAGGTCACCTGACGGTGCTCCCCGCTTTATGATTTGCCGCTACTGCTTCAAATCGAAATCTTTTTCCCGCCGGTAATACGCGCAGTAGCCGTCTGACCATCTGCTCCGTACAGTCCCGTCTCTTTATGAGGTTTTAGCACCTCAAGCGCCTGCTGGTTACGCACTATCTGTCCTTCAAGCAGCCAGCCGTTGTGTTGATTGAGTTCGCGCAGGTGCTGGGTTTTTTCTGTAATCGTCTGCCAACGTTCCACAATCTCATCATTTGCACCCGGTTTTGGATCCTGCTCGGCGCGTCGGTGCTGCTCGAGATAATCCAGCGTGGCCAGAAGCGAGCTTTTATCTTCCGTAATACGCTGCAGTGCGCTGCCGTTGATCTGACCGGAAGAGAGGTGCTGTTGTTCAGCATCCATTACCGTTTTCAGGTCGTTCAGGACAACCGTCATTTGATCCAGTATTTCTGACAGTCGACTCATACGGTTAGTTACTCTGTAAGAAACTCTGCGCGTCCTGAATCAGCGCGTCAGCGATTTTGCTGGTATCCATTTTCAGCTCGCCGTTACGAATTGCCGTTTTCAGCGCTTCGACACGTTCCATGTTGATATCGCCGCTGCCCGGCTGCATCAGCTTAGACTGAGCGTCGCTCAGGGTAACGCTGGTGCTGTTGGCCGTTGACGGTTTTTCGAGACGCGTTTTCTGTACTGGAACGTCATTCGTTTCGCGAGGTTGTACAGTGCTAACCGGTTTCAGGGCTGATGTACGATCAATGCTCATAGTGTTGTCCTCATCGAGGGTTCGCGGCGTTTGCGCCTGACATCATCATTAGTTGAATATTTATCGGCAGCCGCCGCCAAATCTTTAAAAAGATTATAGGTTAATCAGAATATTCCCATCAGCGCTGACGGTGCCGCTCACCACCTGGCCTGAGGACATTCTGACGCGGGCATTTTGCGCCACCGCGGCATTGTTCAATGCTTTCCCTTCACTGTTAATACTAAAGCCCTCTCCATTCGCCACCACCATCACCTGCTGGCCCGCTTTTACTCGCCAGGCCTGGCGCAGCATCGAGAGCTGGATGGCCTGGCCCGGCGCCAGATCGCGCAGGCTCACGGCATCCTGCGCCTGGTTAATATCGAGCATGGTGCGGGGCGGAAGCTGATCGAGGCGGCCGCGCTTCAACGTCACGCTATTGCTTTGCAGCACGCTTCCCCGGGCGACGGGAACCGCGGCGACAACATAATTACCCGTTGCCTGAACGGCAACCTGTAAATAGCGTTTTTCACTGGCGCAGCGCGCAAGCACGTTCACGTTGCCCCACAGCTTCGTCGTGCCGGTCACGGTGAAGGAAGGTTGTTCGCATGAGGGATACAGATTCGGCGGCGTGCGTACGGTGACTTTTACGTCATCGCTAAAGCCTTCCAGCTGCTGAGCAAAAAAAGCGGTGAGCCGATCCTGTAAGCCTTCGGCCTGCACCAGAGGGCTTAAGAATAACAAGGTTGCCGCCAGGCCACGTTTCATCGTCCGCATCGCAAGTTCCACCGTTACCAGAATGGTGAGGATTCTACCCGTAGTGGTTTTGCATCAACGCAATAAATAGCGACGCATTTTGCGCTTATTCCGTCGATAAGGGAGACGGGTTGAGATTTAAGCTGTGAACTGAAATTTTGCCATCAGCGGAGGAGACATGCTCGATAAACTCGACGCCGCGTTACGTTTTCAGCAGGAAGCGCTCAACTTGCGTGCCCAGCGGCAGGAAATTTTAGCCGCCAATATCGCTAACGCGGATACCCCTGGGTACCAGGCGCGCGATATTGATTTTTCCAGTGAACTTAAAAAAGTGATGGAGCGTGGACGTGCCGAAGGAACGGGTGTTGCACTGGCACTGACATCCTCTCGCCATATTCCCGCTCAGGCGATGACCGCGCCAACGACCGACCTGCTTTACCGTATTCCCGACCAGCCATCCCTCGACGGTAACACCGTGGATATGGATCGGGAACGCACGCAGTTTGCCGATAACAGCCTGCAGTACCAGACGGGCCTGACCCTACTCGGCGGACAAATTAAAGGCATGATGACCGTCCTTCAGGGGGGCAACTAATCCATGGCTTTGCTGAATATTTTTGATATCGCCGGTTCGGCGTTAACGGCACAGTCCAAACGTCTGAACGTTGCCGCCAGTAACCTGGCTAACGCCGACAGCGTCACCGGGCCTGACGGACAGCCGTATCGTGCAAAACAGGTGATTTTCCAGGTCGATGCTGCGCCGGGCGCGGCGACGGGCGGCGTGAAAGTCTCTGACGTGGTTGAGAGCCAGGCACCGGACAAGCTGGTGTACGAACCCGGTAACCCGCTCGCGGATGCCAGCGGTTACGTGAAAATGCCTAACGTGGATGTGGTGGGGGAGATGGTCAACTCCATGTCTGCCTCCCGGAGCTACCAGGCAAACGTCGAAGTGCTTAATACCGTGAAGAGCATGATGCTCAAAACACTCACTCTCGGCCAGTAAAGGAGACACGCATGTCCATCGCCGTAAATATGAATGATACGTCCAGCTCGGGCGTATCCGGCACGAGTTCGAGCAGCTCCCTGACGGGCAGCAGCGCTAACGACCTGCAAAGCAGCTTCCTCACGCTGCTGGTGGCTCAGCTGAAAAACCAGGATCCCACCAACCCGATGCAGAACAACGAGCTGACGACGCAGCTTGCGCAGATCAGCACCGTGAGCGGCATTGAGAAACTCAACACCACCCTCGGCTCTGTTTCTGGCCAGATCGACAACAGCCAGTCCCTGCAGGCTGCAAACCTGATTGGCCACGGCGTGATGATCCCAGGGACCACCGTCCTGGCGGGCAGCACCACCACCGACGGTTCGACGACCACGTCAACGACGCCGTTTGGCGTTGAGCTGCAGCAGGCGGCGGACAAGGTGACGGCGACGATCACCGACTCCACGGGTGCCGTTGTGCGAACCATTGATATCGGTGAGCTGAGCTCGGGCGTTCATACCTTCACCTGGGATGGCAGCATGACCGATGGCACGACGGCGCCAAACGGTTCCTACAAAGTCGCTATCAGCGCCAGCAACGGATCAACCCAGCTCGTGGCTCAGCCACTGCAGTTCGGGCTGGTGCAGGGCGTGATTAAAAGCAGCGACGGCAACAAGCTGGATTTGGGTACCTCCGGTACCACCACACTCGACGAAGTTCGGCAGATTATCTAAGCCTTTACACTTATCAGGAGTAAGTCATGGCCTTTTCTCAAGCGGTCAGCGGCCTGAATGCTGCGGCCACCAACCTGGACGTCATTGGCAACAACATCGCCAACTCCGCGACCTATGGTTTTAAATCCGGTTCTGCCTCTTTTGCAGACATGTTTGCCGGTTCCAAAGTCGGCCTGGGCGTGAAAGTCGCGGGCATCACTCAGGACTTTACCGACGGCACCACCACCAATACTGGTCGTGGCCTGGACGTTGCAATCAGCCAGAACGGGTTCTTCCGTATGGTCGATGCGAACGGTTCCGTGTTCTACAGCCGTAACGGCCAGTTCAAGCTGGACGAAAACCGTAACCTGGTGAACATGCAGGGTCTGCAGCTGACGGGCTATCCGGTGGCGGGCACGCCGCCATCGGTCCAGACGGGGGCCAACCCACAGCCTATTACCATTCCTAATACGCTGATGGCGGCTAAGTCGACCACCACCGCAACGCAGCAGATCAACCTGAACTCTACGGACGATATTCCGACGGTAGCGTTTGATCCGACCAATGCGGACAGCTACAACAAGAAGGGCACCGTCACGGTCTTTGACAGCCAGGGTAACGAACATAATATGAACGTTTACTATGTCAAAACCGCGGATAACAAATGGGATCTGTATACTCAGGATTCCAGCGTGGCCAGCTCCGGCTACAGCAAAGCGGCGCAGATGAGCTTCGACAGCAACGGTAATCTGTCAGGTGTGAATAACTACACCGCGCTGGGCACCACGCCGGAAACCTGGTCTCTGGACACTACCGCGAACACCACCCCGTCTATCAATATCACTACAGGCTCCGTGAGCGGCGCAACGCCCGCAACGTTCAATCTGAGCTTCCTGAACTCAATGCAGCAGAACACCGGCGCCAACAACGTGGTGGGTACCACCCAGAACGGCTATAAGCCGGGCGACCTGGTGAGCTACCAGATCAACGACGACGGCACCGTAGTCGGTAACTACTCCAACGAACAGACTCAGGTGCTGGGCCAGATCGTGATGGCGAACTTCGCCAACAACGAAGGCCTGCAGTCCGAAGGCGATAACGTCTGGTCTGCCACCCAGTCTTCGGGTGTTGCCCTGCTGGGTACCGCCGGATCCGGTAACTTCGGTACGCTGACCAACGGCGCGCTGGAAGCCTCAAACGTTGACCTGAGTAAAGAGCTGGTAAACATGATCGTTGCGCAACGTAACTACCAGTCGAACGCGCAGACCATCAAAACTCAGGACCAGATCCTTAACACGCTGGTTAACCTGCGTTAAGCGGCTGACGGGAAAGCGCAATGGATCACGCAATATATACAGCGATGGGCGCTGCAAGCCAGACGCTCAATCAGCAGGCTGTTACGGCCAGCAACCTGGCAAACGCCTCTACGCCTGGCTTCCGCGCGCAGCTTAATGCGCTGCGAGCGGTGCCGGTAGAAGGGCTTTCGCTGCCAACGCGTACGCTGGTGACGGCCTCTACGCCGGGTGCAGACATGACGCCAGGCCAGATGGATTACACCTCGCGTCCGCTGGACGTTGCCCTGCAGCAGGACGGCTGGCTGGCGGTGCAAACCGCTGACGGCGGCGAAGGCTATACCCGAAACGGTAATATCCAGGTGGATGCCACCGGGCAGTTAACGATTCAGGGCCATCCGGTGATTGGCGAAGCCGGTCCGCTGACGGTGCCCGAAGGGTCGGAGCTGACCATTGCTGCGGACGGGACTATCTCGGCATTGAACCCGGGCGATCCGGCGAATACCGTTGCGCCCGTCGGGCGTCTGAAGCTGGTCAAAGCGGAAGGCCGTGAAGTGCAGCGCGGCGATGACGGTATGTTCCGCCTGACCCAGACCGCACAGGCCACCCGCGGCGCGACGTTACAGGCTGACCCGAGCATTCGCGTGATGTCGGGCGTTCTGGAAGGCAGTAACGTTAAACCGGTTGAAGCCATGACCGACATGATTGCCAGCGCGCGTCGTTTTGAAATGCAGATGAAAATTATCAGCAGCGTGGATGAAAACGCGAGCAAGGCTAACCAACTTCTGGCTATGAGTTAACAGGACTCTTTATGATCAGTTCTTTATGGATCGCGAAAACCGGCCTGGACGCGCAGCAAACCAACATGGACGTGATTGCCAACAACCTGGCAAACGTAAGCACCAATGGTTTCAAGCGTCAGCGTGCTGTTTTCGAAGATTTGCTTTATCAAACCATCCGCCAGCCGGGTGCTCAGTCTTCTGAGCAAACGACGCTGCCGTCCGGTCTGCAGATCGGTACCGGCGTGCGTCCGGTAGCCACCGAGCGTCTGCACAGCCAGGGCAACCTGTCTCAGACCAACAACAGCAAAGACGTTGCTATTAAAGGGCAGGGTTTCTTTCAGGTGCAGCTGCCTGACGGCACCTCCGCCTATACCCGCGACGGCTCATTCCAGGTGGATCAAAACGGCCAGCTGGTGACGGCGGGCGGCTTCCAGGTACAGCCTGCGATTACCATCCCGGCTAACGCCCTGAGCATTACCATCGGACGTGACGGCATCGTGAGCGTGACCCAGCAGGGACAGGCCGCGCCGGTTCAGGTTGGACAGCTCAACCTGACCACCTTCATGAACGATACCGGTCTGGAAAGCATTGGTGAGAACCTCTACACCGAAACGCAATCCTCCGGTACGCCAAATGAAAGTACGCCGGGCCTGAACGGTGCGGGTCTGCTGTACCAGGGTTATGTCGAAACCTCTAACGTTAACGTAGCGGAAGAGCTGGTGAATATGATCCAGGTTCAGCGCGCGTATGAAATTAACAGTAAAGCAGTGTCGACGACCGACCAGATGCTGCAGAAGCTGACGCAACTCTAAGGTGTAGCCCGGCGCGGTAAACGCCGCGCCGGCTCCCTGTTTTCGAAGATGAAGGCAATGCAAAAAAACGCGGCGTTTCGTTATCCGATACTGACTGTTCTGGCCGTTACCCTCAGCGGGTGTGCCTGGATCCCGTCTAAACCATTGGTCGAGGGTGCGACTACCGCCCAACCCGTTCCCGGCCCTGCGCCTGTGGTGAACGGCTCTATTTTCCAGACCGCGCAGCCGATTAACTACGGTTATCAGCCGCTGTTTGAAGATCGTCGTCCGCGTAACGTTGGCGATACGCTGACCATTGTGCTGCAGGAAAACGTCAGTGCGAGCAAGAGCTCGTCGGCGAACGCCAGCCGCGATGGCAAAACCAATTTTGGCTTCGACACCGTGCCTCGTTATCTGCAGGGCCTGTTCGGCAATGCGCGCGCGGATGTGGATGCCTCTGGCGGCAATACCTTTAACGGAAAAGGTGGCGCGAACGCCAGCAATACCTTCAGCGGTACGCTGACGGTCACGGTTGACCAGGTTCTGGTTAACGGCAACCTGCACGTTGTGGGTGAGAAACAGATCGCCATTAATCAGGGCACTGAGTTCATTCGTTTCTCAGGTGTGGTTAATCCTCGCACCATTAGCGGTACCAACACCGTTCCGTCCACCCAGGTGGCGGATGCGCGCATCGAGTACGTCGGCAACGGCTACATTAACGAAGCGCAAAATATGGGCTGGCTGCAGCGCTTCTTCCTTAACTTATCGCCGATGTAAGCGAGGTGACCTATGTTTAAATTTCTCTTCGCCGTGGCGCTGTCTCTGGTGGCAACCGTTGCTCAGGCTGACCGCATCCGCGATCTCACCAGCGTGCAGGGCGTGCGTGAAAACTCCCTGATCGGCTATGGCCTGGTGGTGGGGCTGGACGGCACGGGTGACCAGACAACCCAGACGCCGTTCACCACCCAGAGCTTAAATAACATGCTTTCCCAGCTCGGTATTACCGTACCGACGGGCACTAACATGCAGCTGAAAAACGTGGCGGCCGTGATGGTCACCGCCTCCTTCCCGGCGTTCGCGCGTCAGGGGCAAACCATTGACGTGGTGGTTTCCTCTATGGGGAACGCCAAAAGCCTTCGCGGCGGTACGCTGCTGATGACCCCGCTGAAAGGGGTCGATAGCCAGGTTTATGCGCTGGCCCAGGGGAACATTCTGGTGGGCGGTGCAGGCGCTTCCGCGGGCGGAAGCAGCGTGCAGGTGAACCAGCTGAACGGCGGGCGTATCACCAACGGCGCGATCGTGGAACGCGAGCTGCCAACCCAGTTCGGCTCGGGAAACACCATTAACCTGCAGCTGAATAATGAAGACTTCACGATGGCGCAGCAAATTGCCGACACCATCAACCGCAGCCGCGGCTACGGCAGCGCTACCGCGCTGGATGCCCGTACCGTGCAAATCAGAACGTCTACGGGCAGCAGTAACCAGGTGCGCATGCTGGCGGATATCCAGAATATGGAAGTTAACGTTGCGCTTCAGGATGCCAAAGTGATCATCAACTCGCGTACCGGGTCGGTGGTGATGAACCGTGAAGTGTCTCTGGATAGCTGCGCCGTGGCGCAGGGTAACCTGTCCGTGACGGTCAACCGCTCCGCTAACGTGAGCCAGCCGGATACGCCGTTTGGCGGCGGCCAGACGGTGGTGACGCCGCAAACGCAGATTGATTTGCGCCAGAGCGGTGGCTCGCTGCAAAGCGTTCGTTCCAGCGCCAACCTCAACAGCGTGGTCCGCGCCCTGAATGCCCTGGGCGCAACGCCGATGGATTTGATGTCCATTCTGCAATCAATGCAAAGCGCAGGCTGCCTGCGTGCCAAACTGGAAATCATCTGATGCTGACCGATAGCAAGCTGTTGACCGGTGCCGCCTGGGATGCCCAGTCGCTCAACGACCTGAAAACCAAAGCAGGCAAAGACCCGGCGGCGAATATCCGCCCGGTTGCCCGCCAGGTGGAAGGGATGTTCGTGCAGATGATGCTAAAAAGCATGCGTGAAACCCTGCCGAAAGACGGCATGTTCAGCAGCGATTCTACGCGTCTCTACACCAGCATGTACGACCAGCAGATTGCGCAGCAGATGACCGCCGGAAAAGGCCTCGGTCTGGCTGACATGATTGTAAAACAGACCGCAGCCGCGCAGGGTATTCAGCCTGAGGACGCGCCGCAGCAGGTGCCGATGAAGTTCGACATTGAAACGGTGACCAGTTATCAGAATCAGGCGCTGACGCAGATGGTGCGTAAAGCGATGCCTAAGCCGTCGGCCGCCAGCGACGAGCCGCTGTCGGGCGACAGCAAAGACTTCCTGGCGCAGCTCTCGCTGCCCGCGCGCCTTGCCAGCGAGCAGAGCGGGGTGCCGCATCACCTGATCCTGGCGCAGGCCGCGCTGGAGTCGGGCTGGGGTCAGCGACAGATCCGTAAGGAAAACGGCGACCCGAGCTTTAACATCTTTGGCGTGAAGGCCAGCTCCAGCTGGAAAGGGCCGACGACGGAGATCACCACCACCGAATATGAAAACGGTGCGGCGGTGAAGGTCAAAGCCAAATTCCGCGTCTACAGCTCTTACCTTGAGGCATTGTCGGATTACGTCGGGCTGTTGAGCCGCAACCCGCGCTATACCGCCGTCACGCAGGCGGCCACGCCGGAGCAGGGCGCACAGGCGCTGCAAAACGCAGGATACGCCACCGATCCAAACTACGCGCGCAAGCTTACCAGCATGATTCAGCAGCTGAAATCAATGGGTGAGAAGGTCAGCAAAGCCTATAGCACAGATCTCGAAAATCTGTTCTGAAAGTTCTCAAGTCCCGGTGGCGGCTGCCGATAACCTTCATCAGGACTCGTGTCTGAAAGTATAAAAGGAACCCCCATGTCCAGTTTGATTAACAGCGCCATGAGTGGCCTCAGTGCTGCACAGGCGGCACTCAATACCGTAAGTAATAATATTTCAAGCTATAACGTGGCAGGCTATACCCGCCAGAATACCGTTCTGAGTGCATCGAACAGCACCCTGACCGGCGGCGGCTGGGTGGGCAACGGGGTTTATGTCTCCGGCGTGCAGCGTGAGTATGATGCCTTCATCACCAACCAGCTGCGCGCGGCGCAGACGCAGAGCAGCGGCCTGACCACGCGCTATCAGCAGATGTCAAAAATTGACGATGTGCTCTCTGACACCACCAACTCGCTCTCTACCACCTTGCAGGATTTCTTCACCAGCCTGCAAACGCTGGTCAGCAACGCGGAAGATCCGGCTGCGCGCCAGACGGTGATCGGTAAAGCGGACGGCCTGGTTAATCAGTTCAAAACGAACGATCAGTACCTTCGCGATCAGGATGCGCAGGTCAATACGGCGATTTCAACCAGCGTCGATCAGATTAACAACTATGCGAAGCAGATTGCCAACCTCAACGATCAGATTTCTCGTCTGACCGGGGTGGGTGCGGGCGCTTCGCCGAACGAACTCCTCGATCAGCGCGACCAGCTGGTGAGCGAGCTGAACAAGATTGTCGGCGTGGACGTGACCGTGCAGGACAGCGGCACCTATAACATCTCTATCGCCAACGGCTACACCCTGGTGCAGGGCAGCTCAGCCAGCCAGCTGGCGGCGGTGAAATCCAGTGCCGACCCTTCACGCACCACGATTGCCTATGTGGATGCGGCGTCTGGCAACGTAGAGATCCCGGAGAAGCAGATCGCTACCGGTTCCCTGGGCGGCCTGCTGACCTTCCGCTCTGAGGATCTGGATAAGGCGCGTAACACCCTTAACCAGATGGCGCTGGCCTTTGCCGACGCGATGAACACGCAGCACGAAGCGGGCTTTGACGCTAACGGCGATGCGGGTGGAAAACTGTTTGATTTCGGTTTGCCATCCGTGCTGAGCAACAGCAAAAACACCGGCAGCGCCGCGGTAACCGCGAGCGTGACGGACAGCTCGAAGGTGCAGGCGACCAACTACAAAGTTGAGTTCAACGGCACCGACTGGACCGTGACGCGTCTGTCTGACAAAACCAGCTTCACGGCCACGCCGGACGCCAGCGGCAACCTGGCGTTTGATGGTCTGAACGTTAATATCAGCGGCTCGGCGGACAAGAAGGACAGCTTCCTGGTTAAGCCGGTGAACGACGTCATCATGAACATGGACGTTGCGATAAGCGACGAGTCTAAACTGGCGATGGCGTCTGCGAAGGATAGCGGCGAAAGCGACAATACCAACGGTCAAAAGCTGTTGGATTTGCAGAGCGCGAAGCTGGTGGGCGGGAATAAAACCTTTACCGACGCCTACGCGTCACTGGTCAGTACGGTGGGGAGCACAACCGCGTCGCTGAAAACCAGCAGCGAAACCAAAGACAACGTGGTGACGCAGCTGACCAAGCAGCAGCAGTCGATTTCCGGGGTTAACCTGGATGAAGAATACGGCAACCTGCAGCGCTATCAGCAGTATTACCTGGCAAATGCGCAGGTACTGCAAACGGCGAGCACGCTGTTTGATGCGTTAATCAACATTCGCTAAGGCCGGGGTTAAAAAATGCGTATTAGTACTCAGATGATGTATGAGCAGAGCATGCGCGGAGTGACAAACTCCCAAAGCCTCTGGCTCGGCTATGGCGAACAGATGTCTACCGGTAAGCGCGTCAACCGTCCGTCCGATGACCCGATCGCCGCCTCGCAGGCCGTTGTGCTGTCGCAGGCGCAAACGCAGAACAGCCAGTATGCGCTGGCGCGTTCTTTCGCGACGACCAAAGTATCGCTGGAAGAGAACGTGTTATCGCAGGTCACGACCGCTATTCAGGCCGCGCAGGAAAAGATTGTCAATGCGGGCAACGGCACGCTGAGTGACGATGACCGTGCTTCGCTGGCCACTAACCTGCAGGGTATCCGCGATCAGCTGATGAACCTGGCAAACAGCACCGACGGTAACGGCCGCTACATTTTTGCGGGTTACAAAACGGAAGCTGCAGCCTTCGACCAGACCACCGGGAGCTATAACGGTGGGGATACGGCAATTAGCCAGCAGGTTGACTCCGCGCGTACCATGCAAATCAGCCATACGGGCGCGCAGGTGTTTGACACCTTTACCAGCAACGCGAAGCCAGAGCCGGATGGCAGTACGCCGGAAAAGAACCTGTTTAAGATCCTGGACAGTGCGATTGCTGCGCTGAATACGCCAATTGAAGGCGACGAGACCAAAGCTGAAGAGTTTACCGCGGCGATTGATAAGGCCAACCGTGGCCTGAGCAACTCGTTGAACAACGTGCTGACCGTGCGTGCCGATCTGGGTATCAAGCTGGATGAGCTGAGCAAGCTGGATTCGCTGGGCGATGACCGTGCGCTGGGACAAACTCAGCAAATGAGTAACCTGGTGGACGTGGACTGGAATTCGGTCATCTCTTCTTACTCTATGCAGCAGGCGGCCCTGCAGGCGTCTTATAAAGCGTTCAGCGATATGCAGGGCATGTCTCTATTCCAGATGAACAAGTAACATCTTGACCTCTTAGAACACGTTCTGAAACTGGGCGTGTTTTGCCTGCCCAATCCTTCTGGATTGGGCATTTTTTTATGCCGTTTTTACAGAGATTGAGCTAACGCGGGCGCTTTCAACCAGACGGATGACCAGCGCAATGGCTCCACATGCCGTCGCCAGCGCCACCACGCCAGGCCAGCCAGCCAGAGTATAAATTTTGCTTCCTAAAGCCGAGCCCAACGCCATACCGATGAATACCACCGTAAAGAGCAGGGCGTTCAGACGACCGCGGGCCTGCGGTTCAAGGCTGTAAACCAGGTTCTGGTGGGCCACCAGGCTGGACTGCAGGCCGAGGTCAAAACCGATGGCGGAAACAGCAATCAGGATAAGCTGCCCATGGACGCCCAGAGCCGGCATCAGGAACATCAGCGCAAATGAGACGGTCACGAGGATTGCACCTAGCTGAGTGACTTTCCCGGCGCCCAGTTTATCCGCCAGGCCCCCAGCCAGCGGAGCGGCCAGCGCGCCTGCGGCTCCTGCGATACCAAAACCACCCGCCACGGCACTGCCGAGGTGATAACGTTCCAGCAGCATGACCGCAAGCGTAGACCAGAAGGCGCTGAAGGCTACTGACAGGAAGCCCTGGGCCAGCGCTGCGCGACGCAGGGCCGGGTAACGACGCCACAGGTGTTCCATTGAACGCATCAGTGCCGGATAGCTCAGCGTGGAGTGGATAGCAAAGCGGGGGAGCACCACCCACATCACCGCACCGACAAAGGCGATGCTCGCGGCGGCCAGCTGATACATAACGCGCCAGCCATAGGCTTCACCCACGACGCCACTCACGGTTCTCGACAGCAAAATCCCCAGCAGCAGGCCTGTCATGACCGTGCCCAGGGTTTTTCCCTGTTTCCCTTCGGGGGCGAGAATAGCGGCTGCGGGAACGATATCCTGCGCCATGGTGGCGGCCATGCCGATCAGCAGGCTGGTCAGCAGCAGGGAATGAAGCTGACCGGTGAGGCTACAGCCCAGCAGAAACAGCGCCAGGGCCGCACTTTTTATCAGAATCAGCGTTCGGCGGTCATGACGATCGCCAAGCGGCAGCAGGAAGAGGATACCGAGCGCATAGCCCGCCTGGGTCAGGGTGGGAACTAACCCCATACCTTCAATGCTGAGGTGGAGGTCCACGCCCATCAGCGGAAGCAATGGTTGCGCATAGTAAATGGAGGCTACGCTGAAGCCAGCGCCCAGAGCCAGCATCAAAATCACCCAGCGGCTAACGGCCTGGGGAGCAGTGGTTGTGTTCATTAGAGATTCCTCATTCATTGTGTAGCGCTATTTTTTCTCAGTACAGCTTGCGGCGGTAGAAGGCCTGGTGGTAAAACGCTTATACGTTGAGCGTATGACCATTAAAAAATGAAGCGAAATGAACGTATAGACAGAGTGGAACTTATGCGAACCTTTGTTCGCATCGTGGAAGCGGGGTCGCTCTCTGCGGCGGCAAGGCAGCTTTCAACCACGCAGGCTACGGTCAGCCGCCGGTTGCAGTCACTTGAGGCGTTACTGGGCGTACGTTTGTTATTACGTACAACCCATACGACCCGCCTGACCGACGACGGCGAACGTTGCTACCAGCATGCCCGTCGGGTGATTGACAGCTGGCTGGCGCTGGAAGATGAGGTGGGGCAAACGGAAGACGAACCGGTAGGGGTGCTTCGCGTACGCGCCCCGCACGCGTTTGGCCAGGAGCAGCTGCTGCAGCCGCTAACGGCATTTTTGCAGCGTTACCCGCAGCTTTCCGTCGAGTGGATGCTGAATGATAAGTCGGTCGACTTTCTCGGTGACAACCTTGACTGTGCTATCAGAGTGGGGGCGGAGGTCGATCCGGCAACCGTCTCCGTGCTGCTGGCTGAAGTGCCGCGCTCGGTGGTGGCATCACCCGAGCTGCTGGAACGGTTTCCTGCCATAAAGGCGCCGGATGATTTGCAGGCGCTTCCCTGGATTGCCATCAGCACTTTTTATCAACGCCACGTGGAGCTGTTTTCGAGCGGCTCGACGAGCGCGGCACGTATCGCCATTACGCCGCGCCTGAGCACCGACAGTTTGTACGTAGCGCGTAATACCGCGCTCACCGGACTCGGCGTGGCAGTGGTATCAAGCTGGACGGTTAAGGAGGATATTCAGGCGGGGCGCTTAGTGCATATTCTGCCAGAGTGGCAGCCGGCGGCCTTGCCCGTTCATCTGGTTTATCCATGGTCGCGCTATTATCCGGCGCGTTTGCGGCGCTTTCTGGAGATGATGCGTCAGATCATGCCGGAGATTGCCGGCATGAGGAAACCTGAAAAGTAGCCATAAAAAAAGCCGACCCGGAGGTCGGCTTTTTACGTTAATGCCTGTTATTCAGCAGACTGCGGACGGGTTGCTGGCGCAGTAGCCTGGTGCGATGCACTGTGACCACCGGCAGAACCTTTGCCGTCAAAGTTGAATTCAGGACGAACCCAGTCGCTGTTGCGCGGTGCTTCTGGCACATACTCAGGCGCTGGGGCTCGCGTCATTGGCGCAGTCGCAACGTGAGCAGACGCAGGTGCAGACACAACCGGCTCTGGCTTCACGTCAGGTGCTTTCACCTCAGCGGCTTCACGTACGGGCTCAACGTCAACCTCGACTTCCTGAACGACTTCTTCAGTCACGGTTTCGACAACTACATCAGCAGCGTCTTCTTCCACGACTGCAGGCGTAGCGTCTTCCACAACCTCTTCGGCCACCGCGGTGCCTTCCTCGGCAATAAGCTGCGGTGCGGCATCAACCGGTGCAGCAATCACTTCAGGGTGCGACGTTACCACTTCTACGGCATGCGGTGCTTCTGCCTCAACAATCTGAGGTTCAACAACCTGAGGTTCAACAGCCTGAGGTTCAACCGACGCTGCGGCTTCAGTAACCACCTCTTCAACTGCCACGACAGGTGCAATAACCTCTTCGGTCACTGGCTGTTCTTCAACAACCTGCTCCGGGCGAGCAACCGGATAGCGGATCCAGACTTTGCCGGATGCCATTTCTGGCGATGCGCAGGCAATCGCTAACGGCATTGGAGACTGCGTTGGGTAACGCTCGTCGCGGTAACGACGACGACGCTGGCCGCTGACGCGCAGGTGACGTGGGGAACGACGTGAACGACGCGGCATGCCGGCGTTATCACGGCCTTCACCGTTTTCTTCCTGCTCAACGTTGTTTTCAACGACGGCCGGCAGGTCAACTTTTGCCAGCTGTGTACCGGTTGCGCTTTCGGCGACGTCAGCCGTAACGACTGCAGTCTCTTCCGTCGACTCGGTAGCATAGCGGACTTTCTGGTTCAGCTGACGCTGCTTACGACGCGGCATGACCTGAGTATGTTCTTCCTGCTCAGCGTCTTGCTTCTCAACAGGCTCTTCACGGTTCAGGGCTTTAACATCCTGCTGCGCCTGACGCTTCTCATCGTTTCGACGACGGTTACGTTCGCGGCGCGGCTGCTGCTCGTCACGCTGTTTGTTTTTCTCAGGCTCATCGCCCGCCTGCTGGCGAACTTCACGATCTTCAACGTTCTGCTGTTGTTTATCGCGACGGTTACGGCGGTTGTCTTCGCGCTGCTCACGGCCTTCGCTGTTGTCAGAACGGTTGTCCCGGCGCTCATTACGATCGCCACGATCGTTGCGGTCGCTACGGTCATTACGATCGCGGCGGTTGTTCTGGCGTTTACGACGATCCTGCTGACGCTCCGGCTTGGCTTCTTTCGGTGCTTCTTTCGGCTGCTCCGGCTGAACCTCTTCACCAGCAAACATTTTCTTCAGCGCGCCGAAGAAACGGCTCAGAAGGCCCGGCTGCTCTGGCTGAGCTTTCGTAGCTTCTGGGGCAGCAGGTTTTTGCGCAGCTGGCTTCGCGACAGGTTTTTCCTGGGCGATTTCGGGCGGTGCCTCCGGCATGATGAAGGTCGCTAATGCTGGCTGCTCAGGCAGTTTACGCTCGGCAGGCTCTTCATCGGACGGCAGTGCCATCTCTTCTTCATGCAGCTTCGGCAGCAGGTAGCTAAGCGTAGAGGTCTCTTCACCTTTGCGCACGCGCAGCACATGGTAATGCGGGGTTTGCATCTGATCGTTTGGAACGATGATGCAGCGAACGCCGCCCTGGCGCGCTTCAATCGCACTTACCGCTTCACGTTTTTCGTTCAGCAGGTAAGAGGCCACCGGCACCGGAACAATGGCGTGAACCTCTTTGGTGTTCTCTTTCAGCGCTTCTTCTTCAATCAGACGCAGAATAGACAGAGACAGTGATTCGTTATCACGGACGGTACCGGTGCCGGAGCAGCGCGGACAGACGTGATGGCTGGACTCGCCGAGAGACGGGCTAAGACGCTGACGTGACATCTCCAGCAGGCCAAAGCGAGAAATATGGCTGATCTGGATACGTGCACGGTCCTGGCGCACCGCTTCGCGCAGACGGTTTTCAACCGCACGCTGGTGGCGAACTGGCGTCATGTCGATGAAGTCGATAACGATCAGACCACCCAGGTCGCGCAGGCGGAGCTGGCGGGCGATTTCATCAGCGGCTTCGAGGTTAGTGTTGAAGGCCGTCTCTTCGATATCGCCACCACGCGTTGCACGCGCGGAGTTGATGTCGATAGCGGTCAGCGCTTCGGTTGTATCGATAACGATAGAACCGCCGGACGGCAGACGCACTTCGCGCTGGAAGGCGGATTCAATCTGGGATTCAATCTGGTAGTGGCTGAACAGCGGGATTTCACCGGTGTACAGTTTAATTTTGCTGGTGAAATCCGGACGACCCAGCGCAGCGATGTGCTGGCGGGCCAGCTCAAGCACTTTCGGGTTATCAATCAGAATTTCGCCGATGTCCTGACGCAGATAGTCGCGGAAGGCACGTACGATAACGTTACTTTCCTGGTGGATCAGGAACGGAGCAGGGCGGCTTTCTGCGGCTTTCTGGATGGCTTCCCAGTGCTTCAGACGGAAGCTTAAGTCCCACTGCAGCGCTTCGGCAGATTTGCCCACGCCTGCGGTACGAACGATAAGCCCCATGCCGTCCGGCAGCTCAAGGCTTGCCAGCGCTTCTTTCAGCTCGGTACGGTCATCACCTTCGATACGGCGAGAGATCCCCCCCGCACGCGGGTTGTTAGGCATCAGAACCAGATAGCTCCCCGCCAGGCTAATAAAGGTAGTGAGGGCGGCACCTTTGTTGCCACGCTCTTCTTTATCAATCTGAACAATAACTTCCTGACCTTCACGCAGAACATCTTTGATGTTCGGACGGCCATGAGCGTTGTAGTTTGCAGGGAAATATTCGCGGGCGATTTCTTTAAGAGGAAGGAAACCATGACGCTCAGCACCGTAATCGACAAATGCAGCCTCAAGGCTTGGTTCAATGCGGGTGATTTTACCTTTGTAAATGTTCGCTTTTTTCTGTTCGTGTCCAGGACTTTCGATATCCAGATCGTACAGGCGCTGCCCATCCACAAGGGCGACACGCAACTCTTCTTGCTGAGTTGCGTTGATTAACATTCTTTTCATCGTAACTTACTCGTTATTCTTACATTGACGACAAAGCTGCGGGCAAGGTGACGCTTTCCGGGGTATGAACCGATGGCCTCGTGTCTATTCACGTCGCCAACCTCACGGTTGTCGCTCGCTTAAGAGGCGCAGAGTGTCGGTTGCCTGTATTTCATACGGAAACACAGCGCAATTATCAGGGGAATTGCCTGGGAAAACTCTCCAGAAAACAATCCTTATACCGGGAAGTACTGCAACCCGCAGCCCGCTAACTGCCTGAAAGATCAATACGTCTTACGCCATTGCTGCGTGGATGATCGGTCAGACAAAATTGGTCATTCCGTCGACATCCTTACAAAACCCGGATTTAACGCGGAATACAACCTCATTATTCCACTGCTGGCCGGGTTATAGCAAGATGACTTTTACCAATTATCACCCGGTTACTCACAGTTTCTTCACTTCAACGTGGCAATTGGTTTAATAACCACCAAATCGATTGCGCGAAAGCGGAGTCATCCGGATAAAAGTAAATATAAGCATAGAAAAATGAGTGGCGCTAATGCCTGACGATATTTAGAATCGCCAACCATGAAAACAGAGACTCCAGCCGTAAAAATGGTTGCTATCGCGGATGACTACGCGGGGCAACGTATCGATAACTTTTTGCGCACCCAGCTGAAAGGTGTACCAAAAAGTATGATTTATCGCATCCTGCGTAAGGGCGAGGTGCGGGTGAATAAAAAACGCGTGAAGCCTGAGTACAAACTCGAAGCCGGTGATGAAGTGCGTATCCCGCCGGTGCGTGTTGCCGAACGCGAGGAAGAAGTGGTTTCACCTAAGCTGCAAAAGGTGGCTGCGCTGAATGATGTCATCCTTTATGAGGACGACCATATTCTCGTGCTGAACAAACCGTCAGGTACGGCGGTACATGGCGGCAGCGGGCTGAGCTTTGGGGTAATTGAAGGGCTGCGCGCGTTGCGCCCGGAGGCACGCTTCCTGGAGCTGGTGCATCGTCTTGATCGCGACACGTCCGGCGTGCTGCTGGTGGCGAAAAAGCGTTCTGCTCTGCGTTCTTTGCACGAGCAGCTGCGCGAAAAAGGGATGCAAAAAGATTATCTGGCCCTGGTTCGCGGTCAGTGGCAGTCCCACGTAAAAGTGGTGCAGGCACCCTTGCTGAAGAATATTTTGCAAAGCGGCGAGCGCATCGTGCGGGTTAACCAGGAAGGGAAACCGTCCGAGACGCGCTTCAAAGTAGAAGAGCGCTATGAATTCGCCACGCTGGTGCGCTGTAGCCCTGTGACCGGGCGTACTCACCAGATCCGCGTGCATACCCAGTATGCCGGGCATCCTATTGCCTTTGATGACCGCTACGGCGATCGCGAGTTTGATAAGCAGCTGGCGGGAACGGGGCTGTCGCGTCTCTTCCTGCATGCGGCCGCGCTGAAGTTTACCCATCCAAATACGGGCGAAATTATCCGCATTGAAGCGCCGCTGGATGAACAGCTGAAACGCTGTCTTAAGGTCCTGCGCGGCTAAGGTAAATGTAAAACGGCAATGTATATTGCCGTTTTTTATGTTTGCCCCCTCTCCCTGTGGGAGAGGGCCGGGGTGAGGGCATCGGGCCGCAGGGATCACATCGTCAGCGGATTACACTCTTCTCGCCTTAACATCTGACACAAGGCAATCAACGGTAACCCTACCAGCGTGTTGGGATCGCGACCGTCCAGCTTGTCGAACAGCGCAATCCCCAATCCTTCACTTTTAAAACTTCCTGCACAGTTGAGCGGACGCTCGCGGCGGACATAATCCACAATCTCTTGCTCGCTGAGATGGCGGAAGTGGACGTCGAATGGCTCGCATTCCGTTTGCAGATGGCCTGAGGCAGAGTTATAGAGCGCCAGGCCCGTATAAAAAGTGACGATGGTGCCACGCGCGCGCAGAAGCTGCTGGCAGGCGTTCTCTTCCGTATGCGGCTTGCCGGCGATCTCTCCGTCCAGTACGCAAACCTGATCGGAGCCTATAATCAAATGTGCGGGATAACGTGCGGCTAGCGATTGCGCTTTCTGCTGTGCGAGCCGTGTCACCAGATGTCGCGGCGATTCGCCCGGCTGGGGCGTTTCGTCAACCTCTGGCGCTGCGCATTCAAACGGGATCCCGAGCTTTTCCAGCAGCATTCGGCGGTAGGGTGAGGTGGAGGCGAGAACGAGATTTGGCATATTTTTATCACCAGATATAGCGTATCGATGCCAGCCATTTTAAACTACAGGCCGCAATGTGTGCGAATAATTGGCAAAAGGCAGCTCTGGTTGCCTTTTTCTTTGACTCTATGACGTTACAAAGTTAATATGCGCGCCCTATGCAAAAGGTAAAATTACCCCTGACTCTTGATCCGGTACGTACGGCTCAAAAACGCCTCGATTATGAAGGAATCTATTCTTCCGATCAGGCTGAGCGTATTGCCGCATCTGTAGTCAGTGTGGACAGTGATGTAGAATGCTCCATGTCGTTTGCTATCGACAACCAGCGCCTCGCCGTTTTAACCGGTGATGCAAAGGTGACGGTAACGCTCGCGTGTCAGCGTTGCGGGAAACCGTTTGTACAGCATGTTCACACAACGTATTGTTTTAGTCCCGTTCGTTCTGACGAACAGGCTGAAGCACTCCCGGAAGCGTATGAGCCGATTGAGGTTAACGAATTCGGTGAAATCGATCTTCTGGCCGTGGTTGAAGATGAAGTGATCCTCTCCCTGCCAGTCGTTCCGGTGCATGATTCTGAACACTGTGAAGTGTCCGAGGCGGACATGGTCTTTGGGGAACTGCCTGATGAAGCGCAAAAACCAAACCCATTTGCCGTATTAGCCAGCTTAAAGCGTAAGTAATTGAGGAGTAAGGTCCATGGCCGTACAACAGAATAAACCAACCCGTTCCAAACGTGGCATGCGTCGTTCCCATGACGCGCTGACTGCAGTTACCAGCCTGTCTGTAGACAAGACTTCTGGTGAGAAACACCTGCGTCACCACATCACTGCTGACGGTTTTTACCGCGGCCGCAAGGTAATCACTAAGTAATCACGCGCAAGCGTGATGAAGCTTAGTGAGGATTTCCCCAGGCAACTGGGGAAACACCAAACCAGGCAGTGACGACACCTTGACACGTCTAACCCTGGCGTTAGATGTCATGGGGGGAGATTTTGGCCCATCCGTGACAGTGCCTGCAGCATTGCAGGCACTGAATTCTAATTCGCAACTCACACTTCTTTTAGTCGGCAATCCCGACACAATCACGCCATTACTTGCAAAAGCTGACTTCGAACAACGTTCACGTCTGCAGATTATTCCTGCGCAGTCAGTTATTGCCAGTGATGCCCGGCCATCGCAGGCTATACGCAATAGCCGTGGTAGCTCTATGCGAATGGCGCTGGAGTTGGTAAAAGAAGGACGCGCGCAGGCCTGCGTCAGTGCGGGAAATACCGGTGCGCTGATGGGGCTGTCGAAATTATTGCTCAAGCCTATTGAGGGCATTGAGCGTCCGGCGCTGGTGACGGTATTACCGCATCAGCAAAAGGGCAAAACGGTGGTGCTGGATCTCGGCGCCAACGTGGATTGTGATAGTACAATGCTGGCTCAGTTTGCCGTGATGGGTTCGGTGCTGGCAGAAGATGTAGTGGGGATCCCTAATCCCCGCGTTGCGTTACTGAATATTGGTGAAGAAGAGACGAAAGGCCTGGACAGTATCCGCGACGCTGCGGAAATACTCAAACAGGTGCCTTCCATCAACTATATTGGTTATCTCGAAGCCAACGAGTTGCTGACGGGCAAAACGGACGTTCTGGTCTGTGATGGCTTCACCGGTAACGTTACGCTGAAGACCATGGAAGGGGTGGTGAGAATGTTCCTTTCTCTGCTGAAATCGCAGGGGGAGGGTAAAAAAAGGTCCTGGTGGCTCATTTTATTAAAGCGTTGGTTACAAAAAAGCCTGACGCGGCGATTCAGTCACCTCAACCCCGACCAGTATAATGGCGCCTGTCTGTTAGGATTGCGCGGCATCGTGATTAAGAGTCATGGTGCCGCCAATCAGCGAGCCTTTTCCGTCGCGATTGAACAGGCAGTGCAGGCGGTGCAGCGACAAGTCCCTCAGCGGATTGCCGCTCGCCTGGAATCTGTATTAGCTAAAAGTGACTGAGCGTACATGTATACGAAGATTTTAGGTACCGGCAGCTACCTGCCAAAACAAGTGCGTACCAACGCCGATCTTGAAAAAATGGTAGATACGTCTGACGAGTGGATTGTCACGCGCACAGGTATCCGTGAACGTCGTATCGCCGCACCAGACGAAACCGTATCCACCATGGGTTACGAAGCTGCTCAGCGTGCGCTCGAGATGGCTGGCATCGATAAAGAAGAAATTGGTTTGATCGTGGTTGCCACGACCTCTGCAACGCATGCCTTCCCAAGCGCAGCGTGCCAGGTGCAGAACATGCTCGGTATTAAAGGCTGCCCGGCGTTTGACGTCGCCGCAGCGTGCGCAGGCTTCACCTATGCGCTGAGTATTGCCGATCAGTATGTTAAATCTGGCTCCGTCAAATATGCGCTGGTTATCGGTGCTGACGTGCTGGCGCGTACCTGCGATCCAACCGATCGCGGCACGATCATTATTTTTGGCGATGGTGCGGGCGCGGTGCTGCTGGGGCAGTCCGAAGAGCCGGGCATCATCTCGACGCATCTGCATGCCGATGGCCGTTACGGCGAGCTGTTAACGCTGCCTAACGCCGACCGCGTAAATCCGGACAGCTCTATCTACCTGACAATGGCAGGTAACGAAGTGTTCAAGGTGGCGGTAACGGAACTCGCGCATATTGTCGATGAGACGCTGGAAGCGAATAATCTCGAACGCTCCGCGCTCGACTGGCTGGTGCCGCATCAGGCAAACCTGCGCATTATCAGCGCGACGGCCAAAAAGCTGGGCATGTCGATGGATAACGTTGTGGTGACGCTGGATCGCCATGGCAACACCTCTGCGGCATCGGTACCGTGCGCATTTGATGAAGCGGTACGCGATGGACGAATCAAACGGGGCCAGCTGGTCTTGCTTGAAGCCTTCGGTGGCGGTTTCACCTGGGGTTCCGCGCTGGTTCGTTTCTAGGATAAGGATGAAAAGATGACGCAATTTGCTTTTGTGTTCCCGGGACAGGGCTCTCAAACCGTTGGGATGTTGTCTGAAATGGCAGCAAACTATCCGATAATTGAAGAGACTTTCCGTGAAGCTTCTGATGCGCTGGGTTATGATCTGTGGGCGCTGACGCAGCAGGGTCCTGCTGAAGAGCTGAACAAAACCTGGCAGACTCAGCCCGCGCTGCTGACCGCGTCCGTTGCGCTGTGGCGTGTATGGCAGCAGCAGGGCGGTAAAGCGCCTGCGCTGCTCGCGGGTCACAGCCTCGGCGAATACTCTGCACTGGTCTGTGCAGGCGTGATTGCCTTTGCTGACGCCGTTCGTTTAGTGGAACTGCGCGGTAAATTCATGCAGGAAGCGGTGCCGGAAGGTACGGGTGGCATGTCTGCCATTATCGGTCTGGATGATGCCTCCATTGCGAAAGCGTGTGAAGAATCTGCTGAAGGGCAGGTGGTTTCACCGGTAAACTTCAACTCGCCGGGCCAGGTTGTTATCGCCGGTCATAAAGAAGCGGTTGAACGTGCGGGTGCCGCCTGTAAAGCTGCGGGCGCGAAACGCGCGCTGCCGCTGCCTGTGAGCGTGCCGTCTCACTGTGCGCTGATGAAGCCTGCAGCCGACAAACTGGCCGTTGAGCTGGAAAAAATCACCTTTAACGCACCGACGATTTCCGTTGTGAACAACGTCGATGTGAAATGCGAAACTGCGCCGGAGGCTATCCGTAACGCACTGGTTCGCCAGCTTTACAGCCCGGTACAGTGGACCAAAACCGTTGAGTTTATGGCGTCACAGGGCGTTGAGCATCTGTATGAAGTCGGTCCTGGTAAGGTCCTCACCGGTCTGACAAAACGTATTGTTGACACCCTGACTGCCTCGGCGATTAACGAGCCGGAAGCCCTGTCAGCGGCACTCTCGCAATAAAAGAGGAATACCATGAGTTTTGAAGGAAAAATCGCACTGGTCACTGGCGCAAGCCGTGGTATTGGCCGTGCAATTGCTGAAACACTGGTTGCGCGCGGCGCGAAAGTGATTGGTACAGCAACCAGCGAGAATGGCGCTAAAGCCATCAGCGACTATCTGGGTGCGAACGGTAAAGGTCTGGTACTGAATGTGACCGAGCCTGCATCTATCGAATCTGTTCTGGAAAATATTCGCGCAGAGTTTGGCGAAGTGGATATTCTGGTAAATAATGCCGGGATCACTCGCGACAACCTGTTGATGCGAATGAAAGATGATGAGTGGAACGATATTATCGAAACCAACCTGTCATCTGTATTCCGTCTGTCAAAAGCGGTAATGCGCGCTATGATGAAAAAGCGTCATGGTCGTATTATCACTGTTGGTTCTGTGGTTGGTACCATGGGAAATGCTGGTCAGGCTAACTACGCTGCGGCGAAAGCAGGTCTGATTGGCTTCAGTAAGTCGCTGGCACGTGAAGTTGCGTCCCGCGGTATTACTGTAAACGTTGTTGCTCCGGGCTTTATTGAAACGGACATGACGCGTGCGCTGACCGATGATCAGCGTGCGGGTACACTGGCAGCAGTTCCTGCGGGGCGTCTTGGCGACCCTAAAGAAATCGCCAGTGCGGTTGCATTTTTAGCCTCTGACGAAGCGAGTTACATCACTGGTGAGACTCTCCACGTCAACGGCGGGATGTATATGGTTTAACCACGATCGAAAATATTTGCGTTATTAGGGCGAATGGCCTCAAAATAACGTAAAATCGTGGTAAGACCTGCCGGGATTTAGTTGCAAATTTTTCAACATTTTATACACTACGAAAACCATCGCGAAAGCGAGTTTTGATAGGAAATTTAAGAGTATGAGCACTATCGAAGAACGCGTTAAGAAAATTATCGGCGAGCAGCTGGGCGTTAAGCAGGAAGAAGTTGTGAACTCCGCTTCCTTCGTTGAAGACCTGGGCGCAGATTCTCTTGACACCGTTGAGCTGGTAATGGCTCTGGAAGAAGAGTTTGATACTGAGATTCCGGACGAAGAAGCTGAGAAAATCACCACCGTTCAGGCTGCCATTGATTACATCAACGGTCACCAGGCGTAAGTGAACATCTCCAGGCGGTCATTCGACCGCCTGAGTTTTATCTTTTTTAGTCCCACGAATCTCTTTTTTTATCCCTCCCTGGAGGACAAACGTGTCTAAGCGTCGTGTAGTTGTGACCGGACTTGGCATGTTGTCTCCTGTCGGCAATACCGTAGAGTCCACCTGGAAAGCTCTCCTTGCCGGTCAGAGCGGCATCAGCCTAATCGACCATTTCGATACTAGCGCCTATGCAACGAAATTTGCTGGCTTAGTAAAGGATTTTAACTGTGAAGAGATCATCTCGCGCAAAGAACAGCGCAAGATGGATGCCTTCATTCAATATGGAATTGTCGCTGGCGTACAGGCCATGCAGGATTCTGGCCTTGTCATTACGGAAGAGAACGCTACCCGTATCGGCGCCGCTATCGGCTCCGGGATTGGCGGTCTTGGCCTGATCGAGGAAAACCATACATCTCTGGTGAATGGCGGCCCGCGTAAAATCAGCCCGTTCTTCGTTCCGTCCACGATTGTTAACATGGTGGCGGGTCACCTGACCATCATGTTTGGCCTGCGTGGTCCAAGCATTTCTATCGCTACCGCATGTACGTCTGGCGTACATAACATCGGCCAGGCCGCGCGTATCATTGCGTACGGCGATGCAGATGCTATGGTTGCCGGCGGTGCTGAAAAAGCCAGTACCCCACTGGGTGTTGGTGGCTTTGGTGCAGCGCGTGCGCTCTCAACCCGTAACGATAATCCTCAGGCGGCAAGCCGTCCGTGGGATAAAGACCGTGATGGTTTCGTGCTGGGAGACGGTGCAGGCATGATCGTACTGGAAGAGTACGAACACGCGAAAAAACGTGGCGCTAAAATTTATGCTGAAATCGTTGGTTTCGGTATGAGCAGCGATGCTTACCACATGACGTCACCGCCAGAAAACGGCGCAGGTGCTGCGCTGGCAATGGAAAACGCGATTCGTGATGCGGGTATTACCCCAGCACAGATCGGTTACGTCAACGCCCACGGTACGTCTACACCAGCAGGCGATAAAGCAGAAACTCAGGCGGTTAAGTCTATCTTCGGTGACTCTGCCCGCCGCGTGATGGTGAGTTCCACGAAATCCATGACCGGCCACCTGTTGGGTGCTGCGGGTGCAGTAGAGTCAATCTACTCTATCCTCGCGCTGCGCGATCAGGCTGTTCCGCCAACCATCAACCTGGATAACCCGGATGAAGGTTGCGATCTGGACTTCGTTCCTCACGAAGCGCGCCAGGTGAGCGGTATGGAGTACACCCTGTGTAACTCCTTCGGCTTCGGCGGCACTAACGGTTCGTTGATCTTCAAAAAGGTCTGAGTCTGTTCGTCCGCTCGCTAATAAAAAAGGTCCGCTTGTCGGGCCTTTTTTATTAAGCCTGGTCTTCTTGTCTGCCGCGAAACATCCTGCCAGACTGATCGCCCATGCATAAGGAGCCTCCATGTTTTTAATCAATGGCCTTGAGCAGGACTCTTTGCCTGCAAGCGACAGGGCAACGCAGTTTGGTGATGGCTGCTTCTCGACAGCACGGATCCTCGACGGCGCAGTATGCCTGCTCGACGCACATATCCTTCGCCTTCAGACCGCCTGCGAAACGTTGCTCATCCCCTTTACGCAGTGGGAAACGTTGCGCCACGAAATGCGCCTGATGGCAGCAGAAAAGCGCGTCGGGGTACTCAAAGTCATCATCAGCCGCGGCAGCGGCGGCAGAGGGTACAGCGGGGCTGACTGTGAACACCCCACGCGGATACTGTCCGTATCAGCCTATCCAGCCCATTACGCGCGCTGGCGTACAGAGGGTGTTGCCTTGTCACTTAGCCCTGTACGGCTGGGACGTAACCCTGTGCTTGCCGGAATCAAACATCTCAATCGTCTGGAGCAGGTGCTTATTCGTACTCATCTTGAGCAGACGGACGCCGATGAGGCGCTGGTTCTTGACAGCGAAGGGTTCATTACGGAATGCTGTGCGGCTAATTTACTCTGGCGGAAGGGTCGTGATGTATTCACGCCTTCACTGGAGCAGGCTGGGGTGAAGGGCATCATGCGACAGTTTTGTTTACAGCAGCTGGCACGCTCGGGCTTTCGCGTTGTCGAAGTTAGCGAAAGGGAAGACGCGCTGTTAACAGCCGATGAGGTGGTTATTTGTAACGCGTTGATGCCTGTTTTACCCGTACGCGCGTATGGCCAACAGCGTTGGTCGTCACGTGAACTGTTCCAGTTTTTAGCCCCGATATGTGAGCAAACCAGGTCGTCATGAAGAAAATGTTGCGCGTTGTTCTCCTCCTTATTGTTGTGCTGGGTATTGCCGGCGGAGCGGGAGTGTGGAAAGTTCGTCAGCTGGCGGACAGTAAGATCCTGATTAAGGACGAGACCATTTTTACCCTTAAAGCCGGCACCGGGCGTCAGGCCCTGGGTGAACAGCTTTACGGAGATAAGATTATAAACCGCCCGCGCGCGTTCCAGTGGCTGCTGCGCGTTGAGCCCGAGCTGGCACACTTCAAGGCCGGCACCTACCGTTTTACCCCTGACATGACCGTCAGAGAGATGCTACAGCTGCTGGAAAGCGGCAAAGAAGCGCAGTTCCCCCTGCGTTTTGTGGAAGGGATGCGCCTGAGCGATTATCTCAAACAGCTGAGAGACGCGCCGTACATCAAGCATACGCTGAAAGATGATAGCTATCAGGCGGTCGCCGAGGTGTTGAAATTTGAACATCCCGAATGGGTGGAAGGCTGGTTCTGGCCCGACACCTGGATGTACACTGCCGGTACAACGGACGTGGCTATCCTGAAGCGCGCGCATAAAAAGATGGTCGCAGCGGTGGAATCGGCGTGGGAGGGGCGCGTTGATGGTCTGCCTTATAAAGATCAAAACCAGTTCGTGACGATGGCCTCCATCATTGAAAAAGAGACGGCCGTTGCGGCAGAGCGCGACCGGGTCGCTTCGGTGTTCATCAACCGCCTGCGCATCGGCATGCGTTTGCAGACCGACCCAACCGTCATCTACGGGATGGGTGAAAGCTATACCGGTAAGATATCCAGAAAAGACCTGGAGACGCCAACGGCGTATAATACCTACGTGATTAGCGGCCTGCCGCCGGGCCCGATAGCAACACCGGGCGAAGCCTCTCTGCGAGCCGCTGCGCACCCGGCTAAAACACCGTATCTCTATTTTGTGGCTGACGGAAAAGGGGGGCATACCTTTAATACCAACCTCGCCAGCCATAATCGCTCTGTTCAGGACTATCTGAAGGCACTTAAGGAAAAAAATGCGCAGTAAATACATTGTCATTGAGGGACTCGAAGGGGCGGGTAAAACCACCGCCCGCAATGTGGTCGTTGATACGCTTAACGCGCTTGGCATCGCGGAGATGGTCTTCACCCGCGAGCCGGGCGGTACGCAACTGGCTGAAAAACTGCGCAGCCTGGTACTGGATATCAAATCCGTTGGCGACGAAGTTATCGCTGACAAAGCCGAAGTGCTGATGTTCTACGCGGCGCGCGTGCAGCTTGTAGAGACGGTTATCAAACCGGCGCTGGCGGAAGGTAAATGGGTCATTGGCGATCGTCACGATTTGTCGACGCAGGCCTATCAGGGCGGCGGTCGTGGTATTGATCGGGTCATGCTGGCGACGCTGCGCGATGCTGTTCTTGGTGATTTTCGTCCCGACCTGACGCTCTATCTGGACGTGACGCCGGAAGTGGGCCTCAAACGCGCGCGCGCGCGCGGCGAGCTGGACCGTATAGAGCAAGAGTCTTTCGACTTCTTTAACCGCACCCGCGCACGCTATCTGGAACTGGCCGGGAAGGACAGCTCCATTCGTACCATTGATGCAACGCAGTCTTTAGACGACGTAACGCGCGACATCCAGCATACCGTGACGCAGTGGGTTCAGGAGCAAAAGGCATGAAATGGTACCCATGGTTGCGCCCCCATTTTGAACAGCTGATTAACAGCTATCAGGCTGGTCGGGGGCATCATGCGTTACTGATTCAGGCATTGCCGGGAATGGGCGATGATGCGTTAATTTATGCCATCACCCGTTTTCTGATGTGCCAGCAGCCAGAAGGGCATAAAAGCTGCGGTAAATGCCGCGGCTGCCAGCTGATGCAGGCCGGCACGCATCCGGACTACTACACGCTGGAGCCTGAAAAAGGCAAAAGCACGCTTGGTATTGATGCGGTGCGTGAGGTCAGCGAGAAGCTTTACGAGCACGCGCGTCTGGGCGGCGCAAAGGTGGTCTGGCTGAACGATGCTGCGCTCCTGACTGAAGCAGCCGCCAATGCGCTGCTCAAAACGCTGGAGGAACCGCCGGAGAAAACCTGGTTTTTCCTGTCATGCCGGGAGCCCGGGAGATTACTCGCCACGCTGCGCAGCCGCTGTCGCCTTCACCACCTCGCGGTACCTCAGGAGTCCTGGGCGTTGACCTGGCTTGAGCGTGAAGTGACGGTGTCACAGGGTGCGGCATTAGCTGCCCTGCGCCTGAGCAGCGGTGCTCCGGCGGCGGCGCTGGCCCTGCTGCAGAAAGACGTCTGGTCTCAGCGCGAAGCGCTCTGCCGTGCTGTCGAATCCGCTGTCGACAGCGGCGACTGGCTGAGCGTGCTGCCTGCGCTCAATAGCGATCGCGCGGCCGAGCGCCTGCACTGGCTGGCCGCCTTGCTGCTGGATTCGCTCAAGACCCAACAGGGAGCCACGCTCCTGAGCAACCCTGACGTCTGGCCGCTGTTGAATACGCTGGCGAACCGCCTGTCTGGCAGCTCTCTGCGCGCTATCCTTCATGACGTTTGCCAGAGTCGCGAACAGCTTTTAACGGTGACCGGTCTTAATCGCGAGCTTTTACTGACCGACCAGCTGCTGCGTATCGAACATTACCTGCAACCCGGCGTGATACCGCCTGTTTCCCATCTCTGAGAGAGACATTATGTTTTTAGTCGACTCACACTGCCATCTCGATGGCCTGGATTACCAATCTCTGCATAAAGACGTCGACGACGTGCTGGCGAAGGCCGCCGCTCGTGACGTGAAATTTTGCCTGGCCGTGGCGACCACGCTGCCCGGCTATCGCGCAATGCGTGAGCTGGTGGGCGTTCGCGAAAACGTCGTTTTCTCATGCGGCGTGCATCCGCTGAATCAGGACGAAGCGTATGACGTGGAAGCGTTACGTCGTCTGGCGGCGGAAGAGGGCGTGGTGGCGATGGGGGAAACCGGGCTGGATTATTTTTACACGCCGGAAACGAAGCCGCGCCAGCAGGAGTCCTTCCGCAACCATATCCGCATTGGCCGCGAGCTGAAGAAGCCTGTTATCGTGCATACCCGTGATGCCCGAGCCGATACGCTGGCAATCCTTCAGGAAGAAAAGGTGACGGATTGCGGGGGCGTACTACACTGTTTCACAGAAGACAGAGAAACGGCGGGTAAGCTGCTTGATTTAGGCTTTTATATCTCGTTTTCGGGGATCGTGACGTTCCGTAACGCGGAGCAACTGCGTGATGCTGCGCGTTATGTCCCGCTCGATCGTATTCTGGTGGAAACAGACTCGCCGTATCTGGCACCGGTACCGCATCGCGGTAAAGAGAACCAGCCAGCCATGACGAGAGATGTGGCTGAGTATATGGCCGTTCTGAAGGGCGTCAGCATCGATGAGCTGGCACGCACCACGACCGAAAACTTCGCAAACCTGTTCCACATCGACCCCGCCCGCCTGCAATCTGTCTGATACGCCTGTTTTTTTTAGGCTCGTAATTAATAAGTAAAGCGAGTAAAGTTCACCGCCTCATTTAGGGCGGTGATGGTGTTTTTAGACACATCCAGAAATGCTTTTTGTAAATATCTGAAAGTTTTTCGGCCGTCTTAAGCTGAAACGTGATAGCCGTCAAACAAACTCAGAGGGATTTATTTTACTCTGTGTAATAAATAAAGGGCGCTTAGATGTCCTGTCCACGGCACGGTACTCCCCCCGGGCCAATGCGTGAAAAACGTAAAAAAAAGCACAAATACTCAGGAGCACTCTCAATTATGTTTAAGAATGCATTTGCTAACCTGCAAAAGGTCGGTAAATCGCTGATGCTGCCAGTATCCGTACTGCCTATCGCAGGTATCCTGCTGGGTGTCGGTTCTGCTAACTTCAGCTGGCTGCCAGCCGTAGTTTCCCACGTGATGGCAGAAGCAGGCGGTTCTGTTTTTGCTAACATGCCGCTGATCTTCGCGATCGGTGTTGCGCTGGGCTTCACCAACAACGACGGCGTATCTGCGCTGGCGGCGGTTGTTGCCTACGGCATCATGGTGAAAACCATGGCTGTGGTTGCGCCTCTGGTTCTGCATTTACCTGCTGAAGAGATCGCGGCGAAACACCTCGCTGATACCGGTGTTCTCGGCGGTATCATCTCCGGTGCGATTGCAGCGTATATGTTCAACCGCTTCTATCGCATCAAGCTGCCTGAGTATCTGGGCTTCTTCGCGGGCAAGCGTTTCGTTCCGATCATCTCTGGTCTGGCGGCGATTTTCACTGGCGTGATCCTGTCCTTCATCTGGCCACCAATCGGAACTGCAATCCAGACCTTCTCTCAGTGGGCGGCTTACCAGAACCCGGTTGTAGCGTTCGGTATCTACGGCTTCATCGAGCGTTGCCTGGTACCGTTTGGTCTGCACCACATCTGGAACGTTCCATTCCAGATGCAGATTGGTGAATACACCAACGCAGCAGGACAGGTGTTCCACGGCGATATCCCACGTTACATGGCGGGCGACCCAACTGCAGGCAAACTGTCTGGCGGTTTCCTGTTCAAAATGTACGGTCTGCCGGCCGCTGCGATTGCAATCTGGCACTCTGCTAAACCAGAGAACCGTGCAAAAGTGGGCGGTATCATGATCTCCGCAGCGCTGACCTCGTTCCTGACCGGTATCACCGAGCCGATCGAGTTCTCCTTTATGTTCGTTGCGCCGATCCTGTACATCATTCACGCGGTGCTGGCTGGCCTGGCGTTCCCAATCTGTATCCTGCTGGGTATGCGTGACGGTACGTCGTTCTCTCACGGTCTGATCGACTTCATCGTTCTGTCCGGTAACAGCAGCAAACTGTGGCTGTTCCCAATCGTGGGTGCGTGCTACGCCGTTGTTTACTACACCGTCTTCCGCGTGCTGATTAAAGCACTGGACCTGAAAACCCCGGGTCGTGAAGATGCGTCAGAAGACAGCAAATCAGCTGCAACCAGCGAAATGGCTCCGGCTCTGATCGCAGCGTTCGGCGGTAAAGAAAACATCACTAACCTGGACGCGTGTATCACTCGTCTGCGTGTGAGCGTTGCTGACGTCGCAAAAGTTGACCAGCCTGGCCTGAAGAAATTGGGCGCAGCAGGTGTTGTTGTTGCAGGTTCTGGCGTTCAGGCCATCTTCGGGACGAAATCCGATAACCTGAAAACAGAAATGGATGAGTACATCCGCAACAGCTAGGTTGTTAATTGGGGAGACTGAGGCAGCCGAATGGCTGCCTTTTTTATTTGTGCGGCCGGTTAAGCGCAGCGTCATCCGGTGAGAAGCGCGCAAAGAAAAGGGAGCCATTTGGCTCCCTTTTAATACGTCTGCGCGATCAGAACTGATAGCTTGCGGTCACGCTCACGTTGCGCGGTTCGCCGTAAACCAGTGAACCCTGAACGTTTGTGTCGTAAGTCTTATCAAACAGGTTATTCAGATTTCCCTGTATGGAGAAGTTCTTCGTTACCTGGTAACGCGTAAACAGGTCAACCAGCGCATAGCTGCCTTGCTCAGCGCGCCATGTGCCGTAAGGCGTGGCAACGTCGCTGTAAACACGGTTTTGCCAGTTAACACCGCCGCCTACGGTCAGCGCAGGCATAGCCGGGAGACGGTAGCTGGTGAACAGTTTAACCGTGGTGCGCGGCAGGTAAGGGTTAACGTCTTTACCTTCACTGTCGTCAGCAAGGTAGCGCGTGGCGCCGAAGGTCATCTGCCAGTTATCCGTCAGCGCGCCGTTAATTTCGAACTCAACGCCTTTACTCACGGTGCCGTCTACGCCTTCATACGCAGTATCGGTTGAGCCCTGAATCACGCGGCCGGTGCTTTGCGCGACGTTATCCTGCTCGATACGGAAAATCGACAGGGTCGTGGTGAGGCGGCTGTTCATCCAGTCTGACTTCAGGCCCACTTCATAGTTATTGCCGGTAATCGGGTCGAGATATCGCCCCGAGCTGTCACGATAATTTTGAGGCTGGAAGATAGAGGTATAGCTGGCATAAGCCGACCAGTTATCATCAATGTCGTAGACCAGTCCGGCATACGGCGTGGTATGGTTTTTCTCCATACCGTAGGTCATCGTATCGACGCTCCAGTTTGTATAGCGTGCACCGATGATCAAATGCAGCGGGTCGCCCAACGAAATGCGCGTCGCCGCGTACAGCGATTTCATATTCGTTTTATCGTCCTGGGCCAACGACTGCGATCCCCAGTTGGTTTCCGGGAAATTGCCGTCATAGTCATAGAAATTACCGAAATCATCCGGATAGACGTTTGCCCAGGCGTTAGTGTAGCGATTAGTCTGACGACTAAAGCTCCCGCCGAACATCACCGTATGCTGACGACCAAACAGCTCGTAACCGCCGTCTGCAAAGAGATCGACCGCATCAACCTTACGTTTACCGCTGTTCCAGCCCGTGCCGCCAATGTAGCCGTAATCCGGGCCATAGTTCGAATAAGGCCCTACCAGCGTGCCGGTGGCTTTGTCCACGTACGCATCCAGGTACATGGCTTTACTGTCGAATTTGGCTTCGGTATGCGTCGCATTCAGCGTTGCCTGCCAGGTATCGGCAAAGCGCTGCTTAAAGGTGGCAAACACCTTATTGAACTCTTTATCGTTATAGGCCCAGTCAGGCGCTGTGCTGTGGGCGCGATCGTAATGCCGTACGCTACCGTCCGTGTTCCAGCGCGGCAGGCCGCCCCACGTCTGGTTATTCACGTCGATACGTTGATATTCGTAACCCGCAGAAAATGACGTCGTCTCGCCAAGGTCTGCATCAATAATGCCCGAGAAGAAGGTTTTCTTTTGATTGTAGTTATCAAGCCAGGAGTCGTTATCCTGATAGCCCGCCACGATGCGGCCGCGCAAATTGCCGTCGTCCGTAAGCGGGCTTTGCAGATCCATGACGTAGCGCTGTTTGTTCCAGCTACCATATTCCGCGGACAGATTGCCTTTGAATTCGCGGCTGGTGGCATGTTTACGCACCATATTGATCGCTGCCGACGGGTTGCCCGTGCCCGTCATCAGGCCGGTTGCACCGCGGACCACTTCAACACGCTCGAATAGTGCAGTATCCGAGAGGGCATCCCCCAGGTTCCACCGTGATTCAAAGTAGGTGGGAATACCGTCGATCATGTAGTTATCGATCTCAAAACCACGTGAGTAGTAGCTGCTGCGATCGGAATCCGCGGTGTTTTTGCTGATGCCCATGGTGTTATCCATCACGTCTCCCAGCGTTTGAAGCTGCTGGTCTTCCATGCGTTGTTCACTCACGATGGAGACAGACTGAGGGATATCGCGCTGGATCATCTGCATTTTTGTGCCGATGGAGGTGGATTTAACGCTGTAATCCTGCTCCTCGCTGGAAATGCCGGACTGAGACGTGCCGTCAACAACGAGTGTCTCCTCGTTTGGTGCGGCGAAACTTACGGCTGGCGTCAATGCCATAGCAATGCAGGCTGCCAGCAACGAAGGTGTTGCGGCAGGCTGGCGTTGCCCATCCCTGGTGTGATTAATGAAAGACATCATCAAACCCTTAATGAATGGTGAAGTGGTGTGCTTCAGTCCCGCTAGCACGGGCTGAGGTCATTTTCTATGTTAAAAATGCGCATGGAAATGCAAATGCGAAATATACGCATTGTGATTAGCGCTGTAAACAGATGTTTCTGGCCAAAATGAAATGAAGTTTCAGGTCGTAAACCGGTGAGAGCGGTCACTCTCCCGCCAGCCGGCGGGCAATCAGGAAAGAAAACAAGGGAGAAGGTTGAAAGGACAGGAGAAAGTCGCTCATACTCTTGAGTTGTATCACACAGAAAAACAGACAATGTGTGTGAGTAGCGGACGCACCACGCCAGATTAAACAGAAAAGGAAAAGGTCATGGCTGAAGAAACGATTTTCAGTAAAATTATCCGCCGCGAAATTCCGTCGGATATCGTCTTTCAGGATGAGCTGGTAACGGCTTTTCGGGACATTTCACCTCAGGCGCCGACGCACATCCTTATCATTCCAAATATTCTGATTCCTACCGTTAACGACGTTAAAACCGAGCATGAGGTGGCGTTAGGCCGTATGCTTACGGTGGCCGCGAAAATTGCCGAGCAGGAAGGTATTGCTGAAGACGGCTATCGTTTGATCATGAACTGCAATCGCCACGGCGGTCAGGAAGTTTATCATATCCACATGCATCTTCTGGGTGGACGTCCACTGGGTCCGATGCTGGCACATAAAGGTCTTTGATATGTTAAGTGGGCGTATTGCAGCGCTGATATTAACGCTGGTGATGGTAGGGTGCAGCTCGCGTCCTGCGATCCCGGTTAGCGATGAACAGACGCTGGTGATGGAGTCCTCAGTTCTTGCTGCAGGCATCACGGCAGAGCAGCCTTCGCTGACCATCAGTGAAATCCAACCTTCTGCTTCCTCTACGCTCTATAACGAAAGACATGAGCCAGTGACGGTGCATTACCGCTTCTTCTGGTATGACGTTAGAGGTCTTGAAATGCACCCGCTTGAGGCACCGCGCAGCGTGACTATTCCAGCGAGATCGTCGGTCACACTCTATGGCAGCGCCAACTATCTGGGTGCGCATAAGGTGAGACTTTATCTTTATTTGTAAGGGGTGAACCTTGATTAAAAATATGAGCCGCTATGCGCTCGTGACAGCTTTTGCACTGTTCCTTGCTGGGTGCGTGACGCGCACGGAAGAACCCGCGCCTGTGGATCAGGCTAAACCGGGAACGGAACAGCCGGCCCAGCCAACACAGCCTGTGCCAACGGTGCCGTCCGTACCGACGATCCCGGCGCAACCGGGTCCAATTGAACATCCGGACCAGACGTCCCAGCCTGCGCCGCGCGTCCGCCACTTTGACTGGAACGGCGCAATGCAGCCGATGGTGGGTAAAATGCTGCAGGCACAAGGCGTGACGGCGGGAAGCGTTCTGCTGGTGGACAGCGTGAATAACCGTACCAACGGTTCGCTAAACGCCGGTGAAGCAACGGAAACCTTGCGTAACGCGCTGGCGAACAACGGTAAATTCACGCTGGTCTCCACGCAGCAGCTAGCGGTAGCCAAGCAGCAGCTGGGCTTATCGCCACAGGACAGCCTGGGTTCGCGCAGCAAAGCGATTGGTATTGCCCGTAACGTTGGCGCACAGTATGTGCTGTATTCTAACGCTACCGGTAACGTCAATACCCCGACGCTGCAGATGCAGCTGATGCTGGTTCAGACAGGCGAAATTATCTGGTCAGGTAAAGGTGCCGTTACGCAACAATAACTGCACCCGTGCAGAGATTCTGACGCGCTATTTTCCACAGTATCGCCTTATCGCGCCGCAGGCCCACTCCGGGCTTGGCGGCGCGAGTTGCATTATAGAGCAGGGCGGGCATCGTCTGGTATTGCGTCAGAATCACGATCCCCTGGCGCCAGCCTCCCATTTCCGCCGTCAGTTTCGCGCGCTCAGTCGCCTGCCTTCTTGTCTCGTGCCGAAGCCGGTCTTTTATGAGCAGGGCTGGATGGCGGTAGAGTACCTTGCGGGCGAGATCAAAAGCGCGCTACCGGATACCCCAACGCTCGCCTCGATGCTGTATCATCTGCACCGTCAGCCCTGTCTGGGGTGGCGGGTTACGCTTTTGCCGCTGCTGGAAAAGTACTGGCAGCAGGCGTCCCCTGACAGACGAACGTCCTTCTGGCTGGCGCGGCTTAAGCGGCTGCGCAAAGCGGGCGAGCCACGGCCACTGCGCCTCTCTCCGTTACACATGGACGTTCATGCCGGGAATATCGTGCACACGCTGACGGGCGTCAGGCTCATTGACTGGGAATACGCCGGCGATGGAGACGTCGCGCTGGAGATGGCGGCGGTCTGGATGCCTGATGATGGCTCGCGCGAGCAGCTTATTATGGCCTATGCCCGCAGCGCGCAGATGAATCCATCGAGGCTGACAAACCAGGTCAGACGCTGGCAACCGTGGGTGCTTATGCTGATGGCGGGCTGGTTTGAAATGCGCTTTCAGCAGTCAAAAGATAAACAATTTATTACGCTGGCAGATGACGTCTGGCGTCAGTTACAAACTAAAGGATAAGAGAGGTTCGTGTGGGTCCAGTCATGTTGGATGTTGAAGGGTTTGAGCTGGATGCGGAAGAGCGCGAAATTCTTGCGCACCCGCTGGTTGGTGGTCTGATCCTGTTTACCCGCAACTATCACGATCCGGAGCAGCTGCGCGAACTGGTTCGCCAGATCCGCGCCGCATCGCGCAATCATCTGGTGGTGGCGGTGGACCAGGAGGGCGGACGCGTGCAGCGTTTCCGCGAGGGGTTCACCCGCCTGCCTGCCGCTCAATCCTTTGCCGCGCTGCTGGGTACCGAAGAGGGCGGCAGGCTGGCGCAGGATGCCGGCTGGCTGATGGCGAGTGAGATGATTGCCATGGATATCGATATCAGCTTCGCCCCCGTACTGGATGTCGGGCATATCAGCGCCGCAATCGGTGAGCGTTCGTACCACGACGATCCGCGCATTGCGCTGGCTATGGCGACGCGCTTTATCGACGGAATGCACGATGCGGGCATGAAAACTACCGGTAAGCACTTCCCGGGGCACGGGGCCGTGACCGCCGATTCGCACAAAGAGACGCCGCGCGACCCGCGCCCGGAGGCCGAAATCCGCGCCAGAGATATGTCGGTGTTTCGTTCGCTAATAACCGACAATAAGCTTGATGCCATTATGCCCGCGCATGTCATCTACAGCGAGGTGGATCCGCGTCCGGCAAGCGGTTCGCCGCACTGGCTGAAAAAGGTGCTGCGCCAGGAGCTTGGGTTTAACGGCGTGATTTTCTCTGACGATCTTTCAATGGAAGGGGCGGCGATAATGGGCAGCTACGCGGAGCGCGGTCAGGCATCGCTGGATGCAGGTTGCGATATGATCCTGGTCTGCAATAATCGTAAAGGCGCGGTCAGCGTGCTGGATAACCTGTCGCCGATCAATGCAGAGCGTGTTACACAATTGTATCATAAAGGTTCATTTAGCCGTCAGGAGCTGATGGACTCTGCGCGCTGGAAAACGATTAGCGCCCAGCTTGAAGCACTGAACGAGCGCTGGCTGGCGCACAAAGCCAGCCTGTAAACCCTCCCGGAAGGCGTAGCGTGGTGAGAAGACAATGATCATCTATTTACACGGTTTTGACTCAAACAGTCCTGGTAATCATGAGAAGGTGCTGCAGCTGCAGTTTATCGACCCGGATGTACGGCTGATCAGCTACAGCACGCGCCATCCGAAGCATGACATGCAGCATTTACTCAAAGAAGTTGACAAGATGTTGCAGCTCAACGTCGACGACCGGCCGCTGATTTGCGGCGTGGGGTTAGGCGGGTATTGGGCCGAGCGCATCGGGTTCCTGTGCGACATGCGCCAGGTGATCTTCAACCCCAACCTGTTCCCCGACGAGAACATGGAAGGCAAGATCGATCGCCCGGAAGAGTATGCTGATATCGCGACAAAATGCGTCAGTAACTTCCGTGAAAAGAACCGCGATCGCTGTCTGGTGATCCTCTCGCGCAATGACGAAGCCCTCAGCAGCACCCGCGCCGCGGAGCTGTTGCATCACTACTATGAGATCGTCTGGGACGAAGAGCAGACCCACAAGTTCAAGAACATCTCTCCTCATCTGCAGCGTATTAAGGCCTTTAAAACCCTGGGCTAAGAGTCGCTCTGAAAACACAAAAGCTCGGCCGCGCAAGCGAGCCGGGCTTTATTTTTGTCCAGAATTGTCTACTTTTAAGCCATCAAAACTTGATGCATATCAATTTTGGTATGACCAATGCGCCTGACGTGTTATTCTCAATTCACCTGAATGGTTTCAGTGCTGTAACCTGTTGTTAATTAAGGGTTATTTTTATAACTTTTAATTAACAATTGGTTAATAATTTGAGGGGGTCACGTTGACTACGCCATTGAAAAAGATAGTGATTGTAGGCGGTGGAGCTGGCGGGCTGGAGCTGGCAACACAGCTGGGCAAGAAGCTGGGTCGCGGTAAGAAAGCCAAAATTACGCTGGTGGATCGTAACCACAGCCACCTGTGGAAACCGTTGCTGCACGAAGTGGCAACCGGCTCTCTGGATGAAGGCGTTGATGCGCTGAGCTATCTGGCGCATGCGCGCAATCACCATTTCCAGTTCCAGCTGGGCTCCGTGGTGGACATCAACCGCGAGAGTAAAACCATTACGTTGGCAGAGCTGCGTGACGATAAGGGCGAGCTGCTGGTGCCCGAGCGCAAATTACCGTATGACACGCTGGTGATGGCGCTGGGCAGTACCTCCAACGACTTCAACACGCCTGGCGTAAAAGATCACTGCATCTTCCTCGATAACCCGCATCAGGCGCGTCGTTTCCACCAGGAAATGCTAAACCTGTTCCTGAAGTACACCAACAACATGGGTGCTAACGGCAAGGTCAACATCGCGATTGTTGGCGGTGGCGCGACGGGCGTTGAGCTTTCTGCTGAACTGCACAATGCGGTGAAACAGCTGCACAGCTACGGCTATAAAGGGCTGACCAACGACGCGTTAAACGTGACGCTGGTGGAAGCGGGCGAACGTATACTGCCTGCGCTGCCGCCGCGTATCTCCGGTGCCGCCCACAGCGAGCTGACCAAGCTGGGCGTACGCGTTCTGACCCAGACGATGGTGACCAGCGCGGATGCCGGTGGCCTGCATACCAAAGATGGCGAGTACATCGAAGCGGATCTGATGGTCTGGGCGGCAGGTATCAAAGCGCCTGATTTCATGAAGGATATCGGCGGGCTGGAAACGAACCGTATTAATCAGCTGGTCACGGAGCCTACGCTGCAAACCACGCGCGATCCGGACATCTACGCGATTGGTGACTGTGCATCCTGTGCGCGTCCTGAAGGGGGCTTCGTTCCTCCGCGTGCTCAGGCTGCGCACCAGATGGCAAGCCTGGTCCTACACAACATTCTGGCGCAGACCAAAGGCAAACCCATGAAATCTTACGTCTATAAAGACCATGGGTCGCTGGTGTCGCTCTCGAACTTCTCTACCGTCGGCAGCCTGATGGGTAACCTGATGCGTGGCTCAATGATGGTAGAAGGGCGTATCGCACGCTTTGTCTACATCTCCCTGTACCGTATGCACCAGATCGCGCTGCACGGCTATTTCAAAACCGGCCTGATGATGCTGGTGGGCAGAATTAACCGCGTTATCCGTCCGCGCCTTAAGCTGCACTAATCCTCTCTCCCTCCGGCCATCCGGAGGGATTTTTAGCACATCGTGCTGCACATCTCCAGTTGAGTGCTTAAGAGTTCTCTTAAAGCGAAAATCCCACTCCGTTTTGATCCTTTATCTTATTGGCGAACGCCCTTCTTCATCGCAAAATTGTTACCAATAGCAACAAAGGAGGAAGTCCCGTGAATAAATCTATGTTGGCGGGTATAGGGATTGGCGTCGCTGCTGCGTTAGGTGTGGCTGCAGTTGCCAGTCTCAATGTACTTGATCGCGGCCCGCAGTACGCGCAGGTAGTGTCCGCTACCCCGATTAAAGAGAGCGTTAAGACCCCTCGTCAGGAGTGCCGCAACGTAGCGGTAACCCATCGTCGTCCGGTACAGGATGAAAACCGCATTGCCGGTTCCGTTCTGGGGGCCGTCGCCGGTGGCGTGATTGGCCATCAGTTCGGCGGCGGTCGCGGTAAAGACGTTGCGACGGTCGTCGGCGCGCTGGGGGGCGGTTATGCCGGCAACCAGGTGCAGGGCGCAATGCAGGATAACGACACCTACACCACGACCCAGCAGCGCTGTAAAACCGTCTATGACAAGTCGGAGAAAATGCTGGGCTACGACGTGACCTACAAAATTGGCGACCAGCAGGGCAAAATCCGCATGGATAAAGACCCGGGTACGCAAATTCCGCTGGATGGGAACGGCCAACTGGTACTGAACAACAAAGCGTAAAATAGCTGTACTCTGCATTTAGCTCCTCACGCGCTCAGGCTGAGGAGCTTTTTTTCGTTTAGAAGGTAAGGGCGTAGTTCAGACCAAAGGTGCGCCCGCGTCCTTTGTATTCATACAGCGCAGCGTTGCCGTAGGTCGGGCTATACAGCAGCGGCGCGCGCTGGCCCCAAACGGTGGTGTACTGTTTATCCAGCAGATTTTCGATACTGAAAGACACTCTTCCCAAAGGAAGCTGGTAGCTGCTGAGGAAATCGACGGTGTTGTAGCCATCAATTTTATTCCCGGCGGCATCGCTCAGGTCGAAGGTTTGCTGCATCTGAATACGCAGTGACCAGGGCTCTGGCGCCCAGCCGACATAGGCTGTCGCTTTTGACGGTGACGCCTGAGTGACATCCCATTTCTCCCACGAGCCGTTGGACTTGATTTCCGATTTCACCACGTTGACGTTCCCCCCTACGCTCCAGGCGCTGTCAGGGATGAAGTAATCCACCGCGCCCTCCACGCCATAGATACGGCGCTTAAGCGAATTCACGTCGATGGTCATGTCGCTGCGGTTAATATCGACTGATTTGTCTGAAAGCGAGTAGTAGGCGGCAAGCTGCGTGCGCAGATTATTGCCGGTGTAGCGCCAGCCCAGCTCATAAGAATCTACCTTGATGCCTTCAAGTTTCGCATCATTCGGGTTCACGCTTTTCAGCAGGGCCAGATGACCCTGTGCATCGGCTTTTGCGTACGAACCGTTGCCATAGTATTTGCCCGGGTCCGGCAGCTCAACGCCCTGAGAGAAGTTAAACCAGACCTGCTGCTGTTCGGTGATATGCGCAAGGATCCCGGCGTTGAACAGGACATTGTCATAATCGGTCTTCCCGCCGGGAATGGCGTCAGCCGAAGTGGCTTTACCGGTGGCAATCGCCTGCTGTTGTGAATAGGCGATAAAATCGTCGACGCGGTTCTCAGTCCACTGATAGCGAACGCCGCCGCTCAGGGTGAAAATATCATTGATGTCGTAGCTGTTTTGCAGGAAGGGGGCAACGTTAGTGATGCTGTACCCAGGGTATCGACCGGTATTGTATTTGGACGCGTTGTTCATCCCGCCAGACGGTACCGAGTTGGCCAGGTCGAAGAACATCTGATTGGAATCGAAGGTCTCGCGATCGGCATCAAGCCCCCACGTTACCTGCCAGCCGTCCAGCGGCGTGCTGTTCAGCGTCAGTTTTGCACCGTACTGGTCGGTGTTTTGCTCTGACGCGGAGAAGCTGGTAATGGTTTTTGTCTTCTGATCGACGGCCGGGAAAGGGTAGAAGCGCAGGGATTCATCGCGATAGTAAATTTGCCCGACCAGCTCCTGTCCCCAGAAGTCTGAATCGGAGTACTGCAGGCTGATCAGGTGGCGCTCGGTACCTGGAATGCGGTCGGAGCTGAATCCGCTGCGGGTACGTGCCGTCCCGTTCCCGAGTACCGCACTCATGTTCTTATCAAGATAGAGGCCGTAGTCGTCATCGCCCTGGCTTTTATAATACTGGGTGACCACCTGCAGCTGGCGCGTCTCATCAATTTCGATCGTACCCGTTCCCATCACGTCGAGACGATCCGAGTGCTGTAAGCCGGTCTGGGTATTATCAAAGGTGAGGGCATCACCGTTGCCGTCGTACCAGCCGCCGAAACGCTGATACGCCACGGAAAGGCGTCCCGAGGCGTGGTCATTCCCGCCGCTGACCGCTGCTGCTACGCGCTCGTCGCGATCGTTACTGTTGTTAAAGCCCGTCTTGCTGCCCAGCTCCAGATCGACCTGCGCCTCCGGCTGACCCTTTTTGGTTACGATGTTGATCAGGCCACCCGTGCTGCCACCGCCGTAGAGTGCGGTTGAACCTGAAATGACTTCAATATGGTCGACGTTGAAAGGGTCGATAGCGTCAAGCTGGCGGCTGTCGGTGCGCGAGGAGTTCAGGCGCACGCCGTCCACCAGCACCACGATGGCCCGACCGCGCATATTCATGCCGTAGTTGGTTCGCCCCTGGCTGCTAACATCCATCCCCGGGATCAGCTGCCCGAGAATATCCTTGAACTCTTTGCCTCCCTGGACCTGTTGTTCAATCTCCTGGCCTTCGATAATCCACGTTGTCTGCGCCATTTCCGCCACGGTGCGGTGGCTACGGTTGGCGCTCACAACCAGGTTATCTTCGTTCGTTTGTTCAGCGTAAAGCGGCATTGCTATAGCCAGCAACACCGGGTTGAGCACCCAGAGGCTCTTCTTCATCATCATTCCTTATTGAGCATTCGCCCTTTTTATTGGCAGGTCATTGTGCAAGAAACAAAAAATGCAAATGCGAATACTGCCGATAATGAAAACCATTATCAACCTGAGAAAAATAAGGGGGTTGGGGGAAAATCAGAGAAGGAAAAAGAGGAGAGAGGGCGGCGAACCGCCCTGTGAATCAGAGTTTCAGTAGTTCAGGCCACAGACGCAAAGTGGTCTGGGTAATGCTCTGCAGTTTGTCCAGACTTGCCCCTTCACGGGCGCTGATCGACATGCCCTGCAAAATACAGCTCAGATATTGTGATAGCTCCTGCGGACGACAGTGCGCCGGAATTTCACCGCGCTGCTGGCGCTGCGTCAAGAACGTGCTCAACGTCTCTTCCTGCATCGCATGGCGCGATTTCACCGTGTTGGCGATCTCTTTTGACGATGCCGCAAGGGTGGCGGAGGTATTTATCATAAAACAGCCTGCAGGCGTGTCTTTGCTGGTGAAACAGGTCGCGACGGCGCAGAAATAGTCCTGCAAGGCCTGTTCGACGCTTTTCTCTTCACAGAACAGCTGGGCTTCATGCTTTGCCGCAAAGCGGGTGATGTATCTGTCCAGCACCGCCCTGAACAGCCCCTCTTTATTCGTGAACTCCGCGTACAGCGTCGGCGCCTTGGCGCCGGTGGCTTCTACCAGATCGGAAAGCGAGGTCGCTTCATATCCATGTTGCCAGAAGAGTGTCATGGCCTTATCGAGCGCCGCATCCCTGTCGAACACTTTTGGTCGGCCACGGCTTTTCTTCGCACAACTCGTAACATCGGTTGTCATTTGCCGTTGGTCCTCAGTTGGTTTGTTGAATGACCATTATAAAAATAAACCCCATCCGGAACCAGCGCTCAATTCTTAAAAATAAATAAATCATATCGGTATGAATTATAAAGAAAATAAAATTAACTTAACGGTCATTATAAAAACATGTTGACGTGTGACGTGGATCACATCTATCATTTACCTATCGATCGTTAAGTAATTAACTTACGACCTCCAAATTCATCTGCCTAAAGGTAAAAATCATGAAAAACGTAAAAACCCTGATCGCTGCTGCCGTACTAAGCTCAATGTCATTCGCAAGCTTCGCTGCTGTTGAAGTACAGTCCACTCCGGTTGACCAGCATAAAGTGGGGACCATCTCTGCAAGCGCGGGGACTAACCTGGGTTCCCTGGAAGATCAGCTGGCGCAAAAAGCCGAAGCTATGGGTGCAAAATCATTCCGTATCACTTCAGTGACCGGTCCGAACACCCTGCACGGTACAGCCGTCATCTACAAATAAGCGTAACGACACCCTCCGCTATGCTTATGCCACTGCAATAAAAAACGCCCTGCTCGTGCAGGGCGTTTTTCGTTGTGTCTTACATCGACTGTTGGCCAACATTGTGGTGCCGGGTAACGTCCGTCGGCATGCCGGAGCGAGCTGACATGGCGCGTTCCATAACCGTGCTATCCGTGCCGGCATCTGTTTTGAAACTCACCATGGCGGCATTAAGATTGATCGGCAGGGTCTGCGGATCGTCATCAATGTTTTTCGATAACGGCTGGTGGATTTCTACCAGGCGCACGCCGCCCGGCTCTACGGAGGCTTTGATCGGCGTATTGATGATATTCACTTTCGTACCCGGCGTGATGACGTTGTAGAGCTTTTTGATATCGTCATCGCGCAGGCGGATACAGCCGGAGCTGACGCGCATGCCAATGCCAAAATCGGCATTCGTTCCATGCAGAAGGTAGACCCCACCGTAAGCGGCGAGGCGTATCGCATGGTGACCCATAGGATTGTCCGGACCTGCCGGAACCACGGCAGGCAGGTCTATTCCCTGCGCTTTATAGCGCGCACGAATGTTGGCGGTGGGAGTCCAGGTGGGGTTGGCACGTTTATCCGACACGGTGGTTACCATCGTTGGCGTGAGCGTATCGCCCCCCAGCTGACCAATGCCGATCGGGTAGACGGTCACTTCATTTTTACCCGGCGGGTAGTAATAGAGGCGCAGTTCAGCGAGGTTGATCACCAGCCCCTCGCGCGGCGCGTCCGGTAAAATGGTCTGCAGCGGAATGGTCAGTACGCTACCCGCGCGCGGCACGTATGGGTCAACGCCGGGGTTGGCCTGCAGAAGCGCCAAAAAGCCAACGTTATATTTTTTAGCAATCGCTTCCAGCGACCCCCCATTGTTCTCAACCACGTGAAAGCGGTTTTGCCCGACGACGTTGCTGCCGGCAGGCGGAAGTGGCCAGGTATTGGCACGCGCCGGGAGGGCTATAGCCACCGTTGCGGCCAGCGCAAACAGGGCTATCCAGCGGGTAAAACGCGAAGAGGTCATCATCACCACAATCCATATAAATGATAAGGTTATTGTCTTATAAATATTCATGATAATTATGGCTAACAGGCGTGTCGGGAAGATCGGGGGAAGTGCAAAGAGTTTGTAAATTGTCACCCCCGGGAGCGTTTCACTCGCGGGGGGGACAGGCCGATTACGCGATGGCGTTCTCTTCCAGCTGGCGCATAAAGTTGCGTACCCAGTCCATGCGGGTTTTGCGTTCCGCCAGATCCTGGGTGAATTTCAGGCGCGTCGGTCCATCCAGACGGAAGTGCTGCGGCTGTTTTTGCAGCAGGCCAATCAGCCACATCGGGTCAACGTGGTTTTTCTCTGCAAACTCAATCGTGCCGCCTTTTTCGTTTCCTTCAAGCTTGCGGATGCCCAGCTTCTGCGCCTGCTGACGCAGCCGGGCGATATCCAGCAGATTCCTCGCCGCATCCGGCAGCAGCCCAAAGCGGTCGATCAGCTCGACCTTGATCTCTTCCAGCTCATTTTCCTTTTTCGCACTGGCGATACGCTTGTAGAACGACAGGCGGGTATTCACATCAGGAATGAAATCATCCGGCAGCAGGGAAGGCATGCGCAGTTCGACCTCGGTTTGCTGGCTGGTGAGATCTTCCAGGGACGGCTCGCGCCCGGCCTTCAGGGCATCGACGGCGTTTTCCAGCAGCTCCATGTACAGAGAAAAACCGATGGTTTCCATTGAGCCGCTCTGGTCTTCGCCCAGCAGCTCACCGGCGCCGCGGATCTCAAGATCGTGCGTCGCCAGCGCAAAGCCCGCGCCCAAATCCTCCAGCGAGGCGATGGCTTCCAGACGCTTTTGCGCGTCGGTCGTCATCGCTTTCGGGTGCGGCGTCAGCAGCCAGGCGTAGGCCTGATGGTGCGAACGCCCGACGCGTCCGCGAAGCTGGTGTAGCTGCGCCAGGCCGAAGTGATCCGCACGTTCGATGATGATGGTGTTCGCCGTTGGAATGTCGATCCCGGTTTCAATGATGGTGGTACACACCAGCACGTTGAAACGCTGGTGGTGGAAATCGTTCATCACCCGCTCCAGCTCGCGCTCGCGCATCTGCCCGTGACCGATGGCAATACGCGCTTCCGGCACCAGCTCCGCCAGCCTGTCCGCCGCTTTCTGGATGTTTTCCACATCGTTATAGAGGTAGTAGACCTGACCGCCGCGCAGCACTTCACGCAGAATGGCCTCGCGCACCACCAGGTTGTCGTACTCGCGAACGAAGGTTTTCACGGCCAGGCGGCGTGCAGGCGGCGTCGCGATAATCGACAGATCGCGCATGCCGCTCATCGCCATATTCAGCGTACGCGGGATCGGCGTTGCGGTCAGGGTCAGGATGTCAACGTCGGCGCGCATGGCCTTGATTCGCTCTTTATGACGAACCCCGAAGCGGTGCTCTTCGTCGACGATCAGCAGCCCAAGGTCTCTCCACTTCACGTCGCTTTGCAGCAGCTTGTGGGTGCCGATCAGAATATCGATCTTGCCTTCGCTGGCCTGTTCCAGGATCTGCGTCTGCTCTTTAGCGCTGCGAAAACGCGACAGCATCTCGATGCGCACCGGCCAGTTGGCAAAGCGGTCGCGGAAGTTGTCGAAGTGCTGTTGGGCGAGAAGGGTGGTCGGCACCAGAACCGCCACCTGCTTGTTATTCTCCACGGCCAGAAAAGCGGCGCGCATCGCCACTTCGGTTTTGCCGAAGCCCACGTCGCCGCACACCAGCCGGTCCATCGCCAGCGGCTGACACATGTCGCTCAGCACCGCGTTGATGGCCTGCGCCTGATCCGGGGTGGTTTCAAACGGGAAGCTGTCGCAGAACAGCTGATACTGCTCTTTGTCGTGTTTGAAAGCGTAGCCCGATTTGGCCGCGCGCTGGGCGTAGATATCCAGCAGCTCGGCCGCCACGTCGCGCACTTTCTCTGCCGCTTTCTGACGCGCGCGCGCCCAGGCGTCGCCGCCTAGCTTGTGCAGCGGCGCATTATCCTCAGCACCGCCCGCGTAGCGGCTGATCAGATGTAAAGACGACACCGGCACATAGAGTTTGGCGTCGTTGGCGTAGGTCAGCATCAGGTACTCGCCCTTAATACCGCCCGCTTCAAGGGTGGTCATTCCCTGATAGCGACCAACGCCGTGTTCAAGGTGAACAATTGGCTGGCCCGGGTGCAGCTCGGCCAGGTTGCGGATCAGCGTGTCCGGGTTGATGGTCCGGCGGCTGTCCTGACGTCGGCGCGCGACGCGCTCGCCCAGCAGATCGCTTTCGCAGATCAGCGCGATGTTGTTGAGCTTATCAATAAACCCGTGCTCGGCGGCACCGATCATCAGGTAGCGTCCGGTACCGCTGGCCTCGCTCAGACGCTGGATGCGCTTGGGCGCTACTTTGATGCGGCCCAGCAGTTCGCCCAGCGCTTCGCGGCGGCCTTCACTCTCAACGGAGAACACCACCGGTCCGGTAAAGGACTCGAGGAACTTGCGCAGATTATCCAGCGGGGATTTCTGCTGCGCCTGAACGGAAAGATCCGGCAGCGTCTGGAAGGCCAGGTTGGTATTGGCGGCTTTATCCGCCAGTGAATCGGTTTTGAGCTGCACTCGCGGCCAGCGTTTCAGCTCCGCGTTCAGCTCGTCGGTGCGCAGCCACAGCGTTTCCGGCGGCAGAAGTGGACGCATAGGATCCACGCCCCGGTTCTCAAACCGGGCACGGGTCTCGCTTTCAAAGCGTGCGGCGCTGGCGTCGATATCGCCGGTGTTCACAATCAGGGTATTCGCCGGGAAATAGCTGAATAGCGCCGGCAGCGGCTCGTTAAAGAACAGCGGCTGCCAGTACTCGATCCCGGCAGGCAGCGTGCCTTTGCTGACCTGCTGATAAATGTGTTCGGCATCGCGCTTTACGTCGAACCTGTCGCGCCACTGGCTGCGGAACAGTTCGACGGCGGTTTTGTCCGTTGGGAATTCATGCGCGGGCAGTAAGTTGATGGAGTCCACTTCTTCCAGCGTGCGCTGGGTGTCGGCGTCAAACACGCGCAGGCTGTCGATCTCATCATCAAAGAAGTCCAGGCGATACGGGCGATCGCTGCCCATCGGGTAGAGATCCAGCAGCGCACCGCGCGTGGCGTACTCCCCGTGCTCCATGACCTGATCGACGTGGCGATAACCCGCGCCATCCAGCTGGGCGCGAAGGGCATCGCGCGACAGGCGCTGGCCTTTTTTCATCACCAGGGCGTGACCGTGGAGATAGCTGTGCGGGCAGACGCGCTGCATGAGGGTATTGACCGGAACAATCAGCACGCCGCGCTGCATGGTCGGAAGCTGATAGAGCGTCGACAGGCGCGAGGAGATGATCTCCTGATGCGGGGAGAAGCTGTCGTACGGCAGCGTTTCCCAGTCGGCGAGGCTGAACACCAGATTATCGGTGAACTGGCGAATTTCATCGTGCAGGCGCAGGGCATTTTGCATATCCGGTGCAACCAGAATGACCGGGCCAGGATGTCGCTCAGCGATTTCTGCCACCAGCGTGGCGCAGGCTGCCCCCGTGAGTTCACCCAGCTGGCGCTGGTCGCCCGCTTTGACTGGCAAGGAATAACGATAGTGTTCAGGCATGGCTATGTCAGAGTCTCTTATGGATATACCCACAGTATTGGGGCATATCTCTGATACGCAATGCCTTTATTATCCTCGATCGTTTTGCATTAGCAAACCGTAACCGCACGGAGGGAAAACACGCCCCCGAAACAGGGGGCGTGAAGCGGGCTAGCGCGTCGCTGAAAGCGGCGAGAGCCGGGCGGGAGGGGAGAAGAACAGGTCGCCGAACAGCGCGGTAGAGAGCTTACGTGCTCCCAGCCCCACCAGCGTGCAGACCAGCAGGCTGACAAACGGATAGACCAGAATCAGCGTTAGTTCGGCCCAGACCGGCCAGTATCCGGCATTCATTTCACCGATCAGGATCAGGCTGAACGCCTCAATCAGGATGCGGTGGGTGGTGTAAATGGCGATAGTGTTGGAGCCCACCACGTTCAGCAGGTTGCCGGGGTGAACGGCATAGCGTTGCTCAAGGCTGTAAAAGAGCTTCATGATCAGCACAATCGACAGCAGGGAGAGCAGCAGCGGGACGTTAGCAAACCATAGCGCCACGGAGACGGCGCCGAACGCGATCGCCGCCAGCCAGACGCGACGCATCTCCAGCCCTTTCATCCACGTCATGAGCTGTGCGCCGTACCACGCGCCCATGCTGTAGTAGATCATATTACGTACGACGCTGTTCATTCCCCACCACGGAAGCGGCAGGAAGTTAATCGCGACGCTCGCCAAAGCCAGAAGGCCCAGCATCGGCAGCTTCCAGCGGCTCAGCAGTTTGCACAGGGTGAAATAGACCACCAGCGCGTACAGATACCACAGGCTGGTGCTGGCGGTGAGCATGCCGCGGATAAAACCGGCTAGCGAGTCGGCATAGGCCGCATTCGAGGAGGTAGCCAGCTCGCGCTCGGGAGCGAGCCAGGCGTTGAGGTGGCTTAGCGCCTGCCACTGTAAAACGCCCCACAGCGCCAGGACCCAGACAATGCTCCAGATCCGCTTGTCGAGGCTGGTGCGCCAGTCTACCTCATCGATGTAGCGTCGAATCAGGTAGCCAGATATAAAGAAAAACACCGGCATGCGGAACGGCGCGAGATAGAGGTTAAAATAGACCCAGCATTTGGCGAGAAGGCCAGACAGCGGGTGCTGCAGCCCGTTCAGATGAGGATAAAAGGTGATAACCGAGTGGTAGATCACCACCAGGCAGATGCACAGCCCTTTTATCTGATTAATCCATAATGCTTTTTGTTTCATCGGTAACGTTGACCTGTTTTGCCATAAACGAACGGGCAATTGTTCTAAAACGAGGCCGGGATGTAACGGGTAACAGTCTGTATCAGGACGATTTTCGGAAAAGGTGGAGGCTGCAGGGTTAAGTATTGCGAACTAGCATCCTGATTTATCTGAATTTTTCGGAAAAATGATTACCAAAGCTTACGGTTTCAGTCATTTACGCTTAACGGATTCGCTTATATACTCGTGGGTCTGCTATCAGCAAACAGACGGATTTCATGTATCAACCTGTCGCACTCTTCATAGGCTTACGTTACATGCGTGGGCGCGCCGCGGACCGCTTCGGTCGCTTTGTCTCCTGGCTTTCGACTATAGGCATTACGCTTGGCGTCATGGCTCTGGTGACGGTACTTTCCGTCATGAACGGCTTCGAACGCGAGCTGCAAAACAACATTCTGGGGCTGATGCCGCAGGCCGTTCTCTCTTCGAACAATGGTTCGGTTAACCCGCAACAGCTGCCGGAAAAAAGCGCGGCGACGTTACAGGGCGTCACGCGCGTTGCGCCGCTAACCACCGGTGACGTAGTGCTGCAAAGCGCCCGCAGCGTGGCGGTCGGCGTGATGCTGGGGATTGACCCGGCGCAAAACGATCCGCTGACGCCGTACCTGGTCAACGTGAAGCAGTCTGACCTCGAGGCAGGCAAGTACAACGTCATCCTCGGCGAGCAGCTTGCCGGACAGCTTGGCGTCAACCGTGGCGATCAGCTGCGCGTGATGGTGCCTTCTGCCAGCCAGTTCACGCCGATGGGGCGCCTGCCGAGCCAGCGTCTGTTTAACGTGATCGGCACCTTTGCTGCCAACAGCGAAGTCGATGGCTACCAGATGCTGGTAAACATTCAGGACGCCTCGCGCCTGATGCGCTACCCGGCGGGGAATATCACCGGCTGGCGTTTATGGCTCGATCAGCCCCTGAAGGTGGATTCTCTCAGCCAGCAAGCGCTGCCGGAAGGCACCAAATGGCAGGACTGGCGCGACCGCAAGGGCGAGCTGTTCCAGGCCGTGCGCATGGAAAAGAACATGATGGGGCTGCTGCTGAGCCTGATCGTGGCGGTTGCTGCGTTTAACATCATTACCTCTCTGGGTTTGATGGTGATGGAAAAGCAGGGCGAGGTCGCCATTCTGCAAACCCAGGGCCTGACGCCGCGCCAGATCATGGCGGTGTTTATGGTTCAGGGGGCCAGCGCCGGGATTATCGGCGCGCTGCTCGGTGCCGTGCTGGGGGCGCTGCTTGCCAGCCAGCTGAATAACTTAATGCCGATCATCGGCGCGCTGCTCGACGGCGCGGCGCTGCCGGTGGCGATTGAGCCGCTGCAGGTGGTCGGTATTGCGCTGGCCGCGATGGCCATTGCGCTGCTCTCTACGCTTTATCCTTCCTGGCGCGCTGCCGCCACTCAACCCGCTGAGGCTTTACGTTATGAATAAGATCCTGTTGCAATGCGACAACCTGTCCAAACGCTATCAGGAAGGCACTGTGCAGACCGACGTGCTGCACAATGTGAGCTTTAGCGTGGGTGAAGGTGAGACGATGGCCATTGTGGGCAGCTCTGGCTCCGGTAAGAGTACCCTGCTGCATCTGCTCGGCGGGCTGGATACGCCGACCGAAGGTGACGTTATTTTCTCCGGCCAGCCGATGAGCAAAATGTCCTCTACGGCCAAAGCGGAGCTGCGTAACCGCGAATTAGGGTTTATCTACCAGTTCCACCACCTGCTGCCTGACTTCACGGCGCTGGAAAACGTGGCGATGCCGCTGCTGATTGGCAAAAAGAAACCGGCTGAAATTAATGCCCGCGCCAGCGATATGCTGAAAGCGGTCGGGCTTGGACACCGCGGGAACCACCGTCCTTCAGAGCTTTCCGGCGGCGAGCGCCAGCGCGTGGCGATTGCCCGTGCCCTGGTTAACAACCCGCGTCTGGTGCTGGCGGATGAACCGACCGGTAACCTCGATGCGCGTAACGCAGACAGTATTTTCCAGCTTCTGGGCGAGCTGAATGCTTCCCAGGGCACCGCGTTTCTGGTGGTAACTCACGATCTGCAGCTGGCGAAGCGTATGGGGCGCCAGCTTGAGATGCGTGACGGCCACCTGAACGCGGAACTGACCCTGATGGGAGCGCAGTAATGGCTTCACCGTTATCGTTACTCATCGGGTTGCGCTTCAGCCGGGGCCGCCGTCGCGGCGGCATGGTCTCGCTCATTTCGGTTATTTCAACCATCGGCATCGCGCTGGGCGTGGCGGTGCTGATCGTGGGCTTAAGCGCCATGAACGGCTTCGAGCGCGAGCTGAATAACCGCATTCTGGCCGTGGTGCCGCACGGCGAAATCGAACCGGTTAACCAGCCGTGGACCCACTGGAGCGATGCGCTCACCAGCGTCGAAAAAGTGCCGGGCATTGTTGCCGCTGCGCCTTATATCAACTTTACCGGGCTAGTGGAGAGCGGGGTGAATCTGCGCGCCATCCAGGTGAAAGGGGTCAACCCGCGGCAGGAAGAGCGTTTAAGCGCGCTGCCGCAGTACGTGCAGAACGGCGCGTGGGCGAATTTTAAGGCAGGTGAACAGCAGATTATCATCGGCAAAGGCGTCGCTGATGCCCTGAAGGTGAAGCAGGGCGACTGGGTGTCAATTATGATCCCGAACGCCAGCGCCGATCACAAACTGCAGCAGCCTAAGCGCGTGCGCCTGCACGTCACCGGTATTCTTCAGCTGAGCGGCCAGCTCGACCACAGCTTTGCAATGGTGCCCATGGAAGACGCGCGTCAGTATCTGGATATGGGCGACAGCGTGACGGGCATTGCCATTAAGGTTAACGACGTCTTTAACGCCAATAAGCTGGTGCGTGACGCAGGCGGTGTGACCAATAACTATGTCTACATCAAAAGCTGGATTGGCACTTACGGGTATATGTATCGTGATATCCAGATGATCCGCGCCATTATGTATCTGGCGATGGTGCTGGTGATTGGTGTCGCGTGCTTCAATATCGTCTCGACGCTGGTGATGGCGGTCAAAGACAAGAGCGGCGACATTGCGGTACTGCGTACCTTAGGGGCAAAGGACGGTCTTATTCGCGCCATTTTTGTCTGGTACGGTTTGCTGGCGGGGCTGTTCGGCAGCCTGTGCGGCGTGGTGATTGGCGTGGTAGTTTCACTCCAGCTGACGCCAATTATCAATTTGATTGAAAAGCTTATCGGCCATCAGTTCCTGTCGGGCGATATCTATTTTATTGACTTCCTGCCGTCTGAACTGCACTGGCTGGACGTCTTTTATGTGCTGGTTACAGCACTTTTACTGAGTCTGCTGGCAAGCTGGTACCCGGCGCGTCGCGCAAGCCGGATTGATCCGGCGAGGGTGTTAAGTGGCCAGTAATTACGTCATGATCTAGCGGCTTACGGGCCGCCAGGTTAAAAGAGGAATGCGTTATGTATTACGGATTTGATATTGGCGGCACCAAAATTGCGCTCGGCGTGTTTGATGAGGATCTCAAACTGCAGTGGGAAACCCGCGTTCCCACGCCGCGCGAAAGCTACGATGAATTTTTAAACGTCATTGCCGCGCTGGTAACGCAGGCGGATGAACGTTTTGGCGTCAAAGGCAGCGTCGGCATTGGTATTCCCGGTATGCCCGAAACGGACGACGGCACGCTGTATGCTGCCAACGTTCCTGCTGCCAGCGGCAAACCGCTGCGCGCCGATCTCTCTGCTCTCCTCGAACGCGACGTGCGTTTAGACAACGATGCCAACTGCTTTACGCTTTCAGAAGCCTGGGACGACGAGTTTCGCCAGTATCCGCTGGTAATGGGGCTGATCCTCGGCACGGGCGTCGGCGGCGGGATCGTCATAAACGGCAAACCGATAACCGGGCGCAGCTATATCACCGGCGAATTTGGACATATCCGCCTGCCGGTGGATGCGCTGGAGGTCGTCGGACGTGATTTCCCGCTGACCCGCTGTGGCTGCGGCCAACACGGTTGCATTGAGAACTATCTCTCAGGCGGTGGGTTTGCATGGCTTTATGAACACTTCTATCATCAGAAACTTGACGCCCCCCAAATCATAACCCTGTGGGAGCAGGGGGATGCGCAGGCGCGAGAGCACGTCGAGCGCTATCTCGATCTGCTGGCGGTGTGCCTAGGGAATATCCTGACCATCGTCGACCCGGATTTGCTGGTGATTGGCGGCGGGCTGTCAAACTTTACTGCGATTACGGAACGGTTGTCCGGGCGTTTGCCACGACATTTACTGCCGGTCGCCCGCGTGCCGCGTATTGAACGCGCGCGACACGGGGACGCGGGAGGCATGCGCGGAGCCGCATTCCTTCATCTTACCGATTAGTCTTACGAGGTTACTATGCTGTCGCGTCGCCAGGGTCGACTCAGCCGTTTTCGCAAAAACAAACGCCGCTTACGTGAGCGCCTGCGCCAGCGGATTTTTTTCAGAGACAGAATCATGCCAGAAGCGATGGATAAACCCAGAGTAGTGGTGTTGACCGGGGCGGGGATCTCCGCCGAATCCGGCATCCGCACCTTCCGTGCGGCGGACGGGTTGTGGGAAGAACACCGTGTCGAGGATGTGGCAACGCCGGAAGGCTTCGCCCGCGATCCGGACCTGGTGCAGGCGTTTTATAACGCGCGCCGCCGCCAGCTTCAGCAGCCGGAGATTGCGCCGAATGCGGCGCACCTGGCGCTGGCAAAGCTGGAGGAAGCGCTGGGGGATCGTTTTCTGCTGGTCACCCAGAATATCGACAACCTGCATGAGCGGGCCGGTAACAAGAACATCATCCACATGCACGGCGAGCTGCTGAAGGTTCGCTGTGACTGGAGTGGTCAGGTGCTGGACTGGAAAGAGGACGTGCTGCCGGAAGACAAATGCCACTGCTGCCAGTTCCCATCTCGGCTACGCCCGCACGTGGTCTGGTTCGGGGAGATGCCGCTGGGGATGGATGAGATCTACAGCGCGCTGGCGATGGCGGACGTGTTTATTGCCATCGGCACCTCCGGGCACGTTTATCCGGCGGCGGGGTTTGTTCACGAGGCGAAGCTTCAGGGCGCGCATACGGTTGAACTCAATCTGGAGCCGAGCCAGGTTGGCAGCGAATTCGAAGAGAAGCACTATGGTCTGGCAAGTACGGTGGTGCCGGAATTTGTCGATAAGCTCTTGAAAGGTCTATAACACTTTTTACTTTTAGAAAAGCACCCTTTTAAGAGTGCTTTTTTTATTATCAGCAGCGAATGGTTTTTTAAATTAAATCTCTCCGTGATGAGTCCCGTTAATTAGTGTGGTTACTTTAGTTTTGTGGCGGGAATCAAAATAGATTTCATTAGTGCTCGTTATATGTCGAAAAAAAGAGGATGCTAGCGAATAAAGATTCAATAAGGAGAATGGGGTATGTATGGATTTATCGGGAGACAACCCATTTTTAACACGGATATGAATACGGTGGCGTATGAGCTGCTTTTCAGGGACGGGATGACGAACCGATTTCCTGATGTATCAGCCGAATATGCCACGTCAAGGATGATTTCGGATCAGTTTTTATGCGTTCCGTCCCAGCGGATTGCGGGCACACATACCTCGTTTATCAACTTCCCCTCCCGGATGGTTATCGATCGCAGCGGTGAGGCGCTGGATAAAGATAACGTGGTGATTGAAATCTTAGAGGATGCTATCCCCGGAGACGAGCTGCTGCAGGCAGTAAAAGAGATGCATGCCCACGGCTACTGCTTTGCGCTGGACGACTTTACCCTCGCGCCCGAATGGGACGCTTTTTTACCCTATATTTCAGTTTTGAAATTTGATGTACAGAATAATACGTTCGAGCAAATAGAAAACTATCTTCAATCGCGTAAATCGCTGACCGGGCATATAAAGTATCTCGCTGAAAAAGTTGAGACTAAAGCGGAATTTATAATATACCGTGATGCCGGCTTTACCCTGTTTCAGGGCTACTTCTTTTGCCGGCCTGAGGTCATCAAATATAAACGGCTGTCGCAAAATCAGCTCGCTATTTTCCGTCTGCAGATGGAGGCCGGCCGCAATAAGCCTGATTTCAGGATCATAGAATCGTTGATTAAAACCGATCTCACCTTGTCCTATAAAATCATGCGCTATATGAAACATACCGCGTATAAATACGGTGGGAACCTGAACCTCAGCAAGTTAAGCCTGAGTGAAGTGCTCATGTACCTCGGCGAGAATCAGATCAGAAGGTTTGTGGCGGTTGTGGTGTTGGCCAGCGCGGGCAATGATACCGTCAATGAGCTTTATCCTCTGAGCATGATGCGGGGTAGGTTTTGCGAACTTATCGCGGAAAAAATAGACGAGCCGATTCAGGCGGAAAATGCCTTCATGTGCGGCCTGTTCTCGTTACTCGATACGATCCTCGAATTACCGATGGTCGACCTTATGAAGCAAATTGCTGTGCCGCAGAGCGTAAGCAATGCGCTGTGCCATCAGGAGGGGGTGTTAGCCGACATTGTTGCCCTGTGCAGCTGCTATGAGCGGCAGGCGTGGGAAGAGGCGGACAGGTTGGTAAATGCGCTGGGCTTAACAAATGAGGACGTCGTTGCGGCCATGAGAGAGGCAACCCTCTGGGCGGGTGACAACGCCGTGGGTTAATTTTCCTCACTCCGCGCGGGCAGAGTGAGGAAGAACGCGGTGCCGCTTATCGGCCTGCTTTTAACTTCTGATAATACTCTTCGTAAATCCGGCTCGCGTCACCCACGTCGTTCTGCCACTCGCCTTTGCTGATGGTTTCAGCATCCGGATAGAGTGATTTATCGTTGGCAACTTCCGGTCTCAGCAGCTTACGCGCCGCGAGGTTTGGCGTTGGGTAGCCGATGGTTTCGGCCACCTGTTTGGCGACGTCAGGACGCAGCAGGAAGTTGATCAGCTTCATCGCGCCCTCAACGTTCTTCGCATTGGCTGGAATAGAAAGGCTGTCCATCCAGAAGATCCCACCCTCTTTTGGCCAGACGATCTCCAGCGGCGTGCCGGCCTGGCGGGCAACGTACGCAGAGCCGTTCCATACCATCCCCAGGTTCACTTCGCCTTCCATGAACGGGTTCGCCGGGTTGTCGGAGTTAAACGCGGCGATATTAGGCATGAGTTTTTTCAGCTCGTTGTAGGCAGCTTCAATCTCTTTCGGATCGGTGGTATTCCCGGAATAGCCCAGTTTGCGCAGCGCAACCTGGAACACCTCACGCGCGTCGTCAGTCATCAGCAGGCTGCTTTTATACTCGGGCTTCCACAGATCCGCCCAGCCGGTGATGCTTTTCGGATCAAGCGCATCGCTGTTTACGCCAATCGCCGTCGCCCCCCAGATATACGGGATGGAGTAATCGTTGTTTGGATCGAACGGCTTGTTGAGCATCTCCGGATCGAGATTGCCGAAATTGGTCAGCTTCGTTTTGTCGATCTTCTGGATCATCCCCTCTTTGCGCATCTTGTCGACGAAATAGGTCGAGGGAACAACGACATCGTACGCGCCGTCTTTGTAGGTTTTGAGCTTGGCGTACATGGTCTCATTCGACTCGTAGGTGGAATAGATAACCTTGATGCCCGTCTCTTTAGTGAACTGCTCCAGCAGGCCTGGCGGCACGTACTCGGTCCAGTTGTAGAAATAGAGCGTTTTACCGTCATCAGCGTGCGCGGCACCCATACCGAGCACCAGTGCCGCAGCGGCGAGAATTTTCTTCATTTCATTGTCCCCTGAGATTTTGTTTTATCACGAGCAATTACCTGGCTTGCAACCACCAGCACCAGCGAGAACACCAGCAGAATGGTCGCCAGCGCGTTCACTTCTGGCGATACGCCGACCTTAACCATCGAATAGATCTTCAACGGCAGAATTTCATAGCTCGGCCCGGTCACGAACGATGAGACGACCACGTCATCCATCGACAGGGTAAAGCTGAGCAACCATCCGGCGGCCACGGCGGGCATCGCCAGCGGCAGAATAATTTTTCGCAGGATGGTCATTTCGCTGGCACCCAGATCTTTTGCCGCCTCCAGCATGCGCACGTCAAACCCTTTCAGGCGGGCAAACACCGTTACCACGACAAACGGCAGGCAGAAGGTAATATGGGAGAACAGCAGAGACCAGAAGCCAAGCTGTACGCCCAGCAGCATAAACAGCACCAGCAGTGAAATCGCCATCACGATGTCCGGCGACATCATCACCACAAACAGCATGCCGCTGACGAACGGTTTACCGCGAAAGCGATACCTGTAGAGCGCCACGGCGGTAAGTGAGCCAATCAGCGTGGCGAAGGTGGCGGAGAAAATCGCCATCGTCAGCGAGTGCTGAGCGGCCTGCAGCAGGCTGTCGTTGTTCATCAGCAGGCTGTACCAGCTGGTGGTAAAGCCCTGCCAGCCGATCCCGAAGCGCGAGCTGTTAAACGAGTTCACGATCAAAATAATAATCGGGATGTACAGATAAGCGTAAATAGCGGTCATGAAACCGCCGCGAAGCAGTCGACCGATCATTCGAGTTCCACCTTCTTGTTCAGGAGGCGAGAAGCGCGCCAGTAGACCAGCAGCATCAGACCCATTACCACCGTCAGCGTAATGCTGGTGGCTGAGCCAAACGGCCAGTCGCGGATGTTCAGGAACTGGCTTTTGATCACGTTACCAATCAGCAGGTTTTTCGCGCCGCCCATCAGGTCCGCTACGTAGAACAGCCCCATCGCTGGCAGCATCACCAGCAGACAGCCGGCGATAATACCCGGCATGGTCAGAGGCAGAATGATGCGGATGAAGGTTTGCAGCTTGCTGGCACCCAGATCCTTAGCCGCTTCAAGCAGCGGTTTATCAAGCTTTTCAATGCTGGAGTAGAGCGGCATCACCATAAACGGCAGCAGAATGTAGACCAGACCAATAATTACCGCACTCGGGGTAAACATGATGCGTATCGGCGTATCAATCACGCCGAGCCACAGCAGAAACTCGTTCAGATAACCTTTGGTGCTGAGGAAAATTTTCAGCCCGTAGATGCGGATTAACGAGTTAGTCCAGAAGGGAACAATCAGCAAAAACAGCAGCAGCGGACGCACCTTCTGCGGCAGACGCGCCAGAAACCACGCAAACGGATACCCCAGCACCAGGCAGGCGACGGTCGCAATCAGCGCCATATTGAGCGAGTGCAGCAGCACCTCAAAATAAAGCGGATCGAGCAGGCGCGCGTAGTTGTCCAGCGTAAATACCAGCTTCACGAAGTTAGCGTCGTCGCGGGTCAGGAAGCTGGTCGCGATGATCATCAGGTTGGGTAAAAAGACAAACAGCACAAGCCAACCGACGATAGTGGCAATCACCACATTCTGGAATTTACTTGTGTTCTTCATCAGCCAGCACAACCTCCCAGCTTTCAACCCAGTTGATGACCATTTTCTGATCGAGAGAGTGGTCGAAGTCGGGATCGTCTTCGTTGAAGAACTCGCTGACCATGACCATTTTACCGTTTTCAAGCTCAACGACGGATTCGAGCGTCATCCCTTTGTAGTTGCGCTCGCGAATGTAGCCGATCAGGCCTTCCGCCTCTGCGTTGTCGTGAACTTCGTCGACGCGCAGATCTTCCGGGCGCAGCAGTACGTTGAGCTTTTGCCCCTGCTCAACGGCGAAATTGACGGTAATGTTGCATTCATGGCCCTCGACGCTGGCCCGCACGCGCTGCTCGTCCAGACGTTCAATCACCGTGGCGTTGAAAATATTGATCTCGCCAATGAAGCTGGCGACAAACAGGTTTTTAGGCTCTTCGTAGATCTCACGCGGGGTGCCGTCCTGCTCGATTTTGCCGTCACGCATCACCACGATCCTGTCGGACATGGTCAGCGCCTCTTCCTGATCGTGAGTGACGAAGACAAACGTAATGCCAAGCTTACGCTGCAGCGCCTTCAGCTCGTTCTGCATCTGCTTACGCAGTTTGTAATCCAGCGCGGACAGGGACTCGTCCAGCAGGAGCAGGCGGGGCTTATTCACTACCGCGCGGGCAATCGCCACCCGCTGTTGCTGACCGCCGGAAAGCTGGTGAGGTTTACGCTGCGCGAATTCTTCCAGCTGCACCATCCGCAGCGCGTCGGTTACGCGGGGTGGAATTTCGCTGGCGGGCGTTTTCTGCATCCGCAGGCCAAACGCCACGTTCTCAAACACGGTCATGTGCGGGAACAGGGCATAGCTCTGAAAGACGGTATTGACGTGGCGATCTTCGGCGGGAACCTGGGTTATGTCCTGGTTCTCTAAATGGATATGACCGTTATCGACGCTTTCCAGCCCGGCGATAAGGCGCAGTACGGTTGTTTTGCCGCAGCCGGAGGGGCCAAGCAGCGTGAGAAACTCACCGTCATTGATGGTCAGGTTCAGGTCAGAAATAACCTCTTTGCCATCAAAGCTTTTACTCAGTCGTTCCAGACGCACCAGCGGCGCTCGGGAACGGGTTTGTGTATTCAATTTTCGCGCTGTCCCATATCGACGCCTCAGGCAGCAGACTGAAGCGGGGTTTGTGTGTAACCACCTTGGTGACTCGTAATGAGGGCGGACATTCTACGGCAAACCTATTGAATCGCCAATCCTTCTCGCTGATACATAAGCTACATTTATAAACGGAACATGACATAAACGAAAAAAGTTCTCGTTTACGGGATAAAAGTGACCTGACGCAATATTTGCGTTTTGATGCTTAATGATAATGTTGTCACAAAAAGTGAGGGTGACTGCATGGATAAATTACTTGAGCGTTTTTTACAGTACGTTTCGCTGGATACCCAATCTAAGCCGGGTGTCCGACAGGTGCCGAGCACCGAAGGCCAGTGGAAGTTGCTCAACCTGCTGAAAGAGCAGCTTGAGGCACAGGGACTGGTCAACGTCACGCTGAGCGACAAAGGCACAGTGATGGGAACGCTGCCTGCGAACGTCGATGGAGACATCCCGGCCATTGGCTTTATCTCCCATGTCGATACCTCACCGGATTTTAGCGGTAAACATGTTAATCCGCAGATTGTCGAAAATTACCGTGGCGGCGACATTGCGCTGGGTATCGGTGACGAAGTGCTGTCGCCGGTGATGTTCCCGGTGCTGCATCAGCTGCTGGGGCAGACGTTAATCACCACCGATGGCAAAACGCTGCTGGGGGCCGATGATAAAGCGGGCATTGCCGAAATCATGACGGCGCTGGCAGTGCTGAAAGGCAAAAATATTCCGCACGGCGATATCCGCGTGGCCTTTACGCCGGACGAAGAGGTGGGCAAAGGCGCAAAACACTTTGACGTTGAGGCTTTTAACGCGCAGTGGGCATATACCGTCGACGGCGGCGGCGTGGGTGAACTGGAGTATGAAAACTTCAATGCCGCGTCCGTTACGATCAAGATTGTGGGCAATAACGTCCATCCGGGTTCAGCAAAAGGCGTAATGGTGAACGCGCTGTCGCTGGCGTCGCGCATTCATGCGGAAGTCCCGGCCGATGAAAGCCCGGAGATGACGGATGGGTATGAGGGTTTTTATCACCTGACCAGCATCAAGGGCACCGTGGACAGTGCGCAGATGCACTATATCGTCCGTGATTTTGACCGCAAGGTTTTTGAAGCCCGCAAGCGTAAGATGATGGAGATCGCCAAGAAGGTGGGGAAAGGGCTACATCCGGATTGCTACATTGAGCTGATCATCGAAGACAGCTATTACAATATGCGCGACAAGGTAATGGAGCATCCGCACATCCTCGACATCGCCCAGCAGGCCATGCGCGACTGCGATATTGAACCACTGATGAAACCGATTCGCGGCGGTACCGACGGCTCACAGCTCTCCTTTATGGGACTGCCGTGCCCGAACCTCTTTACCGGCGGGTATAACTACCACGGCAAGCATGAGTTCGTGACGCTGGAAGGAATGGAGAAAGCGGTGAAGGTGATTGTGCGAATAGCCGAACTTACGGCAAAACGCTGATAAAACGCCCGGTAAGCGCAGCGCCACCGGGCGTTAAGGCGACTCAGTCCTCGAAGAACCAGTACCCGCTATTTACCAGTGCTGAGAGCATCGCCAGGAATGACGGATCTTCCAGCGCGTCGCCAAAGGTATCGGCCGTCAACACCATATGGCCGGCGATCGCTTCCAGCGCCGGGCGGTGCGGAGAATCAAGCTTCTCGCCGTTAACGAACACGTCTTCACCAATACGCAGCACGCGCAGCCCGCCCAGGCGAACCAGCTTGTCGCCCTGCTGCAGCGCATCGTAGATTTCGTCTGCCTGATACGGTGGTTCTGGCGGCGCAACGTCCAGCTCGTGACGCGACTGGCTGACAAATTCCCCAAACCACTGTCTGAAATGCTCGGGTTCGTTGATCAGGTCCAGCATCATGCCGCGCAGCCTGTCCAGCTCTTCCGGGAGAATGTCGGCAGGGTGTTCACGAGAAGGCACATCCGGGTCGCTATAGCGATAGCTGCCCAGCTCGCGTTGCAGGACGTAGTCAGCAAAGCCGCTGATCATCTCGCGCCCGCTCGGCGCGCGGAAACCGACAGAATAGTTCAGCGAGTTTTCCAGGGAATACCCCTCATGCGGGAATCCTGGCGGTATGTAGAGAATATCGCCCGGCTCAAGCTCCTCGTCGATAATCCCCTCAAACGGATCAACCTGAAGCAGGTCAGGATGCGGGCAGTGCTGCTTCATCGGGACCTTTTCGCCTACGCGCCAGCGGCGGCGGCCGGTGCCCTGAATGATAAACACATCGTATTGATCGAGATGCGGACCTACTCCGCCGCCTGGAACGGAGAAGGAGATCATCAGATCGTCCATCCGCCAGTCGGGCAGGGCGCGGAATGGACGCATCAGGGCCGCAGTAGGCTCGTGCCAGTTGTTGACCGCCTGAACCAGCAGAGACCAGTTGTTCTCACCCAGGTGATCGTAACTTTCAAAAGGACCGTGGCTAACCTGCCATTTCCCGTCCTGGTGGCTCACCAGACGGCTGTCGACTTCGTTTTCCATCGCCAGACCGGCCAGCTCATCAGGTGAGATTGGGTCGACAAAGTTGCTGAACCCGCGCTTCAGAACGACCGGGCGTTTTTGCCAGTAACGTTCAATAAACTCGGGCCAGTTAAGCGTTAAGTGATAATCCATATTTTATTATTCCGCAGGCTCTTACTGAGACGGATTATAACGGAAGCTCAGGAGCCTGGGTGCGAGATCCTCGCATTTTTCACATAACGGGTTAACTATCGTTCGATGTGGGCTGCTGACGACCAAAAATTGCTTCCATACGGGCACCGCCCAGCAGGCTTTCGCCGGTTTCTATTTTGCCATCATATTGATCGACGATTTCTCGGGCTACGGACAGCCCCACGCCCTGGCCCGGGCGCAGCGTATCGGCGCGCTGACCGCGGTCGAACACCACTTCACGCTTATTATTGGGAATACCGGGACCGTCATCCTCAACGATAATGTGCAGCTCGTTATCCGTTACGCGAGCGGAGACTTCCACAAATTCGAGACAATATTTACAGGCGTTGTCGAGCAGGTTGCCCATCACTTCCATAAAGTCATTTCTCTCACCGACAAAGCTGATTTCCGGCGAAATATCGAGGCTGATGTCCACGCCTTTGCGTTGATACACTTTATTGAGCGCGGAGGTGAGGCTATCCAGCAGCGGTGCCACGGGATGCAGCTCGCGGCTCACCAGCCCGCTGCCGGAACGCATGCTGGCGCGATGCAGGTAGTAGCCAATCTGCTGCGAGATACGGCTGATCTGCTCCAGCATCACCGGCTCCGCGTCATCCACGCTGAGTTTTGAGCTACGCATTGAGCGCAGCGTGCTTTGCATCACCGCCAGCGGTGTTTTAAGACTGTGAGTCAGATCGGTGAGCGTGGTGCGGTATTTGTCATAGCGCTCGCGCTCGCTTTTCAGCAGGCGGTTAAGGTTGCGTACCAGGCTCGTGAGTTCCCGCGTGGTTTCCGGGTTCAGCTTTTCGCGATGATGCTCTTCCAGCTCCCGCACTTCTTTTGCAAGGGATTCTATCGGGCGTAGGCTCCACCACGCCGCAATCCACAGCAGCGGGATCACCAGCAGCAGGTTGGCGGCCAGAACGTACACGAACCAGCTCCAGACCATGTAGGAGTGCTTAAGCTCAACCGGAATGGTGTCGATCACCACGATGGTCAGCTGCGGCATATTCATGGTGGCGGGATAAAGGTTAATCGCCACGGAGTGGGTCATCTCCGTGTCATCGTCGTCCGCGCGGATCTCATTGAGCTTCTGCTGCAGGGAACGATCTTCGCGCAGCAGGGCGCTGGTGGAATTAAGGTCGGCCTCAATTTCATGAAAGCCGTTGGTTTTAAGCCATTCCGGGCGGATGCGTTTTTTGAGCCAGGGCACGTCGCGCTGAGCCCACAGCAGCTTCCCTTTTTCATCGTAAATCATTGCCAGCGTGGGGCTTTGCTGGTTCAGGTGTTCGGGCATTTCCACGCTGATGCCATCATTTTCCCACTTCGCCAGGGTATAAAACAGATTACTTTCACCGCGTAACAGGCGGAACGTTGTCTTATCAAAGCTTACGCTATACCCGACCAGCGCCACCATTCCGTAGGAAAGGGAGAGCACCAGCACAACGGCAGCGGTTGCCAGCAGGAAGCGAACCCGTAAAGAGAGGGGCAAGATGTGACGCAAAATCCCTTTCATTTAGCGTAATTCAAACAGATAGCCCTGACCGCGAACGGTCGTGATCACATCCTGCGGGTATTGCGCCTGGATTTTTTTGCGCAGGCGCCCCATCAGCACATCAATGGTATGGCTTTCACGCAGCTCTGCATCCGGGTAAAGCTGGAGCATCAGAGAATCCTTGCTCACCACTTTGCCATTATTGCGGATCAGCGTTTCCATAATGGTGTATTCAAACGCGGTCAGCTTGATCACCTCATCGTTGATCGAGAATTCACGGCGGGAAAGGTCCACCTGAAACGGCGGAAGGGAGATGACCTGCGAGGCCAGCCCGCTGTTGCGGCGCAGCAGCGCCTGCATGCGCGCAGCGACTTCCTCGATATGGAAAGGTTTGGTCACGTAGTCATCCGCGCCCGCGCTGAGCACCTCAACCTTGTCCTGCCAGCCTTCACGGGCGGTCAGGACCAGTACCGGGAGAGAGACATCGTGGCTGCGCCAGCGACGGATTAACGATAACCCATCTTCATCCGGCAACCCTAAATCGACAATCGCGATATCCGGCAGGTGTTCATTGAGATAATAATCGGCTTCTTTTGCATCTTCAGCATCGTCCACCTGATGTCCCATCTCCTGAAGCTGAACCTTCAGGTGATGACGTAGCAATGCGTTATCCTCAACAACCAGTACGCGCATCATCTCTTCTCCCTAAATAATTGGTATGAATAGTTTAACGCTGATTATGTTGTTTTGGGGATAAACATTGAGTAAACCGGGGAAAAGCATCCCCCTTTTCGGGCGAAAAGGGGGAGAGGGCGTTACTTCAGCTCGTCAACCATGGTGGTGGCGCGGCCAATGTAGTTCGCAGGGGTCATCGCCTTCAGGCGCGTTTTTTCGTCTTCCGGCAGTTCCAGACCGTCGATAAACTGCTTCATGCCTTCGGCGTCAACGCGTTTGCCGCGGGTCAGTTCTTTCAGCTTCTCGTACGGTTTTTCAATGCCGTAACGACGCATCACGGTCTGGATCGGCTCGGCCAGCACTTCCCAGTTGTGATCCAGTTCGTCCAGCAGACGGTCGCGGTTCACTTCCAGCTTGCTTACGCCTTTCAGGGTGGACTGATAGGCGATCAGCGCGTAGCCGATACCCACACCCAGGTTACGCAGAACGGTGGAGTCGGTCAGGTCACGCTGCCAGCGGGAAACGGGCAGTTTGCTCGCCATATGCTGCAGCACGGCGTTTGCCAGACCCAGGTTGCCTTCGGAGTTTTCGAAGTCAATTGGGTTCACTTTGTGCGGCATGGTGGAAGAACCAATTTCACCGGCGATGGTTTTCTGCTTGAAGTGGTTCAGGGCAATGTAGCCCCACACGTCGCGGTCAAAGTCGATCAGGATAGTGTTAAAGCGCGCGATGCAGTCAAACAGCTCTGCGATGTAGTCATGCGGCTCGATCTGGGTGGTGTACGGGTTCCACTGAATGCCCAGAGAGGTTACGAACGCTTCGCTGAACTGATGCCAGTCTACTTCCGGGTACGCGGCAATGTGGGCGTTGTAGTTACCAACTGCACCGTTGATTTTGCCCAAAATCTCAACCTGCTCCAGCTGACGATACTGGCGTTCCATACGGTATGCCACGTTCGCCATCTCTTTACCCATAGTCGATGGGGTGGCCGGCTGACCGTGCGTACGGGACAGCAGCGGAAGGTCGCGATACTCAACGGCCAGCGCTTTTACCGCGTCAATGATTTTGCGCCAGTAAGGCAGCACCACGTCTTTGCGCGCGGTGGAGAGCATCAGCGCGTGGGACAGATTGTTGATGTCTTCAGACGTACAGGCGAAGTGAATAAACTCAGATACGGCATGCAGCGCAGGGACGCTTTCCACTTTTTCTTTCAGGAAGTACTCAACCGCTTTCACGTCGTGGTTGGTGGTGCGTTCAATGGTCTTAATGCGCGCAGCATCTTCTTCATTAAAGTCAGCAACGATTTTATCAAGGTAATCGTTTGCCTTTTCGTCAAAAGCAGGAACTTCCTTGATTGCGGCCTGGGCGGCCAGCTTCTGCAGCCAGCGTACTTCAACCTGTACACGAAACTTCAGCAGGCCATATTCGCTGAAGATCTCGCGCAGCGCGCTGACTTTATCGCCGTAGCGTCCGTCGACAGGGGATACGGCGGTCAGTGAGGATAATTCCATAATTCGCAACTCCGGGAGGTTAACAATGAGCAAGAATTTGTTTTGCCTGAGTCGTCAGGCGATTACGAGAAAACATAAGCTGCAGGCGGCCACCGCCGACCTGATGCCACAGCACGGCGGCGCGAATGCCGGCCAGCAGCGACGCGCGAACTTTCGCCTGAACCTGCGGGCTTTGCAGCACGGCAGGCGAGCCGGTGACCTGGATGCGCGGCCCCAGCGGGCTTATCACGTCAACATAAATACCGGCCATCGCGCTCAGCAGCGTTTCGGACTGCAGATCAAAGTGATCCAGCTGACGCTGCAGACCGGCGATGCGATCGCCGAGCGTGTCCATCGCGCCTTTCGCCCCGTTCAGCTTACGCTCCAGCACCATCAGGCTCAGCGTGTAGCGAGTCAGCTCCGCGTTTAACCCCTGACGGTTGCTGGCGTTAAGCACGCCAAGTAAGGTTTCAAGACCGAGGCGAAGGTTAGTTTCACTGCCGCCGAACACCCCCAGCGTGGAGCCAGGATTGAGATCGATAACGCTATTCAGTGAAACGTGCAGGGCATCAGCGTCGCAATGACCCTGATGTGCCAGCTGCTGCACCAGACGGGCCGACTGGCAAATGCCTGCCAGCGCCAGGGTGATGTCGTAATAATTCTTCGCCACACGGTCTCCTTTATGTGTGCAATCGTGTTAAACAGCGGGCAGCGGCAGGCGCTGTTCTATAATCCCGCCGCCCAGGCAAATTTCGCCGCTGTAAAAGACAGCAGACTGGCCCGGCGTGACGGCAGAAACCGGCTCGTCAAAACGCACGTCAATGCGATCGTCATCCAGCGCGGTGATGGTGCAAGGGATGTCAGTCTGGCGATAGCGCGTTTTCACCGTGCAGCGCAGCGTGCCCTTCAGCGGTTCGCGATCGACCCAGTGCAGCTGCTGCGCGATAAGCCCTACGGACATCAGACGCGGATGGTCGTGGCCCTGCGCGACGATCAGAATATTGTTCTCGACGTCTTTGTCGACAACGTACCACGGATCTTCGCTACCTTCTTTGGTACCGCCGATACCCAGACCTTTACGCTGGCCGAGCGTGTGGTACATCAGGCCCTGATGCTGGCCAATCTCTTCGCCATCAACGGTGACAATTTTGCCCGGCTGCGCGGGCAGGTAACGGCCGAGGAATTCGCGGAATTTACGCTCACCGATAAAACAGATGCCGGTGGAGTCTTTTTTCTTGGCGGTGATAAGGTCCAGCTCTTCGGCGATTTTACGCACTTCCGGTTTTTCCAGTTCGCCGACCGGGAACAGGCTTTGGGCAATCTGTTCGTGGCTCAGCGTGTAGAGGAAGTAGCTCTGATCTTTATTGCCGTCCAGACCGCGCAGCAGCTGGCTTTTGCCATTCACGTCTGCGCGACGCACGTAGTGACCCGTCGCAATAAAATCTGCACCCAGGTCTTCAGCGGCGAATTCCAGGAAGGCTTTAAATTTGATCTCTTTGTTGCACAGAATATCCGGGTTTGGGGTGCGGCCCGCTTTGTACTCTTCAAGGAAGAGCTCAAACACGTTGTCCCAGTATTCTGCGGCAAAGTTAACGGTGTGCAGTTCAATGCCGAGCTTGTCGCAAACGGCCTGCGCATCGGCAAGATCCGCAGCCGCGGTGCAGTATTCCTCGCCATCGTCTTCTTCCCAGTTCTTCATGAACAGGCCTTCTACCTTATAGCCCTGTTGCTGCAACAGGTAGGCGGAAACGGAGGAATCGACACCGCCGGACATGCCGACGATCACTTTTTTCTGGCTGTTATCTGACATGGAATACTCACAACATTGAACTTCAAGGCGGCGTATTCTATCACGCCCCCCCAGCGTTGACACCCTCTGTAAACGGCCAGTTAAATTCACCGATGACATCCAGCGGCAGGCGCGCGCCTGACTGCCAGCAGCGGATGCTTTCGGCAACCAGCGGTGAGCGCAGGTTTGGCGCATTCAGGATCTCGTCGGCAGTAACCCAGAGGCAGCGATCGATATCGTCATCGTGCGGTTCAGTGGCGCACGTTTCGTTAAGCTCAACGGTAAACATGAATCGCAGAAAAGGCGTCCGGTCGGGGGCAATCCACTGATGCATGCGGATAAAGTGCTGCGGTTCAGCGTCAATACCCGTCTCTTCCCACAGCTCGCGCTTTGCGGCCTGAAGGAGGGTTTCATTGGCTTCGAGGTGACCGGCAGGCTGGTTCCACAGCGCCTTACCGTTGATACTCTCTTCTACCACCAGGAATTTACCCTGCGCGTGAACTACGCAGGCGACGGTAACATGAGGTTTGAACATATTCTCTCCTTAGGGAGCAACGTCTCGCCATTCACCGTTTGCAAGCGTGTCCAGCGTATAGCTGCCCATGGCGTAGCGAATCAGGCGCAGGGTAGGGAAGCCGACATGAGCGGTCATGCGGCGCACCTGACGGTTGCGGCCTTCATAAAGGGTAATTTTGAGCCAGCTTGTGGGAATGGATTTGCGTTCACGAATCGGCGGATTACGCGGCCACAGCCATTCGGGTTCGCACACGCGCTCGACGCCGGCGGGTAGGGTAGGGCCATCGTTTAAGGTGACGCCGGTACGTAATGACGCCAGCGTCTCGTCGTCTGGCTCGCCTTCAACCTGCACGAAGTAAATTTTTCCGGTACGTTTGCCCGGCTGGGTAAGCTTCGCCTGCAATGCGCCGTCGTTGGTTAAGACCAGCAGCCCCTCGCTGTCGCGATCCAGGCGCCCGGCGGCGTAGACGCCGGGAACAGGAATGTAATCCTTCAGCGTGCTGCGGCCCGCTTCGTCGGTGAACTGCGGCAAAACATCGTAGGGTTTATTGAACAGAATCACCCGCGTTGGCTGGGTTTCTGGCGTTCGTCTGGTGGCTTGTTGTGAGCTGAATCGCTCAACCCGGTGTTTTCTAAAAGAAGTTTTCTTCATGGTATTTTCAGGCTGTATCAATTGCCGCATTATAGCCCAATAACGAAGACCTTTCATGGCGGCAGACAATCAGGTAGTATCGAAAGGCTCATTACAATTTATTAACATAAGATCAGTAACAACCAGAAGCGCTCGAAGGAGAGGTTAATGGAAAGCAAAGTAGTTGTTCCGGCGGAAGGTAAAAAGATCACCCTGCAAGACGGTAAGATTAACGTTCCTAACAACCCTGTCATCCCGTTCATTGAAGGCGACGGTATCGGTGTAGACGTTACCCCGGCAATGCTGAAAGTGGTTGATGCCGCTGTTGAGAAAGCCTACAAAGGCGAGCGTAAAATTTCCTGGATGGAAATTTACACCGGTGAAAAATCTACTCAAGTTTATGGCCAGGACGTTTGGCTGCCAGCTGAAACGCTGGACCTGATCCGCGATTATCGCGTAGCAATTAAAGGCCCACTGACCACGCCAGTTGGCGGCGGTATTCGTTCTCTGAACGTGGCGCTGCGTCAGGAGCTGGATCTGTACGTGTGTCTGCGTCCGGTTCGTTACTACCAGGGCACCCCAAGCCCGGTTAAGCACCCTGAACTGACCGACATGGTTATCTTCCGCGAAAACTCAGAAGACATCTACGCAGGTATCGAATGGAAAGCGGACTCTGCTGACGCAGAAAAAGTGATTAAATTCCTGCGCGAAGAGATGGGCGTGAAGAAAATTCGCTTCCCGGAACACTGCGGTATCGGCATCAAGCCATGCTCAGAAGACGGTACCAAGCGTCTGGTGCGTGCGGCCATCGAATACGCGATCACCAACGATCGTGACTCTGTGACCCTGGTTCACAAAGGCAACATCATGAAGTTTACCGAAGGCGCGTTCAAAGACTGGGGCTACCAGTTGGCGACCGAAGAGTTCGGCGGTGAGCTGATCGACGGCGGCCCATGGCAGAAGATCAAGAACCCGAACACCGGAAAAGAGATCATCATCAAAGATGTGATCGCCGATGCGTTCCTGCAGCAGATCCTGCTGCGTCCTGCTGAATACGACGTCATCGCCTGTATGAACCTGAACGGTGACTACATCTCCGATGCGCTGGCAGCTCAGGTTGGCGGTATCGGTATCGCCCCAGGCGCGAATATCGGTGACGAGTGTGCGCTGTTCGAAGCGACCCACGGTACTGCACCTAAATATGCAGGCCAGGACAAAGTGAACCCGGGCTCTATCATCCTGTCCGCAGAGATGATGCTGCGTCATATGGAATGGTTCGAAGCCGCAGACCTGATCGTCAAAGGTATGGAAGGCGCGATCAACGCAAAAACCGTTACCTATGACTTCGAACGTCTGATGGACGGCGCTAAGCTGCTGAAATGTTCAGAGTTTGGCGACGCGATTATCGCGAACATGTAATCCAGATTCTGGGTTAATCAAGAACGGGAGCCGAAGGGTTCCCGTTTTTTTATGCCATTCTATATACTATGCGCTTAATCCTTTGTAAGTCAGACGAGAGACCTCTATGAACAACGCCATACCTCTGAAGTTTTACGACATCGTAGATGAGTATTCGACGGAAACCCAACAGCCGGTAAGCGAGCCCGAGCGCGATCCGCTGGCGCACTATTTTCAGCTGCTGCTCACCCGCTTAAGTAACAATGAGGAGATCGGTGAAGAAGCGCAGCAAGAGATGGCTGAAGTGGCGGGTATTCAGGCTCAGCGTATTGATGACGTCGCTAACTTCCTGAATCAATGGGGTAATGAGTAACAGCACCCGCGAGCATTTCCGCCAGTTCACTTCGGGTCAGCGATTTTGAGAAATACCAGCCCTGAACCAACGCGTCAGGGTAGCGTTCTGCAATAAAGTTAAATTGCGTTTCGCTCTCCACGCCCTCAAAAACCAGCGTTTTATTGAGCTTTGCGAGGGCGTCACTAAAGATGACGAAGATATCCTGCTTGTAAGCTTCGCTGATGCCGTCAACCAGAGACTTGTCTATTTTGATCTCATCATAGTGGAGGTGGGAAAGCCTCGCGAGGTTGGAATTTTGCACCCCAAAATCATCAATCGATATTTTCACTTTTGCCGATTTTAACTCTTCGCAGAATGCCTCCAGTATGCTTGCGCTGGATACCGCATTTTCCGATAGCTCGACTTTGATCAGCGATAAAGGAATATTATTCAGCAAACATTCACGACGTAACGCGTGCATAAAACGGCCGTCTTCAATCTCCGTTCTGCCGACATTCAGTGAAATGACGAGCTGATGTTTGATGGCGAGAGGGCCGACTTCTGAAAGAGACTTTTTAATCATGTTGATATAATAAAGGTTATATAGCCCAATTTTCTTTATCAACGGAATGAAGAGCTCCGGGGACACGTTCAGGTAATTATTATCCCGCCATCTCGACAGGACCTCTATCCCCACTATTTTTTTATCTTGCACACGGATAATGGGCTGATAGCTAGCGCTGATGGTATTGTTTCTCACCGCACGAACCAGCCTTCTTTCCACCGATAACCGGTCTTCATATAGCCGCACTGAAAAGAGCGTGAGGGAAAACCAGATGAAATATAAAAACGTGCAGAGAAGAATAAACGCAGCGGCAGAAAGCGAGGCCAGCCCGGCATCATGATGTTTCACCGTAACGCATAAATCCCATTTTTTACTGCACTGCGTGACGGTCAGGGTGAATAATGAGGACTGTAACCAGCTGCGTTGTTCAGCGTTTGGCGTAACGGAAAAAAATGTTCTGCCAAAGTCTTTTGTCGTCGAAATAAGCGAGTAGCTGGCAGTGACCGGAGTGAACTTATCGTAGGCGTAGCGTGAGGTAAAAATAATCACGTTGTTATAAATCGCGGCATTGCCGATGAAAAAATCCTTGCGTGAGAATTGGGCGAGGGTAAAACCATTGGCCGTTTTATGCAGTTCGGCGGGGAGATCGACGGGGTGTGCCAGTTTTCCCCAAAAAGCCGTACAGACGACTTTACCGTTTTCTATATAGCCGATATCGCCAAAATAGGTGCTATCAAGCCTGCTCTTTCTGTAGTTATCCAGGCTGTGTTTGTCACATCCCTGGGAAGTAATGCTTTTAAGCGCAAGCGCGACGTTTTGAGATAAGTCTTCAGAGTAATGCAAAAGGGTATGCGATATCTCAAGCTGTTTAATCTTTTGCTGCCCGGTGATGAGCGCATTGACGGCATAAAGCGACAGGACGACCAGAAGCGTTGAAATGAAAGCAACGGCAATGATCTTCTTCATTTTCAAGCTGTCCTGTTAGCTCCTTGATTTAATGAATCTTAACACACGCGTGTCCAGGCACAAGACTGATAATAACGGCAGGAAATTGTCTGTCGTCCGAACCGTTCGGTACCGCCTTATATTACAGCCTGCGTCTAATACAAAAGCATCAGTTTTTTGGGATGAATCTCAGCTAAGCTCTATTCAACGTAACAGAGATGCTAGTTTTTTCTTTTAAAGGAAAAATCGTGCGCAAAGCCTTCGTTCCAGCATTAAGTGCATTATGTCTCTTTCTGGCCGGCCTTCTGATTATCAACTGGCAGCTGTGGCATATGGCTGCGTTAACCAGTGCCGATACGGCCCGTGCGAGCGCTCGTAAAATTGATGCCATCCTCACCGAAGCGGTCAGTGCCGCAAAAACGGCTCAGGATGTTGCGGCCCTTGGGTGTACTCGCGCCGGGCAGCTTGAGCTCGGGACGCAGGCCGCGCTTAAGCCACATTTACGCGCCATCATGATCCAGCAGCACGACGCGATAATGTGCACCTCGCTGCCGGGGAATGGCTTACTGCTTGTCCATCCTGAAACGTTTCCTCACGAGCGGCTAATGCTTCTGCCGGGAAGCCAGGCCGTCAACGGCGTTCCGGTTCTGCTTTTCCAGATGCCGATCCCGAATGGACGAGTGATTATCAGCATCAGCGATGCGCATCTGCACGATGTTCTCGCAGGCGCCCCTGATGAATCCCATCTGGCTCTGGTTGTCGGCTCACGGATGATTCAGCCTGGTGGGGAGGTGAGTGACGTTTTGCCGCTGACGTCATCAACGTCACGCATGCCGTCAAAATATTTCTCTTTCAGTATGGTCTGGCAAGCTCCCGCCTTCTTGAGTGTGACGCGGCTGGTCCAGCAGGGATGGAGCCTAATCCTGCTGGTACTTATGCTGTCGGTCGCCGTTGGCATTCTCTTGCGCCGCTATATGGGCAAAAGCACGAGCTTTGAAGAGGATCTGCGAAAGGCGATTTTGAAGGGAGACATTGTTCCTTACTATCAGCCGATAGTGAATGGCAACACCGGGGCGTTTTACGGTGTCGAAGTGCTGGCGAGGTGGAAACATCCGAAGTCTGGTTTTATTCCACCGGACGTGTTTATCCCCCTTGCCGAGCGCAGCGGTCTCATCATTCCGCTAACGCGCGGGCTGATGGCGAAAGTCGTCAGTCAGTTAAAACCGCTGGTGCCTAGACTGCCGGAAGGTTTCCACATCGGGATCAACATTAGCGCCAGACATATCAACGCGCCGTCATTCATTGGCGACTGCACTGTTTTTGAAAAGGGGTTTGACGGCAATAAGGTCAAGCTGGTTCTCGAAGTTACGGAGCGGGAGCCGTTGATGGATAATCCTCATCTTGTGAAGAACCTGAATACGCTGCATCAGGCTGGTTTTGTGATTGCGCTGGACGATTTTGGTACCGGCTATTCAGGCTTATCCTGCCTTGATGCGCTCGCCATTGATTACATTAAAATCGACAGAAGCTTTGTGAACCGGGTTTCGGAGGAGAAAGATTCCACTCTCCTGCTGGACTGCGTCATTGAGCTGGCCAAAAAACTTTCGCTCAGCATCGTGGCTGAAGGGGTTGAAACGAAAGAGCAGCTTGATTACCTCAACCGCAATCAAATAACGCTCTTACAGGGCTACTATTTCGGTAAACCCGTCTCCTACCTCGATTTCATTAAGGTACTGCTGTCCAAACCGATAAGCCGAAACGCAGCATGAGGCCCCGGCGCAGGAAGCGTACGGGCAAAAAAAAGCCCACTATAAAGTGGGCAAGAAATACTGGAAGCAATGTGAGCAATGTCGTACTGAATACCTGAGTGTTTAACTCAACTATTCAGTGTTGAGAAAGATAATCTTTCTCAACAAAAGATGCAACCCCACGTTTAATGTGGAGCGACATTTTTTTTAGTTCATATTTTGCCCAAACGAATCGCGTGATCTCTCTCACAATTTCATTTCTCCGATCCTGTGCTATCCTTTTCTGTGTCACTGATTTAATGACAAAAACCATACAGAGAGGAAAGCTATGGGAATTTTATCCTGGATTATCTTTGGGCTGATTGCGGGGATCCTGGCGAAGTGGATTATGCCGGGCAAAGATGGCGGTGGTTTCTTCGTCACCGTAATACTGGGTATTGTGGGTGCAGTCGTGGGTGGCTGGATCAGCACCTTGCTCGGATTTGGCAAAGTCGATGGTTTCAACTTCGGTAGTTTTGCCGTCGCGGTAATTGGCGCGCTGGTGGTTCTGTTTATCTACAGAAAAATCAAAAGCTAAATCTGAAACGTATTGAAAAAGGCTGCCTCAGGCAGCCTTTTTTACAATGAGGGGTTACCACCAGCCGAGCTGTGTACCGGCGACGGCAACGACCGCCACAATCAACATAATGAGGGTTGTTTTACGCATTTATGCCCCCGGCGCGGCGTAACCGCCAATGAAAAACCAAGCCAAAAAAACCACCGCCGTAATAAAAATAACGACCGGGAAGAGGATCCCTATTCTCATACCTTCACCTGTTTCGTTTTACCTAACGCCGTAGAGTGTACGGGGTTAATCGATAGTGAGAAAGCGTGTTTTGTTTTTTCCTTTTTTATCCTGATACATCGCGAGGTCCGCATCCCGTAACGCGCTGTCGGCATTGGTACTCGCGGGGTCAACCTCCACAACGCCCAGACTCGCGCCCGGATAAACAATATGCACCTGCCCAAGCCAGTATTCCCCGGCGATCCGGGCGTTGAGGCGCGTTTTAAGCAGATTAATTTCTTCATCGCCTTTACTCAGGCAGGCCACCAGGAACTCGTCGCCTCCCAGTCGGCCGATAATTTCGTCCTGGGTTTGTTCATCCGTCAGGCGCTTGCCCACTTCAATCAAGAACCGATCGCCTGTTTCATGTCCAAAGCGGTCGTTGATGAGCTTAAAGTCATCCAGGTCGATGAACGCTATAACCGCATTGCGCTTAAGATGTTTTGCCAGTGAGAACAGGGTGGTAAGGTTCTCGAATATCGCCCGGCGGTTGGGCAGGCCGGTGAGGGCATCCGTATAGGAGTGGGCGATGAGCGCCGCGTTGGCCTCACGCAGCTGGGATAACAGCGACTCTTTCTGGATGTACTGCGCAATTAATCCGGCAAATAATCGGAGTACCTGCTCGCCCCGTTCGCTCAGCTCCTTTTGCTGCGAGCTGGTGGCGCACAGCGTTCCGTAAAGTGAACCATCAGCAAGATGAACAGGAATACTCATGTAGGTGGTAATACCCAGCGCTTTCGCCGCATCGCAGTCACCCCACCGTTCGGCTACGCGGTCGCTGAAAATAGTGCCGCTATCCATTGCGCGCTTGCACAACGTGTCGCCCCAGGGAACGCTCAGCCCTTCAGGGATCTGCATTTGCTTGCTGTTACGGGCGTAAAGGATATGCTGCAGCCGCGCATTGATATCCACTTTGGTCAGATAGGTTGATTCCATATCTGTCACAATTTCCAGCATCTCCAGCAGCTGGCGAACCAGGCCTTCGAGGGATTGCTCGGTGGAAAGCGTTTCTGAAACACGGGCAAGGATAATATCCGACATGACGTAGGTTGACTCCCATGCAGAAGACGCCTGTATCTGCATGTTATGCTGAAATTTTAGACTTCCGGCATAGTAAAACATGAATATAAAAAATTTAATATATTCGTGGAGGTTCGAAAGCGGGGAAGCAGCACAAAAAAAGCCCCGCCGTTGAGAGCGGGGCAAAGACATCTTGATTACGGAATGATGTTCTCTGGTCATATCAAGAACAAGCCCACTATAGTGTTGAAAAGTGCAGGTTTAATGGAGAAATCATGGAGAAAATCCTGATGACCCGTTACCCTGATATTTTTCCGGACACTCAAAGGATCTTGATAATGAAATACTTGCTGCTGGCACTGGCACTGGCACTGGCGCTGCCACTTGTTGCCTGTACCACAAAAACCACGCGTCCCGACGCGCCAAAACCCCCTCATGTGGTGGGAATGGCGAACCCGGCCTCGGTCTACTGTCTGGAGAAAGGGGGGGAGCAAATCCCGGTTCAAAGCCCGCAGGGAGTGCGTACCGAATGCAAATTGCCCGGCGGTGAAGTTATAGATGAATGGGATCTCTTCCGTCGGGACCATCCGCAATCAGCCAGGTGACAGCGGCATCATGACTGCGATACACTTCTCTTTAGGATTATTCTTAGCCAGTTTTGGCAACACTTACCGCGAGAGAAGTATGTTTCAGTTAAAACCGGGCAGCCTGGCAATGATCATCGGCGCCCGTACCACGGCAGGCCGCCGTAATATTGGAAAATCTGTCGAGTTGTTTGGTCTTTGCCAGCCCGGTATGCGTTTCATGAACCCGGTGAACGGCGTGATGACCCAGCTGCCTGCCACGGCGGATCGCGCGCTGTGGCTCGTCACGGGGGACGTTTACGCGTTTGATAACCAGCATGGCTTCGCGTTTATTCGCCCGGAGCATCTGTTACCCCTCACCCCGGACGAGGCTTCACAAACGCGTGAAGAGCTGACGATCGGCTGATCACAGCTGACGCAGCCAGTCGGCTAATACCCGCGCGTGGTTCTGCTCACGGTTTTTCGCGCCGTAGAGCAGCGTGACGGTCTGCGTCCTGGCGACATCGGCTATGCGCTGGCCTTCGTCTTTTTGCTGCGCCAGCTCTTTGCGATACTCTGCACTGAACGTCGTAAAATCGATGGTTTCGCCGTGGAACGCTTTGCGGAGATCGCTGGAGGGCGTCAGGGCCTTACACCACTCGTCACAGGCAAGGTCGGTTTTTTTCACCCCTCGCGGCCACAGCCTGTCCACCAGGATCCGATAGCCATCTTTGGGATCCGCCTGCTCGTACACGCGTTTACACTGAATCATTCCCCCTCCTTAATGTGAATACCGAGAGCCCTAAGACTATAGCACGTCACTTTTACCCACCCAATTTAAGGTATTGTGATAACAGCAAAAGATCGGTAGTCTGAGGTTCCTTATGTTATCTGCTAATTTTCTGGCATAAGGAACCTTTCATGGAACTCTCCCCGGTTAAAACGACGCTGCGCATTGCGCTGGTCGGTGATTACAATCCCGATGTTATTGCGCACCAGGCGATCCCGCTCGCCATCGATGATGCCGCTGCTGTACTGGAACTCACTGCCGATTACGACTGGCTCGCCACGACAGAGCTGACAAGCCCCGAAGATCTGGTGGGTTACGATGCCATCTGGCTGGTCCCTGCCAGCCCGTATAAAAACGCTGAAGCCGCATTCATTGCCGCACGCTACGCGCGTGAAAACAGTATTCCATTCCTCGGCACCTGCGGGGGCTTCCAGCATGCGCTTATTGAGTATGCCCGCAACGTGCTGGGCTGGCGCGATGCCGGTCATGCGGAGACCGATACCGAAGGCACGATGGTAATTGCGCCGCTGGCCTGCTCGCTGGTGGAAAAAACCGATGCGATCGAACTGCGTAACAACACGCTTATCGCTAAAGCCTACGGCAGGCCGGAAATTGAAGAGGGATATCACTGCAACTATGGCGTCTCGCCGGAATTTGCCCAGGCGCTGGAGAGCGGTGATATGCGCGTTACCGGTTGGGACGATCGGGGTGAAATCCGTGCCGCAGAGCTGATCACCCATCCTTTCTTTGTGATCACCCTGTTCCAGCACGAGCGTGCGGCGCTGGATGGCCGTCCGGTGGTGCTGGCGCAGGCGATGCTGCGCGCAGCGCGAGGATAAAAAAGGCAGACCTTTGGGTCTGCCGCTGTTATTAACGGGGCGCTATCTCCCGATCGCGCCCGGCAAGTACGCCGCATAAGGCCATGATCGTCGACGCCAGCGCGCAGGCTAACAGTGGAATCTGCCAGTCTCCCACCACATCGTGAATTTTCCCCATTAGCGGTGGCCCACAGGCGGCCAGCAGATAGCCAATCGACTGTGCCATACCGGACAGGGCGGCAGCCTGATGAGCTGAACTGGCGCGAAGGCCGATGAACGTCAGGCCGAGGATCATGGTGGCCCCGGAGCCAAAGCCGAAGACCAGCGTCCACACCACGGCCATGTCCGGTGCAAACCAGAACCCCGCCGCGCTCACGGCGCACATCAGGGCCACAAACCCGGCGACGCCGCGCTGGTCTTTCAACCGATGCAGTATCAGCGGAACGGCGAGCCCCGGGATAGCCGTGGCCAGCTGAAGAAGGCCGTGCATCGAACCCGCCTGCGTTTCGCTGTAGCCGTGGCTGAGTAAAATGGCGGGAAGCCAGCCGATAACGACATAGTAAATCAGCGAGTTAATCCCCAGAAAGAGCGTGACCTGCCAGGCTAGCGCAGAGCGCCAGATGCCGCGATTGTGTAACGCACCGGCGCCCGTCACCGTCGCAGCAGGCGTCTGACGCCACTGTGGCAGCCACAGCAGCAGCGCCACCAGCGGAAAGACCATCAGCATCAGCAGCGCGCCGTGCCATCCGGCATCTCCCAGCGCCAGAGGAACAACCAGCGCCGATCCTAAGGCGGCAGACGCGCCCATCGTCAGGGAATACGCGCCCGTGAGCTTGGCTACCTGGCCCGGAAAATCCCGTTTGATAAGCCCCGGAAGCAGCACGTTACCCAGCGCAATGCCGCACCCGATTACCGCAGTACCGATAAACAGCCACGTTGCGGAGGGGAGGGAACGAATACCAATGCCGGCGCAGATCAGCAGCAGAGCAATAAACAGGCTGCGCTCCATGCCGATGCGCCGGGCAACCCCGGCGGCGAGCGGGGAGATGAGCGCGAAAGCGAGCAGCGGCAGCGTGGTGAGCATGCCGGTTTGCGCCGTCGTTAACCCATAGTCATGTCTGATCGTGTCGAGCAGCGGGGCGGCACCGGTAAAGGTTACGCGAAGCGTCGTGGCAATCATCAGAATGCCGGCGATCAGCAGCGCACCCTGTTTCCCTGAAGGTCGAATAGCAGTAGTCATTATTTTCTCTTACGTTCAAGCGAGCGCACACGATACCGATTTTCATCGCCGTTGAAATCAAGCTAAAATGACAGTTTATCGCTAATATCGGACAACTTGATGATTGGTCTTGGGCTGGAAGGTTACGATCCCGATAGCCAGCGCGATGCCGCGGTGGCGTTCCGCATCCGCGTGGTGGCGGAAGAGCAGCATATCCCAGAGCATCAGCACCGCAAGGGCCAGCTGATTCTGGCGCTGGGCGGCGCTATTACCTGCGAAGTAGAAAACGCCATGCTGATGGTGCCGCCGCAGTATGCGGTGTGGATCCCGGGACAAATGCCCCACAGCAATAAGGCTACGCCGGGCGCGCAGCTATGCTTTTTGTTTATTGAACCCGGCGCGCTGGGTTTGCCCGAACGCTGCTGTACGTTAAAAATATCGCCGCTGGTACGCGAGCTGATTTTATCTCTGGCGGATAAATCGCGCGTTCAGCTGCACGAACCCGCCACCGCGCGGCTTGTCGGGGTGCTGTTTGACGAGCTGCCTTTACAATCTCAGGAACATTTGCAGCTACCCGTTTCACCCCATCCAAAAATTCGCCTGATGAGCGAGACCATGGCAAAGGAGCCAGCCGCCTGGCAAACGCTGGCGCAGTGGGCAAGCCACTTTGCCATGAGCGAGCGCAACCTGGCGCGGCTGGTGGTAAAAGAGACAGGATTAAGCTTTCGCCGCTGGCGGCATCAGCTTCAGCTGATTGTCGCCCTGCAGCTGCTGATTCGCGGGACGTCGGTTCAACAGGCGGCACAGTCGCTGGGGTATGACTCTACCACCGCCTTTATCACCATGTTCAAAAAGGGGCTGGGACAAACGCCTGCCCGCTATATCGCCAGCCTGACTAGGACTTCCCAATAAACAGCGACACCAGCCCGGCCGCAATCAGTGGGCCAACCGGCACGCCGCGGAACAGGGCCACGCCAAGCACGGTACCGACCAGCAGGCCGGCCACCAGCGAGGGCTGGCTGCTCATCAGCGTCACGCCGCGTCCGCCCAGCCATGAAACAAAAACGCCCACCGCAATAGCGATCAGTGATTTCCAGTTTACAAAAGAGTGCAGCAGCGTCGAGGCGGGAAGCGTGCCGCTGGCGATGGGGGCCATTACCCCGATGGTTAAGATAATAATCCCGATGGTGAGGCCTTGTTTTTCTATCCACGGGAAGAAGGTGTTAAGCGGGGTCACACGCACGATGATCAGCACCAGAATGGAGATAGCAACCGTGGTGTTGTGGCTCACAAAGCCGAGCGCGGCCAGTGCCAGAAGGATAAGCAGAGTAGGGTCGAACATGACGGGATCCTTGCCAAAAATAGTAAGCCTGATTACTGTACGCGCAAACGCGAGAGCAAACAGGCTTTTATAGAAAAATCCCTCTATTTTTGGGCGCTTGCACGAGTTCGGCTCACCAGGTCTTGCACCAGCGCGCTGCCTTCACGAATAAATACCGGGATGGTATCAAGCGATGCCTGCACCCTGATACGATAACCGCCAGCATGGCGTTCACCGTCCAGATCGACCCAGTTATTTCCGGCCGGGAGCCAGACGTCACGCTCGCGCTGGCCCGCATGCAGGACAGGTGCAATGAGCAGGTCCTGCCCAAACAGGTACTGGTCTTCCGTCTCCCAGCTTTGCGTCTCCTGCGGGTAGTGCCAGAACAGGGGGCGCATCAGTGGATCGCCATGCTGGTGGGCGTTCTCATACAGTGCATCAATATACGGCCGCAGTTTTTCACGTACGCAGAGCCAGTGCTGCATGATGGCGTAATTCTCTTCCCCGTAGCTCCACAGCTCGTTCGGCGAGCCGCTGTTGCACTGCGGGATACCGTCGCGGTAGCGCTCCGGCGGCTGGATCTGCGGTTCACGATAGCCGTGCATGCGCAGTACCGGGGTAAATACCGCCCACTGGAACCAGCGAATCAGCAGCTCGTGGAACGCCGGGTCGTTAACGTTCCCGCCCTGAAAACCGCCGATATCCGTGGTCCACCACGGGATGCCTGCCATCCCCATGTTGAGACCGGCAGCGATCTGGTTACGAAACGCGTGGAATGAGGAGTGAACGTCACCTGACCAGGCCAGAACCCCGTAGCGCTGGCTGCCAGCCCAGGCGCAGCGTACCAGGTTTACAATATCCGTCTCACCGTTGGCCTGCAGACCATCATAAAATCCTTGCGCGAAATCGCGCGGGTAGCGGTTACCCACCTCCAGCACCGGGCCCGCGTAATAGCGATAGTTATCAAAATCATAGGCGCGGTATTCCGGCTCTGCCTCGTCGAGCCAGAACAGTTTGATGCCCAGATCGTAATAATTTTCCTTCACCGTGTCCCAGACAAACTGCCGAGCCTGCGGATGCGTAGCGTCAAAGAAGGTGGTATTGCCCATAAAGTCGAGGTTCACCTGCACGCCGCGTTCGCTGCTGACCAGCCAGCCTTTGGCCTTCATAAGCGGATAGAGCGGGCTGCGGGCTTCAACCGTTGGCCAGACGGAGACCATCAGCGCGATGCCCAGCTCGCGCAGCTCGTCAACCATCGCTTTCGGGTCGGGCCAGTCGACGGGATCAAAGCACCATGTACCCTGGTTCGGCCAGTGGAAGAAGTCGATAACCATCACAGAGATCGGCAGATTGCGGCGGCGATACTCCCGCGCGACCTCCAGCACTTCCTCCTGCGTGCGATAGCGCAGCTTGCACTGCCACAGTCCGCTGATAAAGTCCGGTGCCTGCGGCGGGGTGCCGGTGGCTTTTACATACTGGCGGGTAATCTGGGCTACGCTATCGGCTGCGGTTATCCAGTAATCCATCTCACCCGTTACGCGGGCGCGCCATTCCGTCTGGTTTTTGGCAAAGCTGGCTTCGCCAATTGCCGGGTTATTCCACAGGAGGCCGTAGCCCAGGCTGGACTGCATAAAGGGAACGCTCGCCTGAGAGTTACGCTGCGCCAGTTCCAGCGTGCAGCCCTTCAGATCCAGCCACGGCTGCTGGTACTGACCCATGCCGTAAATACGCTCGTTTGGGCGAGATTCAAACCGAACCGTAAGCTGATATTTACCGCCCGCCAGCGGCTTAAATTCACGACCATCGAGCTTGAGGGCGCTAACGTATTTATCCTGGCTCTTTTCACTGGCACCGATGCCGACGGTAGAGCGCTGGCGCCACATCTCTTCCAGCAGCAGTTCGCCGCGCTGGTTATAGAAAGCCAGCTGTCCCTTAAGATTGAGCGTTGCGGTGATATTGCCGTTACGCAGCGTCAGGCTTTCCGCTTCAGCCGTAATATCAGCGTGGCAGGGTACGGCAGGCAGTAGCGCATGCTCTGCATCGCTAAATTCCGGGGAGCAGGTCGCCCGGACGCGCAGGCTGTTTTCTCCCCAGGGTTCGATGCGCAGGATCTGACGCTCAAAACGCCATTCAATACTGTTGGAATGTTGAATCAGTTCACTCATGGATAACGCGTCCTATTTAAACCGTGTGTTTGGCGAGTTGGATTGATTTCATCGTGCTGTCGTCAAGTTTGTACCAGCGCAGCGTGGCGAAAGCGCAGAGCGAGAGCACGCCGGGCACGATGGTAAAGAGGGCGATAATGCAGTACATCGCCGTGGAGGTCTGCTCTGCGGCATTCGGGACGTAGCCGCTAAAGCCCAGCGTCCAGCCGACAATCGCGCCGCTGATGGCCATCCCCAGCTTCAGCACGGCGAGGAAGGTAGAGAAGATCACGCCGTCCATGCGTTTGCCCTGCGTGTATTCACCGTAGTCGGCAACGTCCGCCATCATCACCCACATTAGCGTGGTGGTGGCCTGGTAGAGCGTGGAGACGATGAAGGTCATTGGAACCAGAACCAGCACCGATTTCGGCGCAAAGAACAGCGCGATGCTCAGCACGCCCGCGATAACCGAACAGTAGCCAAACATCTGCACTTTGCTGTAATTGTGGGTGAGACGTTTTGCCAGCGCGCTGCCTGCCGCTTTACCCAGAATATGGGCCCCCAGCATCCACATAAAATAGCTGGCGCTGCCGAGATAATAGGTGACGAAATACATCATTGCTCCGAGGCGAATAACCCCAAAGCCAATATTGGTTAATACCAGCACGGCGACAACGCGCCACTGATCGTTTCGTAATAAATCCTTTAGCTCTGAAAGGTAATTATTATGGGTAGCGGGTGCGTTAATACGCTCGCGGGTATTTGCAAAACAGATCCAGAACATAATGACCGCGACGGTTGCCATAATGGCCATCGCCCAGCGGTAGCCCATTAATTTATCGTCGCCCCCTAAAAATTCCGCCAGCGGCATCATAAAGAAGGTGGAGAGCGCGCCTCCTAATGTGGCGAGGAAAAAACGATAGGACTGCAGGGAAATGCGTGCGTCATTGTCAGGCGTAATCACCGCGCCCATTGAGCAATATGGAATATTGATGGCGGTGTACATCAGCATCATCAGGGTATAGCTGACGGTGGCGAAGATCATTTTACCGTGCAGGTCGAGAGATTCCGGCACGGCATAGGTGAGCAGGCAGCTTGCGCCAAAGGGCAGCGCAAGCCAGAGCATCCACGGGCGGAATTTCCCCCAGCGGGTGCGGGTCCGGTCGGCGATATAGCCCATTGCCGGGTCGATAATGGCGTCAGCCGTGCGCGCCAGCAGGAACATGGTTCCCACAAAAGCCGCCGGAAGCCCTACAACGTCCGTGTAATAGAACGTCAGAAAAATAATCACGTTATCCAGCCCAATATGGCTGGCCATATCACCTAATCCGTAGCTGATTTTTTCTTTGCGGGTAATCGTCTCGCTCACTGTTATCACCTTGCCCGTGTAAGGTTTATATATAAAACGTTGTGTTAAACATGTTTAACCACCTCATGGACATTAACAATTGCGAGATTTGGCAATAGGCTTACGGAAACTCTTTTTCGTGATACCGGTAACAATTTGCTGAGACGTATTATTGTCTTGCAGGGGCAGCGTATTTTTTATGAATCGTTTCAGCCTGAATAATATTCATCAGGCTGTCCCGAATCTGTCATGTCACTGTCATTATGCGGGGGTAAAAAAGGGTAAACGGGGCAAAAGGGATCGCATCATGAACGATCAAATGTTTGTTGAAACGCTGATTATCTCTTCAACCTTTTTAAGCATTGCCGTTATTCTGGTGATGTCAGTGCTGTTTCTGGAAAAAAACGGCTGACGGACACGCCAGCCGTCCATTTTAGTCTTTGCGGAACACAACCAGCTCGGGACGGGCAATACGCAGGTAATCCTGAGTATCCATAACCACGGACTTTTCCAGCAGCCCGGCGTTAAACGCGATTTCGTCGTAACGCTCGAAGAGCAGCGGGTCGGCGACCAGCGCCAGGTCGGGGTGGAAGCTGAACGGCGGGATAGCGCCAAACACGCAGGCGGTGAGGGTATCGACTTCAGCCGGGCTGGCGAGAGAGGCTTTTAACCCACCAAAATGGTTTGCCAGCTGGCTTAAGTCAGCCTGTCGATCGGCCGCCAGTATCGCCAGAACGAGTTTTTTAACGCCGTTTCCCTTCACCTTGCAGACCAGCGCTTTTGCGCCTTGCCCCAGCGCGGTGCCGCGAAGTTCACTTACCGCTTCACATTTCCCGACGGCCTCATGCTCCATCACGCGAAACCGCGCGCCCTGTTCGGTAAGTAAGGTAATTAGCTTATTGTGGGTAGCCGTCCCGGTAACCTCTTCAGACATGGCGATTTTCCCTGTTAAATGTCAGTACGCAGCGCTCTACATTAGCACGGAGAGGTAGGGGCAGAAAGAAAACAGCCAGCGAATTCGCTGGCTGTTGGTTATGCGTTGCTGGCGCTGGACTGTTTGTGGAACAGCTCCCTGAACACCGGATAGATATCATCCTGATCGCGAATATGCTGCATCGCAAAGTTATCAAACATGGATTGCAGATGCTCATACTCGCGCCACAGCGTCTGGTGCGCGCGGCGCGTGATTTCGATATAGCTGTAGTAACGCACCACCGGCAGAATTTTCTTCGCCAGTATCTCGTGACACAGCGGTGAGTCGTCGGCCCAGTTATCGCCATCCGACGCCTGCGCGGCATAGATGTTCCACTGCGCCGGGTCGTAACGCTCTTTCACCACTTCATCCATCAGCTTCAGGGCGCTGGAGACGATGGTCCCGCCGGTCTCTTGCGAGTAGAAGAACTCATGTTCATCGACCTCCTTGGCCTGGGTATGGTGGCGGATATACACCACCTCGACGTTCTTATAGGTTCTGCTCAGGAACAGATAAAGCAGGATATAAAAACGCTTCGCCATGTCCTTGGTGGCCTGGTCCATCGAGCCGGAGACGTCCATCAGGCAGAACATGACCGCCTGGCTGGAGGGCTCGGGACGTTTTTCGTAGTTCTTGTAACGCAGATCGAAGGTGTCAATAAACGGCACCCGGTCGATTTTCGCGCGTAGCTCGGCGATCTCTTTTCGCAGACGCTCCTCTTCCAGCAGTTGCGCCGGTTCGGTGTTCTCCACAACCTTAAGGCTGGTTTCCAGCTCGCGCAGTTCGCGCCGTTTCCCTGCGGTCATCGCCGTACGGCGCGCCAGCGAGTTCTGCAGAGAACGCACGACGCTGATATTGGCGGGCACGCCGTTGGCGGTATAGCCCGCGCGATGGGTTTTATATTCATTAAGCTGACGGTGCTGGTTCTTTTTCAGATTAGGCAGCGCCAGATCTTCGAAGAGCAGGTCGAGATATTCATCTTTGGAAATCTGGAAGACAAATTCATCCTGGCCTTCACCGTCCTGGCTGGCCTGGCCCTGACCGCTTCCTGAACCGCCGCCGCCCTGCGGGCGCTCGATTCTGTCATTCTGAACGAAGTGGTCATTACCAGGGTGTACGCGATGGCGCAGGCCGCCACGCCCCTGATGAAACATCGGTTCGCTGATGTCATCGGTAGGGATGGAGACAGACTCGCCGCTGTCGACGTCGGTCACCGAGCGTTTGTTGATGGCCTCGGAGATCGACTGTTTAATTTGCGATTTATAACGACGCAAGAAGCGCTGGCGGTTTACCGTGCTCTTGTTTTTGCCGTTAAGACGCCGGTCAATAAACCAGGTCATATATCCCCCGTACTGCATTTGCCAACTTGCAGCGTCCGTAAGTACCCGGACATTTTGTCGGCCCGGCAAGCGCGAGCGCCACCGGGCGCTTGTTTTAAGACGATTTACGCACGCGCAGATACCATTCGCAGAGCAGGCGAACCTGTTTGCGGGTATAGCCTTTCTCCATCATACGGTCGACAAAATCGTCGTGCTTTTTCTGCTCGTCAGTTGAGGTTTTGGCGTTAAACGAAATCACCGGCAGCAGCTCCTCGGTATTAGAGAACATTTTCTTCTCAATGACCGTGCGCAGTTTTTCGTAGCTGGTCCAGTTCGGGTTGCGTCCGTTGTTGTGCGCGCGGGCGCGCAGGACAAAGTTCACAATCTCATTACGGAAGTCTTTCGGGTTACTGATACCGGCAGGCTTCTCGATTTTTTCCAGCTCCGCGTTCAGGGATTCCCGGTCAAACAGCTGGCCGGTATCCGGGTCGCGGTACTCCTGATCCTGGATCCAGAAGTCGGCATAGGTGACGTAACGGTCGAAGATGTTCTGCCCGTATTCCGAATAGGATTCCAGGTAGGCGGTCTGGATCTCTTTGCCGATGAACTCGGCGTATTTCGGGATCAGGTAGCCTTTGAGGAACTCAAGATAGCGTTCGGCAAGCTCCTGCGGGAACTGTTCGCGCTCGATTTGCTGCTCCAGCACGTAGAACAGATGTACCGGGTTGGCCGCCACTTCCGCATGGTCAAAGTTGAACACGCGGGAGAGGATTTTGAATGCAAAGCGGGTAGAGAGGCCGTTCATCCCCTCGTCGACGCCGGCGTAGTCCCGGTATTCCTGGTATGACTTCGCTTTCGGGTCGGTATCTTTCAGGCTTTCACCGTCATAGACGCGCATTTTTGAGTAGATGCTGGAGTTTTCCGGCTCTTTCAGACGCGACAGGATAGAGAAGCGTGACAGCGTTTCCAGGGTGCCCGGGGCGCAAGGGGCATGCACCAGCTCACTGTGGTTGAGCAGCTTCTCGTAAATCTTGATCTCTTCGGAGATCCGCAGGCAATAAGGCACTTTGACGATGTATACGCGGTCAAGGAACGCCTCATTGTTTTTATTATTACGGAAGGTCACCCACTCTGATTCGTTCGAGTGCGCCAGAATGATGCCGTTAAACGGCAGGGCAGAGATCCCCTCCGTCCCGTTGTAGTTCCCTTCCTGGGTGGCCGTCAGCAGCGGATGCAGCACTTTAATGGGCGCTTTAAACATCTCGACGAATTCCATGATCCCCTGGTTTGCGCGGCACAGCGCGCCGGAATAGCCGTAGGCGTCCGGATCGTTTTGCGCGTGGTGCTCCAGCTTACGGATATCCACCTTACCGACCAGCGCAGAAATATCCTGGTTGTTCTCATCACCCGGTTCCGTTTTGGCGATGGCGATCTGTTCCAGAATCGACGGCCAGACTTTGACGACGCGGAATTTGGTGATATCCCCGCCAAACTCGTGCAGGCGTTTGGCCGCCCACGGCGACATAATGGTGCCGAGGTAGCGGTGCGGAATGCCAAACTCTTTATCCAGAATCTGCGCATCCTCCTGCGGATTAAACAGGCACAGCGGATGGTCATTCACCGGGCTGCGCTCGCCGTTTGCACTCAGCACATAAATCGGCACGCGCTGCATCAGCGCTTTCAGGCGCTCAGCAAGCGACGATTTACCGCCGCCCACCGGGCCGAGTAAATAAAGGATCTGTTTCTTCTCTTCCAGACCCTGCGCAGCATGTTTCAGATAGGAGACAATCTGTTCAATGGCATCTTCCATGCCATAGAACTCTTCAAACGCGGGATATCGGGCGACCACCCGATTCGAAAATAGACGGGAAAGCCGAGGCTCCAGGGCAGTGTCAACCATGTTTGGTTCACCAATAGCCATCAATAGCCGTTCTGCCGCGTTGGCATAGGCACTGCGATCTTGCCGACAAATGGTAAGAAACTCCTGCAGTGTGAACTCTTCGTCCTTGGCAGCTTCATAGCGCTGGCGATAGTGATCGAATATATTCATGGCATGCCGTCCTTTCGTTTTTTAGCACAGGATAAGAGCCGTTCGTATGAGTAGTGGAGGCTCCCGGAAGAGAATTTCTCACACCTCACTGCCAGAGCAGCAACCTGTGTGCCAGGTCAGACGCTAAGAAGTGCGGGGGTGTTCAGCAAAATCTCTTCTTAAATTAAAGCGTAGATGGCATTTGCAAAACTTGCATGCCGATAAAATCTACTTTCAATGACATATCAATAACTCATCCAAAAATTGCCACTCTTGTTATAAGGCCGAAGCGTCGTTTTCATTCTTCGGTCACATAGCTGAAAGCAAGGTGTCATCTGAAAAGTTAAAAATAACGGGTTAATCAAACTCATTAGCGGGCAAAAAATTTTGGGATGTGCGGGAATGACGGTTACACTTCACCCGCTGATTATTTGACTACAGGAAAGAATGGATTGTGACCAAACTCAAACTTCTGGCATTGGGCATCCTTGCCGCTACCGCAGTTAGCACCGCACAGGCGGAAAGTCAGTGGACTGTTGGCGCGGGCGCGGGGGTTATCAACAGCCCGTACAAGCAGTATGACCGCGATGTGTATCCCGTTCCCGTTGTCACCTATGAAGGCGATAACTTCTGGTTCCGTGGCCTGGGCGGCGGGTACTATCTGTGGAACGATACGGCCGATAAACTCTCCATCATGGCCTACTACGATCCGACGCACTTTAAGCCAGGCGACAGCGACAGCAACGCGCTTCGCCAGCTGGACAAGCGCAGAAGTTCGCTGATGGCGGGTCTTTCTTACGTGCATAACACCCAGTACGGCTTCCTGCGTACCGCGCTGGCAGCGGATACCCTGGACAACAGCAACGGCTTCATCTGGGATCTGGCGTGGCTCTACCGTTATACCAACGGCGCGTTGACCCTGACGCCGGGTATTGGTGTGCAGTACAGCAGTGAGAACTACAACGACTATTACTATGGCGTGTCTAAGCGTGAGTCCCGCCGTAGCGGCCTGAACAGCTACAGCGCTGATGATGGCTGGGATCCGTACCTGGAACTGACCGCAAGCTATAACTTCCTCGGCGACTGGAGCGTCTACGGCACCGGCCGTTACACCCGCCTGAGCGATGAAATCAAAGACAGCCCGATGGTCGACAAGTCCTGGTCTGGACTCTTCTCCGTGGGTGTGACCTACAAGTTCTGATTGTGCATTATTACAGTGCATTCTGTGCACGAAAACGGGGCGCTTGCGCCCCGTTTGCATTAGGGTGGTGCAACAAAACAGGAGAGTGATATGAGCGTAAAAACCGTGGCATTTTCCAACAGCCGTTCAATCCCCGCGATTGGGCAGGGCACCTGGTATATGGGTGAAAAGGCGAGCCAGCGTAAAACCGAGGTGAATGCACTGCGCGCGGGCATCGATCTTGGGCTGACTCTTATCGATACGGCTGAAATGTACGCTGAAGGCGGAGCGGAAGAGGTGGTCGGCGAGGCGATAAAAGGCCAGCGCGACAAAGTGTATCTGGTGTCCAAAGTGTACCCGTGGAATGCGGGCGGCCAGAAAGGGCAGGCAGCGTGCGAAGCCAGCCTCCGTCGTCTGGGCACCGATCGTATTGACCTTTACCTGCTGCACTGGCGCGGGAACGTTGGCCTCGATGAAACCATCGCGCTGATGAACAACCTTCAGCAGCAGGGCAAAATTGGCCGCTGGGGCGTGTCGAATCTGGACATCGACGACATGCAGGCGCTGTGGCGTGAGGAGGGCGGCTCTGCCTGTGCGACCAATCAGGTGCTGTACCATCTTGCGTCGCGCGGTGTTGAATACGATCTGCTGCCCTGGTGTCAGCAGCAAAATATGCCGATGATGGCCTACTGCCCGCTGGCGCAGGCCGGGCGCTTGCGAACGGGGTTGATGAACCATCCGGTAGTCAATGAGATTGCCCGTAACCATGAAGCAACCGCCGCGCAAATCCTGCTGGCGTGGGTAATACGTTATAAAGGGGTTATGGCCATTCCTAAAGCGGCATCCATTGAACACGTTAAAGCGAATGCGGCGGCGTTAGATATCACGCTGACTGGCGAAGAGTTACGCCTTTTAGATAATGCTTTCCCGGCCCCGGAAGTGAAAACCCCGTTAGACGTTGTTTAAACATGCACTGATTATCCCCTCTCCCCTGTGGGGAGAGGGCCAGTGTGAGGGGCGCTTTTCTCTTAGCGCTTCACAATCTTAATCGTCTGCCCCAGGCGAGAGGGTTTTTCCTCGCTCGCTCTCTGCAGTTCAGTGACGCACGCCGTCTCTACGCAGACAAACGTTTTGTAACCGTCGTCAGGAACGTCCGCCATGCTGACGGAAAGCGCCGGGCCTGGGTTCCAGCCTACGACGTTGCTGTGATGATGGTGAACCACGTCGATAGTGCGATTCAGCGCGCCGTCGTGGATCACGCTGCAGGATTCAGGATGCAGGTACACGCGGTCGGTGCGGTCCGGGAAGGTCTGCACGCCATCACTCAGTTTCCCTTCTTTGGCGTTGTCCACCTTGTCGATAAAGGTATCGCCGAGGCCGCTCACTTTTACCGCGCCGATGTCGCCAACGTTGAAATAGGTATGCAGGGCGGATGAGGTTTCAAACTCGCCGTGCGCTTCCAGTTCGATTTCGCAGGTTTTACCCAGCTTAAAGCGGGCGTACAGCGTGAAATCGTGCGGCCACAGGGCTCGGGTTTCATCATTTGCCTGCAGCTCAAAGGTCAGCACTGCGCCGTTATCATCTTCATTGTGAGCTTTCAGCGTCCACTGTTGATTACGGGCAAAACCGTGCGCAGGCAGACCCTGCTGTGCCGCCGGGCCGAACCACGGCCAGCAGATCGGGACGCCACCGCGGATTGCGGCACCTTTCTTAAAGGAGGTTGCATTGCTCAGCCACAGGCCTTCCACTTCGCCTTCTGGTTTCCAGGAGAGCAGGTGGGCGCCGTTCAGGGCTACGGACGCTTTTACGCGCGGGTGGTCAACGACGATAACATCAGCACCGTCAATCTGGCGGCGGGAGAGCACAGGGGTAAGTTGTTCGACTACCGGAAGTGCAAAAATTTTATTAATCATTAAGCAATCCTCTGTCTTGAAGCAATAAAAAAGGCGACCGAAGTCGCCTTTTTGGATCAGATTCTCATCTCAACTTATTTGGAGATGTGAGCGATCAGGTCCAGTACTTTGTTAGAGTAGCCGGTTTCGTTGTCGTACCAGGAAACCAGTTTAACGAAGTTGTCGTTCAGTGCGATACCAGCTTTAGCATCGAATACTGAAGTGCAGATTTCGCCGTTGAAATCGGTAGATACAACGTCGTCTTCGGTGTAGCCCAGAACGCCTTTCATTGCGCCTTCGGAAGCAGCTTTGATTGCTTTCTTAATTTCTTCATAAGAAGCAGCTTTTTCCAGACGAACGGTCAGGTCAACTACGGAAACGTTAGGAGTAGGAACGCGGAACGCCATACCCGTCAGTTTACCGTTCAGCTCTGGCAGTACAACGCCTACAGCTTTAGCAGCACCGGTAGAAGATGGGATGATGTTCTGTGCTGCGCCACGGCCGCCGCGCCAGTCTTTATGAGACGGGCCATCAACGGTTTTCTGAGTAGCGGTAGTTGCGTGAACGGTGGTCATCAGGCCTTCAACGATACCGAAGTTGTCGTTGATAACTTTAGCCAGTGGTGCCAGGCAGTTGGTGGTGCAGGATGCGTTGGAAACGATGTCCTGGCCAGCATATTTTTCGAAGTTAGCGCCTTTAACGAACATAGGCGTGTTGTCTTTGGATGGACCAGTCAGAACAACTTTCTTCGCACCCGCGGTGATGTGTTTACGCGCGGTTTCGTCGGTCAGGAAGATACCGGTTGCTTCAGCAACAACGTCAACACCGATTTCGTTCCATTTCAGGTTAGCTGGGTCTTTCTCAGCAGTAACGCGGATGGTTTTGCCGTTAACAACCAGGTGGCCGTCTTTCACTTCAACGGTGCCGTTGAAACGACCGTGAGTTGAGTCGTACTTCAGCATGTACGCCATGTATTCAGCGTCCAGGAGATCGTTGATACCAACGATTTCGATGTCAGAACGTTCCTGAGCAGCACGGAAAACAATACGGCCGATACGGCCAAAACCGTTGATACCTACTTTGATAGTCATATATTCCACCAGCTATTTGTTAGTGAATAAAAGGTTGCCTGTAAAATTACAAAAACCTTACGCAGCGTCAAGCGGAATCGTGTCAATCATTGCGACAAATCAATCCTGTGACTAACGTTTGTGCGACTGACTCGCCTCACTTTCCCTTTGAGCTAGCAACCACATGGGGGCTGCGCCCGGAATTTTAAAGGCCTCGCAGGATAAAAGTGTGAAATAGATCACAATTGCCTGACCGCCTTTTTGCGACACATAAGTTTAGAACAAAAGTGCACGCGCCGGTGTTAATGTTTTGTTAGAATCTGGGTTAAAAGATGTCTGTTTCTACAGCGAGATGTAAGCATATGTCGAACCAACGTAACCCCGATGATTTGAAAAAAAACCTCACAGAAATGCAGTTTTACGTGACGCAGAATCACGGTACTGAACCGCCATTTACCGGGCGTTTGCTGCACAATAAGCGAGACGGTGTCTACCACTGTCTGGTATGCGATGCCCCGTTGTTTAATTCGCAAACAAAATATGATTCCGGCTGCGGCTGGCCGAGCTTTTATGAGCCGGTTAGCGATGACGCGATCCGCTATCTGACCGACTCCTCGCACGGCATGGTCCGCACCGAAATCCGTTGCGGAAACTGTGACGCGCACCTGGGCCACGTTTTCCCGGACGGACCACAGCCGACCGGCGAGCGTTTCTGCGTGAACTCAGCGTCAATGAGCTTCACCGACGATGAAAATGGCGACCAGACACAGGGTTGAAAAAACGATTCAGCAAATTATTCCTTTGAAAGGGAGACATCATGAATATTGATGACATGATTGCGGGTATGACAGCGGAAGTTTATCAGCGTCTGGTAACCGCCGTTGAGCTGGGAAAATGGCCTGACGGTGTGGCGCTCACCCCGGATCAAAAAGAGAACAGTCTGCAATTAGTGATGCTTTGGCAGGCGCGTAACAATACTGACGCGCAGCACATGACCATTGACACTCAGGGGCAGATGGTGATGAAGAGCAAGCGTGAGCTGAAAGAAGAGTTTGGCATCACGCCAAAGCCGATTGCGACGATGAAAATGCAATAACGGTGCGGGTTGATGCCCTCACCCAACCCTCTCCCACGGGGAGAGGGCTTGATTGTCTTACTACTTATGCGGGATCCCGAGCGACTCCGCCAGCTGCTTCGCTAGCTTATTGTCGTCGTCCGCGCCGTACTCCCAGAACATCGCTCCGGCAAGACCTTTCTCTTTGATATAGTCCGCTTTGATAGCCACAGAGCGTGGGTTCTCATAGGAAATCGCAAACAGCGCCTTCCCGTCGGCAGAATTCACCGACAGCCACGGCACTTTCGCCTGGTCGTCCCAGTGCTCGGTAAAGCGTTTCTGCGGGTCGTTCAGCAATTTTTTCACGATATCGTTGTACTTCACGTAGGTATCTTTGGTCAGGTCATAGCCGAGTGATTTGAACAGCCTAATCTCCTGAGGCCCGAAGTAGGGCTGCGTCACCGGTTTTTTTTGCGCATCCGCTTTTGTCCAGTCGATGCCCGGCTCAACGGAGCGTTTCGGTACGCGACCGTAGAAACCAATCCCAAGGTTCATCTGCTGTGGCTTCAGGCCAGCAGCAAGATAGTTGTTCACCACAAAGTCGACGCTGTATTTGTCGGCGGCGGCGACCGTCGGCCAGGCGCTGGAGTCATACAGGTTGGCGTTGAAGTACTGTGTTCCGTACGCCATGTCGTAGGTCATCAGGTTGATGTAGTCGAGCAGCGGGGCGATCGCTTTGACATCCACCCAGCTTTTCGGGCTTTCCGCATTTGCGCCCACCGCAATGGTGACCAGCTTTTTCTGACCGAAGGCGTCGCGCATTTCTTTCAACAGCGCGGTGAAGTTATCCCGGTCAGCAGGCTGGCTTGCGACTAACCCCCACGCGCCGTTGACGGGAAACTCCCAGTCGAGATCGATCCCGTCCAGGCCGTATTTATCGACAATCTCCTGCGCGGAGCGAATGAACACCGCACGCGTCTGTGGGGTTGCTGCTGCGCCTGAGAACCCGCGGGCGCCCCAGCCGCCGACGGAAAGCAGCACCTTGAGGTCCGGATTTTGCTTGCGAAGAACAGGGATTAGCGCAAGGTCGGACGCCACTTTTGGCGACAGCCATATTTGATGCAGTTTTGATGGATCCTTCAGCGCGGCATTGGTTTCGTCTTTCTCATCGTTGTAGACGAGGCCAAACGAGTAGTTCAGGTGGGTGATCTGGCGGACGTCGAGTTTATTGATGTCTCCACCTGGCCCGGCGGTGACATCGCCCCCTCCGTTAAAGTAGCCCACGGACATCAGAGAATTGGCGGAGGCAAGTGACGCGCAAAGCAAGGGCAATGCTGCCAGCAGCGGCAAACGTTTCATACATGTTCCTCTTTGACTTAATAAAAGTAACCACGCCACGGAAAGGCGTGGCGAAAAAACAGCCTGAAAAGAATAGCATTGCCGCTTCGCTTGAGATGCGAGGGAGTTCACTTTATGGGGATTGGGGACGAAATGCCGGGTGGCGCTGCGCTTACCCGGCCTGCAAAACCAGAGAAAGTAGGCCGGGTAAGGCGAAGCCGCCACCCGGCTAAAAAGGCTTACGCCTGCGTCTCCAGCCAGTCTTCGAGCGTATACAGCGTTGCACCTTCGGCCGCCATATCCATAAACGCCTGCGCGCTGTCCTGCGGCTGAATGTTCACGCCGCGACACCCGTCGGTGATGACGCTCACGGCGTAACCCAGCTGGAGTGCATCGAGTACGGTAAACTTCACGCAGTAATCCGTCGCCAGCCCGAGCACAATCAGTTCGATGACTTCATGGTGGCGTAACCAGGCATCCAGCGCGGTTTTCTGACGGTGTCCGTTATCGAAAAACGCGCTGTAGCTGTCGATAGCGGGGTTCTCTCCTTTGTGAAACACCGCATCAAGGGCTTTTTGGTTCAGCAGCGGATGCAGCTCTGCGCCCTCCGTCTGCTGCACGCAGTGATCGGGCCAGAAGGTTTGCGCAAGTCCGTCGAGTTCCCCCTGAGTGAAAGGCTCAACGCCGTGCTGGCTGGCAAAGCTGCCGTGGTTGGCAGGGTGCCAGTCCTGGCTGGCAACAACGGCTTCACCGCGCGTTTTACACCAGTCAATCAGCGTATTCGCGACGTCTACCGTGCTGTCACCTTCGGCAACGGCCAGCGCGCCGCCCGCGCAGAAATCATTTTGCAAATCGACCAGTAACAGGGCGCGTTGCTTCATGAGAACTCCTTATTCGTCCGGGGTCAGTTCGCCGCGCAGGTTTTGCATCATGGCGCTGCGAATGGACTGAATGTCCAGGTCCTGACTCAGTAAATAGTGAAGTTTAGTCAACGTCGCCTCGACGGTCATATCGAAACCGCTAATGACCCCCGCGTGCGCCAGCGCGTTTCCGGTGGCATAGCCCCCCATATTGACCTTGCCAGACATACACTGCGTCAGGTTAACCACCACAATGCCGCGATCGCTCGCCTCCTGAAGCTCTTTCAGAAACTCACCGTTCTGCGGCGCATTACCGACGCCGTATGAACGTAAAATCAGGGCTTTCACCGGCTGGCGCAGGAAGTTACGCACGACGTCAGCGGAGATCCCGGGATAGATGGTGACCACGCCAATCGGCTGCGGGGTGATTGGGTGAACAATCAGCTCGCCTGCGGTACTCGGCGCAGGAGGAGTTCCCAGACGACGAATATGAATACCGGCCTCCAGCAGCGGCTGCAGGTTTGGCGAGGCGAAGGCGTCAAAACCGTCGGCGTGGGCTTTGGTGGTGCGGTTGCCGCGGTACAGACGGTTGTTAAAGAACAGCGAGACTTCGTTGATCGGATAATTGGCCGCCACGTACAGGGAGTTGAGCAGGTTAATCTGCCCGTCCGAGCGCAGTTCCGCCAGCGGGATCTGCGAGCCGGTGACGATGACGGGCTTACCCAGGTTCTCCAGCATGAAGGAGAGGGCCGACGCGGTAAACGCCATGGTGTCGGTACCATGCAGGATCACGAAGCCGTCGTACTGGTCGTAATGTGCCTTGATATCATCCGCTATGTGCTGCCAGTCTTCCGGCGTCATGTCGGAGGAGTCCATCAGCGGTTCATACTCGTGGATGGTAAAGTCAGGCATCTCCTGGCGGTGGAATTCAGGCATCAGTGCAAGCTGACGCTGCAGGTGACCAGAGACGGGGATATAGCCATTTTCAGAACGCTGCATACCGATGGTACCGCCGGTATAGGCGACGTAAATTGATTTCTTCTGCATGATAGTGATTTCTTGTGCTTCAAAGAAAAATCCCCTCATCGCGGGATGAGGGGACGGGTTTTAACGGACGTTAGCGCAGGTCAGGCAAAACGCATAACGGCTTTGTGGATCGTTAAAGGCGGCCAGCTTGTCGCTCTCGGCTTTCATCGCTTTTGCAGCGGTCGCGACCGGGGCAGGCAGATAGGCCTGCACCGCTTCCGGCAGCATGGCGCTGACCGAACCGGACAGGCTGTCCATCACCATATCGAAGAACGTGGGTTCGTCCTGATAATAGTCAACGTGCCACTGTTTAAGCTTCGCCAGTTCGGCCGCCTTCTTCACGGCGTCATCGAAGTCACCCAGGCTATCAACCAGACCGTTGTTTTTCGCATCCTGCCCGGTCCAGACGTGGCCCTGTGCAATCTGGTCGATCTGCTCTGGCGTCTTTTTACGGGAGTCCGCCACCAGGGTGATAAAGCGCTTATAGCCGTTTTCGATGCTGAGCTGCATCATCTCGGACACTTCCGGCGGCAGCGACTTGGTGACCGAAACATCCGCCAGCGGCGAAGTGGAAACGCCATCGGTATGCACGCCCAGATAATCCAGGCTGTTTTCGACGGTGTTGATAACCCCGAAGATGCCAATTGAGCCGGTCAGGGTGCTAGGGTTCGCCACGATGTAGTTCGCAGGCGTGGAGATCCAGTACCCGCCGGATGCGGCCATTCCGCCCATCGATACCACTACCGGCTTGCCGGCGGCGCGTGCGGCGGCCAGTTCAGCGCGGATCACTTCGGAAGCGCTGACGCTGCCGCCCGGGCTGTTGACGCGCAGGACAATGGCTTTCACTTTCGGATCCAGGCGAGCGTCACGGATCTGCGACGCGGTTGTATCCCCGCCGACGTTCCCCGGCGTCTCCTGGCCGTCCATGATCGCACCGTTAGCAAATACCACGGCAACGCTGTCGCCGCTGTCATCCGGCTTTTTAGCCGCGTAGTCATACATGCTGATGGCGCTGTAGTTTTTGTCTTCTTTGCTCCAGCCGAACTGTTTGGTCAGCGCTTTTTCGATATCCGCGCTTGAGCCCAGAGCATCGACAAGTTTGCTGTCGAGCGCATACTTCGCCGTATCGCCATCAACTTTACGCAGGCCGTCCAGCACGCCGCGCGCGCCGGGGAAGACCTGCTCAGCGGTGATTTGACGGTTAGCCGCAATGGTGCCGAGATAGTTCTGCCACAGCTCGCCAATCCAGCGGCTGTCCGCTTCGCGGGCGGCAGGGGACATATCGTCGCGGATAAACGGCTCAACGGCGGATTTATAGGTTCCGACGCGGAAAACGTGGGTCGTCACTTTCAGCTTATCAAGCAGGGATTTGTAGTACAGGCCGTTCGTCGCGAAGCCGTGCAGATCGACGGAACCCTGTGGGGAAAGCCAGATTTTGTTGGCAAAGCTCGCCAGGTAATATTGCCCCTGGGTGTAGCTGTCGCCTACTGCAACCACTGGCTTACCGCTGTCGCGGAATTCGCGCAGCGCTTTGCCGATGTACTGCATTGAAGGCTGATCGGCACCGGCAAAATCTTTCAGATCCAGCACGATGCCCGTGATATTGCGATCGTCTTTCGCCTGGCGAATGGCATCCACAATATCAAACAGGGAGTTTTCCTGCAGGCGGTCGGACGTTGCGCCAAACAGCTGACGGCCAATCACTCCCAGGCGGTTGCTGGAAGAGGGCTTGTCAACGATGACGCCCGTAATGTTGAGCAACAGCGCCCCGCGAGTCGAATGCTGCGACTGGTTCGCGCTGCTGATATGCATCCAGACGCCGACGCAAACCAGAACCAGGAAGATGAAAAAGATGTTCATCACCAGGTTGCGGACGAAATTGAGCAGCCGCCACGTCCATTTAAAGAAACCGGCAAAGATTCGCCAAAGGGTTCGCATGTATTCTCCCTAACCAGAAAATGACTGTTTCCGCCGCGATAGACGGTAATGTTGGGTTATCGTAATGACCCAACCGCCACTTGTCAGCAGGAATCGCCTGCCGCGCTGTAACAAAATCTGCTGTCGTGTTAATTTTGTGAGTAAATTTCAAGACAGGAGTTAACTAATGGACGCACTTGAACTGCTTGTTAACCGTCGTAGCGCTTCACGTCTGGGCGAACCGGCACCTGCGGGCGAGCAGCTGGAAAACATTCTGCGCGCCGGCCTGCGCGCGCCCGATCACGGCACGCTGCAGCCGTGGCACTTCTTTATCATCGACGGTGAGGGCCGCGAGCGTTTTAGCGCGCTGCTGGAAAAAGGTGCCGTTGCGGCCGGTCAGGATGAGAAAGGCGTTGAGAAAGCGCGTAACGCGCCCTTCCGTGCGCCGATGATCGTTGCCGTCGTCGCGAAATGTAAGCCCGATCATAAAGTGCCGGTCTGGGAGCAGGAGATGTCGGCAGGCTGCGCGGTGATGGCGATGCAGATGGCCGCCGTCGCGCAGGGCTTTAACGGCATCTGGCGCACCGGCCCGCTGACGGACAGCGCCGCAGTGCGCGACGGATTATCTTGCGCCGAGCACGATAAAATCGTCGGTTTCCTCTACCTTGGTACCCCGCAGCTTAAAGCCTCCAGCACCATAAGCGTGCCGGACACCACGCCTTTCGTCAGCCGTTTCTGATAACGCGCGCTAAACTGTCTGGATTCTGAGCATCTGCCGCAGAATTCAGACAGCCATACTTACCTCTTTACGGAATGAGCGCTACCATAGCGCGATTGAGATGACAGGAGACGTCCATGAGCGAGCAAACCATTCGTTTAACGCAGTACAGCCACGGAGCCGGTTGCGGTTGTAAAATTTCCCCGAAAGTGCTGGAAACCATCCTGCACAGCGAACAGGCGAAGTTTGTCGACCCGAACCTGCTTGTCGGCAACGAAACGCGTGACGATGCGGCGGTTTATGACCTGGGTAACGGCACCAGCATTATCAGCACCACCGACTTCTTTATGCCGATTGTCGATAATCCGTTCGACTTTGGACGCATTGCGGCCACGAACGCCATCAGCGATATCTTTGCAATGGGCGGTAAGCCGATTATGGCGATTGCTATTCTGGGCTGGCCTATCAACACCATTCCGCCGGAAATCGCCCGCGACGTGATCGAAGGCGGGCGCTTCGCCTGCCAGCAGGCGGGGATTGCCCTGGCCGGTGGTCACTCTATTGATGCACCGGAGCCTATCTTTGGTCTGGCGGTGACGGGCGTGGTGCCAACCGAGCGCGTGAAGCGCAACAGCACCGCGCAGGCGGGCTGCAGGCTGTTTCTCACCAAGCCGCTGGGCATTGGCGTACTCACCACCGCCGAGAAAAAATCCCTGCTGAAACCCGAGCACAAAGGCCTGGCAACGGAAGTGATGTGTCAGATGAACCTGGTGGGCGCGGCCTTTGCCAATCTCGACGGCGTAAAGGCCATGACCGACGTCACCGGTTTTGGCCTGCTGGGCCACCTGAGCGAAGTGTGTCAGGGCGCGGGCGTGCAGGCGCAGGTCTGGTATCAGGACGTGCCGAAGCTGCCGGGCGTGGAAGACTACATTGCCCAGGGCGCGGTGCCGGGCGGCACCCAGCGCAACTTTGCCAGCTACGGTCACCTGATGGGCGAGATGCCAGAAGCGTGGCGCAACCTGCTGTGCGATCCGCAAACCTCCGGCGGCCTGCTGCTGGCGGTCATGCCGGAGTCTGAAGCCGAGGTTCAGGCGACCGCCGCCGAGTTCGGCATCACCTTGACGGCGATCGGCGAGCTGGTCACCGCCCGCGGCGGCCGTCCGATGATTGAGATCCGTTAATTCGATGCGGTTGTTTATTGCCGAAAAGCCGAGCCTGGCTCGGGCCATCGCCGACGTGCTGCCGAAGCCACATCGCAAGGGCGACGGCTTTATCGAATGCGGCAACGGGCAGGTGGTCACCTGGTGTATCGGTCACCTGCTTGAGCAGGCGCAGCCGGACGTCTACGACAGCCGCTACGCCCGCTGGAACCTGAACGATCTGCCCATCGTGCCGGAAAAGTGGCGCCTACAGCCGCGGCCGTCCGTGACCAAACAGCTCAACGTCATTAAGCGCTTCCTGCACGATGCGTCTGAAGTCATCCACGCGGGTGACCCGGACAGGGAAGGGCAGCTGCTGGTGGATGAAGTGCTGGACTATCTCGAGCTGGCGCCGGAAAAGCGCCAGCAGGTGCAGCGCTGTTTGATCAACGACCTCAACCCGCAGGCGGTCGAGCGGGCGATTTCGCGCCTGCGTTCCAACAGCGAGTTTATTCCGCTGTGCGTTTCCGCGCTGGCGCGCGCGCGCGCGGACTGGCTGTACGGCATCAACATGACCCGCGCCTACACCATTCTCGGGCGCAACGCGGGCTACCAGGGCGTGCTCTCCGTGGGCCGCGTCCAGACGCCTGTGCTGGGGCTGGTGGTGCGTCGCGATGAAGAGATTGAGAACTTCGTTGCCAAAGATTTCTTTGAAGTAAAGGCGCATATCGTCACGCCAAAAGACGAGCGCTTTACCGCCGTCTGGCAGCCGAGCGACGCCTGTGAATCGTATCAGGATGAAGAGGGGCGGCTGCTTCACCGTCCACTGGCCGATCACGTGGTTAACCGCATTACCGGCCAGCCCGCTATCGTCACCAGCTATAACGATAAACGGGAATCAGAACCCGCACCGCTGCCGTTCTCGCTTTCGGCGCTGCAGATTGAGGCGGCCAAAAAGTTCGGGCTGAGCGCGCAGAACGTGCTGGATATTTGCCAGAAGCTCTACGAAACCCACAAGCTGATTACCTACCCGCGTTCGGACAGCCGCTACCTGCCGGAAGAGCATTTTGCCGGACGCCACTCGGTGATGAACGCCATCGGCGTGCACGCGCCGGATCTGCTTCCGCAGCCCGCCGTGAACCCGGATACCCGTAACCGCTGCTGGGACGATAAAAAAGTCGATGCCCACCATGCGATTATCCCGACGGCGCGGGCCGGCAACGTCAACCTGACCGACAACGAAGCGAAGGTGTACAACCTGGTCGCCCGGCAGTATCTGATGCAGTTCTGCCCCGATGCGGTGTTCCGCAAATGCGTCATTGAGCTGGAGATTGCCAAAGGCAAGTTTGTCGCCAAAGCGCGATTCCTTGCAGAAGCGGGCTGGCGCACGCTGCTGGGCAACAAAGAGCGCGACGAGGAGAACGACGGCACGCCGCTGCCGGTGGTCGCCAAAGATGACGAACTGCTGTGCGAGAAGGGTGAAGTGGTTGAACGTCAGACCCAGCCGCCGCGTCACTTTACCGACGCAACGCTGCTTTCGGCAATGACCGGTATCGCCCGTTTTGTGCAGGACAAAGATCTGAAAAAGATCCTCCGTGCAACCGACGGTCTGGGAACGGAGGCTACGCGTGCAGGCATTATCGAGCTGCTGTTCAAGCGCGGTTTCCTGGAGAAAAAAGGGCGCTATATACACTCAACCGATCCGGGGCGCGCGTTAATTCACTCTTTGCCGGAGCTGGCCGCCAGGCCGGACATGACGGCGCACTGGGAGTCGATATTGACGCAAATTAGCGAAAAGCAGTGCCGCTACCAGGACTTTATGCAGCCGCTGGTAGGTACGCTTTATCAGCTGATCGATCAGGCGCGCAGTACGCCGGTGAAGACGTTCAGAGGAATGGTGGCACCGGGCGGTGGCACGAAGAAACCGTTTAAAAAGAAAAAGAGCGCGGCCTGACACACTGCTTCCCCCTCTCCCTGTGGGAGAGGGCCGGGGTGAGGGCTCCCGGCCGCACGAGCGTTACCTTAAATCACGCCCTGCCCAATCATCGCATCCGCTACCTTCACGAACCCGGCGATATTTGCGCCGCGCACGTAGTTGGTCTGTGACGCTTCACCGCCGTACTCCACGCAGGCATGGTGAATATCGAGCATGATGTGGTGCAGACGCGCATCCACTTTTTCCGCCTTCCAGCCCATACGCGCGGCGTTTTGCGCCATCTCCAGGCCTGAGGTTGCTACGCCGCCCGCGTTTGCCGCTTTGCCCGGCGCGAACAGCACGCCCGCCTCCAGGAAGAGATCGGTTGCTTCAATGGTGGTTGGCATGTTTGCCCCTTCCGCCACCGCCTTCACGCCGTTGGCAATAAGCGTGCGGGCCGCCTCCACGTCCAGCTCGTTCTGGGTCGCGCACGGCAGGGCGATATCCACCGGCACCGCCCACGGCTGCTTGCCTTCCAGATAGGTTAAACCAAATTCGCGGGCGTAATCCGCCACGCGACCGTCGCGGCTGGCCTTGATTTCGCACAGGCGCGCCAGTTTCTCTGCCGTAAAGCCGGCTTCATCCACCACGGTGCCGCTGGAGTCCGACGCGGTGACCACGCGCGCGCCAAACTGCATCGCTTTTTCGATGGCGTACTGCGCCACGTTACCTGAGCCGGAGACCGCCACGCGCATTCCTTCGAAGCCCAAACCATGGCGCTTGAGCATCGCCTCGGTAAAGTAGACCAGACCGTAACCCGTCGCCTCCGGGCGTATCAGGCTGCCGCCGAACGACAGGCCTTTGCCGGTAAAGACGCAGGCGCTGTTGTTTGAGAGCTTTTTCATCATTCCGGCCATAAAGCCCACTTCACGCCCGCCCACGCCGATATCACCGGCAGGAACGTCGGTGTCCGGACCGAGGTGGCGATAAAGTTCGGTAACCAGCGCCTGGCAGAAGCGCATCACTTCACCTTCGCTTTTGCCTTTCGGGTCGAAATCGCTGCCGCCTTTACCGCCGCCCATTGGCAGGGTGGTGAGGGCGTTTTTGAACGTCTGCTCGAAGCCGAGGAATTTCAGAATTGAAAGGTTCACGGACGGGTGGAAACGCATGCCGCCCTTAAACGGTCCGATGGCCGAGTTAAACTGCACGCGCCACGCGCGGTTGACCTGGACCTGGTTGCGATCGTCTACCCAGGCCACGCGGAACTGGATCACACGCTCTGGCTCGACCAGGCGCTCAAGCAGCGACATCTGACGGTAACGCGGGTTTTGTTCCAGGAAGGGCCACAGGGTGGTCATCACTTCACGTACGGCCTGGGCAAACTCGCTTTGGTGCGGGTCGCGCTGCTGAACATGGGCAAGGAAGCTTTCCAGAGAGCGTGTCTGATCCATAGATATAAGAACCTCTTATAATAATGTCGGGATATTGTGTATGCAATTTATGCTGTTTTTTTGACTATACCACCCGCACCGCTTTGTGAGGCAAGCAGAAATTTATGCCGAAAGGGAAATTAATCAGCGGGCGTTCGTCATAACCAAAAGCGATGATGAAACAAATTAAAGGTTCTGCTCCGGTTTACCGTTATATTCAGTATCAGGACACAACTGGAAGACACGTTTATGAACCGAATTGTGATGACCGCGCTATGTTTGATGTTTACCGCGGGCGCCCAGGCCGATCGCCTTCGCCCCGACGTGGAGGTGAATGTGCCGCCGGAGGTCTTTAGCTCCAGCGGCCAGCGCGCGCAGCCGTGTAATCAGTGCTGCATCTATCAGGATCAGAACTATTCGGAAGGGGCGGTGGTAAAAGCGGACGGCGTGTTATTGCAGTGCCAGCGCGATGAACGCACCATCAGCACCAATCCGCTGGTCTGGCGTCGCGTAAAAGAATAAAGGCTTTTAGCAGCGGAATATCAGCAGGGGCTAAATTATACCCAAAGGCCTCTTCGGGCGTACACCACACCAGGGCGCTGTGGTAGTGCGCCGTTAACTCCCCGCTAAAGTGGGAAACATGCCAGGCGTGCAGGTTGATTAACCGCTGCGATACCTCACGCTGGTGGCTTGCGACGTATTGCGCAGGTTCCGCATCAATACCCAGCTCTTCGCGCAGCTCGCGTATTAGCGCTTCGGGCTGCGTTTCCCCGGCTTCGACCTTCCCGCCTGCAAACTCCCACATGCCGGGCTGATCGGCATGGGCAGGGCGCTGGGCCAGTAAAATTTTGTCGTCTTTTTCGATGATGGCGGCAACGACATCGAGTGTTTTCAGCATGGTCGTCAATAATTGATAGCGAAAAACGACATATTATCGTGCCCTTTCAAAGAGTCCAGCCATCAGGAGAATCAGGTGAAAGAGACATACGCCTGGGTAACGCCCCCCGAATCCGTACCCGCCAGCCTAAAACCGATTGCCGCCATGCAGCAAAAACGCTTCGGTGCGGTGCTCAACCCGACGCGCTGGTGGGGGCGTATGCCGCGTCTGTTCTGGCTGGTGGCGCTGTTCGTGGGTTTTCTGGAGCGAAGAAAAGCACGTCTTTCCCCCGTGCTGCGCTCGCTGCTGATGACGCGAGTCTCGCAGCTCTGCCACTGCGCATTCTGCGTTGATGCCAACAGCCTGCGCCTTGCCGAACGCTCGGGCGCGCTGGATAAGGTGCAGGCCGTCAGCGCGTGGCGCCATTGCACGTTGTTCAGCGAGGAGGAGCGTGCCGCGCTGGCCTATGCAGAGGCGGTTACCGCTACGCCGCCGCAGGTAGACGAAGCCATCAAAAGGGAGATGAAGCGACACTTTACGGATGACGCGATTACCGAAATGACGGCGCTGATTGCGTTTCAGAACCTCTCCGCGCGCTTTAACGCCGCGCTCGACATTCCGGCTCAGGGGCTGTGCGCCACGTTTAAGGATAAACCGCATGCTTGACCGTCACCTGCATCCGCGCCTCAAGCCCGCGCTTCACCGGCTGGCCACGATGCTGGATAAGCCGGGCATTTCGCCTGATGGATTCACGCTTGCGGGGTTTGCCATCGGGGTGCTGGCGCTGCCGTTTCTGGCACTAGGCTGGTATCCGGCAGCGCTGGTGGCGATTGTATTGAACCGGCTGCTCGATGGCCTGGACGGCGCGCTCGCACGGCGCCGAGGCCTGACCGACGCGGGGGGCTTTCTCGATATCGCGCTCGATTTTCTGTTTTACGCGCTGGTGCCGTTTGGCTTTGCGCTGGCAGCGCCTGCAGAGAATGCGCTGGCCGCGGCCTGGCTGCTGTTTGCGTTTATCGGCACCGGCAGCAGTTTTCTGGCCTTTGCGGCGCTGGCGGCGAAGCATGATATTGATAACCCCGGCTATGCGCACAAGTCCTTTTACTACATCGGCGGGTTAACGGAGGGGACGGAGACCATCGCGCTGTTTGCGCTGTGCTGCCTGTTTCCGGCGCACTTCGCGCTCCTTGCGTGGGTGTTTGGCGCGTTGTGCTGGCTGACCACCACAACGCGCATCTGGAGCGGGTACGTGACGCTGAAGTCGCTCAGCGCTTAACGCGACGATTCTGGCCCGCGCGCGCCGGTTGAAACGGGATTTTGCGGATGGCTGCTCCACTCATACCAGCCGCCGTCATAGACCGCGACGTTCTGCCAGCCCATCGCGCGGGCGTACATGAAGGTTTCAGACGCGCGCCAGCCGGTGCCGCAGTAAAACGCGACGTGCTGGTCCGGCAGGATGTTCCACGTTTTCCACATGGCGGCAATATCCGCGGCGCTGCGCATGGTGCCGTCCGGGTTGTGGAAATCTTCCATGTGGGTCGCGTCGCTGCCCGCGTGGCCCCAGCGCGCCCCGGCGATTTCGCCTTTTGGCTTGATGTAGCTGTAGCCGCTGGTTTCACCGATAAACTCCGGCCACGAGCGGATGCTGACCAGCGAGGCATCCTGACGGTGCAGCATGCCGCGAGCCTGCTCCATATCCACCATCAGCTGCGGCTGCCCTGGGATCGGGGCGCCGAAGTCTGGTGCCGGCTTCACCTTCTCTGGCGTACCGCGTTCGACCGGCAGGTTCGCGTCGGACCATGCCTTCCAGCCGCCATCAAGAATACGGACATCCTTCACGCCCGCGTAGAGCATAATCTGCGCCACGCGCGCGGCGGCATACACGTCGCGACCGTACAGAATGACGGTGGTGTCGTGGCGGATCCCGTGCTTCGCCAGCAGCGCTTTCAGCTTGTCGTCAGAAACCTTGTTCCACAGCGGTTCGCTCTCGACCTCGTTGGTATCGATATAGCCTGCGCCCGGAATATGGCTGAGCAGGTAAAACTTCGGCGCGCCCCAGGCGGCTTCAATCACCTTCCAGCCGCCCGTCGGGGCCGCCGTCACCTGCTTGCCCTGCTGCAGCTGGTGGATCCACTGGGGATAAACAAGCTGTTCAAAATGCGGCAGACGCTGCAGACGGTCAGGTGCCTGCAGGGCGTCGCTGAGACGTGAAACGCGGGCGTAGCCCGCTTTTTCCAGACGCGCTTTGACCGCCTGATTATCAGCATCGCTGCCGTAGAGGGCGATCGCCGTATCCGTCGTGAGCTGATGCTGTTTTGCCCAGGTGCCGATCTGTTCATCGCTCATCGCGCTAAGCCAGGTAGCGGAGAGGTTGAGGGCGGCAGGTTCGTGGCCGGAAGACGCGCTGAGCGTTTGCGGCCAGCCGTTGTAAAACGCGCTGACGCGAGTATCAATCACCGCGCCGTGCTGTGCCTGGAGCTGAGCCAGCGTGAGCGTGTGGGGCATATCAGCAGCCAGAGAGGGAAATGAGGCGAGGCCGCAGAGCAGGGCCAGCGCGGTCAGTTGAGAAACACGTTTCATCGGAAAACCTGACGTTAAGAAATGAGGGGGGCATTGTCGGATCTCCTGAAACAGAAAACATTGCGTTAGCACATTATTGCCAGCGAGAAATTTCAATCACCTTTCCACCGGGCGGAACGTCCTCTTCGTCATGCGTAACCAGCACCGCCGGAATATTGCGCGCGCGGATCGCCTCAAATACCCATGCCCGAAAGGCGACGCGAAGAGTTTTATCCAGGCGGCTGAAGGGTTCATCGAGCAGTAACGCCTGCGGTTCCGCCAGCAGGGCGCGAAGCAGGCTGACCCTGGCGCGTTCCCCCCCGGACAGCGTCGCGGGATCGCTGGAAAAGTGGTTTCCCAGCCCGGCGGAGCCGAGCGCCTTTTCTACCGTATCGTATCGCGCCTGCCCTTTGAGGTGCGCAGGCAAGGCCAGCATCAGGTTTTGTCCGACGCTGAACGCGTCAAACAGGAGGGCATCCTGAAAGAGAATGCCTATCCTGCGTTTTTCCACCGGGAGCGTATCGCAGCGGCGTTCGTTCAGCCAGAGCTCGCCGCGGGCCGTAAAGTCAGAGGACAGCGCCCCCACCATCCAGGAAAAGAGCGTCGATTTACCGCTGCCGGAGGGGCCCATCAGCGTGACAATTTCGCCGCTATTCACGCTGAAGCTGACGTCGTGGAAAAGTGGCGAAAGGGTGAGGTTTTTCACGTTAAGCATTAACGCAATCCTTGTCGGTAGCGGCCTGCGAGCCGGGAGAGCAGCGCGGCGATGCCAAACACCGAGCCCGTTAATAACAGCAGACCCAGCGCCCGGCCGGCCAGTATCGGGATGCTGCCGCCGCTGCTGAGGGCGACGGCCTCCGTGGTGAGAGTGGCAAAACGTCCCGCTCCCAGCCAGAGGGTGGGCATATATTGCGCCATGCTCACGGAAAACCCGGTGGCGAAGGCCAGAAGTGCAGGGCGAATCAGCAGCGGGCATTTCACCCGACAGAAGATTTTAGCGCGTCCCCAGCCCAGCGTTCTGGCGGTCAGGATCAGCCGAGAGTCGAGCCTGCGCCAGGCGGGCTGGAGCACCAGCAGCATCCAGGGTAATACCCACAGCAGATGGCTCCAGAGCACGGCGGCGTACTGCCCGTCGATACCCAACCGGAGTGCCAAAAAATATTGTCCCGAAACGAGCGGCAGCGCGGGGAGGGCAAGCGGCAGCCAGACCCACGGTGCGCCGCGCTGCGGCCCCCATTCCAGCCAGAGAAAGATTATCCCGAGGGCAGCCAGGCTGGAGAGCAGGCCGAATGAAAGGCTATCACCGACAGGACCGAAATCGTCGTGTCGCGCCAGCGTCAGCAGCACGAGGGCGCAAAGCACGCCGCACGCCGGAAGCAGGCCGCTCAGGGAGCGCGCGGGAAGGGCGGTATCAGCGTGCCGACGAACCCCCGACAGGATGGGCTGCGTGCGCCGCCACGCTGCCCAGGCGCCGTAGCCCAGCGCGGAAAGCGCGGCCAGAAGCAGAAGCAAGATCAGGCACA